>ERZ894244.9-NODE-9-length-252197-cov-32.002574_pt1 | contig 252197 bp, 233 predicted proteins | sample MGYA00380299_ERZ894244 | MGnify/ENA primary metagenome ERZ894244 (study PRJEB32331, sample SAMN06328444) | human gut metagenome | biome: human gut microbiome; feature: stool | host: Homo sapiens | collected 2014-06-26 ... | reverse complement strand
CATCCAAGCTCTTGTACTACTTTCTCTCTTTATGTAAGACTTTCAATGAACTCTTTCTATTGTTACACTCCCGCTCCGCACAAACCCAAAAGGCCTTGCTTCCCGAAAGCGAGTGCAAAGGTAGACACTTTTACCGTAAACACCAAATATTATGGCCACTTTTTTTCAAGCGGAAACTCCTGCAAATTTAGGAAAACTTCCCTAAACAAACAAGGAATATGCTGTAAAACATATATTTAACACTCGAAATCACCCGCGATTTAAGGGGGAACTTTTTTCTAAATGGAAAACGAAGGAGAGGAAAAGAGCGGAGAAAAGGGGAAGGATAACACCGAAATGAAGAAGGAAGAGGAGGAAAAGGTGACGGAAAAAAAGGGGAGATAGCACCGGGAAGGTGGGGCAACGAGGCTGAAAACACGCATAAGGGGAACGGAAAGCCCAAGGACGGAGAAAGAAGGGCAGAAAGGACGACAAAGAGGAAGAAGTACCGGGACGAAAGGCACGCAAGGAAAATATAGGGCATGTGTCAGGAGCCGTACACAAAGGAAAGATAAAAGGGAAGGGCAAAGGCCGTAAAAAAGGAGGAGGCACGGGGGGCAAGGAAAGGTGGATACTACTGGACAGAAGACGCACACAAGGAAAGCATGGAAGACGCACAAGAAGCCACACATGAAAACACCTCATATATATAAGGTGGAAACCGGGAAGACAGGGAAAGGACGGAGCACCCACCGGTTGACCGAAGACAAGAGAAGCAACTATCCGGAAGAGAAGACCGGGAAAGGAAGGCCGAAAACGGAAGGGAAACGACGGACGACGGACAAAAAGACCGCCCGGGACTGAAAACGAAAACGATCAGGCATCCCCCGAAACAAAGCGGTACTTAACCGCCACCGTGTACATAAGTCCGGCCACAGCCGCCCCCGCAAGCCCCCCACCCTGCAACATCACGGCTGCCCGGCAGACAAAGGAGGATTTTTCATGGGCTGCTTATGGGAACAATGACACAGGACGGACCGGACAAGCCCGTCACGGCAAAAGCGAATACCCATACCTACAGGACAAATCACCGTAAGACGGAACAGGAAGGACCGTCGTCCCATCCGGTTACAGTCGCCTTGAAAACCGTACCCCCAGGCCCGACAGAAAGACTGGAAAAGAAAGAAAAAACAATCAGAAAGACAACAAAAACACCCAAAAACGGGGCACAGAAAACCTCATCCGAGGCAAATCCGTAGCCCCAGACCTGAATATTTATGCAAAACACGCACCCAATCCTGCATATATACCGTATATCATACACTCCGTCTCAGCCAAACGGAAAATCAATCGGAAGCGAACGATTTTACGTTCGGCGCACAAAATGGAGACGACCGGCCGGGAACGGAAAACGGCACGGCTGAAAACGGAAAAAGACAAGCATCCGGGCCACGGAAATACCCCCTCAGAACCGCATCCCGGATTTATCTGAAAGAAAAACGGGACACATCTTGAATAACCATAAGGCACCCAAAAGCCCCGTTACCTGACACGCCGGAGGACCGCCGGCGCACACCCGAACCCCGCACACGGCAAAAGGAAAGCAAAAGCCGCCCCCACCCTGGCAAAACGGTAAAACCCACCCTCGCGAGAATCGAATAAAATCCATCAAGGCCGGAACCACTGACGAATACAGCAAACATAAAGGCCTAAATCTGACGTTCTGACAAAAAGACAATGATAAAAAACATCCGGAGCCAAGAAGGAAAAACAACACAATATAAAAAGAAAAACATGAAATTGGACTTTACAATCAGTTCCTCGCTGCATTCATTAAAAACAGAATACAAAAGCTCAAACCGCCCTCTACTCACCAGACAAAAAGCCCCGATATATACCAATAAGAGGACGTGTCATCTCGACACATCCTCTTTCCATAATCTCATATAGGTATTAGTTTTTTTAAGGTAAAAAGATTGTTTTCAGAATAACTTTTGCAAATATCGGATTTTCCGGTCAACTACACAAATAAAAAAGGATGTTTCTTAGCATAAAAAAAGAGCATTCATTTTATTCTCTTTAAAAAACTCTTCTTATACCTTATTATTATAGGAAAGACGAAAGTGATTTCCAATTTTTAATAGTATCTTTGCAACCATTATTGATAATTACGCAAAACAGATTGGTTATGACTGAAACAACTCATGCTGAATCATCAGAAAAGAAAGGACTTAATTTCGTAGAAGAAATAGTGGTGGAAGACCTGAAGGCCGGCAAGAACGACGGACGACTGCAAACCCGTTTTCCGCCAGAACCTAACGGATATCTGCATATCGGACATGCAAAAGCGATCTGTATGGACTTCGGCATCGCGGAAAAATACGGTGGCGTGTGTAATCTAAGATTGGACGACACAAACCCTATCAAAGAAGACACGGAATACGTAGAGGCCATCAAGGAGGACATACAGTGGCTGGGATTCAAATGGGGAGAAATCTATCATGCTTCAGACTACTTCCAGCAACTGTGGGACTTTGCCGTCAGACTGATTAAAGAAGGCAAAGCCTACATCGACGAACAAAGCAGCGAACAGATTGCCGAACAAAAGGGAACACCGACGCAACCCGGTACGCCCAGCCCCTATCGCGACCGTCCCATAGAAGAAAATCTGGAACTGTTTAACAAGATGAACAGCGGCGAGGCGGAAGAAGGTTCCATGGTGCTGCGAGCCAAGTTGGACATGGCCAACCCGAATATGCACTTCCGCGACCCCATCATTTATCGCATCATCAACAAAGAACACCATCGCACGGCCAGCAAGTGGAAAGCCTACCCGATGTATGACTTCGCGCACGGGCAAAGCGATTACTTTGAAGGAGTGACCCACTCCATCTGTACGTTGGAGTTTGTCCCCCATCGTCCGCTCTATGACCACTTCATCGATGAATTGAAAGAAGGAAACGACTTGGCAGACCACCGTCCTCGTCAGATAGAATTCAACCGTCTGAACCTGACTTATACCGTCATGAGCAAACGCAAATTGCTCGCATTGGTAAAAGAAGGTCTGGTAAACGGATGGGACGACCCACGAATGCCGACCCTCTGCGGGTTCCGCCGCCGCGGTTATTCTCCTGAAGCCATCCGCAAATTCATCGACATGATCGGTTATACCAAGTTCGATGCCCTGAACGACTTTGCTATGCTGGAGGCAGCCGTACGTGAGGATCTGAATGCGAGGGCAACCCGTGTCTCAGCCGTACTTAACCCTGTAAAACTCGTGATTACCAACTATCCGGAAGGGCAAGTGGAAGAGCTTGAAACCGTAAACAATCCCGAAAACGAAGCCGACGGGAGCCATATCATCGAGTTCAGTCGCGAACTGTGGATAGAACGCGAAGACTTCATGGAAGACGCTCCCAAGAAATACTTCCGCCTGACTCCCGGCAATGAAGTTCGTCTGAAAAGCGCTTACATCGTAAAGTGTACGGGATGCAAGAAAGACGAGAACGGCAACGTGACGGAGGTCTACTGTGAATACGACCCCATGTCGAAAAGCGGCATGCCCGGTTCGGACAGAAAAGTGAAAGGCACACTCCATTGGGTGAGCTGCGGACATTGCCAACCGGCCGAAGTGCGCTTATACGACCGACTTTTCAGCATAGAGAACCCAGGAGCTGAAGAACGCGATTTCCGTGAGTTGTTGAACCCAGAGTCACTGAAAGTCCTGCCCCAATGTTATGTGGAAAAATATGCAGCGACCAAAAAGCCGCTTGAATATCTGCAGTTCCAACGCATCGGTTACTTCATGATGGACAAGGACAGTACGGCCGAACATTTGGTATTCAATCGTACCGTAGGCCTGAAAGACACATGGAGTAAGAAAAACAAATAACATGTCGACAGAAGACCTCTCATATTTTCAAGAAGAAGAATTCAAAAAGAATCTGGCTCTTTACGAGCAGATGTTACAAGGCGGTCAGTCGGTTTATCTGGAAGCAGACGAACTGACTGACATCGCCGAGTATTATCTCGTGCAGAACGACACGGACAAAGCTATGGCGTGTATCCAATACGCCCTGAACATCCACCCCGGTAGCATCGACCCTTTGATTTTCCTGGCGCGACAAAAGATGTTCAACGGCGACATCGAAGGTGCCAAAACCATACGCGACTGTATTACGGATCCCAACGACCGCGAAGTCATATTCCTCAACGCAGAATTGCTGTTGCGTGAAGGAAAAGAACAGGAAGCCACCACATACCTGTCCGAAAAAGCCGAAACGGAAGAAGATGATGCCGCTTTGTTTGCGTACGACACGGCTACACTGTTTTTGGATTACGGCTATTTGGAACAGGCAGCTCAATGGGGACAACGGGCGCTCGACTTGGAACCGGACAACGAGAAGTTTCTGAAACTCAAGGCAGACCACCTCATCTCTTCCAATCGTCCGAAAGAGGCTATCGAGATATTAAATAGTTTGTTGGACATCAACCCTTACAACCTTAATGCATGGCACTCATTGGGCGAAGCCTATTTCGTATGCGAAGACTTTTCCAAAACCATGGAAACTGCTGATTTTGCATTGGCTATAGACGAACACGACGCCCAAGCTCTTTTGCTGAAGGCCAACAGCCTGCTTCAACAACAGAATCTCGACGAAGCCCACCAACTTTATCTCCGATATTTCAAGGAACATCCGTCCAATGAAATTCCCTATCTTTTCGACGGGGTGTGCCTCTCCGCACTCGAACGCTACGACGAAGCCTTAAGCCAATTACTTAAAGCCGAAGAATTATCCCAAGGTTATTCTACGGAACAGCAACACATATATGCCAACCTTTCGGAGGTGTATAGCAGGCTACACGATACAGACAAAGCCTTTGGATATATCGACAAGATAAAAGAAATAAATCCGGATTACGAAGCAGACTTATACAAAGGGCATATCCTGATGCAAAACGAGAGAGAAAACGAAGCCCTCGAATGCTACAACACATTTATCCAAAGCCACGAAGACCCTTCGGAAGCTCATTTTCTCGTCGGCTTGTCTTTAGTGGAAAACAAACTGTACGAAAGGGCGAGAGAACATTTCTTGTATACGCTGAATCGCGATGCTTCACAAGACAAGGAAAGTCAAAAAGCATACGCCTATCTGGCCTATTGTGCGTTGATGCAAAACCGTTATCAGGAATTCATCGTCTTTCTGAAAATTGCTTGTGAAAAAGCTCCCGAAGCATTGGAATACACCGTGGGACGATTCATCCCGGAAGAAGTGGAAGCCAAGGATTTCTATCAGTACGTCTTAACTCACAGCGACATATTCACACACTTTAATCCGGATTCATCCGCCCCTGTAAAACCCATGTGAAAAGAAGCTTTCGCACCGTCTCTCCACATGGGCATATTTCCTGTCATTCGCTGAATTGCTTGATGCGTTGCTCTTCCGACAATTTACAGATGAGCAAAGTATCGTTCTTTTCTGCCACAATGAAACCATCCAGACCTTGTATTACGACTTTCTTCTCCTGAGTGGTATGAATCATACAGTTATGCGTATCATACACCGAAATGTTCTTTCCGATACAGGCATTACCATAAGCGTCTTGCGGCGTATGCTCATGCAAAGAGCCCCACGTGCCTAAATCACTCCATCCGAAGTTAGCCGGAAGCACGAATATCTCTTCTACTTTCTCCATGATGGCATAATCCACCGATATATTCTCACACTTCGGAAAATCACGATTGATAGCTTCCTGTTCCTGCTCGCTGCCATATATGGGCATAAGCTGCTCGAAAATCTGCGCGATAGCGGGCTGATACACACGGAAGGCGTTGACAATCGTACTGACGTTCCACACGAATATTCCGGCATTCCAGAAATAATTATTCTTTTGGATATAGCGGCTTGCCGTGGCAAAATCAGGCTTTTCCTTAAAAGAATCCACCCGATAAATCTCCTTGTTACGTGCCGATGCAAAACCCAAGTCAGCCTGAATATATCCGTATCCGGTTTCCGGACGATTCGGCTTCATGCCCAAAGTCAAAATAGAGTCCGTCTCCGCCGTAAATGCCAAACCGGAAGTTATCACACGTTCAAACTCGGCCACATCCATGACGATATGATCGCTCGGCGTGACAACCACATTGGCTTTCGGATTCAACTTCTTGATACGCCAACTCACGTAAGCAATGCAAGGCGCCGTATTCCTTCGGCAAGGTTCCTTCAATATGTTGGATTCCGGAATTTCCGGTAACTGTTCACGTACAATATCCGCATAAGCTTCGGACGTCACCACCCAAATGTTTTCCGGAAAACAAATCCTTTTAAAACGATCCGCAGTCAATTGCAACAACGTACGTCCGCATCCCAATACATCGATAAACTGTTTCGGGCACTCCGGAGTACTCATCGGCCAAAAGCGGCTACCTATGCCACCGGCCATAATTACCAAATGATTATTACTTCTTTCCATGGTTCTATATTCACGAGAATAAGTTAAGTTACAAAATTACAACTATTTTTCTAATTCCATGCATAAATATACACGATATTTTCATCTTCTTTTTCCCTGTTTTATTTGCATTCAGCCAAACATTCGCGTACTTTTGCACATACAAATGAAATATACCACCGTTTTAAGCATTGCCGGTTCCGATTGCAGCGGAGGAGCCGGTATTCAGGCAGACATCAAGACGATTTCCGCTTTGGGATGCTATGCCGCCAGCATCGTCACGGCCGTTACCGTACAAAACACATGCGGAGTGAAAAACATATATCCTATTCCGGCTCAAATTGTCAAAGAACAAATACAGGCCGTAACTGAAGATATGCAAATAGATGCCTTGAAAATAGGGATGGTGACGGACGAAGGTATCATTGCGGTCATTGCCGATTTCTTATCAAGCAATCGCCTTCCGGCCGTCTTCGATCCGGTTTTAGTCTCAAGTAGCGGCTATTCTTTGGTAAAACCCGAAGCATTGCATGTCATGCGCGACCGCCTAATCCCCCATTGTACTTTAGTGACCCCCAACCTGCCGGAAGCCGAAATACTGTCCGGTATCCCTATCCGGAACATAGAAGATATGGCAAACGCCGGACGGCATATCCTTACTTACGGTTGTCGGTCCGTATTAATTAAAGGAGGACATTTGGAAGGAGGCGATATGACGGATATTCTGGTCTGCGGCAATACTCCGGAAGACATTCACCGCTACCACTCCACCAAAATAAATTCTGCTAATACCCACGGAACCGGATGCACGCTTTCTTCTGCTATCGCGGCTTACATCGGCCAAGGTATCTCCTTACCGGAGGCTGTCGGTTTAGGGAAAAAATACCTCACGAATGCCCTGTTTTACGGAAAAGACGTCACCATCGGAAAAGGACACGGCCCGTTAAATCACTTTTTTAATCCCAAAAAGCTGATGATTAAGTAAGTTTTTATTAAATTTGCAACCAGATTGATGAACAAACATACATTAGATAAGATTTAAATTTTATGAAAGCATTTGTATTTCCCGGACAGGGAGCACAATTTGTAGGTATGGGCAAAGACCTGTACGACAACAATCCGTTGGCAAAAGAGCTATTTGAAAAGGCAAACGATATTTTAGGATTCCGCATTACGGACATCATGTTCAGCGGTACGGACGAGGAGTTGAAACAGACAAAAGTGACACAACCCGCCGTATTCCTCCATTCTGTCATTTCAGCTTTGTGTATGGGAGAAGATGTCGCTCCGGACATGGTGGCCGGCCATTCTTTAGGAGAATTCTCCGCGTTGGTAGCAGCCGGTGCCCTGAACTTTGAGGATGGTCTGAAATTGGTTTACGCCCGTGCCATGGCCATGCAAAAGGCATGCGAGGCTGCCCCTTCTACGATGGCGGCCATTGTCGGCTTGGATGATGCCACAATCGAGAACGTCTGCACGGAAATCAATACGGAAAACAATGTAGTGGTTCCGGCCAATTATAATTGCCCCGGACAGTTGGTAATCAGTGGCAATGTGGAAGCTGTCAAGGCTGCATGCGAAAAACTGAAAGCAGCCGGTGCCAAACGTGCACTCTTGTTACCGGTGGGCGGTGCGTTCCACTCGCCTTTGATGCAACCGGCCAAAGACGAACTGCAAGCAGCCATAGAGGCAACTACGTTCAATACACCTAAATGTGCCGTATACCAAAACGTAGACGCACAGGCTCATACGGATGCAGAAGAAATAAAGGCTAACCTGATTGCCCAACTCACGGCTTCTGTGCGTTGGACGCAAGAGGTGCAGAACATGATTGCAGCCGGTGCCACGGATTTCACGGAGTGCGGTCCGGGCAAAGTCCTGCAAGGCATGATTGGAAAGATTGCCAAAGGAAATGATGCCGTGACAGCTCATGGTATTCAAGCCTAAACCAACTCGAACAGCTATCCCCTTGCCTCAAAAAAAACGGCAAGGGGATTTTTATTGACGACTAATCCATTGATATATGAAAAACAAGATGATTATTTATCAGGTGTTCACCCGCCTTTTCGGAAACGACAAGACGGCATGCATCCCCCACGGTAACAAGACAGAGAACGGATGCGGGCACTTCGCTGATTTTACCCAAAAAGCATTAACGGAAATCCAAAAGCTTGGAGCAACGCATATTTGGTATACAGGGGTCATTGCACATGCCACACAAACAGACTATACCTCATACGGAATTCCGTCCGACCATCCTGCCATTGTAAAAGGGAAAGCCGGTTCCCCATACGCCATTAAAGACTATTATGACGTAGACCCGGACTTAGCCACAAAACCCGAGAAACGGATGAAGGAGTTTCAAAACCTGATATACCGTACGCATGATGCCGGTTTGAAAGTCATCATCGATTTCGTTCCCAACCATGTGGCACGCCAATATCAATCCGCCAGCAGACCTGAAGGCGTGAAAGATCTCGGGGAAGAGGATGACCAAAACCTATCCTTCTCTCCCCAAAACAACTTCTATTACATTCCCGGACACCCGTTTCAACCCGGCTTCGATCTGCAAGGCAGTGCACCGGTCCCATACGAAGAGTGTCCGGCCAAAGCTACAGGCAATGACAATTTTTCCCCCTCTCCCGGACGCAACGACTGGTACGAAACGATAAAACTGAACTACGGAATAGATTATTGTAACGGAGGGGGACGGCACTTCGACCCGATACCTTCCACGTGGTTTAAGATGCGTGACATTCTGCTGTTTTGGGCCGGAAAAGGTATAGACGGCTTCCGTTGCGATATGGCAGAGATGGTTCCTGTCGAATTCTGGGAATGGGCCATTCCGCAAATCAAATGCCATTACCCTTCCCTTGTATTCATTGCCGAAGTATATAACCCGAACGAATATCGTAACTACATCTATAAAGGAGGATTTGATTATTTATATGATAAGGTAGGATTATACGACACACTCCGCGGAGTCGTTTGCGGCTATGCCTCTGCGCGTCAGATTACAGGATGTTGGCAAAGCGTAGACGACATCAAAGACCACATGCTGAACTTCCTCGAAAATCACGATGAGCAACGATTGGCCTCCGATTTTTTTGCAGGAAATACAGAAAAAGGCCGTCCGGCTCTGTTGGTCAGTGCATGTATGGGGAGAAATCCCATGATGATTTACTTCGGACAAGAATTAGGCGAACGGGGAATGGACGCAGAAGGATTCAGCGGCAAAGACGGGCGCACCACGATTTTCGACTACTGGCATGTAGATACCATCAGGCGGTGGCGCAACAAAGGTAAATTCGATACCGATAAACTCACAGCCCAGGAGCTTGCCTTGCAGGCATTCTATACCCAAGTGCTTAGATTATGCAACAGAGAAAGAGCCTTGAGGGAAGGGGATTTCTATGACCTGATGTACGCCAATAACGGTTCGGACCTGTTTAATGCCGACAAATGTTATGCTTTTGTCCGACGTAAAGACAAAGACCTGCTGATTGTCCTTGTCAACTTCGAGGATTCCGAGAAACATACAGCAGTCAATCTTCCCCACCATTTATTCGAATTTTTCCAAATCCAAGAGAAAGGAGAAATCATAGCAACCGAGCTTTTAAGTGGAGATAAAGAATGTATCACGTTCAACGCTAATCAATGTGTACTAACGGACATACCTGCATATAGTGGCAAAATCTTAAAAATTAAGCTTTAGTAGCTAAAAAGTACCTGACGGGAAGTCCAAGGTCATTATTATAGAGTAAAGCGGGAACCTGCAAAATCACCAAATCCGGCGATTGCAGATTCCCGCTTTACGTTCTACCTTTGCAGTGACAGAAGAAAACAATATGCCATTAATAAACGATTAAACAAAACTACAACAACGAGATGAAAAAAATGACTATTTATTATGGTTCCACCACTGGAACTTGCGAAACCTTGGCCGCCAGTATCGCACAAGCACTGGGCATGAGTAACGACAACGTGCACAACGTAACAGAAATGACCAAGGAAGATTTGGAGAATAACGATGTGCTGATTCTCGGTTCGTCCACATGGGGATGCGGAGACCTGCAAGATGATTGGTACGATGGAGTAGAGATTCTGAAGAAAGCCGACTTGACGGGTAAAAAGGTAGCTCTTTTCGCTTGCGGTGACGGAGAGTCATACGGCGACACATTCTGCGAAGCCATGACCCATATCCACGATGCCTTGGCTGATAGCGGCTGTACCTTCATTGGGAAAGTCCCAACTGCCGACTACACGTTTACTTCTTCTACAGCCGTGGACGGTGATGATTTCATCGGTCTGGCACTTGACGACGTAAACGAGAGTGACAAGAGCGAAGCCCGAATTGCAAACTGGGCTAAGCAAATTGAAGTGGAAATGGCTTAAAGCATACTTAAAAACAAGTAAAGGGCTATAAGGTTGCGACCTGAATAATCATAGATTTTAGCTATTGCAAAACTTTAAATTATCACTTAATTTTGCAACCACAAACGAAACATTCACCAATGGACGCACTATCCGAGAGAAACAGACATACAGGGACTTCCGCCATGCGGGTCTTTGCCAACCACATCTACGAATACAAAAAAGGAGTTCGCCGGATGATTCTCTTTACCGTGAACGACCGATATGTCGGCGAAGCGGTCAAGCGCCTGAAAGCTGAAGATATTGATTTCGAACTACAAGAAGTCGGTAACGGACGTACGAATGTCTTTTTCGGCCGTAGTGAATGTATCGAGGTGGTGCGGAGGATGATTACCCGCCCTTTACAACAACTCAGCCCGGAAGAGGATTTTATCCTCGGTGCCCTGTTGGGTTATGACATCTGCATGCAATGCGAACGCTTCTGCAAGCGGACGGCATGCACACAAAAAGTATCATAATAACCACTTTTCATACAATTTCTTTATATCGTTTTGGATTTAAATTTGGGATCAGGCTCTCGTGAGAGAGCCTTTTTCTATGTCTGCCCGTCTGCAAAACTATTCCCAAACCGTATCCAACAGTTTGAACACAATCCGGAATTGTCCGTCCTTGTAGCTCGTGCTGTTGATATGGAACCGACCAATCTGTGCCGTATGTTCCACATGGGCACCGATACAGGCACAGACATCATAATCCCCCACTCTGACCAAACGCAAGGTATCCTCCGCAGCATCGGGTAATTTGTCGAGCGGAACGTTGTCGGGAACAGCATCACGCGATACATAGGCGTACGTCACCGGTAAATCAGCCGCAATGACTTCATTCACTTTCCGAGCTATCTCTGCAATCTGCTCTTCCGTCGGCTCATCTGCCAAATCATAGTTAATCTTACTTTTTTTCCGCTCTATATGTGCATTCCTCGACCGTTCGCAACCGAACATCCTGACCATCGTCTGGTTCAGGATATGCTCACAAGTGTGCATCGGAGGATATTCCGCCTTGTTATGGGCGTTTAAAGTCACTTCCTTCTCTGTTGTCATTCGTTTCTTTTAATATATTTGTCGAATAAATCCATACGCAGTCCACCACATTTTACCTTTACGACGTGATGCTCATCCGTTAAGAAACAAGTAGGTGTGGCCTGCGCACCATATTTTATTTTCATGGGGCTGTCGTCCAACTTAAAATCTGATACGAAAATAAAATCAAAAGGAAATACTTTTTTAACCTCTTGCAGGTCCTTCAATGACCTGCATGGCCAATAGACCACAATCTGCAAATCCTCCAAAGAAGTTTGCCTCCGTAAAAGTTCCAATTCTTTACGACCATCTTCTCCCATGCATCCCAATCCTCCATAAAGCAGCAACACTGGTCTGCCCTTCAGCCCGTGCCAATCGAAGATATTCCCGTCATCCCGATAGCAAGGAAACTCCCAAAGGCTATCCCTTTCCTCAATCTGCCGCATCCGAATATGTTCCTGGATATTCCTTCCATAAAAAGACTCTCGCATTCCCGTGCCTAACGTATCTAAGATATGTACAAGCACTTTTTTAGGAATATCCAACCGACACATGTACAGGCGTTGCAAACCGCTGGGCGTAGAAGCATATTCCATGGCCAACTCCCGGTTCCTTTTCAACGTAGCATCATAAAAGGAATTAAAGGCCGCCTGCAAACTATCCTGCATCTCGGGATATTTGTCCCATAATGCAGCCATTTCCTGATGACGCTGTTCGTACGCTTCCCACAACATGCTATCCTTGCGCAGATACTCTTTCTCCCTCTCCATGTCCTGCGCAACCGAACTTCCCACCGAGAGACCCAAAAATCCCCAAAGGAACAACAAACTTCTTAACCTCATGATACCTCTTTACCTCCTCCGAATTACAGTTTTCCCCGTTCTTCCAGATAAGAATCCTTGAACCCCAGGAAGTACAGTACCCCATCAAGCCCCATCGTGTTGATGGACTGTTTGGCATTCGCCACCACACGAGGCTTGGCGTGGAACGCAATCCCCAGCCCGGCTTCGGAAAGCATGGGCAAGTCGTTGGCTCCGTCGCCCACGGCAATCGTCTGAGCCAGATGTACATGTTCCACTTGGGCAATAAGCTTCAACAATTCAGCTTTGCGGCGGCCGTCGACGATTTCACCTACATAACGTCCCGTCAACTTGCCGTCCTCTATCTCCAACTCATTGGCATACACATAATCTATGCCGTATCTGTTCTTCAGGTAATTGCCGAAATAGGTGAAACCTCCCGAAAGGATGGCAATCTTGTAACCATACTGTTTCAATACGAACATCAGGCGATCCACTCCCTCCGTGATAGGCAAATGCTGCGCGATATCCTCCATCACCGACACATCCAACCCTTTCAGCAAAGCCACCCGCTGGGTAAAACTTTCCTTGAAATCTATCTCTCCACGCATGGCCTGCTCGGTAATGGCTCTCACTTGCTCGCCTACTCCGGCACGGTCGGCCAGTTCGTCGATGACTTCCGTCTCAATCAAAGTAGAATCCATATCGAAACAAATCAGACGGCGCATGCGGCGGTACATGTTGTCCAACTGAAATGAGAAATCCATCTCCAGTTCACTGGACAACTTCAACAGTTTCGATTGCATGGCAGCACGGTCTTTCGGTGTACCCCGTACGGAAAACTCGATACAAGCCCGTATGTTTTCCCGTTGTTCATCCAATGGAATGCGCCCGGTGAGACGCTTGATGGCATCGATGTTCAGCCCCTGTTCGGCCAACACCGAAGTGACGGCCTGTATTTGCAAAGCCGACAGTTTGCGTCCCAACAAAGTCAGGATATAACGGTTCTTGCCCTGCATGTTCACCCAGTCCGCATATTCGTCTTTCTTCACCGGATAGAAACGGATGTTCACGCCCAGTTTCGAAGCCTTGAAAAGCAAATCCCGCATCACATGCCCGGAGTATTCCTCTGCCGCACGCACCAACAAGCCCAAGGTCAACGTATTGTGTATGTCGGCTTGACCGATGTCGAGTACCGTCACGTCATATCGGGCTAAAATCCCCATGATGGAAGAGGTCAGTCCGGGACGGTCTTCACCCGTTATTCTTATCAGTATCAATTCCGTATTCGAAGGTTCCATAGCTTTATATTCATTTAATGCCTGCAAAACTACACAAAAAAGGAGAAAACACAAAGGATACGGGCGGAATGCTTTCACATTACCACCCGTATCCTATATATAAAAGGTATAACCTTATGTCAGAAACGGAAACTGAGATAAACCCGGAAAGACTTCGTACGCATACGCTGCCTGAAGGTATCCACGAAATCGGACGCATCCATATCCTCGTTCTCATAGTCATAACCGTCACTTTCGTCGTTCACCGAAACGCCATGGTATTTCGTACCGCCCCAACGGCCTTCCACACCCAAGGATATGGCCTTCCATGCCACAGCCGCACCGAAGTTGAAGAAAGGCACAAAGCCATAGTACACTTCATCGTCCAACAACATGATGGAAGCCGAAGGCTGGAAACGGAAATAAGTGCTCACTTTCAGATGATGGATAGGATTCACCGTGATGGAAGGACCTATCTGCATGCCGTATTCAAACTGGTGACAGCCGAAATCCAAATCATAGTCCTCGTCCTCTTCCATGTCCCAACCGTTATCGAACGGATCATCGTATCCCCAACCGTTTCCGAAACCGTTACCGTCTCCGAAATCGTCATCATACGCAAATTTCTCCTCCACACTCGAATACTTCACATAGTTGAAATCCATCCAGCTCCAGTCCAAACCGATTTTAACCATCCCCCAAAGCGGCTTCTTGTGCAAGTAATACGTTTTACCCCACGTGATATTCACGCCCGCTTCGCTCTTGTACTTGATGTAATCGTCTTTAGAAGTCAGACTCTGTTTTACAAAGCCGATATTGAAGTACTTGGCACGGTCTTTCCAAATCTTCTGGTCCAACTCGGCCTGGTTGGCATTGTCCACTTGTTTCGACAAAGTCCCCACGACCGTACGCAATGAATCCACTTCGTTCGCATTGCCGTTATTTTCCGCACCGGTGCCTACGAACTGCGCCTTCGCAGCCCCACATGCCATAAAGGCGGCTAAGGCAAACACGCTCACAAACTTTTTCATTTTTTCTATTTTTTATTTGATTATAGTTATTCCACGGGCAAAGATAATAGTTTTTATAGTAAATAGTATTAAAATATGGAACTAAATGCAGAATTAATCAAAAAAACCGTTTAATTTCGTAACTGCACTTGCAATGCTATCGAATATCCCAAGCCATAATTAAATGTTACCCCATGGAGAAAAATACCACACCTTTCCATCCCTTCATCCCAGACGCAGACTCCTCCGAGCTTCCACGCCTGTTTACCTGTCCGTTCCACTACGAACCGCACCCTTTATCCGTACGCGCAGCCGAAGAAGTGCGCCGCTATCTCACACTCCGCACCGACTGGAAAACGGAACTGGACAAAGGAAAAATGTTCGGCGTATTAGTCGTGCAAAAAGAAGGAAGGACGGGCTTTTTAGCGGCTTATTCCGGTATACTTTGCGGACGCAACGACCACGACTTTTTCGTACCGCCCGTTTTCGACCTGTTGCAACCGGACGGTTTTTTCAAGACAGAAGAAGCGCAAATATCCCAAATAAACCACCGTATCGAAGCGTTGGAACACAGCGACTTGCGTGCCTCGCTGCTTCAACAGGCTGCCGATAGGAAAGCAGCCGGAGAACAGGTATTGAAGGAAGCCCGCAACGCATTGAAAGAAGCCAAACGGCAAAGGGACTTGTTACGGGCATCAGACCACAACGACTTCACGGAAGAACAGCTCACCCGTGAAAGCCGGTTCCTGAAAGCTGAATACAAACGGTTGGAAAAGCAATGGAAAGCCAAACTCGAAGAGGTCGAAACCGCCCTGAAACGGTCTGACGAAGAAATAGAGGCGCTGAAAACCGAACGGAAACGCCGCTCCGTCCTGCTGCAAAATCGACTTTTCGCCCAATTCCGCATGCTGAACGCACGGGGGGAGGAGAAAGACCTGTGGCAAATTTTCCGGGAACACGGGCGACCCGTACCGCCATCGGGTGCCGGAGAGTGTGCCGCTCCCAAATTGCTGCAATATGCCTACCGTCACGGCTATCGTCCTTTGGCCATGGCCGAATTCTGGTGGGGGGCTTCGCCGGAAGCGGAAATACGCAAGCACGGCTACTACTATCCGGCATGCAAAAGCAAATGTGAGCCGATACTCGGCCACATGTTACAGGGTCTGGATGTGGAACCCAACGCACATGAAGACAGCAAGCATCTCGACCACGAGCCGGAACTCGTCTACGAAGACGAATGGATGGCTGCTGTCAATAAACCGGCCGGCATGCTTTCCGTACCCGGCAAGGGCGATGCCCCTTCCGTATGGAGCTGGGCGCGTGCGCATTTTCCCGAGGCCACGGGACCGCTCTTGGTGCACCGCCTGGACATGGACACCTCGGGAGTGCTCCTCATCGCCAAAGACCCGGAAACGCACCGAAAGTTGCAACAACTGTTTGAAACGCGGCACATCAAAAAAAGATACATAGCTTTGCTCGACGGCACGGTAACGGACGACGAAGGCTTTATCCGTCTTCCCCTCTGCCCCAACCCGAACGACCGTCCACGGCAAATGGTGAGCACGGTATACGGCAAAGCCGCCGTCACGCGTTTTGAGGTCTTGTCTCGCAGCCACGGTCAAACCCGCGTGGCCTTCTATCCCTTCACGGGGCGCACCCACCAGTTGCGGGTGCATGCCGCCCATCCGGAAGGATTGGACACCCCCATCGTAGGCGACAACCTGTATGGCCGTCGGGCCTCCCGCCTCTTCCTGCATGCCGAGACCGTGACCTTCCGCCATTTCAAGACCGGACGTTGGGTCAGCATTACGGCACCTGCCCCGTTCTGACGGAAGGAAACGCGCCAACCGGTGCTCACTGTCCGCCGTCCGGCGTATGGCAAATGGCCTCTATCCGATCCAACTCCTCTCTAGAGAAATCCACTTTCCGCAAGGCCTTCAGGTTGTCTTCGAGTTGTGCCACGGAACTTGCCCCGATAATGACAGACGTAACCAGTTCGTCCTTCAAAACCCAAGCCAAGGACATTTCAGCCAACGTCTGCCCCCGCTCTGCGGCCACCCGGTCCAAGGCTTTGATTTTCTCCAAGACCGCCTCTGTCAATACCTCGCGTTTCAGGAATCGCCCTTGTGCCATACGCGAATCTTCGGGCACGCCTTGCAGATAGCGGGACGTGAGCAAACCTTGCGCCAACGGTGAAAAAGCGATAAACCCAACCCCGTACGCCCGGGCCTGTCCCAAAATGCCCTCCTCTTCCGGAGCGCGGTCGAACAGGTTGTAACGCCCCTGATACAACAGGCAATGCACGTCGCGCGCTTCCAAATAACGGTAAGCCTCTTCGGCCTTGTCGGCCGGGTATCTGGAAAGCCCCACGTAAAGCGCCTTGCCTTGGCGCACGATGTCCACCAAAGCCTGCATCGTTTCTTCCAACGGTGTCTCCGGGTCGTAACGGTGGGAATAAAACACGTCCACATAATCCAAGCCCATACGTACAAGACTCTGGTCGAGACTAGCCATGAGCGACTTACGGCTTCCCCAGTTCCCGTAGGGACCGGGCCACATGTCGTAACCGGCCTTGGTCGACACAAACAGTTCGTCGCGATAAGGCTTGAAGGATTTCTTCATAATGAATCCGAAAGTCTCTTCGGCACTGCCATACGAAGGGCCGTAATTGTTCGCCAAATCGAAATGCGTGATGCCATGGTCGAAAGCATAATGCGCCATCGCCAGCGAATGAGACAAAGGATTGACGTCACCGAAATTATGCCACAACCCTAAAGAAACTTCAGGAAGGAGCACGCCGCTACGCCCGCTGCGACGGTAGCGCATACCGTTTTCATACCGGTCGGATGCCGGAGAATAAATGGGATTCAACATAAATACTATAACTGTTTTAGAAGTGTCTGACGCAAAAATAATGAAAAAACCATAAATCCGCCTGCCTCTCCCGGTAAAACTTCCTATCTTTGTTCATTATTATCACATAACAGATTTATTTCACATGAAACACACCTTCAGCGCATGTTGTTGCGCCATCCTGATTTCAATTTCCGCACAAGCGCAAAAAGGCGCTTCCCATTTCGAAATAGACACCCGCGCCCCCTTGCAGACGATAGACGGTTTCGGGGCATCGGACGCCTGGAGCATGCAGCACATCGGACTGTGGCCCGACAGCGTGCGGTTGCAAACGGCCGATTGGTTGTTCAGCACCGAGAATGACAGCAAGGGGCAACCCCTCGGCATCGGGCTTTCGATATGGCGTTTCAACATCGGGGCAGGCAGCCACGACCAGGGACGCGAAAGCGGCATCGGCTCACATTGGATGCGCACGGGATGCTTCCTCCGGCCAGACGGCACGTACGACTGGACGCAACAACCCGGACAACGCAACTTCCTGCGCATGGCCCAAGAAAGGGGCGTAAGGACCTTCATCGGCTTTTTCAATTCGCCTCCCGTGTACTTTACCCAAAACGGACTGGCTACCAACACCGGACGGGGCGGGACGCTGAACCTGAAAACGAAACATTACGGCGATTTTGCCCTATTCGCAGCCCACGTGGTGGAAGGGTTGGAACAACATGACGGCATTAAGCTTTCCTACGTCTGCCCCGTCAATGAGCCGGACGGCCATTGGAATTGGGTGGGTCCGAAACAGGAAGGCACACCGGCCACCAACCGTGAAATCGCCGGACTGGCACGGGCATTCAGCCAAGCGTTCACCCGGAAAGGACTGGACACGAAAATCCTCATCAACGAATCGTCGGACTACCGCTGCATGTTTGCCACTCACATGACCGACTGGCAGAGAGGGTATGCCATCCAGTCGTTTTTCTGTCCGGACAGCACGGACACTTATCTGGGCGACACCCCGAACGTGCCGCGCCTCATGGCCGGACACAGCTACTGGACCAATACTCCCTTGGAAGCCCTGCGCGGCATCCGCATGCAACTGAAAGACACGCTGGACAAGTACAACGTACAATTCTGGCAAACGGAAACCTGCATCATGAGCAATGATGAAGAAATAGGCGGCGGAGGCGGTTACGACCGTACAATGAAGACAGCCTTATACGTGGCACGTATCATCCATCACGACATCGTCTATGCCGGAGCGCGAAGCTGGCAGTGGTGGCGTGCCGTGGGCGGGGACTACAAGGACGGACTCTTGCGTGAGTTCAGCAACCGCGAAGGGACGAACGGGCGCGTGGTGGACTCCAAACTGCTTTGGGCTTTAGGCAACTACAGCCGTTTTGTCCGTCCGGGCGCCACCCGTATGGGCATTACCGCCACCGACAAGACGGGACGCACCGTGATGGAAGGCGATACAGACCGTACAGGACTGATGTGCACCGCCTACCGGAACGCCGACGGCTCGTGGGTCATGGTCGCAGTGAACTATGCCACCGAGGCGAAAAACATGACCTTCCACGTGGATGACCGGAAAGTGAAAAGCTGGCAACCCTACCTGACGGCCGAAGGAACGGGAAAGAACTTACAGCCTGTCGACAAGGTGGGCAACGGAAAACAAACCGTCATCCCTGCACGCTCGATTGTGACGTTTGTAAGCCGGTAAGACGAACATTTTGTCAGTTTTTCAAGAATCTCCATCAGTCAAAATCCGACCTTATAGACCTGAAAAGAACGGCGTGATTGAATAAAAATACATCCAAACCGCATATATGCAGTAATGAATTGCATATATGCGGTTTTTTCTGCTGAAAGCGATTTTTCGTTTACAGCCAAATGAAAAAAAGTTCTCCGCAGATTGAAACGCCTGTGGCTTCTGCCTGAGCCAAAAACAAGAAGAAAACGGAGATAAAACATGCCGAAAACACATCTTTTTCGTCTGGTTGAAACCTTTTTGCCGACAAAAAAGAAAAGCAAAAAGACAATAAAACACACGTTTCGCTTACTGCCAACCGCAAACACAGGCGGCAAACATGCCGTTTCGCCCCGCCTTGTAAAGCCTCAAACAGATTTTCCTGTCCATTTGCCCGAAAGCCGATGCACGAGAATCGCGTATTCCGGCGCGACGTCCCTCTCGGCTGTATATAACGGATTCTCGCACGGACAGGTTTGTCATTTTGACAGCCGCCGCCTTTTCCCGAACCGTCCGCCGATTCTTCTTTTCAATTCGGAAAACAAAGTAATCTCCTTACGAATCGCCGAAGCCGAAAGCCACACGCTGGCACCTAATACGCATCCGCCTGCTGCAACCTTGAGCCATACTTCGGACTGCATGCCCAAAAACAAAGCTGCCGCCACGCAAAGGAACTGTGCTGCCGTGAACGGACGTGCCGCCTTGTCGGGCTTGAAGCCGTAACGTCGCCCGTACACAGCATAAATCATCCACCAATCGAACACTCCGGCCAAAGCCAAGGCGATTCCCGTACCCAGAATACCTCCGTACACAAAGCCGACAATCACGCACACGGCCATAAAGATGTCGTAGGCCGCCTCCATGCACAAATACATGACGGCATCGCCCTTGGCCAACGAAATGTAAGCCACGGGGAGCGTCATCGACTTGAAAAACATGTGCATGGAAGCACAGACAGCCATGCCGGTCATCGGCAGGAAGGACGATGAATACAATACCCTGATGGCCAATGGCATACATATCATGAACAACACCAAAAAAGGCGACATGAGCAACACGCAGACTTTTATCTGACGGTTGATGGTCTGGTTCATCCGCCCCACATCGGCATTCACAGACGACAAGCGCGGAAAATAATCGGCATCGACCGCCGTGAATACCACCCCGGCGTAAGTAATTACCAGGTTATACCCCATACCGTACAAGCCCACGTCGGACAACGAGCCCCAATTGGTAATGAAAAGCGAAATCCCCATCGCCACCGACATGTTCACCGCCGTGGCCATGATATAAGGCACGCCTAAGCGCACCATGCTCCATCCCTTGCGGAAATGCGACCGGTTCAGCAAGTCCACGCGCCAAGGAAAGACGGGAAGCGAAAGGGACAGATGAGCCACCATCACCCCCAACGTACTGACGACCAACGCAGGTACAACCCCCGACATTCCCCAAAAGTAATAAAAAGGAACCGTCAGCAACAAAGTGGCCGCTGCCCCCAACACGGAAATCAAAGCCACACGCTTCAACCGCCGAACGGCTTTCAAAATGGAAATTTCACCCACCGTAACAGCCATAAAACCCATGACGGGAGAAAGCAAACAGAGAGGCAGGATATGGGACGTATCGCCAAAAGCCCAATAACTTATGGCAGGCGAAAACAGCAGGCACAGCAACATGCCGGCCAAACCGGTCCATACGCTCCACGTACGCACTACTTCTACCTGTAGGAGAACTTTTTCCGGATGGTTTTCTCCGTAATATTCTGCAATCTCTTTAATGGAACTAAACGAAATGCCCAGATTCGACGTGTTGTGGAGAAAACCGATGACACTCTGGTACAAAGCCGAAAGCCCCACTCCGGCCGTGCTGAGCAAAACGGCCGCCAGCTTGTTGCGCACCACGCTGACCAGTATCGTAAGCACCTGTATGCCTCCCAGAAAGCCCGTGTATTTTACGATGTGGTCGTAGGTCGCGTCTTCCCTGCCTTCCGTCTCTTCCAAGACCGTCAAACCGTCTTTTATTTCTTGTGTCTCACTCATAATATGGGAGACAAAGATACGGCATTTCCATTTATTTTCTGTATCTTTGTCTAAAAATATCATGAAAGTCCTATTACTTGGCGAATATAGTAACGTGCATTGGACCTTGGCTCAAGGGTTGCGAGCCTTGGGGCATTCCGTCACGGTAGCATCGGACGGCGACAGTTGGAAAAACTATCCGCGCGACATTGACCTGCATCGAAAGTCGACAGGAAAAACGGACACGCTGGATTTCCTTTTCCGCGTGGCTCGGGCTCTCCCTTTCATGAGAGGATATGATGTGGTGCAACTCATCAATCCTGTTTTTTTAGAACTGTGTCCGGAACGCCTGTTACCTATTTACCGTTTCCTGCGCCGCCACAACCGGAAAGTATTTCTCGGGGCATTCGGCATGGACTATTACTGGGTAAAGGCAGGACTGGACTGCCAGACGTATCGTTACTCTGACTTCAACATCGGGACGGAAGTCCGAATGAATCCCGACAACGACCGTTTCATAGCCGAATGGCTCAACGGCCCTAAAGGAGAACTGAACCGCTTCATAGCCGGCGACTGCGATGGCATAGTCAGCGGTCTCTACGAATACGACGCTTGTTACCGACCGCATTTTCCGGAAAAAACGCAATTTATCCCTTTCCCCATCGACTTGTCGGAAGTCACGCTGCGCATCCCCCATCCCGAAACGGAACGGACGCGTTTTTTCATCGGCATACAACGCAAACGGGATGCTTACAAGGGGACAGACATCATGTACAAGGCATTGGTAAAATTAGCCACACGTTACCCCGACCGGATAGAAATCGTGAAAGCGGAGTCCGTTCCCTTCGCACAATACAACCGGATGATGGACCACAGCGATGTGCTGCTGGACCAGCTTTATTCCTACACGCCGGCCATGAATGCCTTGTGTGCCATGGCCAAGGGATTGGTTGTCGTAGGGGGCGGTGAAGAGGAAAACTACGATATCCTGGGGGAAAAAGAGCTGCGGCCTATCGTCAACGTACTCCCTTCTTTTGATGACGTGTACGCCAAACTGGAAGAGCTTATACAGCATCCTGAGGACATCGCCCGACTGTCTGCGGAAAGCATACAATACGTCCGTCGTCATCACGACCACCGGAAAGTAGCGGAACGATATGTCGCATTTTGGAAGAGTAGAACTTAAAACATTGAAGCCTTAAAAACGAAGCATGAAACTCACCATCATCATCCCTGTATATAAGGTGGAAGCCTACCTTAACTTCTGCCTGAAAAGCATAGCACGGCAAAACGTGGAGGACTACGAAGTCATCCTCGTGGACGATGGTTCGCCGGACAGAAGCGGAGCCCTTTGTGACGCATGGGTACGGAAAGACGGACGATTCCGTGTCATCCATTGCCCTGAAAACCGTGGACTGAGCGCGGCGCGCAACAGAGGACTGGACGAGGCGCACGGAGAATATGTCACATTCGTCGATTCCGACGATTATATCTCCCCGCATACATTGCAAGCCAATATGGAATTGCTGGCCTTGCACCCCGAAGCGGATGTCCTGGAATATCCCGTATGCGTCTACCACGGCACGGCAAAAGCCTACCGTTATACGCCCGGAACATGCGAAATCACGGATTACACCGGATGGGCACACCGCAAAGGCTACATACATAGTTATGCTTGGAACAAAATCTATAAACGCTCGTTGTGGAAGTCTCTCCGCTTCCCGGAAGGCAGATGGTATGAGGATGTCTTCACCATCCCGGCCGTATTGCGCCAAGCACGATACATCCTGCGTTCGGACAAAGGGCTATATTATTATTGCAGTCGACAAGGCTCTATCTCCAACACCTTCTGTGACAAGGGCATCAATGACCTTCTCCAGGCCAACCTCACGCTATATCGCACATTGTCCGACAATACAAACCTTAACGACAAGGATTTGGACGATGCTTACTTACACTTGTGCGACCATCAGATCATACGAATACAATTTGGTGGTACCCTTTGCATTCCCGAACGCAAAATACCATTGCGCCGCGCCTTGTTCGCCCGTCGCCCGCTGAACTACCGCATCAAAGCTATACTGAAGGCACTGAGCGGCAACCGCTATTGCGGTATTGTAGCACGAACCCGTAAAGTACTCAAACGATGAACAAACCGTCAATCAGCTTCATTATCCCTTATTATAAGGTAGAGCTTCCGCTACTTGCCCGCGCCATAACAAGTATCTTGCGCTTGGGACAAAAGGCCGATTGGGAAGTTTGGGTCATAAACGACGGTACGCCCGGACACGAAGCGGAAGACTACCTCGGTTCACTGGACGACCCGCGTATACACTACCATGTCCAGCCTAACTTAGGATTAGGAGGGGCAAGGAATACGGGCATGGAAATGGCTCAAAAGGAATATATTCAATTTTTAGATGCGGATGATTTTCTATTCCAAAAAGCTTTTTCCCAGATTTTGGATGTTTTAGGAGAAAAACATCCGGATCTTTTATCATTCGAGTTTAAAAAAGTCTATCATACGGGATTATGGGATACGAATGTCCCGGCTTGGCAAACAGTCTTTCAAGGAAGTGGAACTGATTTCATGCTCAAACACAATTTACACGGTTGTGCCTGGGGGTATGTATTCAAAAAGTCTGTACTCGACGGCCTGAGGTTCACATCCGGTATTTACCACGAAGACGAAGAGTTCACCCCACTTCTATTCCTAAAGGCACGGCATGTCATCATAACCAACCTACCGGCTTATGCCTACTTTCAGCGACAATACTCGATTATACACCATCCTGACAGGAAAATTATAAAAAAACGTTATTCCGATTTGCAGCATATCATTCTTTGCCTCACAGACAAAGGCCGACAAATGGAAGGTAATGCCGCCATAGCTTTGAACAGACGAATTGATATGTTGCGCATGTCCATGGTGTATACACTGTTAGGCGACAGCCCGGACACGGCTTTCCTGCTCGAAACATTGGAAAACATGAAACGGACGGGACTGTACCCCCTTACACCACGTTTCTACTCTTTCCCTTACACCATCGTACGTTGGTGTACTTTTAAACCATTATGTGCCGTCGTCCTCAGCAAAATGTTTCGCCTTTTTCAATTACGCCATGCAGGACATGCCTCATAACCGACCGATTGTTTGCACAACAACAAAATAACATAAAAAGAGTTTATGAAAGAGGTATATCACAAAGTATTTGACTATCTTTGTACTGTTCTAATTATAGAACTTTAGTTTAAAGGTATTAGAAAGGTATTTGGCAAGTCCTCGTACGTGAGTATAGGGACTTGTTTTTGTTTTTATAAACCGTACAATCCGCACTCTTATTCTTACTTGAACAGAAAAAACAAATAAAAAAAGCGACTATCCTTATAGATAACCGCTTGATTTTCAATTTGTAGCGTCTACGGGAATCGAACCCGTGTTGCATGCGTGAGAGGCATAAAGCTTTATCACATAAATAACTAAAATACAATAATATACAACGCAATAAATAATATACGTACAAAACACGTGCAAAACTCAACTTGTAATTTTTGTTATATTACTTAAAATACTCCAAAACCTCCTTCGATTGTTCTCTCAACCCGCATACAACATATCCTTCAGTCATAGTTACGGATGAATGCCCCATCATCCTGCTTATACTGTAAAGGTCGGCACCACGGAGATACAAATTCGTGGCAAAGCTTCTTCTTGCGGTATGGCTGGTAACGAACATCCATTTCTCCCCTGTTACCTCCTTCCCGGCCTTGAAGACTTTCACCCGTTCATTAATCCCGCATTCCTTACAGATATTCCGGATTATCTCATTAAATGCCATCTCTGATATTTCCCGGCTTATTACAACTCGTTCAATCAATTCCGCAACGATTGGCTTTAAGGGTACGGTTGCCTGTATTTTTGTCTTTTGGGAAACATACGATAAAAAGCCGTCCATCATATTCTCTTCGGTCATACGTGAATAATCGCTGCGCCTCATTCCGGAATAAGAGCCTATAAGGAACTGTGCTTGTACAAGTCGTTCATTCCCACTTTTGGCCTTATATCCCGAAAGTCGTTCGAGCTCACCATCGTTCAACCAAATAGATACGCATTTCTCATTTCTTAAATTGAGTATTTTAATATAGTCGTTCGGTATATGGAACTCTTCCGAATACAAATTTAATACGGCCTTAAACTTTGCAGCGTATTGCCTTGCCGAACTTTTGGCAACCCTTCCGGACATATAATCTATAAATTTCTGCAAACGAATTTTTGAAAGGCTTTCAAACGTACATTCACAACCGTTCGCCTCTTCATACATACGAAGTATTATTTCATACTTCGGGTATTTCTCCAAAAAAACTTTTCTTAATTCATATTTCATTTTTGCGCCTCCTCCATTTTACAAAGCATTTCACGGACTTTAATTCGTTCAACTCGTTCAACCCTTTCTTTCTCTTTCCGGATCAGAAAGTTTATTAATTCCGACTTATTAGGTACGGAATTTATAAAACGTTCCAAATCTGTATCAAAACGGACACTATAAACTTTCGTTTTACGTGGTTCAGCTAATTTCCTACCGGTCATTTCTTACCCTTTTTATTTTTCCTGTTTCTTATCTCGTTCCTCTTTTTCCCCGTGCATTGTTCTTTCTGATTTCTTCATTCATTTTTTCTTTCATAACATCTTTAAATTTAGGTGGCTGTTTTACTCCAGCCATGGCCATAATAAAGCCAATTACAGCAGCAAGGGCAATCCCCGCAAAAGGAATCCACAAAAGGCCCCCGAAAGTAACACCAAGACAAAGTAATATTATCAAAGCTAATAATAAAATAAAAGCAATAGGCATAATAAAAACCTCCTATATTAAATTAAACATTATTTTTCACCACCCAAATATATAATATATTCTTGGGAATCATGTTCTAAAATCCATTAAAACCCCTTAAACCCGTTTCCCCCTGTAAGTTGAGAAAATGAATTTATAACCATCCAAATAATACACGCTATTACAAACATATTATATAAATTATTTTATTAATCCTTATTCAAAAACTCATTTAATTTCTCCATGTCTATGCCGTCGGCTATCGCCAACACGACGCATACAAATATAATTAAATACATGTTTTATCCTCCTTTTCACTAACCCGCCGGCCGTATTACCGGCGGGGCATCATTGCAAGTAACGTTGGCCGAAGCCCCAACGCGCTATTATCGTATTGTCATGTGGTCGTTTTTATTAAACCATTCGAAATTATCGCGTACCTGTATAACGGGCTTTTGTTTATTGGCCGGCTTGCTCTTTGAGCTGGTGCGATTCAGTGGTTAATATTTGCAAACACTTCATTAATGCGTCTTGTACGGCTTGATATTCCGCCCTGTAATGTGCGTTTAACTCATTTACGGGCAAACCTTCGTATTTGTCATTTAATTCACAAATAGGGCATTTTTTGCGCTTACTATTTGATATATAAAGCCGTCTAATAGTTTTGCTTGGTTAATCATAGTCCTAACTGTTTTAAATAGTTGTTTGGATTATCAATAAATCGTTTTTTGTGAGTCTTTCGTACAAAGCCAGGCGGCGCAACCTTTTCGCCTTTTCCTTTTTATTGTATTCACAGCAATACGCCAGCCCTTCCAATAACAGGCGCAACCGCCACGCGCTTTTTGCCTCGCTTTTCTCGTTGTCGGTATGGGTTCTTATATTAAAACTCATCTCGTCAACTTCTTTTTTGGTGAATCTATATTTAATCATTTCTTCACCCTCCATCAGTTTAAAAACTCTACTTGTGTACCTCTGTAAAAATGGTCTGTATAACAGTCCGTCCCGTTTTTGCTTTCATAGTCCGGGAAATTAAACCACTTATCCAGATAATAGCGGCTTATTTCCTCCGGTGTTCCGTTTATTCTGGTAGTTACTGTATTAGTATTGCCTTGCTTGTCCTCGAAATGTACTTTTATTGTTGTCATAGCTTTCTATATTGTGCAGGGCTTCCGCCCTGCTGGTTAAACTTAAATATACTTATCTAATTCCTTTTCAAGTTCCGCGCGATCTATTTCCGGAAACAGTTCCAAAACCAAAGCTAAAGCCTTGCAATAGTTATTTGCATACTCGTCCGTATCCATCAGACGCAAAACCATTGTACACGGAATACTTTTATAATGGTTGCCGCTTTCAATTTTATAGGCTAATAAATTGCGCTTGTCTATAATTATATTGTTCATATTCTTGTCCTCCTAATTGATTATTAGTTTTTAATATCCTGCATACACTTTTCGTGGATATTGTTTAGATTCACTTTTATGCACGCAATACATATCAGGGTATAATCCCTCCGACTTGTTGATATTGCTTATATATGAATGTTGTGTTCTTCTTATGTATTCCAATCTGGAAGATGCAACAAAGTTGTATTCTTCACTACATGGATCGCTATATCCATAACCTAAAGAATCCAACATAAAGTTTAGCATCCTATTTACTTGCTTTTCAATATCATTATAGCTTTCCGTTCTCATATTTATTTCCTCCTATTATCTTTTAATTAAACCGCGTTACCTTCCCTCCGACATTGTAGGGCGCAACGTGTATAAATTCATTTCCGTATTTTTTCCATGCCCCAACGGCAAAAGGTTCTTTATTTGTTATGTCCTTCCACTCTTTGCCGTCCCATTCCTGCACCTCGTCCGTGCGAACGTGCGTACACTTCATTTTATACTCAATCGGTTCACCCTTGAAAAAGGCGGTATCTACTTTTGTTAAGTTCAAATAATACTTTGCAGCCTCCAGCGGTTCCAGGTTTATAGCCGTTGTAATCTCGTCATACATTGTAAACCCGACACCTTCAAAATAGGCGGTTAAAATCGTTCGTTTCATAGCTTTTTTATTTATTATTATTACCCTTCTTGTTTGCCCTCTCTGATTTGCGGATGTCCCAACGTAACAGTATCATGTTTTTACGTCTGTTTGCGCCGCCTTTACTCGCATTGTCATAATACGCCTGAAGTTCTCTTTTAAGCATTGTAATTTGTTCGATTGCTTTCATAATGATAGTTTTTTATGTTATTAATTTGTGCGTGTCCCGGAACTTGCACCGGGTGAACGGCGTTAAACCGTTCACGCTTTGACAAATTCGGAAAATAACGGCAATTTGTCTAATGACATTGCGGCGGTGTGTCCTCTTTGCCATCCGTTTTTGCTTTCCAATTCAATACAAAATGTTTCTCCATCTTTATACCTGTAAAGAGTGAATGTATAATTATTTGCGCGTTTCTTAAGCAGCTTTAAATTATTCATAGCTTGTTTCCATTCGCTTTCCTTTCGTTCAAATTCCCACCCCGTTTCTAAATCAAAGTAGATGGACTTATTTAACAGCTTCTTTACGCACGACAAACCAACATTGTACGTTTTCCCGTCGCTTTTTCCTTTTATAGTAGCAATGTTAAAGATTGTACGTCCGCAATCATCGCACGTTAACGGCGTACCGCTTTCAACGGTTTGCATACACACATTAATTAACTCGTATTCCTGTGTAGGTAGATTTCCCTTTTTCATAACTGTAATATTTAAATTGTTAATAATTCATTTTTCCGTATCCTCTGTATTTCCCCGGGCTTGGAACCGGCCGCCAAAAAGCGGGCTACATTACACGGAATGCGCGCCCGCCTTACCGGGACTTTAAACTACATTAGTACGCAAACATGCAGCCGTATTATGTGCCATAGCACCCGGACACGTCTACGAGTGTTTAGTTCTATCCCTCAACTTATATACCGCTTTCGGGATCGTGCGGCAATGGCTGTATGTTTTTTCGGATTCTTTTTTGGAACTTTCAAGGAATAAGGCTATATTTGCAAAGGAATGGAAAAACCGTTTGCGGGGCGGTACTGTCAATTTGCGCCCCGCGCGTGTCAGAACTTAACCGTTATAATTAATAGGTTTATTCTCCACACGCAAACAACGATTTTTAAAACCATTGCCAAACGGTTTATTTGGCTGATTCAAGTCAACCGCTTTCCCCGGGAACTATCCCCGGGGTTTTTGCTTTATAACCGTTTCCCTCAAAAATTCAAAGAACACCGCTTTTTTATCTCGTCGCATTAAAATGGCTACCAGTTCATAAAAATTTCGGTGGATTATTTGGAAGTTCTAACTAAACAAAGTACCTTTGTCCTCCGCCAGGGGGGGTACTTTATTTAGTTATCCCTTTCTTTGGGGTTGTGAGTATTGCTAGTACTTGCAACCCCTTTTTTAATCCATCATTTCAAAACTCGCTACAGGTGAAGATCCTTCTTTTTATCTCTTTCCTGTATTACAAAGATACGAAAATTTCGGGGAACTGCAAAGAAAATATCACTTATTTTTCAAGAAAATACAATTTATTTTTATATTATAATTCACTGACATACAGAATAAATAAAAGACAAATACAAAATTATATTTGTATCTTATTTTCAAAACAAAACAGAAACAAAAGCCACAAGAAAACAACAAAGAGTAAAGGCGGGAGGGATCACGCCGAAAGCAAAACGGAACTTTTTTTGTGTATTGCCGTGGCTACATGGATACTTTTCTTTTCTGCTGATGGAGGAATACAAAAATACATGTATTCTTTGTATTCTCATTAGTTTAATAAATAAATTGATTTTATTATAAAATACTTATATTATAGGTATAATATAACGCCCCTCCCCCCCCCTGAGAGGTACGCCACAAGCGCAGATTCATTCCATCTAAAAATTTTTTCTTTCCGATTTTTCATTCGATTATACACACATTCGTTCATTATAAACCATTATTAACACATTCCAACAAATATAAAATCAATAAATGTCTTTTGATATACATTTTATGACGCGTCCATATTCCCTTATACATTTTATCATATACTGATATACATATAATTAGAAAACAATATGAATATAATGAAAATAAATGATTATATTTGTAGTGTTTAATTTGTTTCAATGAAATGATGTCTCGCGGTTAGATATAAAGTATATATTATGTATAGGGGTAAAATAAAGACGGAGGTAACAGATGAGAAGTTGGACTACGACAAGGTAATAGAAGACCTGGTTGCTTTGTTTGAAAATTGTTCGGACAGAGGTACGATTTCGACAATATGTGCAAGCAAGGACTGGCATGACAGGATAGAAGGTTTGAAAGAGATTTTGCACGGTGTAATCAAGAAAAGCACATTGAAATATTTCCATGGTAGCGTATATTGGTATAATGGCAAGATATACGTTCCAATCATAAACGATGTGCTTTACCGTGCTTTGAACCTTTACCTTCGTAAGATAGGCGTTGGAAATTCAGACATACTACAAGGATTGAAATATTTGATTTCGGAGGTTTTCAGGTCGTTGAAGCTATGGTGTATGCTGGATCCCACTTTTCACATACAAGCCTACCGTAACGGCGTGTTGGACCTTACGACGAGGGAACTTCATCCTTTCAGTCCGGATTTCCATGTGATATACCTTCATGATTTCGATTATGATCCAAAGGCGAAGTGTCCTTTGTGGATGGAGTTCCTGAAGACCGTGTTGCCGGAGAAAGAGAGCCGCCATATTTTGCAGATGTACCTTGGCCTTTGCACGTTCGACAGGGGGAAGATGACGGACAAGGTAGAAAACTGCCTGATGTTATATGGCAACGGAAGCAACGGGAAAAGCGTGATATTCGAGACCGTTTCCGGTATATTCGGGAAAGAAAACGTGAGCGGAATCGGCCTGCTATCCTTAATAAAAGGAGGGGACGAACGGATGCGTAACATAGCAGCCATAGACGGCAAGGTGGTGAACGTTTGCCCGGAGGTACAGGCGAAGGACATATCGGGCTACGAGGATGCCTTCAAGGCCTTGTGCAGCGGTGAGGGCCAGTATGGCCGTAAGATAGGCGGCAATGTCTATGCGGTAAGGAATGTGCCATGGCTGATATTCAACATGAACGCTTTGCCCAAGAGTACGGACGGGAGCCATGGCTTCTTCCGCCGGTTCCTATATGTGATATTCGGCTATATCGTTCCGGATGAAATGCAGAACAAGCATTTGGCTTATGACTTGCGTCAAGAATATCCGGGCATATTGAATTGGATTATCCGTGGGGGACAATATCTGAAAAAGAGAGGGTTTATTTTCCCTAAGAGTGGAAACAGTGAAAAAGAAAGGCTCATGGCCATGGGCGAAAGTAATGTGACGATGTCATGGGCTTATGCTCGTGGAATCAGGTGTTCAGCTTCCGTAAAAGGTGAGCTTTTCACTTGGATAAAGGCTTCGGAGTTGTATGACGACATGGTAAAGTATGCAGAAGCGAATGGGTTTGCTCCGGTGGACATCACTTCATTCGGGCGCGCCATGAGCAAGTTGGGTTTTAATGGGGAGAGCAGGAAGCGGACTTCCACAGGGATGCTGTACAAGGCTTATTGCCTGACGGAAGAGGATTTGAATGAGCCTGTTCCGGTTGTTTCGGATATGGAATTGACGGCACAGGACTTGCTAGACCGTGATGTAGAATATGACGAGGACGATTTGTAGGAACACATAAAAAACAAACATAAAAACGCTTATATGAACAATAAGAAGACCATAGCAAGAGTGGGTAACTTTATTGTTACCAAAGAGAATGGAAACGGAATGGATTGGGTGTCTATAAAGGCTGTTTCGGGGTTCTGGACGATGAGGTTCAGGCAGGACAACATGATGTTCCGGATGGTGAATGAAATGGCCGGTGACGAAAACCTGCATGCGTATCTGGAAAGTTGGGTGAAGATGTGCTATCTCATGTCGAACTGCATGCCGGATTTGGACTTTATGGAGGAGTTTTATAAGAGTTATTCAGATTGGTCCGAGAGACAGGCGAAATCAGAAGAGGTTTTGAGCGATAAGGAAGATGCCAAGATTCTAGAGGAGGAAAGAAGAAAGTGGGAGATGAAAAACGAACTTTCGGGAATGAATGATGGGAAGGGATAATATAAAGAAACTCCTATCCCACGTGATGTGACGAATATAGTCAGGCATTACCATTTATTTTGGAACAACATCCGTAATTTTTTTACGGATATTGTTTTTTTTGCTATCTTTGCCGTGAACCAAAGTGATTTATCATGTTAGTAAAGTTTGCTGTTACCAATTATCGTGGATTCTCAGAGCGTATAGAATGGGATTTGTCTCGTCCGAGCAATTATTCTTTTAATGAATATGCCATAAAGGACGGCGTGATAAAAAACGGGATTGTGTATGGTTCTAACGGTTCGGGAAAGTCAAATCTTTCATTTGCGCTCTTTGACATAGTGAACCATCTTTCCCAAAAGATGAAAATGGCAGATTATTATGTAAATTTTGCATATGCAGGCCATCAGGATTCTCCCGTTACCTTTGAATATACTTTTAAGTTTAACAATCAATTACTTGAATACATTTATTCCAAACGTCCTAACGGCACTTTGATTACAGAAAAGGTTTCGGTGGACCATCAACAAGTGTTCGAGCGCAATGAGAGTGCACTGTCCATAGATGAGGAGCAATTTCCGATGGAATCGTCCATGAAGGTAAACTTGTCTAACAATGCCAACCATGTGTCTATTATTAACTTCTTGCTTACTTCGTATCCATTGAGTAAAAACCATTATCTTATCAAGTTGCAGAATTTCGTATCGGGAATGTTATGGTTCAGGGGATTGAAGGTTAATGAATACATGGGGTTTGATTCCATTATCACGAACCTTGACCAGTATATTATCAATCATAACCTGTCGGGGGATTTCGAGAAATTCTTGTATGAGGTCAGCGGGCAGGTTTTCCGTTTTGCCGAACCACAGCCTAACGACAAAATGCTGGTGTGCAGATATGGGGATACCTTGATTCCATTCGACACCGTAGCGTCTACGGGTACCCTCTCCCTTATGTTGCTTTATTTCTGGCTCACCCAACTTGAGAAGGCGTCTTTTGTGTTTATTGACGAATTCGATGCTTTTTATCACTTCAAACTCTCTTTTGAGGTATGCAAACGGTTGTTCAACTTGTCATGCCAGGTTTTCACATCCTCCCATAACACTTACCTGATGACAAATGACCTTCTTCGTCCTGACTGTAATTTTATCATAGGAGATAACAAGATCAAGCCATTGAATGAATGTACTGACAAGGAACTTCGTTTTGGTCATAACATAGAAAAGTTATTCCGTGGAAATGCCTTCAGCCTATGATCCTATTTATATTTGAAGGGAACAAGCGTGAACCTCAGCTTTTCTCTTCCATGCAGAAATTGTTTTTCCCAAAAGGCAATGAGGCTATCATCTGTTCTTTCGGCAACAACATCTATGAGCTTTACAGGAAGATGCAGGAAATGGATGGGGTTGGAGATGTGGTGTCAATTCTTCGCGAGAAATCGAAAGACAAGGAGGACAATCCTTTTAAGGATGTCGTATCCTCTTCCGATTTCTCGGAGATTTATCTTTTTTTTGATTATGACTTCCACAACAGGAATTATACGTTGGAGGAGCTTAACGTGAGGATTACGTCCATGTTGTCTGTTTTTGACAATGAGACGGAAAATGGGAAACTTTATATCAACTATCCCATGGTGGAATCTATCCGTTATACCAAGTTGCTGCCTGACAGCCAGTATTGGAGTTATACGGTATCCCGTGATTCTTGTGCATCTTTCAAAAAAATATCGGATTCTTTTTCGGATTACCAGAGCCTTGACTTTATCTGCCTTCCATCGAGGCGTGAACCGACAGAAAACGAACTTCTGAGATGCTGGAATAACTGGAATCTTTTGAAGGTCCAGAATGTTTGCAAGGCTAATTATATATGTTCCGGCCAAAATTGCCTGCCGGATACGAAGGAAAACATTTCACAGAGGTCTATTTTTGAAAATCAAGTCAAAAAATTTGTGAATAGTGGAAAAGATTGCCATGTGGGCATCCTCAATGCTTTTCCTCTTTTCTTATATGAATATTTTCCTTCTTGATTCTTTCTGTCAGCGTATGCTTTCCGTTACATTGGAAGAAGGGGAACGCCCCGGAGCTTATTACCCGGGGCTCTGTCTGTTTTGTTTGCGCTTGTGCTTCTGGTAGAGTTCGCAGTTGCGACATGAGAGGGGGAGGTAATAATGCACCGTCCTGTCTTCTTCCTGCACTTCGTCTTTTTTCATTTGCTGCAGGTCGGCGTACTTGGCAAGTATCTCCACACGCTTAGGGTCTGTCTTAGGCAGGGCGAATGCGGTCTTGAGCATTTGTTGGAGCACGTCTTCTTTGGTGAGCAAACGGGTCTCTTCGGGGGATTCACCCTCGCTTGCGGTTTCTGTCTCGGTTCCTCTCTTTACGGCTGCGGAACGTAGTTTTAAATATTTGGCAAAAGCCGTATCGGTAACGGTCTTCATCAACTGGTCGTTGTTGTACTGGTCAGAAAGGACGGGTTTGAGCTGCCCGGTGACGATATAGGCATCGGTTTCTTTCCACCCCAGTGCCATGAGGTCGGCCATGGCTTTTTCAACTATGGATATTTTCGCCTTTTTGGCCTCGGTATTGAGCTTACGTGAGTATTCTATCATGACGGTTTTATGTTTTGTTTTCCGGAAGTTGAAGAATTGTTTTTCGCGGAAGCCAGTAACGTGGCTTTTTTCTTGGCTATCTCGTCAGCCAAAGCGGCTTCACGATTCTCCTTGTTTTCTTTGAGTATACGGTCATACTCGGCATTGGTGGTATAGATGGTTTCGAGTTTTTCGGCAGCAGTCTGCACGGACATGAAACCATTTTGTACGGCCGATGCGAGGTCGGCCACGACGGCTGAATTATTGATATGGACGTAGGGCTCGATGTAATAGCGCATGTTGAGGTTCCCGAATGCGATGGTGTTTTCCGTTTCCACACCATAACCATATGCAAAAAGCTCTACCATGTCCCTCAAAACATCCTGATATTCCGCAGCATCAATCATCGCCTTTTCGTAGGCCGGGGAATATAATATCTTCAATGCGGCTGCGGGCAAATCCCCGGATTTGAGTTCAGGGGGGATGACTGAAAATGATTGTTCGTATATCATCTTGTAAAGTGTGTCTATCTGCTTCATATAGGATTCAGATGCACTTTGAGAAGAAAGATATGATGCCTTGTCATCGGTCCCCATAGAAAGGGTCTTGATGGTTCCGTTAAGGTCGTGCTGAATGTCCACGCTGTCCCCCTCACTTTGCAAGATAAGTATAGGTTCGCCAAACGCCTGGTTGTTGTGGGCCATCTGAGAAAATGACATCTCATATCCGTCGATGCTGCCTTGAGAGTGAGACCAGCATGCCCCCTCTTCATCCCTCTTGTATGCCACAGGTACACGTTGGAATCCATGCGGTTTTTTCTCACCGACTTGTACATACCCGTCAAGTCCGAATATTCCGATGACCACGTCGTAAACGGTACGCCCCTTCCCCACTCCTTTTTTATAACGGTACATGTATTTCTTGTCCCAAACTTCAAGCCATTCAGCCGTGGTGTTTCCCTCGTCGTCATAGTCGTAGTAGGAACGTGCGAAAAGCGTCAGTTCCCCCGTTATGGAATCATAGTGCGGATAGAGCGTATCCCCGTTCATGTAAGAAAGTGACTTGCATCCCAATACCCTATTGGAAAGATAAAAGACCAAAGCCCCGTCGCCAGTCTTCTTTACGGAAGAGGCCAGTTTGTAAAATTCCACCTCCATGTCTTTTTTAAGCCAGCCTTCGCGGAAAGAGAGGAACTTCTCCTGTTCTTCGTCCGTCAGACGTGCCGCACCCAGTTCAAACTGTATGTCATTCCCGCAGAGATGCACAAGTTGTTTAATCGTAATAATCTGCTGAAAGGCAAAAGCATATCGTGGAACGAGTTCCTTGTATATACGCCTTATCTTTTTCCCCGTATCGTCTCCGTTCTCGTCGTACACGGTTTCTTCTTCCTCGCGATAAATATCGGGATAAAAAGCCGGGTCGTTAATGGCATGCCCTGTGGGATAGTACTCACGAATGAAGTCTGCCTGCGTGACGATTTCAAATTCCATATTGTCTGCCGGCATAAGGGGTTCTTCAATGGAAGAAAACCTCCCGTGTGATATGTATCCGGACGGACGTATGCGTTTCCACGGACGTTTTGCCTTGATTTCTCTTTTCTTCATATTATCTGTAATTTAATGGGTTCACATATCTCAAAAGCCCTTTCGGGCGATGCCTTCCCGGCTTTTTTATCTCGAATATCATCCGCATAAAAAGGGACTCCATATAGTCGGGAGAATGGCCAACGAACTTTTTCATATCCTGCTTTTTTATGAGACAGAACCCTTTATCGGATGTTTCCTCACTGGCCCGGATACATTTTCTCTCCTTCATAAGAATCTGTTTGAGTTCCCATTTCTCAAACCCCTTTCCGGAGTATTTGCGTTTGAGCAACCTGGGATTGATGGACATTTCCCCGTCAATAAGCTTATGGGCAAAAAGGTAGGCACACTGCGACTTCACGTTGTCGTAGACATAGCGGTATTTGTCCTCCACGGCCTCCCGGTTGTTGAACGGCACGGCCCGCCGGAAGAATCCTTTGAAAGTCTGTCCCAACCCGTTAAGGTCATAGGTGAAGTTTTCCTCCAACACCCCCCACTCTTCGAGTTTGGCTTTCACGGACGAAAGGGAACCTTTGCTATCGTGACGGCAAACGAAAACATCTTGTATATGCCATCCACACCAAAGCCATAGCACGAGGCTGTCACCTCCCTCAAAGGCCACGTCGCATGAAGCATAACGTTTCCCTCCAGTAAGTTCCGGCATGGAGAAAAACTGCTCCATGTCGTGCATCTTGATGATGTCGTCACCCACGTTCTTGAAATTCCAGTTGCCTTCCAAGTCGCGGGCACGCTGCTCTTCGTCCTGCTGTGCAAGGTTGGCCACATAATTGGGGTCGGATTCGGTAAGTTTCTTGTTGTCTTCCAACCTTGCACGTGTAAAAGTGACGGATTTGGTAAACATGCGTGCGCGGTCGTACCCCATTTCCTCATATCCTCCGGCTTCATACAAAGGGTCTATGATAGACTTGCACTTTTCATACACTTCTTCCGGCGTGTCTCCCCAATAGATAGTCTCTACCGTATTGCCATCCATGAAGCAATAGCGTATGACCCCGTCGCGTTCCGGTATGGGCAGTCCATCCTCCCCAATCCACCAGTCTATGAATTTCCGTACCCAACTATCAGGGTCAGGGTTGCACGTCCCCCAAAAACGATTCCGCAATCCAAACGCATTACGGTTGTTGGTAATAAGGTATTTAAACTTTTCATAACTTACATGCGTAATCTCGTCAATACCTATATAGTTATATTGGCGGCCTTGAAACCGTACCTTGAAATCATCGAATCCTCCGGAAAAATAAGAAAACTGTAAATTCCCTCCCTTATTGAAGTTCCATGTCATGTCATTGATGGAACGGTTATAATTACCATGCTGCGAATAAAGCATATAGGAGGTTTTTACCAAATCCCGAAGGTCGTCCTTCTCATTTCGTAGAAGAAGTGCGCAGAAACGGGGATTATACACGTCTTTCAGGGCTTCCATAAGGAGGGTGAAAGACTTTGCCCCTCCCCGGTTCCCGCCAGTGATGAGTATGTCCACGTCTTTGGCAAGATTCTGCTCCTGCGCACCGGGCTGCGCCACGATGCAAAGAGGGTTGTTTTTCCCTTTGTCCCTTTTCCGCAGTCCTTCCACATATTCGTAAGTGAATATCTTTTCTCCTTCTACCGTATAAAATCCTTCTTCGTACATAATCAAAAAAAGGCCTGCAGAACATACATGTGCATGTCCTTGCAGGCCTTGTCGGCTCTTTTCTTATTATGGCTTGTGCAAATATAGTAAAAATCATATTATTTTATACTCTTTCATATAAAAATATGATGATTTATTTTGTATATTCCATTTTCATTCTTATATTTGTGGCATATTCGGAAGATGAATGTTGAAGATACGAAGCAGAGTGAGTATCCGTCAGGATGAAATGGCGCACCAAATGGCCACCTGCCCGCTCTGCGGACAGAAATTAGGAGATGTGACCTACTTGAAAGGCGTATTGATATTACGTGTCAAGTGCCGAAGGTGCAAAAAGTATGTCGATATCGAGGTAACAGGAACAGGAGAATAAAAATATAATAACCGATAAAGGCCAAAGAGCCGTATGGATGCAAAAAGCGTCTGTACGGCTCTTTTTTTTGTTTGATACTTAAAAGACGAAAAGAATGGAAAAAGAACAAATCTTATCCGAGATGGTTGCGAAGCTTGGAAAAACCAGTTTGTCGCAGCGTACAATTTCAGGCTACGTGGAAGGTAACCTGCCGACTGATGGCGTTGAGCCAGACGATGCGTATTGGCAGAAACATGTGGGGTTTCTGAAAAGCCTTGACGGGAATTTCAGCCATGACGTAGCGCATGCCGTAGATGAGTTCAAAAAGAGCTACAAGGCAGACGGGACGGACAGTGGTGACAGAGGCACTAAAGGTGGCTCTAATGATGATTCCGGAAATGCGGGAAGCCATGAAGATGCCTTACTGAAACGCCTTGAAGCCATGGAAGAACGGCTCAAGGAATCGGAAAACCAGGCAAAGAAGGAGCGTATGCGCAAGGAAGTATCAGACAAGGCCGAAAGCCTGAAGGTAAGCAACAAGGCTTTGTGGAAAGATGCCGTAATGATGGTTGAACTGAACGACGACACGGATGCCGGGAAGTTATTGGAAGAGACCAAAAAGGTCTATGAAAGGAAACTCAAATCGTACATCGGTGAAGGGACGACACCTTACGGCGGAACACAGAGACAAGTTGGCGTACATCAGGACACGGAAGAAGCCAAAGCCAAACGCGAAGCTTTCAAAGCCCGCATGGAAGGCATGGGCCGTCTTCCGAAAAGAGAGCATTAAAACAGGATAACAAACTAAAAAAGGTAAGAAGATGAGGTTTCAGGAAGGAACATTCAACACCATCGGCCAAAGACAGGCACAGTTTGGCGGGAATTTCCCTGTATGGGCTCGTGTGCGCGAACTATACAAGGGAGGCGGCAAGATAGACGCTTCGCAGTTTGCCCCCGGCACTGTTATCGGTGCCGGTACGATGGTGAAATTCAACGGGTCCGGCCAAGAAGTCGAGATTATCACCGCCAACGGTGTAGAAGGCGTGAAGGAAGTGGACAAAGTTACCGTAACGAGCGGTTGTACTACAAATGGCAACGTCGGCATCAAGCTTAACAACGCCTCGGTGGTGAACATTGCTGTCACAACCGCAGAAAACACCCCCGAATCCGTGGCCGCAAAAATCGCAGCCGGTTCGTTCAGCGGTTGGACAGCCAAACAGGACGGTGCAAGCGTGATTTTCACCAAGTCGGCTTCAGGACCATGCGCTGCCCCAGTCGTGGAAGTCAATTCCACAGGCGTGAAAGCCACGGCAGAAGTCGTAACGGCCGGTGCGGCAGCCAACGGTTCATTGGATGACGTGAACGGGCTGATATTCGAGGACGTATGTATTCCGGAAGGTTGCATACTGGCCACTTGCGCCGTAGTAAGAGCCGGACGTATTTATGCGGACCGGGTGAACGGAGGCGGTATTCCGAAAGCTGTAGAGAAACAGCTTCCAATGATTGAATTTGTCCGTGAAGATTAAAAAAGGAGGCAGATTATGTACACAAGAGGAAAAGAATTTTATGACATTGTGGCCAAAGGCTTGGCCTCCATGGGGTATGTAGACAAAAATGGCGTGAGTGCACTGACCTATTTTATCCAAGACATGTTCGCGGACAAGTACAATGCGGAATCGACTTTCGCGCAGATGGGCTTCCCATTGAACCCCAACCTGCCTATCCGCCCGACTTACGAGCAGATAGAAGCCACCATCCGCCCGTATACCATGGGTACCTACGTGGACATCGACAGCGACGGCAACACAAAATCGACAGATGGGCTGAGCCTGAAAATGGGCGGTATCCCGACATTCAAGCATGAAGTTGTACTGAGCCGCAAGATATTGCGCGAGAAGATGATGCTCATGGACAGCATCGGAGGCAGCACTCCGGAGATTGAAAACACCATCATGGACTTGCTGTTCAACGGTTTGGACGATTTGTTGGGCGGCAACTACAACACTTTCCGTTACCAACGCCACCAAATCGTGTCGAACTTCGGCAAGTTGGTGATAGACGCAAAGAACAACCCCGGCGGCATCCCGTTGGAGATAGATTTCGGTGTTCCGGCAAAGAACAAAAAGGTATTGAAATGGTACACGAAGAACGGCAGCGGAGAAGTTTCACAAGACTCAAAGGTGACGAGCGGAGAAGTCGACCCGATAAAGGAAATGCGCAACATCCGTTTGGACAGCCGCAGAAAAGACTTCGCTCCGGAAGGTCATTGGGAGTGCTCGCTTACCACGTATGAGGACCTTATCGCATTGCCCTATTTCCGTAAGATGTATGTGATGTACGTGCGGCCGGACATCACGGACGCGGACAATATCACGGCATTCGGTGCTTTGGTAGATGACGACACCATCAAGACATTTATCGAATCACGTATCGGAGCGAGAATTGAAGTGGTGGACAGTATTTCCTCGGTGGAGAAATTCAACAAGGAGAAACAGGCCATGGAATATACGTACATGGACAGCTTCAACGAGGGCGTGCTTGTTTACGTGCCGGACGGTGCCATAGGAGACGTGCAATGCGGCAAGCCGATTTACATGGAAACACCGGGTGCCCGTGTGGCATTGTATGACGGAGGACGTACTTTAATCCGTCAGGTTTTCGAGGACGAGACCATGACGCAGGTCATCAAGAGCGAAGTGACCGGACTGGCAGTGCCCAACAAGGTACGTTGGATGTATTATCTCACCATCAAAGGGTAAGGCATGACGAGAGAAACGTCCCATACGGAAACCCAACGCACCGTGGAAGAATACCTTCGCGGTTGCGTAGGGTTTGACATAGAGGACAATGCCATCGCCACTATCCTTGAAGACCGTGGAATCGCCCCGGGAACCCCGTCAAAGGAGTTGACACGAAAGCAAAAGGAACTTTGCAAGGCAGACCTGTATATGTGGTGTGCCAGCACGCCGAGCATAAAAGGAAGCGTGGAAGAGGCTCACGGGACTTGGAAACACAAGGAGGGTTCGACAGAAAGCAGTGCTTACGACAAACGCAACCTGCGTATCATGGCAAACGAAATCTATAAGAAATATGGGGAGAACGTGGCGGGTTCCACGATAAAGTTGCACGCAAGAGGAATGAGGTTATGGCCAAGAAGGTAGAAAATCCGGAATTTCCACACCTATGTGTAATCTATAAGGTAGAAGGAGAGACTTCGTTTTCGGACGGAGAAAAGGAAACCGTATATGCAGGTAAATGCTTGAAATACGGAAACAGTTCCCTCCGCAGCTTTAAATCAAACGGAGTTTACAAAGGCGATTATGGTCTTGACATTCCCGGACTGATAGATGTATCGGAAGGTGACTTGCTGGACTATACCGCCTTCGGGAGAGACCACAGGGAAGGAATACTTGTGACAGGCGTGGAGCATTGCGGATGGGGGACTACGGTATATTTCAACCTTTCTAAAAACTAAGGATATGAGTACGGATGTAAAGACAATGAACCGAAAAGTGTTTAAGGCCGGTATGAAAAAATCCCACCGGATTATCCATACGCACGTTCAGGACATCCTTTCTTCCGCTTGTGAGCGTTTGCTTGCGGATGCAGTACAATCCAAGGAGTTCCAGGGTTTCACCGGAAATACTCAGACTTCATACGCCTGTGGGATATACATGGACGGTAAGTTGGCCTATTGCAGTTTCCAGGAATCATGGAACCGACCTCCCGTAAGACTTAAAGTGGAGAAAGGAAAGTATGTGTATCTGTCTCATCCTTACGAGGGGCATGCCAGAGGCGTGAGAGGAAAGACGGATGTGGACAGCCTTTATGGCTCGGACACTTCGTTGAACTTTCTAAAAAGCTATACAAATGTCCCGAAAAAAGGTTTCTCAATAGTGATGTGTACGGGTACGGAATATTCGGAATATATCGAATCGTCACGTAACCTGAACGTGCTCACGGAAACATGGCAACGTGCAAGACAGATACTGCTGCAAAACCTAAAACCCATACCGCAATGAGCCACGTGACGAAATATTACATTTCCGAAGTCTTGGAAGAGGTATGCCAAAGGTTGGGCGGTATTTCGGAGCATGTGTTTCCTGAACATCGTCCTGCGGCCGCAGGGAAACAGATGGATGATTTCATCGTGGTTTCCCTCCCTGTATCCATTGAAGACCAAAACGCCTACCAGAAAACCACCCTGCGCATAGAAATAGCAGTAAGGAACAGAAGCCAAGGCGTAGCACATACAAAGAAACTTCAAGAGATGCTGGACGGAGTGACCGGAGAGTTCCCTATTGTGACCGAAAGGTTCTCGGCAGTCCGGCCTTTACTTGTCTTAAAAGGCGATGACGGATTAGGCTTCACGATATGGAACATACAAGCAAAACTTATCGTAAACACCACGGATTCTTATGAGCAAGAAAATTAACAGGATAACACCATTAAATGAAATTAGCAATATGGCAGGATTGACAGTAACAACAGCGTTGACAGACTTAAAAGTATTGTTCAACGACTTAAAAGAAGTGTATTTTAAAGCCGGTGAAATCAAGACCTCGGATTTGGGTTCCGAAGCCCTCACCATGGACATGGAGCTTCCGGCATTGGATGATGGGGTGACGTTCGATACCGGTTCGGCCGACGTGACACGCGTAAGAATCACGACCAAAGCAGTATGGACCTCCAAGGCTTCAAAAGGAGCCCCGGACATTACGTTCCAAGTGGCGAGCGTGGCGGGGGTGGTTAACGACCTTCTTATGGAAAACAAGAAGACCATTGCAAGTGCCACCAATATCATCAACGGAAAGACCTATAAAGGTGCGGCCTACAGTCTTTCTCCGAAGAAGGTTACCGGAGCCCTCCTGATGCAAAGCGAGGACCGGCAGACCATCATCATCCTTCCCAATGTGGAGATGTATGCCAACTTCGTAGCGGCAGACGGGGACAATCCCGCTTATTTCAACGTGGCCGTGACCCCGTTGGAAAACAGCGAAGGTGCCGACATCTTTATTTTGAGTGAAACGGTTGGCGCATAACCTTCATAGGGAGGGAGAGGATTACGGGCGGTGGCAATATGAGCCGCTGCCCTTTTTTGTTAAACTTATCATGACTTGACCAGATGAAAAAGAAAAAGACGGTAAATCCCCCTACGGAAAAAGAGGAAGCACTTTTGGATTCCATTGTTGAAAACAGCAAAGACACGGTTGAAATACGCGGAAGAAAATGGCATGTGGCATGGATGAGGAACGGTACGAAGCGTAAAGTAACCCACATCATGCTCACGGAAAAAGAAGACGACAAGGTGAACAGCAAATGTGCCGCCGCCATCGTATTGAACGGCTATTGGAAGATTCTGTTCTTTTACTGGTTCTTGTGGCGTTGGTTCTTCTACGTAATGCAATACAGTGACGAAGAACTTCTCCCACTTATAGAAACAGGTAAAAAAAAAGTACGTGTGGAGGGATATTGCGCCTGTACAATATTACTGACCGAGATGAAGGATACCGTAAAGTCGATGACGAGGGAGGAAGTAAATCGTATCCGTCAAGAGAGTTTTATGGCTCTGCGTGGTCGGCAGGAGAAAAACATCCCTTCCTGACACATCCCCTCAACCTGTTTTTCGGAATATGGGTTGTCCCTATGTGGGGATACTATTGGGTCCATACGGCTGCCCAAATCGAACTCGGACTGATAGACTGCCCCATCATAGTTTATGAAAGGGGAAAGAAACGGAAAGGTGGAAAAGGAGAGGGACCGGAATTTGAAAAGGCGGATGCCTTGGATGTAGTTAATAAGGCTGACGAATGGCAAAAGAAATATGGGAATGCCCCCAAAGGAAAAGGTGTAAGAATCAGCCTTGAAGGACTAAAAATGTTGAAAAAGGATAACGGAGGAAAATAGAATGGCGGATTTGGGTCAATTATGGTTTTCATTGGGTATAAAAGACAATACCCAGGCAGGTATAGAAGAAGCTATGAAGCGCTTCGACAAGCTAAATGCCAAACTTAAACTGGGTATAGACAAGAATGTTTTCAGGAATGCCATCACGTCGTACCTGAAGGGACAGGAATTCAAAGCCCGCATCACCCCTACCCTTCCCAAGAATACCGGTAAACTTTCCATGGAGGTGAACAAACAGACTTTGAGGGGAAGTATCAATGAAGCCTTGAAAGGCAAGGAGTTCGAGGCAAGGGTGAAAATGGTAGTTGAAAAGGCAAGCGTGCAGGATGCCATCCGGCAAGCCTTCTCAAAAACCGGACTGAATTACAACACCACGGCCAGCGACGTGCGGTCACAAAGAATCTTGGAAATACAAGCACGCATGGCCCAACGTGCGGCCCTATCTCAAATACAGCTTGCCGCGGCACATTCCCGTGCCCAACGTGCGGCCGACTTGCAGGCCGCTTCGAGCGAACGCCTGAACCGTAGTATGAAGAGCGGAACTAACATTTCATCCCAACTAAGAAACCAGATAGCCAACCTGTACTCATTGTACACCATTGAACGTTTTGCCACCCAAATCGTAGAAATCGGCGGTGAGTTTCAAAAACAACGCATAGCCCTGAAATCTATCCTTGGTGATGCCGGAAGAGCGGAAACGATATTCGGAAAGATTCGGGACCTTGCGGTAGAAAGCCCCTATACTTTCAAAGACCTGACCGGCTACACCAAGCAGCTTGCTGCGTTCTCCATTCCTTACGAAGAACTTTATGACACGACCAAGAGACTGGCTGACATATCTTCGGGACTTGGTGTTGACATGGGACGCCTTATCCTGGCCTACGGACAGGTACGCAGTGCAGCATTCCTCCGTGGACAGGAAGTAAGGCAATTTACGGAAGCCGGCATCCCTTTGTTGGATGAGCTGGCTAAGAAGTTCAGCATGTTGGAAGGACGAGTTGTAAGCGTGGGAGAAGTGTTCGACAAAATAAGCCGTAGAGAGGTCCCCTTCCAGATGGTAAAAGACGTGCTTTGGGATTTGACCAACGAGGGAGGAAAGTTCTATAATATGCAAGCCGTCCTGACAGAGAGCCTTTCCGGAAAACTGGACAAACTCAAAGACAGCTATGAAATCATGCTTGCCGACATCGCCAAAGCCAATAACGGAATCATCGGAGGAAGCCTTGACTTGCTTTCCGAACTTACCGGACACTGGAAGGAAGTTGCTGAAGCCATCGGATCCCTTATCATAGCTTATGGGTCTTATAAGGCTGCCATAATAGCCGTAACTACTTACCAAAAGCTGGATATAGCCTTGTTGCGGCAGGCGGCAGTGGAGAAACGACTTGCGGCAGCAGCGAGCATATCCCTTTCAAACGCGGAAGCCGTGTCCGCCGCAAGAACCAAATTGCTGACATTAGCAAAAATGAGGTTGATAGGCGTACTGAAATCATTATGGTCAGTGACCGCCGCAAAACCATATTTTTGGGTAGCAGCAGGCGTAACCACATTAGTATACGCTGTGTACAAACTGATTACCGCCGCGAGCGCGGCTGAAGCTGCCAATGAGGCATTCAACCGTTCTATGGAACGCATAGGCCAGACCATTGACAATCAGAAGAATAAAATCAACGAACTCTTGAATGTCATCCGAAGTGCAGATTCTTCTTCCCTTCAGAAACAAATGGCCTTTGATGAGCTTTCTGTTGTATCTCCTGCCCTTACACAAACATACGATTCTTTAAGAAAGTTAGAAGAGGCCGATCTAACAAATGTGAACCAACAAGTCAGTGAACTGGCCGATACCAACCGTATAAGTTTGTTGAAACAACAAGCGGAAGAGTTAAAAGAATATATGTCCATATTAAAAGACACCCAAAAACTCAACCCTGTATCGGCAAGATATGCCATATCCGGTCTTGAAAACCTTGGGATTCAGGGGGAATTCGGTTGGAACAATACTGATTGGACAGAAGCCATACAGGAACAGTTGAACCGCATTGCATCTGAGCTATGGAAGATAGAAGATGCGAAAAGACGTATTTCCGTGCCCACAGAAATGGATGTGAGGCTTTCAGAATCCAGTTACCGGAACGCAAAGGAAAAATTCGACTACCTGAGTGACTTTGCCACCGCGATGAAGAAGGAGGTGGAGGGCACGATGGCACTCCACGTGGACGGCACGCACGCGGAACGTGACACGGACAGCATCATCGCCGAACTAGAAGGAAAACTGAAGACGATGGAGGGCATTCCCCTTTCTGTGGAACAGCAGAAAGTGAAGGACGGCCTGCAAGAGACGTTGGGGTACATGAAACGGTGGAAGGAAATGGGCATAACGGGCGGTACGTTCACCATCCCACTATTTTTCGACTTGAAACTTAGTGATTTGGAGAGCGAGACGGAAAATGCCAAGAAGAAGTTCAATTACATTACCGGGCAGTGGGAGGAAGCGAACAAGGAATTCGGAACCTTTGCAGAAAACCGCATGAAAGCTATAAAAAAATGGAAGGATGCGGAAAAGAAATACAATGAGGCCAAAAGCGCAAAAGACATCACGGACAAAGACGGTTCTATCATCAAAGGCTATACCGAACAGCAAGAACGTCTCAAAGAACTAAAGAATAAGGTGGAATCGGCCAAAAAGGAGGCGGAATCTTTCGGCGCAGACACGGGCAAACCAGCACAGCCGGACAAAGACCCTATGGCGGACTTGTGGAATGAACGTATCAGACTGATAGAAAAGGCCATTTCCTATTATAAGGAATGGTCAGAAATAGAAGGCAAGAAAAATGCTTCCGAACGTACCCAATCCAGTCCATTATTCTCCTCCGTAAAAAGCTATCTTGACCTCGGCATAGAAAGTCCTGAAAAAATCTGGGAACAAATACGGGAAGAACTCGGAAACAGCAAAGGTCAAAGGAAGCTTTTCGTAGACCTCGGATTCAAAATAGAAGATTTACGTCAAGGGGAAGAAAAAAAAGAACTGGACCGCAATCTGAAAGAAATTGAGAAATATATCTCTGAAAGTACAAAGAAATGGGATTTGTTCAAAGATTTATCCGATGCAACAGGTAACCGAAGCCTGGCCGGCCAAATCGTTTTCGGCGGACTGATGGAATCAGAAAACCTTGGAGACGAACTGAAAAAGAAAATCGAAGAAAAACTCAGTGGCACAACCTTTTCTTTTGAAGACGTACTCGGCATGGACGAAAAAGGGCTGGAGGACAACGGACTGAAAACACTTAGCGGGCTTGTGTCCGCCTATCGTGAAAATTCGGAGAAGCTCAAAGAAGAACAGGTGAAAAACCTCAGCGAGCTTATCAAAAACCACAAGGACTATGCCGCAAAGATAGAGGAAATAGAAAGCAACCTACAAAAGGACTTGAAGGACATTGAAGGGCGAAGAGCAGAACTTGAAACAGGAGGTGTGGATGTTGAAAGCTTGATTTCGAGCCGTAAGAAAAAAGCAGAAGAAGACAAATCTTCCGTATTGTTGGAACAATTCAAAAAAGAATCCGATTGGGCGAATATCTTCGACGACTTAGGGCGCATGTCTACGAGGACGATAGACGACATGATCGAAAGAATCAATACGTTCTCCCGTTCACAAGAGTTGTCTGTGGAAGAGACAAAAGAGCTGATAGAAGCCATGCGCAAACTCAGGGAGGAGTCCTTGGAAAGAAACCCGTGGAAAGGCATCTCCAATGCGGCCAAAGAACTTGCAAAATGGAAGGAACTTCAACATTATCTTGGTAATGCTGAAGAACTTTCATTCTTTGACAAGGAATCAGGAAAAACCGTAAAATACACCCGTGCACAGATTGAAAACGGGATTGTCTCCTCACAAGAAGACATGGTGAAGTCTATAGACCATGTAATAGACGGATTAGAGGCCATGAATACAGCCGTATCCTCCGTTTCAGGCATGTTGGAATCTCTGGGAATGGAAGGCGCAAGTGATATTACCAATCTCATGGATGGCATTTTCAGCAGTTCAAACTCAATGGGCGGGAGCTTCCAATCCATAGGCAAACTGTTTGGGGTATCAGATGCCGGAATATTGAAAAACCTTGGGTTCGTAGGCATGGGTATCGGAGCCGTGACGGGAATTATCGGAGGAATTGCCAAACTTCATGACAAGAAACTTGACGATGCAATACAGAAAAGTCAAAGACGCGTAGAGGAATTGCAAACCGCATACGACCAACTTGGGAAAGCCGTGGAGCGTTCTTTCGGTGCAGCCACAGATGCGGCAGAAAGAGCGTTGTCCTCGTATGAACAACTCGCCGAACAAGCCGAACGTGCCGGAAGCAAACTAAGCGCAGCCTATTCGATACCATACGATGTGCTGAAAGACGGAGGACGCAGCATGATGAATGACCTTCTTCCGAAGAGTAAAATGGAAAAATTTATTTGGAACGGAGGAAAATCACACGGCTTCGCGGCTTCACTGAACTTCACAGTGAGCATCGAGAGAGAGGCATACGAAGCCTTAAAAGCAGTGGGGGCCGGAGAAAAAGGTAGTGAAGACAATGTCTACATGGCCCAATATGCAAGCCTCGTAGGTCAACGTCTGGAATTACAGAAACAACTGAGTGCAGAGGAAGATAAAAAGGATTCTGATCCGGCCAAGATACAGGACTACCAAGAGCAAATTGCTGAACTGAACGACCAGATTACTTATTTTGTACAAGACACGGTGGCCTCTCTTTACGAGCTTGATTTACAAGACTGGTCGAAACAGTTGAGCGATGCACTTGTAGATGCCTTCAGAAACGGAGAGGATGCAGTAGAAGCTTTCGAACAGACGGCGAGCGACCTCCTTTCAAGGGTAGCAAGCAACATCCTGCGCATAGGTATCCTTGAACCGGTGATGAAGAAGCTGCAAAAGGCGCTTTTCGGGGAAATGGACGAGAATGGGAATTATCAAGGTGGAATCATCAACCTGAATGATTTGAACGGAACGATGGATGAAGGGATGAAATATCTTTCAGACTGGTTCAATACAGAAGGGAAAAATATTGTGGATGCCATGAACAACGCTTTCCAACTGCTAAATGAAAAGAGCGGTGGCCTTTTAAGCAAAACGGAAAGCGGAGGCAGCATGCGTTCAAGTATCCAAGGCGTGACGGAAGACACAGCCGACTTACTGGCTTCCTATATCAATGCCATGAGAGCCGATTTGAGCGCACAGCGTTCTGTCATAGAGAAATATTGCGGAGAACAGTTCCCCGAAATGACCCATCTGGCAGAAGCACAGTTGCAGCAACTCCGGATTATCGTTAAAAATACGGGAGAGCACACAAGGATAGCATCAGAAATCAGAGACATGCTACGCAGTGCCAAACAAAGCAAGTCTTCTGGTTTCTGGATTCATTAAAAAATATCATCATGAACAAACTGAATGAAGAAATAATGTCAGGGGCAAAGGCCTGCGGTATTTGTGAAGAATGGTACAATATGATGAAGGACGCTGACAAGGACGGCCTGCTCGACATGTACAAACGAGGAATAGACTTCGTAATCAAGCATTCATTTCCTGAAAATTCATACCTCCTCTCCCATTCCACAGATGAAATCCGGCACAAACATCTGATATTCATTGACGAGACTGTACCGGAAGGAGGGGAAAACGGGACTTATGTATTCAATGGTACATGCCGAGGACAGATTTCATTCGACCGGTATTCTGCGTCTACACTACATATACGGGACAATAGCCAAGTCGTTATCTCGGCAAAAGGGCTTTCAAAAGTTTTTATAAACGTGTATGACCATTCACGTGTGGAAATCATACAGGAGGATGCTGCTAAAGTATTTGTATACTTTCATGGAGAGACATGCCATATTTCTTCCCATGAAGAAAGCTACGGAAATGTTCTCATCCGCAAGAAATAAACCATATAAAAATATGATTATTTAGAAAATAATATTATATTTGCATTCGTAGAACAATAGTAAATCATTTGAAGGCCACAGAGCCTGCCCCATGGGATAAAACCTTTATGGGGCAGGCTCTGTTTTTCTATTCAGACCATGAGTAAGGCTTACACCATATTGATTCAAAAAGAGAAAGAAGGCGCAGCGGTGAAGGACACGGTAAGGGACTGGAACATCGCCTGCACCGACATACCTTTTCTTCCGGAAAACGAGGCCAAAGAACTCCCGTCACGTGACTGGCCGGATGAGGACGGTGAAGATACGTACCATCCTGAAACCATAAAGATGAAAGCATACGACCTGGATATCTCACTTTGTTACAAAGGAGACCTTGGAAGTGCCTATACCCAAATAGAAGAATTCATGGCATACCTTACCGGGAGGGACGGAGGAGGTACATTTTTCAAAATCTACAGTCCCCATACACTCATCGGAAGAGGCGGTTGTTACATGAAACAATTTGCCCCTGACGACTTCTGGAAGGGAAACGGAGAAGACGTGTTAGAGTTTAAAATCACCGTAAGGGTAACAGAACCTTGCGGTAACATTATTCTATCTGCATGAAATACGAAATATTAGACAAGACAGGTAAAAATAAACGTTGTACGGTAACGAGTTTGGAATACAACGGAGAGTTTATGGGTGAAAGCTATGTACTCTGCAAGGTGGAAAGCGAGGTGCCCATAGATTTTCAAACAGGAGACTATCTGGAATACCGAGGAGAAAAATATGAAATAAACTACGACCCCTCTGTCCTCAAAAAATGCCGTGCAAGTTACAACAGAGACGCCTTCACATACGACAGCATCAAACTGAACAGCGCAAGCAACGACTTAGTAAAATGCCTTTTTCTGGACTATGTAAAAGAAGATAACCTTATACATTATTCTTCCCTGCCGAAATTCAGTTTTTTCGCCTCCAACGTGGAAGACCTCGCGGAACGTATACAGGCCAATTTGGACCGTTTATACAGCGGAGACAGAAAGTGGACAGTTAAGGTATCCCCCGGATGCGGAGGAAAGACGGATGTTTATGTTGCGGCAGAACAAATCAACGTGTGGACCGCACTGGGATATTCTTATTCAAAATTCAAGGTGCCTTTCATTATAAAAGGCCGCACCATAACTATCGGTGCTGCATCAGAAACTTTAAACAAGGTTTTCAAGTATGGCAAAAATAACGGACTTTACGAAATAGAGTCCGTAACAGAACAAGATGCGGACATCATCACCAGACTTAAAGTTTATGGAAGCACAAGGAACCTGCCCAACCGGTATTATAATAACCTACGAGAGGCATACGCCATAGTAGAAATCAGCAGAATAGAATATGAGCGTATCGACAACACCCATGCCAAATGCAAGATATTCAGCGACAATGCACCGGAAAAAATCGGTACCTGGAGCGAAGTTCGCATCAATGGAGAAGTGCATAAGGTGGCAAGCCGACAAGAATTCGATGACGATGTGCCCTCTCCTCAAGAGTGTACGTTCATTGAATTATCAAAAGGGAAATACGAACTCTTGTCTGTCCCGGTAACATACGAGGAACACCATAACGGTCTGAACTACGAAATCAAAATGCTTTGGCATGAAGCGACAATCGGTACGGAATGCGAAGTATACGTAGAAGGTATGCTCCGTTCAACTTTCGAGGTAAGAAACAGCAATAACCGCAGCCTATGTTATGACAAGGCATACGCCTACGTACGCGACATACTTTTAATCCCAGCAGAAGAGATACCTGATTTCAATAGTTTCATGTCTTCCGCGAGCTACACGAACCACGGTGACGGAAACCATGAATATGACTTGAAACTGTACCATGAGACGAGCGTGGAATATGAGCTCGTCGAATCTCCCTCTCCTACACGATTTGAAATCTTGTACGCATCGGAAACAAGCAAAATCGGAGAAAGTTTCCTCACCGGAAACCATAACGGTTCATTGCTACCCAATAATATGTATGCCCCCAATCTGATGCTTCCCGATTTTCCTTCTATCACACTCGACCCCTATATAGACAGCGACAACATTGAAAAGTACGGTATACGTGAAGGTTGCGTGTTTTTTGACGGAAGCAATGATGAACTGGAAGAGATATTTCCCTCCATAGAAGGCATGAAAGCGGAAGACCTACGGGATGCGGGTATAGATGTGTCGTTGGCAGAAGACGACAACGGGAATTTGGATGAATTGGCCGATGCCGAAAAAATACAAGACGACGGAGCCATTACGCCGGGAGATATTATCCCCACCTTCACTGTCACGCTGAAAGATGTGGGATTCAACCTCGCCCAAGAGATAGGCGATGATTCTTCCATTAGCATGAAAAGCGGATATTGCAGCGGACGTGAATTTAAAATCAGGAATTGTGTTCCCACAGAAAAAAACGGGGCAAAGTGTTACCTGCTAAGGTGTGAACGCGCGGAAGATGAATCCAATAAATTGTATTATCCTTATAAATTATACCCCCTGCAAGCCGGAGACAAATTTGTAATTTTAGGAATAGACTTGCCAGACGTATACGTAAAGGCTGCTTCACAGAGGTTATTACGGGAAGGAAAAGAATATCTTTCCGAAGTAGACCACATGAAACATACCTATTCCCCAAAAATAGACGAGATTGCGATGGCTCGCCAACACGACGAAGCCATACAATCCGGAGGTATAAGTCTTCACGACACCATCAAGGAGGGCATGCTGATAAGGATTTCCGATGAGGACCTTTTTAATGAAGAGTTACATATCACTATCGACACCCTCACCATAAAGGAAGGGGAAAGCCTGATACCAAGTTACGAAATCACCCTCAAAGAGACCAAGGAGGAAGGCACACTGGAGCGCATGCAAAACAAGATTGACGCTATTGCATCCGGAAACTCCGTAAATCATGCCGGCGGGACGATCGTCAACCTGCAAGGGAATTACCTGAAAAAAGATACGGAAGATGCCGCTACCGCCCTTATCAGCTTCTTGAAAGGCTTATTATACGGGAATTACAAACCAGGAGAAAGCGGAGGTGCACTGAAAGAAGACGGAAGTGCAGAGTTTGATAGTGCCACGATAAGAAAAGGACTGAATATCGGCGAGTTTTCAAGCATAAACCGTTTAGGAGACGCTGTTCTCAACTCCATTTCATTGCGCAACCTTTTTCAAATCGGGAATTTCTCATCCGGCGAATCGGGCGGCCAAATCTCGGACAATGGCGCGGCGGAGTTGGCCTCTTTGTTGCTGAGGGGCGCATTGGAGATTGGAAAGTATTCCGCAGGCAAGTCGGGCGCGAAGATTGGCGAGGACGGAGCTGCTGAGCTGCTGAGCGTGTTGGTGCGTGGACTGGTAACGGCAAAGGGCATACAGTCGCCGGGATTCTCGACAGGAGCATTGGGCACGGGGCTGTGCCTGAAAATGGACGAGAACGGGGATTCTTATATTGAGGTGGACCGCATGCTTGTGCGCAAGGTGGCAGAGTTCATCCAGCTTGTGATTCAGGAAATCAAGCACGTGGGCGGGCAAATCGTGCTTACCCCGGCCTCGATGAAGTGCATCCGCGTGGAAGACACTGGAGATTCCTACCGTTGCTATTTCGAGGCGACGGACGGGGAAAAGACGGTGGAGAACCAGTTTGTCTCCGGTGACCAGGCACGCGCCCAGACGTTCAACGTGAAGGAGGGCGTGAACGAGAACGTGAAGAACACTTATTATTGGCGTCTGGTGACGGGCGTGGGGGACAACTACATAGACCTCTCGAAGACGGACTGCGACGCGGGGAGCACGGTACCGGCCGCCGGTGACGAAATCGTCCAGTTGGGAAACCGGAACGACGTGGCCCGACAGGCAGCCATTATCCTTTCGGCTTATGGGAACGATGCCCCTTATTTCAAGATGTACCGGGGCATCAACTCTTACAAACTGGAAGGCAAGGAGTTTGTCAACCTCTCACGGAAGGATGTCATGATTATCTCCGACAATATAAAATTGTCCACCGGCGAGACGGTGAAGGAATACATCAACGGCGCGGTGGGAGACGTACAAAGCAAAGTGGATGAAGTGAGCGGAAAGGTGGAGGACGCGGTGGAGCGTCTGGCGGAGCAGCAGAATTACATCGCCGCCCTACAGAAGACCGCCGGGGACTTGCAGAACCAGATTGACGGCGCGATAGAAAGCTACTTTGAGAAAACCGACCCGACAACCTCCAACTACCCGGCGAACGAGTGGACCACCGAAGAACAGAAACAGGCGCATTCAAACGACACTTATACCAATCTCAGCACGGGCAAGAGCTGGAAATGGGTGAAGGACGGTGACACGTGGAAATGGAACGCCATCACGGACACGGCCACGGAAAAGGCTTTGGCCGCAGCGGCCAAGGCTCAGGATACGGCTGACGGCAAACGCAGGGTATTCGTTAGCCAACCCACCACGGGGCAGGCTTACGACGTGGGCGACCTTTGGGTGAACGCGACTTACGGGGATACGTACAAGAACGACCTGCTGCGTTGCAAAACCGCCAAGAAAGAGAATGAGGCTTTCTCCATCTCGCATTGGGAGCTTGCCTCACGCTATACGGACGACACGAAGGCCAACGAGGCGGCAGAGGCCGCACGGGAGGCTGCGGAGGCCGCGAATGCGGCACAGGAAGCCGCCGACGAAGCCGCCGCCACGGCAGGGGAAGCCAAGACGGAAGCACAAGCCGCCAACACGGAACTGGACAACCTGAAATCCGACGGCACGATAAGCCCGGTGGAGAAAACCGCGCTGAAGCAACAGCATGCCGACATAAAGGCGGAACACGGGCAGATAACGGCGGAGGCCGGAAAGTATTCCATAAGCGTGACGGACTATGAGGCCGCGTACAAGAAGGCCGATTCCGCGCTTACCAAATACACAGCCTCCACTCCCGAATACATCACCGTGGAATCCGACTATTCGGACATCTCCGCCTATTATTCCAAACGGCAGACGATATTGGATACCATCGCCGCAAAGGCCAAGGAAGCATCGGACGCGGCGAAAAAGGCGGCAGACGACGCTGCCGCGAAGGCAGAGGAGGCGGCAGAATCGGCGAGCGAGGCGGCACAAAAGGCCATAGAGGCCAAGACTGCCGCGGACAATGCGGCCAAGGCAGCGAAAAACGCCCAGACCGATGCCGACGAGGCGAACTCCATGCTTTCGGACATCGCCAACGACAACAAACTCACGGCGCAGGAAAAACAGCAGACCAAGAAGGAATGGGACGTGATAGTGTCCGAGAAGCCTAAAAACGACGCTTCGGCCGACAAGTTCGGCGTGTCTAAAACGGCCTACGGCTCCGCTTACACGGCATTAAGCACGTATATAACGCCTCTACTTTCGAACTTAAGTTCTACAAGCAACATCACGGGCACGGAATTCAGGGCGAAGTTCAAGGCTTACTACGACGCTCGCACGGACTTGCTGAACGCCATATCGGCCAAGGCCAAGGAACTGGCCGACAACGCGCAAGAGGCGGCCGACGCGGCGGCGGAGAACGCCTCGCAGGCCATAGAGGACGCGGCGGCGGCGAAGAATGCCGCCGACAAGGCGCAGGCGGACGTGGACGCCGAGAAGGAGCGCATGGACGATTGGGCGGCCGACGGCAAGTTCTCCCCTTCTGAAAAGAAACAGTTGAAGGAGGAGCTTGCCCGCATCGACGGGGACAAGACGCAGGTCACGGACGGTTACACGAAGTACGGCCTCGGCACTCCCACAGCTTATAACACGGCTTACACGAACTACCGGACGGCTATCAACGGCGTGGTGTCTTCCTCTTCGGAGACCGTGGCCATCCCTTCGGACTTCGCCACGAAGCGCACGGCGTACTATACGCAGAAGAGTGCCGCCCTGACGGCCATCTCGGACGCGGCGAAGGCGTACGCGGACAAGGTGGTGGCGGGGATTGAAGTCGGGGGACGGAACTTGTTGGAAAATTCTCTTGATGGTGCCGGATGGTATAAAGCAAGCATCTCCAACGGGGTGTTTTATCAAAGGGCCGAAGCACACGAGGCCTTTATCCAGAGTTTGTCAAATTTGGACATAAAGGGAGGAGTATATTACACACTTTCTTTTGATTATTATACCAAGAATAACGGGGAAGGAGTGGATTTGTTCTTGATTTCCAGTAACGGGACAAAAGTGATGGCCTCAAAGAGTAAAATCGGTTCCCCTACTTCGTGGACCCATTATGTGTGGACGTTCAAAACCAGTACATCACACGGAGACCGTTCCGATTGTTACGTGCGATTTGACAATAACGGTACGAATTCAGGCTTTTCAGAACTTTGGGTACGGAATCCCAAACTCGAAAAGGGAACCGTGGCGACTTCTTGGACACCCGCCATTGAGGACGTGAACGGTATGATAGAGGATGCCCAAAAGGCGGCAGATGACGCAGCGGAAGCGGCCAAGAACGCGCAGGCAGACGCCACGAATGCCAACAAGGAGCTGGCGAACATCAAGAGCGACAACCTTATATCCCCAATCGAAAAGACAGCCCTGAAACAGCAGCAGGCGGACATCCGTTCGGAATACGGGGAGATTACTGCCAACGCCGCACGCTATGCCGTGTCCACCACGGCTTACAAGTCGGCCTATGACCTTGCCAACGCTGCCCTGACGAAATATACGGCTTCGTCACCGGAATATATCACGGTGGGAAGTGACTACGCGAACATATCGGCCTACTACGATGCGCGGAAGACCATCCTTGACGCGATTGCCGCTGCGGCCAAGAAAGCTGCGGACGATGCGACGAACAAGGCGAATCAGGCTGTGGAGGACGCCGCGCGTGCGGGGCATTACTATCTGGACTTGGACAACGACGGCGGCCCGGTGTCGTGTGACGCCTCGGGGAACGTGACCGGCGGTTTCCCGAGCAGCAAGGCCACGGTATATTATGGCACGGAACCTGATACGGGTTGGGCGTTTACGGGTGCATTCTCCGGATGTTCCGGAAGCGTGAACTCATCGACGGGACAAATCACGGTCACGGGGGTAAGCGCGGATACTGGCACGGTGACAGTCACGGCCAAGAAGAGCGGAAAGACAGACCTATCTGCGGTATTCTCTGTATATAAAGTAAAGGCGGGAGCGGACGGAGCGGACGGCACAAACGGAGTGGGCATCAAGTCCATAACCAACAAGTATGCCGTATCCGCATCGAACACCACCGCGCCGACATCATGGAGCGACACGGTACCTACAATGACCACCACGAACCGTTATCTGTGGAATTATGAAATTGTCACCTATACCAACAGCACGACAAGCGAGACCAAAAAGAGGGTCATAGGTGCATACGGAAATACAGGCAACACGGGCGCCACCGGGGCAACGGGTGTGGGTATAAAGTCCATTACGGAATATTATTTGGCCTCTTCGGCATCGAGTGGAGTGACAACTTCAACGTCAGGATGGACGACTTCGGTGCAGTCCACTTCATCTTCCAAGAAGTACCTTTGGAACTATGAGGTGGTGACTTACACCAATGATACGAAATATACGAGCAGTCCGGTGATTATCGGTACTTATGGGGATAAGGGTGATACTGGTCCACAGGGAGTACAGGGTCCAAAGGGTGCGGACGGGACGCCCCGCTATACTTGGATACGCTATGCTGACAACGCATCGGGTTCGGGCATCAGCAACTCGCCTACGGGAAAAACTTATATCGGGTTTGCTTATAACAAGACCACCGCCACGGAAAGCAACACGCCTTCGGATTATACATGGTCACTTATCAAAGGCGAAAAGGGCGACCAAGGTGTTCCGGGGGCAAAAGGGGCTGACGGGAAGACCACTTACACATGGATAAAGTATTCCGATAACTCGACGGGCAGCGGGATGTATGACACTCCCAAATCCACGACACAGTACATCGGCATAGCAGTAAACAAGACAACGGCCACAGAGAGCAATACTCCATCGGATTACACGTGGTCTAAGTTCAAAGGTGACGACGGTGCGGACGGGAAAGGCATCAAGAGTACCGCCGTGACTTATCAGGTAAGCACATCGGGCACCACGCCGCCCACAGGAACGTGGAACAGTTCTATCCCTTCCGTGGCTGCCAATCAGTACCTTTGGACGCGTACAGTGATAACCTACACGGACAATACCACATCTACATCGTACAGCGTGGGTAAGATGGGGGCTAACGGGGCAAAAGGTGACAAGGGCGATACGGGACCCGCAGGAGCTGACGGTGACGGCATCGTATCGGTATCGAACACTTACCAAATAGGCAGTTCCGGCACGACGGCACCGACAGGAAGCTGGAGCGCAACTGTACCTTCGCCACAGAAAGGTAAATACCTTTGGACGAAAACGGTGACGACTTACAAGAAGAGTGACCCGACAACGGTATATTCCGTGAGTTATTACGGTACGGATGGTACGGCGGCCAAGTATGTGAGGGTTGCGGGCGACCAGGTGTTTATATACACCAACAATTTTTCAGGGAATCCCACTCCTACTTCCATTACGCTGACGGCCACCCTCACGGGGACATCCGGCTACCAGTGGAGCTATAAACAGGCGGGACAGACTTCTTTCACGAACATATCGGGAGCCACTTCGCAGACTTATGCCTTGGCACATAACAATTCGACGGTTTGGGGTAGCGCGAAGTCTGTGACCATACGTTGCACCTCGGGCGGTGTATATGACGAGATGACGATAGCCAAGGTTTCTTCGGGTACCAACGGGACGAATGGCAAGGATGGCACAAATGGCACGAATGGAAAGGACGGTGCCGCCGGTAAGAACGGCGCGGATGCCTACACCATAATTCTGGGCAATGAATCGCATGCCTTCCAAGGGACAACAAGCGCGGCCATCGCTGCATCCACGAAATGCGAGGTTATCGCATACAAGGGTGCCACAAGGGTGGCGGCAACAATCGGTACTATAACCGGAGCACCGTCGGGAATGTCCACGAGCATCTCAAGTAACGGAACCACATCGGCCTCGTTCACGGTGTCCGTCACTTCTTCGTTGACTACCGGACAGGGCGTGCTGACTGTACCTATCACCGTGGACGGGAAGTCTTTCACGAAGAATTTCTCATTTTCCGTGGCTTTCAAGGGCAACACGGGCGCCACCGGGGCGACGGGTCCCAAGGGGGATGCGGCTGTATTCTACATCATAGAGACTGACGTGCGCATCGTAAAGAAGTCTTGGGACAACAAGCTGACCCCGACGTCCGTGACTTGTACGAAATACAAACAGACGGGAAGCAATGCGAGGGCAACAACTACGGAAAAGACATTGAAATACCAGCGTGTGGGCACGGACAGCAGCGTACAGACCGCTGCAAGCGGAAGTTCGGTAACGGTATCCCCTACTTCTACGACGACCTCCATAAAGTTCTGGCTTTATGACGGGAGCACCATCATAGACAGGGACGAAATCCCTGTCGTGGGTGACGCTGTGGATGTTTATGAAAAGGTGCATGCAGAAATAACGGCTGCGGAAGGTGAAATCGGTTTATTGTCTACCAAGGTCACTACCGTGACGGATTCCGTAACGGGTCTTGAAAAGGAAGTGGAGACCAATACCGCCGAAATAAAATCCGCCAAGGGACAGATTTCGAGCACGGCATCGCAAGTGAGTTCTTTGGGCACGAGGGTAAGTACCGTGGAGCAGACGGCCAGCGGCCTCACTACTACGGTGAACGGCCTTAACGGGAAGGTGTCGAAACTGGAACAGACGGATTCGAGCCTGACGAGCAGGATTACCTCGGCGGAGGGAAAGGTGAGCACCATCGAGCAGAAAGTGAGCAGCATTTCACTGAAAGTAGACGGCATAGAGCCTGTGAACCTTTTCAGGGACGGTTCCTTCGAATCCGGGTATAACACTTTCAGAACATCGGGAAGCGGTAAAGACGACGTGGAGGTCGGCATATCGGCCAACGGAAAAGTGGGAAAGAATGCCATGATGGTGAAATGGCCGAGCAAACGCACAACGGTCTACCTTGAACAAAAGCCCTTCGTGAATCCCAATGCTACCTATACCGTCTCGTTCTGGATGTACACCAACGTAGCGACGAATTACCAGGCTTTCGTCGTCAATGCATTAGACAAGAACGACAACAACCTAAGCGTGAACGACTCTACGTTAAACATTGAAATCCCCGGAACCAAGTGGACACAGTTCATCCATAGGTTCACGACCCCGGCCAACACGGAACGCCTTGAATTTTACTTCCGTGCCAGTGCTAATGTAGAGAACGGAACGATTTCATATATTGACGGGTTCATGCTACTGAAGGGGGATTATCTGGACAATATTCCCTCTTATTTCATTCCTAACGACAGTGTGAACGGTGACACCCTTCTTTCTACGGGAATAGACATAGAGAACAAAAAAGTCATTGTGACGAGCGACCAGTTCGTCATACAGAACAATGACGGAGAAGTGACGGCGAGCGTGAATGAGGATGGTGTGCTTTCGGTGGGAAGCGGGGAGTTCTCGGGTTTCATCCGTACCATACCACGTATCATAACGAAGAATACGGGCGATAACGGAGATGTGGAGTTCAAGGACAATTACTACCAAATCAGCTTAAGCAACTTGTACAAAGGAGGCTTCATCTATGTGGACGTGGAATCGAACAGCTATGCCGGTGACGGAATCAAATTACCGTTGGGGCTAAAGTACGCCGGTGCGAGAGTGACTATCGTGAACAAGTATCCGGCCAAACGGCTTATCATAACTACAAGGCATGAGGCTTTGGACCCGGGTTACGGAGATTGGAGCGATGACGAGAACAATGCAATGCGGCTCGGTGGCGTACAGATAAGCCACGTGGAGATGGGAAATGTGAGCACACAAGGAAACAACCGTTTTGTGGAGCTGCTTGCCGTTCCGTATTATCTGGACGAGACAATAGGCAGCGTAAAGTACCAGGGACAGGTGGAATGGGTGGTACTGAACAATCAGGAGTTCACGACGGCCAACAATACGACAGGGGGAAAATATGCGAAATTCAAATAACATTATTCATTTATTAAAAACAAAAGGTTATGGAGATTAAGACAAACAGTACGAGGGTGATTTACAACGGAGAGACCACAACGGCAAATGCCAAGTACAACATCGAGTATGAGACGGACGGTAAGGAACTGAAACGCGTGAACGCCTTGGTGAACAAGGTGGAGGAAGTGGAGCTTCCTATGGAGGAAGGCATGCAGAAGGGCGTGCAGGAAACCCTGTTGGGCAGTATCTATTATGAGAACGGTTATTACACGATGTCGAACTTCCCGGAGAGTGAGGAACTGCCGAAGTACATATCGGATGCCATCCAGATAGTGAAGCAGATAAAAGAAGACGCTTCTGCCTGACTATTGAAACAACGGGTATAAGGCGGCGGTGCCTGCCTTACCCGTTTGCCGGGGTCTTGTCTTGTGGACCGGGGGGCTTTGGCATTAATTAGAAAAATGTATTGTAATGGAGAAAGCTATTATTGATTTTATTGAAAACCACATGATGAACCACATCATACTCATAGCGTTATGCGTGGCGGCCACGATAGGTGCAATGGCCGTGGATTTGGTCTCGGGGGTACAAAAGGCCAAACAACGCGGTGAGGCACGGACTTCTACGGGATATAAGAAGACGGCCACGAAGGCAAAGAAGTATTTCACGCCTTTCCTGACGTTGTGTTTTATCGACATCCTTTGTTGCGTGGTGATTCCCATTCCGGTGTTCTCGATGTTGTGGACGGCTTACTGCATTTTCTGTGAGTTTGTGTCCGTAAGGGAGAAATCATGGCAGAAGGAGGAGCTTCGGAAGGCGGAGAAGACGATGAGAGTAATCATTGACAACAAGGATGAGATAGCCAAGATGGCGGCAGAGCTTCTGTTTCAAAGGGAGAATGAGAATAATACAGTAAAGAAGGAGGAAAAATAAGATGGCACTTAGGAATTTGAATTTCACCCTTCAGGGTGACAGGTATGTGGCGGAAGAGACCGTGACGTTCTCAAAGACTCTAAACCCTTATACGGATTTCAATGATTATTCCGCGAAATTTTATGCTTATGTGGATAAAGCCTCATTTTCACTTGAGGCTGGAACCACATTCAATTATTCCATATCGGGCACGGAATGTGTGGCAGGCGGGGACGAATCCGGAAATTGCGTGGCTATTGGAGCCCGTTGCGTGTCCATCGAGGACAATTCAGTTGCACTCTGTTGGCAGACTGTAGCATTAAACTTCGCCGAGACGGCATTGGGGATATCCAACAAGTCGCACAAAGGGGATTCTGCGGACAAGCAGACATTGTTTTCCATCGGCAACGGGACGCAGTATTTCAACGATTGGGGGACGGCAAAACAGAAGAACGCCATGGAGGTGATGAAGAACGGTGACGTGTACATCGAAGGTGTCGGTGGATATGACGGAATCAACGATGGTTTCACAGCCCAATCCGTGCAGGACGTAATCTCCGGTTTGCTGTCGGAGGTTTCGGCATTAAAGGAGGAAATAGAAGCACTAAAGGGAAGCGGGGCATGAAAAAAGGGAGGCCGCCGCCTCCCTACACATTAACCTTAATCTTAATACTTTATGAAAACATATTAATTACATAAGCGTCCCTCGCGGGAGGCAGAAGCAAAGTTAAACAAAAAAGTGGAGATATGAAAGCAAGTAATTCATTGATCGAGGCGATAAAGAGGTTCGAGGGATTCCGGGGAACGGCTTACCGTTGCCCGGCGGGGGTGTGGACGATAGGCTACGGACATACGGCGGGCGTAAAGCGTGGCGACAGGATGACGGAGGGCGAGGCGGAACGGCAGCTCAGGCGTGACTTGGCGGAATATGAGGCATTCGTGGACAAACTGGGCGTGACAGAGAGGCAGAACAAGTTTGACGCGTTGGTGGATTTCGCGTATAACCTTGGGTGCGATGCGTTGGCCGGTTCCACACTTTTGAAGAAAATACGGGCTTGCGCGCCGGATGCGGAGGTGCGTGGGGAGTTCATGAAGTGGGTGTATGCGACTGTGGCCGGGAAGAAGCGGAAGCTGGAGGGACTGGTGAAGCGCAGGAAATGGGAGGCTGACAGGTTCTTTAATATCGCGTGAGGAAAAGGATGAGGTATGAATGGGGAAAAGGATGAGGAATACTGGCCGATGCTTGACGATGGCGGAGGAGACGACGGGAAGGGTTTGCCGCCTTGGTTGGTTTTCCTCGTGTTGGCCGTGGGTGTCTGGATGCTGGCGCGGGCATTGGCGATGTGAAATGAATGATTATTAACCCGGTGGCGGGGAAGCGGTCTTTGACTTGGTGGGATTGCAGTTTTTTGCAAATTAACAATTAATTGCATTGCAAATGCGTAGTAGTTTTGTATCTTTGCAAGATGTTGTAATACAATATAATAAAATAATAATATTGCAAATGTTATAATGATAATGTGCAAATGATGGAACAAAAGATAATTATGCCTGAGATAGGATTTGATATGCCTATAACAGATTTGGTTCTTGAATTGGAAAAATTAAGATACAAAGTTCTTGAAGGTACCACACATCCTTTGGTTTTTATGCAAATCAAAAACGTTTTCCATATGCTTGAAAGTATTGGTTCTTCTCGTATAGAAGGAAACAATACAACCATCATGGATTATGTGGAGAGTACAAAAATTAATGACGAAAATAGGAATAGGTCAAATGAACAGATTTTAGAAATATTAAATATTGAAAAAGCAACTTCTTTTATTGAAAGTGTTATTGATGACACTCCAATTACATTGTATTTTATAAGAGAACTTCATTCTTTGGTTGTCGATTCCCTTAGTGAAAGCAAGGAAGGTTGTTGTACAAAAGGTGAATTTAGGAAATGCAATGTCCGGATAAGTGGGTCTCTCCATACACCTCCTGACTTTTTGCAGGTACTACCTCTGATGCAAGAACTTGTTGATTTTATCAATGAGACAACCAAACCTAAATTTGACTTAATAAAAATATGTATAGCACATCATCGTTTTGTGTGGATACATCCATTTGAAAATGGAAATGGCCGTGTCGTACGATTGTTTACTTATGCACTATTGTTGAAGAATGTCTTTAAGAGTAAGCAACGAATTATAAATCCGACTGCTGTATTTTGTTCTGATAGAAGCAAATACTATAATTATTTATCTTTGGCTGATAAATATACTAACGAGGGTCTGATTGCTTGGAGTGAATATGTCTTGAATGGGCTTAAGGTTGAAATTGAGAAAATAGACCATATTGTGGATTATTCTTATCTGCGGGATAAGATACTTATTCCATCTTTATCGGATGCATTATCGAATAAATATATCACAGATGTGGAACATTCCATTTTGAAATTAACTGTGTCTAAAAAGACACAAGAAATACAAGCATCAGATATAAAAGAGCTTTATATCACGAAGACTTCATCAGAAATATCCAGGATCATACGTTCGCTTATTGATAAAAGAATGTTAATTCCCATTTCGGAACGAGCAAGAAAATATGTTATCTCTTTTGGTAGTAATTATTTGCTTAGGTCTGTTCTTAAGTCTCTTGATAATAATGGTTTTCTACCTTTGAATAATTAATTGTATAATTGGTAATAAAGCGGCAATCCCACATAAACAAGTCGGGGTTGCCGCTTTTTCGTTGCCACAAAAAGAAGTAGGAATGAATAGATTTTTTAAAGTGTTCTGGCCTTGGCTGATGGTGCCGGTGTTCTGGCTCGTGGTCGGCCTGTTATTGTTTGCCATGTGTGGATGTGCACGGGTACAATATATTCCGGTGGAAACGGTCAGGGTGGACAGCGTGTATGGTGTACGTTGGTTTTCGGATAGTACTTTCCTCAAAGATTCTATTTACATAGAGTTGAGGGCGGAGAGGGACACAGTGTATAGGACAGAATATAGGTATCGGACACATTGGAGGGACCGCGTGGTGCATGACACATTGGAGACGGTCAGGGTGGACAGTGTATCAGTACCGGTTCCGGTGGAACGTAAGCTTTCGCGGTGGGAGGAAACCAAGCTGCATTACGGAGGATTTGCGCTTCTGGCTGTGGTTGTTTGTATCCTTATCGGATTCGGAAGGTTGGTGTACAGGCTGAAAAAGTAACGTTTACTCCTTCGGGGACGGGAGTATAAAAAAAGCCCCCAACGTTCCTTGCATTACCACATGACAAGACGCGAAAATAGCTCGCGCGTTGAGGGCTTTATGTCTTCATCGCGAGCTATTGTTGTATATAAACGCCTTGTCATGTGGTTTGACAAAGGTATGAATAAAAATTGAATATTGTATGTGTAAGGCAGATATTTTTAATGAGATTATTCAGATTGTCAGCAGGGAAACGGAGATTGCACCCAAAGTCATATTGTCGGGAAGCAAGGAAGCGGAGGTCGTCGATGCGCGTTACTTGCTTGTGTATTTCCTTTTTAAGGAGGGCTTCTACCCTTCCCAGATTGCATCATTGGTCGGCAAGACGAAACGGGCGGTAAACTATATGCTGTCTAATTTTTCTTCGCGTGTGAGGTGTGGGAAAATGATGGGAATATATCGGGAAAGAATCGGGAATGAGTTGGGAAAAAACTGATTTTGAGTGACATAATGTATTTGTAGTTTTGCAGGGTCAGGATATGCCTGACCTTGTAACTATTAATTAAAAATACATTATGGAGAGAACTTATGTTTTTAATCAGGAGCCTTCGAGTGGCGGGGGCAACAAATTTGACATCATGGCCATGCTTCCTAACCTGATGGGCGGCAAGGGAGTGGATCCTAACCTGATGGCGCTCCTTTCTCAGGGACGCAACAACCAGGACCAATGGGGAGGCTCATGGTGGTTTATCTGGATTATCCTGCTTTGGTTCTGCTGGGGCGGTAACGGATTCGGTTTCGGAGGACGTAACGGAGGAGGATTACCGGCTGAATTGAATGGTGATGTGGGTCGTGAATACCTGATGAGCGCCATTCAAGGTAACGGCAATGCCATTAACCAGCTCGCTTCTTCTTTGAACTGTTCTACACAACAGTTGCAGACGGCTTTGTGCAACATCCAAGGCTTGATTCAGGGTGTAGGGAACCAGGTGGGCATGTCCACGCAGCAAATCATCAACGCCTTCCAGAGCGGAAACCAAGCTATTCTCACTCAGATTGCCGACTGCTGCTGCAAGACGCAGACTGCTATTGAACGTCAGGGATATGAGAACCGTTTGGCAAATTGCGAAAGCATGAATACGCTCACCCGTACTATGGAGGGTAACACTCGCTCTTTGGCTGATGCTTACCGTGACGGTTTTAATACGCTTGTCGCCAAAATGGATGCGGCAGAGGCGCGTCGTCAGCAAGAGGCTTTGGCAGCCAAGGATGCGGAGATTGCCACATTGAAGGGTGAGATTTCGCAACGTAACCAGAACGCTACCATCCTGAATGCCGTAGGACAGCAGATTGCGCCTTTGGCGGCAGGCTTGCAGGCTTTGCAAGGGGATGTGGATGGTATCAAGTGTAAGATGCCTCCCACAGTAGCGGTACCGTACCCGCAGTTGCAGGTATATAACCCGGAAACTTTCCGTGCGGCAGCTTTCGGTGCATACGCCGGAGACATGGCTTATGGCCGTAGCGGTTATGGATGTGGTAACAACTACTGGGGTTAATTCCGGTAAGAAAGGAGGTAGCTATGTGGCCTAACTTTTTTACAGGACTTCCCTTTCCGTTCCCATCACTGGGCAGGGTGAATTTCAACACCCTCCCGACGGTGGCGGTCACGGTGGGCACGGAGAATGTGACGCTGGAGCTTCCCAACCATGCGTTCCGTAACAGGGACTATGTGGGAGGGTTCTACATCAACCTCCGTCAGGCGATACCGGCCGGTACGACGGGCACGCTTCCCATACTGATAGGGACAAACGGTGACACCCGTCCGCTTATGGCTTACGGGGGTGAGCCGGTGACGGTGGCCAACCTTGCGGGAACGGGCATTTATGAAATCCATTATAACAAGTACACGAATGAGTTGTTCCTTGTCAATGGAGGATACAGGCCTACGACCGCCACGGCGGCACAGGCAAACGTGAGAACGGCTCCGGCTGGAGTGAACAAGTAATTAACCGGGGCATCGCAGGTTGCGGTGTCCCTATTTAAAAAACAACAATCATGTTTCAGAATTTAAGGGCAAACAATCAGTTATTCATCCTTCATAAGGAAGCTAAGCATTATGTGGAGATAGGTTCGGTGGTGAGCGTGTCGGCTCCCAAGCCCAAATATCCCATGACACAGCCTTTCCCGTCACCGCAGATAGAAATGGTGGTGGACGTGGTGGCCAGTATCAACGGGCAGAATACGACGTTCCAGAACCTTCCGGCAGGCGGTGACATCGCGGACTTCGGACAGAACGGGAATATCGTGGTCTCATGTTCGCGGGATGCGATGAACAATGAAATCTCGATGATAAAACAGAAGAGCAGCGAGATTGTCAACAGCCGGGATTACCATCTTAATGTGATAACCGCATGCGATGAGATGCTGACCATGCTCAACCCTGAATTTGCGGAGAAACAAAGGCAGGAACAGGAGATTTCAAGCTTGAAAAGCCAGATGGCCGACATGAGCAAGAACATGTCTGACCTTATGGCGTTGAACCGGCAGCTTATGGAACAGCTTGGCCTGAATACTGAAACATCTAAAACCAAGAAATAATTATGGGAATGTGGACTATTTTGGAAGAGGGGCGTGACGATTACGGACGCGGCTTCGGAATGAGAGGCGGCAGTGAACTGGAGGAGGCTTACAGGGAAGGTTGCCGGCATGGTTATGAAAAGGCCATGAGAGAGATGCACGGAGGAATGGGGTTCCGTGGTGAAGGCGGTTACAACGGTGGAGGAAGTTATTCCGACATGGGAGAACGCCGTATGCCGGGCTACTTTCCTGAGTATCCCCGAATGGATGAGATGGGCGAACGTCGGCGCAGACGTGCCAACGGGGAGTTTTATTAACATGGGAGGGGTGGAATGCCCCTCTTTCACTAAATCATAAATGGGTTATGGGACAAAGATTGGATACATACGACAGGCTTCCGTCAGGAATGAAAGAGTATCTTTCACAGTACGGGTGGCATTTCTCAAAAAAGATGTGCGAGTGGGCCGTATCGAAAATGAGGGTGTCGGATGATTCTTCATCTGCCGCATCTACAGGTAAGACACGTAAGCTGGAGGCAATGAAGAAGGATGAAGTCGAGGAACTTTTGAAGAAATACGGTATCAAACTGGAGAAGGATGCCGGATACGACTGCGTGTACGTGGCCAACATGGCGAAGGCGGATTATTACAAGAGCTCGATTGCCGACGAATCACATCTTGCGTTGTTCGTCAAGGATTATATTGATGATCCGGACGGATATGAGGGGTTGCCTTTCACGAGGTTTTACGCGGATTGCATCGGAAGCGGTACACCGATTATGTGGTCGGATATGTTATGATAGTGCAGGATTTCTACATACCGGAATATGACTGGAAGGTTCGGGTTTACTATGCCGTGACGACGTACTGGAAGTATGAGATTCTTCATGAGTTGAAAAGGATAGGATGCCGGGGTGGACAGCTTGAAAGGGCTGCCCGGAGCCTTTCTGAGGGTAATCCGGACACGGGGCTTACGTATTCTGACTTTTACGGACGAGAGACGCTGGTGGTGATTTCGCTTACGTCCACCCCCGAGCAGTTCCAGAACTCATGGGACCATGAGAAGGGGCATTTGTGCCGACATATCTCACAGGCGTTCGGGATTGACCCGTTTGGGGAGGAGGCGCAGTACCTTAGCGGGTATGTGGGCCAGAAAATGTTTCCGGTGGCGAAGAAATTCCTTTGCGGGCATTGCAGAAATAATTTAATAAAGAATCATGGATAAATTAAACATAAGAATTGAAGCAGCCCGTCTTGCCGTAGAAAGTGGCGCAGATAAAGAAACTTTTGATGAAATGGCAAAGGTTATTGAGAAATATATCATTGGAACATTGGATTTATCGGAATATGACAATCCGAATGCGACAATGGAGAAGGCTATGGATCTTTTTAAAATGAACCGTCATGAAGAAGAAAAAGCTTCCGATTTGGGAAAAACGGATGAAGTACGGATACAATGACAATTCTTTCTCCTGGATTTGGATATATTTGCTCACTTTAATATTCAATAGAACATGGAAGTAATGAAGGTATTGAAAGCCGTGTTCAGCGGCAAGAGCCGGGAGGAAGTATATAGTATGCTTTCTGCGGATGAGAAGAGAATATTGAATGACATTGCTTCCCGTCATGGTGTGAGCCGGGGGATGCGAAGAAAACTTGAACGTGATGCGAGGAAGGGAAGACATTGATGAGCTGATTGACAGAACCGACAATATTCCGTATATGGATTATTGCCGGTTGCTGTCGGTACTGTATTGGAATTTATGATGACCAATACTATTGTTCATTTTATCAATCCATAAATTTTCAACCATGACAGAATCTTATTGTAGATGAACTCCACATCATTACGGAAGTCCATATAGTTCTGATAAAGGAAGACCAAATTCGCACAATTATTAGAAATTGTGCTTTTAGCCTGAATGCCTAATACATTGGATAACTCGTTACGCAACCCGGAAGCCATCTTATCGCCTGCCAAAGAGGATGGAGAGTAAAGATATAATATAATGAAGATGAACTTTTTCCGTTGCATTACTGTACTTATGCCTTCATCGGACTTTTTGCAAATGATATTGGTGAACGTTTTATAAATTAGGGGAATAAGCTTCTTGTCTGATAGTATCGGTTTTATTAAGATGTTTTCTTCTTTGGACAAATCCGATTTTACGCTTCTGATTTTCCTAATGCGTTTGATTTTATCAAAATCCAGTTCCATGATACGATTATTTAATTAGAAATCCGTATATTTGTACCTAAATAATCGTTGGGGGGCCTGCTTGGTCGTGCGGGCTGGCTCCCTTTTTTATTTTCCATTTGTCTCCCGTCCCCACAGCATTGCATTGTAGAGTGAGGTGGCATAGAGTTTCACTTCCCAATTTTTGGAAAGATATTCGTTACCAAGGGCTGCAAGACTGGCTTTGTACCAGAGGTATTCATTTCTTTCAAGTTTCATATATTCCTTTATTTGTCCGGTTCAATAAATTCGACATCGTAGAGTTCACAAAGTTGCTCGAATGTAGCTTCCTCTAAATCATGGTCGAAGATGTGGAAACACCCAAAGTTGTAGTCGAAGTTCTGACCGTCACAGAATGTTTGCTTTTTCGCGAGCGCACATTCTTTGCTTTCCAAAGAGAAGCATACGATTTCGTTTCCTTCATCAAGGAGTTGTTTAAGCCAGGAATAGTCCCGGCTGGTTTTGTAGGGTATTCTTGCTTTTTCCATGAACAAATTGATTTGCATTCAAAAAATTATAAGTCATATCCTTCAAACAGCATCTGCTTACCATAAATCCTTGCGGCTTCGTGCTCCAACATACACCCTTTGCTGTATTGCCAGTCTTTGCAGAAGTACACGGCATCGCACTCCAGCAGGGCTTGTATATCACGTCCCATGTGTTCCGCGTAGGTGGCATCAGGGTCAGGCGACACATCTAGCGGAGAGACAGGGATATACCCTTTGTTTTCCAGTACGGATGAAACGAATATGCTCTTGGCTTCAACTTCATCAATGTCGCACCCGGTGATAGGTAGACTGATATATACTTTCTTTTTACTCATATTTTATTTACTGTTTTAGTTCTGCCACCAGAGCATCGGCACAAGCAGCCGCAAATCGAGCAACAGCTATAGGTATTGTATGTTTCTCGTTCTCTTTATATGTTGCTTCGGAACAAGCATAACCAACTTCATCTTCATCGCTTAGTATTCTTTGCATGGCCGCTATGGCCGCCTGTATGCGGACTTGATTCCAGTCGATGGTGTCTTCGCCATTGGTTTGTAAAAATTCAAGTTCCGACAGGGAATAGTAAATTCCACTGCAATCATCGCTTATATATGTTCGTTCGATACCGTTTTTACTAATCACGCGTTCTCTCGTTTCGTGGACATTCACTATATGCCCGTTTGATTTTATTCTTGCTTTCATATCCATTTTACTAATTCAAACTCATATACCCACACATAAGGATTGCTTTCCCATGTGCCTTTGCCGCTTATCTTGTCTATCAAAGCAGCGTAGGCTTCACGGGGTGTATCAAATAAATCCCCTGTTGAACACCAAGAAAAACCTTCTTGCTCATAGTAATTAATCCCCTCTGCCATACAATCAACATCAGATATATCTTGCAATCTCTGTATTCTTACTTTGTTGATGCGGATGCGGTGAAGCATATAATCTGCCCTGACAAACATCTTGTTGTTCCAACCTGCAAGTTTTGTTGGTTCAACACCTTCAAACTCCAGACAATCGTCCCATAAAGCTCCATAAGACATGTCTTTATAGCTTCGTGCAATGGCAACGATTTTCCCCTCCTTATAATGGCAATACTTGGATTTTCGTATATCAATAAAATCCCCATCGCTGTTTTCGTACACTAAAGTATCTTCCCTCTCATCCCAAACTAATGAGAAAAATTCCTTAGATATAATTCTTCTTGTCTGCGTCTTTCTTCCTTCCAATACAGCTTGTGTCAAGCCGTATTTGTCATTAAACATTATCTTTTTCATTTTCAATACTTTTTATTTCCTTGTTTGGTAACAAATCTTCAATGTATGCCCAACGTTTCGGTTGTATTTTATTTATTCCGTCCATAAATGAGAATCCGCCGCTGTGATAAAATTGACTGAGGAGAAAAAAACTACTACCTCCCGATTTTACCTCCACGAGGCATTGGGCGTTCCTGTCTTTGGGTCGTTCGCTTGCGTCGTGCCACACGGAGTTGATGTACCAGTTGGCACCATCAGCAAAAGCACGTTTTACATCTCTAACTTCTGCATAATCGCTTTCCTCTGCTTGGGCGGTATATATTGCCGCTGCTTTTTCAATCTGTTCTTTTGTCATATTAATCTCCTTTCTCCTTAATTCGTTCCAAAACATCCCTATTAGCTTCTAATATTTCATCAAAAGAAGGAATAGGTTGCCAGCATATAACTTTAATATCTCGCCTTGTAAGTTCCTTTCCCGGATAGGATTCCCCATTATCACTAACCCACACGCCATTTTTATATGTAAATGTATCTATATATCTGCGTGATTGTGCCTCCCTATCATAATATTTATAGTAAAACAAGAATCCTACTAAAATACGCTGTCCTTCTTCCGGCAAACGTTCTTCTACACTTACCCACGAAAAATATTTTTTCATCCATTCTGCACCAGCTTTGAAAATATCCGCACCAAATTCAGAAAGTGCATGTTCTCTCCCTGCCTCATAATTATCTTCTTCGTTATTAATTATGGTATAATCTATATGGTAATCTAAAAGGTTCTCAATATAGATTTTTCCCGCTTTTTCAATATCTTCTATTTTCATTGTTTTATCCTTTCATGCGTCCTAAAAAGCACAGTTCTAATACATCGTGTTGCCGACCTATAACAGCAAACTCCAACATATCATTATCATCCGCAAGGTCGTTTATTCTCAATAGCGAATAATAGCCCCCATAGGGGCTTACATATTTTTCTTGTGAAATATCATCCATAATACGTTTATTATCTTGTTTGCCAAAATAGGAATTAAGGCTTTTCAAAATATGCTCCGTCACGTACTCCGGACTACACATGGCTATTTCTTGTCTTCTTAATGCGTACTTCATAATTCAAATAGTTCTTTTTGTTTATATACATTGCCGTTTTTCAGTCTCACTTCGCCCAAACACTCTTCCCGAAAGCGTTTTTCCTGCGCATCGAAATATTCTTTGTCTATCTCGGTTCCCCAAAAATCAAAGCCCATTTTGTAAGCGGCTATCCGGCTGCTCCCGCTACCCAAATGAGTGTCAAGGAGCCTATTACCGGAACGAACGAACTTTTTCAGCAAGAAGTGATATAATGCAACTGGCTTCTGTGTAGGATGAATCTTTGTTTCTTTGTTAGCTCCACCGGTATTGGATAGACGGATGAGGGAAGCCGGACAATCGAAAGATGTCCATGCCAATTCAACTTGGGAGAAGTTTTCCCACGGTTGCATCTTATCCCAACAGACAATTCCACGGCTCGGTGGTAAATTGAAGTAATTGCCTCCCCATATTATCTGGTTCCGGCTGACCCTGAACAATTCGTCAAAATACTCTTTGGAAGGGGGAGAAAAATCCCAATCACATGACATCATGTTTAATGCCCGGCTTTTTAACTTTCCGGCACCCCTATTCAAACGTCCCTTCTTCAATCCCTGCGCAACGCTTTCACCATTATAACCTCCATGTTTACGGTTCATGTTGGTACCCATATTCATATTCGGGGCATTAATCCCATAAGGAGGATCAACGATGGCCAGGTCAAAGAACTTGTCAGGAATAGATTTCATGTATTCCATGCAGTCCGTGTTATATACTTCACTTATTGGCATAATTCTATTGCTTTAAATATCTCATAGGCTACCTGCGGAACTATTGCGTTTCCGTAGGCTTTCACGGATTCTTGCCTCCATTTAGAAAAGGTAATACCGTCCAATCTACCGGAAATCCCATCATCTCCGATACAAATCGGGGATTGAGTTGGGAAGTTTTGCCACGTTGTGCGTATACATCCGAAAGATTGTTTGTTAAATGATTCCTTTTTCGTCTCTGAATGCTTTCCATAGATGCGCTCCCCTTGTAATCCCTTGCTGTTGGTGTCGGTAACATCCCGTGAAAATCCATCCAATCCGTTAAACCGTTCGCACCGGCCTCCCCTTTGTCCCGACATCGCAGCCCTTTCGCGCCTCTCTTTTTCAATTCTGCAACTCGTTCCGCATGATGTATATCGGTCGCCATCGGTGTGGGAAGAAGTTCCAACGGCATAAATTCCGTTTTCCCCTGTGAATTGCATCGTTTCAGTCCCTGCGTTTGTACGGTGGGCAATAAACCAAATTCTATCCCTTCTGTGCGGCGCTCCGACGGCACAAGCCGGAATAAGTAACGGTTGGACGGCGTATCCTTCACGTTCAAGGTCTCGACAAATGGTTTCGATAACATATTCTTGTCGGTGCAATACTCTTTTTCGGTAATCCTCTCCGAATAGAGAGGCCTGACCTCCCACTTCAACCTCCGCACCGGGCTGTACCATCGTGAGGATTCCAGCAACATTCTCACCAACGACCCAAGTTGGCCGGATTTCCCGTATAACCCGGAGCATTTGAGGCCAGAGGTAACGGTTATCATCCGCTCCTTTTCGTTGTCCGGCCAAACTGAAAGGCTAGCAAGGGAATCCTCCGGAAAGCACATCGATTTTCCCCCGCCATTCCTTAAATATTTGTTTTGTAATATCTCCATAATGCACACTATTAGGGAAATGATACTCTAAAACCTTACGGCAAAAAGCATCTATTTCGCAATCAAAAATATTAATCCATCCCAATAAGGCGGCAGCATAATCAAAACCACCAATTCCACTAAATAAACTTGCATGTGTCAAGTGCCTATCCATCGATTCCAAACTTAATCTTAATCAGATTGATGATGGCTTTATATTGCTTTTCATAGATTGTACCGGCATGTGTCTCTTTCACTTTCCTTTCAAACTCTTCGATGCTCCCACGGAAACAGCCACACCTTATTTCGACTTTATTTTCATTTGTCATATAAGCATGCGTATGTCGGTTGCATGAACCGAAACAATCAAAGCCACAATGCATATGGTCATTCTCAACCCGAGCATCGCCGGACACCCAAGCATCGCCGGACACCCGAGCATCGCCGTACACCTGAGCATTGCCGTACACCTGAGCATTGCCGGACACCCGAGCATCGCCGGACACCTGAGCATTGCCGTACACCTGAGCATTGCCGTACACCCAAGCATCGCCGTACACCCAAGCATCGCCGGACTGAGAAAGGTTCTCTTCTTTTTCCACATACCCACCTAAATCACCCTCATTAGCATTTTTGAAGGCTTTGGTACACTTGATTTGGAACAGTTTGATTCCAAGGGCATTTATCACAAAGTTGTCTGTTAATTCAAATTTCTTTTCCATCACTGTTTCTGTTTTTCGTCTAAAAAATCAAAAGCATCGTCCACTTCAAGCCTAAGCCCAAGTTTAGAAGGAAAGGACTTGATGTAGTTGTAGAATCTGAATGCAAGCTCATCATCGTCACCGCACCTGTCTATCAGCGTAAGAAGGAGTGCATTCGTAATGTCGGCATCATGCCCGAAATTTTCCTGGGTTGAAGATTCCAAATGGGCAATATCCCGTTTTATGCACCTGATGGCATGAATGGCGGTGTTATAATTCCGCTTCACATCGTGACGCAGGGCGCAACCTTGCTTCTTGAATGCTTCCTGCATATCCATGAGGTTGGTTCCCAATACATCGGTCAGTACGTACACGATGTTGGTCAGTGTATTTAAGTTGTCTGTTCCTTGTTGCATGTCAAAATAATGTTTTTTTGGGGATTTTGGATAATAAGCGGATGCTTGGGCTAATAGCTTTCACCGCTTGACGTGGATGCGGTGAGGGGGATGAAATAACGGCATGAGGCATCCTTCGGGCGGACTTCCTTGTAATCCCCGTGGCGGCCTTTCACGTGCCAACAGCGGCATTTGTACTCCCCTGCGGAATAATGCACGCATTCGTTGCAATGGCAAGAGGGGTCATAGGGGCCATAGTAACTGGGCTTTTCTTTCTCCCGTGGTTCGTGCAACGTTTCATCCCGCTTGACGGCCTTCTCCGGTTTCCGGTTGGCTGGATTCCTTTTCTTTGGCGGGGGAGTACGGCGTTTAAGACCGATCGAGCTTGCCTTTTGGTATATCCCTTGCAACGTGTGCTTGGACAGCCATGCGGAAATCTCGCGTACCGGCATGGTACCGTAATGCGCCTGAAGGAACTCCAGTTCCGCAGGTGTCCATTGGTTTTCTGAATAGTTCATGTTAAAACGATTTTTTGAACCTGATTTGTATGAATCCCCTCCGTTCCACCTCGCGGAGCAATTCCATATCCTCATCCCGTATTTCGACCTGCGTTTCCTTGTTGACGGTCATGCCCCAAGGGATGCCGAAACGCTTCCTGATGCGGGCGCGTATGGATTCGTCTTTCGTTACCCAGTAAATAGTCAGTTTCATGGTGGAGTGAGTTGTCTGAGGGCTTCTTTGTCGCCCATGGAGGCACGCTTTTTCAGTTCCAAGTATTCTACATAGGAAATACGATTGTTCCCACGCTCCTGAATCTCCCTTTCCCGTTGGACTCTGTACTGTTCCCTTTCATAGCGATCCATGTCTTGCCGTCTTTCACGAACATATTGCATCAAGGCGTTGGTTATTTTCATCGGGTCAATCGTTCCGTAGAACGTGCCGTAATATCCCATTTTAAACCGACCGATAAAGAACAGTATTTCAGCGGAGTTAAGGTAGTAGTATTCGGAAAGTACCAGATTTGCAAGTTCGTAAATCTGACCGTTGCTGATTTTTGATTTCACCTCTGCAAAATCGTTAAGACTTCCGAATTGTATAACCAACCATTCAACAGGTGTTTCGTCACCATAAGTGGAAGAAAGTAGTCCCAATGAGGGGATATTATGATTTATAGCCAGTCCTGCGTGTGTAGCTCCGACTAACAACAACTTTCCTTGCAAATCCTGATTGTAATCCATCATAAAAATTTCGGGAGTAGGGTATTTAATCAATAATGCCCTCTGCTTGCAGTTCAGCTCGCTTTTTTGCGGCAGCTTCCTGCACTCTTGTTGCGACTGCAACAGCCGAATTAAGTTTTCGCTGCTGGCTATCTCGTTCATTTTGGTTAGTCCTGTTTCCATTGTAATTTCCTTCTAAAATTTTGATGAAATTTGTCGGTCTGAATATCCAATCAAAGTCACACGACCAGTTCTTATCGTTATGCCCCATAAGAAAGGCTGATTGAAGTACGTTTTGAAATACGGTCATTATTGCATTTTTTCCGTGTTCTGACGCTCTTGCTTTTACTGCTTTCTTCCTTTTGTCGGTCATGGAAGTCACTTTAGGCAATTTCCCCTCAAACATTTTATTGAATGTTGCCATAAGGGCGTTATAGTCAATCCTCTCTTCATGGGGTAAAGAATGTCCGTCGTCCCCTTGGGGGACTTCAGGGGGTATATCTTCCTCTCCTTTTCCTCTTCCTATTATAAGCACTGATTGTTCCGTGAATGGTACGGTATTGTTCCGTGATTGTTCCGTGATTAATACGTGAATATCATCTTTATTGCTATCAATCAATAGTTTAGGTATGTTCAAATCCTCGTGATTCGGCTTGTTGATTACTTGATGCCGAGTGAAATTAGGCAGATATATGAATCTTTCTTCCTTATAAGAAAGCAGACATATAAATCCATTTGTCACAAGCTCGTTCATCCATTTTTCAAACTGTTGCACTTGGATTTGGTCATACGGAAATATTTTTGATTTCAGCCAGATGGTATCACCTATCACCACGCCTATATCATCAGAAAAACTCCATAACCCCATGTACAGAAGCCTTGCATCCCTGCTTATACGACCTATTTTTGTATCATCCCAAAATTTAGGTTTGATAGTGCGTATTCGTGCCATGTTTGTTCATATTTAATAACATATTAGAATCTTACATTGGTTAATTGTCTGTTATTGGAATACACAGCCCATTTACCATTACCACCATCTACCAAGCGTAAATCCTTGACTTCGCCGAAACGCTTAATATTTCCGCAGAGGTCAACAACCCATCCTGCTTCTTTATTTGGGTGGGGACGGATGGCACGACCGACTATTTGATACCATAGGGCTAAAGACATCGTAGGTCTTGCCATTACAATAGTATCAAGTTCTGGATAGTCAAATCCGGTGGTCAATACGCCCACATTGGCCACGACAGGTATTTCGCCGGCCTTGAACGCTTCGAGAACCCTTTCACGTTCTTTTTTCGGTGTTTCGCCAGAAACGATGGCCGTGCCGGGGATAGACCATGTGAGCCGTTCGGCTTCTTTCAGGAAACGGGTGAATACCAATATACCTTTGCGCCTTACTCCACTCTTCGGATTCATAAGCCTTTGGACAATATGGACAAGAAAACCGTAAAAATCTATCCGTTCATATTCTCTGATTACCGATTTATCGGTATAGTCGGCGCCGGAGGTGTTCACTTTCAGGTTGAGTTCGTTCCATCCGATAGGATTCATGGCGTAGTAGTCCAGTTTCGCCAGATAGCCCATATCAAGCAGGGTAGATATTTGTACCTGATAAATGACTTCCGAAAAGATACATGGACGTGTACGGGTGATGAACTTTAACATAGAGCCGAAATCACGGCTTGAAGAAAGTCTATATGGTGTAGCGGTCAAACCAAGTACTTTGCATTTCAGAATCGAAAGGAATGATTTGTACATCCCTTCTTTGGGATTCACCAAATGACAATTCCCAGATATGAAAGTAAACCCTTTATGTCTGACTACAATAGCTCCAGAAGGAACCTCTACACAATAAACGTAACCGTTGTAATAATCTGGTTGCGTTTTCATTTGTTGAGTATCTTTCAACTGTGTTTTTGTACGAATGAATAATCGATATATAGGCATGTGATTTTTGCTTCGATTATCATCCTGCTGTGAAACATAGCAGCTATTACCAGAAATTACTGCTACGGCATTATAAAAGTCCACCTTTTTCTTGTCTGTAGAAGAGTAGTAGTATAGCCCTTTATCATTTATAACAGAACCATCCCATAAAACACACTCTTCAATAATCTGCATGGCTTTTTTAGAAGACATTGGAAAACAAATATGATTTGTTATATCTTTTGTCGTACCTTTAGGCATTTTCACCATAAATCGTCTACCATGATTACACTTGACTTCACTAATTGGTATATTAACAGAGCTGCAAAGGAGAATTAGCCGCTTTATTTTTCGATCCTTTTTTAAGGTAAATGATATAGTAACATAATCCTCATAACATTTATGTATGCTTCCATCTGCCTGTACTGCTATATATAGCCTTTCCAAATCACTCAAATCATCTGAAACTATATCACACGTACCAGATACAGGAATTTTTCTTCTATTGCCAAAATATGCTTCGGAAATCCTTTCTTTAAAGAAACCTATTCCTTCTTTCCAAAAGACTTGCATGTGACCGTTTGTCATCGGTACATCAATACCGTTCTTAATATGAAAAGACACTATTTCACCGTCATGCAATCGTTTTATATGTCTTAGTGGATGTACGAAAGAAATAACCCCATTGTTAAACTCAGCAACTTTTAAATCAGAATTTAATTTGTCAAACCTTACAAATCCTTTTTCTGTGAGAATCTCTGTCTCACCAGTAAAACATTCATCTATGATTATATTCTGAAAGTGCTGAAAAAGTTCAGGATGATTAATCACACTGCCTATGGTGGCAAAAGTTATTCTTGAAATCTCCTTCCTGCCGAACGATGCTGAATAGATAGAGCAATCGAGTACGCCATACGAACATATCTTCAGGTAGTTTTGTTCCAAAATCTCCTTTGAGGGCTGGAACACCAGCGTATGTCCGTTGAGCCTTGCGGCTATGTCGGCAATCACAAGCGATTTTCCCGCGCCGGTGGGCAGCACCATGATGGCATTGTTCTTCTTCGCTTTGTTGGCAAAGAAACTGACTGCTGCATCACTGGCTTTCTGTTGATAATCACGTAGCTTGTACATATTAATCGTTGAAATAGGTCAGTTCAAATTCCGTATCGGTAAATTTTTTCATTCTTGGCATTTCAGGGTTTTCACGTAAATGAAGTCTCTCGTAAATTTCTTTTGGCTTCATGTTAGGATGCTTTCCTCTTATTCTGCAAATAATGCTGCTACCACTTGCTACATAGATATAGCCAAATTCACCATCTTTAAGTTCATTAAAGCGTTCTTCCTCTGTTTTATGCTTATACACAAACGGTTCTTGTTTCCTATTCAGATGATATTCGTATTCTTCTTCTGATGCACTCCAGCCACACTTTGGGCAATATGAAGTTTGTGTGGTACAATAGGAGCAAGGAGGATTAATGTGGCAGGTGCATTCTCCTTCTTTCTCATGCTCGTCAATGATTCCATTACATCCGTTCCTATTACATTTCTCTCCTTTGAAATATCCTAAATCTTTCATATTCCTTTCTCCTTACTTAGTTTATCTCCCAAAGCCTTGTAATACTTGGTGAGTTCGGTTAATTCAAAATCAGCATACTTGCGCATTTGGTTTTTCATGGATTCCAGTATAAGGACGCGATTTTCGCCATATTTGGCAATAAGTCCTTGACGGTATCCCTGCATGTTACCCTCCATGAAGCGGTTGCACTTACGGCATTGGGCGTTGCAGTTCATTTCATTGAACCGGGTAATCATGTGCTGCCTGTTTATGTAATGGCCACAATCAGCCTGCTCGTATGGCTTTATCTGACCACACGAGATGCAACGGAAATATCCGTTTGGCATTGCATCACGAAGCCGGATATAGCGGCTGAAGACTTTGTCGAGTTTGGCTACCAAATCCGGCTTCTTCTTTATCTTGATGCCCGCCTTGTCGAATAAAGGCAAGGGCTTTTCTTTTTTCTTAGGTTTACGCTTTATGTAGTATGGCATAGCTGTTTCATTAAATTCATTGTTTCTTGTATAACGGCTTGCTTACCCCAGTTATATTCATTGTCTCCATAGTGGAAAGTGTCGAAACCGAATATCCACCAATCATCACCTATTTCTGTATTGTCGGTGATAAATTCCGCATCATCCGATATAGGATTTCTTTTTCCGACATACTTGGGATTAATTTTCCTTTTGCTTCCGATAGATTCTTCACCGAACATTACCGGTTCTGAATATGTGATGCCTCCATGTACACTTATATCATCAATATCAAAATAAGACATTCTATGATATTTGTTACCTGGAGGAACAGCCACATAACCGTTATGTGTGCCATGCCCTACCATAGCGGACTTAAACCATTCGTTTGATTTTATAAATGCTACTGCTTTATTTTCCATATCTTTCTATTATTGGTTTACACAGTTCAACAACTTGCTTACAATTCTCCACATCAAACATCCCTATGTGACAAAGTTCACGTGGTACGTCCAGTTGATTGGATAGCCATAGGTAGGCTTTGTTTCTGTTCGATGTATTCGGGATATGCTTCTTCCAAATCTTGTTTATAAGGTTTGTCTTCGCTATCTGGTCAAAATAGAAGTGGGCTTCTTTCTTGGCTTCCCTAAGTTCCGCATTTGCCAGACGTCCTAATGCTTGGTCCGTGCCCTTGTGGACACCAACGTATGCCTTGCAATCACGGCATAGGTAAATCATACCGTAGGAACGTCCGTAAATGATGGAACTGTCAACGTATTCGGTAGGCTTGCCACAATAAGGGCAAATCTTACCTGTTAGTATTTCATTCATTAAATTATAATTTTAGTTTGTGATACCGGCAGGACTTGAACCTGCATGAGCTTTCTGCTTTGAGTAACCCTTCCGGCTGGGTAAAGCTCCAGTACTCATCGTGCGTCTACCAATTCCGCCACGGTACCGTTTGCCCGTCCTATCCTCACAGACCGGAAGGGCGTTGTTTTAACTAATACCTAATCCTAACCAAATAAGTATAACTATAGCGGAGGCCGTGCCGGAATCGAACCGGTTTCTTTACCGTATGGCAATATCCTTCCATGTGGACGAACGGCCTCGGGGAATACTCGTACTATCCGGACTGGTGGTTTTTGAATTTATCTTCCAAAAACCTCCTTGAACTTTTTGTCCAATGCCATCAATATCCTCATTCTTATAGCAGGATCCTCACTTTGGTCTATGGAATAAATGCGTGAAAGCAACATCTTACGGGAACCACAAAAACACCCACAAGTATAGAATGGATCGACATTGGGATAGTTGTGTTTATACCAGATGTGGTTTGTTCCTTTGATTGCCACGTATGTTTCGGATACGATAAATTCATCTTCTATTGGTTTATATCCAGGTGTGTTCGGGTTTCCTGCGGCACTTATGCGGACATCACAATCGCTATCCTTGGCAAGCTCAACCAACGTGCCGACAGGTGTGTTCGGGTTTCCTGCGGCACTTCTGCGGACATAACAATAGCTATCCTTGGCAAGCTCAACCAACGTGTCGACAGGTGTGTTCGGGTTTCCTGCGGCACTTCTGCGGACAGTCCAATCGCTATTCAAAATATCATTCTTTTCCATATTTTTTTTAATTCGTTTTGTGTTTTCTATTTATTCCGGTATCCACCAATCCGGAATGAAATCATTCTCCATGGGATGCCTCCGTCTCCTTGTAGTGGAACACGTCCATGATGGCCGTTTCGCTGACAGACACAATCTCATAGTCGGCCATGGTGCCTTCCATTCCTTTATCAAGGCGTTTTACGGCACCCCGCAAGTCGGAAGCTTGTACCATCATGGTTTGCATTTTACGCTTTTCTATGCCACTCCTTTCATCCAACGTGACGAATGCGACCTTGCATTTAAACCATTTGTCGGCAAGCTCCTTGTCGTCTTCAAAAAGCTCGCTGATTTTCCGTTTGGCCACGGCCTTGACTTCGTATTCACCGGCCATGAACGGCTGTATCTCCTCGATGAACCGCTGTTCGGCTTCGGTGAAGCTCATGGCTTCCACCAAGTAAGGTTCACTCACATATTTCTGCATTCCGTTTTCAAGCGTCTTTTCATATCTTACGCTGCATTCAAACCATTCGTTCATTGCTTGACTCCTTTCTCCCTTTCGGCTATCATCGCATCGGCGATATCATAAGCCGCCTCGGCCACGATGCCGGGATTGTGTATGAAAAAAGAGCGAACTTCGTATCTCAGCCCTGCCAATTTCCTGATGCGTTGGACGGGAGTGATACGTTGTTTTATGCTTTTATCCAGTATTATTTTCATCGCTTCAAGCGCGATGTGGTCTCGTGATATGTTACTTTCATTCATAATCAAATAAATTCTTTATTACGTTCTACTTCTAATTCCATTAATTGTATCAGCCTTTCTTCATCGGGGCTTGGGATATAGACACCGGCATTTGATGAACACCAGTTACGGAAACGGTCTACCGTAAGGGAAAATTCCGAACTGTCCAATTCGGAGGAACTTCGCAGGTATTTCACACGGCCAAGGTATTTGTCTTCCCTCTCCCTTATGAAAGTATCGGGGTTACAAAGTATCTTGTAGTAGTTCCTCTTCACATACTCCATGGTTTCGCCGATTTGGCATCCGAAGTATGAAAGGCAGACGTGAAGGTATTTGTTGGCCTGAATGCTTCTTTGGGGTTTCTTTTCAGTCAAGTCAAATATCTTTTTGTCTTTGATGAGCTTTTCTAATTTTGCCCTCGCCTGCCGGGCATGAAGTTCATTGGAACCGTCGTACCTCATAGGCTATCAGAAAGGCAAGTCATCCTTTGTTGATGAAGGTAGCGGAGGAAAATCCGCTTGTGTGGGCATATCATTTTCTGTAATCGGCGGCTTGGCGTTCGGGCTGTCGTTTTTCCCGTTAAGGACGATGTCGTATGCGACAATATCTGTTATATATCGTTTGACACTATCCTTTTCATATTCTCGGTAATTTATCGTACCGAATATAGTCACCTTGTCACCTTTGTGAATGAACTTTTCAACTAATTCTGCCAAAGAACGCCAACAAACAATATTGTGCCACTGTGTCTTTTCCGGTACTTCCGTGCCGTCCTGTTTACGGTATCCTCCGGTAGATGTGGCCAAGGAGAATGTGGCAACTTTCACATTGTTTTCAAGGGTACGGACTTCCGAGTTCTTACCTACATTGCCAATAAGCAAAACCTGATTAATGCTTTTACTCATGTTATTTCACTTTTAAAATTACACTTCCTGAAACTTTGGTTTTGATGAGATAAGCTTTGTAAAGGTCGGGATGGTCGGCGGCAAAACGTTTCTTGTCGAAATCTTCCCTTTCGCTGTCTTCCTTGCGTGTAAAAGATACCCTGTCACCGACCCACTTGCTTACACCGGCATTCTGCATCTCGAATTTTACGCCATCGGCCAGTTCCTTTTTCTTTTCCGACCAATATTTATATTGCCGGTCGATTTCGGCTATGGCATCTTCCATGGCGGCATATTTTTCCGGAAGGCTTTTGTCCGTGACGGAAGGTGCATAAGGGTTGGTGAATTGCTCACCGCTCACTTCGTGTTCCATCAATGACACCACCACGTCATCCGGAATGCGTTCAACTTCCACGAGTTCATGTCGTTCTCCGCGTAGCCAGATAGCATAAAGGTGGAGGACTTTCGCTCCGGGGTTTTGACGTTCAAAAAGGTAGGCGTAGATGGAAAGCTGCCACCTGACGTATTCCTTGTCAAGTTTATAAGTAGTCTTTATGTCAGCCAATATAAATGTTGATTCACCATCCCTGTAAACTTTGTCGATGCAGCTCGCAAAGTGTACATTGTCTGACACAAGGTATTCGCTTTCCTCATGCCGCAAGCCGTATGTATCTTTTAACTCCTTGTAGCCTATTGCCTCTGGGCTTTCATGTTCCACACCCAGACTGTCCACCAACTCACAAACCGAATGGATGAATGAGCCGCGTTCAGCGGCGTTACGCATCGTTTCCTCATCCACACCGTCATACTTACTGGGAAAAAGTTGCCGAGAAATCATTCCGGTTATCCCATCAAGCATCCGGCCATCCGGTGTTAAGTAGGTGTGGGTGGCCGGATAAAACACGACCTTGGACTTTTTAAGCTTGTACATAAGGCACCTCCTTTTTCCTTGCACCCATACGCTCCATGAAAGCCTTGTCGGCATGGAGCATGGTATATTTATTGTATATCTTAGAAAGTTCTGCCGTGTCTTTGGCGGCATCTATCTCTTGGAAAGCCGTGTCCCTGTTGTAGGAAAGCCCGTCGTCCTTACCATCAGTGTTGGTGTCGTCGCTGTCTTTAGTGTCGTCGCTGTCTTTAGTGTCGTCGCTGTCTTTAGTGTCGTCGATGCAAAACATTCCGTTCAGGGCGTACTTCCGAGCGTATGAAGAAGCCGCGCCCGTCACCTGTGAGCCGTCCATACCTTTCTTGCTTTCTTCTTCACGAGCATAAGCAGTAGTCGATACGATTTCACCGTTTTCATTCTTTAATGTAACGGTGGCCTTTACATATATGCGCGTGCCCACAAGAACCATGTCGTCGGCAATCGTAAGTTCGCACTTATGTTCATACAATAGGGGCTTCAATGCCTCCAGTATGTCCTCGCAACTCCGGTACTTATACTTCCCGAAGTTATTCCATTGCCCTTTGGGGGCTTTCAGGTTGTATTGGATTTCTATTAGTTCTTTCATTTTACTTCCATTTCTGATTTGAGGAATTTCTTCAGGTCACGTCCATAATAAAACGGGCAACCATCCGCACCTGTGATAATTATTTTATTGTCATCTATACAACGGACTGTGGTCCAATGCCCACTTCATATCCCATTCGCATTCTTCCTCACGTTCCATTACGGATTCTTCCAAATGTACCTCGTTCATTACTTTTTCAGTACTTATGGAATCCTTTATTGATTGGGACAAATTAAAAAGCTCCATATTGGATAAATTTCCCAAAATGTCTACATCCAAATCTCCGGATAGGCTGTCATAAAAAACCTCAACCGAATAATGACCGGATTCAAGCCGGACGACAGACCTTCTTGTGTCATAGTCGAACATTCTAATGAGTTCATCCTCTATGGACGATGCCAGGTTCTGTATTTCAGTCCTTTTCATTGATAATTTTCAATATAGAAATCCGCTATCATCTCGTCAGAAGGCTCATGCCCTTGCATACGAAGGCTGTCCACGATGTCTTCGTAAATATCTTCCGGCATGGTATATATTACCTGTGAAACCATGTCGGAATACCCGGCACGCATGAAAGCATATACAATGCCCAAAGAACATAGTATGTAAAAAACCTTTTTCATGACGCTCCATTTATATTATACGGTTACGCTCGAAAAAACGGTCTAAACTTTGTAACTCATACCATATCATCCGTCCCCTCTTGGCAAATTTCACTTCGGCATTGTTTTTCAATTCACGAAGGAATCTTTCACTACATCCAAGATAAGCCATTGCTTCCTGCATCGAGAGCCATTTCTTTTGAACCGGCTCAACTTTCATAATTCTTCTTTGTGCCATAATTTTAGCTTTTAAGTTTTAGTTCTCCTCAACCCAACAATAGGTATTTAGCGTTTCCGCATACCGGAATTTTACCGGAGGAGATTGGTTTGAAAGGCGCACTTCCAATGAAGTAAAAGAAAAATCGTCACACTTAAAACTTACTTTGATATTGGAGGTGCGCCGGAATTATTCTATATTTGCAGCGTCACATTTAAAACTTATGATTACAAATAGAATTTCAACAAATTTATACGTTGCGGAAGACCCTCGTTTTGGCAACTACAACAAGGATATTGTCTACCGCCTATTACAACAAGTCCAAATTGATTTCTCAAATTGGATAGGAAATGATGTATTCCATACAAGTGATTGCATAATATCATACAAGGATGAATGCCCTACCATATATGATAATGGTCAAATTGGCCATAAGATATGCTTACATGTAAGTGGTGACGACTGGTGGCGTTGGGTTTACCAATTCTCTCATGAGTACTGCCACCACCTGATTAACGGCACAATGTCCGGTGATATATCAGGGATGATATGGTTTGAGGAAGCTATTTGCGACCTTTCGGCAATCGCCCATTTAAAAAGGCTAATTGTTCTTTGCGATGTTCTTCGGATAGATAGCCTTCTTTCGTATAAAGATTATGTAATCCTCTGTCTTCATGCGAACCTTGGTTCTGCTCAAAAAAACTGTCGGGAATATCTAAGGTCAAATATGGCGACACTCGAACAACCCGTGTACCAACGGGAAATTTACTCAAATCTATCCGCGACAATTCTTCCGTTTTTTGAAGAGAACAATCATCTTTGGAAGATAATCCTCCATTTTGGGGACATGCGCAAGTGGGATTCCCTTGAAGATTTGTTTGACCATCTTCTTCATACTTCTGACGATAGCTATTCCGTTTCATTACGAAAACTTTATAATCTGTTGTTATGAACTTAATTTGCTGTGTTCCACCGCGCCAATCCGATTGACGGCATCACGCCTTTTGCGGTGGATTATGTGTATCATGAGTTTCGGCGGTAGCGTGCTCGCGCCCCAATGCGATATACTTGATGGGATAAGGTGAAATCCCGCTGTCCGCTTTCTCTTTCAGCCTTCCGCTTGGGTGGTTTCTCCGCGTTTCCGCTCGCCACCATTCCGGCATGACTGATGTTCGCAATATGTCAAAGAACTGGATTTTGTGCACCCACAGGCCAATTCGATTGGTAGCTTCACGCCTTTCTGTGAGTTTTTGTTTGTTGGTGCAAAGTAAATAGTTTTATTGTCATAAAACAAATTATTGAAAATAAATATATTTACTATTAACCTTTATTAGTAAATAATTCTGTTTACATCGCTAAGAATGGTTTATCTTTGCAAAAAATTGCAGTCATGACACGGATAAAAGAAATATTAAAAGAGAAAGGTATTACCGTACAAGAACTTGCTGACATGCTTGAAATAAGCAGGCAGGCATTAAGTAAGCAAATACAAGGTAAAATGCTTGTTGAAACAGCCCAAAGGATTGCTTCAAAGTTAGATGTACCTTTATGGCAACTATTTGCTTCTCCAAAAGATGTAAATGGAGCATCCGGTGTTATTTCGTGCCCACACTGCGGAAAGCCCATCACCATCAAAGCCGAATAAGATTAAAAGTAACTTTTGCCTGTTATCCTGAAAACCATCTTACCTTAATGGCATTCGCCTAAAGGATAAGGCTGAGATTATCCAAGTATTAACTTAAATAATTCACGCCATGGCAAAAGTTACCGTGAGGGTTAGAACTACTGTGAGGACTTCCGTACGCACTACCGTTCGGATTCGCAGAGGTTAAAAACCCTGGGAGTGGCGAAAGCCGCTCCTTTTATGTCTCATTTACTTTTGCACCAACAACAAGTCAAAGAACTCTTTTTAAAGCGAAGCCCAACAGGTGAACATCAAAACGCCAATTTCAAAATCACCTTGTGAGTTGTCGGGCTATCGCTTTTTTATTAACTTTGTATCGCCAACTTTAGAAGTAAATTCTAAACCGACCTTTCCTTTTGTTATTAAATAATCGGCATATAGATGGTATTCTGTTGGGATGATGATACTTTCACCGACTTTTAGGTTTTTCAGCCTTTTCCTGATATATCTTTTGTTGGAAATATCTCTGTAATTGAGCGTTACAAAAAATGATATTGCAAATAAAGTGACCAATAAAATTACCATAGCTATTTATCTTTTATGATTTGACTTCAAATAAAAATTTCTTCAACTCCTCCCGTATCGCGTTGATTTTGGCAAGGTACTTTGGTCCTACATTACGGTAGCTCATCAATTCTTCGTCCGTTACCTCAAACAGCCGCTTTACATCAATGGTAATCTTGTTTATATCATTACGGGAATGTCCAATGATGTCCATCCGACACAATAGTAACCCGTTCCCGTTCATATAATAGAATTTCTTTGCCATAGCCTTACTGTTTCCGCGTCACAATAAAATCAGGGTACTCCGAACGGGTTGAAAACCGCATGTCCGTAACTGTTTGTATCTGACCAATAGTTGAGCGTACGGATAATGCCCTCCAAACCGGAAACGTTTCCTTGTCCCCCACTTGCATTCTCTTCAATGTCGGACCAATCGGCTTTTTTTCTACTTCTTTTTCCATATTTATTTCTTTATGATGCAATGCTATTTGCGTTTTGTTTATAACTTTATAGTGCAAAGGTAGTGTTTAATGAACATAAATGCAAGTTTATTGCACATTATTTTTGAAGAGAATAAAGTTTATTATACAATAAAATCTGCAAGCGTATGAATTTTAGCTTATTAAACAGGCTTGTATCTGAAAGTAAATTGGGCAAGCTACAAATTTCTGAATTAGCAGGAATATCAAGAACAACGCTTGATAACGCTCTCAATGGTTCAGATATTAAAGTTAGTACAATTGAGAATCTTGCAAAGGTTCTTGGAGTTTCAACAAGTATATTTTGGGCTGATGAATCAGAAATACGACATGAAGATAAGGATTTCTATGAAAAAGAGATTCAACGTCTGCAAAGTTTATTAGACAAACAAAAAAGGTCTACAAAGGTAGTTGTCGAACTTGATGTTGATGATGATGAATTTATCAAAATGGGATTGAAAGACAAGGTTATTCAGGTATTAAGTAAGTAATACAAAAGCAACAACTAAATTGGTTTCTATTAAATTTAAATAAATTCAAATATAACTATAACATTATGGTTGGATTAAACGGAATAGAAATAAAAGAGTGTTTGGGTGATTATGAGGTTCTATTTAGTAATATGGCTGTAATAAGCAATGGAACTCCTTTCTCTATAAACGTGGATATAATTGAAATTAGATTTGTTTTCATCAATGATGGCAAGGAAGCATCGGCTTATACAAAGCCGAATGATAATACATTAATTATAGAAGTGAAAAATGTACCTGTAAAAGGCTATCTAAATTCTCAAACTCCTTTAAAAATCGGTAAATTGAAAGGAAGAGATTTATATATTGTTTTTAACATTTCACAGCTTGATGAAATATGTTCGATTTTCTATTATACACTTTTGTTATCTAAATAGTTAAATCTATGAATTGTATAAATACGGTATTAAATATAGCTTCAATATTATTATCTATTTCTGCAATAGCAATTGCAAACGCAAGAATAGGGAAAGTAGAATATGACCCTAATGGGTTTTATGGATGGGTATGTGCATGTTTAGGATTAATAATTACAATATTGATGGCGTGGCAGATTTTTAATATAATTTCTATCGATAAAAAGATAGAGAAAAACGCGAAAAAAATTCAAAGCAGAGCGAAAAAAGGGATAATGAAGGATTATTATGAAAACCAGTATAATACATTAAAGGTGCTATGGACTGATTTTAGAGATACAAAAAAATGGAATTTATTGATAGACACTCATATTTACATGATAAATATTTCAATAAAATGCAAAAAAAGAGACACTTCCAATGATATTATATGCAAATGCAAGGATTTATTAGGCTTCAGCGCACAAATGGAACAATATCAAGTAGATAGATTAAAAGAAGTAAGAGAACTTATAAAAGAAATTCCTTCAAGCGACGAAATATTTGATTTATACAACGACTTCGTAAAAAAATCATCTATAAGTCTCAATAAAATTGATATAAATCCTGTCAAAATAGATACACAACAAACAAATTCCCAAAACCACAATTATGAAACGAAAAGCGGTAAAACGGTAAGCACTAAAAAACATCAGCAAACAAAGAGGATAGGTAGAATCATGAGCGACTATAACCCTGATTCCCCTCATACAAAATCATAGTTGACACCTCATCCACCAAATAAAGATAGGGAAATAAAGTATATTATAAGATATTATACGGAATAATAAGAAATGGAAGAAAGAGCTATTGACAGGTTAAGGCAATTCGTGCTTTACCTGAAACAGAATAAAACGATAACCGGGACCAGCCAGTTTGAAAAGACATGCGGGCTGTCGAACAAGTATATTGCCAATACGGCCACAAAAGGAAGGCCGGGAACCATGGGGACTGACATCATATCGAGAATACATTCAAAATACCCGGAACTGAACATCACCTGGCTTTGCACCGGGGACGGGGACATGTTGGACAAGATTTGGATTCCAAAAAGCGAACTGACACGCGAAATCGAGAATGCGGAGAAACTTGCCAATGAACTCAAAAGAACGATTACAAGGATAAAACGGGCAAAATACTGACCACAAGAAAGGGAAGCTTTAACAGCTCCCCTGACGACTACAATCACATATAAAAGAATCCGTCAAATCATGTGGTTATCCTTCAGCCAGCGCTTGCCGGACGGGGTTAAGAACCAAAGGAGAGCCACCAAGCATGGTATTCCTACCATTCCTAGAATAATTAAACTTCCCATCATTTATCCTCCTTTTTATTCGTTAGAATTAAACCTAATAACAATAAAACGGCTGCCACACTTCCACTAAGCACATAAATAAGCCATCTTATTTCCTCCAAGTCTTTAACCAACGATGCGACAAACACACCAGTAAGAAAGTACTTGGAAACATCAATCAAATAATTTCCTAATTTCTCTTTCCACATACTGCAAATATAGTTTATTATCCATTGTCTTGCAACATAAATACAGATGTTTTTCGTCACTCCTTTCCATACAGGACATAATCCATAACTTTCCGGTTGGCCTCGTCTACTTTCTTTTGGTCGAAATCTATATAAATGGATGTCACCCTGCTCCCTATTTCATGGCCAAGCGCAGCCGAAATCGTTTCTTTAGGAATGTCTAATGACGCGGCTATCGTGGCCCATGTATGCCTCGCCCAATACGTAGAAATGTCCGGGAATAGCGGCTTCCTCTCTTTCTTCCCTCCCCTTCCTTTTACCTCAACCTCCCCAAGCTTCTTCAGCCCACGGCACATGGCATAGGTATAAGTACGGTAATCTTTAATGTCCTCCACATACAACAGGTGCTCCTTCCCTTTATAACGTTCTATGATTTCCATGGCTTCCGGCTCCACCTTGATTGAAAACAACCTTCCGGTCTTTGAACGCTTATACTCAAACCTCCCGTCCACTATGCTGTCCGGGGCCGCCTTATACAAGTCTATGCTATTTACACCTATAAGATAAAACATGAGCATGAACATGTCTTGGTACTCCTTTATAAAATCTTCACCCTGGTAATTCCTAATAACCCTAAGGTCATCCACCGAAAGGGAACGTTTGCGGGTCTCTTCCTTCCTTATCTTGAATTTCCGGAACGGATAGAATGATGTCTCTCCGTTGTCTATTGCCTCATTAAAGACCGTACGTATGTTACGAAGGTGTATTGATCTCGAATTTACAGACAGGCCGTTCCCTTCCATCCATGAATCAAAACCTTCCAACCAATTCAAATCAATGGTTTGAAATGTAGCGTTCCCATCATATTGGAATACTTTTTCTTTAGTAGAAAGGTAAACAGTCTTTGTATTCTCCTTTTTTTGCTTTACCGCATACCTCCCGATGAAGTCCACGAACGTTTCTTTTTTGGCAGGTTCGCCTGATATTTCTTCCCTTATGACCGCGGCAAGTTCCTTGTCACTCATAAAAGGAAGCTTCTTGTCCTTTGAAAGCGAAATAACCAATGTTTCCACCCTATCAAGTATATTCCGCAGCATTGAGTTACGCGCCCTTGCATTCCTTGATTTCGCAGAAATATATTTTCCTTCCCATTCGTCCTCATGTGCCGAAAGCCCCGTGGAAACGAATATTGCTTTACGATGACAAAGGTATATGCGTATAGGGTATACTCCATCATCTTTTTTCCTTCTTTTATCCAAATAGAACGATATATTATTCATATATTTGTTTTTTAATGCCTCTGAAAAAAGGCTAACCGATTGGTTTTCTCGTGCAAATATAGCCACTTTTGTGCAAAGGATGTGCAAAGGATGTGCAAAAACATGAGCCGTTTCGTGCCGTTTTATGCTGTTTTATGCCGTTTTTTGTCTAATATACCCACCAAAAACAACACAAAAAAAGCGGCTATCCTTATAGATAACCGCTTGATTTTCAATTTGTAGCGTCTACGGGAATCGAACCCGTGTTGCATGCGTGAGAGGCATGTGTCCTAGCCGCTAGACGAAGACGCCTTGGAGCGGAAGCTGGGGGATTCGAACCCCCGGTACGGTAACCCGCACGTCAGTTTAGCAAACTGGTGGTTTCAGCCACTCACCCAAACTTCCTTGCTTCCTCGGATTTCCCTACCTTTCAGCAGGTGTTTTCCTCAATTGCGATGCAAAGGTAGCTCCTTTTCTTTAAACTTGCAAGCCTTTGGAGCACTTTTTTCCAATAAAACTCACAAAAGTTTCTTCTTTCCTCTATGCCTGATGAATCAGATAAGCAAGATAAACCAAATAAACTGCCACCATGACTCCACCTTCCCAACGCTCAATCGTCCGTTTTGTGTAAGAGAAACACCAGAGAATCAGGACACTTAAAAGCATAAGCCCTAAATCGAAATATGAAATACTCCCCACAGGCATCGGAGATACGGTCGCACAAAAGCCCATCACAAAGAAAATATTGAAAATATTGCTTCCCACAACATTCCCTATTGCAATGGCGGAACTTCCCTTCCTGGCTGCCACAATAGAAGTGGCAAGTTCCGGAAGAGACGTTCCGGCGGCCACCAAAGTCAAGCCCACTACCGTTTCGCTTACTCCCATACTGAGCGCAATCTCTGTAGCCGCATCCACAAATAAGTTTCCTCCGAACACAAGACCGGCCAATCCCAATATGACATAAAGGAATATACGACCGTAGGACATCGGAGCTATTTGCAAGGCCTGCGGCTGCTCGCCCGCACCGTCTTTGTTACGGGCGATGGAAAACGTATAGAACATAAATACAGCAAAGAGACCTAACAGCATCAATCCGTCGGTACGCGAAATCAGATTCTCAAATTGCCCGCCGTCCAACACCGCATCCAATGATACGACGATAAGGGACAACGTGGCTAAAATAGCAAACGGAATGTCTTTGTGAATAGTAGACTTGCTAATGACAATGGGACTGACCAAAGCCGAACACCCCACAATCATCAATACATTAAATGTGTTGCTTCCCACTATATTACCGATAGAAATCTCACTGCTTCCTTTCAACGCCGACATAAAACTGGTCACAAACTCCGGCAACGACGTCCCAAAGGCCACTACCGTCAAGCCTATCACCATTTCAGTCACGTTGAACCGCCGCGCCAAACCGGTCGCCCCGTCCGTCAACTTGTCGGCACCGAGCAATACAAGCGCGATACCGACTACAAGTAATACCACTGTTAAAAACATACCCTCGGCTTTTTAGTCCCGACGACCGAGGAAGATCATGACATAATATAATAAGGTGGCCAAAGAACCTAAAGCCGCTACGACATAAGTATACGCGGCAGAACGGAGAGCCGATACGGCAGCCCCATAATTCCGGTTATTCGTCACACCAGCCTCGCTCAGCCATTTGACGGCACGCCGGCTTGCATCGATTTCTACCGGCAAGGTAATAAAGCTGAACAAGGTCGTGGCAGCGAACAAGATGATTCCGAACAACATGATTTGAGGGAACACATTCAGCGTAAACATCCCGATGAGCAATACCCACATCATCCAATTGGAAGCAAAAGAAATGACCGGCACCAGACTACTCCTCATCTTCAACGGAGCATAAGCATGAGCGTGCTGCACGGCGTGGCCGCATTCGTGTGCAGCTACGGCTGCCGCTGCCACACTACACGTATCGTACACATCCTCACTCAAATTGACCGTCTTGTTGGCCGGATTGTAGTGATCGGTCAGCGACCCCGACGTACTTACCACTTCCACGTCATATATCCCGTTGTCATGCAACATCTTCACGGCGATATCACGTCCGGTCAATCCTCCGTCGATAGGAATTTTCGAATACTTTTCGAACTTGTTCTTCAAATTAGCCTGTACCAACCAACTGGCCAAGGCAATACCGATAAAAAGAATCCAATACATATTATATTTATTAAATGGTTTTGTAAAAACAACGCTTCAAACATCATGCCAACGCACGCAAAAATAGCGAAGAAATGTCGAATACGATAAATAAAACAAGAATAAGACCGGTCTTTTTTGAATAATTAGTATATTTGTAAGTCAGTATTCACAAATAAGCATAAAACACATGAGAAAAGGTCTGATATACCCTCTGCTTTCAATGGCAGTCGCTGCAAGTCTCTTGGCGGGATGTACCGGTGGGCAACAAAGCAAAGACTATATGGAGGAGAATGATTCTGTGACGGTTTATCCACCCGACACGGCTTTCTACGGTCATTTGGGAGAAGGCACGGGAATGAGCAGTCTTGAGCTTATTACCGACGACGGCGACACACTGGCGTTAAACAAAACCAACGAAAAAACAGGGGAACCGGGACGTATATTGGGCGAAATAGCGAACTACACCGACCAATATGCCATTACGACGTGCGACGACAACCAAAGTGTAAACGTGGCCCTGAACATCAACCAACTCGCACAAAGGAAATGGCAATCGGACACTGACAAACAACACGGATTCCAATTGGAGATGAACGGTAAAGCCCGGTCTTTAGCCACCGGCCCATATAAGTACAACCAATGGAGTCTGTACAACTGCAAATTAATTCTGTTACGGGAAAGCGAAGGCATACACGGAGCAGAAACGAGAAACGACACACTGGATATTTTGAAACTGACACCGGACTCTTTGGTGCTGCAAAGTAGCCGCACGAGCATTCCCGAGAAGTTCCATCGCATATCATAAAAGAGTATTATGGCTGGCAATAAAGACAAAATGGTAAAGTGCTACAACTGTAAGCACGGCAAATACATGCAATGGATGAAAAACCCCATTATCTGTGAATGCAACTGGACCGGCGAACGCTACGTGGCCGAAGCCAAACGGCTGTGCAGCCGCTTCGAAGAAAATACAAGCCGGGAAACTCCCGAAATCACACATTACGATCATTATTAGAAAGTTTCCCGGTTGTAATGAGTAGCCAGCCTTATTTGACGGCCACGCATTCCACTTCCACCAACGCACCTTTAGGCAATGCCTTTACGGCAACTGCCGAACGTGCAGGAAAAGGTTCTTTAAAGAAAGTGGAATATACTTCGTTCATAGCGGCAAAATCTGCCATATCTGCCAAAAAGACCGTAGTCTTGACCACATGCGACAAGTCGATGCCGGCTTCCGCCATGATATGGGCGGCATTTGTCAACGCCTGACGCGTCTGCTCTTTGATACCGCCTTCGACAAATTCCCCGGTAGCCGGATCAATAGGTATCTGGCCGGAAGCAAAAACAAATCCATTCACTTCAATGGCCTGACTGTAAGGGCCGATGGCAGCAGGTGCCGATTTCGTGTGTAAAGCTTTCATAAAATCTTTTTTTATTTATATTAGTTTTAAACCTGCATTCTTCAATGCAAGCTGGAGTTCCTGTACATGTTCCGCATTACGGGTTTCCACCTGGACACGCAACCAACAGGCCGTGACGTTGGACGTATCATCATTCCGCTCATGATACACGCTGATGATATTCGCCCCCACCGACGCGGCAATCTGACTGACCACAAACAACTGCCCCGGCTTATCGTCCAGTTCCACGCAAAAGGTGTATATCCGCCCGCTTTTGGAAAGCCCACGGTTAATCACGCGGCTCAATATCGTCACATCGATATTTCCGCCGCTCACTACACAAACGGTCTTGCACCCTTTTACGGGCACCTTGTTGAACATGGCGGCAGCCACGCTGACGGCTCCGGCTCCTTCCGCAATCAGTTTATGCTGTTCTATCAAAGCCAGAATCGCGGCACATATCTCATCTTCCGTCACCGTCACGACCCCGTCGAGATACTGTTTGCACGTCCGGTAAGTAAGCTCCCCCGGCTCTTTCACCGCTATCCCGTCAGCAATCGTAGACACAGCGTCCAGGCATTCTATCTTCTGGTGCTCGAGGCTCTGCAACATGCCGGGCGCCCCACAGGCCTGCACGCCATACACCTTTATTTTCGGATTCAAAGTCTTGATGGCAAAGGCGATCCCACTGGCCAACCCTCCGCCTCCTATCGGTACAATCACCGTATCCACGTCCGGCAACTGTTCAATCAGCTCCAAACCGATCGTTCCTTGTCCGGCTATCACCCTCTCGTCGTCGAAAGGATGTATGAAGGTGTACCCGAATTCATCACGCAGTTCCAAAGCCTTACGGTAGGCGTCATCGTATACGCCGGGTACCAAACAAATGTCGGCTCCCAACCGACGTGTGGCCTCCACCTTGCTGATCGGTGCCCCTTCGGGTAAGCAGATCAAAGATTTAATACCGTATTTGGCGGCCCCGAGCGCCACTCCCTGAGCATGGTTCCCAGCCGAACAGGCAATCACGCCCTTGGCCTTCTCCTCATCGCCCAACTGCGATATCTTATAACAAGCTCCCCTCAGCTTGAAAGAGCCGGTCACCTGCAAATTTTCGGGTTTCAGGTAAATCTCACTTTCCTGATTGATTTTGGGTGCATAAATCAAATCCGTCCGACGCACCACATTGCTCAAGACATACCTGGCCCTGTAAAAATCATCCAAATTCAACATAGTCGTATTTTTATATGCAAAAGTGCAAAAAAGAATTCAAACCACCTCTTTTCCGCGCACTTTTTCTGTTTCCCCCGACAAGTATTCTTCGTGAAAAAACATAATTAATCAGAAAATCCATTTTCAACCATTGTTTTTTCTCACAAATGGTCTTTACGGCACAATTTTTTTTGTATTTTTGCGCAAGATTATTCGACTCAAATTAAAAGAACAAAATTTGTTGAATCAGCTAAAAGAAGGATAAAAATGAAATTTACAAAAATTGCAACGGTTCTTGGTTTAACGGCTGTTTGTGTACCAACTATGGCTCAATACGAAGGAACGAGAGTGTACGACCGTATTGGACATGGGCAAGACAGTATCACGACCTTAGGTAATATCGTAGCCTACAAAGACAGCTACAAAGCCCAGGATTACGTAGGGGCATACGAGCCCTGGAAAGCCGTGTTCACGATGGCTCCGTGCGCCGAAGTGAGCACGTATGCCTATGGTGCCATGATTCTGGCCAACGTACTGGTCAAAGAGCAGGACATGACGAAGAAAAAGGCATACTTCAACGAATTGATGAACTTATATGACACGCGTCTGAAGCACATGGATGCCCTCAATTCTTTTACGAAGGCAGACAAGCGTGCCACAAAGGGTGACATCCTGGCCCGTAAGGCTTTCGACTATGCTTACTACGGTGCGGGCGTGGCCGACGGTTATTCGCTGGACAAGGCCTACACCATGTTCCGCGAGGGTATAGACCTTATTAATAAGGATGGCGCCAAAGAGGTTCCCGGTTTCGTATTGGACAAATTCTTTGAAATCTCATATCAAAGATACATGGCCGACTCTACCGCTTTCCGCGAGCAGTTCCTGAAAGATTATATGGAAAGTCGCGAGGCTTGCCAAGGCATGTTGAGCTTGGCCAACGAAGCGACAGACTCCGTGGCGGCTCAAAAGATCGTGGCACAGTACGACCCGACACTGAACCGCATCGAAACCTTGTTTGCCCAATCCAAAGCTGCCGACCGCGAGCAACTTATTGCTATTTTCGGTCCGAAAATCGAAGAAAACAAAACGAATCTGGCTTATCTGAAATCAGCGTTGACCTTATTGGCTGCTAATGATTGCGACGATACCGACATTTATTTCAAGGCAGCAGAATACGCCTACAACATCGAACCGAGCTACGAATCGGCCATCGGTACGGCACAGAAATACTACAAAGACGGAAAAGTGGCCGAATCGGTGCAATATTTTGATAAAGCCCTTGAATTATGCCCCACCGACCAGACTAAAGCGGCCATTGCATTGAAGATTGCCAATGCCGTGTCGAAAACGGGAGACTCCGCCAAGGCATTTTCATATTTGGACAAAGCCGTACAATACAACGCAGGTATCGCAGGGAAAGCTCATTTGGTACGCGCACAGATTCTGGCCTCATCCAAAAACTTCTCAGAGGCTATCTCCTATTGTACGAAAGCAGCTCAGGAAGACGTCAGCATCTCAGGTTCTGCCAATCGTCTGAAAGAGAAGATTCAGGAAGTACAGCGCAAGAATGCAGAGTACGAAAAGGCCAATGCCGAATATAAGGCTCAGAAAGCAAAAATCGAGAAAGAAGAAAACTTCTGGAAAGCCGGAGGCAAATAATAATCTACGGAACTTCATCAAAAAATACTCCGTAAGAGAAGGATATGGCAGGCAGAGGGTCCACAATACCTTTCTGCCTGCTTTCGTTTTCACCCCTAAAGGAAACGGGTACACCTGCCGGACATACACCTCGCAGGGGATACGGGATATAAGGATTTCAGACAAAAAAGTCGCATTCTGCATAGCATTGGTTTTCAACTGATTGAAATGGACAAAAAAATCTCCTGAGAATGAAAAATCAATCTCAGCCAAACGAAAAATCATTCGGCTGAGATTGATTTTTCGTTTGGCTGAGAAAAAAGTGGCCCGTGTGCCAAACAATTTCCAGTTCTCTACAAGGCGCAACTGAAACAGGGCTGAAAGATGACTGAATCATCCTTCAGTTCATAACTCATTAAATACAAGGACATTACGGTGAGTCCTGAAAGATGAAGCATGTTTTCCCAAAATCCCTGGAGGAGGAAAAGACGTACCTCTACCCCTTCTCCCTCTTTCACAAAAACGGAGGCAAGACGGGCGAAACAAGAGAGGCACGGCAACTATTTCTCCAAACAAGCCATAAGCTCTTCCACCCCTTCGGAAGCTCCTTTCATCAAATGATGCACACGTCCCCCACCATGGATTCCTGCCACGGGCTTGGGGTCTATCACATAAATGGGAGCATGGGACGGGACATAATTCAGCAGCCCTGCCGCCGGGTAAACATTCAGGGAAGTGCCGATAACTACAAAAATATCGGCCGTCGAGGTGACGTCGATGGCTGTCCCTATCATCGGTACCGCCTCGCCGAACCAAACGATAAAAGGCCGCAACTGGCTGCCGTCTGCCGCACGGTCGCCTATTTTCACTTCCCACTCTTCAGGGCGAAGCTCACGGATGTACTTAGGGTTGTCCGGTTCCAGACTCGACGTGACTTTCGTCAGCTCGCCGTGCAAGTGAATCACTTTCGTACTGCCGGCACGCTCATGCAGGTTGTCTACGTTCTGCGTGATGACCGTCACATCGTAATCTTGCTCCATGGCCGCCAGCAACACATGTCCCCGGCATGGCTCTACCTCCTGCAACTGACGGCGGCGTTCATTATAAAAACGGGTGACCAACTCCGGATTGCGGGCATATCCTTCGGGAGTGGCCACATCCTCCACCGGATAGCGGTCCCACAGCCCGCCTGAATCCCGGAACGTACTCAAACCGCTTTCGGCCGACATGCCGGCACCTGTCAAAACAACAACTTTTTTCATCTATTTTAGTTTTTTACCTACAAAAATAGGAAAAAATACAAGCAAATCACCCTAAAGGTCAAATAATTCAATTAACTTTGCGGCTTTAGTAAGAACATTTTAATAAAAGCACCGCAAATGGATAAAGTAAGTTACGCATTGGGCTTGGGTATCGGGCAACAACTCAAAAGTATGGGAGCACAAGACCTTTGCATCGATGATTTTGCACAAGCCATCAAAGACGTACTCGAAAACAAAGAACTGGCCGTATCGCACCACGAGGCACAAAGTATCGTGACCCAATATTTTCAGGAAAAAGAAGCAGCCATGAACAAGGAAAAGGAAGCCAAAGGCAAACAAGCGAAAGCAGACGGCGAGAAATTCCTCAAGGAAAACGCGCAGAAAGAGGGCGTGGTCACGACTGCCTCCGGACTGCAATACATGATATTGGAAGAAGGCGACGGCAAAAGCCCGAAAGCGACAGACAAGGTGCGTTGCCATTATGAAGGGATGCTCATCGACGGAACGCTTTTTGACAGCAGCCTGCAACGCGGCGAACCGGCCGATTTTCCGCTCAACGGAGTAATCGCCGGATGGACCGAAGGACTCCAACTGATGAAAGAAGGTGCAAAATACCGTTTCTTTATCCCTTACTTACTGGGCTACGGTGCAGGCGGCGCAGGAAATTCCATCCCGCCTTACAGCACATTAATTTTCGATGTGGAACTCATTAAAGTACTTTAAAATTTTATTTAATTCATAGTAACAACAATGAAAAAAACAGGTATTATCGCGGCTGCCGGTTTGGCAGCACTTATTTCTTCTTGTTCTTCTTCGGCTCCGAAGGCAGACATGAAAACGGACGTAGACTCTTTGAGTTATTCCATCGGTATGGCGCAGACCCAAGGACTGAAGCCTTATCTGGTAAACCGCCTCGGCGTGGACACCACTTATCTGGCTGAATTCGTAAAAGGTCTGAACGAAGGCGCCAACGCAGGCGACGACAAGAAGAAAACGGCCTACTATGCCGGTATCCAAATCGGTCAGCAAGTGAGCCAGCAAATGATCAAGGGTATCAACTACGAAGTGTTCGGCAACGACTCTACCCAGACCATCAGTTTGCAGAATTTCCTGGCAGGCTTCATTGCCGGTGTGATGGAAAAAGGCGGCCAAATGACCCTCGAACAGGCTCAGGAACTGGCCCAGGCCAAAATGAAGGAAGTGAAAGCCAAGAGCCTTGAAAAGACTTACGGCGACAACAAAAAAGCCGGAGAAGAGTTCATGGCGAACATCGCCAAGAAGGCCGGCATCAAGAAACTGGCCAACGGCGTATATTACGAAGTCATCAAAGAAGGTAACGGTGAAATTCCGGCAGACACCAGCCGTGTAGAAGTAAACTACGAAGGCAAGCTTATCAATGACACGGTGTTCGACAGCTCATACGAACGCAAGAGCCCGGCCACATTCCGTTGCAATCAGGTAATTCCGGGCTGGACCGAAGCTTTGACCCACATGCCCGTCGGTTCGACATGGATGGTATATATCCCGCAGGATCAGGCATACGCTGAAAGAGAAGCCGGCCAAATCAAACCGTTCTCTGCCTTGAAATTCAAAATCGAATTGCTGAGCATCAAAAAATAAGACCGGAAGATGAACGGATTAAAATATGCGGTCCTTTCCTTGGCTGTCCTCGCCTGCTTCGACGGTAGCGCAAAGAGAAAAAACAAAAAAGCCAAGAAAGCGGAAACAGTCCGGGTGGATACATGTTCCGTAGACACGTTCAGTTATGCCATGGGTATGGCTAACACGCAGGGACTGAAAAACTACGTCACCAGCCGTATGAACGTGGACACCGCCTATATGGCAAACTTCATCGAAGGTTTTAACGCTTCGCTCTCGGAAGCCGAACGCAAAAAGTTGCAGGCATACAGTGCCGGATTGCAGATTCGTCAGCAAGTAGAGGAACAAGTCATCCCGGGCATAGACAAACAGATAGCAGGGAACGACTCCGTGAAGACCCTCAACCGCAACCTCTTTTTGGAGGGATTCGGCAAGATGCTGGCAGGCCAACCTACGGATATGAGCTTGCAAAAAGCAGAGGAAGTGGCCCAAAAGCAAATGAAGTATTACCATGACGCAAACATGGAACGCAAGTATGGCGACAACCGCCGTGCCGGTGAAACTTTCCTGAAAGCCAACGCAGAAAAGGACAGCGTACGGACCTTACCCTCGGGAGTGCAATACAAGGTATTGACCCAAGGTAACGGGGAGGTTCCTACCGCCACCTCCAAAGTAAAAGTGAACTACGAAGGACGCTTGGTAGACGGTACGGTTTTTGACAGTTCATACGAACGTAAGCAACCGGCCACTTTTGGCTGCAACCAAGTCATCAAAGGTTGGACGGAAGCACTTACACAGATGCCGGTAGGTTCCAAATGGGAAATCTACATTCCACAGGAACTGGGTTACGGCTCACGCGAAGCCGGCAAAATTCCACCCTTCTCCGCATTGATTTTTACGGTTGAACTGTTGGAAATTGAAAAATAAGTGAACTATTCTCTATAAAAGGACGCCAAAAACACGTTTTGGCGTCTTTTTATGTTAAAACCGCATGCAGTTTGCAGAAAAACGGCTATATTTGCTTACAAAATGTTCAATCAATACAAAAACAGACCCATGGAGAAGATAGACAATTTAGATAAGAAAATCCTGGAAATCATTACGGGAAATGCACGTATTCCATTTAAAGATGTGGCTGCGGAATGCGGCGTATCACGCGCGGCCATCCACCAAAGGGTACAGCGCCTCATCGACCTCGGTGTCATAGTAGGTTCGGGATACCACGTAGATCCCAAGACATTGGGTTACAGCACCTGTACCTACGTGGGTGTCATTCTCGAACGCGGTTCGATGTACAAACGCGTAGTAGAAGAACTGAACCACATTCCGGAAGTCGTGGAATGCCATTTCACCACCGGACCTTACACTATGCTCATCAAGCTGTATGCTTGCGACAATGCCCATCTGATGGAACTGTTGAACAACAAGCTGCAAGAAATTCCGGGAGTAATCTCCACCGAAACCTTAATTTCACTGGAACAGAGCATCAATAAAGAAATTCCTATCGTTTTAAATAAAAAATAACTCTCATGAGTTCCGGTTACTTCGACTGGGAAACCGCTTACGGCCAATACCACAACCGCTTCCCGGGATATAAAAAACAACCTGTAATCGGCATTACGGGCAATTTCGGAGAAAAGGGGTGCGAACTGGCCGAAGGTTATTTTGAATCCGTACTGAAAGCGGGAGCCACTCCGGTCATCATCCCTCCTTTTGAGGACCGGGATGCGTTGGCCAATGTGCTGGAGCATGTAGACGGCCTTTTGCTTTCGGGCGGAGGCGACCTGAACCCTCTGTTTACCGGCGAAGAACCGATTCCGCAACTGCACAGCGTCAACTACAAACGTGATTTGGCCGAACTGCTGCTTATCCGTCTGGCTTACGACCGGCAGATTCCGATGTTGGGTATCTGTCGGGGTATACAAATGCTCACCGTGGCATTGGGCGGCTCTGTTTATCAGGACATCTACAGCCAACAGCCGGACCGGCAACTGCTCGGACACGACCAACAACTGGATCGAAGGTATGCGTCGCATACCATACAGCCTACCGCCGACAGCTTGGTTTTACGCCGCTTGCTTGGCGAGGCACCGGTCGCAGTCAATTCTTTCCACCATCAGGCCGTCAAGGAGACAGGTCCTCTCCTGCGGGTTTGCGCCACATCACCGGACGGTCTTATCGAAGCAGTGGAGTCGGCGGAATATAAATCGGTATTGGGCGTACAATGGCATCCCGAATGTTTCATCCTGCGGCAAGACGAGAGCATGATGCCTTTGTTCCGGTGGCTATGTGAAGAAGCCGGTTCTTTCCGCGAAGCCAAAGCCCTTCACCGGAAGATGCTGACGTTGGACAGCCATTGCGATACCCCTATGTTTTTCCACAAAGGCATTCATTTTGACCAACGGGACCCGAACATCCTCGTCGACCTCCACAAAATGACGGAAGGCCGGTTGGATGCCACGATTATGGTGGCCTATCTGGCACAAGGCGAACGGACGGACGAGGCTTTACAGGCCGCCACTGCGAAAGCCGACCGCATACTGACACAAATAGAAGAAATGGCGGCAGCCCATTGTACGGGAGTAGACCTCGCTTACACTCCATCCGATTTGCTACGTTTGAAAAATGCCGGCAAGAAAGCCATCATGTTGGGCATCGAAAACGGATACGCCATCGGGAAAGACCTCTCCCGCCTGCGTCACTTCCGTGACCGGGGTATCGTGTACATGACTTTATGTCACAACGGCGACAACGATATTTGCGACTCGGCGCGAGGGAAAGGAGAGCACGGCGGACTCAGCGCATTCGGTCGTGAGGTCGTGCAGGAAATGAACCGCTTAGGATTGATGGTGGATCTCTCCCACGGAGCGGAAAGCAGCTTTTACGATGCGCTGGAACTTAGTTCCACTCCCATCGTCTGCTCCCATTCGTCTTGCCGTGCCTTGTGTAACGTACCGCGCAACTTGACCGACGAACAGATGAAGGCACTCGCCCGAAAAGGCGGAGTGGCCCAAGTCACTCTCTATAAAGGCTTCTTGCGCGAAGACGGTGAAGCTTCCATCCTCGATGCCATAGAACACTTGAACCATGCGGTAAACATCATGGGCGTAGAGCATGTAGGCATCGGAACGGACTTCGACGGTGACGGAGGAATACCGGGATGCGCATCGGCAGCGGAAGTCATCAACTTCACCCGCCGCCTGTTAGCCGAACGGTACAATGACACGGACATAGCCGGCATCTGGGGAGGAAATTTCCTAAGGGTCATGCAACTCGTGCAAGACAGCAGGGCTTGCTGACCGGAAAACAGAATAAGCAAAACAGATTCATGAAAAGAACGATTTTAAACTTGCAATGGAGCACTGTCCTCGGCGTTTTTCTATCCGTCTGTACGGCTTGCGGACATAAAACCGGAAACGGGACAGGCACAACCGACAGCATTCCTATGGCTGCCGCACCGGAATTCAATGCAGACAGTGCTTTCGCCTATACGGCTGCACAATGTGCGTTCGGGCCTCGCGTACCGAATACGGAAGCCCACCGTCTTTGCGGTACGTACATTGCCGAGAAATTCAAAAGTTTCGGTGCGACCGTCACCGACCAATATGCAGACGTGAAGGCATACGACGGTACGGTCCTGAAAGCCCGTAACATCATCGCATCTTATAACCCCGATGCAAAAGCACGCATACTGGTTTGCGGGCATTGGGACAGCCGTCCGTGGGCCGACAACGACCCGGACTCTGCCAACTGGCACAAACCGGTATTGGCTGCCAACGATGCAGCCAGCGATGTGGCCGTCATGTTGGAAATGGCACGGCTCATCCAACTCCATCCCCTTGAAATAGGAATAGACTTTATCTGTTTCGATGCGGAAGACTACGGTGTACCGCAATGGTCCGACCAGACCGGAGGCGCTTCGTCATGGTGCCTCGGCTCGCAATATTGGGCGGCCAACCCGCATGTATACGGTTATCAGGCGCGCTTCGGCATCTTGATGGATATGGTAGGCGGGCGAGGCAGTACTTTCTCCAAAGAAGGATATTCCCAAAGATACGCCTCACAAGTCGTCGATTTGGTTTGGAACACGGCTGCCCAATTAGGATACGGGCAATTCTTCCCGATGCGTGACGGGGGTTATATCACCGACGACCACGTACCGGTCAACGAGATAGCCGGTATCCCGTGCATCGATATTATCCCTTACTTTACTGATGCCCCGTCCGGGTTCGGCCCCACGTGGCACACGGTAAACGACAATATGGAGCACATAGACCGACAGGTACTGAAAGCTGTGGGACAGACGGTAATCCAAGTGATTTTTAACGAAAACCAATAAAATGGAAACAATTAACGAAGTACAAGACGAAATCATTGAAGAGTTCAGCGGCTTCGATGACTGGATGGACAAATACCAGTTGCTCATCGACATGGGCAGTGGGCAGGAACCGCTCCCCGAAGAGTACAAGACCGAACAGAACCTGATAGACGGTTGCCAAAGCCGGGTGTGGCTGCAAGCCGACTACCGGGAAGGACGGGTCGTGTTCCGCGCCGAAAGCGACGCGCTGATTGTAAAAGGTATTGTGGACTTGTTGGTGCGGGTGTTGAGCGGACATACGCCGCAAGAGATTCTCGATGCCGACCTTTACTTCATCGACCGTATCGGACTGAAAGAGCATCTTTCGCCCACCCGAAGCAACGGTCTGGTAGCCATGCTCAAACAAATGAAAATGTACGCTTTGGCTTTCAAGGCCAAAGAGGAAACGACATAAACACGCCTTCCTTAGACGAGTAACTGAAACTCAGGTGTAGGAAGAAATCCCGCACCTGAGTAAATACATTTTAATCCTATGTGACTAAATTTTGCCGACCAAATCAATACTCGGCTTCAACGTGACGGCTCCTTTCTTCCATTTAGCCGGACAAACTTCCCCATCGTGTGTAGCCACAAATTGCGCAGCTTCCACCTTACGCAACAATTCGTCTGCATTGCGCCCGATGTTATTGTCTTGTATCTCGGCCAATTTGATTCTACCTTCAGGATTTACCAAAAAAGTACCGCGATAGGCCATACCGTCTTCTTCTATCATCACGCCAAACGCACGGCACAAAGCCCCTGTCGGGTCGGCTAACATCGGAAACCGGATTTTCCGAATACTCTCCGAAGCATCATGCCATGCCTTGTGTACGAAATGCGAATCGGTGCTTACGGAATAGACCTCCACGCCCATGGCCTGAAATTGGTCATAATTCTCAGCCATGTCCACCAATTCCGTCGGGCATACAAAAGTAAAATCGGCCGGATAGAAAAAGAAAACAGCCCATTTGCCTTTTACATCTTCGTTTGTCACTGTCTTGAAAGTTCCATTCTGAAACGCCTGAACTTTGAATTCAGGAAGTTGTGAATTGATAATCGGTTCCATAATCTTTTAAAGTTTTAGTTCGTTACAAAAATAAACCATTTCCTCCGTATCCAATCTACAATTCCGATTGAAAATATAAATGAACCGATAGACGCAATCTATACCAATACCTGGGTAGACTGTAGTTCCTGCATTTCTGAAGGAACAGCCCTACGGATTTCCCGAACAAGCGTTTCTTTCAATGTTTGCCGTACAAAATCTTTATGCGTCAACAGAATGAGTTGACGGGTCGGACAAGGAATGGCAAAGGCATGTACCAACTCTTTTTGTGCCTCACTGAGCTGCAACACGGCCAGTCCCGGAATAAAGGTAATCCCTCTTCCCCCCTCTACCATACGCATAAATGTCTCCATACTTCCCAAATGGTAAGCCATCTGACTGGCCTTCGCCGCTTTAAGCTGACAAAAACGCACCAACTGGTCGCGGAAACAATGCCCTTCGTCCAACAGCCATAGTTGTGCACCCGACAAATCCGAAGTACGTATCACTTCACGCCCGAATAATTCACTTTCGCGCGAAACATATACATGAAAAGGTTCATAAAACAAGGGTACACGGTCAAACTCATCCATATCAGACAGACCGGCCACGATGCCGGCATCTATCTCTCCGGTACGTAAGGCAGACTTGATGACATCGGTTTTCATTTCCACTACTCTGATATCCAGTTGCGGATATTTCTTCATCAACTGCGGAAAAAAACGAGGCAATAAATAAGGGGCTATCGTGGGCAATACTCCTAATTTAAACGTTCCGGACATAGAATGTTTTTCCTCTTCTATTATATCTCTTATACGTCCTGCCTGGAACAGCACGTTACGAGCCTGGGATATGACCAAGACTCCGGCAGACGTCGGACAAACCGGTTGTTGTCCCCGGTCGAATATTTTCGTTCCCAACTCCTCCTCCAGTTTCTGTATCATGGCACTCAGAGTAGGCTGTGTCACCCGGCAATGTTCCGCCGCTTTGGCAAAATGGCGAAAACGGTCTACAGCCAAGACATATTCCATTTGTTGTAAAGTCATAGCAAACAAGGATTTAAAAAGTGATATAGAATCAATCTATGCAAAGATAGAAATTATCTGTTTGACAAGCGTATGTTTATAGCCTATCTTTGTCACATCAAACAAAATAAACAGAATATTAAATCTCAAAAACAGAAACATTATGAATACTTTAAATTATTTGCATTTGGACGAGAAAAGAGTAGCGGACGTCGTTACGGCATTACATCTTTTATTGGCAGACTTCCAGATTCATTACACCAACCTCCGTGGTTTTCACTGGGATATCAAAGGACATGGATTCTTCGTTCTTCACAGTAAATTTGAGGACTTGTACAACGATACAGCCGAGAAAATCGATGAGATCGCAGAACGTATCTTAACGTTGGGCAGCGTCCCCTCAAACAAATTCAGTGATTATTTGAAGGTGGCAAGAATCAAGGAAATTTCAGGCGTAACCTGTGGTAGTGAAGCCGTAGAACATATCCTTTCTACTTACGGTCATCTTATCGGAGAAGAAAGAAAGGTTCTTGATCTGGCAGCAGAAGCCGGAGACGAAGTAACGGTATCGCTGATGAGCGACTACCTGAAAGAACAGGAAAAGATGGTTTGGATGCTAACGGCATTCAGCAGCAAGACTTGCGGCAAATAGACTGTCGGAAAATCCGATACGGATAACATTCCCCCAATAGAGAAATTCTTTCCATACAAAAGTTAAGAACATTCTCTTTGGGGGAATGTTTTTTTATTTATACGTTTTACCTAAAAAGGCTATACGAAAAGGTGGTCTTAGAAAGCACCAAAAAGAAATAGAATGAGAACAGCAAAAGCATTTTAGAAGATACGTAAATGGTGAAAAGCAGGCATATTGCAAAAATAATATACTTCAGCATACTTCCATTTGAGAAAAATCGCTACCTTTACAGCGTGTTTGGGAATCAATTCTTCCACATTTACTGATGAAACTTATGAAAAAGACAATTGTGGCTTTCGTATCATTGGTGTGGCTTTTTATCGTTACCTTCGGAAGCCATGCACAAACTACCGTAAAACTGCCCGCCAAGGCGTATCCCGTGAAAGTACCTCACAAGACCGATGCCGGAGTGGACCGCTATTGGCACGTCACGCAAATCCTCTGTCTCGGTCCGTCGTCAGGCGGCTACAAGTTCCGCATCTACGGCAAGGCGGCCAAGTCATCTTCTTCCCATACCATCAATATGATGTACCTGCTTCCCAACAACCGGGTACAGATAGCCGGGGCTTACATCTTCCCTGCCATCACGGAAGGCAAATCGTTCAAGTTCGACATCGTGTCGGCTTTCAAGGGCTATGCACCATCCTCGTTCAACGGTTTCTTTATCCATGACGAGGCATTGGCACGGATTTTGGAAAACGAAAGGCGCGAAGCCGCCCAAAAAGTCGAAACGGTATCTCCTCCACCCGCACTACCAGAAATCCAGAACATCGTGGAGGACGCCATTGCGGATACGGAAATCCCCAGTACGGAACAGCAGCCCTCGGAAACAGAGAAAGACGAGAACATCTATGACACAGTGGAACAAATGCCGGAGTTTCCGGGAGGATTGTCTGCTTGTATGTCCTACATCGCCCGTAATGTGAAGTATCCCACAATAGCCTTGGAAAACGGAATACAAGGTAGAGTCGTCGTACAATTCTGCGTGGAGAAAGACGGAAGTATCAGCAACACCGTAGCGACCAAAAGCGTGAATCCCTATCTCGACAAAGAAGCCCTCAGGGTGGTATCCTCCATGCCCAAGTGGACACCCGGCAAGCAGAAAGGCAAACCGGTTAGGGTGAAATACACCCTCCCCGTCCACTTCCGATTGAAATAATTTTCCTTTTTATACCTTATTAATACCTTATCCGTATGTACAACAACGAAATTTGGACCAAACATACCCGCCTCATCCTGACGGGAGTTATCATCGTAGCCATAGCCGGTTGGGTGGCCGGTATCCTACAAACGGCTTCCATTGCCATAGACACTGCCAACGACTTGCTGAAAGCGGCTGGCGAAGAAGAATTGCCTTTAAAACCGTTCACTCTCAGCGCACAAACTCTGACTATCATAGGCTACATCTTGTACCTCGTCGGACTGAATGGCTTTAAGTCGATACAAAAGAATTACGAGGCGTCAGCCATGGTGGGACGCATCTCCACTGCTTGCGGTTTTGAAATCGCAGCCACCCTATTGCTCTTCCCAGCCTCTTTCCTACCCGTCATTTTCGGTTGGTTATTTCGGTTCGGCGCTTTCGTATGCACGATAATCTCGCTAATCCTCCTCAAATCGGCTTTTGAAGAACTCCGTGAAGAAGCGACGTGGAGCAAACCGGCTCTCAAAGGTGCCGAACAGCTACGCAAATCCGCCGTATACAACATCAACTTGATTTGGATGCCGTTCGTAGCTGCCGCCGTCATTGTGGTCAGCATTCTTCTCTTTACGAAAGGTATAGATTTCAACAACCTTATGTACACGGGCTTCGATGAAATCTCCCGTCAAATCAAGGGTACCGTTTTTGCCGTAGGGCTTGAGGTATTGGCCTTCGGCCTCATTATGCTCTATTGGTCTGTCATGCAGTTCGTGCTGCGTATCCTCGGATGGGTCAACATCCATGCGGGGCGTCTCGTAGAGGAAACCAATGCACAAGATGAGAACTCAACTGCAACCGCTTCCTTTACCCCCGAAGCCCAAACAGACACCTCCTTGTACACATCCCATACGAACACTCCGGATACCGAAAACAGCGTTCCCCAATCCTGCCCTTCACAAAGGAACAAGCTCCTCCTTTACAGTGGTATCGCTTTGGCCATCCTCGTTACAGCAATTTGCATGGCTTTCTGTGGTTCTTCCGCTAAGGACAAATTCTCGGGTACATGGCGATTCGACAACGAATCCGAAGCCGCCGAACTCATCCTCGACCTCAAAAGCGATTCCACAAAAGGCACATTCTATTTCGGCAGCAAAGAAGAGATGGGGTTCTTCTCTATCAGTTTCAACGTGGCCTCTGTCCAGGTGGAGGGCAATACGGCCAAGCTCGAACTGACATGGTGGGACGAATTGGAAAACAAAGATATCATCGTGCCGGCCACACTTTCCCTCCGGACGGACAGTGCAAAAATAGACATCACCGTAGGTAACGAGGATACGCCTGAATTGGAATGCGGAGGATACGGTTATATCTTCCCCGTAACATTCACACTCGACCGTATCTCGGACCGGACAACACCTGAAAACGGAGATGAATCCGGTAATGAACCCGAAACCGCTAACGAGCCCACAGCCGAAATGGTCGAAACCGACGCTCCTACTGAAAAGACGACGGATGTCACAGAAGAAGACTACTCGCAACCTTTCCGCGGCACTTGGAGTTGGACCGATGAAATGATCCACAACGACTACTATGATGATGACATACCAGCCGCCGTCGTCACTCTCAAGCTTGATTTCTACAACGCCAACTCCGTGAAAGGAGATGGCGGAACAGCCGACGGATGGATGAACCTTGCCACCACTTCACCACAGCGAGTATCCGAAAACAAGATAACTCTCAACGAAGTCATCGGCAACAAGGCATTCATCACTGTGTTAGACGGCTATAGCGAAATGGCTGAGTACCAAGCTACGATCACTTTCAATCCCGCAAACAAGACTTTGGAGTTCGAATTGGGCGACCTCATCGGTGAATTGGACGAAAACCAAGCGTTTATAGCGGGACAAAGCCCCACAGGAAACTACAGCCGCGTGATACTGAAACGGAAATCCGAATAACCGTAACGCCACTGTTCTTCCTTTTAGTGGTATTGGAAACACAACTCAACCGATAAATACACCATGAAAAAAGCTGTTTTATCCCTTTTCTTGTTCTACACCGCCGTGGGCATACAGGCACAAACCGACCGCGATGCCTGTTGGCTTAACGCCGCGACCGGCGCGTGGGAATGGGGCTTCTTCAAGGACTTTGCCGTACATGGCGCACGTCAATGGCAATATGCCTCCGTCAAGGAAGGCAGAAAGAAAACCGCCGTCACCTTACGAAGCGGTAAAGAAACCTTGCAACTGGAAATCCGTTACCGAAACGACTCCGTTTGCACCATCGCCGTCAACGACGGAAAGGCACAGACCTACCGGCTGTGGGACAGCGCGAAAGGCATCCTTTCCTACCTGCCGGCTGACGACACGCCGCCGCAACCATGCAGTTACCGGGAAGACAGCGTCACATTGTGCGGTTATCTGCCCGGCATGGAGCATGCCACTTTTACCTGTTCCATGCCCCAACTCACCGAATATCCCAAATTCCAGACACAAACCGACTCGCTCGGACGTTTCCGGTTGCGTTTCCCGGCCTTCGGACCGGCACAAGCCCTTTGCCGCATCGCGGAACGCACGTTCACGCTGCTGTTCAGTCCGGAACAAGACTACTACCTATATATGAACGGCCGTACTCCCATCCTGATGGGGGAAGACGCACGGACGAGCAACGAACTGTTGGCTATCGGAATGAATTTAGACGTATTCTCTCCGACCGAAAGGGACATCCACTCGGTAGACAACCGTACCTGCCTCAATGAGGTACGGCACGAACTGGCACGCCGTGAACGGCAATTAGACAGCCTCATCGGCAAACACCCCAACCTGTCCCGGCGTTACCGTACCGTGAAAGAAGAAGAAATCCGTTACAGTGCCCTCCACCGTCTCGCCTACCAACACTACAACCTTTCGGATTTCGGTGAAAAGCGTCTCTCCCCGGAAATCATACAAGCCATTGATTCCTTATGCCATACCATACCGCCCGTACCCTACACCATCTTCCCCGACTACCACGGCTTCCTGCAACAATCCGTCTACTACCAGTACCAACAATTCCTCGGCCGTTTTGCCGTCATGATAGACTTGGAGAAATTGCAGCAAGTGCTGCCCTGGCAAGAAGACTTGCATCTCCCCGACACGCTTTTGCAACTCATCGACCGGACGGTGGACATGGGACGAAAGTTCTCCCGCGACAATCCGGCTGACAGCACGGCCATGCAGGCATATAATGAAAACCACTTCAAGATTGCGAGAGAAATACACCAGTTTCCGGTATTTCGGGAACGGGAGCCCCGAATCATCGGAAACGCAGAATTGTTAAGATACCAGGAACTCCTCGAGTCTTCCATACGGACCCGCTTCCAGAAAGACCTTGCCGGAACCTTGTTGGCATGGGAGGCATTGGAACGTGACCATACCCCCTTTCCGGAACCGTTGATGCGCGAAACCATGGCGCATATCCAAACTCCCGTGTTGCGCGAGGCCGTCGCCCGGCGGCAAGACTTCTATGCCCGCCAACTGCAAACGTCCTTCGACTACCAAGGTTCGCTGAAAAGCAACGACATCATGGCCGGACTGACCGACGGGAACGAAATTCTGCAACGCATCCTCGCCCCCTATCGCGGCAAGGTGGTCTATGCCGACATCTGGGGCAGATGGTGCGGCCCGTGCAAGGGGCACATGCGTGATTTCGTCCCGGCCATCAAAGAAGCCATGAAAGGGCGCGACGTCGTATTCCTTTATTTGGCCAACCGTACACCGGACGACACATGGCGACAAATCATCAAGGAATACGGCTCAGTAGGCGCACAAACCGTACACTACAACCTGCCCGGCACACAACAGGAAGCCGTAGAAGGCATACTCTTGAACGGCGGTTATCCCTCTTACGCCATCTTCGACAAGGCGGGGCGGCTCGTCACCAAGAATGCTCCTCGCCCCAACGAAAAGGACAAACTGATACAGACATTGGAAGAACAGCTCAACAAATAGAAAGCATCATGAAAAAGATTATCCTATCTCTCCTCCTGCTCTGCGCCGCCGTAGGCATACAGGCACAAACCGACCGCTATGCCTGCTGGCTTAACGCCGCGACCGGCGCGTGGGAATGGGGATTCTTCAAGGACTTTGCCGTACACGACGCACGTCAATGGCAATATGCCGCCGTCAAGGAAGGCAGAAAGAAAACCGCCGTCACCTTACGAAGCGGCAAAGAAACCTTGCAATTGGAAATCCGCTACCAAAACGACTCCGTTTGTACCATCGCCGTCGACGACGGAAAGGCACAGACCTACCGGTTGTGGAACAGCGCGAAAAGCATCCTTTCCTACCTGCCGGCTGACACAGCCGCGTCCCGACCGTGCCAATTCCACGAAAACAGCGTCATGTTAAGAGGATACCTGCCGGACTTTCCCAACCAAAACTTGGAATATATCTACTATGAAAGATTTCAGGACACGCAAAAGATAGCCAATGTCCCAACCGATTCCATCGGACGGTTCGAGTTAAGCATCCCCGTTTTAGGGCGGACAGAAGTGCTTTTTCGCATCCAGTCTCATATGTTTTCCCTTCTGCTTAGTCCTCAGTCAGAATGTTTCCTGTGGATAAAAGGAAATTCGTTTTTGATGATGGGCGAGAATGGAAGAATCAACCATGAGTTGTCGGACATACAGGAAAGTTTTTTCGTCCAACCGAAAACTCTCCGGTATCCCAATGTGGTAAGTGACAGCGTCTGCCTGAGCGAAATCCGGAAAGGGTTGGCTGAAAAGGAACACGCGTTGGACGCTCTTCTCAAGAAGCATCCGAATCTTTCGGAAGACTTCCGGACCTTGGCAAAAGAAGACCTGTATTACAGTAGCCTCGGAAGGCTAATCACACAATCCTACGACAGCCATGCACAAGGAAACGACCACCTGCTTCCCGGCATCTTGGACATGATAGATTCATTGATGAAAGAGATGCCTCCCGTGCCGACCACCGTAAACTCCCGCTATTCCAACTTCATCTCGAACTACATCAACTATCATAACTACCAAGCCCACAAACACGGCAATATCGCATACGACCTGAGACGGCTGAAACAAGCCATGCAAGAACACCGGGACTTGCAAGTCCCGGACAGCCTCATGCAGCTCATCGACCATACATTGGCGATGGAAGCACGCATAAAATCGAGAGAAGGAAAAGATACAGCCCTTGTCCGTACCTACCATCAAAACCACGAGGACATCGTAAAAGGACTTGAAGCTTCCGTCCAGAAAAACTCGTTCATGGACCTTTTCAAAATCGCGAACCTGAGGGAAGAATGGGACACCATCGACCGCCTTGCCCTATCCGGTTTCCAAAAGGATTTCGCCTCAGCCCTTTCCACACTCTATTCACTGGAACAAAGCCATACCCCATTGCCGGACAAGATATTACAGGAAGCCATAAGCCGTATCCACACACCGGGATTGCGCGAGACCGTCGCACGGCAGCAAGACTTCTACGTCTGCGAACAGCAAAGACCGTTCGACTTCCAAGGTTCACTCAAAAGCAACGACATCGTAGCCGGACTGACCGACGGAAACGAGATTCTGAAACGCATCCTCGCCCCCTATCGCGGTAAAGTGGTCTACACCGACATCTGGGGCGGATGGTGCAGTCCGTGTAAACACGCGATAAAAAACGACGTTCCTGCCGTGAAGGAAGCCATGAAAGGACGGGATGTCATATTTTTATACTTCGCCAACAACACCTCGGACACTTCTTGGAAACAAATCATCAAGGAGTATAAGTGCGTGGGGCCGCAAACCGTACATTACAATTTGCCACACGAACAGCAAAAGGCCGTGGAGGCCGTTCTCCGCCAAGGCGGCTACCCCTCCTACGGCCTGTTCGACAAGGAAGGGCGGCTCGTCTCCAAAGAAGCCCCCGACCCTGTCTTCAAGGACAAACTGATACAGACATTGGAAGAACAGCTTTCAAAGAAATAAGACCGACACCGTATGATACACGCACGCATAAAACACAAATCAGGGGCGGAAGATGAGCGGACTGCCTTAATCTTTGGGCCTTTACTCTATTTGCCCGCAAATACACTATGGCAAATCCTGCGATCCTCTTGCTTCGACAACGAGTCCATGCCTCAAAAAGGCGGGGAATTGCTTCATTATGAATTTTGGCCCAATTATAACAAAACGGAACATACATCCAACGAAAGCTATGTAGAGCCCGACCTTCTCTTGGAATTTGAATACTTCAACCTGCTTGTCGAAATAAAACGCAAGGACGTACAATCCTACCGGCAATACGAAGGGCAGTGGAAAAATGAGATACAGGCCTTCGTCAACGGACAAACGCACGGGGAAAACAAGCCTCTCCTATTAATCGCATTGGGCGGCAACACTTCGCCCGAAGCCTTCCACACGCCGTTGGGACGGATTTACAAATCTTCTTGGAACAGCCTCCTAAATCAGATTTGCATACGACAAGAGCAAGAAAAGCCCTACACTCCGGCCTACCGCATCCTTCATGATTTAGAATCGGCTTTCGGATTATATCATGAATTCCGGATTCGCAAATGGTTGGGACAGATAAGTCCTTACGGAATAACAAACAACACCTCAGACACCATCCGAACGATATGGAAAAGATGACAGACTCACGACAAGAATTGCTCCGGGAATTCCGTAGCGCACACAGGCTTATCAACGAATGCCAGACCGCCATTTTTGAAGTCATATTCAAAAAGGTCATGCCGACGTTCGGGCTGTTACCCGGCAAGTTAGAGTGCCGCCGCCTTTTCTGTAGCCCGCTCAGGGCCATCAAATCCCCCGACAAAGCTCTTTCCGGCTCTTGTTTCGGATTCTCCCCCGATAATTGGGCGTGGGATTTGATTTATACCCATGTCCTGGAGTTCTATTTGGGAAGCGTCAAAGGGAAAAGCTTTTCTGTCATTCAAGTAAGCGATACGGGCAGTTACCAAACCACGGTCGAAAGTTACAAGAAGAAAGACTCTTCCGCTTTCCCCCCGGCAGACGAATGTGAGTCATTGCTTATCTTTAAGATGAAACCCGCAGGCAATGCCATGCACACCAGTGAAGCCACCATCCGCGAACTAATCCATATGCCCGAAAACATTTACCATTCTAAATCCGGCAGTGTCTATGCCCGATATGACATGTTGGATTTCATGGACGAGGAATCTACGGACGAGGTCATGGACAGGCTAAAAGAAACTTTTCGGTTATAGACTGTTAAGCATACAGATATACAATGAATTACGACAATCACCCAAGGGCAGAAATCAATCTCAGCCGAATGATTTTCCAATCTCAGCCAAACGATTTTTCATTCGGCTGAGATTGATTTTCCGGTTGGCGCAAGGTGATTTTCCCGCCTCCCGGTTTCAATCCGTAACCTGCCTCACCGCCTCGCGGGCACGTTCCAGAATGGCGAAAAGTTCGTCCACCGTTTCGGCACGCAACATGGCGATACGCGTCTCACGGAAATTAGGAATCCCCTTGAACACGGGTGAGGCGGCCAGATGGCGGCGGCTGTGCAGGATGCCCCGGTATTCGTCGATGCGGCGCACGCTGGTGAGCACCTGCTCCTTGAGCACGTCTATCTTCCAGTCCGCACTCATCACCGGATAGCCGCTCTTCACGGCTTCGTGCGCAACCGACACGCTTTCCGGATTCAAGACATCCATGATTTCCTTGAAAATCCATGGGCGGCCGAAGGTGGCACGCCCCACCATGACGGCATCCACCCCGTAGCGGTCGAAACACTCACGGGCACGTTCGGGCGAAGTTATGTCGCCGTTGCCGATGATGGGAATCGTCATGCGCGGATTATTTTTCACCTCGCCGATGAGCGTCCAGTCCGCTTCGCCGGTGTACATCTGCGCCCGAGTACGGCCATGTATGGTCAACGCCCGGATACCACAATCTTGAAGGCTTTCGGCCAAATCCACAATCACCTTGCTGCCTTCGTCCCATCCCAAACGGGTTTTCACCGTGACGGGAATGTCCACGGCATCCACCACGGCCCGCGTGATTTCCAACATCTTGGGAATGTTCTGCAACATGCCGGCCCCGGCTCCCTTGCCCGCCACGCGCTTCACGGGGCAACCGAAATTCAGGTCGAGCACGTCGGGACGGGCACGTTCCACCACGATACGGGCCGCATCGGCCACCGGACCCGGTTCCTTGCCGTAAATCTGGATGGCCACGGGGCGCTCGTCATCACACACCGCCAGTTTCTCCAAACTGCGGTTCACCATGCGCACCAAGGCATCTGCCGCCACAAACTCGGAATATACCATCGCCGCGCCGAAACGCTTGCATAAGAGACGGAAACCAATGTCCGTCACATCTTCCATCGGGGCCAAAAACACGGGATAAGGCCCGAACTCCACATTTCCTATTTTCATAGATGCAAAGGTACGGCAAGACAAGGAAAGAGAGAAAGAAAACGCTATTTTTTTAGAAAGAACAACAGAGGGAATGGCTCCCTTACACAAAAACAAAGAGAACGCCTTGCTGAAAACAGAACAGTACATTTTCGTCCTTTACTTTTAATTTTTCGTCAGCCAAGGAGTCATTATTCGAATATATTCATTAAATTGGCAGCCGGTGAGAATCTCCGGAAGAAAAAAGGAATTCCGCAGATTGGAAAATAACAAGAAAAGATTTGTTTGAGGACTAAATGAACCGAAACAATAATGAAAATTAATTCATGTTCTGCCATGTGCAAGAAATATCACAAGAAATACCAGATACTGGGGCTATTGTTCGTTTTGGGCGAATGTATGAATCTCTTCGCGCAACAACCTTCTCCCGACAATGAGACATTCTCGATCCAGATGCTGCCCACACAGTCGCAACTTCCCGTGGCAAACGTACATACCGTATTCCAAAGCAGCGACGGTTTCTTTTGGTACGGCACGATAGGTGGCGGCCTGTGCCGCGACAACGGCTACCAGATACACACTTTCCAACCTGCCAATTGGGTTGGACTGCCCGCCGCCAACAACATACTTTGCATCAACGAGGACACGGCAGGCAACATTTGGATGGGGACAGACGTGGGGCTGTTCCGCCTCGACCACGAGACAATGCGCCTCTCCATGCCTTATGACTTGCGCGGTGTGGTAAGCGCCATCTATCGGGACATCCAAGGGAAGCTATGGGTAGGGATGGACAACCGCGCCTACCGCTTCTCTGCAGACGGAAGCCAGATGGAAGAAACATACGACGGCCTTCCTTGCCAGCGCGTCAACAATTTCTATGCCGACAAGACCAACGGAGTCTACGCGCTTTTGAATGGAAAGCTCATGAAGAGAGGCGCGGACAGGAAGTTCAATGAAGTGATGCTAAGCCAGCCCGTCAATCCCATGGCCATGGCCAAAGACGCCTCGGGAGGCCTTTGGATTGCCACGTGGGACAAAGGCGTGGTGCATTACGACGCGGCCACAGGCAAAATTACCGAGCAGCCCGTCACCCGGACCACCCGCGACAAAGACTGCTGTCTGTCCATGCTCATCGACAGCCGCCATGGACTGATGTGGGTGACGACACAGGACAACCTGTGGGTCTATCGCATTAGCGGACAAGAACTTCTCCCTTACGAAACAACGCACTTCCTGCCGGAAGGAAACAAGATACTGGATATTCTGTACGAAGACCGCGAAGGCAACATATGGGTATCGGGATTCACCCCCACGACCTTTGTCGTCAGCTCCAATAAAACACAGGTAAAGAGAATGGAAGTGAACGCCATGCGCGACCTCACTGGCTATCCGTTACTGCCCGACCGCATGATAATAAACGGGGCAGACTACTGGATACACCAGGGACGTGTGGGGTTGATGCATTACAACAGTAAAACCCGGCAACTCAAAACAGTGGGCAATGGGGCCTACGGAAAGTGCATCGAGCCGGACAAAAGCGGACAAGGCTTGTGGGCAGCACGAGGCAACTCACTGGTCCGTCTTGTCCATAACCAAGGAATCAAAGAAACACCCGTCGCCGAACTGACAGAGACCATCACACACATCGCAGACAATGGCAAAGGCATCCTTCACATCGGCACAGACGGCGGCTTGTATGAGTATTCCCTGACAGGAAAACGGACAAAGAAGTTATGCGGCACACAAGCACCAGTGGAAGACATCGCGCTCTGCGGCGACCAACTTTATTTCATCGCACGGCAGAAAGGCCTGTTCAAGATACCGACAAAAGGCGGCACACCCTCCTGTCTGGCCATGTCTCCGTTCCTGTCAGCATTATCAGCCAACGCGGACGGCACGGTATGGACCGTAGGGAAAGATGGCAATGTGCACAGCCTCCGCCACGACACACTGAGCCGGGATGGCATGATGAGCAACAGTGGCGAAGTGTTCATCGACGTGATGTGCGACCGCCGCGGACACGTATGGATACTCAGCAACCAACGTGTCCGGGAATACAACCCGGAAAACCAAGCCTTCCGTACCATCCGTACCACCGACAGCCCCATCAATGTTTCCCTTTTCTATCATTTGGAAGAGATGCAGGGCGACAGCATCGGCATAGACGGCACCGGCGCTATTTGCATAGCCCCTTCTTCACCCGAACTTGACCGTCAGTCTTTTTCCGGACAGATGCCGAGAGTGACGGCTTTCCTGTATGGCGATAGCCTGAGCATCGTGGACAGCCGTACTGACCGCATCGACATTCCCGCAGGTTCCGGCACGGTAAGCCTGTATCTCTCCACCTTCGATATCTTCAACGCTGACAAAATCTGCTTCGCCTACCGCATCGAAGGCATCAACCAAGACTGGATTTATCTGCCGCAAGGTGTAAACACGCTCTATATCAACAACCTGACAAAGGGCAATCACAAACTGCACCTGCGTAGCACCGATGGTTCAGGATGCTGGAAGGAGGGGGAGAGTGTCATTCTGCTGCATCGCCAGTCGTTCTGGTGGCAAGAGTGGTGGGCCGTGCTTCTTCTCACCGCCACCGCCGCCGTGCCGCTTTATTGCCTTTGGCTGGTCAGTACGCGGGTACACAAACTACGTCAGATTCAACGGCAACGTCAGGACTTGGCACTTCGCGAGATTGCCGTACCTTCGCAACAAGAGTTGATTGCCGAAAAAGACAAGGAGTTCCTCGCATTGGCCAAGAACCATGTGGAGCAGCACATCACTGACCCACAATATAACGTGGAAGGTCTTGCCTCCGACCTCTGCATGAGCCGCTCCAATCTGCTTCGTCGCATACAATCGCTCACAGGCCTTTCACCTGTGGAGTTCATCCGCGACATCCGTCTGAAACATGCAGCCAAGATGATTTCCGAACACCCCAAGTTGGCCATGAGCGAGGTCGCCCAACGGGTGGGATTCGCCACGCCGAGTTATTTCGCAAAGTGTTTCAAGAAACGCTTCGGCATACTTCCCACGCAGTACGCGAATCGCAGAAATACGGAAGACAATGCAAGAAATGCGGAATTTTAGAGCAATAAATGTTGCAACACGTACTATTGCTAATATGTTTTATTGATTGTGCTTAAAGTATTTATAGAATGTCGCTACATTCGTCCTACCTTTGCGACAGAAAGAGTTCCATCAAAGATAAACTCTACATATAAGACGGGCATAGCCCGTGTACTGTGAACGCTAAAAAAGTCATTACCATGGTAACCCACAAACAATTACACATTTCAATAACTATGAACAAATTCCTGTTACTGGCAGCATTCTTGCTGTCAATGCTGACAAGCAAAGCACAAAACCCCTATCTCCCTTTATGGGAGTATGTCCCCGATGCAGAACCCTATGTGTTTGAAGACCCCGACCACCCGGGAAAATTCCGTCTGTATATCTACGGTTCGCACGATTCGCTACGCGACGCTTATTGCGGATTGGAACAAGTGGTGTGGTCAGCCCCCATTGACAACCTCACCCAGTGGCGCTATGACGGCATCATTTTCACCTCTGTGAAAGACCGCGATGGCAACCTGTTGCATAGCGACGGCCGTGGCGACCTGCTCTATGCACCCGACGTGACCATGCGCGAGGAAAACGGACAAAAAGTATATTACCTTTACCCCAACAACCAAGAGGTTGGGCGCGAAGGGATGGTGGCTAAAAGCCTGCGCCCCGACGGCCCCTTTGAGGTAATCAACTGGAGCACGACCGAGGCCCAAAAGACCGACGGAGTGTTACGCTTCGACCCCGCAGTATTCATCGATGATGACGGACGCGTGTATGGCTATTGGGGCTTTCAACAGTCGTTTGGTGCCGAACTTGACCCCGTAACCATGGCCACCGTCAAAGAAGGCACGGAAATCGTAACCGATCTCATCCCCAACCTTGGACAAGACGACACATTCAGGTTTTTCGAGGCTTCGTCCATACGTAAGATAAAGGACAAGTACGTCTTCATTTACAGCCGCCAGACACGGAACGGCGAATTTGGCTTAGGTAGCAGCCACTACACACTAGCTTACGCCTACAGCGATAGCCCGCTCGGCCCTTTCACTTATGGCGGTACCATAATCGACGGCCGTGCACGTGGCGTAGACCATGATGGTAATCCCACTTATACCGCACACCCCGATGGTAATACCCACGGTAGCATCATTGAAATAGACGGACAATGGTGGGTGTTCTACCACCGCCAGACAGGTACCAGCGAATATTCGCGCCAAGCCACTGTAGAGCCTATCACCGTCGAGGTAGAAGAAGGACCGGGCGGTAAGGTTACCATTTCCGAGGCTGAATACACTTCTATGGGTTTTCTTACCAATGGTCTCAACCCCTGCCAACGACAGATGGCAGGCATAGCCTGCTACTACACAGGACCCAACGGTTCGTGGGAATCGTTTCCCACATTCTTCCACTCAGGTTCCTACGTGCAGCCCACATACTACGAGGGTAATCCTGCAGAGGCTCCCTCAGATTTCGACTTACACAGCTGCCCGGTAGTGAACAACACTTCAGGCTCTGTGGTGGGCTACAAGTATTTCAACTTCGACATTCTGCCTGAAAGCGACCACATAGATGCCGTGTTCACCCTGCAACCGGGCGGACTGGACGGTAGCATCACTATCTTAGCAGGCAGCCCATGGACGGATCGTGGCGGCATGGTATTGGGTACGCTGGAACTGACGAGCGATATGTCACAAACCATCATCCCCTGCCACGTCACATTGTCGGGCCTCTCCCAACTAAAGGGCAAGCAAGCTGTATATCTCGTTTTCCAATCAACCCAAAACGGATCACTCTGTACGCTCCACCACTTCCAACTTTCCACGACTTGGCAGGAACAGTTGGCCATAGCCCAGAGCCTCGACCTCACGGGGCTGGCACAGGAAAAGATTGCAACTCTGCAAGAAGCCATGGATACAGATTACGCATCGCTCGATGCCGAAAGAAAAAAGGAAGCCATGCATCGCCTGGTATCAGCAATTGCCTTAATACAGGTAGCACAGAAGAACCTCACGGAACCCAAGTCACCCTATCATGGCAGCAAGGTGCATGCCGGTGACAGTTACTATCTTTATAATGTGGGACACGCGCAGTTCATGGGCTGGGGCGGCTACGGTTATTGGGGTACACAAGCCGGCTGGAACGACGAAGGCATTGAAGTGCGCCTGGTGGCCGCCGACGGCGAAGGCCGCTATTGGATAAATGTCCCCTCGCTGGGTGAGAATTGCCATTGGGGCTGGCTGGACACCAAGGGCGGAAGCAACGAAAAGCTACCAACGGGCGTGGATGCACAGTATTATCTAAACAGTTCGACAAGCAAAGAAACCGTACAACTGACTGCCGTAGCCAACGAAAACATCCCCAATGCCTACCGTATCTCACTGCCTGAAAACAACAACAAAATGCTGGGCTACGATGCACAATATCCCACCGTAATGTGCGTATCGGCCAGCATCACCGGTGCAGACGCACTATGGCAGCTGGTGTCCGAGGATGAGCGTAACCCAGGTATTGTGGTGGAGGACACCTGCCGCTACAAGGCACTACAGTTCACCACCACCGAGGCACAGGCATGGCAGATGAAACGTGTAGCCATGAGCGACAAGGTTGTAGGTACTCCCTCCGCCACATTCCATACCACCGATGTCCGCTCCACATTCCGCGCTTGGGGTACTTGTTTCAACGAATTAGACTGGATCGCCTTAAAGAAACTCACCGAAGAAGAACGCGCTGAATTTTTCCATCGTATGTTCTCTCCCACGGGCGACCTGCGTTTCGCCTTGGGACGCATCCCTTTAGGCGCCAGTGATTATGCCGGCCCCGAAAACTTCTATGATGAAGACGTGTACCATCAGGAAGACCATCCCATCGACCGCCTCGGAGCATGGTATTCATGCGACGAGATGCCTGAGGGCGAGACAGATTTCGAAATGGAGCACTTTACCATCGAACGCGACAAGAGGAACATCATACCTTTCATCAAAAAGGCGCAGGAACAGAATCCCGACATGGACTTTTGGTGCTCGCCTTGGAGTCCCCCGCAGTGGATGAAACACAGCCATCATTACAGCAACCGTGCGGGTTACGAAAATGGACTGGACATCACCTACCCCGCCTATACCTCCACGCAGTTCATCATGGAAGAAGAGTACCTACAGGCCTATCCTAAGTACTTCGGCCGTTTCATTGATGCCTACGCCGAAGAGGGCATCAACATTACAGGCATATGTTACCAAAACGAAGCCTACACTTGCAACTACTACCCTAATACTTCGTGGGAGGCCACCTCGACGGCCCGCTTCAATGCCGATTACCTCATACCTTACATACGTGCGACGCATCCCGGCGTGAAGGTTTGGCTGGGTACGATGAACACAGGTGACTTGCCTACCTTCCGTACCATCTTGGATTACCCAAGCAAGCACCCCGACTACAAAGGTAAGACACTGGCCGAGATGTTCGATGGTGTGGGCTTCCAATGGGAGGGGCGCAATGCCATCGCCACCATTGCTGACGAATACCAGGCACGTTTCCCGAACTTAGAGTTCATCCAGACAGAGAGCGAATGTGGCAGCGGCACCTTTGACTGGGCTGCCGGCACACATACCTTTGAACTCATCCACCATTATCTGAACCATGGTTGCGTAACCTACACCAATTGGAACAGCATTCTTGGCGGTAATGGACGTGGACCGTTCATGAATTGGTGGCAGAATGCACTTGTCCATCTCGACCTCTCCACACTAAAGCCGCGCTACACCCCCGAGTTTTATGCCTACAAACATTATAGCCACTTCATCGGCAATGGTGCCAAAGTGCTACGCAAAAGCAGCAAAGAGCCCCTTGTGCTTGTAACCGAGACAGGAAACGGAACATACGTGGTAGTGGCAGGCAACGAGAGTAATAGCGAACGCCTGCTAAGCATAGGTATTGACGAAGACAAGTATCTGACAGCCACTCTGCCGGCCCGTTCATACAACACCTTTGTCATTGGCGACAAAGAGTATATCGACACGCTGGCCGAATCCGAAGGTTACGATGGGCCTGATGCGCCGACCAACAACTTCACAGAAGCACAAATCAACGCCGCACGCACTGCATGGCAACAGGCGGTAAAGCTCGCACAAAATGTGGCCGATAAAACGCGCTACGATGAAAAGGCACGCACCCAACTCCTTGCCCTCGTAAAGGAACAGACAATGCTGACCGCAAAATTACAGAACCCCATCGTCTTTGCCGATCTCACCCGGCAACTGAACGATGCCACAGAACAAGTGCGGCTGACAGCGACTATGGAAAGCCCCTATACAGGCTCAACACCTGAAGAATCAGAACAATATTATCTTTATAACGTGAAGATGGGACTATGGCTCAATACAGGGCACGGTGCCTGGGGCACACAGGCTGGCTTAGACGAGGACGGAATGCTGGTTTCCATTTACCGCAAGGAGGGCAAGACGTACATCAAAACACCCGATATAGGTCACAACACCTACTGGGGTTGGTATGAAGGCAGTGTGCCCAAAAACTCTGGAGCAGCATATTATTACGAAGCCGAAGTTGCAGGCGAAAACGGTTCCATGTATTGTGATGTGCCTTTCACCGGTGTAAACCATGCCGAAGCGGTGGAAATAGAGGAAGTAAAGCAATCCAACCTCATTGCCCCCTATGCCATCATTGTCCCAGGTCAGAATAATGGGCATTGGAGCTACGATCCCACGCAACACGACATGATGTGCGTACGCACCAACTATCTGAAAGATACCGATGTTTGGCAGTTCGTAACCCGTGAGGAGCGTAACAACCCTACTGCAATAGGCACCGTATCTCCCCCACGACTTTCCGTAACCACTCCCAAAACAATCTACGACCTTTCAGGCCGTCGCGTAGACAGAACTTCTCATGGAATCTACATCATTAATGGCAAGAAAGTATTGAGATGAAAACATTCTATGAGGAGTCTACATCAAGAACAAACGTAAATACGTCAATTAAAAACAGTTGTTCCTATACAACGCCAACGGGCAAAGACTTGCTTGCAGTCTTTGCCCGTTGGCGTATACAATAGCATAAATATCATAAAGCAAAGGGAGAGATAGAATACTCTGGCCCACAAAGTAACTTGTACATAAACGTGTCGGCCTCATTCCCTTATAAACATGAGGGGAAAGGAGACCTATACGCACCACCCCAAAAAACAAAAACACAATGAGTAAAACCATCACTACCCTGCAATTAATCGCCACAAGAAAAATAAAACAGCACAAAAATCCCATGTATCGAGAAAAGGGCGTATCTTTGCAAACAAAACCCCACACCATGACGAGAAAAGATTTTGAAATCATGGCACCGGTAGGCTCGCGCGAATCATTGGCCGCAGCCATCAAAGCCGGAGCCGACTCCATATACTTCGGCATCGAAAACCTGAACATGCGGGCGCATTCGGCCAGTACGTTCACCATTGACGACCTGAAGGAAATGGCACAAACTTGTGCCGCACACGGCATCAAGAGCTATCTGACGGTAAACACCATCATCTACGGCGAGGATCTTCCGCTGATGCGTACCATCATAGATGCAGCCAAGGAAGCCGACATCTCCGCTGTCATAGCTTCGGACGTAGCCGTCATGATGTACTGCCGACAGATAGGGCAGGAAGTACACCTGTCCACCCAACTGAACATCAGCAACATCGAAGCGTTGAAATTCTATGCCCAATTTGCCGATGTCGTAGTGTTGGCCCGCGAACTGAATATGACGCAGGTGGCCGACATACACCGGCAAATAGAGGAACAACGCATTTGCGGTCCGGGCGGAGAGCTGATACGTATCGAGATGTTCTGTCACGGAGCACTCTGCATGGCCGTCAGCGGGAAATGTTACCTCAGTCTGGACAACACGGGTCGGTCGGCCAACCGGGGGGCCTGCATGCAAATCTGCCGCCGGGGCTACATCGTGAAAGACCGCGAAACGGGCACGGAACTGGAAATCGACAACAAATACATCATGAGCCCGAAAGACCTGAAGACCGTACGCTTCATCGACCGGATGATGGAGGCGGGCGTACGCGTGTTCAAAATAGAGGGACGTGCCCGGGGACCGGAATATGTGGCCACCGTCGTGGGCTGCTATCAAGAAGCCATACAAAGCGTGTTGGACGGGACGTTCACCGAAGAGAAAAAAGACGAATGGGACGCGCGGTTGGCCCGCGTGTTCAACCGTGGTTTCTGGGACGGGTACTACCAGGGACAGACTTTAGGCGAATGGACGACGAACTACGGTTCGGCCGCCACGGAAAAAAAGGTCTACGTGGGCAAGGCCATCAAATACTTTTCCAAACTTGGCGTGGGAGAGTTCCAAATCGAAGCGGCGGACATGAGCGTGGGTGACCGTCTGCTCGTCACCGGTCCTACGACAGGGGCATTGTTCATGGATTTGGAAGAAGTGCGTTACGACCTGAAACCGGTGGAAACCGTAGGAAAAGGCATGCGCGTGTCGTTTAAAGTGCCGGAGAAAATAAGGCCGAACGACAAGTTGTATAAGTTGGTGAAAAGCGCGAAAGAAGCATGACGCGTCGTAATATCGGGGCAAAGCGTAGGCCCGTAACAAATAATCAGGCTTTTTTTTGGGAAGGAAGCCTGATTTTTTTATCTTTGCACGGAGAATATCACACATTTTAAAGTTTAATGAGTTTGTTGAATTTCACTCACCTTTTGGCACAAACCGTCACGGAATTATCCGAAGACTCGTCTCTGAAAGGTTTGTTTCATGAACATCAAGACGGAGACCCCCTCCCTTCGGGAAAAGTCCTGCACGAAATTATCGAATTGTGCCGTGCCATCCTTTTCCCGGGATTTTACGGGAAATCCACGGTCAACCATCATACCATCACTTATCATATCGGTGTCAACATCGAACGGTTGTACAATCTGCTGACCGAACAGATACATGCCGGACTATGCTTCGATGCCAAGGAAACAGGCGACTGTGCATGTGACACCAAACGCGAAAAGGCCATCGACTTGGCCGGACAGTTCATCAGCCGCCTGCCAGCCCTGCGTGAAGTGCTGGCCACCGATGTGGAAGCGGCTTACAACGGCGACCCGGCTGCCGAGTCTTACGGCGAAATCATCAGTTGTTACCCTATTATCAAGGCGTTGAGCAATTACCGCATCGCCCATGAACTGCTTTTATTGGGCGTGCCTTTGATTCCGCGCATCATCACGGAAATGGCGCATTCCGAGACCGGCATCGACATCCATCCCGCCGCCCGAATCGGCCACCACTTCACTATCGACCACGGCACGGGCGTCGTGATAGGGGCCACTTGCATCATCGGCAACCACGTAAAGCTCTATCAGGGAGTCACGCTCGGAGCCAAAAGCTTCCCGCTCGACGACGACGGACACCCCATCAAGGGAATTCCGCGCCACCCGATTCTGGAAGACGACGTGATTGTCTACTCCAACGCCACCATTCTGGGGCGCATCACGGTAGGCCGTGGTGCGACGGTAGGCGGTAACATCTGGGTGACGGAGGACGTACCTGCCGGTGCCCGACTCGTACAAAAGAAATATAAATAAACCAATAGCAAACAAGCATCCATCGAAAATCGCGAGTAAGCGAGCGCAGACCGAGCCTGCTCGAGTCTGCCGAGCATGAGCGATTTATCCAACAAAACTTACACAATGGAAACTGAATTTGAACTCATCGCCAAAACCTTCCAGGGATTAGAGAATGTTTTGGCCAAAGAGCTGACCGACTTAGGAGCAAACAACATCCAGACCGGTCGCCGAATGGTGTCTTTCACCGGCGACAAGGAACTCATGTACCGGGCCAACTTTGCCCTGCGTACGGCCATCCGCATCCTTAAACCTATCAAGCATTTCAAGGCAGAATCTGCCGATCAGGTTTATGATGCCGTCAAGGCCATCGACTGGAATCAGTATCTGAACAATGAAACCAGCTTTGCCGTAGACTCCGTGGTCTTTTCCCAAGAGTTCCGTCACAGTAAGTTCGTGGCCTATAAGGTAAAGGATGCCATTGTGGATTACTTCCGCGAGAAAACCGGTTCGCGCCCCAACATCAGCGTGACTCATCCGGACTTGCAACTGAATATCCATATTGCAGAAAACGACTGTACGCTGTCGTTAGACAGTTCCGGTGAATCGTTGCACCGGCGCGGCTACAGGCAGGAAGCCGTGGAAGCCCCGTTGAACGAGGTATTGGCCGCCGGCATGATCCTGATGACGGGCTGGGACGGCGAATGCGACCTGATAGACCCGATGTGCGGTTCGGGAACGATAGCCATCGAAGCGGCACTTATCGCCCGCGGCATCGCACCGGGCGTATTCCGCAAGGAATATGCTTTCGAGAAATGGCCTGACTTCGACAAGGAGATGTTTGACCGGATTTACAACGACGAGTCGCAAGAACGTGAATTCACACATAAGATCTATGGTTACGACATTAACCGCAACGCCGTAGACATCGCCACACGGAATGTCAAAGCTGCCGGACTGAGCAAAGAGATCGAAATAGCCCAGCAAGATTTCCACAAGTTTACGCAACCGGCCGAGAAAAGCATCATCATCACCAATCCGCCGTATGGCGAACGTATCTCCACGCCCGACTTGTTGGGGCTGTACCGGACCATCGGCGAACGGCTGAAACACCAGTTCCTGGATAACGATGCCTGGGTTTTGAGTTACCGCGAAGAATGTTTCGACCAGATAGGCCTGAAACCTTCCATCAAAATACCTTTGTACAACGGTTCGTTGGAATGCGAGTTCCGCAAATACCAAATATTCAGTGGAAAATACAAGGAACTACGCTCTGAAGGCAAGGAAATCAAAACCGACGAAGAACGTCGGCAAATGGCGGAAAAACGACGTTTCAAGATGCACCGCGAGTTTAAAAGGGCCATTGATGACGATGAAGAAGACTTCACCCCCAGAAGAAGGGATTACGACGACCGCAACGGCCGACCGCGCGGAGGTCATTCTTTCGACCGCCGTCCACGGGAAGACCGTGAGGACAGAGGAGGGTCATACGAAAAACGACCGTTTAAACGCGAAGGAAAACCTTTTGAACGCAGAGAACGCTCGTTCGAACGCAAAAACAAGCCGTTCGACCGCGAGCGGAAACCTTTTGACCGCGAACGGAAGCCATTCGGAAAAAACCGTAAATTCGACCGCTATGACGAAGAGGATTAATCTTTTCATAATGGTTTCACTTCTGTCCGTCCTCGCCATGGCACAAGGAAAAAAGAGCTTTACGTTGGATGATTTGCTTCCGGGAGGAAGTACGTACCATCAATTACAGCCCCAAAACCTGTACACGGCTTGGTGGGGTAACCGGTTGGTGGAAACGGACTTGGACGGCTGCAATGAGATAAACCCCAAGAACGGAAGCAAGAAGGTGCTGTTCACCTTATCGCAACTGAACCAATGGCTGGGAGCCGGGGAAGACTCATCGGTCGTGCGGAGCTGCTACAATGTGGAGTTCCCCGATGGAGGACAACCATGGGTAGCCACCGTCGTTTCCGGGAAAGGAAAAAACGGGGGTAGACCGACCTCCATATACACTGTAGTAGACTTTAAATCGGGAAAGAAGGTATGGGAACAGGAATATCCGGCGGATGCCACGGCATTGGACCGCTCCCCGTCTTCCAATAGCCTGGCTTTCGTGCGGCAACACAACCTATATGTCACGACGAAAGAGGGGCAAACGATGGCCGTGTCTTCCGATGGTAGCAACGACTTGGTGTATGGAGAAACCGTACATCGTAACGAGTTCGGCATTACCAAAGGAACATTCTGGAGTCCGGACGGGAAACAACTCGCTTTCTATCGGATGGACCAAAGTATGGTGCCCGACTATCCGCAAGTGGATATCACGACACGCATAGCCACCACTTATCCTTGCAAATATCCTATGGCAGGAGAAAAAATGCACAAAGTGACGGTGGGTGTCTTTACGCCGGCCACAGGCCGGACGGTATGGTTGCAAACAGGAGATCCCACCGACCGTTATTTCACGAACATTTCCTGGAGCCCGGATAACCGGAAAATATACATGATTGAACTGAACCGCGACCAAAACCATGCGGAACTGGTTTGTTACGATGCGGCTACGGGCAAAAAGGAGGGTGTGATATACGAAGAGGAGCATCCCAAATACGTGGAACCGATGCACGGCCTGCTGTTCCTGCCATGGGACAGTTCCAAGTTTATTTATCAAAGTCAACGGGACGGTTACAACCATCTCTATCTGTTCGACCTGTCCAAACCGCAGGCTCCACAACGACATAAGACATTTCAGGGCGGCGCGTGCGAAGAGCATGTCGAAGTCACCCCGTTGACCTCCGGCGAATGGGTGGTGAAAGAAGTTTTGGGCTTTAACCTGAAAGAAAAAAGCCTGCTTTTTTGCAGCAACGAAATCCATCCGTTGCAGTCCAATATATATAAGGTACGCGTAAAGGACGGCAAACGTATCCTTTTGGACAACGGCGAAGGCGTACATTACGGTAGCGTGAATGCAGACGGCACTTACGTAGAAGACCGTTACTCTTCCCCCACCGTGGCGCGCAGCATCAGCCTAACAGACACCCGGAACGGGAAAGGCCGTAACTTACTGACTGCCGAAGACCCATGGAAAGACTATAACGTGCCGGAAATCACATGCGGTAGCATCAAAGCCGCCGACGGCACCACCGACCTCTATTACCGAATGGTGAAACCCGTGGATTTCGACCCGAATAAGAAATATCCTACCGTAATCTACGTGTACGGCGGGCCACACGCCCACAACGTAGAGGCGAGCCGGAATTATCTGGCACGCGGTTGGGAAATCTATATGGCACAGAAAGGTTACCTGCTGTTCATCCTCGACAACCGAGGTTCGGAACATCGGGGGCTGGCTTTCGAGAACGTTACCTTCCGGCATCTGGGCGTAGAAGAAATGAAAGACCAGATGGAAGGCGTAAGGTTCCTGAAATCATTGCCCTACGTCGATGCCGACCGGATGGGTGTGCACGGATGGTCGTTCGGCGGTTTCATGACCACCAACCTCATGCTGACTTATCCCGACGTATTCAAGGCCGGTGTGGCCGGAGGCCCTGTCGTCGATTGGCAATACTACGAAGTGATGTACGGCGAGCGTTATATGGACCGTCCGCAAGACAATCCCGAAGGCTACAAAGGCAGTAACCTGAGACTCAAAGCCGGTAACCTGAAAGGCAAACTCCAAGTCATCATCGGTTACAACGACCCGGTGTGCGTCCCGCAACACTCCCTGTCGTTCCTGCGTGCCTGCATCGACGCGGGTACCCAACCGGATTTCTTCACTTATCCGGGCGACGAACATAACATGATGGGAAAGGACCGCGTACACCTGCACGAACGCATCACGCAATATTTTGAATACTATTTGAAATAAAAACAATCGGATATGAAGATATTACTGTTAGGCAGCGGAGGGCGCGAACACGCTCTGGCCTGGAAAATCGCCCAAAGCAAGAAAGTAGACCAACTGTACATCGCACCCGGAAATGCGGGTACGGGCAGTGTGGGGGAAAACGTACCGCTCAAAGCCGATGATTTTGAAGGCATCAGGCAATTTGTCCTCAGCAAAGGCGTGGACATGGTGGTAGTCGGTCCGGAAGATCCCTTGGTCAAAGGAGTATATGATTTCTTCAAGAACGACAACCAACTGAAAGACATCCCTGTCATCGGCCCGTCCAAACAGGGTGCCGTACTGGAGGGAAGTAAAGATTTCGCCAAGGCATTCATGCAACGCCACGGCATACCGACAGCCGCCTACCGTACGTTCACGGGGGAGACGTTGGAAGAAGGCCTGAAATTCTTGGAAACCCTGAAAGCTCCTTACGTACTGAAAGCCGACGGACTTTGTGCTGGCAAAGGCGTGCTCATCCTGCCGACATTGGAAGAAGCCCGCAAGGAACTGAAAGAAATGCTGGGCGGCATGTTCGGCACGGCCTCCTCGTCGGTGGTCATCGAGGAATTCCTCAGCGGAATCGAATGTTCCGTATTCGTGCTGACAGACGGACGGAACTACAAAATCCTGCCGGAAGCCAAAGATTACAAACGTATCGGAGAACATGACACCGGCCTGAACACCGGCGGCATGGGGAGTGTGTCTCCCGTCCCGTTCGCTACCCCGGAATGGATGCAAAAAGTCGAAGACCGCATCATCCGCCCCACGGTGGAGGGACTGGCCGAAGAGAGCATCGACTACAAGGGCTTTATCTTCTTCGGACTAATCAACGTGGAAGGCGAACCGATGGTCATTGAATACAATGTACGCATGGGCGACCCGGAAACCGAAAGTGTCATGCTTCGTGTGAAGAGCGATCTGGTAGAGCTTTTGGAAGGCGTAGCACAGGGCGACCTCGACCGACGGACACTGGAAATCGACGAACGCAGTGCCGTGTGTGTCATGCTGGTATCCGGCGGGTACCCCGAAGCATACGAAAAAGGATTCCCCATCACGGGTATCGAAGACGTACAGGACAGCATCGTCTTCCATGCCGGCACGGCTTTGAAGGACGGACAGGTGGTTACAGCCGGTGGACGGGTCATCGCAGTCAGCTCTTACGGACAGGATAAGGAAGAAGCCTTGAAGCAATCTTTCAGCCAGGCGCAGAAAATCCGGTTCGAGAAGAAATATTTCCGTTCCGACATCGGTCAAGACTTATAAGGAAATGAGACGGAACAGATTCCAGAACAAGGTGGCTACGAGCAATTTCACACTGCCCGTAGCCGCTTTTCTCACCACGCTGCTGTGGTGTGCGGAAGGAATCTATACGCCCGACCGCATACTGGGTTGGGCCGTTTGCGGCCTGACGGCCTATTTTTGGGTAGAGACCAACAATGCCCATTCACTCATCCGTATCCGCAGCCGGTTGACACCGGCCATTTACCTGTGGATGACGGGATGTATATTCAGCCTGCATCCCCTGCAAGACGGCTTAATCGTATCTTGCCTCATGCTGGCGTCCTATTATCTGTTGTTCAAATCCTATCAGCGCACGGAAGCCGTAAGCCCTATCTTTCACTCGTTTCTCTGTCTCGGCATCGGCAGTCTGTTTTTCCCGCAACTGCTTTTTTTCGCCCCGTTTTATCTTTGGTATGCCACAGTCTACCTCCGTTCGTTGACATGGCGTACGTTCTGGGCGGCCATGACGGGCTTGATTCTCCCTTACTGGTTCATGGCCGGATATTTCCTTTATACGGAAGACTTCAGCCGGTTCATCGGACATTTCCGGGAACTCATCCTCTTCCAACCGATACATTATGAGAATTACCGGAATCTCGATTTCTTGCAAATCAGTACCATAGGACTGGTGGCGGTATTTACCTTTATAGCCGCACAGCATTGCATACGCACCAGTTTCAACGACAAGATACGCACACGAATGTTCCTGTATCTCATTCTCACCCACGAGTTGCTTATCGCACTGTTCATGGCCCTGCAACCCGTACATTTCCAAGTACTGCTCGGTCTGTTGGTCATGAACTCCGCTCCCATCCTATCCCATTACTTTGCTCTGACAGGCAGCCGGTTTACTCGTGCGGTGTTCGTGCTGTTCCTGTTCATGTTTGCAGCCTTATCTTTTCTGAACGTATGGACGCAGTGGTTGACTTTCTGATACAGTACGGCTATTGGGGCATGTTTCTGGCTGCTTTTCTGGCTGCCAGCGTATTCCCGTTCAGCTCCGAGGCCGTCATGGTCGGTCTGCAACTGGCCGGTCTGGATCCGGTCATGCTATTGGTGTGGGGCACCGTAGGCAACGTGGGCGGCAGCATGTTCAATTACTGTTTAGGGCGGCTCGGCCGCATGGAATGGATAGAAAAATACTTGCACGTGAAGCGGGAAAGCGTGGAGAAAGCGCAACATTGGATGGAACGTAAAGGCGCTTGGGTGGGCGGTGTCCTGTGTGTGGTTCCCGTCATCGGCGATGCCATTTCCGTGGCATTGGGTTTCATGCGTGCCAACTGGCTGATATGCCTGATTTCCATTACGATCGGGAAACTGGTACGTTATGCCATTTTAGTCTATACCGTCACTTTATTTTAATGAAAATGAAATTACGACCCTTCCTGTTTTACCTATGGGCATGTCTTTGCCTTCTCACCGGATGCAAGCCGTCCGGCCGTACAGACAACAAAGACACGCAGCGACCGGTTATCACTGTATCTATCGAACCGCTGCGCTACATTACGGAACGCATTGCAGGCGATGGGTTCCGCATAGAAACCTTCGTACCGAAAGGCAGCAGCCCCGAGACCTACGAGCCTACTCCCGAACAGATGATGAAACTCGGGCAAAGTCTGGTCTACTTCACGGTCGGCGATTTAGGTTTTGAACGTACTTGGACAGACCGGCTCCGGCAAATGTCCCCCGAAGTCCCGTTCGTCCGGACTTCGGAAGGCATCAAGCTCATAGAGGGGCATCATCACGGCTCGTCCGACACACCGGAAAACGAAACCGACCCGCACGTATGGACTTCACCGGCCCACATGAAGACCATCGCGCAAAACATCTGTGCCTCGCTCTGCAAGCTCGACACGGCACATGCCCGGCAATTCCGCCGGAACCTGCAACAGGCACTGGCCGACCTGCAAGCCACGGAAGACAGTATCCACACGCTCGTAGACAGCCTGCACCCCAAAGCTTTCCTCATCTATCATCCCACACTCACCTACTTCGCACAAGATTACGGCCTTACACAAATCGCCATAGAAACCGACGGTAAAGAACCTTCCCCGGCACAACTCGTCCGGCTCATCCGGCTTTGCAAAGAAAAACAGGTCCGCACCATTTTCGTCCAACAGGAATTCGACCGGAGAAACGCGGAACTCATTGCCCAAGAAACCGGTACGCACCTCGTAGACATCAATCCGCTCTCATACGAGTGGAAAGAAGAAATGCTGAAAATAGCCCGTACACTACACGCACAATGAAAATCGAAATGAAGAGAGAGCAGACCGAGCCTTGCTCGAGTCTGCCGAGCGGGGGCGATTTATCCAAAGAGCCCCTTATACAATTAAACCGGATCCAGGTAGGATATGACGGAAAACAAGTCTTGCGGGACATCGACCTGACCGTGTACACCCATGACTTTTTGGGTGTCATCGGCCCGAACGGTGGTGGAAAGACCACTCTAATCAAAACGATTCTCGGATTGAAAAAACCGATGTCCGGGACAGTCACCTTCTTCCGGGAAGGCCGACCCGTCCCCTCCGTCCGCATGGGCTATCTGCCCCAATACAACAAAATAGACAAGGACTTCCCCATCTCGGTCTACGAAGTCGTACTGTCGGGACTGCGGAAAAGCTTTTGGAAGCGTTATTCCAAGGCACAGCACCAAGCCACGCGGGACATGCTCTGCCGTATGGGGCTGGACACATTGGCCGACCGTCCGATAGGCCGTCTCAGCGGCGGCCAATTGCAACGTGCCCTGCTCGGCCGGGCCATCATATCGCAACCGGACGTGGTCATACTGGATGAACCCAATACTTATATAGACAAGCGGTTCGAAACGCAACTCTATCAGCAATTAGAAGAAATCAACCGCGAAAGCGCCATCATCCTGGTCAGCCACGACTTGGGTTCGGTACTCCAGAATGTACGTACCATCGCCTGTGTCAACGAGACCCTCGACTACCATCCGGACACGGAACTGCCGGAAGGCTGGCTCGAAGACAAGTTCAACTGCCCCATCGATTTGGTAGGACACGGCAACTATCCTCACCGTGTATTAAAATGTCACAAACATAGTTAAAACGGCCGACAAACCTTTTAAAGTTCGGAAAAGAGCCGTACAGAAAGGAAAAAGTTACTAATTTTGCAACTCAACCGATAAGAACAAAATCAAATAACAGCAAAACAATGAAACAGTTCAAACTTGTAAACACTCTTTTGGGATGGATTACATTTGCTATTGCCGCGTGGGTTTACTGTTCCACCATTGAACCGACCGCAAGTTTCTGGGACTGTCCGGAGTTTATCACTACCGGCTATAAACTGGAAGTAGGACACCCGCCCGGTGCACCTTTCTTCATGCTTACGGCTAACTTATTCTCGCAATTTACCAGCGACCCTTCGCAAGTGGCCCTGATGGTCAACACGATGTCGGCGTTGATGAGTGCCGGTTGTATCCTGTTCCTTTTCTGGAGCATCACGCACCTGACGCGCAAATTGGTATGTAGCGACTACGACCAGATGACAACTGCCAAGTTGATTACCATCGAAGGAAGCGGTTTGGTGGGCGCGTTGGTCTATACTTTTAGCGACACATTCTGGTTCAGTGCCGTAGAAGGTGAGGTTTACGCTTATTCATCCTTATTTACGGCATTGGTGTTCTGGCTCATTCTGAAATGGGAAGAACATGCCGACGAGCCTCACAGCGACCGTTGGCTCGTGCTGATTGCCTACCTGACAGGGCTTTCCATCGGCGTGCATTTGCTGAACTTATTGTGCTTGCCGGCCATCGTACTCATTTGGTATTACAAGAAAAATCCCAATGCCAACCTGAAAGGTTCACTTTGGGCTTTGGTGGCTTCCTTTATTCTGGTAGCCGCCGTATTGTACGGCATCGTACCGGGCATCGTGAAAGTAGGAGGATGGTTCGAGCTGTTCTTCGTCAACACCTTGGGACTGCCGTTTAACACCGGCCTCATTTTCTACATTTTCTGCCTGATAGCCACCGTACTTTGGGCTATCCGCGAAACGCTTGTCCAGAAAAGCCGTCGCCGCATGAATATCGCTTATCTGGTATCCGTAGGCATGCTGGGTATTCCCTTCTACGGATACGGATGGAGCAGTTTCATCATCGGAGTCATCGTCTTAGGCATTTTAGCTTTCGTCCTCAGCCGAAAGGTACAGGGAAAACCGCTCATCAGCCCCCGCGTCATGAACACCTCATTGCTTTGCATGCTGATGATCATGATCGGATATTCCACATACGCCGTCATCGTCATCCGTTCCACGGCAAATCCACCGATGGATCAAAATTCACCGGAGGACATCTTCACGTTGGGACAATACCTGAACCGTGAACAATACGGTAGTCGTCCGTTGTTCTACGGGCAGGCCTACACTTCGAAAGTTCAGTTAGAGACCAAAGACGGCTACTGCATGCCGGAATATAAAGAAGGGGCACCGATTTACCAACGCGTAGAAAAACATAGTGCCGACGAGAAGGACGCTTATCGCATCGTGTATTACGACAAAGAACCTATTTATGCACAAAACATGGTGTTCCCGCGTATGTATTCCGACCGCCCCGAGCACGTCAGAGCTTACGAAGACTGGATGGGCGGCGTAGAAGGCAAGCAAGTACCTTACGACCAATGCGGACAAATGGTAATGGTAAAGGTACCGACACAAGCCGAAAACCTGCGCTTCTTCTTCAGTTACCAGATAAACTTCATGTACTGGCGGTATTTCATGTGGAATTTTGCCGGCCGCCAGAACGACATACAGGGTAATGGCGAATTGGAACACGGTAACTGGCTGACCGGAATTCCGTTCATCGACAATGCCCGTCTGGGCGACCAAAGCAAACTGCCCACTGAACTGAAAGAGAACAAGGGACATAATGTATTCTACTGCCTACCCCTGTTGTTGGGTCTCATCGGACTCTTCTGGCAGGCTTATAAGAACCAAGAAGGCGTACGCCAGTTCTGGGTCGTCTTCTTCCTGTTCTTCATGACCGGTCTGGCCATTGTGGTCTACCTCAACCAGACACCATTGCAGCCGCGTGAACGTGATTATGCTTACGCCGGTTCGTTCTATGCCTTCGCCATTTGGGTAGGTATGGGCGTAGCCGCCATCGTAGACGGACTGAAACGTCTCAAAGTGCCGGAAACCGCAGCCTCCTTAGTCAGTCTGCTCGCCTTGCTTGTCCCCATACAAATGGCCGGACAGACGTGGGACGACCACGACCGCAGCGGACGCTACACCTGCCGCGACTTCGGACAGAACTACCTGAACTCCATGGACGCCAAGGGCAATCCGGTGATCTTCACCAACGGTGACAACGACACCTTCCCGTTGTGGTATAACCAGGAAACGGAAGGCGTGCGTACCGATGCCCGTGTCTGCAACTTGAGTTACCTGCAAACCGACTGGTACATTGACCAGATGCGCCGTCCGGCCTACGACTCGCCGTCGTTGCCCATCAGTTGGACCCGTCTGCAATACGTCACCGGTACGCGCGAAGGCATCCCCGTGCAGCCCGATGCCCTCCAGCAAGTCATCGACTATTACAAAGACAGTCCGGAAGACCTGAAACAGATGTTGGGCGACAACCCGTACGAGTTGAAGAACATCATCCGGCACTGGGTCTTGAACGACAACCCGGACTTGCAAATCTTCCCGACCGACAGTATCGTAGTGACAGTGGACAAGGAAGCCGTGAAACGCTCCGGCATGATGATTGCCGCTGATTCCATTCCCGATGTGATGCACATCTCTCTCAAAGGCAAACGCGCCATCTACAAGAGCGAAATGATGATGCTGGAAATGATTTCGCAGGCCAACTGGGAACGCCCGCTCTACATGTCTACGACAGTAGGTCCCGACAATTACGGACATCTGGGCGACAACTTCGTACAGGAAGGCCTTGCCTGCCGCATCACGCCGTTCGACACCAAACAGAGCGGCCGCACCATCGACAGCGAGAGAATGTACAACAACATGATGAACAAGTTCAAATATGGCGGATTGAAAGAGAACCCGGACATTTACCTCGACGAGACCGTGATACGCATGTGCTACACACACCGTCGCCTCTTCAACCAACTGGCCCAACAGTTGTTAAAGGAAGGGCAGAAAGACAAGGCATTGAAAGTGTTGCAACGGGCCGAAGAAGAAATCCCGGGCAGCATCGTCCCGCACGAAGCCTTTTACGGCCATTCGCTCGAACTGGCTGACGCCTGGCTGGCATTAGGCCATAAGGCAGAAGCCGAGAAACTGCTTAACGCTGTCGGACAGAATGCAAAGGAATATATAGAATGGTATTTAAGCCTGAATACCCAGCGCCTGTTACAATCGTCGAGAGAGTGTCTGATGCAGATATACATACTGAACGATATCGCCAAGACATGGGAACCTATAGACAAGAAAAAAGCGGAGACCTATCGCATGGAAGTGAACAACTATGCTTCACGTTGCCACCAGAGAGGCATGAGCTTGTAATCCTGTCTGAAACCCGAAGAGACCCATGTTCATAGAACAACCCGCAGTCTTTCTCCGATGGCTCTATCCGACCGCGATATGGCGGATGAGCCGCAAGAAGAAAGTAGTCTATCTGACATTCGATGACGGACCGATACCCGAAGCCACCCCGTTTGTGCTGGACACATTGGACAGGTTCGGTGTCAAGGCCACTTTCTTCATGGTGGGAGACAACGTGCGCAAGTATCCCGACATCTACCGTATGGTCGTCGAACGCGGGCACCGCGTCGGCAACCATACGTTCAACCACATCGGCGGCTTCCGCCATTCGAGCGAAGAATATCTGGAGAATGCCGACAAGGCCAACCGCCTGCTGCATACCAACCTCTTCCGCCCGCCTCACGGTTGGATGCGATTGCTGCAATTCAAACTGCTGCGCAAGCACTACCGCATCATCATGTGGGATTTGGTTACGCGCGACTACAGTAAAAGGGTGACGGCAGAGGACGTGGTGAACAACGTGAAACGCTATGCGCGCAACGGTTCCATCATCACGTTCCACGACTCGCTGAAAAGCATCGACAAGTTGCAAACGGCTTTGCCCGAAGCCCTGCAATGGCTGAAAGACCAGGGATATGCTTTCAAGGTGATAGAAAATCGCGAGTAAGTATGTCTAATGACAAAAGCGCGAGTAAGTGAGTGCAGACTGAACTTGTTCGGTGTCTGCCGAGCGTGAGCGATTTATGCAAAAACGGATGGTAAAAACAGAAAACATACTTTCTGCCACTCAAATAAAAGCCGAGGCTGCACGCCTCGGCTTTTCTGCTTGCGGATTGGCCCCAGCCGGACCGGTCGCCCCTCAGCACGCCGCTTTCTTCAAACGCTGGCTCGGCGAAGGACGGCAGGCCGGTATGGCTTACATGGAAGGGCATGAAGCCAAACGGCTCGATCCTCGCCTCCTCGTGGAAGGATGCCGGACGGTGGTCAGCGTGGCCCTGAACTACCACCCGCCCACGCCCATCCCGGACCATAAACTGCAAATCGCCTGGTATGCTTACGGGCAAGACTACCACGACATCATGCGGCAGAAGCTGAACAGCCTGCTCGAGACCCTGCGGCACAGTACGCCGGAAGGCACCTTACAAGGCCGCGCCTTCTGCGACACGGCACCAGTACTGGAACGTTATTGGGCCTGGCAGTGCGGCTTGGGGTGGATAGGCCGTCACACCCAACTCGTCATCCCCCGGGCGGGCAGTGCATTCTTCCTCGGCGAACTGATGCTCAACCTGCCTGCGGATGCCTACGATGCGCCTTTCCCCACCGACCGTTGCGGCACTTGCCGCCGTTGCATCGAAGCCTGCCCCACGCAGGCCTTGGAAGAAGGACGCGGATTGGATGCCCGCCGCTGCCTGAGCTACCTGACCATCGAGAACCGGGGCGGGATTCCCGAAGAGGCGGCTGCCCGGATGTATCCTTATTTCTACGGTTGCGACCGTTGCCTGCGTGCCTGTCCTCACTTGCGTTCCGCGCCTCCCGCCACGGAACCGGCCTTCACTCCCCGTCCCGAACTGCTGCAAATGGAGGAGGAGGACTGGATGGCATTGGACATGGAGCGTTATCGGATGCTCTTCAAAGGCTCTGCCGTGAAACGGGCAAAATACGAGGGCCTCATCCGCAACCTGAAAGCACTGCGCGGCAACGGGGATAGATGAAAATGTATTCTGGGTTCGACAAAAGAACAAAGGAATACAAGTATTAATGGCGTGAGCGGAGGAAAATCTGGTTTCTGGATTGGACATAAGAACAAAAGAACAGAAAGATTAATGGAGTGAACGGAGGAAAAATCTGGTTTTTGAATTGGACAGAAGAACATAAGAACAGAAGTTTTAATGGCAGGCAGAATTGAAAAAAATCTGTTCTTTTGTTCTTCTGTCTAAAAACAAATCTGCAAACGCCATTCTGACAATCTGTCAATCCAACACCCTTAGGATTCCATTTTTGGGTACAGCGATACACACGGACGAAAAAACACGATTCTCGCGTGCCTTGCAAAATCCTTTATGTCGCTCGTTTCCCTCCTTACGCTTACTTCCTGCATACAAAGCCATTATCCCGTGCGCAAGCCGTTACACACCACGTAAGCCCGGAGCCTTCCCAGCCAATCATCTTGTCACACGGATTTGGATAGGAACAGGCTTCCATCTAAAAGAAAAACAAGCCCTCGGAGCACACCTACGTACTGCCCGATGCCGATTTTTCCAACAACATGCGGACAAATACAAAAAGTCCTGCGCAGAAAAAAAGTGTTTTTTCAGCCGAACGGAAAATCATTTGGCTGAGACTGATTCCTAAAAATACTTTAGATACATGAAAAACGAGGCTGAAATGTGAATATATGTATTCAAAATAGCCTAAAAAACACACGGAACGTACTTTTTAGGCTACTTTTATCTCTCCAAAAATCGACATATCGCTTACATTCTGTAGGCATAAAGAGAGATTCCGACATCAAATGTCCAAAATCAGAAAAGACGCACCAATCCTAAATGCTTTCAAATAAAACAAACGAAATTGTACGCAAATATAGCCAATCATCTCCAAGCTATAAAACCCAACAGGCTTCTAAAAGTTTTATCCCCAACTTTTAGAAGCCTGTTCGATTTCATTTGGTTCCGGCCTTTATCTCCAGTCCGGCTATACCTTTTTTCTAAAAGGCAGAAGTCAATCCACCACGACTTTACATAATTTGCTCACGCTCGGCAGACTTCGATCAAGCTCGGTCTGCGCTCACTTAATTGCAAATTTGCATAATTTGCTCACGCTCGGCAGACTTCGAGCAAGCTCGGTCTGCGCTCACTTAATCGCAAATTTCCGCGTACCCACGATATAAATCCCACGCGGAAGTCCGTTCACGGCTTCATGCGGCATGACCGCACTGCGCACTTTCACGCCGCTCACGGTGTACACATCTACCGGAACCTCAGCCGAATCCGTCACTTCGCGAATGGCAGTCGGTTTGGCGACATACAACAATTTGAAGTTGTCGAAACAGTTCCAGTCGTGGTACCTATACTCGGTCTTGTCCAGACCGACCCGCAAATCCCCTTTCGCCAATAGCTCGTATTCCACTTCATTGGCGCGGTATTCCCCGTCGCGGTTGAAAGCATTGTCAGCCGACCGCACATCATCGGGATAGGTATAGGGATTGTAAGTGTAGGGAGCGGAACCGTCGAACAAAGACATGAACGTCTGGCGGCTGCTATTGAGATACAGCCCGGCCAAAAGCTGTTCCGAACCGTCCTGATGCGCGTCATAGGCTTCCGCCTTGTCGCCATAGCGATAAAAGCCTTGGGCGCGAAAACGGTATGTACCGGCCGGCATACGTTCCAACACCTGATAAGTGTCGTAAGTCTTGTCGTAAAACTCAGCCACGCCGGAAGAAGCCGCCGTAAAAGACGTGCCTTCCCATCCCTTGCTGCCTTCCGAAAAATCGGGATTGACTAAAAGCCAAGTAAGGTCTACTTCCTCTCCGGGTGTCCAACCGGCGCACAAGCCCTCCGTATAGGTTTCCACCGCCGCTTTCAGGGCTTCATAGGCCGCAGGCAAAGCCATTGACAGTTCGGACACGGAGGTCAGGTCCAACGCTTCTTCGGCTTGCCGGATGGCGGCATCGAACACTTGGCTGCCGCTCTCCTCCTTCAGGTCCTCCACACGTGGCAGATACAAACGCACGTCGCTCCATGCCTGCAACAGGCGGTACTCTTCTTCCGTCACCGTCATGACGGAACCGTGCTGGAACGCTCCGGTCCCTTCCACATTGGAGGAATGCGTCACGTTCAACCCCAGATGGTCCGTCTCGCAATACTTGTAGGCATTGCCGCCGGAATAACGCATATAATACAAGTTGTACACGTCCTCATTGATACGGCGCACCGTACTCGAACCTTCCACCTGCTCCGAACCTTCGTTCGTCACGTGCATCACTTCCGTCCAGGTGCCTCCCACCAACGTCTTGCTCGTAGCCTCATAAACGCCCCGTTCCGTGCCCGAAGCCCCTTCACGTTTGTAATACATATGGTAGAGGCTGTCGTAAGGATTATACACGATGTCCGCGTCGATTACCGAGATTCCGGGGTCGAAAAAGACACGGGGTTGGGTCAGCGTCTTAAACTCCCGGTCGGCATAGGAATAAAAAATACGGTCATGGTCGTCGCCTTCGTTGGTGGAAAGTATGGAATAGTACACCAAATAGGCACCTTCTCCCCCGTTATAGTCCTTGTCCCAAATGAACTGCGGCGCCCATACACGGTTGATGCGGGCATATTCCTCGTCGGTGTCATATACGCCCGTCGTGACATCGGGGTCGGAGAATATGGATTTTCCCCGGTTGAAATCGAACGTCGTACCCTCCCAATGTATCAAATCCCGGGAACGTACCAAGTTGATGCCGTGGTTGTTCCACACGCCGGAAGCATGCTGTTTCATGTCGGTGGTCGTGATGAAGTAGCCGTCCGACGCTTCGCCGCGCCCGATATAGGCGTCACGCGTACCGTGTTCTATCTCCGCAATCTTCTCCGTGTCGAAAATCTCGTCCCCGTCCAACAATACGTTGAACACACGACCTTGATCTTCTTTCGCGCCGAGTGCGAAGTTGGTGATTTCCTGTCCGGAATTCATGAAGCAGTACAAGTAACCGTAGCGGTTGTCATCGGGTGCCAGTATCACCGGATACTCCACTTCCACCGTATCGGCTTCGCAGCTCAGCTTGGCAGACAACACCCCGGCACGGACCGCCTCATCCCCTTGCGGCAAGCGGTGTACCACCAGTTTCTCGTTTTCTAAGGCGATGGCATCCTCATAACCCTGATTCACAGAAAAGAACCATCTTACGCCCACCCTATCGGAAATCTTTTCGGGCAAATCCGTCGTGGCATGCAAGCAGTTGAACTTCTTCATAAACCGTGCCAGTTCTTCACGTGCGGCACTCATGGACACTTCCCGCGACTTCGCCGCACGGCCTTGCACCCGGGCGTAGAGTTCCTTCATCTGCCCTCCGTCCAAGGCCACGTCGTATATCTGGAAGTCGTCGAAGAACGCCTCCGTCATCAAGGCATCAGCGGCAAAAGGCGAACGCCCGATGCAAGCTTCCGTCAACTCCTGCGCCATGTCGGCCGGCCTTTGGGTCACTTGCTGCTCACTGGCCATGCGCCCGTCCACGTAGAGCCGCCCCATGTTCCCTTCTTGCACGTATGCAATGTGGTGCCACTCGCCGTAAGACAATCCCCCATGCGATGGGGCATCCGCGCTCTCCCCGTCCTTGATGGTGTAATACCAGCCCGTGTTGTCCGGACTGTTGACCAAGCCGACGTACTGCTCCGTCCCGTTAGAAAACCCATACGCCCAGCAATATTGGTCCAAGGCACCTACGCCGGGCAATGCGATGGCCACCGACATGGTATAGTCGCCCTCCAGCCCGGAAAAAGTTTGGCGTGCCATGTCCACGCCTAAATCAAAAAAACCTTGCCCTCCGTTACTGCCGGTATAAAGTGCCTTGTTTCCGTCGTCCATCGCCACGATGGCTGCCCCGCCGTGCAACTTTCCCGGGAATTTTCCCTCGTCGTCAGCCTCCTGCCCTCCATCGAAAGAATACTGTACGAGCGGCTCCGGAAGCTCTGCTTTTTCCTCTGCCACGATTTCCACGTCCCGCACGTCCAGACGGAGAATATTCAACGAATAGGCGGGCAGTTCGTAGGTGAACTGTTGCCCCTTCACATCCAACGTGCGTTCTTTCGGCGACACGCGGTCGGGGTTCTCCAGATTGTTTTCATCCGTGCCGTCAGCCGAAGTCAGTACGACCACGGAACCTCCCGTCACTGTCGCATGGGCCAGCTTGACGGTTGCGGTCTGTGCCGAGGCTCCGGGATTCACCAACTTCACGTACAACACGCCTGCCTCGTCGTCGATATTGGAAGAAACATATATCTTACGGCTCACCGGCAAAGTGAAATCATGCAAGAGCGCACCGTCCAGATAGCACTTCACGTGCGTGCCGTTCACTTCGACTTTGATACGGTAGGCATGTCCTGTTTCCAAAGACCCGCTCACGGAAGCCGCCGTAGTCTTCGACCCGTTGATGCAAACCTCCACGCCGTGTTGCGTATTGCCCCATCCGCCGAGGTTCCACCAACAATAATTGTCTCCGTCTCCGCAATTAAAGGCGATGAGGAAACCCTCCGCCCCACCGGTCTTCGTGGCTTCCACTTCATACGTATAGTTCTGCCCCGGCTGCACATCGCAGACATAGAGTTTGCCTTGCATACCCTTATCCGTCTGTTTCAGCACGCCGCCCGAAGTGGTCCACGTGCCTCCGTCGGCCTTCCATTCAGATTTTACGGACGAGAAATCGTCGTGGAAGACTACCGTCCCGTCGCCTGCCGTGACTTTCACATTGTCGAAAGTGGCACTCGTGCCCCACGTGCTCAGGCCGATGGCCCCGGAGCGCAACAGTTGGTTGTTTTCTTCCGTCCACTTCACATTCTGTTTTCCTACATTGTTCGGGAAAAGCTGCTGCACGTAGTACGAAGGCGTACCGTAACTGGTATAACTGTTGAAACGGATCATGTCCGGACGCCAGTTGTAATTGTTTTCGTTGACGAATATCGGGGCATAGCTGTTCATGATGCAGACATCGGAGTTGTTTTCCATCCCCTGTATGAAAACGGCCTCTCCCAACGCCGCATTCAAATGGCCGTTGATACCATAGTCCTGCGTCACGGCATACTCTCCCACGTAGATTTTGTGGCTTGCCCGGCTGTATGTGTCATATTTATTGTATTGGCTGACGAACCATGAAGGATTCCGGTAGTAATGCTCGTCCACTGCGTCTACCGGATACGGGTTCCGCCAACTGGGATTGTCCGTGCCCCATGATTCCACATTGCCAATCAACGTCACTTCGGGATACTTGGCCTTGATGGCCTTGCGGAACTGTTCGTAGCGCTCGGCATAGTGGTCGCTTTGGTCGTTATTGTTTTCCGAACTGAAGTTATAGTTCTCGTTCCCGATTTCCAATAAACGGAGATTGAAAGGTTCGGGATGGCCGTTCTTGGCCCGCAACGCGCCCCATTTCGTAGTTTTGGCATCGCCGTTGCAATACTCTATCGCATCGAGAGCCTCTTGGATGTATTCGTCTATCCGGGTATAGTCCTCCACCCAAGCATGCCCCATACCCATGTTCACCACGAACAGCGGTTCGGCTCCCAAATCCTCGGTGAGCTGCAACATTTCATGGAACCCGAAACCGTCCGACACCCTATATCCCCAATTCTGGTTCATGTGTCCGGGACGTTCCTCGATAGGACCGATGGTGTTTTTCCACTCGAAACGATTGGTTTTTCCATTGGCATAATGCCCTTCCACGTAGCAACCGCCGGGGAAACGTACGAACGACGGTTTCATGGCTTCCAGTTTTTCCGCCAAGTCGATGCGGCAACCGTTGTCGCGGCCTTTGTAAGTGGGCGGAAAAAGACTTACCATGTCCAACACGACCGTGCCGGGCACGGAGCCTTTCAGGGCGAACCAACCGTCGCGGGCCTCTCCCGTAGCCGTGATTTCCGCCGTCAGTTTCGTCCACTCCGAACCGACATCCACCGCGAGCTCGCGGCTACCCAGACTCTGACCGCCTTCAGTCTGCAACTCGGCTGTAAGGACACCCTTGTAAGCCGGACTTCCTTTTATCCAGAAAGACAACTTGTAAGTCTGCCCGTTCACCACATGAATGCCCCAGAAACCCTCGTTGCGCACACCGTCGCCCGCGCCTTTGAATTCCAATTCGAGCGCATGCTCCTGCGCCTCGTTCAGCATCCCGTCGGTAACCACGGCCATACGGGCGTTCCCCACGGCCCACCATTTGTCCGGGTTCGACGCATTGTCCTCGAAAGAACGGTTGTGAATCAGCTCGGCGTAAAGCCCACCGTCGCCGGCATGGTTGATTTCCTCAAAGAAAATACCATAATGGCGACCGCCGATGGAAGCTCCCCGCTGTCCGGCATCGATATTCAATGTAACTTGTGCCATGGAAGAGGCCATACACATTCCGCAAAATGCCACGGAAACAAGCCTCTTGAAAAAAGTTCTGTCCTTCATTTCATGAAAAATATAGAGGTTAATGTTTTTAATTTACAAGACGTTGACATCTTTGCCCAAAAGTAATTAAATCCACGCTTCAAACCTAATAAAAATCTAAATAAATGTGGAAGACACACCATTTTCTCCTTTTTTCTCCTTAACTTTGCAGCCGTAAATACAAATGTGGATAGATTTGGGCGGCTTGCAACCACGGTAAAAAATGCTAAATACAGTTTTGGAACTGCACGCATACCTTCCCAATGAAACCCCATTCTTATTATTAATTTTTTAATTTAACTACGTAGAAATGGGTTACTTATTTACTTCCGAATCGGTGTCTGAAGGACACCCGGACAAAGTGGCGGACCAGATTTCCGACGCTGTATTGGACGAATTATTGGCTTTCGACCCTAACTCGAAAGTCGCATGTGAAACATTGGTGACAACGGGTCAGGTTGTCGTGGCCGGAGAGGTAAAATCAGAAGCTTACGTCGACCTGCAAGAAATAGCCCGCCGTACGATCCGCCGTATCGGCTATACCAAAGCGGAATACAAGTTCGAGGCAGAAAGTTGCGGCGTATTCTCTGCCATCCATGAACAAAGCGCCGACATCAACCGCGGCGTGGAACGCCAAGACCCGATGGAACAAGGGGCAGGCGACCAAGGTATGATGTTCGGTTATGCCACCAATGAAACGGAAAACTATATGCCGCTATCCCTCGACCTCAGCCACAAAATCCTGCGTGTATTGGCCGAAATACGGCGCGAAGGCAAAGAAATGACTTATTTGCGTCCCGACGCCAAAAGCCAAGTGACGATTGAATATGACGACAACGGGAAACCGGTTCGCGTGGACACGATTGTGGTTTCCACACAACATGACGAATTTATCCAACCGACCGACGGCAAGCAGGAAGAGGCCGACCGGAAGATGTTGGACAAGATACGCCAGGATGTCATTACGATTCTGATGCCGCGTGTCATTGCCGAGATTCACGATCCGGCCATACTCCGGCTGTTTGACGAACATATCACTTACCACGTGAACCCCACCGGCAAATTCGTGATAGGCGGTCCTCATGGCGATACCGGACTGACCGGCCGTAAAATCATCGTAGACACTTACGGAGGCAAAGGAGCCCACGGAGGAGGTGCCTTCTCCGGGAAAGACCCTTCCAAAGTAGACCGTTCGGCCGCATACGCCGCACGCCACATCGCCAAGAACATGGTGGCAGCCGGGGTGGCCGACGAAATGTTGGTGCAAATCAGCTATGCCATCGGTGTGGCACGGCCGGTGAACATCTATGTCAATACTTACGGACGCAGCCATGTCAGCCTGAGCGACGGAGAGATTGCGCAAAAGATAGACGCGTTGTTCGACCTGCGGCCGAAAGCCATCGAAGACCGCCTGAAACTCCGTAATCCCATTTATGAAGAGACTGCCGCTTACGGCCACATGGGACGCCAGCCGCAGACCGTAATCAAGGAGTTCCACAGCCGCTATATGCCTACCAAGACTCTTGAAGTGGAACTCTTCACGTGGGAGAAGTTGGATTATGTAGCTCAAATCAAAGAAGCATTCGGACTATAAGATGAACACGATTCAATCAGTGTGTGTATACTCGGCCTCCAGTACGAAAATAGCCGATTGCTATTTCCGTGCAGCACGGGAGTTGGGTGAACTCTTGGCCCATCATGGTATCCGTCTGGTGAACGGTGCCGGCAACCTCGGGCTGATGAGAGCCTGTGCCGATGCCTGTCTGGAAGCCGGAGGGCAAGTGACCGGCGTGATTCCCCGTTTCATGGTGGAACAAGGCTGGCAACACCCCAGACTTACGGAACTGATTGAAACGGAAGACATGCACACCCGCAAGCAGACAATGGCCCGCCTGTCGGACGGTGTCATTGCCTTGCCGGGCGGATGCGGTACGTTGGAAGAATTGCTCGAAATCATTACGTGGAAACAACTCGGGTTATACCTCAATCCCATTGTGGTGTTGAACACGGAAGGATTCTATAATCCGTTACTGAAAATGCTCGAACATGCCGCCGAAGAACATTTCATGCGCCCGGCCCATCTGGGTATCTGGAAAGTGGCTTCCAGTCCAGCCGAAGCCCTCGGCTTGTTGTACTCCACTCCACTTTGGGACAAAGAAGTCCGTAAATTTGCAGCCATTTGAACATGAAAGACTCACTTCAAACGGCTCTCCCGGCGCACGAGAAGGCTTCGTATCCCATCCAACAGAAATTCAATCCGAAAAAAATTATTGAAAGTCTGCCCGCCGATGCCACACCGGCCCAACAGGATTCCGCCATTCAGGCGATGCTGCCTCCACGCCCGACCGTGCGCTCGGCACGTCCCGACACCCTGAACCTTCCAGGATGGCAGATACCGTCGGCCAAGACTGCCCTTTCCGTACAAGACATCCGATACGATGAAAACTTCTTCAGCACTTCTCCCTATTACCATGCTGAAATAAACATCCGTTCCACCGGCATGGATGCCGACCCGTTACCCTATTTGTTACGCCACGATGATTGGGTCACAGGTATCTTGCTCTGCTGTTTTCTGGTAGTCATGACCATCTTCGCCAATAGCAAGAAGTTTATCAAACAACGCTTACAGGACTTTTTCCTCAACCGCATGGACAAGGAGAAACTTTTCTCGATAGAGACGGGCCGCGAAATGCGCCACGCCATTTTCCTTTATTTGCAAAGCGGATTGCTCGTCAGCCTGTTTTTCTTCGATTACACACAAACCACCCGGGATCTCTTCATGTCCCCCGTTTCCTCCCATATCCTATTGGGTATCTATGTTTTGATTTGCTGGATTTACTTGGGACTCAAGCAACTGTTTTACGCGTTTGTCAATTGGATCTTTTTTGACAAAGAACGCAGAAGTACCTGGCTTAAATCATATTCATTTCTCGTTTCGGCCGAAGGGGTACTGCTTTTTCCGCTTGCTTTAATCACAGTCTTTTTCAATCTTCCGACCCACAGTGTGATATTATGTTTGTGCCTGTTACTGGGTTTCATCAGACTTCTACTCTTTTATAAAACTTTTTGTATATTTTTCCCAAAATTTCATGGTTTCTTGCATTTAATTGTGTACTTTTGTGCCCTTGAAATGCTGCCTCTTTGCGGCTTATGGCAAGCACTTACATATACAAACGACATACTATTGTAAAATATTGAACACTTATGATAAAGAAGATTCTGGTTTCACAACCCAAACCAACCTCCGAGAAGTCTCCTTATTTCGAGATTGCCTCCAAGTATGGTGTGGAAGTAGTTTTCAGACCATTTATCAAGATTGAAGGTTTGTCTGCTAAAGAATTCCGCCAACAGAAAGTCTCTATATTGGATTACACCGCCGTGGTATTCACTTCACGTAATGCCATCGATCATTTTTTCCTGTTGTGCAAAGAATTACGCGTGACGATACCCGAAGATATGAAGTATTTCTGCATCACGGAAACCATTGCACTGTATATCCAAAAATATGTGCAGTACCGCAAACGCAAGGTCTTCTTCGGCTCTACGGGCAAAGTGGACGATCTGCTCCCGTCTATGGTCAAGCATAAAACGGAAAAATATCTGGTTCCGTTGTCGGATGTACATAACGACGAAATCACGAACCTGTTGGATTCCAAGAAGCTTATCCACAAGGAAGTGGTAATGTACCGCACCGTGAGCAACGATTTCAAGAGCGACGAGAAGTTCGATTACGACATGCTGATTTTCTTCAGCCCCTCGGGTATACAGGCTTTGCTGAAAAACTTCCCTGATTTCGAGCAGAAAGAGATTGCCATCGGTACGTTCGGGCCGGCCACAGCCCAGGCCGTCAAAGATGCAGGACTGCGATTGGACATGGAAGCTCCCACTTCGCAATACCCGTCCATCACGGCCGCATTGGACGATTTCGTAAAGAAGCACAACTGTTGATGCTCATCAAATAAGAAAGGGTGCCGGAAAAGCACCCTTTCTCCTTTATCCTACAACACCGTACCTTATGGAACAGAAACCGGACTTTTCATTTCATAAATCGGAGCGCTTGTGTAGCAAACGCATCATAGACGCTCTGTTCACCGGAGGCAGCAAATCCATGTCGGCCTTTCCGCTCCGCGTAGTCTTCATGCCGGTTCCCGTAGAAGCCCCGGCTCCTCTTGTATCCATATTGGTGTCCGTGTCGAAACGACGTTTCAAAAGGGCTGTAAAACGAAACCGGGTGAAACGGCAGATTCGCGAAGCTTACCGCAAACAAAAACACATCTTGACATCCGTTTTGCCCACGTCATCCGGGCAGGGTCTGGTAGTGGCTTTCCTCTGGCTTTCCGACCGCCTGTACGCTTCGGCCGAAGTGGACGATTGCGTGAGACGCCTGTTGGTGCGTATCTCCGAACAACTTCCGGCATCCCCGGACGAACACACCGATGATGCATCCGCCCTATGACCGTTTCCGCCATTTGTTATCCGCCGCGTTGATTGCTCCCATTCAGTTCTATCGCCGTGTGATTTCCCCCATGACTCCCCCATCGTGCAGGTTTACGCCGACTTGTTCGCAATACGCTATTGAAGCCATCCGCAAGCATGGCCCCTTTAAAGGCATGTACTTGGCCGTGCGTCGCATCCTGCGTTGCCATCCCTGGGGAGGAAGCGGTTATGACCCCGTCCCTTAAGCCTATGGAAACATTTCTGAACCTCCATGCCCATCGACCGGCCGCATCTTCGTCGGAAACTGTCATCCGCAACTATATCCTTCCTTTGCCTCCTGCCGGACACGAAGAACCCGAATACGGCCAAGCCTTTTCCGCCGGTATCCATCCTTGGTATATCCCCGCACATCCGGAAGAAACCCTGAAAGAACTGGACCGTCTGGCCGCCTCCCCCTTCTGTAAAGCCATAGGTGAAGCCGGACTGGACAAATTCGTATCGACCTCACTTTTCCTCCAGCGTGAACTTTTCGTACGTCAGGCAGAACTGGCTGCCGCCCACCGGCTTCCCGTCATCGTCCACTGCGTCAAAGCATGGGACGAACTGCTCTCCGCACGAAAAGACATTCCGGCTGCCGCCGTTTGCATCATCCACGGTTTCCGAGGCAAACCCCAACTGGCCGAAAGCCTTTTAGGCAAAGGATTTTACCTCAGTTTCGGTTTCCGTTTCCATCCGCAAAGCCTGACGCTCTGCCCGTCCGACCGTCTCTTCTTCGAAAGCGACGAAGACTCACGTCCCGTAGACACACTATACCGTACGGCTGCCGAACTACGCTCTTGTACTCCGGAAGAACTGCGCACACAATGTTGGGAAAATCTCGTCCGAATCGGCCCGTCGTCTAAAAAATAGGAATATAGTTGCAAGTCTCATTGAAAGGTCGTACTTTTGTACGACTCAATTTTTATTAAACAAAATAAATTCATACGATGAACTTTGTAGAAGAACTGAAATGGAGAGGCATGATTCACACCATGATGCCGGGCACCGAGGATTTACTTGAAAAAGAACAGGTCACCGCCTATCTGGGCATCGACCCCACGGCGGACTCCCTGCACATAGGCCATCTTTGCGGCGTGATGATGCTCAAGCATTTCCAACGTTGCGGGCACAAGCCGCTGGCCCTTATCGGAGGCGCCACCGGAATGATAGGCGACCCTTCGGGTAAAAGCCAGGAACGCAACTTGCTCGACGAAGAAACGTTGCGCCACAACGTGGCCTGCATCAAACAGCAACTGGCCCGATTCCTGGATTTCGACAGCGACGCTCCCAACCATGCCGAGCTGGTGAACAATTACGACTGGATGAAGGACTTCACGTTCCTCGACTTCGCCCGCGAAGTCGGCAAGCACATCACCGTGAACTACATGATGGCCAAAGACAGCGTGCAAAAGCGTCTGAACGGCGAGGCCCGCGACGGCCTGTCGTTCACCGAATTCACTTACCAACTTCTTCAGGGTTACGACTTCTTATATTTATACGAACATAAAGGCTGCCGTCTCCAGTTGGGCGGAAGCGACCAATGGGGTAACATCACGACCGGCGCCGAACTGATACGCCGCACCAACGGCGGCGAAGTGTTCGCTTTGGTATGCCCGTTGGTGACAAAAGCCGACGGGACCAAGTTCGGCAAGACCGAAAAGGGCAACATCTGGCTGAACCGCGACTATACCAGCCCGTATGCCTTCTACCAATTCTGGCTCAACGTGGCCGACGACGACGCCAAACGCTATATCCGTATCTTCACCACGTTGGACAAAGAAGAGATAGACGGCCTCATCGCCCAACACGATGAAGACCCGGGACAGCGCATCCTGCAAAAACGCCTGGCCAAGGAAATCACCATCATGGTGCACAGCGAGGAAGACTACAATATGGCAGTGGAGGCCAGCAACATTCTGTTTGGAAAGGCGACTAAAGAAAGTCTGACGAAGCTAGACGAACAAACGCTGCTCGACGTGTTTGCAGGCGTGCCACAGTTCGAAGTCAGCCGCGAAGTTTTGTCGGCCGGTATCAAAGCCGTAGACCTGACAGCCGAAATGACGCAATGCTTCCCCAGCAAGGGCGAGATGCGCAAGATGGTACAAGGTGGTGGCGTTTCGCTGAACAAAGAAAAACTGACGGCCTTTGACCGCATCGTAACTGCCGATGATTTGCTCAACGGCAAATATTTATTGGTGCAACGCGGCAAGAAAAATTATTTCCTGCTCATCGCCAAATAAAATTTCAAGGAAAAAATTTGTAGGATAGCGATTTTCTCGCTATCTTTGCACCGCTTTCGAGAGAAAGACATAAGGATTGGGATATGGTGTAATGGTAGCACAAGACATTTTGGTCGTCTTAGTCTTGGTTCGAACCCAGGTATCCCAACCAAAGACATCCCCTGAAAATCATTTCAGGGGATGTCTTTATTTTACGATTATCAGGACTCTTTCCTTCTATCTAGGGTCAACGTACATTCGATGTGGACATACTTATACACCCTCACGTCACGAAATAAAAAGACATACCACACTCCGCCAAACCCGCCTCATTTTGCCCTTGTTTTTTTCTGCGCCAAACGATTTTTCAATCTCAGGCGAATGATTTTCCAATCTGCGGCAAACGATTTTCCGTTCTGTACCGACCTTTTTCGTCCCCTGCCCGAGCAGAATTGCAACCAAGTTGCACGCCAAATAGTTGTGTGCTTGGCATTTTTCCCCTATCTTTGCTCTCACGAAAACGAGAACCGCCGAAACGATGAAGAAACAACTCCATGCCATCATCTTGTTATGGCTCTGCATGTTGATGCAGGCCGTTTCGGTCTATCCCCATCACCATCATGCCCATATCCTCTGTCTGGGACAGGAGATGGAATCCACCCGTCCGGTCAAGAGTACACATGCCTGTACGTCGGAATGTATCACGCATTTCCAGTTGACGATACCTTCGTCCGGCTCTTGTTTTTCCCATAAAAAAGCCGTATCCCGCCCGCCTTTCATACTTTGGGCGGCATGCGACCTTTCAGCTATCCATACTTTACAAATATCGCGCAGGCCTTACAACGCTTACCGGCCTGATTTGTATCTTTCCCGACCCATCGGCGGAAAAGGCATGAGGGCTCCTCCCCGCGCCTGAACGGAAACCAGATAACTTTTTATTTTATTCATTTCAAATTTTAATATCCCTATGAAGAAAATATATTTCTTGATGGGTGCTTTAGCCGTAAGTATGCTGAGCGCCTGCCATAACCATGACCACGAAGAGGAACATGCACACGGAACGGAAGAAACCGCCCGGGAAGACAACCACGAAGAACATGCGGACGAAATCATCCTGACGGCCGAGAAAGCCAAGGCGGCAGGCATCGCCACCGAAACCGTGAAACGCGACACATTCCGCCAAATCATTAAAACCGGCGGACAGATACTGGCTGCCCAAGGAGAAGAAACGACGGTGGTGGCCGGTACGTCCGGCGTAGTAAGGTTCGCACGGACACTGACCGCCGGTGCTCCGGTGGGACGCGGCACCGTGTTGTTCCATTTATCCTCGGACAAAATACAAGGTGGAGACCCGGTGGAACGCGCATACGTGGCCTACCAAAACGCCAAGGCCGAGTACGAACGCGCCAAACCGTTGGCTGAAAAACAAATCGTGACGCGCAAAGACCTGGAGAACCTGAAAGCGGCTTACGAAGACGCACGTATCAGTTACGAGGCACTGGACCCTCATCATACGCGAAAAGGAGTGGCCGTCACAGCTTCGACGGGCGGATATGTGAAGAACGTGGCGGTGAAAGAAGGCGACTACGTGACGACAGGACAACCGTTGATGACCCTGACCCAGAACCGGCGCCTGCAACTGCGTGCCGACGTATCGGAACGTTATTACGGCGCACTGAAACAAATCACTTCGGCCCACTTCAATACCCCGTATGATGATACGGTCTATGCCTTGGAGAACCTGCACGGGCGTGTCTTGTCCTACGGGAAGGCTTCGGACGAGAATGCTTTCTACATCCCCGTTTTGTTTGAATTCGACAATACAGGCGACATCGTGCCGGGAAGCTTTGTGGAAACCTATCTGACCGGAGCCACACGTGCCGGAGTAATCACTCTGCCCGTCTCGGCACTGACAGAGGAACAAGGACTGTACTTCGTCTACTTACAAGAAGACAAGGAAGTGTACCGCAAGCAGGAAGTAAAAACAGGAGCCGAAGACGGACTGCGTGTGGAAATCCTCTCAGGTCTGAAACCCGGTGACCGCGTAGTCACGCAAGGAGCTTACCACGTGAAACTGGCTTCGGCTTCAAATGCCATCCCAGCCCACAACCATTCCCATTAATCCATAAGGAGAAAATATTATGCTGAACAAAATCATACAGTTCTCCCTGCAGAACCGTTTATTTATATTGATAGCCTCCGTCCTGCTGATGATAGGAGGCCTCTACCAAGCCTACCATACGGAAGTAGACGTCTTTCCCGACCTGAACGCGCCCACGGTTGTCGTCATGACAGAAGCCGGGGGCATGGCAGCCGAAGAGGTGGAACAGTTGGTCACCTTCCCGATAGAGACAGCCGTCAACGGTGCCACCAGCGTACGCCGCGTACGCTCCTCGTCCACCACGGGCTTCTCTGTCGTATGGGTGGAATTCGACTGGGACACGGACATCTACCTGGCCCGTCAAATCGTATCGGAAAAGCTGGCCACAGTGGCGGAAAGCCTGCCCGACAATGTGGGTAACCCGACTCTGGGACCGCAATCTTCCATTCTGGGAGAATTGCTTATCGTAGGACTGACAGCCGACAGCACGTCTATGCTAGACTTGCGTACATTGGCCGATTGGGTGATTCGCCCACGCCTGATGTCCACCGGAGGAGTAGCCCAAGTAGCCGTATTGGGCGGCGACATCAAGGAATACCAGGTTCTGTTGCACCCCGAACGGATGAAACACTACGGAGTGACGTTGGGCGAGGTAATGGATGTCACGCGGAACATGAATACCAACACCAACGGCGGAGTGATTTACCAATACGGCAACGAATACATCGTACGTGGAGTCGTCTCGACCGACGACGTGCGGAAAATGGGCCGGGCGGTCATCAAAACCGTAGGAGGCTCGCCTGTCATGTTGGAAGACATTGCTGACGTAAAAACTGGCAGCCAGCAACCCAAACTGGGTCTGGCCTCTGAAAAAGGCAAGCCCGCCGTATTGCTCACCGTGACCAAGCAACCGAACACGGGTACCATAGAACTGACCGGAAAGTTGGAAGAAGCCTTGCAAGACCTGCAAAAGAGCCTTCCGGCCGACGTGCGTATGTCCACCGACGTGTTCCGCCAGTCCCGCTTTATCGAAAGTTCCATCGGTAACGTCCAGGATTCGCTGCTCGAAGGTGCCATCTTCGTGGTTATCGTCTTATTCCTCTTTCTGGGCAACGTGCGCACTACGGTCATCTCGCTGGTCACCCTCCCTCTTTCGCTATTGGTCACCATTTTGGTGCTTCACTACATGGGGCTGACCATCAACACGATGAGCTTGGGCGGTATGGCCATCGCCATCGGTTCGTTGGTGGACGATGCCATCGTGGACGTGGAAAACGTATGGAAACATCTGCGCGAAAACCGCATGTTGCCGGAAAGCGAACGGTTACGTGTACGCGATGTCGTATTCAACGCCTCCCGGGAAGTGCGCATGCCCATCCTGAACTCTACGCTCATCATTATCGTCAGTTTCGTCCCGCTGTTCTTCCTGAGCGGCATGGAAGGACGCATGCTCGTGCCGTTGGGCGTGGCTTTCATCGTATCGCTGTTCGCCTCCACCATCGTAGCCCTGACGTTGACGCCCGTACTTTGCAGCTATCTGTTGGGACACAAAGCCAAAACCGGTGGACTGCCTAAGGAAGCGTTCCTAGCCGTATATCTAAAGAAGCATTACCAGAACGGACTGTCTTGGGCTTTGGCGCACAAGAAAATCGTATTGGGTACCACGCTTACGCTTTTCGTCGCAGCCTTGGGGAGCTTCCTCACGTTGGGACGCAGCTTCTTACCGCCATTCAACGAAGGTTCGTTTACCATAAATATCAGTTCCCTTCCGGGCATCTCCTTGGAGGAATCGGATAAAATCGGACGGCAGGCCGAGGAACTGTTGCTCTCCATCCCCGAAATCAAAACCGTGGCACGCAAGACGGGACGGGCGGAACTGGACGAGCATGCTCTCGGCGTGAACGTATCGGAAATAGAAGCACCATTTGAATTGGAAGACCGTAGCCACACCGAAGTTTTAGAGGATGTGCGACGTAAATTGTCCGTCATATCGGGAGCGAACATCGAGATAGGACAACCCATCAGCCATCGTATAGATGCCATGCTGAGCGGTACGCAGGCCGGCATCGCCATCAAACTGTTCGGCGACGACCTGAACAAAATGTATCAAATCGGCAACCAAATCAAATCGGCCGTCAGCGACGTGAAAGGCGTGGCCGACCTGAATGTGGAACAACAAATCGAACGTCCGGAACTGAAAATCGAACCGAAACGGGAAATGCTGGCCCGATACGGCATCTCATTACCGCAATTCAACGAGTTTGTCACGGTGAACATGGGAGGAGAAGTCGTATCGCAAGTGTACGAGAAAGGGCGCTCGTTCAACCTCATCGTCCGTTCGACAGAAGACAACCGCAGCACAATGGAGCGTATCCGTAATCTGATGATCGACGATGCGCAAGGCAACAAAGTGCCCTTCTCGTATGTGGCCGACATCCGGTCGTCCATGGGGCCGAACACCATCAACCGCGAAAACGTGAAGCGTAAAATCGTCATTTCGGCCAATGCTAGCGGGCGAGACATGCGCAGCGTGGTGAACGACATCCGCAGCCGGATAGACGAAAAAGTGAAACTGCCCGAAGGTTACCATGTCGAATACGGCGGCCAGTTCGAAAGCGAAGAGTCGGCCAGCCGGGTGTTGTTGCTCACATCGTTCATCAGCATCGTGGTCATCTTCCTGTTGCTTTACTTCCAGTTCCGTAATGCAGCGCAGAGCGGAGTCATCCTGCTCAATCTGCCCCTGGCATTAATCGGCGGTGTGTTCGCCCTGTTGCTGACCACCGGGGAAATCAGCATTCCGGCCATCATCGGATTCATTTCCCTCTTCGGCATTGCGACACGCAACGGAATGTTGCTCATCAGTCACTACAACACATTGCGCGAAGAAGGATTGTCGTTGCGGGAAAGCATCCTGCACGGGTCGCTCGACCGTTTGAACCCCATCCTGATGACCGCACTTTCATCGGCTCTTGCCCTTATTCCGCTGGCCCTTCGGGGGGATCTTCCGGGCAACGAAATCCAGAGTCCGATGGCCAAGGTGATATTGGGCGGCCTGCTGACCTCAACTTTCCTGAATGCCTTTATTATTCCTATTATATATGAATGGATGAACCGTAAAAGTGTCCGTTCCTGAACAAAAACGATAGTCATGAAAAGAATCATTCTTATCACAACCGTTTGCGCCTGTGGCTTGCTCCCTTTGCAGGCCCAGAGTGTGGACGAAGTGCTGCAGAGTGTGGCACAACATAACAAATCCATCCAGGCACAACAAAAAAACGGAGAAGCTGAAAAGATAGGTATTGAAGCCGAAAACAGCTTGGAGGACCCTACGGTGGAATATAGTTCTTTCTTTAGCAAAGGAGTCAACGGACAGTCCGGCTCCGAATTGGTCGTATCACAAGGATTCGACTTTCCCACGGTATATAACAGCCGTAACCGTGCCGGACGAGACAAGAAAGAAGCCGTAGACTACCGTGCCGAAGCCTTGCGCCGCAACGTGCTGCTCGAAGCCAAAACCCTTTGCCTGGACATGATACGGCTGAACCGGCAAAGAGACCTGCTGGACAAACGCATGCAAAATGCCGACGAGCTGTTGGCCTTGTATGAAGAGCGGTTGAGAGCCGGTGATGCCACAGTCATCGAAGTGAACAAGATTAAGATGGAACGTATGAGCATACAGACAGAAGTCCTACAGAACCATACCGACCACCGCACGGCCTTGCAGTCGTTGCTGGCTCTGAACGGCAACATGCCGCTCACTTTCGAAGGACGGGAATATCCCACAGTCCCGACAACCCTCGATTTCGAGGCTTTATGCGATGAAGTCCTCGGCCAAGATGCCGAACTCAAAGCCGCCGAGGCCGACACACGGGCAGCCGAACGCAACCTTACGGTCAACCGTCAAAAATGGTTACCTAAACTGGAAATCGGTTACCGCCGGAACACGGGAGAAGGCAGCAAAGAGCACGGTTTCCTCGTAGGAGGCTCCATCCCGTTGTTTTCCAACCGCAGACAGGTGAGAATGGCACAGGCACAATCTATCGGCACACGTTTGCAAGCGGACGAAATACGCCTGAAAGCAGAAGCCGCCTTGCATTCCGGTTTCAACGAACTTCAACAACTGGGACGAGCCATGTCGGTATACGACCAGCCCCTGATGACACAGACTCTCGAACTGCTGAAAGAAAGCGTAAAAGGCGGCGAACTGTCCGTGACGGACTACTTTGTGGAAGCCGACCAGATTTACCGCAACCTGCAAGCCTACATGGAACTGGAATGCCAATATCAGAAAGTGGCAGCCACGCTGTATAAGAACAGGTTATAGATGCAAACATTCTGCCGGAAAAAGAAAAAGGAAAAAGATTCTCGTCAAATTGTGTGCGTATGTCAGTTACTTTTTCTAACTTTGCCGGAAAGGAAAACGCATTATTAAATCATCAAGAACATGGAAAAGAATTTTTTGCAGAATTTCTCTTTGGAAGGTAAAGTTGCTTTGGTTACCGGAGCATCTTACGGAATCGGTTTCGGCATCGCTACGGCTTTCGCACAATGCGGTGCTACCATCGTATTCAACGACATCAAGCAGGAATTAGTGGACAAAGGACTGGCCGCATATAAGGAAAAAGGTATAGAAGCCCACGGTTACGTGTGCGACGTGACGGACGAAGCTGCCGTCAATGCCTTGGTTGCCCGTATCGAAAAAGAAGTCGGCGTGATAGACATCCTCGTCAACAACGCAGGTATCATCAAGCGTATCCCGATGACGGAAATGTCGGCCGCAGAGTTCCGCCAAGTCATCGATGTGGATTTGAACGCTCCGTTCATCGTATCGAAAGCCGTTATTCCCGGCATGATCAAAAAAGGACACGGCAAAATCATCAACATCTGTTCCATGATGTCCGAACTGGGTCGTGAAACCGTATCGGCCTACGCAGCAGCCAAAGGCGGTCTGAAGATGCTGACGCGCAATATTTGCTCGGAATACGGCGAATACAACATCCAATGCAACGGTATCGGTCCGGGCTACATCGCTACTCCTCAAACCGCTCCGTTGCGTGAACGTCAACCGGACGGCAGCCGCCATCCTTTCGACAGTTTCATCGTGGCCAAGACTCCTGCTGCCCGTTGGGGTACTCCTGAAGACCTGCAAGGTCCGGCCGTGTTCTTGGCTTCGGACGCTTCCAACTTCGTCAACGGTCTGGTATTATACGTAGACGGTGGTATTTTGGCTTACATCGGTAAACAACCGAAATAAAAGTTATTTCCCCTTTTTTAAAATCCGGTGTCTTGAATTCACGACATCGGATTTTTATTATGATGAATTCCTCTCTTCTTATCTCATTTGCGGCAAAACCTACAAGAAATCCGATTTTTATGCCAAAATGATAATTATTGAATCAAAAACTCAATCTTCATTGTTTGTAACGAACTATCTTTATCTCGACTAATTCTAATGTTATATACAAAATGTTATCATGAGAAACTTTACATTGAAGCCTTTGCTATTCTGCACCGCGCTGGCAGGAATGGCATTACAAGGCACGATTAAAGCGCAAGACATTACATTTCGTGCAGCAGAAAACGAAGAAGCCGAGGCCATCGGAGTCAATACGAGCGATGGAGTACCAGTCGTAGCCGACTTCGACAACAATGGTTTTATGGATCTTTGGGCACCGGGACAAACCTATGAATGGCGCCCAACCTCGGAAGTAAACGAAGACGGTAGCGTAAAATGGGATTGGACATGGTATGACGATACCAAGCTCTCGTTCAACAACGGTGACGGCACATGGAACGTCAAAAACCGCGACAGTGGCACAGGCCTGCCCTTTGCCTATGGTGGCATCAGCAACAAGGCTTTCGACTTCAACCAGGATGGCTTGGTGGATTTCATCTATCCGAGTGTCAATGTGGGTTGGACATTCGAAGCCAAAAAAGCTCTGCTTTTGGCCATCAACAACGGTGACGGTACTTTCACCATGAAAGAAGATGCCGCGCTCTCAGAAATCAATCCCTCCCTCCAAAACAACAAATGGAACCAACAAATACAGAATACCACAATCTCTATCGCCGACTATAACAAAGACGGCTACCCGGACTTGCTGATACAGTTTGAGAATGAAAACCCGTGGGAACGTGCCGTATGGCTATTCAAGAACGTGGAGGGCGACCATTTTGAACGGGTTACCGACCCATTCATTCCTGAATTTGGCAAACCCTTTGTTCCCCAATGCGCCGGCAGCATATCCTTCGGCGATTTCAACAACGACGGATGGCCGGACATTGTATCCACCGGATGGGGAGACGGTAATGAAGAATTAGGTATCAATGGGGGAGGACAAGTACATTTTTACCGTAATATGAAAGATGGTACATTCCAGCTCGCCGACACCGATTTCGGAGAAATCAACGCCATTTCCGAGAAACTAAACTTCCCTTATGGTGAGGAACATTTCATCACCGTCGTAGACTATGACCAAGACGGCAAACAGGACATTCTTGTTTTCGGACAGACAGGTTTCCAAGGAGAAGCCATATACGCTCAAAATGGCAAAGTAGCCCTGATGCTACGTAATGTCTCAACTGATGAGAAGTTTGCTTTTGAAGAAGTTGAAACCCAACTTTATCCTTTGTCGGGCGCAAATGTCCGTTTGGCTTCATTAGCTGATTTCAACGGAGACGGTTGGATAGATTTCGTAGCCAGAGGATGGAACGGAGATTGGCATACGGCTATCTCAAGCAGTACCGGCTCATACGACGGTTACTACATCACGGAGGATGTTCCTGACGCGGAAGACAACACCGATCCTATCCGTATTAAGGAAGCCTACATGGCACACGGCGACCTGAACAACGATGGTCTGCTCGATTTGTTTACGCAAGAAAATTGTGACCGTTTGTCTTGGACTATTAATACCACCGAACCTGATTACGGTATACAAATCCCCGGAGCACCCGAGGATGTGAAAGCCGAATACAATTCGGATACGAAACAACTCACCGTAACTTGGGCTGAAAGTTACACTCCCGACACAGAGAGCAAAGCTTTCTACAATCTATATTTAAAAAATAAAGCTACGGGCAAAACCTTTATGATAGCCCCAGCCAACCCTGAAAACGGCAAACAACTTACATACACCGCATTTTCCGGTTATGTGAACCCTACGTCCTATACCTTTGAGGGAGTGGAAGAAGGCAACTACACCGTCGGAGTACAGGCCGTGACTTATTCTTGGCAAGCTTCCGAGTTCTCCACCACAGATGTCAACCTGAACGAAAACCCGACTTCCGCTTTCACCGTGGTGTCTACCGACCCGTCTGGGCGGAAAGAAATCGAGTCGCTCTCCCACATCACGTTGAACTTCAACGAGGAAGCATATCCCAATGCCATGGAAGACGCACCGGCCATTACCCTGACCAACGGCGCATCGGAAGCTTTGGACATTACCCTGAAGAAAGTAAGCGGACAGGCCAAGCAGATACAAATCATACTGCCGCCCACGATTGAAGCCGGTACATACACGCTCACCGTACCCGAGAAAGCCGTCTGCCGCACCAACGGAGACTGGAACACGACCTTTACAAAGACGTTTACCACCACCGGAATAACGGCATATATACCTACCGGCATCGAAGGAGACGAAGGCAACTATGGCTCTTTGAAAGACTTTACCCTCACTTTCCCGGAACAGACAAACGCACAGGTAAATCCCGAAGCAACCACATTGGCTTATATGGTGAACAACGATAACGATTACCAAGTTCCGGCCACGCTCTCACAGGGCAACAGACCCAACCAGATCAAACTCACGTTGGACGAAGAACTGAAAACAGAAGGTTCTTATACCCTCATTATCCCGGCAGGCATGATTCAACGCGTCATCTTCACGGAAACAACGGAAGAAAACGCAGAAAACACCACGGTATTGCTCACCTCGCCCGAAATCAAGTACGACTATACCATCGGACTCGACTTCGCCCCCACTGGCATCACGCCTGCCGCAGGAAAAGTATTCTCCTTGAAAGACTTCACCATAAAGTTTGCCGAGGGGACAGTACCGCAGCTCAACGAAGAATCCGCAAGCCAGGCCTACTTGCTCAACAGCAAAAACGGCAACCAAGTAGCCGCCACGCTGGCTATCGGTACGAACACGACCGAAGTCATTGCGACATTGGCCGAAGAGGTCAGCGCAGAAGGCAACTATACTCTGGTCATCCCGGCCCGCATGATACAGCAGACGAGCATGGATGAAGGCGATGGCACAGCCGAGCCTACGGTAAAAACAGAGTATGCCCCCAACTTAAAGTATGACTACACGATTGGGCATGACTACGAACCCGCATCCATCACGCCTGCTGAAGGCACGGTGAGCTCACTGCATGAATTCGTCCTCCAATTTGTGGCAGACACCACCTATGCTACAATCAATACCGAGAATGAAGACAAGGCCTACCTTGCCGACAACAACGGGGAAAGCGTAGAGGAAGCCACGTTGGCCGCCGGTGACAATCCCAACGAAATAAAAGTCACTTTGGCAAATGAAGTAAACACGAAAGGTACTTACACGTTGGTTATCCCGGCCAAGATGATCCAACAATCAGCCGGAGAAGAAAATCCGACTATCGTAGACTATGCTCCGCAACTGGAATTCATTTTCACCGTTACGGACGGACAAAGCATAGAAAGTACCCTGAATGGAGCAAGCACGGCAGAAGTCTATACCATCAGCGGAATACTGATAAAGAAAAATGCCACACGTGAAGACCTGAAAGGCTTGAAGAAAGGCATTTATATCATCAACGGAAAGAACATGCTTGTGAAATAAGAGCTACAATCCGGTTTAAATAAACCGACAGAAACGAAAAAGGGCTGCCCCGCCACCTGCACGGGACAGCCCTTTTTCCATCCTTTCGGAGAACATAGTATCCTCACAAATATTTTCCTATCCTACAATGAAGCCTCACCGGTCCGCCAACGATGCCAACAGTTCACGGAATGTTTTCTTCAGTACCGGGTGTACCACATCCGGCGCCACTTCGGCCAAAGGCTCCATGACAAAACACCGCTCATGCATCAACGGATGGGGTAAGGACAAATGCACTTTCCTGCCTTCTGTTCCGGGAACATCGAAATCCTCCTCTACTACCGCATCGCCATAAAGCAACAAGTCAATATCAATCGGTCGGTCGACATACGTCCCGCCCACACTCTTACTACGCCGCCCCAATTCACGTTCGGCCGCCTGCGTAATACGGAGAATCTCTTCCGGCGTCTTCTCTGTACACAATACTGCCACGGCATTCAGAAAAGGGTGGTCAGAGCAGAACCCCCAAGGTTCCGTTTCATAAAAAGCGGACAGGCTTTTCAATCCGCCTATCCGCTCAACCAATATCTTTACAGCCCGGTGCAACAACCGTTCACGATCGCCCAGATTGCTGCCCAAACCTAAATATAAGTCTGTCATCAATCGTTCAATATAAGCATGGCATCACCGTACGTCCCGAAACGATAACCTTCTTTCAACGCTTCTTTATACCCTTGCATCACCAGGTCATAACCGCCGTAGGCTGCCGTCAGCATGAGCAGCGTGCTGTAAGGCATATAGAAATTAGCCACCATGCAGTCTGCCACATTGAACTCATACGGAGGGAAAATAAACTTGTTGGTCCAGCCCGTAAACTCCTTTAAATGTCCGTCCGTACCTACCGCCGTTTCTATCACGCGCTGCACTGTGGTACCCACAGCACATACGCGATGCCCGCCGTCCTTTGCCGCATTGACGATGCGACAGGCATCCGCCTCCACAAACATCTCCTCGCTGTCCATCTTGTGCTTGGTCAGATCTTCCACGTCGATATCACGGAAATTACCCAACCCGCAGTGCATCGTGACGTAAGCAAAATCCACGCCCTTGATTTCAAGCCGCTTCATCAGCTCCCGCGAGAAATGAAGTCCGGACGAAGGGGCTGTCACCGCTCCCTCGTTACGGGCAAAAATACATTGAAAACGTTCCATATCCTCGGGTTCGGCCGGACGCTTCACAATATGTTTGGGCAGCGGAGCCTCGCCGAGCGCATATAAGGCTGCCTTGAACTCATCATGCGGTCCGTCGTACAGAAAACGAAGCGTACGCCCGCGCGAAGTCGTATTGTCGATGACTTCTGCCACCATGGAATCATCTTCACCGAAGTACAACTTGTTGCCGATACGAATCTTACGAGCGGGGTCGACCAACACATCCCAAAGACGCAAATCCTCGTTCAGTTCTCTCAACAAGAACACTTCGATACGGGCACCCGTCTTTTCCTTGTTGCCGTACAGACGGGCCGGAAACACCTTGGTATCGTTGAAGATAAATACATCCTTATCGTCGAAATAGTCGAGAATGTCTTTAAAATACTGGCGATGCTCGATATCTCCACTCTTCTTATGCAACACCATCAAACGGGATTCGTCACGATGGTGCGCGGGATACTGAGCAATCTGTTCTTCAGGTAACTTGAATTTGAATTGTGACAGCTTCATATAGAATAGTTCTCTTATATTGATTAATTATCTTCTGTTATCTCTATCGTCTGGCGATTCAACCATTCGGCAAAATCATCCAGTTTAAGGCAGTCTTCCACTCTGACCGCTCCGATTCGCGTACGGCGTAAGGCCGTCAGGTGGGCACCGCTCTGCAAGGCCGCCCCGATGTCGCGGGCCAACGCCCGGATGTAAGTACCTTTGCTGCACACCACCCGGATGACGATTTCCGGCAGTTCGCACCGCAACAGTTCCAGTTCGTCGATGACCAAGGTCTTGGCTTTCAGTTCCACCTCTTCCCCTTTACGGGCCAAATCGTACGCACGGCTTCCGTTCACTTTGCAAGCCGAGAAGACGGGCGGCACCTGTTCTATCGTACCAACAAAACGATTCAGCGTTTCCTCCACCATTTCACGGGTGATATGTTCCGTGGGATACTCCGCGTCCACAGGCTTCTCTAAGTCGAACGAGGGCGTGGTAGCCCCCAGACGGAGCGTCGCCACATACTCTTTCGTATGAGCCTGAAGTTCCTCTATCCGTTTCGTTGCCTTACCGGTACAGACAAGCAGGACTCCGGTAGCCAAAGGATCGAGCGTACCGGCGTGCCCCACTTTCAATTTCTTCACTCCTAACCTTTTGCACAACAGGTAACGTACCTTGGCCACCAACCCGAACGACGTCCACTCGTAGGGCTTGTCAAAAGCCAATATTTCTCCTTTCTTGAAATCCACTCAGGCGAATTTTAACGGTTAAAGGCAATGATGTACGATGAGCGCGATACCCACTACGGCACAGTAAACGGCAAAATATACCAACTTGCCTTTCTTGACTATGTTGATCATCCATTTGCAAGCCAGGCATCCCGACACAAAGGCCGCCACGAATCCCACGGCAAGCGGCCACATCCCGATACCCGCAGAAGCAGCCTCGACCCCATGGGTCACTCCCTTTGCCACATCGAGTATGGCTTCTCCTAAAATAGGAGGCATCACCATCAGGAAAGAAAACTGGGCCAACTTGGCTTTGTTGTTTCCCAACAGCAAGCCCGTAGCGATGGTCGTACCGGAACGGGACAAGCCGGGCAACACGGCACAAGCCTGGGAAAGCCCGATGATGAAGGCGTCACGAAGAGATATATTTTCTTTCTGACGGGGGCGGGCATAGTATGAAAACGTCAGCAGCAAAGCCGTCAGCAGCAAACAAACCCCTACTATCAGCAGACCGCTACCGAATATCATTTCCACGTAGTCCTTAAAGAAAACCCCGACAATGCCTACGGGTATCATGGAGACTAAAATATTCAAGGCATAACGTTGGGATTCGTTCATCCCCGGCCCTTTGAAGTCAAACAATCCCTTGAATATCCACACGATATCTTTCCAAAGAATCACCAACGTGCTGAACACCGTAGCCACATGGACGGCCACAGTAAACGTCAGATTGGCTTCTCCTTCTATTCCGAAAAAATGGGAAGCGATGGCCAGATGCCCGCTACTGCTTACCGGCAAATATTCCGTCAGGCCCTGCAAGAGGCCCATCAACAACGCGTCTATTACATCCATGCTTAATCCCTATTGATCGTGGCGTCCGCACCGGACATTTCGTCTTTCTTTTCTCCGACACCCTCATTCTCTTCCTCCAACGGCGTGTATGCAGGCTTTCGCAAAATGGCATAAATGATGAACAAAAAGCCAAACAGACAGACTATTGGAGCCACTTTAATGCGACGTACGCTAAATACGTCCGGATTGAATACCGTTTCCGAACTCCCGGAACCGGACATAAGGATGAACCCGATGATTACAATCGCCATCCCGACGGCCAACAAAATAAAATTCACCTTGTCGAAAGCAAAATTTCTTTTATCCATAAACCTCTATTTATTATATGTTTCCTATTTAATATAAATCACCGACCTTCATCCGCAAGTACTTGTTGACGGAAACGTACGTACAGCCCAACGTAAGCAAGAGGCCGAACAACAGCACCGCCGCCCCGACGACGAGCAACATATCGACATGGATATATTGGGAAAGCGAAGGGTCGTACTGCAAAAGGGTATGCACGCCTCCCCACAACACGGCATCGGCCAACAGACCGGACAGGAACCCGAGATTGAAACTCCGTGCCATAAACGGCCTCCGGATAAATCCCCAACTCGCCCCTACCAATTTCATCGTACGGATAACGAAACGGCCGGAATAGATGCTCAGCCGCACGGTATTATTGATGAGTGCAAAAGAGACCAAGGCCAAAAGCACGGCTAAGCCCAAAAGCACATAGCTGATACGTCGCAAATTGTCATTCACCGTGTCTACCAGCTCTTTTTGATACATCACATCCTCCACCAAAGGATTCTTTTTCAGCTTTGCGGTGATCCATGCCAAACTGTCGGAATTGGCATAAAGGGCGTTCATACGCAATTCAAACGAGGCCGTGAACGGATTGGCTCCGAGAAACTCGGACGGATCGCTGCCCATGGCCTTTACCTGTTCTTTCAACGCCTGCTCTTTGGACACATAATCCAAAGCATACACATAACGTTCTCCCTTCAATGCCGTCCGGAATTCATGGATGTCCGAACGGCTTGCCTCACCGTCGAGCAATACGGTCACCGTCAAGTTTTCTTTCACGGAATCAGACAAACGCTGGGCAAACAGTATAAAAAAGGATACGATCCCCAACAGTATCAACACCAACGTGGTACTGACACCGGTCGTAAACCACTGCATACCCAAAGAACCTTTTGCTTTTTTCTTTCCCATGACCTCTATCTGTCCGTATTAGCGTAGGATACAAAAATACAACGAAACACGGGGATTGATTCTTTCTTTAACAGCATTTAACTTGATTGTCAGTCTTCTACCACCTCTCCCTTCAACGTAGCCGAAGAACTTCCGTTAACTCTCACCTTTACAAAATCACCGACATGATGCTTTCCCCGGTCGAACACGACCACCTTATTCTGCTCTGTACGTCCGAACAACTGCTCTTTGGAACGTTTGCTCACACCCTCTACCAGCACTTCATAAACCCGGCCTTCACAGCGGCGGTTGCTCTCTGCCGAGAGTTCATTCTGCAAAGCGATCAATTCGTTCAAACGCCGTACCTTCACGTCCTCCGGCACGTCGTCGGGCAAATGCTTGGAGGCATACGTTCCCGGCCGCTCCGAATACTTGAACATAAAAGCGCTGTCGTAGGCACATTCCCGCATCAACGACAAAGACATTTCATGATCCTCTTCGGTCTCGGAACAGTAACCCGAAAAAATGTCTGTGGACAAACCGCAATCCGGCACAATCCGGCGAATGGCCGCCACGCGGTCCAAATACCATTCACGGGTGTACTTGCGGTTCATCAATTTCAAGATACGGTTGCTTCCGCTCTGCACCGGCAAATGGATATGCCGGCACACATTGGGTTCTTCCGCAATGACACGCAACGTGTCGTCGCTCATGTCCTTCGGATGGGAAGTGGTGAAACGCACGCGCATCCCGTCGGCCTCGTGTGCCACCAACCGCAAAAGTTCCGGAAAAGAAACAGTCTTTCCGTCGGCCCCCTCATGGAGGTAAGAATTCACATTCTGCCCCAAAAGCGTGACTTCCCTATACCCGCGCTTTTTCAAATCCCGCACCTCATTCAGGATGCTTTCCACATCCCGGCTGCGTTCCCGTCCACGCGTGTAAGGCACAATACAATAATGGCAAAAATTGTTGCAGCCGCGCATGATACTGACAAAACCGGAAATATGCGAGCCGCACACACGTTGCGGAATCACATCCTTATAAGTTTCCGTCACGGACAGTTCCACGTTGATGGCCTTATGCCCCAGCTCCACTTGGGCTATCAGGTCGGGCAGGGACAAATAAGCGTCGGGGCCTGCCACTACATCCACATGGTGATTCTCTATCAACTCTTCCTTCACCCGTTCGGCCATACAGCCCAACACGCCGATAATCAGATGCCGACCCTTCCGTCTCAAAGCATGCAAAGCCTCCAGCCGGTTGATGATTTTCTGTTCGGCATTATCCCGTACGGAACAAGTATTCAGGAAAACGGCATCCGCCTCATCCAAGGTTTCGCACGTCTCGTATCCAGCCATACGCATCACCGAAGCCACTACTTCGCTGTCGGCCACGTTCATCTGGCAACCGTAAGTCTCTATAAAAAGCTTTTTCATGCTGTTCTTTCAAATTCAGGCTGCAAAGATAACGAAAGGCGAGCGCAGTTGCAAGCCAAAAGCTTGCTTTTGAGCGAAAAACTGCCGAGCCGCATCCTATCTTCGTAAAACAAAGATAGTCAAAATCACACATATATATACCATTTACTTCTGCAAAGAAACAAAAGAAGGTACAGACCTTCTTAAAAAAGACTAAAAACAAAGTTAAATTAGCGCACAAGCCATTATTATCACAGAGATAATTCCGATATTTGTCCTCGAATGAAAACATTAGATTTTTTCATAGTTAAGGTTTAGTTGAGTAAGCGGGAGTTGTGAAACCCCCGCTTATTTTTTTAGACTGCCATTTGGCAAAAAGACAACCGTTTCCGAATTTTCATAGCAAACAGCAAGGAAAAAGTTCTTTTTAGGGAAGCACGGGTTCCGCTAAAAGCACAAAACAGAGGTAAACAAAAGCATCTTTGGATACACTTTTTTAAGGTTTTGCCCGTTTTTTCAGTCCCGTTAACCCGAATTTAAGCCCGATTAAGGATTGCTCTCATGAGAAAAATTTTCCGTTTGGCTGAAAAAACACTTTTTTTCTCAGCAGAAAAAAAGATGAACGACCACAGGTTACCGGAAAACGGCCTGAAAGCGGGAAAACAGATTGCTGAAAACACCGTTTTTTCTCTATTTGGCAAGAAAAGGCATGCAAGGATGCGCTGTCCTTTTGCAAAAGGTATGCATTCCCGGACTTACTCCTCCTTCGCCAACCAGCGCAGGATGCACCTTTCCGGCAGGCCTTTGGAAAGCAAAATTCCTTTTCCACTGACATTCCGCTTCCTCCCGACGGCGCGAGACTCGCGTATTTGCAATGACGGCTCGGTAAAGGCACGAATACGCGAACCATGCAGGACCGGGATTAACATTTTGACAGTATGCACCCTGAATTTTACCCAATGCTCCCTGCCCAAGGTCTTCTTTCCCTACCGTTGGAGTTCCGCAACGTTCCCATACAATGGGACGTGGACCCGGAAGAATAAGAGTGGAAAAACCATGTCCTTTATGATATTTTTCATAACTTTGACTGCCGAAGAGGTTTAATACCTTTTTTTCTTTCCGGCAGCAAAATGGACGGCAATATTGTTTATATACAACTCATGCAGTACACGGCAGGAGCAAGCTTCATGTTCCTGCTGTGGCTGTGCGTGTACTTCCTCCGGAACGGAAGCGGTAACCGGCTCCGCCAAATCACTGGTTGGGTCCTGCTCGTATGGGTCATACAGTCGGTCAAGGATATGGCACTGATATGGTATCCCACCGTCCGGTTCGAGTTCCTGCACCATGTTTTCGTACTCATCGACATGACAGCCGTCCCCACCTGCGCCTTCCTGCTGTTTGAACTCACACGTCCCGGTTCCATGACACTCCGGCGGGCTGTGCTACATGAAATACCGTTCTTTCTCTTTATACTCTTCTACGCAGTCCATCCCAAGGATATATTATACGAAAGTGCCATCGCTTGCGCCGTGGCATACGGTACGGTCGTGATGCTTTATGTCTTGTTCGAAATACCGGCTTATCACAAGCGGCTGAAACAAAGTTATTCTTACTACGAACGCATCGACCTGCGGTGGTTGTATATCATACTTCTCTCTTTCGTGGCGTTCCTGGCGGTATGGAGCCTGTCTTCCACCTACTATTCCGAACTCAACGACACGTTGTACTACCTGCTCACTTGTGTCATTTGGTCACTCATCAGCTACTTCATCAACCGGCAGGAGCAAGTGCTCGGTTCATTGACGCCCCGTTCGCACCAGGACGTTGAGACGGCACCGGAAAACGAAGAGAATCCACATCAATTCACCCTCCACCTGCATCGGATCTTCGAGGAGGAGCATCTCTACCTCAATCCCAAGCTGACCATCATGGACTTGGCCCAAGCCATCGGCACGAACCGCACCTATATTTCTAATTATCTGAACAATGTACTGGGTACAACGTTCTTCGATTACGTCAACCAATACCGCCTGTCATACGCCGAACAACTTCTCCGCCAAACCAAAATGTCTATCGAAGAAATAGCTGACCGTTCCGGCTTTAACTCACGAAGTACCTTCCGGCGTGCCTTCCTCAAAAGGTTCGGTTGCACCCCGAGCCATTACCGCCTTCAGCACTTACCAAAAGAAATAGAAAAGGAAATAAGCCTGACACAGTAACACCTTTCAAAAAAAATAGCTAACTTTGCGCCATATTAATTAAGGTATAACTATTAAGCAATCAACTCTATGGGATTCAACAAAATCACAGCAGCCGAAGCTGCTGCTCTTATCCAAAACGGAGATACCATCGGACTGAGCGGTTTCACACCGGCTGGCGTGCCTAAAAGCGTACCGGCTGAGATAGCCCGAAAAGCCGAGAAAGAACACGCGGAGGGCAAAGAATTTAAGATCAACATCCTTACCGGAGCATCCACGGGACAAAGTTGCGACGGCATGCTGGCCAACGCTCATGCCATTAAATTCCGCGCCCCTTACACCACGAACAAAGACTTCCGTACGCATGTCAACAATAATGAGATTTCGTATTCCGACCTCAACCTTTCCAATATGGCCACTCAAATCCGCCAAGGTTATCTCGGACAAGTAGACTGGGCCATCATCGAGGCTTGCGAAGTCGAACAAACAGGCGGCAAGGCACGTATTTACCTGACGGCCGCAGGAGGTATCAGCCCCACCGTCTGCCGTCTGGCACGCAAAGGCATCATCATCGAAGTCAATGCTTTCCACAGCAAAAAGTGCATGGGCATCCATGACGTGTACGAAATAGAAGACCATCCCTATCGCACGCCCATCATGATCATGAAGGCGAGCGACCGCATCGGTAAACCCTATGTGGAAGTGGACGCCGACCGCATCAAAGGCATCATCGAATGCAACATCCCCGACGAGGCACGTGCATTCAAAGCCCCCGACGCCATCACCACACAAATCGGAAACAATGTGGCCGATTTCCTGTTAGCCAACCTGAAAAGCGGGAAAATACCGCCTACTTTCCTTAATCTGCAAAGCGGTGTAGGCAGCGGAGCCAACGCCGTATTGGGCGCATTAGGCCAATGTCCGGACGTCCCGAATTTCAGTATTTACACCGAAGTGCTTCAGGATGCCCCCGTACAACTGATGCGCGAAGGCCGCGTACTCTCGGCATCAGCCTGTTCGCTCACCGTGACGAACGAATGTCTGCAAGGCATTTACAACGACATGGACTTCTTCAAAGACAAGCTCGTGCTCCGTCCTTCCGAAATTTCAAACAGCCCCGAAGTCATCGCCCGCATCGGCGTATGCTCTCTGAATACGGCCATCGAGGTGGACATCTACGGACATGTAAACTCTACCAAGATCTGCGGTACGAAGATGATGAACGGTATCGGCGGTTCGGCAGACTTCACCAACAATGCTTATTTGAGCATTTTCACTTGCGGTTCCACCACCAAAGGCGGAGCCATCAGCAGTATCGTGCCGTTCTGTTCCCATATCGACCATACGAGCCATTTCGTAGATGCCGTCATCACGGAATACGGCGTGGCCGACCTGCGTGGAAAATGCGCCATGGAGAAAGCAGCAGAGCTTGTCAAGGTGGCCCATCCCGACTATCGTCCGCTTTTGCTCGACTACATGAAGTACGCAGCCCAAAACGGAGGACACACCCACCACTGCCTGTCGGCTGCATTCGCCATGCACGACACTTATCTGCGCAAGGGAGACATGCGACTGACCGACTGGGCCGAATACGTAAAATAACACCAGGAATTTATGAAAAAAACATCATTATTATTATATCTGGCCTTTTCGTTCTGCGGCAGCATTTCTTTCGCCCAACAGGCACTCACCCCCGAAGTCCTGCAGACCTTGAAAGAGAGCTACTCGCACGACGATGCCCACAAAGCCATCCGGAATGCCGTAAATGCCAACTCCATCAAAAAGCTCACGGCCAACAGTGAACAGGCGGCTACGCCCGACACGTGGTTCAGCCACAAGGTGAAAAGCTCCGGCATCAGCGACCAGAAAAGCAGCGGGCGCTGCTGGCTGTTTACGGGTACCAACGTGATTCGTGCACAAGTCATGGCCCGCACGGGTATGAAAAATTTCTTTTTCTCGCAGGCCTACAACTTCTTCTACGACCAACTGGAAAAGAGCAACCTTTTTCTTCAAGGCATCATCGACACGCGCAAAAAGCCCATCGACGACAAAATGGTGGAATGGTTGTTCCGTAACCCGCTGAGCGACGGAGGGCAATTCACCGGTGTTTCGGATCTGATTGAAAAATATGGGCTTGTACCCAAAGAGGTCATGGCCGAAACTTACAGCAGCGACAACACCAATGAATTTTCAGCCCTCTTGAAAAGAAAATTGCGCGAAGACGGCATGTTACTGCGCGAAGCATCCGAGAAGGGCGCCTCCGAAAAGGAATTGGAACAACAGAAGGTGGACATGATGAAAACGGTTTACCGTATGTTGGTCTATGCCTACGGAGAGCCTCCGACTTCTTTTACTTGGGCACCGAAAATCAACGGGAAATATACCGAGAAGCCCAAGACTTACACGCCCCAAAGTTTCTACAAGGAAGTATGCGGCGGAGAAGACTTGAACGCCAATTACGTCATGTTGATGAACGACCCTTCGCGTCCGTTCAACCAAGTATATGAAATTGATTATGACCGTCACACTTACGACGGACACAATTGGCTGTACATCAATCTGCCTATCGAGGACATCAAAGAAATGGCCATTGCCAGCCTGAAAGACAGCACCATGATGTACTTCAGTTGCGACGTGGGTAAGTTCCTGGATTCCAAGAAAGGTACGCTCGACTTGAACAACTACGACTACGGCAGTCTCTTCGGCACGACGTTCGGCATGAACAAGAAACAACGCATCCAGAGCTTCGACAGCGGCAGCACCCACGCCATGACGCTGATGGCCGTCGACCTCGACGATAACGGCAAGCCCAAGAAATGGATGGTGGAAAACAGTTGGGGCAAAGATGCCGGCTATCAGGGCCATCTCATCATGACGGACGAGTGGTTCGACGAATACATGTTCCGTGTGGTCGTCAACAAGAAGTACTGCCCGCAAAACGTTCTGGACATGCTGAAACAAAAGCCCGTCCGTTTGCCGGCATGGGATCCCATGTTCCAAAATGAACAATAACATACACACAAACTCAATAATAAGACAACGAAAATGAAAAAGATCAGAGCAGCCGTAGTAGGTTACGGCAACATAGGACACTATGCCTTACAGGCTCTCGAAGCCGCACCCGACTTCGAAGTGGCAGGCATCGTACGCCGGAACGGAGCTGAAAACAAGCCCGAAGAACTGGCACGTTATGACGTAGTCAAGGACATCCGCGAATTGCAGGACGTAGACGTAGCCATTCTGGCTACCCCGACCCGCAGCGTGGAGAAGTACGCCAAAGAAATTCTTGCACTCGGCATCAATACAGTGGACAGTTTCGACATCCACCCCCAAATCACTTCCCTTCGCCGCTCGCTCGACGAAAGCGCAAAAGCGGGAAAAGCCGTATCCGTCATCTCCGCAGGGTGGGATCCGGGTAGCGACTCCGTCGTACGCGCCATGTTACAGGCCATTGCCCCCAAAGGCATCACCTACACGAATTTCGGACCGGGCATGAGCATGGGACATACCGTAGCCGTAAAAGCCGTGGAAGGAGTGCAAGCCGCGCTCTCCATGACCATCCCCACCGGTACGGGTATTCACCGCCGCATGGTATATATAGAGGTAAAGGAAGGATACGAGTTTTCGAAAGTAGCCGCAGCCATCAAAGCCGATCCCTATTTCGTCAACGATGAAACCCACGTCATAGAAGTACCTTGTGTAGACGAGCTGCTGGACATGGGACACGGCGTCAACCTGACACGCAAAGGCGTATCCGGAAAAACCCAGAACCAGTTGTTCGAGTTCAACATGCATATCAACAATCCGGCGCTGACGGGACAAGTATTGGTTTGCGTGGCCCGTGCCTCGATGAAACAACAACCCGGTTGCTACACGATGATAGAAATACCTGTCATCGACCTGCTTCCGGGCGAGCGCGAAGAACTGATTGCCCATTTAGTATAAGTTTGTTCCTTGCGAAAATCCTTGTATTTTTAGGAAATAGAATAAAAAGAGGCCGAAAAAGCCTCTTTTTTAATTTTAATAACATAAAAACACAGACAAGATTACCAAATATGCGTATCTTTGTCATAGTATGTATGAACATATTTATTAATTTCAATTAAAACGATTATGAAAAAGTCTCTACTGTTATTAGCGGGTGCATTAAGCTTGGGAAGCTTAAACGCTCAAACGACTGAGGAACAAACTACAAAGTTCCGTGACAATTGGTCAATTGGTTTGAATGGTGGTATTGTGACTCCGCTCAGCCATAGTGCATTCTTCAAAAATGCCCGTGCCACCGTGGGCATCGACCTCAACAAGCAACTCTCACCGATTTATGGCTTGACATTTGAAAATATGTGGAGCATCAATACGTTCGAGAGCAGTGCAGCTTTTGATGCAAGCAATCTGATGTTGTTGCACCGCATCAATTTAAATAATGTATTCTGCCGTTACAAAGGCAAACCCAGTGTGTTTGAAGTAGAAGCATTGGCCGGTTTCGGTTGGTTACACGTTAACGACGCATATTACGGAGAAGACGGAGATAAGGACGGCAACTGGCTTTCTTCAAAAGTCGGTTTGAACCTCAACTTCAATTTAGGCGAAAAGAAAGCATGGACCATAGCTGTTAAACCGGCAATCTTATGGAATGTAACCCAGTTTGGAGAAGACAATATCAACTTCCATTCCGACCAAGCAGCTTGGGAAATCACCGCAGGTGTCGTTTATCACTTCAAGAACAGCAACGGTAAGCACTACTATTCCAACGGTTGCAGCCACGCAGACCAGATTGCAGCCCTGAACGCCACCATCAGTTCGATGGAAGCCGAAGCCGCAGGCAAGGATCGCGCACTGCAAAACGCACAGAAGACCATCAGCGACTTGCAGAAGGATTTGAACGACTGCAAGAATAAGAAAGTGACCACCACGACTACACAGGCTGTAGAGAAGAGTGAATATGTAGTCATCTTCCGTCAGAGCAGCAGCAAGGTAGACGCTCTCCAGATGCCGAATATCGACCGTCTGGCAAGTTATTTGAAGAAGAATAGTAGCGCCAAGGTTTCCATCTCAGGTTACGCTTCTCCGGAAGGCAATGCCAAATTCAACCAGAAGTTGTCTGAGAAACGTGCAGAAGCCGTGAAGAACATTCTGGTGAAAGAATACGGCATCAGCGCCAACAGAATCGAAACTCAAGGTAAGGGTGTGGGTAACATCTTCGGCAAACCGGCTTATAACCGTGCAAGCATTTGCGTGACCGAGTAATCACACAACAATCCTTAATTACATCACAAAAAGAGGGCAACTGGAGAGGTTGTCCTCTTTATATTTACTAAAAAAGGTTACTTTCAAATAATATTACCGTTATTATTTTGAAACCAATATAAATTTTACTACATTTGTAATGTATTACTAAACGAATAAATTATGAAAAAGTCTTTAATTGTATTATTAAGCGCTTTATGTGTAAGCGGCTTAAATGCCCAAGATTATAATTTGGGTGGAAACAAATTCGGTGACAACTGGTCGATAGGCCTGAACGGTGGTATAGCCACTCCCCTCACCCATAGTACATTCTTTAAAAACTCGCGCGCAGTCATCGGTCTTGACATTAATAAACAGTTAAGCCCCATTTACGGTTTGACATTGGAAAGCAACTGGACCATCAACACCCAGAGCCGAATGGCCGCCCAAAAGAGCGGTACGGCATTCGATGCCTTCAACCTGATGTTGTTGAACCGCTTGAACCTGAATAACATGTTTGCAGGATACAACGGTCAGCCACGCTTGTTTGAAGTAGAGGCAGTAGGCGGATTCGGTTGGTTGCGTCTGAACGATTTCTATGAGACGGGCGAAGGTGCCAATCACTTGGCATCAAAAGCCGGAGTAAACTTCAACTTCAATTTGGGCGAGAAGAAAGCATGGACCGTAGCCATCAAACCGGCTATCCTATGGGATATGAGCATGTGGGATGCCGACAGGGCTCACTCTCATCCCAACTTTAATGCCAACTATGCCAACTGGGAAATTACAGCCGGAGTGATTTATCACTTCAAGAACAGCAACGGCAAGCACCACATGACGAAAGTCAGAGCCTACGACGCATCGGAAGTCAGCGCATTGAATGCTACCATCAACAACTTACGTCAAGACGTAAACTCCAAGGATGAAAGCATGAGAAATACGGCAAACAAACTCCGCAACGAGGAACAGAAATCCGCCGATTTGGAAAGAGCACTGAAAGAATGCCAGAACCAGGGTCCGAAAGTGATTACGAACAATAAGAAAACATTGGAGTCTGTCGTAACCTTCCGTCAAGGCAAGATTGTCATCGACGCGTCGCAGCAACCCAACGTAGAACGTATCGCCACTTATCTGAAGAACCATAAAGAAGCTAAGGTGAACATCTTAGGATATGCTTCTCCTGAAGGAAGTGCCGAAGTGAACGAACGTATCGCCAACCAACGTGCAGAAGCCGTGAAGAATATGCTGGTAAACAAATACAGAATCGACGCCCGCCGTATCACAGCTAAGGGACAAGGCGTAGGCTACATGTTCGAGGAACCGGATTGGAACCGCGTCAGCATCTGTACGATTGTTGAAGATTAATCATCATTAGACTGATATAAAAAAGACCGCTTTTCGCAAGCGGTCTTTTTTATACCTTTTGTCGTCCGAGAATCCTAAAACACTGTGATTCTGCAATCTACATATCACTCCATCAGGTTCCTCGTTTTAACATTTTTTTCTCAGCCAAACGATTTTTCAATCTCATGAGATTGATTTTTCATTCTGCGCCAAACGATTTCCCGTTTGCCTCATATCGGCAAAACGCCTTCGGCAAAGGCATTTATCCTCCTGCAGAAACTGTCCCTTTTATCAAAATTATGGAAAACATCAACGGATAGCCCCTGCTTCAAGAGCCAACTCCCGGCAAGCCTTACGGTCTATTTTCCCGTTCCCGGCCACCGGTACGGCGGCCACACGCAAAATATGCCGGGGGACATGGTAGCGGGGCAGAAGCGCCTTCATCGCGTCAAACAGGCCGACATCATCCATCGGGAAATCACGGATAACCAACAACACCAAAGCCTCGCCCAACCGCCTGTCCGGTACGGAAGTCAAGGCAAAAGGCACGTCGATAAGCTCTTTCAGCCGCCGCTCTTCCTCCTCTATCTGAATTTTCACGCCCCCACTGTTTACCACATTGTCCGCACGCCCCACGATCGTGAACGTGCCGTCGGCATGCAGACGCACCACGTCATTCGTCTCCAAATCGGAGGAGCACAATTCCGGTGCATGAATCACCAGCGTACCCCGAGCAGACAGCGACAAACTTACCCCCTCGAAAGGACGATAACCTACCGAAGCCTCCGGCCCGTTAAGTGGACGCAAAGCGACATGCGACAACGTTTCGGTCATGCCGTAAGTGGAATACACCCGGCAGGGCAAGTACTCTAAACGCCGTTCCAATGCCTCGTCCACCGCTCCGCCCCCCACGATGACACAACGCACACGCGACAGACGCTCCCGCTCGTCCGCCTGCTCCAACGTGTGGTAAAGTTGCATCGGCACGACAGACAGGAAATCCACCCACTCCTCCACGTCGGCCAACGGATGCCCCGACGGACGGCGAACCCATAGATGCAGTCCGGCCACCAAAGCACGCACGACCATCATCTTAGCCCCGATATACTTCAAGTCCATGCACAGCAAAGCCGTGTCGCCCGGACGCAAGCCGAGGAACTCACACGTCCGAACGGCACTGCGCATCATCCGCGCTTTTTCCACTCTCATCCGCTTGGGAACACCGGTGGAGCCGGAAGTCTGCACTTCCACCGTAGACGCAGGCGAGAACCATTCCGCCAGAAAGGCATAAACGGCCCGCAAAGCCTCATCTTCCTCTTCAACGGACAACGCGGCCAGTTCGTGCAAGTCTGCCGCCGAGAAACGCCGCCCCTCCACGCCGACATGCTGCCGTTCAATCTCCGTCTGCCACATACCACAAACAATCTTTCCGGATCTCCAACGGCATCGGCACGTTGTCGGTGAACAACATCCCCGTGCCCAATCCCTGCGGCATCCGAGTGTGCCATGTGGCACACCATTGCGCAATGGCATTCAAGCCAACGTTCGACTCCAATGCCGAGGTAATCCACCATCCGACGTTCCTCTTTTCCGCCTCTTCTATCCACTCCCGGCAACCGGAAAACCCGCCATGCAGCGAGGGTTTCAGCACGATGTACTGCGGATGGAGCGCGTCCAACAGCCTCCGCTTCGCTTCAAGGCTGCAATGTCCTATCAGCTCCTCGTCGAAAGCGACGGGCAAGGGCGAAACCGAAGTCAGTCCAGCCATTTCGTCCCACTGCCCGGCCCGTATGGGCTGCTCGATGGAATGCAAATCGAGTTCGGCCAACCGTTTCAGCTTGTCCAAGGCTTCCGCAGGAGCAAAAGCCCCGTTGGCATCCACCCGGAGTTCCACCTCGCGAGCCGGAAAATGCCGACGGATGAAACGCAACAAGTCCAGTTCCTCCTCGAGACCGATGGCACCGATTTTCAACTTGACACAACGGAAGCCGGCTTCCAACTTTTCCCTGATTTGCCTGTACATGGCATCATGGTCGCCCATCCATATCAACCCGTTGATGCAGATACCCTCTTCACCGCGCGAAAAGGGCGTATCCCACAAGGCATACGTCCCTCGTTCGAGATGGCGCAAAGCCGTCTCCAACCCAAACAGCATGGAGGGGTATTCCCTCCACCGTTCCGTATCGACCTGCCCCGTACGAGCCACCTCCGCGCATATCCCGCGCAACACGCCTTCGTAATCCGGCAAATCGTCTACACTCAACTGCGGCAAGGGAGCGCATTCGCCCCATCCCTCACGTCCCGGACATGCTTCGGATGCCATCCTGACGTACCACGACCGCCGCTCCGTGTACACTCCCCGCGACGTACCCGCCGGCTTTTTGAAATGGAAAAGCCGGGGGAAAATATCTATACTGTACGACGGAATCATAATTCGCCGACTTCTGCCACGGAAAGTCCCGTTAGTTCGGCTATATCTTCAGCCGACATGCCTTTCCCTTTCATGCGCAGCGCAATCTGCCGTTGCTTTTCCTTTTCGCCTTCGGCACGACCGGCGGCACGTCCCTCGGCAAGCCCTTTCTCAAGCCCCTTGGCAAGTCCTCCATCCCAAGCTTCCTTCATGCGCCTTTCTTCCCGTTCCTTGGCATAAGCCTCCACCGCCAAGTGGTCGCGGTAAATCTTGATGCTCTCGTCATACTTCATCCTGTCCTCCTTGGAAAGAGCCGCAATGTCCACAATCTTTTCCAATTTCTCAAACACTGATTTCCTTGCCTTGAACGGCAACCTCTGCAATGTATCCATATTCTTCAACACATATATCCATCGTTCAAAATCCGTCTCACACTCCTGCTCCTCCTTGGTAAAAGAGGGCAATTCCAAAAAGATGAAGCGCAACTTGTCAGAAAACGCCTCATGCGTCTCCCTGTCCGAAAGGACGATATCCGTACGCAACTTGTGTGAACCGGAATCCAAGCAAAAGTTCATGAAAAACACACCATACACGGCCTTGAGCCGGAACTGCCAATCCGCCCCGCGTTCGCCCTGACGCGCCACGGCACGCGACAAATAGTACAACGCCCTTTCGCGAAAATTCACTTGCGGACGGTTTTGCATTTCCACGATGAACTGCTCGCCCGACTCATTCGTGCAATACACGTCGTAAATCACACCCCGATCTTGGGCAAAGGCAGGCAGCACTTCCTTGTCCAGAAAACGGATGTCCACAATATGCTTCTCCCCTTCCAACAGGCCGTTCAGGAAGTCTATCAGCAAATCCTTATTGATTTCCTGACCGAAAATACGTTTGAAACCCACGTCCGTAAACGGGTTGATGAACCTTGCCATATCCTGCTATTTTTACAGTCCCTCTTGCAAACTTACGAAAAAAAGCCGTCCATCCATGTCACCGTGCTGCAAAAAGACCTCATTTTAAGAGAAAATATGCAAAAATACAGCCGGGACAAAGGATTCCTTGCCCCGGCTGCCCAAAAGACTTTTTTAGAAAACTAATCTAAACCATGCCATGTGCCCGTCGCCATCATATTCCATGGACACCTTTCCCGTACCTGTCCAACCGTCTTCCGACTCTTCCATACGCATTTCCGCTTTCATTCAGGCACTAAAGGAATGACTCACTCCAATTTCTGGAAAGTAAACAGCAAACCGTCCACCCGTAATTCACCATTAACTAACGTACCGATGGTACCATCCGTGATATACACCTTATTGCCATCAAGCACATAAGTGTAAGTCCTCACATTTTCCGCCACGAAAGACACCGTCTTTCCTGAAATAGTTTCCGTATGAAACGCACCGGACTTATGGCCTATGTAGCAATTCGTCGTAAAACTTTCTACGGTATTAGCATTCAGGAAACGGTATGAAACGGCTCCTCCTGTAAAACCGTCTTCATCGGCATTGTCTTCTTCCACCGCTTCTCTCGCCATATCACGAAGGTCTGTCAACGGCAACCAATATCCTATGACGCCTCCGCCACCTGTTTCATCATCGTCCTTATCGCAAGAAGAAAAAAACACCAACCCCAATAACAGGCACAGTATGAATCCCGGCAACTGCCATAATTTGAAACTTTTCATATCCATCACATTTTATCTTTTAATTAATCATTTATCGGCCACCGGGCGTATGGCTCCCCCGAGACAACAGTCCATCCCGTCTGTCGGTCCAGGCTCACCACCAGTTTCTCCCAATCCATAAACCAATAGATTACCATAAGAATACTGCTCAAACGTGCCTGTCCAATAAACGCTAAGCCCATTGGTAAGGACTTCTGACCCTATCCGCCGCCCACACAAGGGGAAAAAGAGCTTGTTCCCGTTGGGAGCAATGAACAGCAGCCCTTCCACATTATTATACAGAACCGTTTTCACGAGACAATCTTCCACCAAGTCATCCATTTCTTTCCGCGTGGGCATGCGCAAGCGGCCTTGCGATTTCACGTAAGCAATGTCCAACTCCGTACCGCTTATCTCCTTCGGAGGATTCACCCCGGCATAATACTCATAACATCCGGGAGCAGGCACATAAAAGTCATAAGTATCAATAATCCCTTGGTACTTGACAGTGCCCGTAGGATCGCCCCATCCGCACAAAACGCCGGTCTGCTCCGGTGAAGACGCATCCCAATTACACGAGGCCCATTTCACCCGACCTCCCATGTCTACCAGTTCGCCAGCCGTAGGCACATCGATACCATCGTCAGCAGGCTTCATCGTGAATGTTTTCGTATTGCCATATTCATAAGCCCCGTCTTTCTCAAAATATGCCCTGTAATAATAGGTCGTATTCGGTGTCAAACCTTCCAGAGTCGTTTTGAAATCTCCTGTCTCCGACATACCTACCTGTACTTTCACTACCCCTTCATTGCCGGCTTCCGGTGATTTCGATGTCCCGTAAACAAAACCATAAGCATATACCTCAGGCACTGTCCCGGTTATGGTGCACGTCCCGGAAACCTCCACTGTGGTGGAAGATAATCCCGAATAGGGTTGCGTCAGGATGGTCACGGAATACGCATCCTTATCACCGTTGCCGCTGCCCGTCCCGCCGTTATCATCGTCGCTACACGATACAAAAAACATCATGCCCAAAATCCACATCCAAACCGGACATTTAAAACATAACTTTTTCATTTTTTTTAATTTAATGTTGTTCTCGAATTCAGTTTACCATGCAAAGATAGGCAAATCGAGAAGATGAAACGGAAATGAATAGTTCCAAGAAGTTGACAGAAATATTGCCATTTGATTAACATCCCTATTCCGTTCCGGAACTAAAAGGAAGGGAAAAATTTACGTCACACTTCATTTCCTGTGAAAGGTCTCCGAAAAAGTCATGATGAAGAATACAAGAAATACGCCACAACAAAGAGATATCAATATTTTCTTTGCCGAATATTTTATATACGTTAGGCCGTGTGCAACACAACTGTCTTGCAAACCATGTCACCGTACGTCCTTGCTCGTGAAGCGTGCAAGCTATAAGCTGTCCGATATGCAGCATACCCCTCTTTATTCATCCGGACTCCCAACGGACATGTTAAATCCAACATAAGAACTGCCTGTATATAGAAAAGGCGTAGGAATCTTACCTTTGCCCGTTCCGAGTTCCAAGGCCTTCGCATGCCCACCTGTCAAGAACGAGCAACGCAGAAAGCCCACGCCGATATGTATACGGCATGTCCTTTCCCCGAAAGGAAGGGACAGTACGTAAATATACATACCACGAGGACGTTACCGGTTGCCATCTGTTCTTTCGACAGGTCAAAAGGTGCGAAGTTCTGAAACCCGAAAGCCAGACGCTTGTAAACGTCTTCTCCATATATAATGCACATATCCTTGCCCACCCTTGGGCTTTCTGCGGAAATGTACAAGGCAAATATAGGAAAAAATGATGAATACTGATGTTCTCCATTCATTTTTTCTTCTTTTTGCAGTATCCGAACTTATCTAAACCTATTGGCCAGTAAACAGTGATAAACGAGTGATGAAGAAATTCTCCTATTGAAAATCAGAAGAAATATACTACTATGTATTGCATAGTACCAATATAATACATATCTTTGCATAGAACAAAGGGACGCACCGGCCGGACGTCTCCTTACTTAAACGCTAAAAGCCTATGAACGTAGACAATGCAAAATCACAAATGCGGAAAGGAATGCTGGAATATTGCGTCATGCTGTTACTGCGCAAGGAACCGTCATACGCCTCCGACATCATCACACGGCTGAAGGAAGCCGATTTGATTGTCGTGGAAGGCACGCTCTATCCGCTGCTCACCCGACTGAAAAAGGACGGACTGCTGAGTTATGAATGGCGCGAATCCACTCAGGGACCTCCGCGTAAATATTATGCCCTGACGCTCGACGGCGAAACCTTCCTGGCCGGACTGGACTGTGCCTGGAATGAGCTTTCCGCCACCGTGGGACACCTGAAATCGGAAAGCCCCATAAGGCTGCCTTTACAGGGAAAAGACTGAATCCTTAACTTTTAAATTCGAAAGCTTTATGAAAAAGAATATCACCATCAACCTGTTCGGTTCGCTGTATGCCATCGACGAAGATGCCTACGAACTGCTCAACCAATACCAGAACAACATGCGCCGTTACTTCTCCCGTAAAGAAGGAGGCGAAGAAATCGCAGAAGACATCGAACGCCGCATAGCCGAACTTTTCGACGAACTTAAAGCATCCGGCGTAGAAGCCATTACCATCGAACATGTGAGGGACATCATCTCACGCATCGGTAATCCGGAAGAAATGGACGGCACCGAAACGGAAGCGACTGCCGACGAAACGGATGATGCCCCAAAGGAAAGCGAACGCAAAGAAAACGTACATAAAAAACTGTTCCGCAATCCGGACGACAAAATGTTGGGTGGCGTCACCTCCGGATTGGCCTGCTATTTCGGTATCGACCCGCTGTGGCTCCGTCTGCTCATGATATTATTTGCCTGGTTCTCTCTCGGCACTTCCATTATCATCTATCTCATCCTGTGGATCATCATTCCGGAGGCGTGGACTCCCGAAGACCGCCTGCGCATGCAGGGTCGTCCCGTCAACATGGAGAACCTGCGCGACGAAATCATAGACGGCGCACGCAAAGCCGGACAGTATGCTTCGGCCCCGAAAACCCAAAAGACGGTACGGGGATGCCTGACCGTCCTGTTAGACATTGTGACGGCTATATTCAAAGGTTTCCTTTTCCTCGTCGTAGGCGGTATCCTCCTCTTCGTTACAATCATGTTAATCGCCATCCTCATCGGGTTTTGCCTGTATTGCTTTTCCGCTTTTACGGGTGGAGTGAGCGACGGAGTGTTCAGTTCGCCTGCCGAACAGTCTTTCTTCAATGCATTGATCAACGGCAGCCTCCGCCAAGGCATCTATTGGACGGCATTGATAAGTTCCATCACTCTGCTTATCCTCACTTTGTATATCGGTACACATTCCATCCTGCGCATGGCGGGACGCATACACCCCATGACTTTACCCAAACGGTTGGCCCTCATCGGAGGATGGATTATCACAGCCGTAATCTTTATCGCTTCGATGATCCAAAGCAGCATTTCCTACGACTGGTACATACGGGACTACAGAGAGGAGCAAAGGATCCGCAACGATTCCCTCGAACATCAAAGGCAATTAAGCTATTTAGAACACGAAGGTTGGAAAGTCGTCCGGCACAAAGAGTGCGGAAACAACTACGTGAAAAGCGGAGAATATTATACGGGCAACAGGGACGTGCAGTATATAGACGCATGGAACTTCAACCGGAAAATGGAATATGAGGTAGAACGAACCGTCCATGTGACACCAGGTATTTACCGTCTGGAAGCCGCCGCACGAACGGACGGACAAGGCTGTGAGATTTTTGCCTGTCATGATAACCGTGAACGGAAGGCTGACGTCCCCGTATATGGAAACCAAGGCGGGGAAATCTGGCAGGATGCCCAACGACAGCAGACGAGCGGAAACATTACGCTCGGCATGTGGAAAGATATTACCGAAGCCAATAAAGGAAGAGGTTACGGCTGGAGCATAGTAAGGATAGACAGTATCGTGACGCACGACGGCACCATCCGTTATGGCGTAACGAATATCCGTAGCGGAAAATGGAATGGAACGTGGTTCTCGGCCACGGATTTCAAACTGGAAAAGACCGGCGACCTGCCCAAGCGACACAAACCGCTCACTCCGCACAAATCCACCCGCCGTTCATAGAAAAAGTTCCCTGATATGAGTTCGGTCCTTCACAGGATACCTCATATCAGGGAACTTACACAATATTAACCTAATTTCTACTGTACTTATTCTTCATGGAAACCAGAAAAAGGCGTGTTTCTCCATCCTGGTTCGTCTCCGAGTCCGGACTTTTGAAACGCATGGCAAAGATAGGATAATCCTTCTCTTTCATAGGTGACAGATAAACACAAAAAATAAGACATTTTCATCCAAATGCAATCCATGCACCATTTCTACCTGTTTTTGACGCTCTTTTTATCCTGAATTTCGGAAGGACAGCATACGCAAGAAGTTACCAAATCTCGTCCCATATATTGCGGTTACTCAACTGCTCCGCATCCGTATATTCGTCGTGGATACCCATCGAACCGGGAGACCCACAAAGCATGTCTTGCTGCTGCAACGCCATCACGCTGACCGCAGGAGTTGAATATTTCTTTTTTTCCATATCGTTTGTTATTTTAAGATTTTCTTTCCGTTTACAATATAAATTCCTTTCGACAAACCGTCCAAGGCTTCTGAGGCCTTCACTCCGGAGCGCACGAGTACGCCGGAAATAGTGTAGACATCCACCCGGGCATCTTCTGCCGCAAGAGCCGTATCGGTGATTCTCGTAGTACCGAAATCAAGTGCAAGGAAGTTGACCTCTTGCGCCTCGTTTTCAGGTAGAGCCAGATATGCCTTGTTTGCCCCGTTCATGATGGAAGAACCACCCTCAACAGCAAAGTAGAAGCCAAGTCCCTTTTCGCCATCGGCCAGTTTGTAGTATTTGTAACCTGCGTCAGCGATGGTCGCCGCTTCTATCGTACCATCCAACAGGTTATTTTCCGGACTGGCCACGTTGGCCACGCTGTACTCAGCCTTATAATCTCCAACCGCACCTTTCAAAATGACACCGGTACGCCCCGGCACGGTACTGCCTGCCGGATAACGCCAATCCACAGCCACGGTAGCAGCATCTTCATTCGTCACCACGCCGCCAGTCAGCCCCTCAGGCACAGTAAAGGCATTGGCAGAATAATAAGTGGCCATGCCTGTGTCAAACACACTAATGGACTGTGAAGCCGCTTCGGGGGCACCAATGTAGTACAAGCGGAAGTTGTCGGCTTCCCAATGTTGTCCATTGCCAGCGACTATAGCTTCACCCTTCACTCCTAAATAAAGGACACCTCCGCTTACTGTCATCTGTAGTTCCGTAGTAGAACCGTCATTGTCCCCAGTAGCAGCACTATAAAGCGACTCATTGCCATTAAAATCGGCAAACTTCATGTTCACATTGTCCAACGAAGCATATAAATTCACATTAGCAGCGTCACGAGTGCAATAAGTAGCGGCTTTCAATAAATAAGTGCCATCCGGCAAATTGACCATACCATCTTCTGTCCCACCTATTTTAGTATAATAATGAGCTCTACCTACATTATTACTTTCATTGGCCGACCAACTATAAGACCACAGTGCGGCATCGCCTTTTCCCTCCGTGGTAACCTGAGGATTAGTATATTCCCCAAGTGCGGCCACAACCCATCCGTCCAAAGTCTTCATGTCCTCTACCGTCTGGTAGATATTCGGATTCCTGATGAAGCTGGTCAGGTCGATGGGAGACTCAGCCGATGCTTTGGCCAAGAATTCCACCGTCATCGCATCTCGGCAAGCTAAATTCAAGGCTGCCACGTCGGCCACCACTCTTTCATAGGTTAAAGCCGCATCATCCAAATCACTCACGACTTGTTTGTATGCTTCCGTCCCGTCAAGCCCCGTTATTGCGTCAGCCAATGCCCTGGCCTTGTCCAAAGGATATATCATCCCCCTCCAAAGTTCGGCATTCTCAACTTGAGCTGCAAGCTTTCCCGTATGGGCAGAAGCCTGTTCCTGCATCGCCGACATCGACGTTTCTTTCAGTGCCTTTTCTGCCTCAGCAATACCTTGAGCCAAAGCTTCCTTCCCTGCCGTAGACAAGACATAGGTACCGTCCTCCACCTTTGCATAAAACGACTTGGCTGTTTCCACGGCATTTACCAAGGCTTCCACGTCGGCTTGCACGGCCCGGGCGGCAGACATGGCATCGGACACGGCTTTCTGCGCAGCCTCCACGCCGTCGCCCGAAGCATCCTTGTTTTCATCATATACCGTTTGCAACTCTCCGGCGATGGCGGTTGCCCCTGAAGCCATGAAGTCGCCGATGAGCACCTTTAGCATCCCTAATGCGCTTTGGAATATCTCGGAAGCATCCGCCTCGCCCAAATACGTCAGGCGGAAAGTATCGAAAGCAGTCCAATCCTTTCCGACATGCGCCTCTTTCTTCACGCCTATCCGCAACGTGCCGTCCATCACTACCGTACGGACTTCATTCCCCGCATAACGCCCTGCAAGAAAGGCATCCGCCGCCTGATCCATATTATTAGGAATACCATTTCCATCATCTGCCAACAACTGAAGCGGAGCCTCGTCCGCATTGGCATATAAAACGGCATTTCGCGCTCCTGCGGCATCTACATTGCCGCCCGGACGATAATACCCTTGGCAAGACACCAGATAAAGCCCGTTCTTCACTCCCGTCAGGACTTGGTACACATCGAAGTTTTCATTATCGTATGCTTCCGTACAGGAATTTGTAGACTTCGCAGCCCTTTCAGGCCCGATGAGCGTCAATGTGCCACCGTTGTGGCTTTCCTGCCAATCGCTCGGTTGTGACCGGTCGAAGTTAGCACCTGTAATATAGAAGGTTGCATCTATTCCCTCTTCTTCCGTGGCCTTTTCCAAGGCACTAATACGCTGTTCCTTAGACACTAAAATCCATTGGTTATCAGTCAATTGATCCGTTCTACTCAAGACAGTTCCCGAACCCGAATAATACAAATAGCGACCGTTGCCAAACAAAGAAAACTCATAAACGTCGTCTTCCTGGTTTGAATCTATGAAATCATACCCGTTTTTATCTTTATCGATATAGTCATCTTTCAAATATTTATCGGACATGGTCTTGATGGCATATTTCCCATCGGGCATCACTTCTAACGTACATAACAAGCCGGGCTGCCCTAACGAAGCCTGTGTACCCCAACTGTTTGCACCGAGCAAAAAACCATTCCCAACCTTATTGTAAAGGTAAAACTCTCCGCCCTCAGAAGGCAATGGTTCACCTATCCAAGGAGAATTCTCTTGTGCCCAAATGCCATCCACTGTAGCACATGCCAACAACAAGGCCATCAACGACCTACATATCCCCACTGACGAGGATAAAGAAACCGGTAATTTCTTCTTCATGTTTAATAGTTTTAAAATTCAATGTTTTCCATCGTGTCATAGCCCAATCTGTTAATGAGGACATGAACAACACAAAATTATACCTTTCCCTTTTCAAAGAATGGGACACAAAATAACAAATGATAGGACATATTTTACTAAAAAGCCTTTTTTAAACCAAGGACTGCTTTTCCTATCATATTTCTATAGAAAAGATGAACTTAAACTAAGAAAATCCGGTTTGAACGCTTAACCATTCAAACCGGATAAAATAAGATTGAAACGACTAACTTTAAAAGTTCCATTTCGGTTTACGCTTTTCCAAAAAAGCCCGGCCGCCCTCCTGAGCCTCATCGGTCATATAGTAAAGCATCGTGGCATCCCCAGCCAGTTCCTGGATACCGGCCTGGCCGTCCAGTTCGGCGTTCAGCCCCACCTTTATCATACGCAGGGCCAACGGACTGAGCTGCATCATCTCTTCCGCCCATGCCACATATTCGTTTTCCAATTCGGCCAAGGGCACCACCTTGTTGACCAGTCCCATGTCGAGGGCCTCCTGAGCATTATACTTCCGGCACAGGAACCATATCTCACGGGCTTTCTTCTGACCTACGACACGGGCCAGATAAGAGGAACCGAAACCGGCGTCAAAACTCCCTACGCGCGGACCGGTCTGTCCGAAAACGGCATTGTCCGAAGCTATCGTCAGGTCGCACACCACATGGAGCACGTGGCCTCCGCCGATGGCAAAGCCGTTGACCGCCGCAATCACGGGCTTGGGCAACGAACGGATTTGTTTTTGCACCTCCAACACATTCAAACGGGGCACACCGTCGTCCCCGACATATCCCCCGTGCCCTTTCACGTGCATGTCGCCTCCGGAACAAAAGGCCTTGTCGCCCGCTCCGGTCAACACGACCACGCGGACATCGCGCCGCTCGCGGCAAATATAAAGCGCGTCGCTCATCTCCGACACCGTGCGCGGCGTAAAAGCGTTGCGCACCTGCGGGCGGTTGATGGTGATACGGGCGATACCGTTATAAAATTCAAAAAGAATATCATCGTATTCTTTTAAAGTTTTCCATTCTCTGTTCATATCCTTTATCTTAAAAAGTTCTTCCATTCCTCCTTTATCGCATGATAATAATTCCGTTGCTCTTCGGCATCGGTCTCCGCATCGGTAAACACTTCCAACAAGACAGGAGCCGTGGCTGCTTCGTCCAGCAAATCATCAAGGGCGGCCAGAAGGGACACGGTATCCGTGACACGCAAATAGGTGAATCCCTGCGATTCGGCCCAACCTGCCGCCGATGCACCATGAGAAGCCGTCACGAAACGCCGCGTATCTCCCGCCATGTCCAACCCGGGCAAGGCATGGAAAATGGCCCCACCGCCGTTGTTCAACACCACGATGCGGAGGTTGGAACGTACATGGCCGTTCCATAACGCATTCATATCATAAAAGAAACTCAAATCGCCTACAAGCAGGAAATTCAGGCGGTCGGACACTGCCGCATAACCCACCGCAGCCGACACGGAACCCTCAATGCCGTTCACTCCCCGGTTGCACTGCACTTCCACACCTTCGGGCAGGCGGCACAATTCCGCCAGACGCACGGCCGAACTGTTGGCCAAATGGAGCACTGCATGGGGTGGCAATGCCTCCAACACGCGCCGCACGGCATATATCTCGGAATATCCGGTTTCCGGAGAAGCCAACCGGGCACAACTTTCATGCCACAACTGCGCATACGCCCCGGACAACAAAGCCTCCGACCGGAAAAACAAACGAAAGAAATCAGCAGGAGAAGCCTCCACAACCGTGGTCAACGCACAAAACAAATCCGCCGGAAGGCCGTCCGGCGAAACATGCCAGTGCACCAATGAAGGCGTACGCCTCAGGAACTGTTTCAAACGTTTCGACACGACATGCCCGCCTACAGTAATCACCAAGTCCGGGCGCAACGCCTGCAAGTCTTCCTCACGGGCTGCATACAATAATGCATCGAAGCCCCGTACCGCCTCCGAAGCCGACGGACAATTCCCTAGCACTTCTGTCAACCAAGCCACACGGCTGCCGGACAGACAGGCCGCTACACCCACCGCCTCGTCCGAAGACATCTGCCCCGACACGACCAGTACCCGCCGATACTTGGGAAGCTCTTCTTTCAGGAAGAAAGCCAAAGTCCGTCCCTCATCGGACATATCCCGCCGTACCATACGCCGGACGGAAGGCAAAGCTTCCGCCGTAAAATAAAACAACGGTTCGGAAAGGGGCACATTAATATGCACCGGCCCGTAACCGTGGTGGTCCACTTCGAGCAAAGCTTCATTGACAAGCCGATTGGCATACCATTCATCTTCCTCGGTACGTACCTCGGGCAGGTTGACCGCCTTCCGCACCAAACCACCGAAAACACCCGGCTGCGGCAAAGTCTGCCCGTCCATCTGTCCTATCCAAGCCGCCGGACGGTCGGCGGAAACGACTACCAAAGGCACCCGCCGGTAGAACGCCTCGCATACCGCCGGATGGAGGTTGAGCAAAGCCGAACCGGAGGTGCAACAGACCACCACGGGAGCCTGCACGTGCAACGCCAATCCGATGGCGAAGAAACCGGCACTGCGCTCGTCCGTCACCGAAAAGCATTCAAAACTATCACACGTGGCAAAAGCCTGTACCAACGGCACATTGCGACTTCCGGGACACAACACCGCCCGGCGTACCCCATGCGCACGCAGCAAGGCCACAAGCTGCAACACGTTTTTCTTATCCGAATACATCAGTCCCTCCTTTCGAGATTACATATTTCATAGTCTGCAACTTACGTTCCGTCTCCATCCATTCTTCTTCGCACACGGAAGCCGGCAAGATCCCGCCCCCGGCATACAGGCGGATTTTTTCCGCCCCTTCGCCACATTGCATGCATCGCAAATTCACATACAAAGCCGTCCGCCCTTCCGGCTCCCACCGTCCGAGGAAACCGGCATAATAGCTGCGGTCATATCCTTCATGCGACAGGATGAAGCGGAAAGCCTCTTCCTTGGGCAACCCGCATACGGCAGGCGTAGGGTGCAAAGCCTGCAAGATGTCCCCCAAGGCTTCGACCGAAGAGAGACGAAAACGGATGTCGGTTTTCAAATGGGCCAGTTCTCCGGCCGTAGCCGTATAAGGCCCTTCCAAAGTGAACCGGACACCTCGTTCGCGCAAGCAACCGCCGATATATTCCGTCACGAAAGCTTGTTCGCGGATGTTCTTTTCCGACCACGGAGCTGTCAACTTCCCCTCTTGCAGGAATTGCGTACCGGCCAAAGCCACCGTACGATACTCCCCTTTGCCTCCGGCCAAAAGGATTTCGGGCGTAGCCCCCAACCAGAAACCGGTTTGCGGCGTATGGAACAAGTACACATAGGAATGTACATAACGGCGACAGGCCGCCGTGAAAGCCCGTGCCCATGAAAAGCCATGGGGAAAAGCATCCGTACAACCACGCGAAAGCACCAACTTCTGAAAATCTCCGGCACGAAGCGCACCGGAAAAAGCACGAAAAGCCTCACGATACTCCTTCGACGGCTGCTCCTCCAACCGTCCGCAAAAGGGCATCGGCGCAGGTGCCTCTACCTCATCGGAACATACAGCCCGGGATATACCGACCTCTATTTCTTCCTCCAAGGGAAGCAACCATAAAGGATGCCCCTCTCCGAACCGAAAAGGGGCAAATACAAAACCAGTCTTCCCGTCGTTGGACGGGAAGACTTCAAAAGATTGCAGGGAAGACCGTGCCGCCCGTATGCCGTGGCAAACCCTTTCCCCCGGTTCACGGTAGAACACGAAGGCTTCTCCCTCCTTAATCCATTCACCGATTACCTCTTCGTCGTTCCGCATGCGGCTCATTTCCGTTTCATCACGCTATTCATCACCCGGATGGATGAGACCAACTTCTCTGTAGAGGTAAACACATCCACATTCCACACATGTGAAGAGCGCCCTTTATGCACAATCGTGGCCACAGCCCTCACCGTATCTCCCTCGTGAGCCGAAGAGATATGGTTGCCACTCACTTGCATTCCCACTACGAATTCATCGGGATTGCATATCACCATTGAGCCTAATCCGGCTACCGTCTCTGCCAAAGCCAGCGTAGCCCCGCCATGCAAGATGCCGAAAGGCTGGCGCGTGCGGTGGTCCACCGGCATGGTGGCTTCTATCCGCTCATGGGAAGCATAAGTATATTGTATGCCCAAGTTCCCCATCAACGTAGTCTGCGCCTGCGCATTCAAGGCATCGAGCGGTATCTCGCTTTCACGCACTTCGGCCAAAAAGTAGTTTTCCACGGCCACGGCCACACCGTCTTCATTGTTGGAAAGGGTCACGTAGTCGGCACAACACTTCACCGAATCCGGGGCATTCCCCATGGCAATACCCAAATCAGCCAATTGCAACATGGTCACGTCGGCCACGCCATCGCCGAACACCACAATCTCGTCCGTCTTGATGCCCTCCATTTCCATGATGACGCCCAACGTATTGGCTTTGTCCACCCGGCTGCCCACCACTTCCAGGAAATACGGTTCGGAACGGAACACATCCAATACACCGTTCAAACGACGCTTCCAATGGTTCTCCAACCCCACCAAAGCCTCCTCATCATCACTCACCAACATACATTTGCAAGGTGGGTAATCTATCGCCGCAGAGAAAAACTCCTGATGTTCCACTTTCATTCCGTTCAGAGCCGCCTCGGCTTGCACATGCGGGTCATTCGGGTTATTCGTCACGACCGTATCTCCGTTATAAGTAAGGATCGAAAAACCGTTTTTCTCGGCTTTCTTCTCCAAATAAGTGATATGTTCCGGATTGATGCGGCGTTCAAATACCACTTCTCCGTTGGAAGCGTTAATCACCTGACCTCCGTTATAAGAGAGGATATACCCGTTATATGTACCCAATTCAAGTTTCTTGGCCAATGGCAGCAAACCGTAAGTGGGGCGTCCCGATGCCAACATGATACGCACGCCCATCTGCTGTACTTTGAGCAAAGTAGTCAGCGTCCGCTTACTAATCTCTTTCTCGTCGTTCAACAGTGTCCCGTCTACGTCGAGCACTAACATTTTGTACTTCATACTCCCACGTTTTTTATTCATGTACACAAATATAGTGAAAGCCTTTCAGAAAAGAAGACAGAAGAAGTAGTTTATCGCAAAGCTTCACGTTTTTTAGGGAACGACACCAATAAAAAAAGCTGCCCCGCGCCTCATTTTCCGGCGCAGGACAGCCACTCCTAATAAATAGTCTTTAGCAAAACATTATTTAACTAATACCTTAACCGCCTTTTTCGTACCATCACTCATCAAGTCCTGACGGATGTAGATACCGCGCTGCTTCGGTCCATCCACACGTACACCGTTGATGGTGTACCATACGGAACTTACCACCGTAACCGCACCGTCGGCTGACACACCGTCAATGCCATCCACGAAACCATCCGGCCTGTTGGCATCGCCATCCCCGTAGTAGTAGAGACGGAAGTTATCGAAGCATGACCAGTCGTTCGTCAGCATACCCGTCTTGCGGACACCCAATACCGGCTCTTCACCTTCGCCCACGTAGAAATACGTGTCGCACTCATACTCTCCGTCTTCGAAAGCCAATGCAGCTCCTGCCGGTTGGTCCACAATGAAATGGTACAGCATGTCGGATTTCGGGAACAGGGAATCGGGCAAAGCCACATCACTGCCGTCATACTTCAATTCACTGACGTGCTCAAAAATGGAAGGTAACTTCTCGCTCCAATTACCGTCACCGCATTTAACGAACAATTCCGCATTTTGGGCATCCGCGCTGTCGCGACGTGCTACGCCTGCATCGATAAATCCACCCGCACGATAGAAACCGTTCATAATGACACGGTAATAACCCGCAGGAGCGTTGTACAAAGGTTGGTAAACCTCGCTGCTGTCGTTGTAGATTTCAAAGAGCATGGCATCTTTCACCCCCGTCATTCCGTTCAAAGACTCTACAGTCCAACCATCGGAAGACTTAGTATCCACAATTTCTCCATCGTTGTTCTCGCTCTTGGTCTGGAAACTCGGATTGATGATCAATCCCGTGGCATCCACAGGTTTGTCCTTGTTAGCCGTGGTGAAGTCGATATGACCGCTTAGCATCTTGGAATAAGCTTTGTCCAGACGGACGGAATAATCGTTGATTTCGTCCAAAGTGGCGAATATACCCTCTCCGCCAATCTTATTATCAAGGATTTCTCCAACCAAACGTTCCAATTCATCATAGCCTTCGGTACCGACATACTCTTCATAGCTGCCTTCACCCACACCACTCATCTTGTCCTTATGGTTCGTGACCTTTATATTCAATGCGGCAGCGGCCGATATCGCCTCTTGGTCTAACTTGATAGCTGCATTCAGAGCTACCGTATGCTCTTCATAAAGCTCGGGAGTCAGGTCCGCAACGGCATTGGCAGCTTCTATGGCTTTGGTCAAGGCATCCTTGGCCTCCTGCGTAGTCAGAGTATCAGACGAAAGCATGGCATTGGCATCCCGCAAGAGAGCATCCAAAGCCGTATATGCTCCATCCATGTTGTCGGCCCCCAGGTATTCCACTTGGAAATTGTCATATACCACCCAGGCAGCATCCCAAGTCACGCCCGACATCCTGAGGCCTAAGCGGAGCTTGCCGTCTTCGCCTACATAACAAGTCACCGCATTGAGATAGTTGTCCGGCGACTGGTCAAAGACAGCACGTGCGGCAGCCGTTCCATAGCAAAACCATTTCCCATCCAAAGAAGCGTCAGTGGGGAATGATATTTGCTCACAGTTTTCGGCCACATTCTCTTCTTGCGGGCAAGCTGTCACATGGAGAAGCGGTTCGGAAGCATCGTTACCGAAAAGGTAAGCCAATATGTCGTTCGTCTTGTCGCCTTCCTGGCCCCATCCTTCATGCCACGAGTTATTATTGGTAGAACTAGGGGAATAATAGCCTTGCATTGTAATCCGGTAAGACCCCTGAGGCAAATTGGTAATTTCCTGATAAACTTCCCAATCCTTTCCGCTCCATACTTCCGACAGTGAATTGTTTTGGTTGTAACTGCCATCACCTGTCTTGGTCCATCCGTCCGCATTGGCATCCCAACCGGGGTTCACCATTATCCCGGTCACATTATTGGTCTCGCCATTTATCAACGCATTCTTCACACAAGATATCCACAGCCTGTCGGCACGGGGCTGAATGCTGTCCAGTTCCAAAGGATTAAATGTCCTATTTTCATAAGCATCTTCCAGACCGCTCAAATATTCCTCATACTCCGGGAAAGCCTGATCTGCATAGGCTGATTCATCCCATGCCTCAGAAAGTTCGACCGTTTTAGCTGTCAATGCGTCATAGGCTTCCACATCGGCTTTCAACGTATCCATGCCGGCCTGCAACGACTTGACCATAACCCCCACAGCCTCTTCATCGATGTCCGGGTTTGATGCCGCCTGCTTTACCGTCTCGAGCAATTCGTTGTACTTGGCTTCACCGGCTGCGGAATATTTCTTCTTTTGAAGGTCGTAACCGTTCTTCAATTCTTCGGCCTGTGTAAGGACATTCTCCAGGATTCCGGCCACGCCGCCTTCTCCTTTCCCCAAGTATTCCAACTTGAAATTATCGACTGCCACCCAGTTGCAATTCGTATTGGCAACCTTGAATCCTATTTTGATGGTCCCATCCATGGCTAAGAATTCCAACACCGTGTTACGTGGCTGGGGGTCGGCCTCAGAGACGACCCCGTCTTTTAAACCACCGAACTCCAAGCTATGGGCTTCCGCACGTGACTCGATGCCGCTGTTTTCTGCATAAAGATATACACCATATGGACGTATCTTGTTATCATTCTGTTGGTAACCAATCGTGTTGGCCGTCAATCGGTAATTCCCGACTGGCATATTTTCCAGCACCTGCGACAATTCGGTGTCTGCCAAAGAACTTCCCCACCCGTTCCATCAGTGGCCAAATTCGGCTCTACAAATTGCAACTCCGGGCCGTCCCATGCGGCCCATAAAGGTAAGGTGGATGATGTCGCACCACACAACGCCATAACGGCAAGTAATCTGTTTTTCATCTCAATGAAATTTAAGTTAATTAATTGATATTCTCATGCTCTCCAGTATTTCGGTCGGGAAAGTCGATGCTTATCCACTGGTAGAACCTCAAGACATTGCAAATATAACGAGTAATCCTTTTCCTTTCATTGGACTATTTAAACTTAAATTAGGATTATATCAGCAAAAAGGTATTTTTCTCATATTTGTCAAGGAAAAGCACTCCATAAAATCAATCTGCGCCAAATGAAAAATCGTTTGCAGCAGATTGAAAAATAACTTGGCGCAGAACGATTTTTCGTTCTGCGCCAAGTTATTTTATCATTTCAACCTACTGATTTTATGCAAATTAGAACAAAATAACCCGAAGTCGGATTGTTAATCCTTTTTAGACAAAAAGGATTCCTACAACATCTGTGCCCAATGCATCAGTCCTTCGTAGACGAAACTCATCACGCCCAACAGGCAGACACCCGCCGTGCAGAGCGCCAACGTGAGGCGCACGCCCGGATGGCTGCGCAAGGGAGCCACCACCGGAAGGCCGTCCGCCGTAAGGGGCTCGGAGATGTACATGGCCTTGACCACCAACAGGTAGTAGAAAAGGGAGACGATGGTGTTCACCAACGCGAGGAACACAACCAAATACCACCCTTGGGCAAAGGCCGCCGCGAAAATAAAGAACTTGGAGAAGAAACCGGCAAACGGGGGGATGCCGCCCAACGAGAACAGGGCCAACGTCAGCACCAGTGTCAGGCGAGGGTTCGTGCGGTAAAGTCCGCGGTAGGCGTCGCGGTCGGTCCGGCCGCCCGCGTGCTGTTCGACGGTACCGATAACGGCAAAGACGGCCACGTTGGCCGCCACATACACGGCCACATAAAACACCAGCGAGGCCATGCCCTGCGCCGTGCCTGCGAGCACGCCCAGAAGGATGTAACCGGCCTGCGAGATGCTACTAAAAGCCATGAAACGCTTCATGTCGCCCTGCAGGATGGCCATCAGGTTGGCCACGGTGATACTGGCGACGGAAAGCAGGGCCACAGCGAGCGTCCAGTCTTCTTTCATCAAAGGGAACACGAAACGCAGGACGATGGCCAAGGCCACGGCGGCGGCTCCCTTGGAAATGACACTGAGGTAGGCCGTCACGCCGGTAGGCGCACCCTGGTAGACGTCGGCCGTCCACAGATGGAACGGCACGAGGCTCATCTTGAAGCCCATCCCGGCCAGGAAGAGCACCAGGGCAAACTGCTGCAACGCGCCGCCTTGGAGCATGGCCGGAAGGTCGGCAAAATAGAGCGTGCCGGAAGTGCCGTAGATGAACGACAGGCCGTAGAGCAGCAGGGCGGAAGAGAACATCGTACTCAGGATAAACTTGGCTCCGGCTTCCGCACTGTGGTGGCGGTATTTGTCGAGGGCCACGAGGCAGGCCATGGGGATGCTGGCCATTTCCAATCCGATGTAGAATATCAGGAAATGCCCGGAGGACACCATGAAGAACATGCCCAGCAAGGTGGCGAGCGTCAGCACGTAGAACTCGCCTTGTTTATAATGCGTGTCTTTCCGCCCCAGCCATTCGCCGCTTTGGAGGAAGATAAGCAACGTGCCGGCCGAAAGGATGGACTTGACGATGGACGTGAACGGGGTGTTGACGTACATGCCGCCGAAGAGTGCGCGGGTGTCGGGCGTAAGGTTCAATCCTATCTGGAGTGCCATCAACACGCAAATGACCGGATGAAACCAACGCTGGCGATGGCGGCCCATGAAAAGGTCGGCCAAGAGGGCCACCAACAGAATCAACACCAACGACAGCTCGGCATGCAAAGACAATATAGCAGATAAATTACTGTTCATAACTTGGATCAGGGAAGATTAAAATGTGAAACAATAGGCTCTACACTGAAACTGATGGTGTCGCTCACCCACCACGGGGCAAGTCCCAGTCCTGCCACACACACAATCAGGCAAATGACGGCAAAACGCTCGTCCCACGTGGCATCCGTCAACTTCAGATGCTCGGGGTTACGGCACGTGCCATAAAGAATCTTGCCCACCACACGCAGGATATACACTGCCGTGATGACGATACTCATCGTGGCGATGACGGTGCAGGCGCGGTGGAACACGTCGGGATGTTCGAAAGAACCCACGAATACCGTCATCTCGGCCACAAAACCGCTCAGACCGGGCAGGCCGAGATTGGCCAGGCCGGCAATGACGTACCCCACAGCCAGGAAAGGCATGACCTTCATCAATCCATTCAACTCGCGCACGTCACGGGTGTGCGTCCGGCCGTATATCATGCCGATAAGGGCAAAGAACAAGGCCGTCATCAGCCCGTGGCTCAGCATTTGCAGGATGGCGCCCGTGCAGCTCGTGCGGGTCGCCATCAGCAAGGCGAAAAGCACCAGGCCGCAATGGCTCACGGAAGAATAGGCATTGATGTATTTCAAATCGGTCTGCACCACGGCGCTGAAAGCCCCGTAAACCACAGAAACCGTAGTCAGTATCAGGAAGAAGTCGCCCCACTGGGCCAGTCCTTCAGGCATCAGGTACATGGCAATGCGGAAACACCCGTAGCCACCCAGTTTCATCAACACGCCGGCATGCAACATGGACACCGCCGTAGGGGCGGAAGCATGGCCGTCGGGACTCCATGTATGGAACGGGAACAAGGCACCCAATACGCCGAAACCCAAGAACACCGCCGGAAAGAACAGGTGCTGCATCTCTTCGGGGATATTATGCAAGCTGGCAATCTCCAGCACATTCATCGTCTGCGCCCCGGCTCCGTAATAGATGCCCAGGATACCGATGAGCAGGAAAGCCGACCCGCCCATCAGCATCAGCGTCAGTTTCATGGCGGCATATTCCTTACGCCCGCTGCCCCATACACCGATGAGCAGGTACATCGGAATGAGAGCCACCTCGTAAAACATGAACATGGTGAAAAGGTCGGTAGAAATGAAGAAACCGAATACGCCCGTGGAGAGCAAGGTAAACCACAGGAAATATTCTTTCGTGAGGGGTTGCAGTTTCCATGAAGCGAAAGTGCCCGTGAACACGATGATGGCGCTCAGCAGCAACATGACCACGGAAATTCCGTCTACTCCGACGGAATAACAGATATGTAAGGGAGCGTACCACACGACACTGTCCGTGTAAAGCATCTCCGGCTGCGGCAAAGGCCACCAATTGGCTATCCATTCACGCATCCTGAGATAATCCACGGCAAGCCAGACCGCCAGCACCAACAACGCGGAAGAACCGGCTACCATCACTCCCCGTACTTGGTTGATGCCCCGGGCCATCCACAGCCCGAGCATCATCAACAGGGGAATCAATACGAAAAGACTTAATATATTCATATCGTTTTTACTTTTTTACCTCGTTAAAGAATTATCAGACGGCCAGCAAAACCAAAGTCAAAAGGATAATGCCGCTCAGGAACCAAATCACGTAAGCCTGTATCCGTCCGCTCTGCATAGGTTGTACCTCCTCCGCCGAAGCACGGGTGGCCCAAGCCAGAAAGTTCATGAAACCGTCTATCACATGGCGGTCGAACCACGCCAACGGGGCAGACACGCAGCGGAAAATAATCCGTTTGGTGACGAACAGCCAGGCTTCGTCCATATAAAAACGGCGGTAAGCCGCACGGTGCAGTTTCGGGAAACGCCGGGCCAGGGCATCGGCCACCGGCTGCTCGCTACGGGCATACATGAAAGTAGCCAAAGCTATGGCCAGCACGGCCACCACGCAACTCGTGGCTGCCACGCCACCGTCCAGGTGAATGTCGTAAGACAAACCGTCGCCCGTGACGAAATGCCCGAAGGGGATGAAACCGGCCAAACAGGTCACAGCGGCCAGCACCATCAACGGAAAGGTCATCGTAAGCGGACTTTCATGCGGCACGTGTTCGGCATGCAGTTCTTTATTCTCATGCCCCCAGAAAATGCAGTAGTACAGACGGAACATGTAGAAAGCCGTCATCCCGGCAATGAAAGTCATAACATAACCCATCACCGGACTGAAAGCAAAGCAAGCCGTCAGAATCTCGTCCTTGGAAAAGAAACCGGAAAACGGCGGAATACCGGCAATGGCTAAGCAGGCGATGAGGAACGTGACATGCGTCACCGGCATATACTTGCGCAAGCCGCCCATCACGGACATCTCGTTACTATGCACGGCATGGATGATGCAGCCCGCGCCGAGGAAGAGCAAAGCCTTGAACATGGCATGGGTGAAAAGATGGAACATGGAAGCCATGTAACCCAGACCGCCTTCATGGCTCGGCATGCCTGTAGAGACTCCTAAAGCCACCATCATGAACCCGATTTGGGAAATGGTAGAAAAGGCCAGCACCCGCTTTATGTCGCTTTGCACGCAAGCCACGGAAGCGGCATAGAAAGCCGTGAAAGCCCCGACGTAGGCCACAATGTGCAACGTTTCCGGCGCGTATGCGATATAAAGCGGGAACATCCGTGCCACCTGGTACACTCCGGCCACGACCATCGTGGCCGCATGAATCAACGCACTGACCGGCGTAGGGCCTTCCATAGCGTCGGGCAACCAGATGTGGAGCGGGAACATGGCGCTCTTACCGGCACCGCCCACAAACATCAACCCCAATGCCCACGGCAGCATCAATGCGCCTTGCATAAGGTTCTCCTCGGCAGGCGCAAAGGTGAACGTACCCATATAATAACCGTAAATCAGGATACCGATAAGGAATCCGAGGTCGGCAAAACGTGTCACGATAAAAGCTTTCTTGGAAGCGGAGATGGCTTCAGGCTTTGTATAATAAAACCCGATGAGCAGGTAAGAGGACACGCCCACCAATTCCCAAAACACATACATCTGGAAAATGTTCGTGGCTACCACCAGCCCGAGCATCGAAAAGGTGAACAAGCTCAGGAAAGCGTAATAACGCTGAAAACCCTTCTCCCCTTTCATATACCCGAAAGAATAGATGTGCACCATGAGCGAAACGGTGGAAATAACCACCAGCATCATCACCGAAATAGGATCGAGCAAAATACCCATGTCGATATGCAGGCCGGCCGCAAAGGGAAGCCACACGAAATTATAAGGTATCAGGGTTCCGAACGTCCCGTCGGCCAAGCGCGGCAAGGTGAAATAACCGTATGCCGTGACATAACTCAACACGGCTACCGCTCCCAATGACAACGAACCAATCAGACCGGCTGCGCGGTGGGACATCTTCATACCTGCCAATGCCAATACTAAAAAGCTCAGTACGGGCAGGAGGAGTATCAATATCGTATATTCCATATTATTTTCTTCTTTTTATCAGTTTCCGACGTCAACCCTTCAGGTCGCTGACGTCATCCGTCTGGATATTCCGGATATTACGGTACACATTTATCATAATGGCAATGGCCACAGCCGTTTCCGCCGCCGAGATGGCAATGCCGAAGAGCGTGAAGAAATGGCCTTCGAGTGCATCCGGATAAAAATAACGGTTGAACACGGCAAAGTTGATGTTCGTGGCATTCAGCATCAGCTCCACGGAGATGAGCGTGGCCAACAGATTGCGGCGCGTGAAAAAGCCATAAATACCGGCAAACATCATCACCGTACTCAGTATCAGATAATATAATGCATTTATTTCCATAACTTTGTTTGTTTAATCAACGTTTACGCGCAATCATGATGGCACCGATCATGCAGGCCAGCAACAACACACTGATTACCTCGAAGGGCAGGACGAACTGGTATTTCCCCATTCCGATAAGCGCGTCGCCTACTTTCACCGGGTCCAGTTCCACCAACGGAGGAACGGAGAAACGTGCAAAACCGTAAGACGCCAGCAGGAATACCGTCAATCCGAAACCGGCCAATACCGTCAGTATGGCTGCAAACCAACGTCCCCGCGGGATACGTTCGTTCATGTTTTTGTCCGAACGGGTCAGCAGGATGGAGAAAACGTAGAGTATTACGATACCGCCGGCATAAACCGACAACTGCACCGCTCCCAAATAGGTATAGCCCAACATAAAGTAAAGGCCTGCCGTCCCGAAAAGCACAAACAGCAAGGCCGTAGCCGCACGTAAAATGCGGCCCGACGTCACAGCCAGCACCGAACAGGCCGCCATCATCAGTGCGACAACCCCAAAAACTACTTGCCCAAGAGTGATTCCTTCCATATTTATATTATGCTTTTATAGGTTTGTTTTTCTCGGAGGCTGGTGCCAAAACCGAACCTTCCCGGTTCAACGTGAGCAGCAACTTGTCACGCTCAAAAACCGAATTCTCAAAATCGTTGGAAAAACGTATGGCGCCATGCGGACAGGCATTGACACAAAGTTGGCAAAACATGCAGGAGCCCAAATCATACTCATACTTCACCAAAAACTTCTTTTTCTTCCCTTCCGCATCTTCCCTCACCTCGGATACCACACGAATCGTATCGTTGGGACAGGCCATCTGGCACAATCCGCAGGCCACACAATGATGCTGGTTCTGGTCGTTATGAATCATTTCCAACTGTGCCCGATGACGTTCCGGTATGTAAAGCGTCGTATGCCGGTTTTCCGGATACTGCTCCGTCACTTTCTTCCGGAAGAACACCTTGATGGATGTCTTCAGTCCTCCCGCCAGGCTTTTCGTGCTGCGCCAATACCTTTTTATGTATTTTATAAACTTGCTCATTATTACTATCCTTTTAAAAAACCAGTCCGAAAACTTTCATTATCACCATGGTCAACATGATTACGAGCGACAAGGGCATGAGGTATTTCCATTCCAGCGTCAGCACCTGGTCGATACGCAAACGGGGGAAGGTCCACCGAATCCACATCAACAGGAATATGACGAAGAACGTCTTGCCCAGGAACCACACAATGCCGGGAATATAGTCCATCACGGCATTGAACCCGTCGAGCCCGGCCACATGCAAGGGCATCCATCCCCCCAAGAAAAGCGTGGTGGCTATACCGGCCGTAATGAAAAGGTTCAGATACTCGGCCAGATAGAAAAATCCGAAATGCATACCGGAATATTCCGTATGATAGCCGGCTGTCAGCTCTTGCTCGGCTTCGGCCAGGTCGAACGGCCCGCGGTTGGCTTCGGCATTACCCGAAATAAGGTAAATGACAAAGGCCACCAGTGCCGGGATATGTCCCTTGAAAATGTTCCATCCTCCGGCCTGGCTCTCCACAATGCCGCTGATGCTCATCGTCCCGCTCAGGACGACCATCGTAAGCACCGTAATACCCAGAGACAGCTCATAGCTGATAATCATGGCGCCGCTGCGGACGGCACCGATAATCGTGTACTTGCTGTTACTACTCCATCCGGCCAACAAAATACCGATCACCCCGATACTCGAAGCGGCCAACACGAAGAATATTCCTATTTGCATATCCAGAACTTCTGCTCCCTTGTGCCAGGGCAGGCAGGAAAACGAGATGACGGAAGCCAGAATCACCAGATAAGGCGCCAGTTCATAAAGCACATGGTCGGACTTCCTGAGGCGTATGATTTCCTTGGTCAGTATCTTCAACACGTCGGCAGGCACTTGCAACAATCCGCCTTTGCCTCCCACGCGGTTCGGTCCGATACGGCACTGGAAAGCACCGCAGACCCTGCGTTCCATGTAAATGAGCACCACGGCCAGCACGGCGTATGCCAGCAAAATGACTATGCCCAGCGCCAACCCTTCGATAAAGACAGCCCAGTCCTCAGGCATCACACCGCACAACGTACGGTGTATCCACTGCGTAAACGGTTCCAGACTGTAATAATCCAAAAATGCTTGATTCATATGTTTAAATGTGTCTGTATGTTATCTGTCAATATCCGGTATCACGAAGTCCATCGTACCGCCGATGGCAATCAGGTCGGCTATCTTCCCGCCCCGGCACACGGTGTCCATGGCATGCACCAACGGCAGCCCCGTGCTTCGGTAATGCAGGCGGTAGGGCGTCTTGTCCCCCCGGCTGATGAGGAACACGCCGAACTCGCCGCGGCTGGCCTCGACGGAAGCCGTAAACACGCCTTCGGGCAATTTGAGAATGGGCTTCGTCTTCACCCGGAACTCCCCTTCGGGTACATTATCTATCAACTGTTCTATAATTCTGCAGGATTCCATGATTTCATCCATGCGCACCATATAGCGATCGAAAGCGTCCCCATGCGTATAGGTGATTTCCTTAAAGTCCACCTTGCCGTACATCGCGTAGGGATGATGTTTGCGCACGTCGTTGGCCCATCCGGAAGCACGGCCCGTCCCGCCGGTACAGCCCAACGAGATAGCATCCTCACGCGAAAGCAAGCCGACCCCTTTCAGACGGGTGCGGGCAATGACGCTCTTGGTAAAGATATCGTGGTACTCATGGATGATACTCCGCAAGTGCACGATAAACTCTTTCGTCTTCCGCACGAAATCGGGATGCAGGTCGGCCTGCACGCCGCCAATCACATTGTAGTTCTGAATCAACCGTCCTCCGGTGGTATCCTCGAAAATGTCGAGAATCATCTCACGCTCCCGGAAGCCATAGAAGAAAGGCGTCAGCGCTCCCATGTCCATGGCCAGACAGGAATAAAACAGGAGGTGGGAATCGATACGTTGCAATTCGTCCATTATCGTGCGGATATATTGCGCACGTTCGGAAACCTCGATACCCGCGGCTTGCTCGATACACATGCACAGGGCATGGCGGCTCTGGTGGGCGCTCAGGTAGTCCAGACGGTCGGTCAGCGCCAGCGTCTGCGGATAAGTCAGGCTCTCGTTCATCTTTTCGATACCCCGGTGGATATATCCCAATATGGGGTCTATCTTCTTGACCATCTCGCCGTCCAACGACGTACGCATACGCAATACGCCATGTGTGGAAGGATGCTGCGGGCCGATATTGACAATGAAGTCATCCGGGCGGAACACCACGTTCTCGCGCCGTTCGATGGTCCCGTCCGCACGCAAGTCATATTCTTCCGTCACGTCGGCGTTTTCTTCATTCTCCATGTTGAGCGGGTTGCTGTCCATGTCATAATCCTTGCGGAGCGGATAACCCGCCCAATCCTCACGCAGGTAGAGGCGGCGCATGTCGGGATGCCCCGTGAAGCGTATGCCGAAGAAATCGTATGCCTCGCGTTCCTTGATTTCCGCCGTCTTCCATATCCGGCACACCGAGGGCAGGAAAGGATCCTCGCGCCCGTCCGTGTCCGTTCGCAACGTCACGCGGCCGCCCGTCCGCGTCGACTCCAACTGGTAGAACACGCTCAGACGGCCGTCTCCGTCCGCCGCCACAAGGTCCCGCATGAAGTCCATCGGTTCTTCCGCGTCGTCGTGCAGCCGGCGGCATACCTCCGCCACGTCCCGATCCGGGACCACTACCACTCTCTCGCCGGCCTCTTCCACCGTGGCGGCCGCACACCACTGCCTTATCTTTTCTTCTATCATACTCCGGCCTCCTTTCTTTCCCCGGCTTCGTCCGGTTTCTCCTTGTGGTTGCGCCCTCCGAGGAAACGCTCCATCTTGATTTTACGTTGCAACTGCATCATCCCGTAGAAAAAGGCTTCCGGCCGCGGCGGACATCCGGGAATGTACACGTCCACCGGGATGATGCGGTCTATCCCGTTCACCACGTGGTAACTCCGACGGAACGGCCCTCCGCTGATGGTACATCCCCCCACGGCCACCACGTATTTCGGTTCGGCCATCTGGTCGTACAACCGCTTCAGTACCGGGGCCATGCGGTAGGTTATCGTACCCAACACCATGATCATGTCCGCCTGGCGCGGCGAGTTGCGCGTCACCTCGAAGCCGAAACGCGCCATGTCATAACGCGCCGCCCCCAGGGCCATGAACTCTATGGCGCAACAGCTCGTGCCGAAAGTGAGCGACCAAAGCGAATTGCTGCGGCCCCAGTTGATCAGGTCGTCCAACGTGCCCAATACGATACCCGCCCCGTCGCGGTTCAGTTTCTCGACCATGCGCAGCAGGTAATCGTTATTCTTGAAATCGCCCGGCTCCATATCCTTTATCTTGGGCAACCCGTGTTTCATTTCCATTCCAACGCTCCTTTCCTCCAGGCGTAAGCCAGGCCCAGAATCAATACCGCAATGAAAAATACGATGCTCAACAGCCCTTGCATGCCGATACGGCTTACCACCGCCGCCCACGGAAACAGGAATACCGTCTCGATGTCGAATATCAGGAACAGGATGGCATACAGGTAATAACCGGCATGGAACTGAAACCACGCCTCGCCCCGCGTGGGCACACCGCACTCGTATGGCTCACCTTTTTGGGGGTTGAACGTACGGGGAGCCGCAAGGCGCGCTATCAGCAAGGCTGCCGTCACCAAAGCGATTGCCGTAAGCACCACGACCGTTAACAATGTGAAATCCGTCATTCTTAAAGTTATATTTAATTTAACAACCAAATATTATGTAGTGAAAGACATATCTTTTATTTTCTTTTCCGAGGGGAAAAGGACCATAAGATATGGCACTCTGAAATGATACCTATTTATATAATATAGGCCCCGTAGGGGTCACACCCTGATCCGTCTCAGGGTAAAGACATAATAATCCCTGCCGGGTCCGGAATCATAAGAATAGTATAAAGACCTGCAAGGAGATAAAAAACAGCCTACGGAAGCATAAGGAAAACCGGATAATCTTTCCGAGACCGCCATGTACTTGAAACACGACGTTTCAGACCCTTCATCCAAGGCAAAAGACAACGGGGCTATGTAATCAGAAGTAAAAAAGAAATAAGGAGTATCAGATGTCCAATATGTAACTTCTTGTCCAAAACTTTCCACAGACGGAGCACTTGTCTCAGCACAAAACATCGGTGAACCATGTTTTTCCATCGTGGCAAAAGCCATTAAGAAAGACATGGAAAACAGTAGCCACATACAGAGTTTATGCTTCATTTCCTCGTCTCTTTAATGGGCGCAAAGGTACATATATTATTTTAAAGCTTATTTTATAGAGGATTAAAATATCTAAATTAGAACGATTTAAGTGCTACTTTAAAAACTATCGACATAACCATTCACAAACTTTGTCTTGAAAGTCTTGTGCAGCCGCCACACGTTCCACACCTTGATTCATAATACAAAAGGCCAGCAAATGGTTATTCCCCGACCGTGCATAACCGGCCAATGTGGATACTCCTTCCAAAGTTCCGGTCTTAGCTCTTACATTTCCGTAGGCTTTTCCCTTCCTCATACGTTTTTTCAACGTACCGTCAACTCCGGCTATCGGTAAAGAAATATAAAGAGGTGAAAAAACAGCCTCATCACGATAAGCGTATCTCAGAAAAGCAATTTCAAGTTCCGGTGTCAAGTAATTATATAAAGAAACCCCGCTCCCATCGGCCACTATATATTTTCCGGGATCATAGCCCAACCGCCCTATCAACCGCTCAATGTAGTACATAGCTTCTTTTCTTGAAGCGTATGGTTTTCCTGTACGGGCTGCCAACTGATAAAACAGGGCTTCGGCACATAAATTATCACTCTCTTTCATCATCGGATGCAAAACGTCTGCCAACTGACGTGTCCGTCCGGCTAACAATACGCCATTTTGGGGACAACGGGCTTGTCCTCCAAAAACATGGCGGATGCCCAAGCCATGCAACACCTCGCTGAATGTCCTTATGAAAATATTCTTCTTTCCATATAATAAAGGAGTCAGCACCGGCATGTCATCATCCCAGCACCAACCCCATCCCCATTGTAAGGTATCTTTCATCGACACGTCTGCATACAGTCTCCCTGTTATGGAATCCACATCCGATTCTTTCAAAGCCTTGCCGAAAGAAAGCAAATCTTCTTTCCCGAAACAAGGGTCAAAACCTCCCACGACATACAGGTCTCCATGCAAAACACGTCCCCGGATTTCGCCCGTGTAGAACAAACGGGTTGCAAAACGATAATCACTCCCCAATTCGGAAAGCGCAGTGACAGCCGTTACCAATTTTTCGGTGGAAGCCGGACGCATACGCTGTTTGGCCTGGTAAGCATACAACAAAGTATCGTCGGTCAAATCATACACACACAAACCTAATTGCGAAGTAAACAATAGCTCATCTTGCAACAAACTATCCAGTCCGTCCTGCAAACACACCGACCACGAAGCCTCCTCCTCAAGCGGTTCACAAGAAATTCTCCCGGAAGAAAACAAGGGATTACCAACTCCCCCAACAAACCAAAAGAACCCAAAAAGTACTCTAAAAAGCCTCATATTCATAAGCCATCTGTCTTTTCAAGAAAATCTTCCTGTTTTCGTTTGAAATACCGGCAAAACTCTTCAGCCGGAAAAGGTGTGATAAATTTAATCGAACCGTCGTAAAACGTCAACATGACAGTATCCTTATTCTTTAAAAAGGACAAAGAAGACGGCCGTACGATATCCACCTTTTCGATGTCGGACAAAGAATACCTGCAGACTTTGGAAAACCGTCCCTGATGAATGAATAAGCAACCTTCATCGGTAAAAACATAATACGTATGAATCAAACGTTCCACCACGAAAACCAAAAAGACCATACAACACAATGCAGCCAAAGGCAATTTTACCCAAAAGAAATATATAGCCAACACTGTAGCAGGCAACAAACTGAAAAACAATATCTTCTTATTAATTTTTGCATGAAATGTCCGTATCATAAAACTAAAATTTAGTGCAAGTTACACTTTTTACGGATTAAATCCACAGAAAGCAAAAAAATATCCTGTATTTTTTGTTTATTTAAAAAAAGACATATACCTTTGAGACGATAGCAGAAAAACAAACTAAAACCTATATATTATGAGAGCATTATTTGTTTTTTCCGGCTTATTGTTTTACCTTTCCGCTTTCTCTCAGAATGCGATAAGGTTTGCGTATGATGCGTTAGGCAACCGGGTGAAGCGAGAAATCGTGTTGCAAAATTCAGATGTTGTCAAACGAAATATGTCATCGGAAGAAAAAAAAGAGGATAATTTCTATTCCGACATGCTCTCTGAAAAACAGATCCGTATTTGGCCCAACCCAACGGAAGGGCACCTGAAAGTGGAAATCCAAGGACTCGCCCCTGAAGAAAAAGCCTGTTTGCGCATCACATCGATGAGCGGAGCGGTTGTGGACGTAAAAGAAACAACCTCCTCCGTTTCCGAACTCGACCTGAGCCATTGCACGAATGGCATTTACCTGCTGCATATCGTGGCAGGTGGACAAGAAACCACTTGGAAAATCATTAAAAAGTAACGCTTATGAAACGGGGCCTGCTTTCTTTCTTCCTTTGTGCGTGCTGCCTCCTTTCCATCCTCGGACAAGAGGGGTACCCGGCTATTGACAACGATTACGTACCGACCCATCATACCATAAGAAAAGATTATGCAGTAGGACAAATAGACCTTTCGTCCGGAATATCTTCCACGGGAGCCAAAACCTATACCGTTCCGATAGCCACGTATCCCGGCATACGGAATCTGAATCCCGGACTGGCTCTGACCTACAACAGCCAACAAGGAAACGGGCTAATAGGAGTGGGTTGGTCGTTGGCCGGACTTTCCAATATTTACCGTACGTCACATACCATCCATTATGACGGAGATGTGGAACAGATTGGCATGAACCGCAGCGATGCCTTTATGCTTGACGGATTACGATTATTACGAGTGGATTCCGTCACTTTCCTTACAGAGCAAGGTTACATCCGCGCCAAAACACACTATACCGGTGATGTTTTGCAATATTTCGACGTTTGTTATCCGGACGGGAAAACAGCCGTATTCGGTTACAAGGATAATACGGAAAACCAATTATACTATCCCCTTACGGAACTGAGCGACTTGTGGGGGAACACCATCACTTACCAATACAACTTCAATTATGAACACAACCACTACCAAGTTCAAAAAATCAATTATAACGGAGCCTCGGTGGAATTCGGATATGAAAGACGTCCGGATCCTGTGGCCTTCTACCTTGGGGGAAAAGAAATCATCGAAAATACCCGGTTGCAGACAATTACCTGCAAATTTGGAACGAAAGAATTAGGGAAATACACACTGTCATACCAAAACGCGGAACATCTTGCCGGAAAGCCCAGCCTGTTGCAAAACATTACTTATGAAGCTGGAGGAAAGAAAATCAATCCACTGATTTTTTATTATGGAAAAAACAAGTCACAATTAACATATACTACGGAAGAAATAAACTGTCCGGATATATGGCACGGAGGCGAAGAAGCCCATAGCGCACAATTTGTAGTGGGACGGATGATGGGTAACGGGTATTCGGACATACTGGCTTCTGTTTCAGGAAAGACACCTTACATACAGGATAATACCAAAGACTTTGAATGCTTCTATAATCCTTTCAATCTTTCGGATTACATTTATACCTATACACTTTTAGGTAGTGGGAACGGAGAGGCTAAAAAAAGCTTTCCTTGTGGAACAGGATTTGTTGACTTATTGGCCGCAGACATATCCGGACGAGGAAGAGACTTTCTGATACAAGTGAACAATGAAGTGGTGGACAAGCAATACGATCAAGTTCGTTTTACCGTTCATAACGGCCCGGTCTTTTCCATCTATGATGAACCATCCCCATCATTCACGCGGACTTTTAAGTTCCCCACCGTACATACCAGTGCAAAAGGCATGCGGAGCATACAGCCCAAGTTTTATTATCCGGGAGATTTTAATGGGGATGGAAAAATAGAGATTCTGGCTGTATCTGCCCACCAACCCTTTGGCAACACAAACTTGCCCTCAACGTGCTACCTGTTCGATTTGAAAGGCAACAAAATCCTTTATCAGGGGCACCTGTTCCCCTACCATGTTTCGTTCCCTAGTGAAGATACCGATGAAGAAGAACTGTACAATTCTACAGACGAACTAATCGTGGCCGACTATGACGGTGACGGGAAAAGTGAAATCCACTACAAATCAACTGACGGAAAGGCTCAAACTTTTGTATTCGATGTTTCGGGAAACACTTGGTTACCCCGCCAAACCCATAATTACCAAACCACCCCCGTAGCGGACTCAGAATGGTTCATAATGGGCGATTTCAATTCAGATGGACTGGCAGACCGTTTCTACTATAAACGGAAACAAGAAAAGGGTAGTACCCCAAAAGTTTACATAGCCTTTTCCAAAGGAAATTCACAAGATAGTATCCATAACGTTACATTACCATATTTAAAAGAAGTTTCTACCGGAAAAGAAGACCACTATTTATATATACCCACCGACATAAACGGTGACGGAGTGACGGACATCATCGAATGTGCGGATGAAAAGTTCCATATTTTCATATTCGACAAATACACTAAACAGTTCTATCTGTACAAATCCATCAAACCCGGACAAGATAAACGGCACACCGCATTATCGGCCAATGTACAAACTAAAGATGGATATTCCACAGAATTTGTCAGTATAGACGGTGAAAAGCTTATAAAGTATTCTTTCCAACGCAACGACTCTGAAGAATGCCTCCTCACGGGAGTGGTAAACAGTTTCGGGGTGGTGGAAAAGAATGAATATGCCCTGATGAACGAAAGCGGGAAAAAAGAAGGAATATACAGTTACTACATCCCGGCTCCTTACCCTTATACATCCGCTTACGGGAAACAACCTTTGATAGCCGTTTCGGAAACCTACGTGGACGGAAAACAAGTAGACGGACAACATTACTATTACGAAGGGGGCATACAACATCTCACGGGAATGGGGTTTTGTGGATTCACACAAACCCGCACCATAGATTTCAAAGGCAAGGAAAGAGTATGTGAGTATGACCCTGAAAACCATGGAGTATTGGAATATGAATACAACGAAGGCATTTCTGAATCTTATTATTACTACGAGGTCATCGAACACCCCAACCGAATGGTGGAAATCAACCTGACGGATAAGGAATATTTCGACAATGTCAGGGACATGTCCACCGATTACCGTTATGAAGACTACCGTTTCGGATACCCGAATATTGAGGAAATAGAATATGAAGACAACTCCGTACGGCGCACGGAAACCATCTATACTTCTGTCCAAACAGGATATAAAACGAAGACACGGAAAGGAGAAAATGCAGACGTATGCACCATGCTGGCATACATCCCACCCGGAAAAGAATATATCCTCGGACGTATCCATGAACAAACGGTCAGGACTACCACGGAGGATGGAAAAAATGTAACCAAACGCACCACATACCCTTCCTGGCTTTATGATATGCCGCAGGCCAAACGGGAATACCTCGGACAAGAAACACGTTATGACTGCCAATACGACAAACAAGGAAACCTGATCAAATCCACAACTGGGTGGAGCGGAGGAGCAGAAAGCATCTCCGAATCCTGGGAGTACGACACTTATGGAAGAAAAACCAAACACACTTCCGAAACAGGCACGACAGAACAGTATGCCTATGACATGCAAGGAAGGCTCTCAACCCATACCGACAGCCGTGGAAACATCACGACATACAGTTACGATGAATTCGGAAAGGAGAAAACTGTGAACCGTCCGGACGGGACAAACGTGACAACAGAATATGAATGGATACCGGATAGAAATGAAGGGTTGTATGCCGTCACCGTCAAGGAAACTGGACAACCTGACCGCAAAACGGTGTATGACGCATTGGGGCGGGAAGTACGTACCGCCGAAATGACCTACGATGGGAAATGGCGTTACGTGGACACGGAATATGACAATTATGGAAGGGTGACCCGCAAGTCATCACCCTATACCCAAACCACCCCCTCATATTATTCAACTTACACCTATGACAACCTCGACCGGATGCTTTCCGCTACCGACCGACCGGGACACACCACGACATACAGTTACACCGGTAGCCTTGAGGGGTATACCGTGACCACTACGGAAAACGGAGTAGAAACCTCACGTTCGTATGGGCCGCACGGCGAACTCGTACAGGTAGACGACCCTGGAGGCACTACACTTTACACTTGGGAACCAGACTTGCAACCCTCAACCATCACGGCACCGGACGGTTCACAAATTACTTTCGAATATAACGCCTCACGTAGGTGCAGCGCAAAAAACGACCCGGGGTTCGGACGGACAACTTATGGTTACGAGAATTCAGGGGAGAAGGCATGGGAACAGAACGCCAAAGGAGAACGTACGCGTTATTTCTATGATGATTACAATCGCTTGACAAACTGTGCAGGCACTTCACCCAATGTGGCGTATACTTACACTCCGTATGGGGAAATCGCTACCATCAAGGGATTCAATGGCACGTTCATATCATATACTTACGACAATCTGGGAAGGTTGGCATCCTACCGGGAAGACGCACCGGACGGGAAATGGCTCCGGAAAGATTATACCTATAAGGACGGACAAATAAGCTCCATCACCTACACTTCACAAAACGGAGAACTGACCACTGAAAATTTACGTTACCAAAACGGCCATCTGGTGGAGGTAACTCTTCCGGACGGAACTTCCATCTTCCGGTTGGACGGGGAAAGCAGGATGGGATTGCCCACATTGGTTCAAACCGGACAACTCACCCGGCAGTATGGTTACGATGCCTACGGTTACCCCACGTCACGCAAAGCAAACATGGGAAAAGTGACCCACCAGAACTTCTCATATACTTTCGATACGTCGCGTAACAACCTGCTCTCCCGTACCGATGAGTTGCGTAATAGAACCGAGACTTTCAATTACGACGGGATGAACCGCTTGGCAAGCGATGGGAGAACCACGGTGGAATATTCCCCATCCGGCAACATCATACGCAAATCCGACGTGGGGGACTATACTTATGGGTTACAGGCTAACCCGCATGCCCATACCGGCGTAGAAAATCCGGCCAAATACCCCACCCCTACGGGCTTGCAGGAAATAACCTACAATTCCTCCAACCTTCCCGATTCCATCTACGACTGGATGAGTGCGGCCAAGTTCACCTATAATGGGAACTTTGACCGTGTGAAATCGGTCTATTACCAAAACGGGACAATCCATTACATGACCCGCTATTACTTGGGTGGATGTTATGAACTGGATTCACTGAAATACGACCGTATCGAGAAACTGTATTTACATGGCGGATATTATGATGCCCCCATAGTATGGAGGAAACGGAATAACACCAAGCCGGAACTTTACCATGTCCTGCGCGACCCGTTGGGGAGTATCACGAATGTCGTACGGGATGACGGATACAGGCAGGAGGAACTGAGTTATGATGCTTGGGGACACTTGCGTAACCCTATGGGATGGGAACCTCTTAGTCAAGCAAAGATGTCCCTTACCGGAGGAAGTACTCCATCTTCCACCTTCCTCGGACGTGGATTCTGCGGACATGAGCAACTCCCTGTGGCCAACCTCGTCCACATGAATGCTCGGCTGTATGACCCATGGACGGGACGTTTCCTCTCGCCCGACCCATACGTGCAATTCCCCGACTTCTCACAAGGACTCAACCGCTATTCCTATTGCATGAACAACCCGCTCATCTATGTGGATGAAAACGGGGAATTCTTCTGGATTATCGTAGGAGTTGCCGCTTTAATCGGCGGCACGGCAAACGTGGCGATGCATTGGGATGAAATCAAAGCTGCAGGGGGTGGATGGAAAGGATTCAAAAAAGGGTTGGGATACTTTGCCATAGGCGGACTGGCAGGAGGCGTAGGAGCCGCTGCCGGAGTGGCTGCCGCCACCGGGTTCAGAGGCATGCTGGGCATTACCTCCGCACAATGGGCTGCAGGAATGACTGGCTTTGTCAACGGGGCACAAGTCGGATTGGCTTCAGGTATGGCTTCGGGATTCATACAGAACACGGGCAACTCACTCCTTGAAGGGGCTGACTTCGGAGGCGCATTGGAAAGCGGAATCATGGGAGCCATCATGGGCGGTGCTTCAGGCGGACTTATGGGAGGAATATCCGGTGGTATCAGCGCACGAATACAAGGAAAGGACTTTTGGACGGGTGCTGAAAAAGCAATCAGTAACCGTGACCTGATTCAACAAGCTGCAGACATGGCTTATAAAGAAATTCCGGGTGAAGGACCTGTTGTAGGAACCAAAAGACATGAGTTTGCAACAAAATATTTAGAAGAATATCAAGATATACACGGAGATAGAGGATTAGAGTTTAAAGTCTATTTTGAAAATAGACTTACCAATGAGCGTGGAATTGTCGATGTGTTAGATAAACAAAACCAAATGATTTATGATTTTAAATTTGGTTATCCGAATAAAACTCCTGAAATGCTAAACAATACATTACAGATGCAAAAATATAGAAATCATTTTAAATGGCCGTCAGAAATTATAAAACCACAAATTAAATATTAAAAAGTTTATGAATACAAGTAAAAGTAAAACATCCAACATACCTCTGACTGATTGGAAAAAAGCATTTCCAATGTTATCAAGGTATTCTTCTAATACATTATTAATGAAATTAGGAGTTGGATTAATCGGATTTAAGTTTCAACGAATATATGGAAGTTATCGACCACTATTGGTAAGCTATCCACTATACGAAGAAGATATAACGTTTTCTGTTTTTATAGAAATGTTCTACAATAAAAAACATCTCACATTAGATATACCATTCGAGAAGCATCAACAGATGTTTCAAGATGCAATGGACGATGTAAAGTCCCAACACGGGAACCTCCTCGGAGAAACCGTGAATGTAAAAGACTTGTTTGATTTATTAAAACACAAGCAAAAATATGACATGTTGGTTTGCCACAATTATTGCAGCCTGACAGAATTTCTCAAATACAAGCTAATCACTGCTCTTTATCTGGATAATGACGCATTGATACAACAAGTTTGTATGGACATGGAAGAACAAACCAATTCTTGGGATGACATAGAGCGTTTTGAACTTTTCTTAGGGAAACTTTCTGTATGGAAAGATAAGTTCTATCAACTAATAGACCAACGAGAAGAAATCATGGAACGGATTCAAATCAATTCCATGGACAAAAGGATTGCCAAACTGAAAGAATCTCATCTTATTATATAAAAAGGCGTATGGCAAAAAGAACAGAAAATAAAAAAGAGAATGGTTGCTACGCAATAGGCAAATGGTTTGCATGGGTCGTGGCCTTGCTCGTTACAGGCTGTAGTCCGAAAGTGGCCACGGAAATCTATCATTCTTATCCCGCTACGCAAGCTGACGACATACAAGTATTCAAAACCGGAACGAACCGGCCTTACTCTGCCGAACTCCTGGGCAAAGTGGCTGTAAAAGGAAACGGATATACCGCACATTTCAGTTATGACCAGGTCGTAGCACTGGCCAAGGCTGAAACGGCCAAAGCGGGAGGAAACGCCTTGGCTATCACCGAACATAAAGAACCTACCATTCTCGTTTCCTGCCATCAGATAAAAGGAGAAATGCTACGCATGAAAACCCAACAAAGGGAACAAATAAGGAAAGCAGACAGTTTGGAACTGGCGAGCCGGAAAAGCATAAAGCCACGTAAGCTCCCGCCCCCACTTCCTATCCATATCTACGGGAACGGAGGTTTCGGCCATGTGTTCAGCAAAGCTTACCATGACATTCCGGGCGGCCTCAGCGGCACGTTCAAAAACGGGGTGGATTTCCAGGGAGGAATCGACTGGGTGGGTAAAAAGTTCATGGGCGTAGGCATTCTCTATTCCGGTTACCGCTCCGGGGCATACCATACCAACTTCGTACGCAATCCCGATTACCCCAAGGAACAAACCGCCAATCCCAAAAGCCGGATGCACTTGGATTATATCGGACCTGAGTTCGTTATGAGGGCGGCCAACAAACATTGGTCATTACGATACGGCATCGGAGCAGGCGCCTTCATCCTGAATGTCGAGGAGGAGATGGATTTCAGTATGGGAAAAACTGTAAAAGGGATGGGATTGCATTACCAACTCAGTGCGGACTACCTGCTGAGCAAACACGTCGGCATAGGAGTGAACGCAGGAATGATTTACGGAAATGTCTATGACAAGGATGGAGTGATTCCCGGCTCCATGGACCAATCCGTAGAGTTCTACCGTATCTTTATCAACGGGGGGCTGCACTTTTATTTTTAAAAGAAATCCTGCGGCGAACGCACAACCAACCGAGTTTTTAAGTAGTTTTGCAACGTCTAACATCAACAGCATGAACTGACGGCATGATACGCAAATTTGATTTTTTAGTGATAGGTTCGGGAGTAGCCGGAATGAGTTACGCCCTGAAAGTGGCCGATGCGGGCAAAGGCAAGGTGGCCATCGTATGTAAAACCACATTGGAAGAGGCCAACACGGCCAAGGCACAAGGGGGAATAGCCTCAGTGACCAACATGGAAGTGGACAACTTCAAGAAACATATCAAAGACACCATGATTGCAGGGGATTTCATCAGCGACCCTGCAGCCGTGGAACAAGTGGTGAAAAACGCACCGCAGGGCATACGAGACCTTGTGAAATGGGGCGTAAACTTCGACAAAAACGAAAAGGGAGACTTCGACCTGCACCGCGAAGGCGGACATTCGGAGTTCCGCATCCTGCACCATGCTGACGACACAGGTTTTGAAATCCAACGCGGACTGATGGAAGCCGTACGCCGCCATCCGAACATCACGATTCTGGAAAACCACTTTGCCGTGGAAATCATCACCCAACACCATTTGGGCATCGAGGTGACGCGCCGCACGCCGGACATTGAATGTTACGGGGCATACGTCTTAGACCCGGATACCCAAAAGATAGATACTTTCCTCTCCAAAGTCACTCTGATGGCTACCGGTGGTACGGGAGCCGTCTACGCCACTACAACCAACCCCAACATTGCCACGGGCGACGGCATCGCCATGGTCTACCGTGCCAAAGGTACGGTGGAAGGCATGGAATTCGTGCAGTTCCACCCCACGGCCCTCTTCCATCCGGGCGAGACGCATCCAGCTTACCTCATCACAGAGGCCATGCGGGGATACGGCGGCATCCTGCGGTTGCCCAACGGCGAAGAGTTCATGCAGAAATACGACAAGCGGCTCAGCCTTGCCCCACGCGACATCGTAGCCCGTGCCATCGACAAGGAAATGAAAATACATGGCTTGGACCACGTGTGCTTAGACGTGACGCACAAGGACGCGGAAGAAACCAAACACCACTTCCCGAACATTTATGCCAAATGTCTCTCCATCGGCATCGACATGACCAAGCAATACATTCCCGTCGTGCCTTGCGCCCATTACATGTGCGGCGGCATTAAGGTGGACCTCAACGCTTGCTCCAGTATCCGGCGGCTTTATGCCGTGGGCGAATGTTCCTGCACCGGACTGCACGGCGGCAACCGGTTGGCCAGCAATTCACTTATCGAAGCCGTGGTTTATGCCGACGCGGCAGCCCACCACAGCTTGGAGGTCATAGACCAATATGCTTTCAATGACAAAATACCCGAATGGAACGATGAGGGTACGATGAGCAATGAAGAAAAAGTACTCATCGCGCAGGATATGAAGGAAGTGGGACAAATCATGAGCAACTACGTGGGCATCGTGCGGAGCGACCTGCGCCTGAAACGGGCATGGACACGTCTGGACTTATTGTACGAAGAGACCGAAGAGCTGTTTAAACGTGTCAAGGCGACCAAAGACATTTGCGAACTACGTAATATGATTAACGTGGGTTACCTTATCACGCGACAGGCCATCGAACGTAAGGAAAGCCGCGGATTGCATTATACGATAGACTACCCCAAACATGCTTACGACCAGAAATAAAACCATCACAGAGTTATCAAAGGACAGTCACATAAGGAAAAAGAAATTACTTTTCCCGAAAAGAGCATTTTTTAATATTTGAGGAAATGATGAGAAGTATAATACATTCCGTATGTGTCATATTCATATCCCTGTTTGTGTCATGTACAAACAGGGATAAAACGGACTTTAAATCCACAAAAGTTGATTTCTCAGAAATAACACACATCAACCAATCTGACGGACGAATCGTAAAATTGGAGACTACGGACAATTCCCTAATTTACGATATATGTAATCTCAATGTACATCAAGATACCTTTGTGGTTCATTCACGCAACTTCTTGTACACATTCACATCAACCGGAAATTTCATAGGCAGTATATCACAAAAAGGACACGCCACGAATGAATACCTTCAAATATCCAATGTGTTTTTTGAAAATGGGACAGTAGGACTTTATGATTTCAGTAAAAATACCATTTTACGGTTCAATTTAAAAGGTCAGCTTCTGTCAGTTCAAAGATGTGACATAGCGGAAGAAGATATAAAGCCCTTTCATATATATCCATGGAACAATGGTTATATCGTATTGAACAGCTATGGAGGCGAATCTACAGACAGAAAGACATTATGCTTTTTGAATAAAGAACTCACGTCAGGCAACCCCATAGAAGGAAGGACTTTATCCACCGGATTTTCAACTTACGATGATATTTCCATAGACCAAAAAGGAAATGTGCTGTATTGGGAAATGCTATGCGACACTTTATTCACTATCCACAACGGTCTTCTTACGCCATTGTTTGCCATTGATTTCGGAGAACATGCACTTCCGGATGACATGACCAGAAAAGACGTGTACGAGCGGATAGATTATGTAAACAAAGCAAAAGAAAGAGGAAAGCCATTCGCCGGAATGGCCCGTTATTATCAAAGAGTAGACCACATGGTATATTTCTCATGTGTGTCTCCGGACAATGAAATCCTTTTATGCCAATACAATGAAGACAAAGGAACTACACGTTTGTTCACGATTGACTTCGACAATAAACAGTATACAACAGCACCTTTTTTCCTCATCAAAGACCATCTCGTATATTGGGAAATCCGTGACAAGGATAACTTATCACTAAATCCGGATTTATTTATCTTTAATCTGGATTATATCTTTTCCCATACCGAGCATACGAAAATAAAAAAATCCGCCTAATTTGACGGATTTAATAAAACAATTCCGGTAAATTCCGTAATTTTGCACCCGCAAAAGAATGTGTTTTTCAGGAAAAAAGGATATTCGCCATGACGAAAGAAATGACTGAGGGTTCGCCCCTGCGATTGATATTCAACTTCTCGCTCCCGCTCATTTTGGGAAGTCTGCTCCAACAGACTTATAGTCTGATAGACGCAGCCATCGTAGGAAAATATTTAGGCATCAACGATTTGGCAGCCGTGGGTGCCAGCACATCGGTCGTATTCCTCATCATCGGATTCTGCACCGGCTGCTGTTGCGGTTTCGGCATTCCCGTGGCTCAGGCGTTCGGTGCACGTTCATACAGCGACTTGCGGCGTTACGTAGCCAACAGTCTTTGGGTTTCCCTCATCATTTCCGTCGTGTTGGCTGTCGTCACTTCCCTGCTTTGCGAGAGAATCCTGTTCATGATGCAGACGCCGCACGACATCCTTCACCATGCCTATCTCTATCTTTTGGTTACTTTTATCGGCATTCCTTTCACTTTCCTATACAACCTGCTCTCCAGCCTCATCCGGGCATTAGGCGACAGCAAGACCCCGTTTTATTTCCTCCTCATGGCCGCCATCCTCAACATCGTATTGGATTTGTTTTGCATCCTCATACTACATTGGGGCGTGGCCGGAGCCGCCATCGCCACGGTCTTCTCGCAAGCCGTCTCTGCCTTGCTTTGCCTGTATTATATGTTCAGGAAATTCGACATCCTGAAAATGGAAAAGGGAGAAACCGCCTTAGACAAACACTACATAAAGGGACTGTTGGACATGGGCGTACCGATGGGACTGCAATTCTCTATTACCGCCATCGGAAGCATCATGCTCCAAAGCGCAAACAACGCCTTGGGTACGTCGTGCGTGGCCGCCTTTACCGCCGGCATGCGCATCAAAATGTTCTTCATGTGTCCGTTGGAAAGCATGGGGATTGCCATGGCCACATATTGCGGACAGAACTACGGGGCGGGAAAAACGGAACGTATCAACATGGGGCTGCGCGCCAGCTTTTTCATGGTTTGCCTCTACTGCATCTTTTGTTTCATCGTGTTGCATATTTTCGCCCGTCACATCATCTACCTGTTTGTGGATTTCCATGAATATGAAATCATAGAAAAGGCCAACCAGTTCATCGTCACCTCCTGCACCTATTTCATTCCATTAGGACTACTGTGCCTGCTCAGGTACAGCATCCAAGGATTAGGATACAGTAAACTGGCCATGATGTCCGGCGTGTTCGAAATGGTAGACCGCACGGCCGTCAGCCTGTTCCTGGTCCCGATTTTAGGATATACGGGAGTGTGTTACGGTGACCCTTCGGCTTGGTTTGCCGCAGACCTCTTCCTCATCCCGGCTTACCTTTACGTGCACAAACGTTTGTCTCGGAAGAGATGTTACGCGCAAGCCTCCTGAAATTAAAAGGAAAGTTACATACAAAAATCATTCTACGGAGAACGAAATTCCGTTCTCAGCCAAACGATTTTTCAATCTGCGCCAAATGATTTTCCGTTTGGCGCAGACTGATTTATAAACGACAAGCATTTGAATATCAAACACATAAGAAATAACAAACATCCTTACAGATATTCATTCTCATACAGGCCTTCCTGTCGATAATATATGGAAAATACGGCTATGCGGTCCGTAGACTGCCCACAGCACTTCTCAATAAGAAACGGAAACCTCCAATCCCTCTTGCCGGATGCGTCCGGCAATGCGGTCCAATTCTTCACGTGTGGCCTTTTTCAACTCATGGTCGGGCGTTTCGCGGTCTATGGTATAAATCATGACTTGGGAAGGTGATATTTCTTTCACGGCACGCAACCACGGTTCCACAAAACGGTCGGAAGTATTGTCCACATCCGCACCCTCCGACATGCCTTTCATGAACATCGTCTGTATAATAACTTTGCCTCGGAAATCTTTCAGGCGTTCCACCACCCGACTTATTTCATAACGCCCCGTAGGACGGTCTACCCGGCGAATGTAACCTTCGTCCACCGTATCCAATTTCAGGATATTGTTGTCCACTTTCCTCAAAGCCTCGAAAACTTCCGGCCGGAATATTTGGGTGGCATTGCTCAGCACGCTGATCTTAGCCTTCGGGAAATACCGGTCGCGCAAGGCGCGGGTGTCTTCTATGATTTCCGCAAAATGCGGATGAAGGGTGGGTTCCCCGTTTCCGGCAAACGTCAGCACATCCGGCACAGGCCCGTTCGAGGACATGCCTTTCAGCCGTTCTTCCAAAGCCGTGCGCACTTCTTCACGTGTGGGCAACGGCTTCTTGGGACGAAAATCCTTGTTGAATCCACACTCACAATACACACAATCGAACGTACACCACTTCCCGTCTTCCGGAAGCAGGTTGATGCCCAAAGAAACACCCAACCGACGGCTGTGCACCGGTCCGAATATGGGAGAAGGATAAATCACTGTAGCCATAACTTCGTTTTTAATTCACAAATCCATGCAAAGGTAACATAATCCTCATCAAAACTTGTAACGCAACAAGAAAGAAAGGTCGTTTTTCCATCGCCCTCCGATACGTTGCAACCCGTCGCCTATTTCCTTACGGTCGAAATATCCGGTAATCCCGTATTTCCACATCAGCATCCAACGGCGCGCCACGTTCCACCGGGCATTCACCGCCGCCCTCATCCCTTGTCCGTACATCGTCATGAAAGAAAAGGCATACAATAAGGATGGCTCATAAAAAGACATCGGTGCCTTGTAGTCCTCGCTGTCGAAATACACACACGACCCGGCTACATTCAACCGGTTTTTCCGGTCCTTCCATTTCAGGATGCTCCCTCCCATGTATCCTCCGACATGCCGTCCATACACGTCCCTCACCCTTGTGTATCTTACCACCCCACGCCATTCCCAAAATTTTGAAGGCATGCACTGCGCCTGCACCTTCAATTTATGATACAGGTAAGGCTGTCCATAGCGTTCCTTACGCTTCAGTTGGTAACGCCCGGACAGTTCCCACTTTCCGGAAACAACCCAATCGACCTGAAATGTCCCTTCCACCCCTTCGGAGGTATGAGGTATCCCAAACTTGGCCCACGGAAAATAAAAATAATCCACATAAGCGGACAACTTCAACTCATTCAACGGAGATGCCTCCACTCCCGTATAAAATCCGCTTTCGTTCCTGACTGCCCCGCCTTCGGAAAAGCTGTTGGCACGCAATCCTACATATTGGTAAGTAAACAACCGCTGCAAAGCCACCATGCTGTACCGGTGGTTGAAACGGTAAATGGCTTTGTTCAGCGTGGCCCAACCGCCATACACGTTGCTGAACGCCGTCTCGCCGGAAAACGAAAACCTGTCACGATGCCAACGATAGTGCAGGCCGGCATTCAGGAAATCCTTTCCATCCGGATAATATTGCCGGTAAAGTTCCGTGCCTTTTGAGAAAGAACGGCTGAAATGCTGGTAAAAGACAATCGCACCCAAAGAAAAATATTCCGTATTCCAAGTCACGTCGGTTCCGACAGACTGCTCCGTGACATTATGCTTTTTAGACAGCTCCAACAAAGTACGATGCAAACCGTCGGTTTTCAACGAAGATATCGTACCGTCTTTCCTTAAAGTGGCATCGGTGGGCAAATAGGAATAGAAAGCTGACATGTCCACCCTTCCAAAACGGAAAGCAGCCGCTATTCCCCTGAAAAAAGAAGTTTCTGACGTGGAAGAGAATTTCTTGATGGACGGTCTCGTGTCACCCATATTGAACAAAGTGGATTTTCCCAAAGAAAAATCACTGTTCACCACCAAGCCTTCGCCGAAACCCAAACGATAGTCTCCCAATGCCAATGCCTTGAGTTTACCACAATCCTTCAACAGAAAATGGAAAGAATAAGCATCGTATGCCTTATTGCCATAACTGCCAAACGGTTCTCCTGCGTCTTTCTCCGCCGTGAATCCCCAAAACAGCCTGTTCCTGTATTGATAAGTATAGCGTATGTTGTGGTACAACGAATTACCAAGATACACCTTATTTTGGTTTTTCAACAACACCTCATCTTCGGGTATTTTATATCCATCACGTTTATACAGAGGCACATCCAACCGGCTCGTCACCTCATGTCGCCCTCCTTTCAACAAGGTTTTCAACCGTAACTTCTCTTTTTCTTCCACAGGATTTTCCACATAGACGAACAAAGTAAGAAACTGGCGGGTCTGATAGTCCAGTTCCTCTATCAACATCAATTCTCCCAACGATTGCATCGGACCGTAACGGTATACGTATGCCAAGATTTCCTCTATTTCATCTCCGTCCAGAAAAGGTAATTGCTCCAAATCGTCTTTCGTAGCCGTATTCAGGTTGAAAGGATGTTCGTGCAATGCGGCCAACTCTTCCAAAAGAGGACTCAAATCTTCTCCGTCTTCATATTCATCCACAGAAATCTTCTCTACAAATTCTTCCCAGGAATAATGCTGTGCGCCGACTTTATCCACAGGATATATTTGTAGAACACAAAACATTAACACGCTTATCCACAACCGGTGTAGATAAATAAACTTACAGTGTTTTTCTGTCATACTTCAAATATAAACAACTATTTTCAGTATGACAAATTATCCCCTATAAATAATCACTGCATAAGAATCCGTATTCACTACGTAACGAAAACTTTATTTCACTACAAACTTCTTTCCATCTTTTATATATATGCCTTTAGGTAAATTATCCGTGCCATTCATCCGAACGCCGGATAAGTCATATACTATTCCATCGGCCTTTGATGTTTTTGATTTCACGGAAAATACAGAAACGGCATCGGACGAATAATCCTCATTGTTAGTCAAATACATGTCAGCCACATCAATAACACCACCTTGACCGGCATACAGGGCGACAATCATGACATGAGAAACGTCCACCGGTTCGCCTTGAAGTTCTCCACTCGTGTAAGTGATGTCATGAAGAGGAACAGCCACCAAGACCTCTTCGCCCACAGGATATTGACAACAATCAGACCAGATATTGTTCTCTGTATAAAGCATAATGCAAGCTCCCACTTTTTGGACTTTATCCAATTTTAACACCAAGTACTTGTAACCACTCATATCCAATCCATAGGTATACTTCCATCCCATCTGCCCATTCTCACCCGGAAAAAACGCCCTCGCGGCCTCCCGGTACGTGCCGTTCCCGAACAATGCAGTTTCAATGAACTCTTCACTGAAAGGAAAACAGGTGGAATTGAGGGTAAATGACAGACTGGACACTTTTCCCACCGGGTCCGTATAAATGGCTTTCACTTCCGTACACCCCTGCGAAAGGCCACGTACCTCCCCGTCCTTGATGTCTGCCACTTCAGTATTTTCTATTTCATACTTAGCCATATAAGCCACATCTTCCGTATGCCCGTCTTCAAAAGTAGCCATCAATTCCAACTTCTGCCCCTTCCCGATTTGTACTTCCAAATCCTTGTTCGGCATATCCATATTTATCACGGCCATGTCCGGCATGCCCAACGGAATGCCATATATTTTATTTAAGACCACCCTGGCATAATGTCGTCCCATCTCACGGTAACCTTCAGAAGTAAAATGAAGTCCGTCACTCGCCCCTTTACAGCCTTCCGATGAAACGACATGTGCGTTCACCAGCCACGGCAGCACGGCAACATATTCATTATGTCCTGCACAAATTCCCCCTTCTGCCTCACTCAGCATTTCCCCCGCAAACAGAGGCACCTCTTCTTCTTTAAGGTCCAAATCACGAAGCAAATCCCTATAGATTTTCCCCACTTTCTCCGGCCAGTCCGCTTGCCCATTGTTGCTTTCCCCCTGATGTAACAAAATGCCTTTGATAATCCCACGCTTTTTAGCCCTTTTGCCAAATTCCACTAATTTCGCATAAGGATTCCCACCATATAAACCCATCAAATATTTCTGCCATTCATCGGCATTTTCATAATATTTTGCATAATTGTCCTTGTCAAAACAATCTATACCGGCTCCTCCTATGGCCACCATCACCACACCTACCTTATAAGATTCCGGCAAATTATCCACCATAGTGCGGCCGAAATAATCCGCCACACTCAATTTAGCTCCATAACGGCACAACGGAGGAACAGCCGTATACCAATTTCCAGGCGTACGTCCCATCTTAAGGTCCTCATCACAGACACTCATTACTTGAAAACGTTTGTCCACCCCTTTCATATCAACATCTTCTATATCTGCATTACCCTCCATATTAGATTGCCCAAAACACAAATAAATATGGAAAGTTGAATCTACTGTCTGCCGCTTGTCTCTCCCTGCTCCATTTCCGCTATATTGAAGACTTGCATTTTTGCCTGAAAGAAAATTGTCTTTTGTCATTCTAAAACTACCGGAAATAGACTCTGAAAACGCTATCAAAAGGATGTAAAAAAACAGTTTTTTCATATTTAATAACTTTATAGATAAGACTGAAAGCAAAGGTATGGAAAAACAGTATTTGAAAATCCACGCAATGTTGCAGATATTTTATCTCACGTCATACAACGATTGCAAATACTACAAAAAATGAACTATTCTTTGTAAAAAACATGCGATGAAAGTTTTTAATTTATATTTTTGCAGCGGATATGGGAATATACAGGCTTATCATATTGTTCTTATTAGGTGCTCTTACTTTGCAAGTGGAAGCCCAGGACGAGTTTGTTCCTATTGATGGAGAACCGAGAATAAAAGTCGTGTTTTACAAAAAAGTACAGAAGGAGTTCTATCAAGGCGACTCCATCACCGTGATTATCATGCCCGAACTACCGGTATATCCCCCACTGAAGTTTAAGAACAAAAGGGAAGCCATGCGGTATAACAAATTGGTTTATAACGTAAAAAAAACACTTCCCATTGCCAAAATGGTTAATCAGACCATATCCGAAACTTATGAGTATCTGGAAAAACTACCTACTAAAAAAGAAAAAGACGCTCACATACGAGCCGTAGAGAAAGGTATAAAAAAGCAATATACCCCACAAATGAAAAAGCTGACTTATTCACAGGGGAAACTGCTCATCAAGTTAGTGAACCGCGAATGCAACCAAAGTTCTTTCGAAATAGTGAAAGCCTTTTTCGGCCCTTTCAAAGCCGGATTCTACCAAACGTTTGCCAGCATATTCGGAGCCAGCCTAAAAAAAGACTATGATCCAGAAGCCGACGACCGGCTGACGGAACGGGTTGTAAGAATGGTGGAAGCTGGTACATTATAATGTTCACAACTTCATCTTACGGGCAAACTCCCACACCAATATCCCGGCCGTAACAGAAACATTTAGAGAATGTTTCGTCCCGAACTGAGGTATTTCTATACACCCGTCGCACTGGTCGACAACTTCTTGTTGCACACCTTTCACTTCATTTCCTAATATAATGGCATATTTTTTTGCTTTATCCGGCTGGAAGTCCTGCAACATAATGCTACCTTCCACCTGTTCCACAGCCCAAACTTCGTAACCTTCGGCCTTAAGATGCTCTACCGCGTCTTGCGTACGCTCATAATATACCCAATTCACGGAATCTTCCGCCCCCAATGCCGTTTTATGGATTTCCACTTGTGGCGGAGTGGCTGTAATTCCGCACAGATACACGGATGCTACCCTAAAAGCATCGGACGAGCGGAATACGGAACCTACATTATATAAGCTTCTTACATGGTCCAGTACCACAATCAAAGGAAGTTTTTCAACCGTCTTGAATTCTTCGGTAGAGATTCTATTCAGTTCCGTTATTTTAAGTTTTCTCATTGCTTTCAACATATTTGTTCACAAAGATAATAAAACCCATAAAAACTACTTGATAACTCGTTCACAAATCGTAAACAGATTATTAAAAAGAAACTTTGGATTTAGAAATTCAGTAGTGTTACAGGAATATTTCAAACCACCAAATAAATTAGTAAAAGATAGAAATGAACTTTAAACCGTATTTTCATCAGGTTTATGCAGCCTTTTTCCCCTAAAGTTTTTAACTTTGTAGGTTATGAACAACTCGTTAAAAACGATAAAGAACATACGATAATGCATTCAGTTTAAAGAATAAGAGACCCAAGGCTCATGTTGAAAAGTGATATATTACCCGATACCCCGCTTTGATAACTTAAAAAACAAGTTTCAGGCTTCTTTTTTATCGACACTATCAACAGCCTATCATCATTTACATTAGATTTTTTCAAAAAATAGAAATAAGAATTAATAATATATATATGGTTAAGAAAGAGTGGATAGACAAGGGGTTTGTGGATGAACCCATAGCAAAGGAGCTTGATTTGAAAAGTGAGATCAGGGAACTTTGCCGGAAGAAGAATGCCGTCATCATGGCGCATTACTATACGGAAGGAATCATCCAGGATTTGGCTGACTTCGTGGGAGACAGTCTGGCACTGGCTCAAAAAGCTGCCAAGACCGAAGCGGATATCATCGTCATGTGCGGTGTGCATTTCATGGGAGAGACCAATAAGATTCTCTGTCCTGACAAAAAGGTCTTGGTTCCGGATTTGAATGCCACCTGTTCGCTGGCCGAAAGTTGTCCAGCGGATGAATTCTCCCGGTTTGTTTCAGCTCATCCCGGCCATACGGTCATCTCGTACGTCAATACTACGGCTGCCACCAAGGCTGTCACGGATGTGGTGGTCACTTCGAGCAACGCCCGCCAGATTGTGGAAAGTTTCCCTTCTGATGAAAAGATCATTTTCGGTCCGGACCGGAATCTTGGCAACTATATCAATTCCGTTACCGGACGTGACATGCTGCTTTGGGACGGAGCTTGCCACGTGCATGAAAAATTCTCCGTAGAGAAAATATTGGAACTTAAAAAATCCCATCCCGAGGCCAAGGTGCTGGCTCATCCGGAATGTAAAGGAGCTGTGTTGAAACTGGCAGATGTGGTCGGTTCTACCGCAGCATTGCTGAAATATGCCATCCGTCATGAAGGAAAGGAATTTATTGTGGCTACGGAAAGCGGCATATTACACGAGATGCAGAAGGCTTGCCCGGAGAAAACTTTCATTCCGGCTCCTCCGGACGACAGTACGTGTGCCTGCAACGAATGTAATTACATGAGGTTGATTACGTTGGAAAAACTCTATAATACCTTGAAATATGAGTGGCCGGAAATCGTAGTGGATGCGGAAGTGGCGGAAAAGGCTGTCAAACCGATTCACAGAATGTTGGAAATCTCCGAGAAGTTAGGATTGTAATGAAGCGTTTGAAGACTTTTACCGATGAACGTGGCAGCCTTACCGTGGCTGAGACCGGAAAGGATTTGCCTTTTGAAGTAAAGCGGGCATACTGGATTTACGGTGTACCCGAGGGGCATGAACGCGGCAAGCACGCTAACCGTATCACCTATCAGTATCTGGTGGCCGTGAGAGGATGCGTGACAATCACCTTGGAAGACAAGGACGGACGGCGGACGTATGTGCTCGACGCACCGGACAAGGGGCTGCTCATTCCGCCGCTGACGTGGAACGAGTTGCTGCATTTCTCTGAAGATGCCGTGTTGTTGGTCTTGTCTTCCCAGCCTTACCGGCCTGAGATGTATATCAACTCTTACGAAGAGTTTCTGCGTATGATTCATGAATAGATGGGGGTGTGGAGATGGAAAGCGGATGGGAAATAAAGCGGTATAGCGATGGCTGTAAGGATGAATGGGACGATTTCGTACGGGATTCCCGTAACGGGACTTTCCTTTTCATGCGTGGTTATATGGATTATCATGCCGACCGTTTCGCAGACTTCTCCCTTATGGCTTACAGGGACGGACGGCTACATGCTTTGCTGCCCGCACACTGTACGGCGACGGAGTTTTGCAGCCATCGTGGACTGACGTATGGCGGAGTCGTGACGGATGAGAAGATGACGGTTGCGCTCATGTTGGAGTTGTTTTGGGAAATCTTTCGCTATTTACGGACGTATACATCGGTAGGCAAGTGGATTTACTCACCCGTACCTTATATATATGCCCGTTATCCCAGCGAAGAGGATTTGTATGCGTTGTACCGCTTCGGGGCACGCCTGTCAGGCCGTAAAGTTTCCACGGTCGTTCCCTCTGCAACGGCTTGGGGATTCAGTACGCTTCGGCGACGTAAGGTGAAGCACGCCGTACGTGAGGGATTGTCCATCAGCCGTGATGAAGATTTTTCGGCCTTTTGGAAAGTATTGGAAGGGAATCTGATGGAACGCCACCAGTCGCGTCCCGTGCATACCTTGAAAGAAATCATGTTGTTGCATCACCGGTTTCCACAACAGATATTGCTGTACAGGGTTTGTCGTGCGGAGGGGCGTACGGTGGCCGGTTGCGTGTTGTACGTGACGGAAAGGGTGGTTCATGTACAATATATCGGTTCCACTCCCGAAGGAAGGGCGTGCGGAGCCGTAGATTTGTTGTTTCACCATTTGATTCACGAGGAATACAAGGATGTTCCTTACTTTGATATGGGTACTTCCGTGGAGGAAGGTGGCCGTGTATTGAATGAAGGGTTGATATTCCAAAAAGAAGGTTTCGGCGGACGGGCAGTGGTGTATGATACGTACGAAATGGAGGTGTGAAAAGTCGTGTTATTTTGTGCGGCAAACGATTTTCAATCTCTTGTGAATGATTTTCAGATCTGCTGAGAATGATTTTACGATATGCTGAGGGCTTTATGAATACCTCTCCTAATAGTTTTTTGCTTGAAAAAAGGCTTCACTCGTTCATACTGTTTGGATGACAAGCGGTTAAGGTGAACTTTGTGGGACAGAAGGTTTCACCGGCTTTCACCGGAAATACAGTGCCTGAATGATATAAAAAGTGTTAAGCCTTCACCTTAACCGTTTGTTATATAGGAAGTATGGATGTTCCGTGAATGATAATTTCCTTGTGATTCCGGAAAGCGGATTGGGATTTGTAAGTAGGGAAATTAAAAGCTTGAAAAATTTCTCTGAAAGAAAAATAGTCGTAAATTAGCTTCCTGAAATGTTTGAAGTAAAGTCATGGTAAAATATTTGGATTTAAAGAAAATCAATGATTCTTTCGAACCGGAATTGTCGGAGGCTGTAGCACGGGTAGTGCGTTCCGGATGGTATCTGTTCGGGAAAGAGGTGGAGACTTTCGAGCAGCGGTTCGCCCGTTATTGTGGAACCAAGTATTGCGTGGGGACGGGGAACGGACTGGATGCCCTTACGCTTATCTTTATGGCTTATGTCAGTATGGGGCGGATGAAGGTAGGAGACGAAGTCATCGTGCCGGCAAATACCTACATAGCTTCCATATTGGCGGTCATGCGTGCCGGACTCAGACCGGTGTTTTGCGAGCCTGAATGGGATACTTGCAACATAGACCCCGTGAAGGTGGAAAATTTGATTTCTGAGCGCACAAAAGCGGTCATGGTGGTGCATCTCTATGGCAGGGTGTGCCGGATGGATGAGATAAGCCGTACGGCCCGTAAAAACGGTTTGTTGGTGGTAGAGGACTGTGCGCAAGCTCATGGTGCGGTGTATCAAGGTGTGAAAGCCGGTGCGTTGGGGGATGCCGCAGGATTCAGTTTTTATCCCGGTAAGAATCTGGGAGCTTTGGGAGATGCCGGGGCTGTCACGACTGGTGATAAGGATTTGGCTGAGCGGGTACGCATGCTGGCCAATTACGGTTCTTCGGCCAAATATGTACATCCATACGTGGGTATAAACAGCCGTCTGGACGAGTTGCAGGCAACGGTTTTGAATGTGAAGCTCGGGCGGTTGGACGAAGATAACAAACGCCGTCGCCGGGTGGCTTGCAGATACATGAAGGAAATAAAGAATCCGGAAGTGATTTTGCCACAAATGGCAACCGAAGCAGATGCGCATGTATTCCATATTTTTACGATATTCACTCCCGGACGTGACAGGCTGCGTGAACATTTGGAGCATTATGGCGTGCAATCCTTGATACACTACCCTATCCCACCTCACCGGCAAGGTGCATTATCAGCGTACGCTTCGCTGTCATTGCCGGTGACGGAGCGTATTCATCGTGAGGAATTGAGCTTGCCAATGTCTCCTTTATTGACAGATGAGGAAATCAATTCGGTGGTAACTGCCGTAAATACTTTTAATGGATGAAAGTGACGCGGTTCACGATGGCTTTTTTTCCTTCTGCATTGGTGGAGATGATATTGTAGACTCCTGAAGAGACTCTTTTGCCGCTTTGGTTCCGTCCGTCCCAAGTGAACAGACCGCCGTTGGCACGACCGGAATACACCAACTGTCCCGTGACGGTAGTGATTTTGACTTCAGCATTGAGGGTCAGCCCGTCTACCGCGATAACTCCGTTGTAGTCCGGTTTTACGGGATTGGGATACACACGCACGTTGCTTTTATCCAATTCTGTGGCAGGAGTATTGGCATCGCTCATATACGATACGAGCCCTAAAAAGGTACCTATCATGACTTCTCCGGTTTGCGGATTGACAGCTATGCTCTGTATTTCATCGGATATGAGTGGAGAGTTGTCCGTAGTGAAATGCTGTAATATTTCCTGTCCGTCTGCACTTACCAGGTAAACACCGTCCGCAACCGTCCCTATCCATTTCCGGTTGGCTGCGTCAATGGCTATGCTGCTGATATTAACACCGTTGAGCAAATAGTCGGCATAGTCCGTTCCGTCATTACGGGCGATTTTGATTTGGGTGAACCTGAAGTCGTCGTTTTGGATGAAGTCATCCGGGTCTTCTATGACGAAGAGTCCTTCGCTTGTACCCACCCATATTTGATTGTTGAGGTCTTGTGCAAAGCTATAGAAATAGTATGGAGAATACTCAACACCGTCTTGATTGGTGATATCTTTCCTTATTATATGTATATCATCTGATGTGTCTTCCAAAGTTCCGTGATAATCCAATACAAAAACACCAGCTTTGTTGGTGGAATTTCTTTTAGATAGAACCCATAGTCTTCCTTTGTCATCGAAAAACATATCAGGAAGGTTGGGGGCTGTTTTAAGTTCTTCGTAATACAGTCTTGTCCAGGTATTGTCTTTTTTCAATATGGTCAAGACGGTGTCTACTTGACAATTCACCATCCATAGATTTCCTTCTGTGTCATATGTTAATGCATCGCAGCGTACATAGTTTTCTGGAGTAGATTGTACTGGTTGAAGTGTTCTCAGCAGACTGTTTGTGTAGTCGAACCGTTGTACGAATTTTAAGTCTTTGAATTCATAAAGTCCGTGTCCGGCAGAAGTTACAAAATGATGCGTTGGGTCATTCGGGTCTTGGGCTATGCTGGATATGTTGGTATAGGTCAATCCTGTTTGTTCCGCAATGTTGTCTTCAATGAAATTATACCATGTTCCGTTGTCGTAATACATGATAGTGCCTTCTCTGTTGATACTATTATAGTTCAAATCTCCGCCGGCAATGAGCAAACGATTGCCATTGTAGTGCATGTTGCAAAAATAGTCGCGGATGGGGCTGTTAGGCTGGATGGCAGATTGCGTGGCAGAGAGTGTCTTGCCTGAAAGAACATAAGGTTGCAATCCTTTTATGCCTTGGCTTGCCCAATATGTACCGTTGTTATAAACTAAATAATTGAATGGATTGTCTTGTTTGATTTCCTGTTTGTCTGTGACGTTGTTGAACAGATAAATATGGGAAGAGTTTCCGGTGAGCATGACGTCTTCGGAGCAAGAAAAAAATGAATAGCCTCCTTTTACCAAGGCTGTGGTTGTATAATATTGTTGGTCAATGGTGAATAACCCTGTACTCTTGTTATACCCAATCAGTTTACCTTTGAAGAATGTAAGTTCGTGGAAGAAGTTAGTGCTGGTGTGCTTCCAATTGTTTTTATCCAATAAGTTAAGGTTCAAGTCGCCTATGTTGAAACCGTTTTCCGAACAACAAAGGTAGATGTAATGTGCATCTGCCGTACAACTGTATACGTTCAAGTTTAAGTCGTATGTAGCTTCGAATTCTTCTTTATCCGTATTCACTACGACTATGCCGAAGTTCGTGCATATATATGCTTTTTCGTTTACTACGGAAACATTATTGATGATGAGGTTAGAATAGTTTTTGTCTTTTAACTGCTTCATGTTGACCACCTCATTGTCCGGATAGATTAAGTCTATGTTTCCGTTTTCATATACAAGAATAAGCTTTTGGCTTGCGTTGCTATATCGTATGAATTGTATTTTGGTGTCGTGTAATCCGTTAAGTCTATCAAACACGTAGACTTCCGTATCTTCGGTGTTGTAACTGAAAAGATTTCCATTACAAAGAGAATATACTTTATGTCCTACCGGTATATTATAAGTAGATATTTGCAATGCCGGGTAAGCTTTCCAAGAACCGATAGCCTGTCCGAATGAAATGGTCGTATATATAAAGAATATAAACCATAAAATATATTTATTCATAAGATTTACTATTAAATTTATACTCCTTCTTTATTAACGGGATAATGCTGATAAATTGTGCTTTACAATGTTTTTTTCATTTGTCGATTTCATTCGACAATGGATATTTATAAGGCTTGAAAATTTTATCTTCATGTCTTCGTCTTATTTAAGTTTCTTTTCAAAGTAAGGCCCTCTACCTACGAGAAAAGGCACATAAGAATTGATTAGTTTGATAGGTAAGCAGCAAATGATGATGGTTAATAGAGTCAATATTATATTGGTAGCATATCCTCCATACTCTATTATGCTTTTAAAATATAATTTAAAGCATCCAATGATGTAATTTTGCAGAGCTAAAATGATAATCGTATTTTTGCCAATAAAAGAAACGGCTTTGTCTATTTTCAGATGTGAGAAAGCCTTTATGAAAATGGTGTATATTGGCATTACTAAAAGGCCGCATATTACAATCTGTATGTTTTTGAATATCATATTGCTATAATTACCATATCGTATGCATACGAGTGTTATGCAAAAAGCAATGATGGCGCCTAAGATATGTTTTGATGTCAAAGATTGGATAAAATCCTTGTTCATGTTGGAAAAAGCATAAAAAGGAATATATAGCAATGCTGCCGACAAATTCCAAGGTAAATAAGAAGTCCATGGAATACAATGTAAAAGGGGACATATCGATACGATAATTATGACTATGGGTTTAGGAAATTGTCGAATGAGTAAATAATAGATTATTTGCATACTGAACAAGCAGCAAATAAACCAATATGGGGCAATAATGGTTACGGGGGTTCCATAAGCGAATTCCATTAAAGGCTTCCATAGCGGGATATCCAATTCATTTCCTCCTATCCAGTCTCGCCCAAAGAGTAACCATGAAATATAGAAAAATGTAAAAAAGGATATATAGGGTATTAATAATTGTATGCTTCTGTGTTTTAGGAAATAACTGAGTGAATGGAATTTGTTTGTGTTGAAAAGAAATCCTGCTATCATGAAAAAAGCAGGCATTCTCAGTAAGGACAATAATTCTCCTACGTATCCGTCAGCGCGGTGAGGAATATGGTAGGATACAACCAAAAATATAGAGAAAAATTTGGCATAATCTACCCATGCATATCTGATTTTTGGAGAAGTATCATAGGATTTTATGTTTGCTTTTTCCATTCTATACTTATTTATTTGGCAAATTCATTTTGTTGAGAATATAATCTGTGGATTTTTTAAGTCAATAATTATTCTTTCTTAGATAATCACAAAGGGCAGCTACTGCACGTGCGCGGTGGCTGATGCGGTTCTTGATGTCGCTACCCAATTCGGCGAATGTGGTTTCATAACCGTCGGGTTGAAAGATAGGATCGTAGCCGAATCCGGATTCTCCTCTTTTTTCTCTGGTAATTTGTCCCTTCACAATTCCTTCGAACTGCCTTTCTTCTCCTTTTTCTATTAACGAGATAATGGTGCGAAATTGTGCTTTTCGATCATTTTTTTCTTCCATTTCTTTCAGGAGTTTATTCATGTTGGCTTGAGAGTCATGTCCTTGTCCGTCGGCATAACGTGCGGAATACACGCCCGGTGCCCCTCCAAGGCTTTCTACTTCCAGTCCGGTATCATCGGCAAAACAATCTAACCCATAATGTTCGTATACGTACCGTGACTTTTGTCGGGCATTGCCTTCAAGAGTATCGGCTGTTTCGGGAATGTCGGCATGACAATGGATGTCGGCAAGACTTAATATTTCGATGCTGTTACCTAAGATAGCTCTTATTTCTTCCAATTTATGAGCGTTGTTTGTGGCAAAAACAAGTCGTTTTTTCATGTTCCGTTATTTTATTTTTAATTTATCGAATCCTTCTCCATAGACACCTACTACATTACTTTGCGAAACAAAGGCTTTGGGGTCAATACGGTGAATGAGACGGAATATTTCTATACCTTCACGTCGTTTAGCCAAAACAACCAATACCTTTCTCGGTTCCTTGCTGTACCAGCCTTCCCCGTTAAGAATGGTGACTCCTCGGTCGAGTTGTTTGCCTATGGCTTCCGCTATCTCGTCATATTTGTTGGAAAAAATAAGAAACTGTACGGATTGGCGTGCACTGTTCATATAATAGTCCAACATAATCATGGAAATGATGAGTACGCAAAATCCGAATACTACTTTTTGCGATTCGTGAAATACAAAATAGCTGGAAGATACGATGGCAATATCGCAAAACATAAGTGCGCGTCCTAAACTGATGTCGCGGTATTTGTTGACAATGGCAGCTATGATATCAGTTCCTCCTGTACTACCATTACTTAAAAAGACAATGGCGAGCCCTACTCCTTCGCAGCAAGCTCCAAGTACACAGGCCATAAAAGTCTGATCTCCCAGAATCATAGGAAGTTGTCCGCTTTCGTCAGACAAAAGTTTTTGGAAAAGGTCGAATTCGAATGTCAGGGCCAATGTACCTACAATCGTTTTTAAACAGAAACGGAAGCCTAAAATTTTGATGGCAGCGATAAGTAAGGCTGCGTTAACCAAGAAATAAGTATATTGTACAGGAAAACCTGTGGCGTAGTATATGATAGCGGATACACCGGATAATCCACCGGTTGTAATTTGGTAAGGTAAGATAAAAGCGGTGAATCCTAACGCATAAATAGTAAGTCCTATAAAAAGACTAATGTAATCTTTGGTTTCTTGCCAAATATCTTCTTTTGAGTATTTCATATTTATTGAATACAAAGATTTTTATGTAGGAGACTACTTGAAAAACAAGTAGTCTCCAAAAGGTTTGACACTATTTTAATACTATATTTACGATACGCTTCGGCACGATAATGACCTTGACGATTTGCTTGCCTTCCGTGTACTTTTGGGTTTGTTCGTCATTCAGTACCGTCTTTTCGATGGAAGCATTGTCGACATCTGCAGGAAAGTCCAATGTGAAACGGGTTTTCCCGTTGAAGGAAATGCTCAGTTTCATGCTGTCTTCCGTCAGGTACTCTTCCTTCCATTCCGGCCATTCGGCATCGCATACGCTATTTGCTTCTTCCAGAGCATGCCATAATTCTTCTGCGATATGCGGAGCAAAGGGAGCCATGAGGATGACCAACGTGCGAAGAATGTCCCGGTTATGGCATTTCTGTTGAGAAAGTTCATTCACGCAAATCATGAATGCACTGATAGAAGTGTTGTAAGAAAAAGCTTCGATGTCCGCCGTGACTTTTTTGATAAGCTTGTGCAACGATTTCAGTGCTTCCTTGTTGGCTTCCCCTTCTGTGGGCAGGAAATTACCTGTGCGGTCGTAGAACAAGGCCCAGAACTTCTTCAGAAAACGATGACAGCCGTCGATGCCGTTGGTGTCCCAAGGTTTGCTTTGTTCCACCGGACCGAGGAACATTTCATACAGGCGGAGCGTGTCGGCTCCGAACTTCTCTACTATCATATCCGGATTGACCACATTGAACATACTCTTACTCATTTTTTCAATGGCCCATCCGCAAATGTATTTTCCGTCTTCCAGAATAAATTCCGCATCGTGATACTCCGGCCGCCAGTTACGGAAAGCTTCGATGTCCAGCACGTCGCCCGATACGATATTGACATCCACATGCAGAGGCGTAGTGTCGTATTGGTCTTTCATATTTAGCGAAACGAAAGTGTTGGTGTCTTTGATACGATACACAAAGTTACTCCGTCCCTGTATCATGCCTTGGTTGATGAGCTTTTGGAACGGTTCTTCTTTGCAACTGTAACCCAAGTCATGCAGGAATTTGTTCCAAAAACGACTGTAAATCAGATGGCCGGTAGCGTGTTCTGTACCGCCCACGTATAAGTCTACGTTTTGCCAGTAAGCATCCACGTCCTTGTCTACCAGTGCATGGTCGTTTTTCGGGTCCATGTACCGGAGATAATAGGCAGAACTGCCTGCAAATCCCGGCATGGTGTTCAGTTCCAACGGGAAAACCGTTTGGTGGTCGATGCGTGAGTTTTCCGTCACGCAACGGTTCACGGTATCCCATGCCCATTTCGTGGCATGTCCCAATGGCGGTTCCCCGCTTTCCGTGGGGAGGAATTTGCTGACTTCCGGTAATTCCAACGGCAGGCAATCTTCGGGAATCATGTAAGGCATTTGATTTTTGTAATATACAGGGAACGGTTCACCCCAGTAGCGTTGGCGACTGAAAATGGCATCGCGCAAGCGGTAGTTTACCTTTACCCTACCCAATCCATGCGTTTTGACATACTCTTTTGTGGCTGCAATGGCTTCCTTGACGGTCAGTCCGTTGAGCGAGAAATCAATATAGGGAGTCACCCCGGTGCGTGGCGAATTGGTTACGATTCCTTCTTTGGCATCGAAACTTTCTTTACTTACGTCGCAACCTTCCACTAACGGGATGATAGGCAAGTTGAAATGTTTGGCAAAGGCATAGTCACGGCTGTCATGTGCCGGTACGGCCATGATGGCTCCTGTCCCGTAGCCGGCCAACACGTAATCGCTTATCCAGACGGGGATGTTTTCGCCCGTGAAAGGGTTGACGGCATACGAACCCGAGAACACGCCGGTTACGCGGCGGTCGGCAATACGTTCGCGTTCCGTACGTTTTTTGGTGGCATCGAGATAAGCTTCCACTTCTGCCTTTTGGGCTTCGGTCGTAACTTCCGGTACCCATTCGCTTTCGGGAGCCAATACCATGAACGTGACGCCGAACATGGTGTCGGCCCGTGTGGTAAAGATCGTGAATTCCTTATCGCTGTCTTTTATTTTGAATTGCACTTCTGTGCCTTCAGAGCGTCCTATCCAGTTGCGTTGCGTTTCTTTCAATGAATCCGTCCACTCCACCGTGTCCAATCCATCCAATAAGCGTTGGGCGTATGCACTGACACGCAGGCACCATTGGCGCATCTTTTTCTGAACGACGGGATAACCTCCGCGTTCGCTCACACCGTCCACTACCTCGTCGTTGGCCAGTACCGTACCGAGTTTCGGACACCAGTTCACCATCGTTTCGCCCAAATAGGCGATGCGGTAATTCATGAGCGTCTCCTGCTGTTTCTTTTCGTCCATGGCTTTCCATTCGTCGGCAGTGAACCGCAGTTCCTCGCTACAAGCCACGTTCAAGCCTTCCGTACCATTTTTATCAAATGCCTTCACCAGTTCTTCAATAGGGCGTGCTTGCTGCCTGTCATTGCAATAATAACTGTCGAACATCTTCTGGAAAGCCCATTGCGTCCAATGGTAATAGGCCGGGTCGCAAGTACGTACTTCCCTATCCCAGTCGAAGCAAAAACCAATCTTGTCCAACTGTTCACGGTAGCGGTTGATATTGGTAGCCGTGGTAACGGCCGGGTGTTGCCCCGTCTGTATGGCATATTGCTCGGCCGGAAGTCCGTAAGCATCGTATCCCATGGGATTCAACACGTTAAATCCTTGCAGACGTTTGTAACGTGCGTAAATATCCGAAGCAATGTAACCTAGCGGATGTCCTACATGAAGTCCTGCACCACTGGGGTAAGGAAACATGTTGAGTACGTAGAACTTCTCCTTTTCTTTGTTTTCCACAACCTTGTAAGTCTGATGCTCCACCCAATATTTCTGCCATTTCGGCTCTATTTCTCTAAAATTGTATTCCATGTTATATATTGATATTTTTATTTTAATCCGTTTATAGAGTGATGCACGTTTATCCACGCGCCGGTGATTTCTACAATATACATTTTGTGATAACCGCCTTGTTTACCGTACCATCTTTCGTTGAGCGACGGGTCGAGGAAAGCTTCGGGAGCCAGATTGTCTGTATACAACTTCCTGCAGGCCAAAGCGAATCGTGCCTGTTCAAAAGTCACACATTTGCCGTCTTCAAGGGGATATGGCGTGAGTCCGCTTTCGAGTGTCTTGTCTATATCCCGTCCGGATTTTGAACCACACAAGTTATATACTTCACGCGCCTTGGGCGATTTCCCCAAGAAAGAGAGCGTCATGAAGTCGTTGTTTTCCGTAAATTCAAAAGTATAGCGTTCGGGACGAATGAATACGAAAGCTACAGGTTTGTTCCATAACCACCCTATTCCGCCCCATGATGCGGTCATCATGTTATATCGGTTGGCATCGCCAGCACAGACTAACATCCATTCTTTGCTGATCGTTTCGAAAAAATTCTCCGTAAGTTCAGAGACTTCTATCTTTTTCATGCTCTTTTCTTTTTATAATAAGGTGCAAAGATAGTGAAAGGCGAGCGCAGAGACAAATGAAAACGCAGTTTTCTGATTTGTCTTTGCCGAGCCACCTCCTATTTTCGTGGAAACAAAGATACGGATTTTACAGGTCGCAGCGAATATTTTCAGGATATTCCTTGACGTAAATCAAGAAAAAAAGGTTTCATGAGAATATTACGTCTGAAAGTATGCATCTTTCAGGAATATCGCGTAACTTTGCATTGTCTTAAAACAAGAGACGATATTGAAAGCATCGTGAGATGCAGATAAATTAGGTATTAGATTGAGGTAAAAAAGATTGTTACAGTATAATGTTGAGCATAGGACTGCGTGAAGCAGTAGTTTAATAGGAAAAGCAAACGAATAGTTCGTTTATTGTTTATGAGAAAAATTTTGAGAGATTAAAGATTTGTTTGTCGGGGCTTTCCTCTTGTGATCTGAGGGTTGTCCCGTTTTTTGCATCTTGTAGAAAAACAGAATAATCCGTTTCAAATCAGAAAAAATAATCGTATTTTTGTGGTTGATTCTAAAAAGTTAACGATTATGGCAAAAGAAGGGTTGACCCCGATGATGAAGCAATTTTATGATTTGAAAGCGAAACACCCCGATGCGATCATGTTGTTCCGCTGTGGGGATTTCTATGAAACTTATTGTGAGGATGCTGTCGTTGCTTCTGAAATATTGGGTATTACCTTGACAAAACGTAGCAATGGCGGAAGGAACGGCGAACCGGTGGAGATGGCCGGCTTCCCTTACCATGCCTTGGATACGTATTTGCCTAAACTCATCCGGGCAGGGCGGCGTGTGGCCATTTGCGACCAGTTGGAAGACCCTAAGCTGACCAAGACATTGGTGAAGCGGGGGATTACGGAGTTGGTGACTCCCGGAGTTTCAATGAATGACAATGTATTGAGTTACAAGGAAAACAATTTCCTTGCTGCCGTACATTTCAATAAGAATGTTTGCGGCGTAGCCTTTTTGGATATCAGCACGGGAGAGTTTCTCACGGCAGAGGGTACGTCTGAATATGTAGACAAACTCTTGGGGAATTTTTCGCCGAAAGAAGTGCTTTTCGAGCGTGGAAAACGGAATATGTTTGAGGGTAATTTCGGAACAAAGTTTTTTACGTTCGAGTTGGACGACTGGGTCTTTTCCGAACGTTCGGCTACGGAAAAATTGCTGAAACACTTCGAAGTGAAAAATCTGAAAGGCTTCGGCATCGACCATTTGAAATGCGGCATCGTGGCATCAGGCGTGATTCTGCAATATTTAGAGATGACCCAGCACAGCCAGATCGGACATATCACGTCCATTTCGCGTATTGAAGAAGAACGTTATGTCCGTTTGGATAAATTCACGGTGCGCAATCTGGAGTTGTTGAATTCCATGGTAGACGGTGGTAATTCTCTGTTGGGCGTGATAGACCGTACGATTACCCCGATGGGCGCCCGCTTGATGCGCCGTTGGATATTGTTTCCGTTGAAAGACGAAAAACCGGTCAACGAGCGTTTGGATGTGGTGGATTACTTTTTCCGCGAACCGGAGTTTAAGGAACTGATTAGCGACCAGTTGCATCTGATGGGCGATTTGGAACGCATCATTTCCAAGGTTTCCGTAGGACGGGTGTCGCCGCGCGATGTGGTGCAACTGAAAGTGGCCTTACAAGCCATCGAACCGATTAAGATAGCTTGCGAGCATGCTTCGGACGAGACTTTGAAGAGGATAGGAGAACAGTTGAACCTATGCGCTTCCATCCGCGACCGCATAGCCCGCGAAATACAGAACGACCCGCCTTTATTGGTCAACAAGGGAGGAGTGATAGCCGAAGGAGTAGACCGGGAATTGGACGAGCTTCGCCATATAGCTTTTGAAGGTAAGGATTATCTGCTGAAGATACAGCAAAGGGAAACGGAACTCACCGGAATCCCGAGCTTGAAGATTTCCTATAACAATGTCTTCGGGTATTATTTGGAAGTGCGGAATACGCATAAGGACAAAGTGCCTGCCGATTGGATACGTAAGCAGACGCTGGTGAATGCCGAGCGTTACATTACCCAAGAACTTAAGGAATACGAGGAAAAGATTATGGGCGCACAGGATAAAATCCTGGTGCTCGAGACGAAATTGTATAATGACCTGGTGTTGGCCTTGGCCGAATTCACACCGGCCATTCAGATTAACGCCAATTTACTGGCACGGTTGGACTGCTTGCTGTCTTTTGCCCAAGTGGCACAAGACAACCGTTATATCCGTCCGGTGATTCAAGACGACGATGTGCTGGACATCAAACAAGGGCGTCATCCGGTGATTGAAAAGGAGTTGTCGGTAGGGGAACAATATATTGCCAACGATGTCTATCTGGACACGGAGAAACAACAAATCATTATCATTACCGGTCCGAACATGGCCGGTAAGTCAGCCCTGTTGCGCCAGACGGCCTTGATTACGCTTATGGCTCAGATAGGTTGCTTCGTTCCGGCCGAATCTGCCCATATCGGATTGGTGGACAAGATATTCACCCGTGTGGGAGCAAGCGACAATATTTCCATGGGCGAGAGTACGTTCATGGTGGAAATGAACGAGGCAGCCAATATCCTGAATAACATATCCTCGCGCAGCTTGGTGCTTTTCGACGAATTAGGGCGTGGCACGTCTACGTACGACGGTATCAGCATCGCGTGGGCTATCGTGGAATATATCCATGAAAATAAAAAAGGGAGGGCAAGGACGCTCTTCGCCACGCATTACCATGAGCTGAACGAGATGGAGAAGTTGTATCCCCGCGTGAAGAACTATAACGTGTCGGTGCGCGAAGTGGACCAGAAAGTCATCTTCCTGCGTAAGTTGGAACGGGGCGGAAGCGAGCACTCCTTCGGTATCCACGTGGCCAAGTTGGCCGGCATGCCGAAGAGCATCGTGTCGCGGGCGAATACCATATTGAAGGAACTGGAATCTGCCAACAGCAAGGATGTGATGAAAAACAGCCGTGGGGCAAAGCAGGTCATGCAGGCGGACAACGGTGTGCAGCTCAGTTTTTTCCAACTGGACGACCCTGTGCTGTGTCAAATCCGGGACGAGATATTGCATCTCGACATCAATAACCTGACGCCCGTGGAAGCCCTGAACAAATTGAATGACATTAAACGTATCGTAATAGGAAAATAGGACAATGGAAAAGAAGACTGTATTGATAACCGGTGCTTCCTCGGGAATAGGAGAGGGATGCGCCCGCAAGTTCGCCATGAACGGGCACCGGCTGATTCTGAATGGCCGTAACGTGGAGAAACTGAATGCCGTAAAGGACGAATTGGAAAAAAAATATGGAGTCGAAGTATGGCTGTTGCCGTTTGACGTGCGCGACCGTGCCGCAGCCCGTGCTGCCTTGGATTCCCTTCCCGAAGAGTGGAAGGCCATAGACGTGTTGGTGAACAATGCCGGTTTGGTCATCGGGGTGGATAAAGAGCACGAAGGAAGCCTTGACGAATGGGACGTGGTGATAGACACGAACGTGAAAGCCCTCTTGGCCATGACGCGCCTCGTGGTGCCCGGCATGGTGGAGCGGGGCAGGGGACATGTCATCAACATGGGGTCTATTGCCGGAGACTATGCTTATCCCGGTGGGAGCGTGTACTGTGCCTGCAAGGCGGCGGTAAAGGCCCTGTCGGACGGTTTGCGTATAGATTTGGTGGATACTCCCATACGTGTGACGAACGTCAAGCCCGGATTGGTGGAGACGAACTTCTCCGTAGTGCGTTTCCGGGGCGATAAGGCTACGGCCGACAACGTGTATGAAGGGCTTCGTCCGCTCACGGGCGACGATGTGGCCGAGGTGGTTTATTTCGCTGCTTCCTTGCCCGAGCATATCCAGATAGCCGAAGTGTTGGTCATGCCTACCAACCAGGCCACGGGTACGATAGCTTACCGCAAGAAATAAGAGATTCATGTACCCCATACCTTCCTGTGAGGTACATGGCAGTAATTTAACGAAAATGGGCTAACTTCATTTACGAAGTTAGCCCTGATTTTATACCGTTTGCCACATTTTTATCGAACGGCATATAACACCAACGCACTTCCTCCTTGTGCCAAAGATGTTTCCGTCAGGCTGTCCGCCCGATGGAGTCCGTATTTTACCAACTCGTCATAATACGTCTTGTCCGGCACATAACTGATAAAATAGCGGTCGTCGCTACCCACTATGAATGCCATCTTGTCCATTAAAGATTCATTATTTCCGTATAGTTTATCCTCATGCGTGTCATATACAAAACTTTCGAGTTTCCTGTCTTTCGTCACATCTACATACCAATAATGCTTGCAGACTATTGGGGTTTGAGACACAAAAGCGTAAGCGGTCGAACCGTCATAACTCTCTTTTTTTGTCCTTTGCCCTTCCGGTATGGGATATTTCAAATTCATCTGAACCGTATGAATACTGTGTCTGTCTGATTTCATCATTTCAGCGCAACCATCGTATAGGAAAGAACTAAAAATGACACTGCTGTCCGTTGTAGAGAAATAGGAATACCGGCTCAAAGGTTCACAGTAATCTTTTTCATAAGGGAAATAGGCATCTTTCACCTGAAAGTCTTCATCCGTAAGGAATACCAGATTTTCGGGCTGTTCTTTCGATTGAGGCTGTCCATTCGGAATCGATGTCAGTAGAAATTCATTTTTCCCGAATGCCACAATATCCGATGCCACAATTTCCGTAGGCATGCTTTCTATGTATTCCCCTGTCTCCTTATTATATATATTAATTTTATTTTGGAAATTGTCAATGGTATAAAGCTTGTCACCATGGACTGTAAAGTTTCTTATTTCCAAGTACTCCCCTCGTCCATGTCCACGTTTGTTCAAAACGTATTTCAGTTTTCCAGCATGTGTGTACACTGCAATCTTCGAATAATTGAAATCTGCCAAGAAATACAAACTATCATACGACAAAAGCTTGTTTACCCTTGACAGAATCGACAGTTCCGTCTTTTCCAAGGGCAAATACATCACCGTGTCTATTATCTCGTTCATATACCCATCAACCCTATCCATTTCAATGACTTTATCCGGCATTGGCATCTCTTTTTTCTTTTCCGTACAGGATAGAACCAGACATGATGCCATAAAACCACATACCCCTAAATGCTTTATATTCATATTCATTAATGCTTTACAGTCAAAAATAGAATGTACGTAGAAAAACGATTCGTTTTCCTACATACATTTGCACTCTTGTAATTCAACCTTTCATGTTAACCATGGTACGGACATTTTCTCGGAGTACAACCAACCCCTCCTCCGGGGCAACTGATAACAGTAGTCGTACACGCTGAACCATTTATTGGAGCACCACATTGAAATGTGTGTTCCATTGCATTGTCAATCCTCCCATCATCACTTTCTCCACCACCAGCAAATACTTCAATGTTCGTCAAAAGAAGATTTGAAGTATCAACTTTCTGTACGTAAGTTTTATACATCCCCCAAACGGATGCACCCACGACTGTTAATACAGCTAATAGTTTTACTTTCTTTTTCATCCTAATAAATTTAATAATTTAACAAAAAGATATATTTAACTCTATGAATCCATTATAGATTAATGAATTCTTTTACTGTTGCTAAAAAAACTTTTTTGTCCTTTTTATTTCTCAAAGGATAACCCTTGAACAGAACTGTTTTTTTATCTTTATCAATCAAAAGTGCCTTACCTGCTTTTAATGCTTCAAAAAAAACTTTGTTCTGACTATAAAAAACGTCTGCAGTATCTACATATAGTGGTATACTAATGTTATCTACTTTATATGCCATCTCTAGTTCTTTAATTCGTGATATAGGATACTTCCAAATAGTACAAATCTGAATGTTTTTATGTTTTTTAAGTAGTTTTTTCCATAAGTATAAGTCTTTAAATACACAACTTGTACATGATAGGGAATCATAGTATAAAATTACAGCCAAAATTGAGTCTGAATATATTTCATCAGATAACAAGCACATTTTATCAAATGATAGCTTAACCATATTTCTATTACTTTCTTTAGGTTTTCCACAAGAAAGCAATATATACGATAACAATAAGTACTGTATTAATATCCCATACTTACTGGTATAATGAAATCTTTTATTCAAGATTCTTATATAATGCCTTATCTTTTGCATAAATATTCTCATTTAGATTAAGGTTTTATACATTCTATTTTAACTTAGAATGCGCTTTGCAAATAAATAAAAAATATATGAGATTTACAAATCAATACTTCGGTAAATTTTTACCGAAAAATTAAAAGTTAAACAATAGAACCGGCA
>ERZ894244.8-NODE-8-length-253489-cov-12.400538_pt1 | contig 253489 bp, 188 predicted proteins | sample MGYA00380299_ERZ894244 | MGnify/ENA primary metagenome ERZ894244 (study PRJEB32331, sample SAMN06328444) | human gut metagenome | biome: human gut microbiome; feature: stool | host: Homo sapiens | collected 2014-06-26 ... | reverse complement strand
GCGTGGATGCGATCGGTTGGCTCCCCGCGGTACAGCTTGCCGTAGTAGCGCAATTCCAGAGCTTCGGCTTCGGAAGTGCCGGCGACCAGTCTTCCCGGGCATTTGCGGATACGGCAACGTGCTCCGTTCCACGCGTCAAGGTTCTGCGTGGCGCACGAATAGCTCCGTCCACACGTGTCGCAGATCAGTTGCGTTACCTTGCCGCTGACCGTGCAGCCGGACTCGTTGAGCCCGTACACGGTGCGTTCCATTTTCATGCTTGGATAACGTTGCTGCGTGATGAATTCTGCTGCTATGCACTCTTCGAGCACGATTCCCAACAGCTCGTGGTGGATGTCGCCTTCAAGGGCGCCGTCGGTGAGGTACCGGTCGACGATCTGACGGTATGACGGCGAATTCAGGGTATTGAAAACGCCTTTGCGCACTGGCTCCTTGTCCGACAGGAAGTAGGGCATGCCATCCGCGTACATGCCGGGCATCCATTTGATGTTCGTGTTGGAGAGCAGGAACTTGTTGCCGTCGTTTTGCAGGAACTGGTCGTAGGTCACGTCGAAGAACGCGCCTTTCGTGCGCAGCTGGTCGAGGAACGCCATAATCAGTCGGAGCCAGTCAGTCTCCATGATGGAATTCTCGTGCAGTCCGATCTCGTTATGGCAACGTTCGGCAACGGTCTGTGCCACACGTTTCAGGAGATTCTGGTCGAATGCTATTGCGGCGCAGCCGGATTTCTCCAACGTGCGTCCGGTACGGGAGCGCATGCCGAATTCCAGCAGCGATTCCAGTCGGAGTCTGCGCTCGATCCAATCGAGCAGCTGACGGCGACCGGGCCCTGCGGGATTGCCTTGCAACACGGCTTCGTATTCGCGCATCCATGTCATGTTCGGCGCGATGAATCGCACGATGTATTCGTTGTCGTCCGGATAGCGGCGATGGTAGTAGTCGTTCTGGCTGTTGAGATATTCGGCGAGGAAGACGCCGTCCTTGTGTTCCTCGCGCATGTAGTCCATGGCGGAGTTGCGCAGGGCGAATCGCCAGGTGCGGGAGTTGAACACGCTGGCTCGATAGGATGCGTCCTGTACGCTGTCAGAGAACACGATGGCCTTGCTGTCGTCGTTGAAGGAGTCTCCGGAAAGTTGGGTGAGCATCACACTGACCTGCGTGGTGGTTCTCACACCGACCATGGCGATGTCCTGTTCGCTGCCGCAGAACGGACACTGATAGTGTTTGCGGTTGCCGGATACAAGCTCCATGCCCCTAGCGACCATGGGTATGCGCTGCTCTCCACAGGCCGGGCATTCACGTTCCGTGGATTCGAAACGTTCTACGACCTGTTCCTTCATGCATGCATTGCAGAACCAGACCATGGCTCCGTTGTCGGCATGCGGGTCAAGAACATAATCCATGGTGCAGGGTTGCAAAGTCACCAACGCATTGTCGGCATGGTAGGCGAAATACTCGTTGTAGAACGTTCGAGGGTCACCCATACTAATACCGCCGTCTTTGCCGGCAAGTCCGATCCATGCGGTTCCTCCGCAATCACGGCAGTTAATCACCGGCATGCGGGTCTTGAGGTCGTCTTTGGACAGTTCGACGACCGGACGGTAGTCGATGCTCCCTTCCTGCGGAGTGATGTTGGCAACCACGCGGCCAAGTTCCTTGACCCATAGTTGCACCTGTACGTTCAGGAACGGACGTGCGTGCTCCTCCGAACCGGTGCGCGCGTGGGAGACGAGCGCTATCAGCGCGTCCACACAGGCCTTCTGCTGGCGTGGATGCAAGGCGTTGAACCTTGCATCCATGATGGCGAGCCTGTCCAGCAGTTTGCGATCGATTTGCTGAGGTTCGTCGCAGATAAGCGAGGACAGGCTGGCCAGGAACCTTGAATGACGCAGGGATTCGGCGAGCCGGATGCGTGCCTTGTCTGCGGAGACCGGCTCTGTGGGGGCTTCGTCAAGCCACGCTTGGGCCGCATCGGCAAGGTATTCGTCGGGGTCGACGCCCTCTTCGAGTTCGATGAGTCGATCGGCCTGCGCGGCAGTAGGCATGGTGTCGTCATAGTCGCTGGTGACGAAGAATTCGTCAACGCGAAGACGATCCTCGGTCACCACGGATTCCGGTGTGAACGTGGTGTTGAAGATTTGGCTGGCATACTCACAGACGTCACGTACTGTCTCTTCGGTGCCCATGGTGGCCGACGTGCCAACGAAGCACATGTCGTCGCTGGTGGTGTTCAGCCTGTCGGTGAGCCTACGCAGCAGGCAGGCCAGGTCGGTGCCCTGCGCGCCGTCGAAAGTGTGCAATTCGTCCACGACGAAGTATTTGAGCGTATTCGGATCGTTGCTGTCCCAAATCCGGGAGTCTTTGGGGCGTACCAGCAGGTAGTCGAGCATCTTGTAGTTGGTGAGCAGGATGTCCGGCGGGTTCTTGAGCAGCTCATCGTGGCTGGTCACGATGTTGGTGGCGGTCATGGCGTGGTTGTCCTTGTCGCTGCCGCCTTGGCTCATCTGGCCCACATACATGCCCGCGGTCACGTTGTGGCGCAGTTCCGGACTGTCGTGGATGAGTTCGGCCAATCGTTTCGCCTGGTCGGTGGCGAGTGCGTTCATCGGGTAGACGAGGATGGCCTTGATGCCCTTGCGCCCAAGCCTGCGCTGCCGGTAGCAGTAGTCGAGAATCGGGTACAGGAAGCATTCAGTCTTGCCTGAGCCGGTGCCGGTGGCCACCAGTGTGGATTCACCGGCGGAGATGCGTTCGAATGCGCGCATCTGGTGCGCGTATGGCCGGTACGTGGGGTGCAAGCATGGGAACGGGAATTCCGCATGTTTGCCGACCACTCGGAACGGCAGTTTGACCGATACGAACGGCTCCTGGGAAAGCATGCCTTCCTGATGGGCGAGTTTGCGGATGGAGCCGCGGAACGGCATATTGGTCATGGGGAACGTGGTCTCCACGTAATCGGCGAGTCCAGACTGGATATGCCGTGCAAGCACCATGGGGATCATTTGTGATCTCCATACTTCTGCGTGAAGAACTTCCACGCGGTTTTGTAATCCTCTACGCGATCGCATTTGTCGAACGGCGCCACATATTCGATGGTCCGCTCACGTGGTCCACCCGGCTGGGTGTCGTCTGTGATGGTGCGGGTGAACACCTCGCCCGCAGGCGCGTTCTTGATTTTCTCGAAATCAGGACGTTTGAAAGTCAAATCACCGTAATTCTTCTTAGAGAACACGATACGACCATTCGCGTCGTACCAAGTGTCGTCCTCGTAGCCGCTCAGCACGGTGAAGGTCAGACGGTAGATGTCGATGAGCTCGTCCAAGGTGATGCCGAGCGCCATGGATGCCAGTACGTCCAGCTCCACCAACGCCTGCCGGCGTTCATAGTCCGTGCGCAATGGCGTATGCCAGTTCCACTCATTCATCAATGAGGTGAACGTATCGGCGGTAAGTCGAGGATCATCCTTCGCCCAGCTCATGGACGTATACGACTCGTCCCAGCAGGATTGCCACAGGTCTGCATATGGCTTGGTCAGACAGTTGAGCAACAGACCGCGGAGACGAATTTCGGGAGCCAGAATTGTTTCTGGAACTGGAAAAAGCTGCAGCGTGGAGCTATGAATATCCATTTTGCCAATGGAGCGCACGAGAAAATCATATGGCAGAGCGGCCTCGAGGCCGCTCATGAGCGCGAGCAACGCGTAGCGCTCTGGGTGCACACCATAACCTGTTATGGTGTTCACCCAGGCTGCGCCTGGGTGAACACAGGACGCTTGCAGCGTCCTTTCACTAACTAAATTAACCATACGACGGCATGCGAGGCGATAAACAGCATCGAAATTGCTTCCGTCAGACATTTTCGGGAGTCTTTGCTGGTACTCAAAATCGGTACAAGCTTGTCTGTATTTCGTTCTCGGCTCAAACGAATCATTTATCTCCATCAAATCAAGCAAATCATAGTCATTCCTCGTCTTCCAATTTCTTTTCGCACCTTGCATAAGGGGGTTGGCGACGCCAAGGAATGGACTGGAATAAATTATTTTTTCATCGACACTGGGAAAATGAACTTCGTCACATATCGTACCGTCTTTACGTGCGTTAGTTTCATTCCACATGCTCGAATAAGTTATGTCTTCCCCATAATCACGTAAGCAACGAGATACACTTGCCATTTTACAAATTGCATCAAAAAGCTCTTGCACATGCACAGCAACAAGCGGGGTGTTTCTCCACGAACTTGTTCCCTGTTCACTTAGCAACAATGCAAAAGTTTTAAGCTCGGATTCCTCAATGTGGATAATACGATTCTTGTGGCCTTTTACCTCCCAATTCCAATTATCATCTTTAGTTCCCGGCACGTCCCCACTACCATCAGATGCATAGCATTCATCGATAGTGGACGGCGCATACAAATTCCAAATCGAATCAAATGAAATGCTTGAATTAATTTTATTTCTATAGATATTGAGACTAAACTGCGCATTGCTGTCCACGCCCGCAAACAAATTAAGTCTATTCTGAAAATGGAAATGGCTACATATCCTACGATACATTTCTCTTCTAAGAAGTGGAGCCTTCGTGTCCGCATAAACCTCATCTGGATGGACAAATGCGCTTACGCCATTCTGCGCACGCGTATAGCTCCAGGCATTCGGCAGGAAACAGCGGAACAAATTGGTTCGTCCCTGTAGTAGTGGGTAATTCCCCACTGAACCATAGAATGCCAAAGCACCGGCAATATTCACATACTCCCGAAGATACATAATTCGTATACGTGCGTTCTTTAGAAGTTCACCCATACGCTTACTCAGATCGGAAGCCGTAAGCTTATGAATCGCAAAATAAGGATTCGCATCGGAAACGGCATCCGTCTCGCTCCACTGCACATTCACCCACGGCGGGTTGCCGACCATGAAGTCGAAGCCGCCGTCTTTGAACACGTCGGCGAATTCGAGCTCCCAGTGGAAGAAACGCTGCTTCTTGGCGATTTCCTTCACCAAGCGAAGCCTTTGCGCTGGTTCCCCATCACCTTTGCAAAGCTCATCGAGATCCACAGTGTGGTCATACATGTAGTCGCGTTCATGACTATCGTCCATGGTGTCCATAAGCGTGGGCTGATTGTTATCCATCGACATCAGAGTGAATCCCTCTTCCTGTGGAATCTCGCCGGTGAGGATCAGCGACATTTCCGTGAGATACTGCGATCTTGTGGGGAGCAGACCCGCCTGATCGATAGGCCAGAACCACAGCGAGCACCAGTAGTCCATGGCAAGTTTCAAACGAGCGTATTCGCTGGCGTTCTCAGCCTTTTCCGAATGGTAGGCAATGCGAAGCATCTCATCTTTCTCGCGAATGGTGAGGTTGTTGCCACGGAAGTATTCATTTTCGATGCCAAGCAACCCCTGCCCATGCTTCTGCTGGTTTTCCAAAGCCTTCGCGGTCTTTTTGGAAACGTTCGCGTCAAAACCGTAGATAATCAAATCGTCTTGAGTCGCCTTTTCCAATTGCCGACGCGCTTTGATCTGGCCGCGCCATAGTTCGTCGATGGTCTTTGACAACGACCTCATCAGACCAATCTCCGTCTGGGAATAAGGCTTCTTGGCGAATTCCTTCTTCCAAGCCTTGATGGTTTCCAGATGTTCGGATTCTATGCTTTTGACGGTCTTGTCATCATACTTGCACATGTCCGGATCTCCGGTCAGGAACTGGTAGATGCGCTTGACGGATGACGAACTCTGGTTGAACCCGATATGCGTGGGTTCGACCTCATACCAGTGGCGGTTTTTGGTAGCGCCGGCCAGATTCGATTCCGAATACCCGACGCGACGGCCGCCAATCAGCGAATTGCCACATTGCAGCTGGGTGCCGAACCATGGTACGAAGGATCCTTCGCAAATGGTGTTGAGCCATAGGGACACTTCTCCCAATTCCACTGCCACGGGGTTCAGGTCGATGCCGTAGATGTTGTGGTCGGCGATGTACATCTTAACCTTCTGCAGTTCAGCCTGCCTGTGTTCCGCGGGAATCGCCGCCTTCTGGCCTTCCTCAGCAACCCGCTCCTTCTCCCTGCGGTTCAGATACATAGTGGCCAGCTGGTTGATGGTCTCGTTCAGGAAGGTCGCAGAGCCCATAGCCGGCTCGCAGATCTTCAGGCTCAGAATATCGGCGGCTTGATGGACACGTGGCTCAATCTCCTTGAGCGCGTACTTCACCAGGCATTGCGCAAGACTGTCCGGCGTATAGAAGGAGGCCGACGTTTCACGTTCCCGGCCTGCAAGTCGGTAGATGAATGTGCCCGGCTCGTAGGTGCGTAGCTCGCCGGCATGCAGGCTCTTGTCCGGGTAGCGTACACGCTCGGCCTCCGAATAATTGTCGAGTTCTCGTTCCGGCACAAAATAGCCGACTTTCAAAGGGTCGTAGGAATCCTTGGCTCGTTTGACCTCGTAGAGTTTCTCCTTGGCGATGAAACCACGGTAAGACAGCAATGCCTCATACACGGCACCCATCTGGCTGATGCCCAGGGCCGCATAGGAGATGCGCTGCCTGCGTTTGACTCCCTTACCCGTCTTGGTGACGCTCATCAAATCGACGATGCGCAACATTACGCTGTCGCGGAGTGCGGCATGTTCGATCAGCGCGGTCCGTTCCGGGTCGAAGATGTGCGCCTTGAGCGGTGGCACCATGAACACCGCGTTGGTGGCCTCCTCGGCGGACAATCCTTTGAACTGTTCGTCCGTCTTCGGATACCCATTGAATACCAGATCGTCGAGTCGGCGCAATGTGTACGCTAGATAGGTGGAATCGCCAGCCTCATCCATGCAGCCACGCATCTGTTCCGCAATATCTCGCAAGCTGTCCAGCGAATAGCCGGTACGGTAGATGTCGGATTTCATCGGCGCGTAGCCGAGCGACGGCTTCGCCTCGATGAACAGGAGGAACAGCAGACGGTACATGTATCGCAACGCCTGCACTGTCAGATCGCCCGCGTCGATTTCGTCGATGCTCCGCCCCTTATTACAAGTCCAGTCGTGGATGACCTCATTACCAAGAATCTCCACACATTCACGTAACGCGGAACGCAGATTGTCAGACACCTCAACCGCGTTCTTCGCAGACGTGTCATCAAACGTGTCAAGCAGACTGTCACCTTTGTTCGGGCAGAGACTATCACGACGCAACAGCACAGCCATCGCCGTATACACATGATCCTGATGGCGGCTGAAGATCTCGTCCAGGTCAAACAGCATGCATTTCTTGTCATTCCATTTACGGCGGTCGATCAACGCTATCTGATGCAACCCCATGAGAAGAATCCACCGTGCCGGCTCGTCGAAATCGGCAAGCAGCATACGTGCATATTCCTCACAGGAGGTGCCGTCCTTGCTGGAGCCGTCTTCGATGGGGCTTTCCAGAACGCCTGCCTCCGCACTATCGGACAGGCTCACCAGAACTTGCAAGCGCGGAGCCCCATCGGAATCATTGACCTGATAGTAGACAGGAACAGACTTCCCTGAAATCCGGTCGGGCAATCCCTCGTCTTTGGCTTGATTCCCCTCCTGCGTATAGCCGAGTGCGGCGAGCATGTCGTCGATGAAATTCCGTACCCGTTCAGCTGGAAACAGATCGTTCTCGTTGTTGTTGATGACTTCGGTGAACGACTGGCGCATGTCCTTCAGCAGTCGCGCTGGGCGTTCCTCAGGAGGAAGCTGTTTCCAAGGTGTGGAGGCATTCTTCACTTCATCCGGAAAATATTCCTTCATATAGTACGGCGTGTAGAAGTCGTTGACCGCCTCGATGCCTGGGAACGTCTCGTTCAGTTCCTTCGCCATGGTCTCCCCCTCTATTCCTTACCTACGAATGCGGCCGCAATGCGGATTACTGGTTCGCCGGAGGCGTCCAATGTGTCCTGAACCCAGTCGGCATATTGTTCGAGCATCCGATCAACCTGTTTTGTGTTTTCCTTGGTGTTTTTGCCTTGGGATTGCAACAGTGCCTTGCGTGCATGGGACCAACGCTCGATGCGGTCCATTTGCCGAGTCACTTCTTCATCTGCCTGCGCACGATATTGTTCACCGCAATCGCTGAGCATGCTCTTGCCGCGCGATACCGCATCCTCCAACAGCAGTTGTGCCGCATCTATCTGTTCGGAGCTGGCCGCGGAATCCTCTCGACTCACATAACGACGTTCAGTGGTTCCCGGAATCAAGTTCCCACGATATCCGGTGATACGCCACACTTCCTCAAGTGGCAGTATGCCCATGCATTCGCCATCGAGATACCGTACACCGAACCATTCATCGATCACCGGGGATGCGTGCTTGTTGGCGACCATGCCGTTCATCAGCATAATCGTCTCATCCGCATGCAGGTTTCCGTTGGTCACGCCAATAATCGGGGCCTCGTCACGTTGGTACAGCAGTGAGGAAGCCTTCAACCCGACCCATTCCGTGATTGGATTCAATTCCCACAGGTATTGGACCCGACTCCATGACTCGTCGTTGATACGGGCCAGCAGACCGTTGGCTTGGTCTTCGCAGTATTTCGCGTCATCACTCCATTCAGCGATGTTGTCTCGCAACACCTGCGTGTTCGGCACACGTCTGCGCAGCCACGCGCGCAACGGGCTATTCCCTTGGAACTCCACCGCGAATCCATGAGCATCACGCAACTGACGTTTCGACTTAAGACCAGCCGACTGCCGGAACTCCTCGCAGGAGAGCCCCTCATCCACATACTCGTAATCCGACATCAGCGTAGAGGAATCGACTATGCCGCCATCGTCGGCGCTCCCAGCCGTGCTCTCCCCTGCGGACTCGTTTTCCTCAGTGCTCGCAGTATCGGCACCATCCGGCGTAGTGAGGTTGAAAAAACTCAGTGGATCGAAAACATCGTCATCCGCCACAGTCTCAACGTCTCCGGAACGTTCGTCCGAATGATCGATGTCCTCATCAGGAATACAAAGTCTGGCTGCGAAATTCTCCGCTGATTCGCCGGATTCAATCGCTTCGCGGGTAAAATCTTCCTCCTGATCGACGTCGAATTTGCCCATGAGCAAGGACGGATCGCCGATATCCTTACGTGCCTGGTCTTCCTTCTGCTGCAGGATCTCGAGAATATGCGTGTCACCTTGAATCTTTGCATTACGCGAGTTAATCATCATGAAACGAATATCAGGCTGTTTACGCTGCCCATAACGGTCGATGCGTCCGTTACGCTGCTGGAACACCATCAACGACCATGGAGTGTCGAAATGGATGAGTCTGTGGCTCAGATAGTGCAGGTTCAGACCTTCAGAGGCCACGTCGGAGGCCACGAGAATGCGTACAGACGAGGACTTCGTACCGAAATCCTCGACGATTTTCTGCTGTTCCACATCGCTCATGCCTCCATCCATGGAGACGATAGCCTTCTTCGGTAGTTTGAGATCCTGCCGCAAGTGCTCCTCGAGATAGTTCTTCGTCTCGATGCGTTCCGTGAAAATCACGATACGGTCGTCGGCGTCTTCACCGTTATGCCAACCGTAATCGGCACTGCGCAGAAGCTGCAGCAGTCTCTGGTATCGGGAAAACTGCATCGGACCGATTTTCTCCAAAGCGGCCTTGAGCCCTTCAAGCCTGTCGATGTCTCCGGTCTGATCGGACGCATCTTTTTTGGCAAGCCGCTTCACTCGCTCGTCGATGGTCTTAATGCACGCTGCCGGCGATGAAAACAGACTCTTCTCAAGCATCGTCTTGAACAAGAAGGAATTGCTTCTCTTCTGATGCATATCCATGACGAGTTTCATATCGGTCAGATAATCGAACGCCTCTTCCTCGGCCGCGGTGGCCATGCATTTCTCCTGCGTCACCTTGCGCTCCGGGAAGCTGCCCGATACTTCGGCCATCACGTCCTTCTTGAAACGGCGGACGTACAGGTGTTCGACATCCTGCTTGTCGTACTGTTCCGGATCGGGCAGAGTAGTTGGGTCGAGCATGTTCATCAACGAAGCGAAACTACGGGCACGGCCGTCATGAGGCGTGGCGGACAGCATAATCAACGTATCGGAACGGGAAGCAAGGCGTTTGGCGAGCTTGGCGCGCTGTGCGCTGCGACCGTTGGCGGCACGGTCGGCGACATTCTGAGCCTCGTCGATCACGATGATGTCCCAATACGAGGCATCGAGTGCCGCGCCATATTGGATGTCCCTCTTCAACGTATCAATGGAGATGATCACCTTGTCGTAGTAGGAGAACGGGTTGGCGTTCGCGGGGATCTCGGAACGAATCTGCTGGATGCGCGAGGAGTCCAGACTAATCAGCGGGATGGTGAACCGTTCCCACATCTCCTTCTGGAACTGGACCATCATGCTTTTCGCCGTTACCACGAGAATACGGCGGCCTTTGCGGCGCTTGATGAGTTCCGACATCAGGATGCCAGCCTCCAAGGTCTTGCCAAGACCGACAGCGTCGGCGATGAGAATTCGCTGGCGCGGTTGGGCGAGCGCCTTCTTCGCCGGAACGAGTTGGTACGGCAGGGAGTCCATGGCAGCCTTGTGGCCGACATGAATCCTCGCATCGGTCGGCGCAGTGGCACGTAACAGACTCTCGATGAACAGATGCGATTTCGCAGCTCTTGCCGAGGTGTCGGGAATGAAACGCGTCTTCACCGGATCGACAGGTGTAATTGTGTCCAAATCATCAAGGAACGTGGCCGTCACATCCCGCACCAGAGCGGAGATACCAGTGCATGAAACGGCATGGTTGCCAAGGCTGTTCAGTTCGACCCTATCCACAAGCCATTCCTGGCCGCGGATCAGCACTCTCATGCCTGGAGAAAGCAGTTCTCGTTCCGAATGCGCGCCATGCTTCATTGCCGTGTGCTCCCCATATGCTCTTAATCCCAATGTTTTCGCATATATTGTATGTCATTGGGGGTTGAAACCTTCTGCTTTTCCGCATGAATGTTAGATACACGCATGTTTTCGTGCATTGATACTTGGAATCATCTACATCTTTCGATTATCACTTCCCGAATCCTCACCTCCCCATCGCAGCTTAATGCAACAAATGCGGATGCCGAACAAATCTACCGACAGAAGAGAGTAAATCATTTAATATAGCTACACTGGTACAACATGACCGAGCAGAGCAACGCAGCAACTGAAAGTGAGATACCGGAGCTTAAGCCTCTATACCCCCAATATGACGAATCGAGCCACTCACCCTATGTGAAGAGGCTTGAAAAGGCGTTGCAGGGCGAGGATACGAAGATACACAACATAGCTCTATCAGGCGTCTACGGTTCCGGAAAAAGCAGCATTCTTGAGAAAGTCGTTAAAGACCTTGAGGAAGAGCGCCCTCATACAACTAGGACAATCTCACTGGCGCCTTTAGCTGCACAGCTTAAGGAACAGGATGATAAGAAAAACGATTCCGTCTCGGATAAGGATAAGTCCACTTCGAAAGAACCATCCGGCGCTCCCCCAAAGTCTTCCAACAATTCATCCATAACCAATCTCATTCAAAAAGAGATCATTAAGCAACTTCTATATGGAACAGACCCCGAAAAGATTCCGGCATCACATTTCCATAAGATGAACGAAATCGGATTAGGAAAGCAGATACTTTCCTCTCTTGCTTTCGGCATGCTGTTACTGTTCATTCTTAATATCTATCAATGGCCTTACAGCTATATTCAAAAACCGTTGACATGGCTACCAATCCCAACAAGCATTACCAAAATTCTTGCTGAAATCGTCATAATTTGCCTGCTATCAATAGCAACGTTCGCGCTATTTCATTATTTCGGAACCCGCATCCATCTAGCCAAAATAGATGTCGGAACAGCAGGCATTACCCTGGGAGAGAACTCGGACTCTTATTTCGATCAGTATCTTGATGAGATCATATATATCTTTGAAAAGACAGGCATTCGAACTGTATTTTTTGAAGATCTTGACCGTTTTCAAGATGCTCAAATCTTTGATTCACTACGCGAGCTGAATCAGATCCTCAATAATGATCCAAAGCTGCAACACACAGAATCGCAACACAAAGAAAAGAATTCTCAGTCCAGTACACCTATACAGTTCGTATACGCTATTCATGACGCGATATTCAGCAATCAATACGTTTCGGCTGACGAACAGGTGAACAATAAGGAATCTCTAGCTCATTCCTTCTCCCGTGCAAAGTTCTTTGACCTTATCATTCCAGTGGTGCCATTTGTTTCGGCAAGCAACTCATACCAAATCGCACTAAAAACATTGAAAGATGTTCCTGATGCGAAAGACCCCCAAATGATTAACCTTCTTGAACTCGTTGCAGATACAATTCCCGATAAACGCACCTGGATTAATATTCGCAATGAGTTCATTGTCTATAGGGAACATCTATTTGATCAATCCCCAGAAAGAAGATTCACTTCTAAACTCGGTCTCGAAGAATCACATCTTCTTGCGTTCATCATATATAAAAATTGTTATCTTGATGATTCAGTAAAAATACATGATGGTAAGAGCAAACTCGATTATTTTTATAATAACGCTAGAGAGCTAGCAAAACAGAAACTACCTAATTTGATTTATCAAAACCACAAGTTGGAAAATCAAATCAGCAGATTTACAGATGAATCAAATGCTGAAAAACGCGCACTCGAACTTAAAGCAAAGCTCTGCCATTTTATGGCCCTAATAGCAGACACTACAGAAGACAACGAGGATTCACTGAGAGTAGGACTCAATGCGAATAATGCATCAGACGCTTCCACACCGCAGGCATGGAGAGAACTGACTGGATGTGAAGAAACAGATCAAGTTTATGTTGAGTATGATCATCGTTGGGCAAGAACAACTCGGCTAATCCCATACAGCCTGTTAAAGAGAGTCATAGACACCTCACTTGATATCGGTCAATGGGAAGAATCGCAAAAGATAAATCTTACGAACAAAAACGCCGACTTATCAAAAACGATCGAAGACCTACGTTCTGGCGATTGGGCCTTTATCCTCCAATTTGAAGAGTCACAAACTAAGGAATCACAGACATCTCTCGGCAAGAATTTTTACGCCCTGCTAGGCGGAAACACATCCCTGCTATACCGACTTATCTCTCATGGATGGATCGGTCAGGACTATATGCTCTATTCCACGATATATACAGATGAAGGTATAACTAAGAACGCGCTGAATTTTATTCTTCATCATATTGACGGCAATAATCCGGACTATCAATTCAAACTTGACGATAAGGACCCTGAAGATGTCCTTCGTCGGATTAGGCGTAAAGATAAGGCAATATTCCACCAACATCGAGTATTGAACATTGATTTGTTGCATTATATGCTTTCGCACTGCGATGATTCGGAGACCAACCAAGATACCGACCAAATTATCGAGATGCTGTCCCCGTTAGGCAATGAGACCGCTGAATTCGTTTCAGCATATCTGGATCGTCTTGCTGATGATGCCAATCCATTGCTCGTCAAGATGGCAAGCCACAGCCAGAACCTGCTTAGCTTCCTAGTCCAACGAGAAACAACAGACACCGACATGCTTTGCAATCAACTTGACGTGACGCTCCACCATCTATCGGGAAAAATCCAATACACCATAGATGGTAGTCTGGCCAATTTTCTACAGAATCATTGGCGAAGCATCCCAATCTTCAGGGATTCCGATATCGCCCCGACACTCATTGAACCTATAATCCAGATTCTCAACAATGGAAAAGTCAGAATAGACTCCCTCTCCGAGCTAGGTTATAAGGATTCGAATTCCGGATTGCGACACCCCTGTGTGGAACAGAACCTATACGTATTCTCAAGAAGCAATCTTGAAACCGCGTTGGACACCATAAGCCAGTCAGATAATAATCAGGATGATTCATATAGCGGCTGCGATAGACTTCCTGCACTCAACACGATTATGCATATCAGCAGAACAGTGTATGCGAATGTGCTTGGACATCTTGAGGAATATTTCGATCTTCTGGCAGACAATGAAAAGACATTGGATTGCCCGTCCGGCCAGAATATCGCTGATGACTTATTCCACATCCTTGACGATATTTGTCAACAGGCCGGGCAAGAAAAGAGTGCAGAAAAACTTATCCATACACTGCTAGATAAATGCTCGCCGTCTGCTCGTCTTCCCCTTTTTGAGGATCGTTTTGACCATTTTGAGGATCGTTTTGACGTTTACGCGGCACTCATGGAAAACGATGCGGTTTGTTTCACTCCAATAAACTTACAGTTTGCCTTCAGCTGCGGCTTTGTCGGAGAAAACCACTCGTTAGCCGAATGGATTCAAAAACATGATTCTTTTGAACAGGACTCCGAAAGAAAAGAGCTTAATAAAGAATACCTTATCGACTGCATATTAAATCTTTCACCCACCATCTTGAATATCGCCAAGAAAATACAACTTCTCCAAGAACTCGAACTCGACCATCTTATTTCTATTCCATCCCTCGAATTGGATGAACAAGTCCTTGAAGAATGCCCCAAGATATATGCTCAGCTTCTCAAAAATAAGCTCATTGCTGATACTGCGAAATCATTCAATGCTCTAGATGGATTACCATGGCTCGTGCGGGAAGCTTGGATCAAGGAATCGCAGAAATTCGGCGACTATCTTGATGATGTAAAGCTCCACCCCAATGAGGCGTGCCATATCGTCTGCGCTGAGGATCCACAATTACAGAGATTCGCAGGAAATCATTAGAAGATGCATTATTATTGGCTAAAGGACGAGATGTATACATATCTGGTGGATATGGACTATTTAAGGAAGCTTTGCAAATAGTAGATAAAATGTATATCACAGAAGTAGATTTAAATATTGAAGATGGAGATACATTCTTTCCAGAATTTGATATCAATGATTTTGAAGTTTTGATAGGGGAAACACTTGGTGAGGAAGTGAAATATACGAGAACATTTTATGTAAGGAAAAATGAATTGAGTAGATTTTGGATTTAGGGTGTTTTCATAAATATATTGCTTTTTATGCATATATAAATTGTTGTAAGACAAATCCCAGTTTGACAATTTCATATCCATACACACAAAGCAGTTAGTCTTAGGATTGACTGCTTTTTAAAAAGACACCATTTAGGTGTAATGATGTCTTTTGGGTGTTATTTTATAGGTCATATCAAGGCTCATTCAATCGTGGTAAATTCGTGGTAAAATGAGTTTTTTCTATACTTCAAAATACTTGAAAGTATAGTGTTTATGCGGATAATCGAAAATTAGATATAAAATTTCCTTGCAATTATTATGGACAATTTCCGCGAATACACGGAAGGAGCCGACGAGACAGAGCTTCTCAACGCATCCGCTGCGCTAATCAGGAAAGGAGAGACCATCGACGAAGCAACACGTCAGGATCTTGCCAAGCATGACGATGGATTAGACAATACCCGTTCCCTTCTCGATGCCGGACTTGAACGTCAGTCAGCAATCGCCATGTTTGCCGATGCTCTTGAATATGCGACTGCCCAGGATCAACCAGAAAATGAGATTGTTAAAAACATGAAACAATTTTTCCAAAAAGTCGGAGGCGACTATCTGAAATTCACTGATCCTAATAGCAAGTGCATCATCCTTCCAAACACTGCCGAAAATCGGCAGATTATCCAAACTCTATGCAATTGGAAGTATCAACTCATACCGCAGATCGAAAAAATCGATGAGAAAAATTTAATCAAGATTAGACGAGATCAAAAGCTCTGGAACGGATTCTTCAAGCAAGATAAGTAACCTTGCAGCCAATACTTGAGTCCATTAACCAATTAGACTACAAGTAATCTACTTGAGCGATGGGGCTGGGAGCAGCAGACAATTCAGCTGCCGCTCCCAGCCCCACCTTTTTCAGTCGCCTATCTCAATCGCATAAGTCGCGACTTCATCTTTCACTGCAAAGGAATCATCTACGCCACTGTTTCGCTTTTTCATGAAGTTCCTGCTCATCAAAAGCCTCACCGCAGCAATCTGCCAGACGCCGAAGCACATCAATCTCTTGGCTTGTAATCTTGCCATCGACCGCTGCCATAACAGTACATGCACGATAAATCGGAGCAGCGTCACTAATTTGACTCAGCATGCTCCAGATTTTGGAATAATCCACTTCTACAGTGTTGCGTATTTCATCTAACGTCTTAGCTGAGACACCTGACTCGCTACTGATCAAAGTCAGATAATGAAACAATGTATATTCAGCCTCATCCGGCTGTGCACCATTTGCAGCAATAATCATCCAAGCGGCCCATAATAATTCATCCAAGCAATACTCCGAAGCATTCACCATGCGCTTTGCGGATTCAATCATCTTGGCCTCTTTGCGCATGATTTCACGGGCTTTATTTGCCGTTACCTTCGTCATCCAATAATTCACACCCGTAGACAGCGGTATGCTCACCACCGGAATTGAAATTTTGATGATATTGCGCTGCAATAAATACTTGCCGATAACCGGAAGGCTCTTGGCTGCGACGAGTCTGGGACCTGAAAAAATCGCTTTTACCACTGGTCGGACCACAGCCGGGACCCCTTTTAGAACAGCATTACCGGCATCCTCTCCAACCTGTATGGCAAAAGCTATTCTGATCAGTTTCCACAAATCTTCAGGATCGTCCAAATCCAGTGGAACGCCATATAAAACTGCAATATCATATGCCAAACGAAGCTGCAGCTGAGAAGCATAAACTAAATCCACACCGAACGCAGTAAGACCAGCTGGCCCAGTAACAGGGGAAGCACCACCAGCTGATCCTAGGGTCGCAATAACAGCTGTGGAATACGCCGCTGCAGTCAAAGCCCCCTCTATCCCCGCATATTTGGCCGCTAATTTTATTCGGGCTTGGACAATTGCATCAGGAGGAAGGTTGGGATATTTTCCCCTAAAATAGTCAGCATTCACCTTCTGGACATACTTATCAAGAGAGAAGGTCAGCAACTTCGCAAACCATTCTCCATTTTTGAATTCATCAATATTGATGCCCTTGACGAAATTCTTAATATCCGCAATTTGATTTTGAACCACCTTACGTGTGTCCTTGTCACTTTTCGCTTCCTCAAACAGCGAATCATCGGAAGTCATAGAGCCAACCCTCTTCATTCGTATTTCTTTGTCTTCCCATCAAAGTGTAGCCTGTTCCACTTTCCATCCATTGAATCCGGGTTAGCCATGTTCTCCCTACTCTGATAAGACGCACTACGCTTAACGCCCATGGTATCTGCTCACTTACTTGTTCGATGGGTGATATGCGAACAATGCGCATTTACCATAAGCCATGTTTTCTTCGCGAGCGCGAGGGACTTCCAGCAGATAGATTCTGCGTTCAAGTCAACGAATCAATCAAGGCCACTCGCGCATTTGCGCGCATTTGCACGTATTTGCACGCACAAATGCGCACACTCAGATCTTGATCACATACTTCGTCATTCGTACGGCATGTTCAATCGCCAAGGAAACCAACGATGCTCCCATGAAACTCCTTGGCAGTAAAATGCACAACGAGATATTGAATCGGGGAATACGCAAGCTGCAATCGCGTCATTGTAATCCGAATCGCGTCGCAATCGCGTCATAATCGCGTCATCAAAATCCGAATCCCGTCATAATCCCGTCATGATCGGGTAGTGTCCGAAAACATGGCTGTAATGAAAAGATTCCTCCAACACCATGAGCCAGCAGATGCCACACTGTTACGGCATGCTTCAAGTTACAATTAGCTCTTATGACTTCGACGGATAGAGGTGCAACGAAAACACTGGATGAACTTATGCAGCATCTGTGCGATAACGGCATCGCGTGTTCTGGCGAATTGCAAAAAGAGAATTGAAAAACCGTCCTATCGACGTGCGGCATTCGTTTTCATGCTAGGTTAACAATTTAATTGCGGTGGAAGCCTTCGGGCGACACCTAGGAGGAGCCGATGCGTCGCCTTCTCCTTTTTAATATCTCCAACCCATCGGGTTTTTCAGTCATCTATCTCAATCGCATGAATCGTGACTTCGTCGTCTTCCGAGGACTTAGCTTTTCTGAATTCCGGGCGGAGTTCCATACCGGTCTCATCGAACTCACCATTTAGATTGCGCACGAGCACATCGGCCAATCGACCACTCGAGTTCTTGGCCATGTTCTCCTCACTCTGATAAGACGCACTGTGTTTAATGCCCATGGTATCTGCTCCTTCATTCGTTCGATGGATGATATGCGGCATGTTCAAATCGCCAAAGAATGTACAGTCCTATCCAAGGCTACGTTTACGTCCTGAAACGCGGTGGGTCTCTTCTTCTCTGTAACAACGGTAGAGCATTCCTTGAGACACGCTCGAATCGACCAAGCGAACCAACTATGCTATCGTAACTAATAACAGTAGCCTCCAAGCCTCTTAACAATGCTCAAATCCGGGGGCTCTTTTTTTATCAAGTCGCACAAGGATACGCCATGACGAAGCAGCCAAAAACAATACAGGAAATGATGACGCTTTTAGTCGAAGAACGCGGCTTGGATATCACCGGATTCTCCGAATTCAGCACCGTCCTCCTTGATTGCAACTATTACAGATTGTCCGGCTACTTCCAAGCCTTTCAGATTGATCCTTCTCATGGCAATAATCGCTTTCGAAATGGAACGCACATTAAGGATTTCATGATTCCTTATTTGATGGATGAACAGCTACGTCTACTCATCCTTCGTGGAACATCATCCTTAGAACAAACGCTTCGGGCCCATTTTGCTTACTACCTTGCCCAAAATGAAGGTGCCTACTCCTACACTGATCTCAGTTCATATAAAACAATCAAATATCCTGACGGCACCGAAGCCAGAGAAGTTCTAATTGAGAACATTCACAAATGGCTTGAACGTTCCAGCGAAGTATGCATTCGCCATTATCGGAATAACAACGAGCCTATTCCCATATGGGCGGCGGTCGAGGCGATGCCCTTTGACACTCTCTCAAAAATGATTTCATTGCATACCAACACAACAGCTGTTGACGAACTCAATCAGTCGCTTTCTCTAGGGAAAAATCGTCAACGTGCTGCGCAAATCATTCACAGCATGGTGTATCTACGCAACATTTGCTCGCACCATTGCCGTCTTTGGAACAGGGAGATTGTCCTTCCTCCCCCAGTCCTTGATGCCACAGCTGAGCGCTATGGCTCATATGCTTATGAAGACCGCTCCGTCTGGAAATCTCTTATTGTTCTCATGGATTTAATCGATGGAATAAAAAAGAATTCCACATATTCATCCATGCTTATAAAGCAAGCTGAGTCGAATGATGACTATTTCTGGGGATTATGCCATCCTAAACGGTGGCATTAGACACAGCCACCTGACCAATATTTGTCAGCTCCCCGAATCTCATTGTCATGAGAAAGCCCAGTATCGAAGGAAATGATAAATATGGCACACCTCAGATAATGCGGAACATCGGATTGGAGGTTATGGAATTGACGAATATCACACGCTGCATTTCAGCCAGTCTGTCCTGCAGTTCAGTGGTAATGTATCGTTTTTTCACCAAGTCGATCTCCCGACCAAAAGTCGATGCAAGATCATCACGCAAAGCCCACTCATCAATCATTGGATTGGCGGTGTCGTCAAACTGATAGATGAAATCGATATCCGAATCCGCATGTCCCTCCCCTCGAGCCATGGAACCGAACAGGTACAGTTCATTGACATGATGCCGCAGCGCGATAGGACGAGCAATCTCCGCTATCTGCTGAGGCGTGGTGTCCCGCGAAATCGCGTCAAGCGCATCCTGATAACGCCGGGTAAAAGCCTGTGTCGGATTCCCCCTCACCGCGCGAGACAGCACAGGAGCGGTCACGCCCATGGATTCCGCCACGCTTTTCTGTGAGAAACCTAATCGCTTGCGCTTTTCGTTAAGCTCATGTATTGTTCCCATACCGATATATTAGCTTACAAGCTAATTACCGTCTAGAGCGTCAAACAGGGACGAACTTTATCCGTAATAATCCTCATCGCAAGCCATTGGCAAAGACCGAGGCTTCTCGCTCACTTTCGAACCCATCTGATGAACATGCACCTGATTGGCGCCCCAGATATTCGTTAAAGGATACGACAAAACATACGCGGTGTATCAGCTGCGGAAACATCAGTTTTTGTTTTTTCACGGAATTCCTCTGATTAGCCTCCATCAGTATGCATGCCCCGCAATGCTTCAGCCCCTCACAGCCCCACATGCGCCGCATGATCGCGGGCCGTACTCTCCTCATCCAAACTGATGGGCGGGAAACCGCTCGGACTATTGCGCTTCCTGGTAAATCGATCTTGCCGCGTCGTGTAATTATTCACTGATATCTACCGGATAAATCAAGCCGGCCCAGCCCGTCTTCACTACTTGATTTTCGCTACTTGTCTTATTTGTGGCAGCCGAACGCCGAAATCCGAAGTATGAGCGTTGGAATTCCAACGCTCATACTCGCCATAATCGCCAAACAGTGCCACAAACAAGCCAACAAGCATTTTGGGGAAGGCTTTTCGCGTAATGTTGCGCTCTATCATTGATAAAGGCATCCAGCAATCGCATACCGTAAGGAACCACATGCGCTATTTCACTTCGGACACGCATTTCGGCCACCCTCTGGTCACCGCACTGCGCGGATTCCTGAACAATGGCAGGCTCCGCGCCGAATACCGTGATGTCTGGCAGACGCAGGGGCGTGCCGCCGCGCACACATGGATCAAACAATATGTGCGCGACAATCAGACGTCATTCAAAGCAATCTGCGACATCACACGCCATGAGAACACCATCATCGGCAACATCAACGAGACCGTCGGGCGTGATGACGAGCTATGGATTCTCGGCGATCTCTCCTACCGTTGCACCGTCGAGCACACGCTCGACTGCCTGCGCCGCATCAACTGCCGCCATCTGCACCTGATCATCGGCAACCACGACCGCAACTTCCGTCTCCGATCCAATGACGCGCTATACGAGAACGTGTTCGAGACCATCGACGACTACCGTGAAATCGACATGGAACTTCCCGTCCTCGACGGAACCGGCAAGCCGACGGCCGCAACCACACGGCAGACCATAGGCATGAGCCACTTTCCCAGACTCTCGGCATTGGCCGAAGAACACGGCAACTGGCCGGAAAACTGGAACAAGTTCGCCGATGTGGCGCCTACCACCGAAGGTTGGCTGCTCTACGGCCACACGCATCAAGGCATTCCAGACGGCACCGATCCGCTCAGCGTGAACGTGGGGCTCGACGCATGGGATTTCAAGCCAGTCAGCGAACAACAGATCCTCGCCTGGTTCACATTCCGGCACGCCGACCAATCAAAGTAAATTCCCCCGAGCATGCGTCATCGTCCGGAGACAAAGCGGGTGAGGACTCCCGACTTGGCCAAGGCTCGGTAGAGGATCCACGAGCCGAACCCGGCGAATACGATCGCGCTCAGCAGCTCGCATGCCGTGCCGATAAGGCCGCGCGGGCTGAAGAACGAAAACGCCTGGTAGTAGAAGAACAACAGGTAGAAGTTGTATACGATGCCGATCGCCACGGATGACAGCAATGTGACGCCAAGCGTCCAACGGCGGTAGCGGAACACCGCGAACACCGTTTCGGCGGCGAGCGCCTGCACGAGCGCGATCACTACCAGACTCACACTGTATTTCGTGCCGAGCACCACTTCCACGAACGAGGCGACTAACAGCACGTAGGCCGACGCGCCCGGTTTGCGTACGATCAACAAGCCCAGTGTGGCGGGGAAATAGAACAATGCGTGCAGCAGTGCCGCGGAGCCTGGAAGTATCAGAGTCAGTAAAGGAAACAAGCCATAGGACATGCCATCGAACACCCAGAACATCACGCCGGACATTACGCCGACGGCCGCTCCGACGGCGATGTCGACGACACGCCATTTCAGGGATCTGCGTGTTTCCTCCGTTGTTTGCGGAGCATGCTTCAGCATCGGGATGCGTGGTTTTTGGGTAATCGTTTCAGAGGATGGCTCTGCCATGATGAATCCTTGCTTTGGTTGACGCCGCGCACCGTGAATTGGAGATCGCGGCGGTCGCCGTGGGCCGTTCCTCGACCTGCGCGGCCCGGGCAGGAACGACGGATGTCATTACGAGCGATTCATGCCATGTAAAGCAGGGACTTCACATTCCGAAAGGAACGCGAAGGAATCGTCTCATCATCCACAATATGACGGTCTTATCCGTTATCGCATTTATTCTTAGACAGGGATTGAGTGGTGGACTTAAGAAAAAGGCAACACGCATTAAGAGGCTGGCAGAAAGACGATGGGACAACGGTTGGGAGTCGTTCTGTGCATTGCATTGGCTCTGTTGTCGGCGTTCTATGCGTTCGTCGTGCGGAGAGTTCATTCCGGCACCAGCTTTTGGATGATCTGGCTGGTCATCGCAATCATTCTCATCCTACTCGCGATCTGCAGCGACCGACTGGTGGTCAAATGTTCCCCGTCTCGTACAATAATGTCATTATTGCTCTGATCTTTATCGGCATTGTGGCGTTCGGCACTGTGGAGGGGTGCATCATCAGCAGAATGGACGAGCACGCCAATCCTAATCTCGACTATGTGGTGGTGCTTGGAGCGCAGGTGCGCAAATCAAGTCCGAGCAAAGTGCTGCGGTATCGTCTTGACACCGCAATCGACTATCTGAACGAAAATCCGGGCACCATTTGCATCGTCTCCGGTGGCAAAGGGCCGAATGAACCGGTCGCGGAAGCGCAGGGCATGACCAACTACCTTGAATCGTACGGCATCAAGAAAAACCGCATCATCAAAGAGATGAAGTCGAAGACCACGCAGGAAAAACATCTCGAATAGTCGTGCTCTGATTACAAAGCCCAATGCCACGATCGGCATCGTGACCAATGATTTCCACATGTTCCGCGCATTGCAGATCGCGCATAAAACGGACTAATCGGAGCTGAGGGCATTGCCGCCAACTCACCTCGCGAAATGCTGCCAAACAATATGCTCCGCGAATTTTTCGCGGAAATTAAGTTCCTGTTTTCGCGACCGAACACTCCTCTATCAATGCCCGCAGCAGGTGTTCGTCACGTTTGCGGATAATCTCCCGTCCCGTCTCACCTTTCACAGTGATGGGTAGAAACGTTCAGCAGCGCCCCTCGTACAGGAAGAAGGAAAGCGAACCGTCTTCCAAACCACCTTGAGTAAAGGAATCCCTACGTATGGTACATTCCGCTTTACGCGTCAAACCACGGTAATCATAAAACCCGTAATCGCAGGTGGTGTCAGTGAAGAGGAAATACTCGTTCATTCCAGCATCACGAAACACGTCAAGCATGTGGTTGAACAGCTTACGGCCGACGCCCATGCCCCGCGCTTCCGGGGAAACCACGAACAGCGTTACCTCAGCCTGATAGCTTTTGCCGGCATCTCGCTTCAACATTTCATCGGCCTGCAAAATCGCAATCTGGTCGGCAAGTCCTCGACGGCCATCCTTGCTTGCCAACAAGGGCAACGCCAAGCAATTTCGCGTAATAGCATGACGTATCCTCTGCGCTGTGGTAACACGGGATCTCAACGAGCCCAATACCACGCCAAGCACCCGACCATCACGTTCAGCGACCGTAGCCTCGGTGGTGCGGGAAAGAAAATCATGCATGTCGATTGCCGCAAGTCGGTGCATATTGCGCAGACGAATCGCCTTGCGCAACTTGTACTCACGCAACCCGCGCTCATCGTTCGGAACATTCCCGTTATCATCCGACTCATCATCCGCATACCAAGCTTGTCGAACAAGCTCTTCAAGCGCAGGAAAATCCGTGCGACGCATCGTCCGAAGCATAATTGTTTCTGAGGTCATGCTCCCCCATCCTAGCCGCAGCCATGCCAAAGCTCTGTTCCTGGATGGCATAATGCACATGGTATTGCAATAGCAGGAATGCGCAGGATTTGTTGGCATTGGCATGTGACGCTTGGGGGTCTAGGGGCCACGCGCTTAGGATGAGACAGGATTGCGCGCGACGCGCAATGAATGAGAGGTTCATCATGGCAACGTTGATTAGACGGATTACAGGTACTCTATGCTTAGTACTTGCCGTGGCATGCGCATGTTACGCTTTCGCCGTGCGCAATACGCATTCCGGCACGAGTTTCTGGATTGTTTGGCTAGCGTTCGCAGTTTTGTTCGCGATACTCGGATTCGGTCTGCTCTTCCGGTGGTGGACGATATTGCCAAGACTGGTCAGAGGCATCTTGATTGCGGTCGTGTGTATTGGTCTGGTCGTGTTCGGCACGGTGGAAGGTTGCATCGTCAGTAAAATGCATGCGCAGGGCAAACCGGATCTTGATTATGTGGTGGTGCTCGGCGCCCAGGTGCGTAAGTCCGGCCCGAGCCTTGTACTTCGCTACCGTCTCGACAAGGCCATCGAATATTTGGACGCGAACCCGAATACCACATGCATAGTCTCCGGTGGAAAGGGACCGAATGAACCGTTTCCCGAAGCCCAAGGCATGGCTGACTATCTTAAGGAACATGGTATTGCCGAGCAGCGCATTCTTGAGGAGCCGGATTCAAAAACCACTGAGGAAAACATCGTCAACAGCAAGAAGATGATCAACGACGATAATGCTTCCATAGGCGTGATCACCAATAATTTCCACATGTTCCGCGCGTTGCAGATTGCCGACAAATATGGCTTAGACAACGCCCAAGGCATTGCGGCCGGCTCTCCCCCGGATATGCTCGTCAACAATATGGTTCGCGAGTTTTTCGCCGAAATCAAATTCCTGCTGTAACTCATGTTTCGGCAATCTCTGTCTTGCCCTGTTTAAGGATGCCGAAACCGAATACGAAATAAATTGAGGGGTGGAATCCCATATGGATTTCACCCCTCAACGCTTTAGAAAGATGACTCTCGCGAGTCAGGCATTAAGCGAAGCTCACTCTTCGGAAGCAAGTTCGTCAGCCACAGCGGCGGCTGCGGAAGCAGCTTCAACGCTCTCGGCTTCTTCATCTTCAGCGGCTTCGCCAAGGAAGGCGCTCAGGTCCAGAGTTTCACCCTCGGACTTGAAGGTCACGGCACGCATGCCGGCGAGCAGGCCCTTGGAACGGCCGACTTCCTGCACTGCGGAGCCGAGCTGGCCGTTGCGCATGATGGCCTGGATGAAGGCGTTCGGATCCATGCCGTACTGCTGGGCGATGGAAGCGAGGAAGTTGAACACGTCGGCCTGGGAGACCTTGACGTCCAGCTTCTCAGCGAGCACGTCGAGCACCATCTGATCGCGCAGTTCCTTCTCAACGGTTTCTTCGGCTTCTGCCTTCTGCTCCTTGGTGGCTTTGGCCGGATCAGCGGTCACACCCTTGAGCTGCTGCTCAACCATTTCAGCCTTGACGCCCTTCGGCACCGGAATCTCCAGACCTTCTTCGAGCTTGGCGATGAAAGCGTCGCGGGCTGCGGTGGCCTGACGGCCTTCGGCATCCTGGGAAGCGGCCTTCTTGAGGTCTTCCTTCAGCTCGTCGAGGGTGTCGAACTCGGAAGCTTCGGAAGCGAAGTCATCGTCGAGTTCCGGCAGCTCTTCAGCCTTGACGGAGTTGACCTTGACCTTGACCTGGGCCTTTTCGCCCTCGTGCTCGCCAGCTTCCAGCGTGCCTTCGAAGGTGGTCTCTTCACCGGTGGACAGGCCTTCGAGGGCCTCATCCAGACCGTCGAGCATGGTTTCGGAGCCGAGCTCGTAGCTCACGCCTTCCTGGGAGTCGACCACTTCACCGTCGATTTCGGCGGTCAGGTCGATGTTGGCGTAGTCGCCCTTGGCGGCCGGGCGGTCCACACCCACGAGGGTGCCGAAACGCTGACGCAGGGCTTCCAGACGGTTGTTGATGTCTTCGTCGGTGATTTCAGCCTTGGCGACCTCGATCTCCATGCCGTCGATTGCCGGCAGTTCGATGTCCGGACGGCGCTCAACGGTGGCCACGAACTTCAGCTTGGTCTCGTCCTTAGCGGATTCCGGCACTTCCTGAACGTCGATGTCCGGCTGGGCCATCGGGTGGATGCCCTTTTCTTCGAGAGCCTTGGAGTACAGCTCCGGCACGCCGTTGTTCACGGCTTCGCCAGCAACAGCACCGAAACCGATGCGCTGGTCGATGATCTTGCCGGGCACGTGGCCCTTACGGAAGCCAGGCACGTTCACCTGCTTGGCGATTTCCTTGCGAGCATTGTCGAGATACGGGTTGAACTCTTCCGGATCAACGGTGATGGTGAGCTTCACCTTGGTCGGCTCAAGATTCCTGACGCTGATTTTCACGCTTGCGCTCCTGAAAAATACGGTTCTTCACATTTCTGCCGTTAGGCAACCTCTACATAATAGCGCGACTCACGGACTCTGCAACCAGCGCGACCTGCCACGCCCTCGCACCCTGTTCGGTGAGGAATTGCGCGACATCACGTTCCTGCGGCTCATCCGTCCAGCAGAGATTACGCAAATACTGCGGTTTGATGATGACTTCCGCGGGTGTGCGCGTATCTTCCGCTATCTGCGCCACCACCTTGCGTGCCTTGGCAAGTGTGGCGAGGCGTTCCGGATAGCGTTCCCTCCAGACTCGTGTCGCACGTGGGGCGGATGTGGCTTGCGCTTCTTGATTCTGAGGATTGCCGTTGTCTATGACCGGCCACTCGCTTTCCGGTAGATCAAGCGCCTGCTGGATTATTTTCTTCCACATGCTTGGCTTGATTTTGCGTTGGATGGGCGCGTAGCGTTCGAACATTTTCTCCTGTTCGGCGTCGGCTTGGATGCGCACACGTTCGTTGATGGAACGCACCGCCCTGAATTGTGCGGCATTGTGCGGCTTGCGCTCCGCCACTTCGATGATGGTTCTGTCGGCAAGCAGCAGCGTTGGCGAAATATCGTATTGGCGTGCCAGCTCGTCTCGCTTGGTCCATAGTGCTTTCGCCACAGCCAAGGCCTGACGGTCCTTCATGATTTCGGTGATATGCGAGATGCGCAGCCATGGAACGGGATGCTCTTTGCGTGGCGCGGTTCCTTCGCGCAGCGCGTAATCGAATTCCTCCTCGGCCCATTCGATTTTGCCTTGACGGCGCAGTTCGGCGCGCATGATCGTTTCCAGCTCGATCAGCAATTCAACATCCAACGCCGCATAATTGCGCCAGTCACGCGGCAACGGACGGTATGACCAATCGGCTGCGGAATGCTCTTTGGCAAGTGTCAATCCCAAGTAATGCTCGGTGACGGCGGCCAAACCGAACCGTTTCATGCCGAGCAGTCTCGCGGCGATCTCGGTGTCGAACAACCGCTGCGGCTTCAATCCAAGGTCATTGAATCCTGGCAGATCCTGCAGAGAATCATGCAGAATCCATACCGCGTCGCCTACGGCAGCATTGAAATCGTTCCAATCAACACCTTCGGCAGTCAATGCCTGCGGGTCAAGCAATCCTATGCCGGCACCGTCCCTTTTGAACTGCACCAACCAATCGTCATGACCGTATCGGAAACCGGATGCTCGCTCCGCATCGGCAGCAAGAGACCCATGTGAGGACGCCAAAGCGCTGCAGTAATCGCGAAATGCCGGTAGGGTGTCGATCACATCGGGCACGCCCTCACGCGGCTCGGCCTGCAACCTTGGCTCGTCAGTCAACGGAATAATCCTCCTCGGATTGCGTCATGGACCGGAGGAATTCCGCCCATGCACCCACCTGAGCGCCTGCGTCAAGACCTCCATCGGCATAGTCTAATGGCGTCCAAGACACACGAATCTCACATCCGGTTTCTGGAGCGTCGGATTGCCCGCCAAATACCGTGCTTCTCGTAACGGTGACGGTTCCTGAAACATGTTCGACACCGTATGCGCCGATCTGGTCCGCCATCACATCCCAATACATGGATGGCGTCAGGCAATCCCTTTCGTTGCCAGGCAATGGCAACGCGGCAAATGCGGCGCAACGCCAATGCGAATGCCAGTCGTTTCGGTATTTATGCGAATACAACACCATGATCCAACCGGTGGAACGCGTCTCATCGCAGTCCATTTCGACGCCGATGCCGAAACTCGCCATGGCGCATGGTACTGGAATCTCACGATATGACACACCTGATAATCGTGGCATGCGTTCCACGGAAAGCACGGCATCCCACACTTTGTCTGGCACGCCGGAGGGTCGAGTCAACATTGATTCAGGAGGGGCTGCGCAGGCGCACGATCCCCTACCTGTGGTGCGCGCTTCGTTGGGTGCACCTTGAGGAAAAGCATAGATGTCCGCCATGATTCAAGACTACGGCAGCGACACCGTTTCCATGGTATTTCACAGCATTTCGCCACGCGTCGAATGTGAAGATTTTTCCGCGTGGCGAACGCTGGTTCAACAGTTGCGCGAATATTCCTTTTTTCAATCGCCGAGGCATTTTCAAACGATTAATCTGTCTGGGATCGTTGGCTGGAATATGCGAGTCCTCCCGTTTAGTAGACGGTGAAGCCGTGCGATTGGAATTGTTCCACTACACGCTGTTTCATTGCCGCGGACGGCCCTTTCTGATCTTCCAGCGGGTAGGGAATGTTGAGCATATGCCATTTTGGGCGGCCCAGCTGGTGGAATCCGAGCACGTCGATATGTTCCACGGCGTCGCCGAACGATTCGCAGATCTTCGCCACGTTCTCAACGTTTTCCTCGGACGAGGTGAGCCCTGGTACGAGTACGAAACGTACCCAGATCTTCTTGCCTGCTTTGGCCAGTCGTTGTCCGAAATCGATTGTCGGCTGCAAAATGCCTCCGGTAACCTTCTTGTAGGTTTCCTCGTCACCGGACTTGACATCAAGCAGACACAGGTCGATATCGTCCACCATGTCGTCGGTATAGCTTGCGCCAAGGAATCCGGAAGTGTCGAGGCATGTGTGCACACCCATTTCCTTGGCCGCATGGAACACACGGGAGACGAATGCTGGTTGCATCATGGATTCGCCGCCTGAGAAGGTGATGCCGCCATGCGTCGCCTTGAAAAGGTCAGCATAACGTTCGATCTTTTTGACCATGGCTTCGTAGTAGACGGGTTTGCCATCACGCATTTTCCACGTGTCTGGATTCTGGCAGTACTGGCAACGCAATGGGCAGCCGCTCATGAAAACGGTCATACGTGTTCCCGGACCGTCGACGGACGTGTTAATGTCCCAAGAATGCACGAAACCGATATCACCGCTTTTCAGCGCGTTGATGCGATCGCGACGATCTAATCCGATCGGCGATTCAAAGCCTGACAATCCTCCCATAAGCGTCTGGTTGACGTAGCTTTGCGATTCTCTGAGCATGTGCCTGGTTGTGGAGCGAAAATGTACGTTCTCAGACATCCGTGTCCTTTCGTTGTATCTCTCCAATGGGTTTCCCATATTGTACGGGAAAACAAGGGGCGGAGCTTTCACGCTCCGCCCCATTGTCGTCTACCGTTTCACGCGATGCCGTTCAGCCTCAGTCGACGACGGCGCCCTGGTGGAACGTACGGGAAATCACGTCGAGCTGCTGTTCCTTGGTGAGCTTGACGAAGTTCACCGCGTAGCCGGAGACACGCACGGTCAGGTGCGGGTACTTCTCCGGGTGATCGACGGCATCCTCGAGCTGTTCCTTGCGCAGCACATTGATGTTGGCGTGGTACAGACCATGGCCATTGCCGGCGTCCAGAATGCCCACAAGGTTGCCGATGCGCTCGTCCTCATCGCGGCCCAGACCGTCAGGGGTGATGGTGTTGGTCAGCGAAATGCCGTCAAGAGCGTCGTTGTAGTCGATCTTGCCGACGGAGAACATGGATGGCAGCATACCGTGGGAGTCCATGCCGTTCTCCGGATTTGCGCCCGGAGCGTACGGGGTGCCCTTCTTGTGGCCGGACGGGAAGGCACCGGTGGCCTTGCCATATTCCACGTTGGAGGTGATGGTCAGGATGGACTGGGTCGGGACTGCTCCGCGGTACACCGGCAGGCGCTTGACCTGGCCCATAACGGTGGAGACGACCCACTTGGCGATCTCGTCGGCACGATCATCGTCGTTGCCGTACAGCGGGAACTCGCCTTCGGTGCGATAGCCGACGATCAGATCGTCATCGGCACCTTCAACGTACTCCTCCTCGTGGCCCGGGGTGGTCTTGGCGTCTTTGTTGTAGATCGGGTAAACCTTGGCGTACTTGCATGCGGACAGGGAGTCGGCTGCGATGGACAGGCCGGACATACCGCAACCGAGGGTACGGTACACTTCCTTGTCGTGCAGAGCCATCTCGATGGACTCGTATGCATACTTATCGTGCATGTAGTGGATGATGTTCAGGGCCATGACGTAGGTCTCGGACAGCCATTCGAGAGCCTTCTCGTAGTTGGCCTTAACCTTCTCGTAATCCAAGGAGCCATCGGCTTCCGGCTGAATCGGCTCGATAATGCCCTTATCGATGACCTGCATGCCGGTCATCTCGTCGCGACCGCCGTTGATGGCGTACAACAGAGCCTTGGCGGAGTTCACACGAGCTGCGAAGAACTGCATCTGCTTGCCCACACGCATTGGGGAAACGCAGCATGCGATTGCAGCGTCATCGCCCCAGTGGGAGCGGATTTCCTTGTCGGACTCGTACTGGATTGCCGAGGTGTCGATGGAGATCTTGGCGCAGAAGCGCTTGTAGGCTTCCGGCAGCTTCGGATCCCAGAAGATGGTGATGTTCGGCTCCGGGCCAGGTCCAAGGTGCTCGAGAGTCAGGGTGTTGAGCAGACGGAACGAGGTCTTGGTGACCAGAGTACGGCCGTCATCGCCGAAGCCTGCGTCGGACCAGGTCGCCCAGTACGGATCGCCGGAGAAGATCGCGTCGTAATCCTTGGTACGCAGGAAGCGCACGATACGCAACTTCATGACCAGGTTGTCGATGATCTCCTGAGCGTCGGTCTCGGTGATCTTACCGGACTTCAAGTCACGCTCGAAGTACACGTCGAAGAAGGTGGAGACGCGGCCGAACGACATTGCGGCGCCATCCTGGCTCTTGACGGAAGCGAGGTAGCCCATGTAGGTCCACTGCACTGCTTCCTGAGCGGTCTGTGCCGGGCGGGACAAGTCAAGACCATACTCGTTACCGAGGTTGATCAGCTGCTTCAGGGCCTTGATCTGCTCGTCATGCTCTTCGCGGAAGCGAATCCAGTGCTCGATCTCCGGCTCGGTGAAGTCGTTGCGATACGGCACGGAGTCCTTGTCACGCTGCTTGAACTTGATCAGGGCGTTCACACCGTACAGTGCCACACGACGGTAATCGCCGATGATGCGGCCACGGCCGTAAGCATCCGGCAGGCCGGTGAGGATCTTGTTGTGGCGGGCAACCTTGATCTGCTTGGTATACACGCCGAAGACGCCGTCATTGTGGGTCTTGCGGTACTTGGTGAAAATCTTCTTGATTTCCGGATCCGGCTCCTTGCCGGCTTCCTTGATGGCCTGCTCGACCATACGCCAACCGCCATTCGGCATCATGGCACGCTTGCAAGGAACGTCGGTCTGCAGACCGACAACCACATTGTCAACTTCCGGAGAATCGATGTAGCCGGCGCCGAATGCGTCAATACCAGCCGGGGTGTGGGTGTCGACGTCGTAGACGCGCTGCTTGCGCTCTACTGCCAGATAGTTGTCATCGAGATACTGCCACAGGTGCTTGGTCTTCTCGGTGGCGTCAGCCAAGAAGGACTCGTCGCCCTCATAAGGCGTGTAGTTCTTTTGAATGAAGTCACGGACATCAATGTCCTTCTGCCAGTTGCCCTCAGCGAAGCCTTCCCAAGCCTTAGCCTGAAGCTCTTCCGGGGAGACTGCCGTCGCATCAACTGCTGCCATTTCCACTCCTTCTGGGTGTTGGTTTGGCGACGCATCGTTACGTCGTCGCTAGTTACCGATTTTAGCTGCACGAACCTGTAAAGAACCTGAGTTTGAGAGGAAATAAAAGTGATATATGTCACAATTGCAAAGTATAAGAAAAATCGCGGTGTCGTAATCCAGACACCGCGATTTCATATATCGAATCAACTACTTTTCATCGGAAGACCAGCGTTTCCATTCACGATCCTGTTCTTCCCATTTGATGTTGCGTTCCTGCACAATCTTCCATGCATCGAGCGCGTCTTCCCTAGTTTTGTATGGTCCCATACGATGGCTCGCCGGTGAGATCATACCCAGTTCAGGCTGTTCGGTGACCGTATTGAAATACCATTGCTTTTCCATATCACTCCTTACGAAGCGTGTAACGAAACAATAGTTCGTCGCTGTTTTATTCGCGGAATGCATTGGTGATCGGCAAGCGGCGGTCACGGCCGAACGCCAATGCCGTCACCTTTGGCCCAAGCGGGTATTGACGACGCTTCCATTCGGCACGATCGACCAGTCGCATAACCGTGTCGACGGTGGTTTCATCGAAGCCGTCGGCGAGAAGATCCTCACGACCATGCGCATGTTCAATGTACATGGCCAGCACCTGGTCGAGCAGCTCGTACTCCGGCAGAGAATCGGAATCCTTCTGCCCTGGGCGAAGCTCTGCGGATGGGGCTTTCTCGATCGAATTGACGGGAATCATCACGCCATCCGGCAATGGCGTTCCTTTAGAGTCCTGTTCGTTGCCCACAACATGTAGTCCGCCGATGCCCATACCCTCGGCGGCGGCCTTATTACGCCAGCGGGAAATCTCCCACACGCGAGTCTTCAGCAGATCCTTGATCGGAGCGTATCCGCCGACTGCATCACCATAGATGGTGGAATAACCGCAGGCAAGCTCCGACTTGTTGCCGGTGGCGACAGCCAGAAGCCCCTTGGAATTCGAATACGCCATAACGATCACGCCGCGAATACGCGCCTGCAAATTCTCAGCAGCCACACCTTCAAGATCAAGCTGCTTTTGGAAGGAGACGAACAGCGGCTCAATAGGCTGAATATCATAATGCGCGCCAATGTTCTTCGCCAAATCGGCAGCATCATCCTTCGAACCATCAGACGAATACATGCTCGGCATGGAAATGCCATACACATTGGATCCACCCACGGCATCAGCAGCCATGGCAGCCACCAATGCGGAGTCGATACCTCCAGACAAGCCCAAGCACACGCCCTTGAAATGGTTCTTGGCCATGTAATCTTTCAAGCCCAGCACGCAGGCGGTGTACACTTCCTCATCCGGATCAGGCTTGGCTGCGATAACACCGACCTGCTGATGTTCGGCGGCAGTATCCAAATCAAAGAAGCTCAAATCCTCCATGAACATCGGAGAACGTTCCAGCAGCGTACCGTCAGCGTCAACCACGAAACTGCCGCCATCGAACACCAGATCGTCCTGACCACCCACCTGATTGAGGTAGATCATCGGCGCGTTCACTTCAGCCGCACGGCGTACCGCAAGATCGAGTCGAGTATCAGTCTTACCCTCCTCATACGGAGAACCGTTCATGGTAAGCAGCAAATCAATATGCTGCTCGGAAAGTTCTGCCACAGGGCCGCCATCCTGCCAGATATCCTCGCAAATAGCCACACCAATACGTGCGCCATCCACATCAAGCACCATGGACTTATCTCCAGGGCTGAAAATGCGGAATTCGTCAAACACACCGTAGTTGGGCAGGAAGTGCTTGTCATAGCCGGCCCAAACCACGCCATCATGCAATACAACAAGTCGATTACGCGGCTTAGACGTTTCACGATCAGTGCCGACCGTGCCAGCCACCACAAACAGGTCGCCAAGCCCATCGGCAGCCAGTTCAGTAGCAAGCCAGTTGGCTTTGTTCCATGCGGCTTTGCGGAAGGTGGCCCGCAACGCGAGATCTTCAATCGGATAGCCAGTAAGCGTCATTTCAGGAAAAACCACGACTTGCGCATTGTTGTTGGCTGCAAGGTGCGCATAACGCATGACCTTGTCTGCGTTGGAGTCAAGATCTCCCACACAAGTATCGATTTGAGCGAGTGCGAAGCGAATGTTTGTCATAGCTGCCTAACCTACCGTTGATTTGTTGAACGTTTTATTTTCTTACGATCGCGAATTGAAAGTGGACCGCACGCGTGTCACGAAAGTTCGTTGAGCACCGTCAGCGCCGCGTTGGCGTAGAATTCCACGCCGGCCTGCAGTGATTCATCTAGACCGACGAAATGCGGGCTATGCCAATCGGGGCAGCCTTTCTCGCCATTGGAACCGATGAAGGCGAACACCGGCATGGTGACGGGCATGAAATCGCAGAAATCCTCCCCCGCCATCGAAGGATGGATTGGCTCGAGCTGCGCGTAGTCGCGCACGTTGTCAGCGACGATTTTGGATAGTTCCATGTCGGAGACGAGCGGATTCTGAAAGTCATCCCAGTCGATGTCTGTGGTAATGCCGTAGCCCGCGGCGATGGATTGGACCTGCTGCTTGAAACGTTTCTCGACCAGTTCGCCGTCGGACTTATGAAAGTAGCGTACGGTTCCTTGGAAGCTGGCCTTGTCCGGCACGACATTCCACACGTGGCCACCGTGCAGTTCGGTGATGGACAGCACGAGCGGATGGAATGGTGAGACATTGCGGCTGACGATGGTCTGCAAGGCGAGAATCATTGTGGCGAGCGCCTCGATAGGACCAGTGCCCTTGTGTGGATATCCGGCATGTGAGCCGGTGGCATGCAGCGTGACGTGGAATTTCACGCAACCGGCCATCATCGGGTCGGGGCCTACGGCGATCTGTCCGGGCGCGTAATTCGGATTGTTGTGGGCGCCGATGGCGGCGGATACGTCGGCGAGCAACCCCGCATCGACCATAGCTTTCGCGCCGAGACCGAGCTCCTCGGCAGGCTGGAACAGCAGTTTGATGGAGCCTTTGATGCGCTTGCGGCGTTTTGCGAGCCAGAATGCGGCTCCGAGCATGTAAGACATGTGCAGGTCGTGGCCGCAACCGTGCATCACACCGTCGTTGACGGACGAGAACGGCAGGCCAGTATCCTCTTGGATGGGCAGACCGTCGATATCGGCGCGCAATGCGATGCGCGGGCCTGGTTGCTCGCCACGGATCAGGCCGACCACGCCGGTTTCAAGCGGGTTGTTGAGCACTTCGATGTCGTGCGCGCGTAGCAGTTTCTCGATATAGGCACTTGTCTCGTATTCCTTGAAACTGCGCTCGGGATGTGCGTGCAGATAATGACGGATCTCAATGATCTCCGGCGTGATCTCAATATGTTCGCTCATGGTTGACGATTGTAGGCGCAACCGGACGTTTTTCCTATTTTCGTGTTCGTTTTTCGTGCCGACAATGGCGTTTTCCGCAGAGTTTCCCCGTAAGCTGGATGACGTTTTGAACGGATTCACGGGGAGATCGGCATGTCATCGGACATCAAGGCTGCGTTTTTCGATATCGACGGCACTTTGACGAGTTTCGTCACGCATGTGGTGCCGCGATCCACCATCGACGCATTGCATGCGTTGCAGAAAAAAGACGTGAAGGTGTTCATCTGCTCGGGGCGCGCACCCTCCTATATGGGTGTGGTGCTTGACACCATTCCCGTCGAATTTGATGGCATTGTTGGCCTTAACGGCCAGTTCTGCACAACACGCGACGGCCTCGATTACCGTCATCCAATCGACCTGCACGATGTGGAGATCATCACCGACTGGCTGCAATCGCATACCGATGTCGTCGCCAATTACGCGGAAAGCGACTACGGGTATTTCAATCGCACCAACGCCGCTTTGGAACGTACGTGGAACAGCCTTGGCAAAACCGCGCCGAAAATCGACATATGCAATCCGCAGCAACGTATAGGAAACCATCGCACATTCCAGATCAGCCCATATGTGGATAAGGCAACGGAAGCGGAAATCGCCGGCATGTGCGGCAACGTGCGCGGTGTGCGGTGGCATCCCGACTTCACCGACCTGATTCCTGCGGATGGCGGCAAGGCGGTCGGCATGCAGGTCGTGCTTGAGCATTTTGGTTGGTCGAAGGACAATGCGATCGCGTTCGGCGATGGCGGCAACGACGTGGATATGCTGCGTTTCGCCGGCATAGGCGTGGCTATGGGCAACGCCACTGACGAGCCGAAGACCGTGGCCGATTACGTCACCGACAGTGTCGACGATGCCGGAATCTCGAATGCGTTGCATCATTTTGAAATTCTGTAGAAAAGGTTTTTAAGAGTTTTCTTGCGATTTTTAAGACGGTTTTCGCGAATTTCTGCGTTTTTCATGCCCCTTATAAGTATTTTCAATAAGCGAACGCCGTGTTGCCGTCGATGGTTCCTCTATATTGGTCAATCGTTGGGTCCGCCGCGCGGCAAACAGGCGGCCCGTATAGCGAATTGAGAGAGGAATTCAACCATGCGTAACAAGAAGCTTCTCGGCGCGCTGCTCGCCGTCACCACGCTCGCGACCTTCGGCTTGGCCGGCTGCGGCGACTCTGGCTCCAACGGCGCCGCCTCCAAGGAGGATGACAAGACCATCACCGTGGCGGCCTCCCCGACCCCGCACGCGGAAATCCTAAACAAGGCCGTCAAGCCGCTCGTCGAGAAAGATGGTTATAAGCTCGAAGTCAAGGAGTTCACCGATTACGTTCAGCCGAACACCGCCACCGAGGATGGTGAAGTGGACGCCAACTACTTCCAGCACAAGCCGTACCTCGACAACTTCAACAAGGAGAAGGGCACTCATCTGGTGTCCGTGGAAGGTATCCACTTCGAGCCATTCGGCCTATACCCTGGCAAGACCAAGGATTTGCAGAATCTGCAGGATGGCGCCACCGTGGCCGTGCCGAACGACGCCACCAACGAGGCCCGTGCGCTTCTGCTGCTGCAGGATGCCGGTCTGATCAAGCTGAAGAATCCGAAGGACATCAACGCCACTCCGAAGGACGTCACCTCCAATCCGAAGAACCTGAAATTCAAGGAGCTTGAGGCCGCCGTGGTTCCGACCGTCATCAAGGATGTCGACATCGCGGCACTGAACGGAAACTACGCCATTCAAGCCGGCTTCGACCCGACCAAGGACACACTGGTCACCGAAAAGGCCGACGGCCTGGCCGCGAAAACCTACCAGAACATCCTCGTGGTGAAGGAAGGCAACGAGAACACCGCCAAGACCAAGGAGCTCAAGAAGGCTTTGAAGTCCGACGAGGTACGCGACTACATCAACAAGAACTACAAGGGCGCTGTGGTGCCGGTCTTCTAAGACCCACTTCGGCTGCAAGAATTCAATGCCGCAGGTATACTACCCTGCGGCATTCTTGTTATGGAACATCAATAGGAACAGGACATTATGACGATTCAGATCGACCATCTGCACAAAAGCTATGGCAGTGGCGCCGAGGCGCATGAGGTGCTGCACGACATCAACCTGACCATCGATTCGGGTGAAGTCTTCGGCATCCTCGGCTCCTCCGGTGCGGGCAAGTCCACGTTGGTGCGCTGCATCAATCTGCTGGAACGTCCCACTTCCGGCAAAGTGCGCGTCGATGGTAAGGACATCACCGACGCGAAAGGCAAGGAGCTGGCGGACGTGCGTGCCGGAATCGGCATGATCTTCCAGAATTTCAGCCTGTTCCAGCAGCGCACAGTGCTGCGCAACGTCACATTCCCACTGGAGCTCAACCATACGCCGAAAAACAAGCGCGAGGAGCGTGCCCGCTATCTGCTTGACCTGGTTGGATTGGCCGATCTGGCCGACCGCTATCCGAGCCAGCTGTCCGGCGGCCAACAGCAGCGCGTGGCCATCGCACGAGCGTTGGCCAACAATCCGTCCATCATGCTGTGCGACGAGGCCACCAGCGCACTCGACTCCACCACGACTGCGCAGATCCTTGACCTGCTGCGCCGCATCAACCGCGAGCTCAACGTGACGCTGGTCATCATCACGCATTCGTTGTCCGTGGCACGCAACATCTGCGACCGTGTGGCCATGATTGATGGCGGACGCATCGTGGAGATGGGCGATACGGAAGAATTGTTCTCCAATCCGCAAAGCGACATTCTGAAAACACTGATCACCGATGCGAAAGTGGAGAACCATCGCCATAAGCATGATTCCGCTTCGTCCGATGAGCAGACGGACGCGCCGACCAAGGAAGAGGTGAAGTGAAATGGGACAGATTATCTCGCAATTCATCGCCGATTATGGCGAACTGCTGGTCGAGGGAGTACGTGACACGATCATCATGACCGCGGTAGCGACGCTACTCGCGTATGTGATCGGCCTACCTGTGGGCGTACTGCTCATCACCTCGGCAAAGAAGGGCATCCGTCCGAACGCGACACTCAACACCGTGCTCGGCTGGATCGTGAACATCGTGCGTTCCGTACCATTCATCATTCTTCTGGTGGCCATCATCCCATTGACCCGACTGATTGTCGGCACTTCGCTCGGCGTGCCGGGAGCTATCGTGCCGCTGGTCATCACCGCGGCACCATTCGTGGCACGCGTGGTGGAGCAGTCGCTCGCCGAAGTGGACGGAAGTCTGGTGGAGGCCGCGCAAAGCTTCGGCGCCAGCAATCTGCAGATCGTGTTCAAAGTGCTGCTGTTCGAAAGCCTGCCGTCGCTGGTGCGCGGCGCAGCACTGACGTTCATCACCCTGTTCGGCTTCTCCGCCATGGCCGGCACCGTCGGCGCAGGCGGTTTGGGCGATATCGCCATCCGCTACGGCTACCAGCGTTACCAGTACGACGTGATGACAGTGGCCGTGATCCTGTGCGTCATCCTCGTACAGATCGTGCAGACCATCGGCGACGTGGCGTCCAACCACATCGACCATCACGAGCGCTAAACCGACGCTTTCATGCTCCTATATACAAGAATCGGGTCTGAATAATTGTGTTCGGACCCGATTCTTGTATGCGAAGACACTGCTACGTGTTGCGCTTACTTGTTGAGTTCAATAACTCGATCTATGATATAACCTCGAACCATCCAGAACATCGATAAACTACTTCAAAGACAAAAGAGGCGCGGCACGATTGCAGGGGCATTGATGACAGGAACACTACCAAAACAGCATAAAGCGGCGCGCATTATCGAGCATATCGTCCTTGTACTCGCACTGGTCTGGGCCGGCGGCTGTACCCTCATATGGACGCAAATAGACATGCCCCACAGCATCGTGAACACGACATCCTCTGACGGCACCTGCGAAGTGGCCATCGGCGAACTAGGCTCGCCCATGTTCTTCGGCCCAAGCACCATCACGATCAAAGTCTCCTGGAACACCGATCCCAATGTCATCGGAGCCGAGAACGTCACGGAAATCAAGACGGACCTTCACAACGACGGCAAATCATTGGACTCGGACAACTTCACCGTAACCTGGCACGGCAACATCCCGACCGTCACCACCCACGGCGAGGAACAATCGGACCAGAGCTACACGTTTAACTGGAAATAACCACCCCGAACATCACGTCTCTCCGAGAATAGTCCTCACGACCGAGCAGGCCTCACAGGGGCATAAGCATGAAAATCATGACTACCATCATCATGCGCGCCTCCGATGATAATCGTGGTCAGCTGTTTTGGCCTTATTCCAAGGTTTTCAATTTTTGGGAAACCTGCCGATCAGTCTCGTCTTCCACGAGGCACCTACAGGCACCCAAAAATAATCCGGGAACGTTCCACCACCCTGCCGGCGCTCAGCGTCTTCGCCGACCGGCACGGAAAAGTGCAATACCCCCTGTGGTTTCATGATGTTCCGCCTGGGTGGTGCCCAGAAGCATTCGCCCGGCAGCACGTCTCCATGGCGGACAATAGACAGAACGATACGCGGCCCATACAACCGTCCCAGCCGCCAATGGCATCCCAAATCCATCCCGAATCCCACAGGCCTATTGCAGACAGCCCAGAATGGCATGGCGGAGGTCGCCCGTGCGACCAATGCGGAGAAGCGACCGAACAATTCCAAGTAATTGTCCTTGTCAAGCAAATAGCCAAGATCACCGATGGCCTGGTACACGTTCTCGTTAGCGCGCCCATCGTACCGGGCACAATAGCAGCGCTCGTCATGCGCGCACAGGTTGCGGTAGAACACCAGTCTGTTGAAGATGCTGTCCAACCGCTTGATGGTGATGCACCGCGGCCCGTCGTGCGTGTCCGCATACAAACCGGTGAAACTTTCGGCGACCGCCAATCGGACGGCCGGGGACTGGACTTGGAAGAACCATACCGTCTGGCCGAAAGAAAGATCGTTGGCCAGCACCCACAACGGGACCTGGCCGTTGTGGTCTTCCATGCAATGGCGGATATACGCCTTGCCGCCATAGTCGCCCCTGTTGCGCGGGTTACCGTCCAACTCAAGTATCCTTGAAGACCTTGTCGATCAACGCCACGGCGCTCGGACGGCGCCTGGAATCATAATAGTCGGGATTGAGATACGGGTTGACCTCGTCGGGGTGCGGTTCAGTACAACATCCGCTTTCCCTTTTGGAGCATTAGGGTTTCCTCTACTGTTTTCATCGCGTTCACTGAACTTATTTATGAATCGACTCGGCTTCATCACTACCGTGCCGCTTTGTGATTGCAAACCAAGTTTTGTGGCAATCTGGTTATACACATGAACCTGTTGCTCATGATTTACCAAAATATATGCGTTTCCCACACGATGATATCCAAACGACCCTGTCCCCTGACCATCAAATTCGAAATCATCATCCTCATAATCAGCATCGTCAAAGTTTATTTCTGTTGAAATACGGTAAAACAGATGGCTGAGCAGCACAGTTTTACCAGTTCCCGCAGCACCTTGCACAAAAATAAGCTTCGACGTTTGTTGGTCTGTTTGCCCAAAATCATTATTCAAAACATCAGACAAAGCCTGTATGACAGATTCCTCAGCAGCGACCTGATCATCGCTAAGCTGATGGAACGAAGATGCTTTAAACAAAGCGGAATCACGAATGATCTCCTCTGAGGGGAATAACACCGGATCCCGTTATGAAGCCCAAACCAAATATTCGAAAAAAACCTATCAAACTCACTTTTGGTGTAATAATCACCCTGTGCGTTCGCACGACGATTATTCAGATTTTTCACCGCTTCAGAGCCAAGCAGATAATGCATCAACTTGTTTTCAACATCAAGCGTCATCGACTTGTTGAAATGCCCATCAGCAATAACATACTGCCACGCGGAAGAAGCATCCGACTGTAAACGGTCCGCAAAATCCTTCCAGTCCTCCCGAACATTTGAATCCGTCTTCAAATGCTGCGAGGTGCGATTTCGTATGCTATTCGTCTCCCCCACGCATACCGTATAGTCAGGAACGCTTTTATACCTGTTCTTATCTTCCGTATGAACCACATACACCGTTGGATAATGAAGACGCGTTCTCTCGGACATCGATACCCCCTTTTATCCCTATCTCGCTTATGTATGGCAGATACACCTCGGAAAAGCGTACTTAGGGGGTATGAGAACAGCTGTCATGACAACCTGACCTGCCATATATAAGCGAGATGTCTCAGGATAAAGCACGGAATCTACCATACGTAAGCGGGATAACCAAGCTCAAGCGCTCGTACGACACATTTTTGTGCACAAGACATCCCTCCGCAAGCGTCATCCGACCGCCTGGTGGCACGTTTCATATGCACAGAGAAAACACAGCCCGCAAACGCCACACTCGAAACATGACGCCAGTGGTTTTAAGGTAGAGCCACGCCGATTCTGCTTGCTGATTAAGGTAGGCGATACGGGCTTTCTCTGGCATTCGTTGTCGACGGAAGCCCACTTGGTAGATTGCATATTCCTCCCTTTCAGGTATGGAGGGAATGTTCGGGCACTGGAGTGAGCATAACGTAATCATGAGAGAGCAGACAAAATAACTACGGCAGCTTCGATCTTGCGCGTTCGCCCCTCTCGGTCTTCCCTCGGCGCATCTCTACGAAGTGCTTGACGGTAATTTCTTTCAAGGTGAAATCAGCTAGTGGGGGCAAGTGTTTCTGTATCTGTGCATTCTTGGACCATCCGTGTTCATGATCAGTCTCGGGTCGAATCTGGTCTTCTCCGACGCCAACCCTCGCAAGATTGTAAAACGAGGCTGCACCACGCTCATCGCTTTTCTTCTGTTGAATATCGTGCGCGATGGGATTCCCGATGTAGTCGTTGCATTGACTGGCCACCCCAGTACTCTCGACACGTTTGGATACGATATTTTGCGTCCGATATTCTGGGATTTGCGGGTTTCGTATTCCTGTTTTTTCGCACTTGTCAAACATTTTTACATTGCTTCATTGGCTACGCCGCTGATTTCGTTATGCATGTTGACGGTTAACGATCTGATTTCGCCATTGCACAATGTCCATTGGACTTTACGTGTAGAAGCAGCTTGTCGCACGCGCTTCTAAAGCCTGATTTCGCATGCGCACATCCGCAAAGTCACGCAAATACTAGTTAGCGCAGCACTACTTGGTGGGATTTGTTCCCGATGTTTTCCGTATAGTACCTTAGGTCACCCCTTTTTGGTATTTTTTCTGTTGGATATGCCATACGATGGGATATCTTTTCGGAGAATATGAGATTAAGGAAAATATGGTCAACTACCATAAAGTGATTAATGCTGCAATCGCAACGCTTGCGACTTGCGCCATGTTGCTGCCGGTAGCGGGCAGCGCCAATGCTGACGAATCCTCGAATACCACCGTACTTGGTGCCGGCTATACGGCCACCAAGATTTCGCATCCCAAAGCAGGGCTGGGCGAAGACGACGGTATCGTAAACGTTTTGAACGGTGAATCCATTGATGATCTCACGCAGGGTTTGCCCGAGCGTGGTCAGAACTATTCATGGGCTTCGGCCGGCTACGGCGACTGGATGTATGTGGGCACCTGCTATTCCGCAATGGGTTCCACGCTGAAATACATGGCTAACACCATGGGCGCCAAGTATGCCAGCATCAAGGCCGCTTTGGATGTTGCGTTCAACGGCGAGCTGTTCCTCGACAATGGCGAGAACCACAGCTTGCTGCTCAAGATCAACGTCAAGACCGGTGAAGTGAAGATCATCGTCAATGCGATTGGCGGAGAGCATGCGGTCAATGGCTATCGTGCAGCCGTTGAATTCCATGACAAGCTGTACTTTGCTGCCGCCGCAAAGGGTCAGCCGTACCTGCTGGAAGTTGATCCGAACAGTGGTGATGCCACTGAAATCGTGTATCGTTCCGCTGCCATGACCACTGGTCTGAAGAAGGGCTACACTGCTGGTATCCGTGGTTTGACCGTGGTCAACAATCAGCTTATCGCCAGCATGATCACCGATAACGGTGCCACTATTGTGGCTTCTTCCAACCCGTCAGCAGGCCAGGATTCTTTCGCCACTATCGCTACCCAGACCGAGGGCCTGTACAACTATCCGGCATGCGCTGTAACTGATGGAGTGTTCGGTGGATGTGTGTGGGATATGGTCGGCTTCAAGGGCAATCTATATGTCACTATGGTGACTGGAACCGCGAAGAACAACAAGCAATCCTTCGCACTCGTGCGCGGCACGCAAGATAAGGAAACCGGCAAGTGGACCTTCAAGCCGCTGGTCGGCGATCCGGCAGACGGCGCCAAGTACGAGTGGGGTTTCGGAGCGAGTCGTTCCGGCGCAGCCAACATGGTGGTATACAAGGGCCACCTGTACATCGGCGGCTACAACGATCCGATGAACGCTTTGGAGAAGGCCATGCAGATGGATTTCTCCGACCTGTACAAGGATCTGGAGAGCCCGGTCAACCTGTGGCGTATGGACGTTAACGAAGACGGCAACGAAAACTTCGAAATGCTCGCCGGCGAAGCCAACAACAAGTACTTCGGCGATTCCAAAGGCACCATCGATGGCAATACCATGCTGTCCGGCTTGGGCGACAGCGACGAGCAGAGCCGTCACCTGAACCAGTATGTGTGGCGTATGCAGTCCTACAACGGCAAGCTGTACGTCGGCACCTTCGACATCAGTGATCTTGCATACCCGGCAACCCAGTTCGCCAACGGCGACATTCTGAAGCGTACTCCGGAAGAGTGGAAGAAGCAGATCGAATACATCAAGATCTTCTTCGACTCTCTGAAGAAGAATGACCAGAACGGCACTTTCGGTACTATCGGCACGGACTCTCAGGAAGCCTCCAAGCCTTCCGAGTCCGAATCTCAGGAAACCACCAAGCCGAGCGATGATGACATCATGCCGTTGAACGAAGGCGAAGCATCTGAGAGCGATCAAGCTGCACAGGCAGTTGAAGAAGCCGGCAAGACCGACGAAGTGGCCGCTGACGTGGCTACCATGCAGCAGCTGCTGGAGGACATGGGCGCTGATCTCAACTCCAAGCAGACCGACGTGGTCTCCCCTGACGGTGTCGCTCCGCAGGCCGCTGAAACCTACACGCTCGACGATCGTTACCAGTTCCTCACATCCCTGCAGCGGCTGCTCGACCTGTACAACAAGAACAAGCAGTATCTGCCGGAATTCATTACCAACGAGCTCGACAAGTGGCTTACCGAAGAGAATCTGGAGAACTTCATCGACTTCGTGGGCGTGCTCAGCTACCTGCATTACTCCAACGATGAGACTCGTGGCTTTGACCTGATCGTCTCCTCCGATGGCACGAACTTCCAGACCATCAGCCGTAACGGTTTCGGAGATAACAACAACCACGGTCTACGCGTGTTCGCCGTCACCGATTCCGGTCTGGCAATTGGCACCGCAAACCCGTACCATGGCACTCAGGTGTGGCTGCTGAACGATGGTGAAATCAAGAATGCTGAACTAACGAATGGCGATGCATTCGACTACGACAAGTATGATAGCGATAAGAAGAGCGCCAACGCCAACGGTCTGACCGTTGGCATCAACCCCAATGGCAATACCGTGGAAGACGTGCAGTACGACTACCAGTCGCTGACCGCCGGCACGGATTACACCGTGGCTGATGACGGTTCCATCGTGTTGAGCAGCGCATTCCTCAATGGTCGCGAAACCGGCAGCACCGGTTCTGTGGTGGTGTTCTACAACCAGGGTGCACGCGTGCGTTTCACTGTGGCCATCAAGGACAGCACGCCGAACGCACCGAAGAAGGATGATGACAAGCAGAATACGAAGCCTGCCGCACACAAGAAGGCAAACACTGCCAACACCGGTTCCAACGTAATCGGCGTTGTTGTGGTGGTCGCTGTTCTGGTTGTTGCAGCAGGAGCATTGTTCGCGTTCAAACGCAAGCGTTCCTGAATTGCTAGAGTCTGTTCTTAGGATTCATTCCTAAGTTCGTCCGCATATAAAAACCCACATGGTTCCGGTGTGCCGGAACCATGTGGGTTTTTATTTGGCAGGAATCGCCTATCTCACGTCATGTCAAACTGCTACCACAAGCTGATTTCAATATGCGATATGCAACCATGCGGAAGTTCCGATACGGAAACCATTGAAAATGGCACGCAATCCTACAAATAACAGATTCACGGCAAGCCACAGCAACGCCATACGCAGCGCGGAAGAAGCCTGCATCGCGTCGCATATCCAACCAATCGCAGCAAGACAGGGCACATATATTGCAGCCGTCGCCGTACACGTCAATGCAAGATACCGGTAATCCTCTGCCCCAATCAGAATGCCATCAACAGCCCACATCCAACCAGCCAACGGCAATGTTACTCCAACAACCATCATACCGACGGTGAGCAAATGCCGAGTCTCAGTAGACTGCGAAAACAGCGGGGACGCACACCATCCGGCAATCATCAAACCAATACCGATTACCATTCCTCCGCATAATCCTGCCTTGCCAGCGATTCTCGTCAAACGCATGGCCTCGTCCTCTTGGCGGGCACCAATCTGCGCGGCAACCAACGTCTGACCGGCAATGCCAATGGCATCAAGCATGTTCAACACAAAATTCCAACTGGAATTCACCACCTGATATGCAGCCAACACTTCCACACCCATATGCGTGGCCAGCACCACATTCGCCACCAGGCATGCACGCAACGCAAGCGTACGCAAAAACAACACCGCACCATCGCCAGCACTGTTCAACACTCCTGACAAACGCGGCCGCAAACGGACACCTTCCGCACGAGTCCACAACACCGAAGGAACAATAAGCACCACTGCCATGAACCATTGCGAAATCAGCGTGGCCACTCCAGAACCAAACACACCCCAACCGAATCCGAGAATAAACAGCAGGTCCAGCAACGTATTGAGTATCGCACCCACCATAGCAGCTATCAACGTGATGCGAACCTTCTGCAGTCCGCGGAAAATACCGTTGGCCGCATACACCAGCAACATGCCGGGAATGCCGAACACCACTGCGCGAACATAGTCAACCGCGTTATGCAGTACACTCCCCTGGGCTCCCATGGCCGTGCACAACGGGCGTGCAATAACGAACAGCGCCACAGATACCACCACGCCAATGATTCCAGCCAACCACAGGCCATCAATGCCTGCTTCCAAACCTTCACCCCGTTTGCCGGCGCCCAAAAGACGTCCCACCTGCGTTGTGGTGCTATACGCAAGGAACACACATAGTCCCACAACAGTGAGCACAATGGTTGACCCGACCGACAGACCGGCGAGTGCCTGCCCGCCAATATGTCCGACGATGGCGGTGTCGATGAGCACGAATGCTGGTTCGGCGATAAGTTGTCCGAACGTTGGTATGGCCAGTGTGAGAATGGTGCTGATGGTGGTGCATGATGCGTTGTTTGCGGTATCTGTTTCGTGAGTATTCTGCGAAGTTGATGTGGTCATAATCGTAAGCGTCTGGCGTGTTGGGAACTGTATGTGCAGTGTAAGGTCACGTGTTTCACCATCGCCGTTGATTGCTCAGATTTTGACTATGCCTGTTTTGCGCTATTGAGAATGTCGTTGAAGGTTTTCGCTGATTGTCCGCATAAAGGTTAGAGGGGCGGATAATTTCCGAACCGCTCATGAAGCATAGTCCAAGCTCCTTGCGATACCCATTCAAGCCCATCCAACCCCTGGGGATTCCCGAATCCGCCTTCACAGTAGTACTTCATGTAACCGTCAAGCTTAGTCCCGAACACGTCGATGGGCTACCGCCCGGTCTCAAGCCCATGAGACACTTGGGACCATGACTACCATCATCATGCGCACCTCTGAAGGTGACATCAAGATCAACCTGTTCGACGACAAGACCCCGGAAACCGTGGCTAACTTCCTTGGCCTCGCCACTGGCGAGAAGGAATGGGCCGACCCGTTCACCGGTCAGCCTTCCCATGAACCGTTCTACGATGGTCTGACCTTCCACCGCATCATCAAGGATTTCATGATCCAGGGCGGCTGCCCGCTGGGCACTGGCACCGGCGGCCCGGGCTACAACTTCGATGATGAAATCGTTCCAGGCCTGACCTTCGATCGCCCGTACCTGCTGGCCATGGCAAACGCCGGCCTGCGTCGCGGCGCGGACGGCAAGATCCACGGCACCAATGGCTCCCAGTTCTTCATCACCACCGTGCCGACCGAATGGCTCAACGGCCATCACACCATCTTCGGCGAAGTCGCGGATGACGAGTCCAAGGCCGTTGTCGACAAGCTCGACTCCGTGGCAACCGACCGTTCCGATGCTCCGCTCGAGCCGGTCGGCATCACTTCCATCGAAGTGCTGAAGTAAGTTCCGCATCAACAAGCTTCACGGCAGAACAATGAAAAGCCCCTCACTCGAGGGGCTTTTCATTATCTCCAAGAGAATCTGCAGCAGTTCAGATGAGTCTCACGGCTTCACTAATCGTGTCAGATTTTGCGTAAGCGAGGTTCGGCGGAATCCTTGGCACCGGTAATACGGTACACATCGAACACGCCTTCAATCTTGCGCACTGCGGCAAGCAAAGTGTTCAAATGCTGGGGGTCGGCCATTTCGAAGCTGAACTGGCTGGTGGCCACACGATCGGTTCCCGTGGAAATGGAACCGGAGATGATGTTCACACCATGGTCGGAAAGCACGCGAGTCACATCACTCAACAAGTGCGGGCGATCGAGCGCCTCCACCTGAATCTTGACCATGAACACGCCCTTGGTGCTGGTCCACTGCACGTCGACCACACGTTCCGGCTGGCGTTTTTGCAAGTCCAGCATGTTCTGACAGTCAACACGATGCACGGACACGCCCTGATTGCGGGTAATGAAGCCAATAATCTGATCTCCTGGCACCGGCATGCAGCATCGAGCAAGCTTAACCCAAATGTCTCCCACGCCTTTAACAGAAATGCCCAGCGAACTAGTGGTCTTCTTGGTGCGTTCCACCTGCTTGAGCGGCAACGCCTCCTGTTCCACTTCTTCGTTCACTTCGTCACTGCCCGCATCTCGAACCAGATGCGAGATGACGTTCTGCGTGGAAATCTGACCCTCACCGATTGCCACGAACACAGCCTCGGCATTGGCGAGATTCAACTCGTCAGCAATACCGACCAACGCTTCGGGAGTCAACAATGTTGCAATCGGAAGGTTGCGCTTGCGCATGGCTCGCGTCAGCTCATCGCGACCTTCTTCAATGGCTTCGGTTCGGCGTTCCTTGCTGAACCATTGGCGAATCTTGTTACGGGCTTTCGGGCTTTTCGCAAAGCTCAGCCAGTCACGAGACGGACCAGCAGATTCAGACTTCGATGTAAGCACTTCAACGGTATCGCCGTTTACAAGCTTGGTGTCGAGCGGCACCAGACGGCCGTTCACACGAGCGCCCATAGTGCGATGACCGACCTCGGTATGCACCGCATAGGCGAAATCAATCGGCGTCGCCTCGGCGGGAAGCGACACAATCTTGCCTTTCGGCGTGAACACGTAGACTTCGGCGGCGCCCAAGTCTTCCTTCAGAGAGCCCAGGAATTCGTTGGAATCCGGAGTTTCACTCGTCCAGTCGGCAAGCTGCTGAATCCACTTGAGATTATCGGCCTCGCTCAACTCCTGATTCTCGCCACGCTTGCGATCGGACTTATCAGGCGAGCTCAACGCGCGACCGGCCTGACCATTCTCCTTGTACTTCCAATGCGCGGCGATGCCAAACTCAGCACGACGGTGCATGTCCCACGTACGAATCTGAATCTCGACAGGCTTGCCGCCAGGACCAACCACCGTGGTGTGCAGGCTCTGATACATGTTGAGCTTCGGCATGGCAATGTAATCCTTGAAACGACCTGGAACAGGGTTCCAACGCGCATGCACCGCACCCAACGCGGCATAACAATCCTGAATCGTATCGACGATAATGCGCACACCCACCAAATCGTAGATATTCGCAAAATCATGTCCGCGTACGATCATCTTCTGATAAATCGAGAAATAATCCTTCGGACGCCCCGTCACATACGCCGAAATGTTCTGCTCGTCAAGATCTTCATTGATCTCAGCAAGAATCTGCTTCAAATACACGTCTCGCTGGCCCGCACGACGTGCGACAAGCACCACGATTTCGTTATAGATCTTCGGATAGAGCACTTTGAAGCTGAGCTCTTCCAATTCGGTTTTGATGGCGTTCATGCCAAGACGATTGGCAAGCGGCGCATACACGTCGAGCGTTTCATGCGCTTTCTTCTGTGCGCTCGGTGTTTTGACGTAACGCCACGTACGCGCATTATGCACGCGATCGGCAAGTTTGACGACCAGCACGCGCACGTCACGACTCATCGCAACCACCATCTTGCGAATGGTTTCGGCTTGTGCGGAATCACCATATTCCATCTTGGAAAGCTTGGTGACACCATCAACCAGACCGGTCACGGTGTCTCCGAATTCAGAACGACACTCGTCAAGCGTGTAGTCGGTGTCTTCAACTGTATCGTGCAGCAAGCCGGCGGCCACGACCAGCGGCCCCATGCCAAGGTCCGCAAGAATCTGCGCCACAGCCAGCGGATGGATGATGTACGGCTCACCCGATTTGCGCCGTTGTGAAGAATGCTGCTTGACAGCACGCTCATAAGCACGTTCAAGAATGCTCATATCCTCATCAGGATGATGGTATTCGCACATCTTCAGAATCGGTTCAAGCGGATCAAGCGGATTCGTGCTGATCTCACAGCCCAACATTCGGGCAGAATGAACCTCGTGCTCAACGTCTCCCATCGTCCACCTCCTCGCTCGCAATGCTCCCTATACTACCCGCACATCACGGTATGTCCGGGGTATCCGACCGCGTGTTGCACGGCCAGATACCCCCTCCGAAAAACATTGCGCCGCCAACGTTTGCTGATTCTTGGCGCTTATGCCTCCGCATGCTCGGTTCAGGAGGCCACACCGGTGGATCCGAAGCCACGCTCAGCACGGTCAGATCCGGGCAGCGTCTCCGCTTCGATGAACTTCGCCTCGACATAACGCTGGATGACCAGCTGCGCGATGCGGTCTCCCGGGTGGAACGTCACGGTGTGTTCCGAATCAAGATTGATCAGCGGTACTTTGATTTCGCCACGGTAGCCCGCGTCAATGGTTCCAGGCGCGTTCAACACGGTAACGCCCTGTTTGACGGCAAGACCAGACCGTGGATGCACCAAGGCCACATAACCCGCTGGAAGCGCGATCGCCACTCCCGTAGGCACCAGCGCCCTCTGGAACGGCTTCAACGTGACTTCCTCAGTGGTACGCAAATCGGCACCCGCATCCCCGGCATGGGCATAGTACAATTCCGCCGGCTGGTCGGAATTCAGCGACTTTACCAGAACCTCGACGTTTTCCGGCTCGTTATATGTTTCGTCGAACGCCATCAGGCAGCGCACTCCTGACACACCGGCTGACCATCGTCAGTAGTGTAAGCGAGCTGGCTGCGATGCTTCACCAAGAAGCATTCAGAACAGATGAACTCATCCCCCTGCATAGGAATGACAGTCACCGAAGCGTCCTCGTTGCTGAGATCCGCGCCCGGCAGCTCGTAATCCTCGGCGATGGCATTCTCGTCATCGTCCATGTCGTTGGAAGTGTTCTGGGAGCTCTTGCCCAAAGCCTGGAGCGACTCCTCGTCCTCGTCCTTGTTACGCGGGGAATCATAATCCTGTGCCATCGAGATTCCTTTCGTCATCTATGGTGCTTATGCGCCATAGGATACATGACTTTTACCCCGCATAGGATACACGATTCGAAATACTCGTAAAATCCGACACGTGGGGCACAATAGAATAAACAGTAATTCTTGAAGGAAAGTGGTGTGTTGTGCCTGAGAATTCACTCGAGGAAGCGCGGTTCGATCATGTCAGTGATACCGGTGAACTCGTCTTTGTTTCAGGTGCCAGAAAGTTCTCTGTGAAGGTCGATGAGGCGCTTGAAAGAGCCATTTTGGAGGCCAAGCAGATTCGTTCCGAAGTGCAGGAAAAACAGCAGACGCACATTCCGATCACCCTGCCGATTTCGCAAATTCAGTCGTTGATTCGCGCCGGCGCCGATCCCGCGCGTGTTGCGGAAAGATATTCGTTGAGCGAAGCGCTCGTTCGGCGTTTCTCGGCGTCGGTCGAAACGGAGAAGCAATATGCGATTGAGCAATTCCTCGCCGTTCCAGCACCGAAAGAAAGCCGTGTACGTACGCTTTCCGAACTGATTGAACGCACATTCGCGGCGGCACGGGTGCGTTTGGAAGACGTGACTTGGAAGGCTACCAGGCTTGGCTTGGAACCTTGGAAAATCAGCGCTCAGTTCGTTTCCTCCGGCCATACCATCTGCGCGGAATGGTCGTGGAACATGCATGACAACGCCGTAAGCTGTTTGAATTCCGCTGCACGCAAGCTCATCGGGGAACAAGACGCGCCAAAGGAAGGACACGCCGAGAAACACGCCGACGAGAATTTCCTCGCTTCGCTGAATCTTCCGGGAAATTCCGCCCGATCGGCGCGAATCGAACAGACCGTATCGGCATGGAACACGCCTGAACCGTCCATGCCGGTGGCGCGCCCCTCAACGGCACCTTCAGTTCCAATCGCGCCAATCGGCGTGTCTAACGAATTCGGCACGCCGAACACATCGAGTGCCGCCGCCGACATCTCCCTACCAAACCGATCGGCAGGCGCCGTGACGAAAACCGACGTCAGTGCAACAGGCGATGCTCAGAACACCATCGCGCCCGCATCGGATACCGCCTCGAACACCGCAAACACGAATCAAACACCTGATCCGCACAGCCAAAACACCACCAAATCGAAGCGGCGCGCAGGACGCTCCGCCGTGCCAAGTTGGGATGAGATTCTGTTCGGCGACTGAACCAAACCCTGCATGTTAGGCCACGTCGATCAGACAGGGGATATCGGACTCGAGCATGGTGAGCGAGCCATGCACGCTTGGCAGATGCATCGCCTTTTCCGCCTGAGTGCGGGAATCCACGATGGTGACGGCCTTCGTGGCCGATACAATCACATCACCAATCATCGGTTCGACGCGCGAGACCACAGGTCCGTACACACCCTCCGCAATCGCCTGCGATCGCGTACGCACTTGTGCCCGGTCTCCCAGCACATCACGCCACCGCGCGGCGATGTTTTCCGGTGCCTCGCCCTGTTCCGCATAGAGCATGACGCAACGCGGTTCACCGCCGACATGGACGACACCCTGCATGAGCCGCTGATCCTGCGCAATATCAATCACGGATTCGGGATCAGTGGTGATCATACCGTGATCCGCTACAATCACAATCAATGTGCCTTTGGGCACGCTGCGGCGAAGAAGGCCAAGCTGACCGTCAACACGCTCGTACGTGCCAATCCATTTATCGGAATCCCAGCCGTAGTTATGCCCGACCTTATCGGTATCACGCAGATACAGGTATGTCAGTCCGGGATTTTTCGCCGCTTGGGCCGCGACCGCGACACGCTTGCGCGGATCATCGTTGGAAATGTAGTCACTGCCACGTAAGGCAGCCTGCGTCAACGCGGAAAACGCGAATTTCGGCAATCCAGAACTGGTCACACGAACGCCTTGTGCGCTTAGCCGTTCGAACATGGTCGGCTGCTGCTGCAACTCAAGCGGAGGAACCGCATTTCTGAAGGAAATCAGCTGACATATTTCGCCGGTTTTCGGATTGAGCTGCGTATAGCCGGTCATACCCGTCATACCGGGGCATGTTCCCGTACCGAATGTAGACATAGCTGCGACGGTAGTGCTCGGCATGCATGTGGCGATGGGACGCTGATTGGCTGACTCGTTCATGAGGGACCGCAAGTAAGGCGCATGCCCCAGTCTCATGTTGAGGTTCCAGTAGCCGAGACCGTCCACGAGCACTACGACCGCGGACGCCGCGTCCGGCAGCCCAAGCGCTTCCTGCAGAGCTTTCGGGTCAGAATGAATGTCCGTTGGCATGGGGCAGCCAATGGCGTTGGAAACCGCAGGAAGTACCGACGACAGGTGCAACGCTCCCCCACGGATCCCTTCAGATGGCATGCCATCTCCGTAGCATGCCGGTTCGGTCATGGTAAGCAGCTCTTCGTCGCTTGGCACTTCAACACTCATGACTCCTATTCAAGCACCGCGGTGGTACCGGCTGGTAACATTGCTAGGTTGATTACCATTACTTTTCCGTGAGGAGATTCACCGCATGGTGTCGCACCGCAAATCGGCAAAACCAGCCTTTGACCCGCGTACGGTCAAAGAGAACATCGTCGAAACACCGTTGAACGAGGAGATGAGCAAGTCCTTCCTCGAATACGCGTATTCGGTGATCTATGCCCGCGCGTTGCCCGATGCCAGAGACGGTTTGAAGCCGGTGCAGCGCCGCATCATCTACCAGATGGGTCAAATGAACCTCAATCCAGATCGTCCGTACATGAAGTCGGCCCGTGTGGTCGGCGAGGTGATGGGTAAGCTTCACCCGCATGGCGATTCCGCGATTTATGAGGCGATGGTCCGTCTTGCGCAACCGTTTGCCATGCGTCTGCCCCTGGTAGACGGCCATGGTAATTTCGGATCCCTTGATGATGGTCCGGCAGCATCGCGTTACACCGAGGCTCGCATGGCCCAGGCTGCGCTTGGTATGAACGCGAATATCGCCGAAGATACAGTGGATTTCACACCGAACTACGACAACAAGCTGCAGGAGCCAACCGTTTTGCCTGCCGCGATTCCAAATCTGCTCGTCAATGGCGGTTCCGGCATCGCCGTCGGCATGGCCACGAATATGGCGACGCACAATCTGGGCGAAGTGGTTGCCGCAGCCAAATATTTGATGCATCATCCTGATGCCACGTTGGAAGAGCTTATGCGCTATGTTCCCGGCCCTGATTGGCCGAGCGGTGGCGTGATTGTGGGACGCAAGGGCATTCGTGAGGCCTACGAAACCGGTCGTGGCGCGTTGACCACGCGTTCGGTAACGCATATTGAAAACGTAACCGCTCGTAAGAAGGCAATTGTCGTAACGGAACTGCCGTTCATGGTCGGCCCGGAACGTGTGTTGGAACGTATTTCCGAGGGTGTGAAAAATCGCAAGCTGGAGGGTATTTCCGGCGCGATCGACCTGACGGACCGCCATAACGGCACTCGCCTTGTCATTGAAATCAAAACCGGTTTCGACCCGAACGCAGTACTGGCGCAACTGTTCAAGCACACACCGCTGCAAGACAATTTCACCATCAATAACGTGGCGTTGGTCAACGGCCGCCCACACACCATGGGCTTGAAGGAAATGCTTCAGGTGTGGGTAAATCATCGCCGTGTGGTGATTCGCCGTCGTAGCGAATTCCGCAAAAAGAAGGCGCTGGAACGTCTGCATTTGGTTGAAGGCCTTCTGCTTGCGATGGTCGACATTGACGAAGTGATTCAGGTGATTCGCTCGTCTGACGATGCCGAAGCCGCAAAGACGAAGCTCATCAAGGTGTTTGATCTGGATGAGATTCAGGCACAGTACATTCTTGACCTGCGCTTGCGTCGCCTGACGAAAATGAGCCGCATCGAGCTTGAAGCGGAACGCGACGATTTGAAGCAACGTATCGAGGAATTGGATCGCATTCTCGCCTCCACTGAGGCGCTTGACGGCGTGGTGATCGCCGAAATGGACGAGGCTGTTGCCACGTATGGCACGCCACGTCGCACTGTGCTGTTGGATGAAGACGCTGACGGCAGGCTTGTGCCTGTTGCAGCGCATGGCGATGATGGCGTATCCGCCTCCGCTGTGGCTGCGGCACGCGCTGCAGCCACAGTGTCGTCTGCCGCCGCCGATGTCGCCGCTGCCGCGAAGGCCGCGAAAAAAGCCGGTGAAGACAATGCCGCAGCCATGGCTTTGCAGATCGACGACGAACCGTGCGCGGTGATGTTGTCGGCCACTGGTCTGATCGCACGCACCTCTGAAGACGCGTTGGAGCGTTGGGAGAATCGCTCTTCTGCCGACCAGCGTGTAAAGGATGATCAGATTATTTCGATCTTCCGCACGACCACGCGTTCCTCATATGGTTTGATCACATCTGCCGGCCGTCTGATTGTGGCGCATGTCGTGGAATTGCCGGTTGTGTCTGCGGATGGACCGCTCCACGTGACTGGCGGCGTTCACGCCGAAGAGTTAATCGGCACGACGGAAAACACCGATCCAATTCGTGGTGAACGGGTGATCGCTGCGATCGCCATGCCATCCGTCGACGATTCCGGTGATAATGCCGTAGAGCCCACTCCTCTTGCATTGGGTACGCGCAATGGTGTAGTCAAGCGTTGGAATCGCGAATCGCCCACCACCATGGATTCATGGAGTGTCATCGATTTGAAGGATGATGATGAAGTTCTGGCTGCCGCTGAAGCGCGTGACGAGGATCGGCTGGTGTTTGTATCCACCGACTCCTCCCTGCTGACGTTCGAGGCGAAGAACGTACGCCCGCAGGGACGCACTGCCGGAGGCATGGCAGGCATTCGCCTGGCTGAAGGCTGCTCAGCGGCTGCGTTCGCGGTAGTTCCCGCCAGCAAGGTGGCGTGGAATTATGAAGAAGGCGAGAATGGCCTGTTCTCCGCGTCTGGAGCTGTGGTGTTGACGGTTGCGGGCGATTCCGAAGCGTTGCCGGGTACGGAGAATGGTTCTGCGAAGGTAACCCCGTTGGAAATGTATCCGACGAAGGGCCGCGGTACCGGTGGCGTTCGTTCGCAGCGCTTCCTCAAGGGACAGGATACGTTGGTTCTCGCATTTGTGGGCGCATACCCAGTACACGCCTCCACACAGGGCGGTGCCGGCGTGGAATTGCCGAAGCCGGATATGCGTCGAGATGGCTCTGGCACGGAGCTTTCCGCACCAATCGCCATCATCGGCTAACTTGTTTTTCATTGACAATGCCCGTATCTTGCGATGGCTGGGATCGTTTTGGTTTCGCCTGTGCTTGCAAGATGCGGGCATTGTTGTTGTCGACACGGTTCTGCCAGTGCGTCCGTTTCGTTCGCTTTGGCTCAGGCAATGTAACACTAAGCTAGCAGTAGAGCTTCATGCCTTGCGGGCTGTCGACGAAGCCGGCCGCATGAAGGATCTGCCGATTCGCATTCCGTTCCTTTAACGACATGCCGTTCATTTCGCTGAAACTGATGCTGCCACTGGGCTGTCGTTGCAATGCGTAGGCAAATTCGGCGCAAGCTGGTTTCAATATTGTCTCGTCAGTTACGAAGCTGACGATTTTATGACTCTTTGGCACGGCAAACAACACGGGTTCGCCTTGTCTGAGTACGATGACGGAGCCAGATCTACGTGCCGGTTTGAGGTAATCCTGTTCTGGCCAGGCGATTGCGGAGCCAATAAGATTGGCGGGATCAGTCACATCGAGCGCCGCGCAGGACTGACTATGCCATTGCGTATCGCTACGAAGCGCGTCGATGGTTTCTCGCTCCGCGAATTGTGCCGCGCCGAAACCTTTCACGAACATGCCTCGGACCAGTGTGCCATGTTCTTCCATTCGTTTGAGTACTGGATAGAGTGATGAAAATCCTCCGGCAATTCGTTCCTTATCAACCAAAGGAGCGGCAATCACCCCATATCGATCCAGCAGCGAGTCGATGAGCGCCAACTTACGCTCCTCCACACTTGCTACATGCGCCGCATCATCAATGCCGGTATCTCTGTTTTTAGACATGGCAGGCTCGATGACACTGTCTAGCGTTTTATTTGATAGAACGGTTCGCCCATCACCACAAGCTACAGCGGACCATAATCCACTCAAGCTCAATGGTGTTGGAGGACGCATGGTGACGCGCCTACGTGCAACACGACGAGGTGCGCGAACAGTTTTGCCTCCGTGTAGGAGCGTTCGTACTGGCGTGAACGAGCCGTTCGTCACTTTTCCTTGCCATACCAGTGACCATAGGGCTTCCTCGAACTGTTGCTCACCCCATGCGGGGAATATGATTTCGCCTGTTTCAGGGTTCACCTGCACTTCGGCATGCTGCTGCCAGATGGCTTTGGCTGCGGCTGAAAGCTGTTGAATGGGGAACGCTCCGCCACCGCTCAATGCTGCTAGCACGGCTTCCGGCATGGTCAATGTTTCATTATTTTTCAGTTCTTCCAATGTCGGTTCATATGGGTTGAGCAGCAAAGAACCCGCTGGATAGAAGGCGATATCACCAGCTTCTTTGGCGTTGGATCCACTCGCTTTCGAGCCGACCCATACCACATCCGATGATGAAATGAGCTCGTCGAGCATGCTGGGCTGATACTCACGCACACGTGCCGGGAATACCGTGGATTCCCATACCGAAGCGTTCAGGGACACGCCTTCCAACTGTTCGATGACACGCATCAGACCATCGACGCCTTCGTAGCGTTCACCTCCAACAGGACCGACTCCTTGACGATCAAGCAGAAAAGCCTGATAGACGCTCGGATCTACCGGTTTGACGGCTTTTCGGGCCCTGGCAAGAGACAACGATCGAATACGCCGGAAAACATCTTTGTGAAGCCATTGCTGAATAGCACTCTCTTCGGAAGTCTCACCTAAATCAGTGAACCTTCCTTTGATGAGTTCGCCTCGAGCATCCAGCTCATCAAGCGCATGCACCGCTTGATCCGCGTCAACATCAAGTTCAGCAATCATCTTGTCGGAGGTGAATGGGCCATGCGTCTTGGCGTATCTCGCTACGCGCCCGTTGATATCTTCTTCGGCAAGATCATTCCAGAATGTTCGTTCGGCAAGCTCGTCCTCCACCTGCGTAACGGCTTCGGCATCCAACAATGATGCCATGTTCGTACTCCCTAAGAGCCGTTCCAGCACTTCCGGATCCATGGACAGCAATTGTGTGCTTCGTTCGGCCTGCGGCACGTCATACTGGTACATCACCGAGCCAACGAAACCAAACAGCATATTCTCCGCGAACGGAGACGGCGTTTCGGTAACCACTTCCGACAACAGTATCGTCCCAGTATTCAACCCGTTCATAATCGTGCGCAATGCGGGAAGATCATACACATCCTGCAGGCATTCGCGCGCGGTTTCCAGCAGTAGGGGAAAATTCTTACGGGTACGGGCCGCATTCAATAGTTGTGCGGCCTTCAACCTCTGCTGCCATAGCGGCACACGCTTACCTGGACGAGTGCGCGGCAGAAAAAGTGATCTGGACGCGCATTCGCGGAATCGGGCCATGTAGAGCACGCTTTCGCCGACCTGTGTCTCAACGATGCGTTGCAATTCGTCCACGTCGAACAGCAGCAGCTCATGCATCGACAAATCGCCATAACCGTCCGGCAATCGTAGAACAATGCCATCGTCGGCCGCATACACTTGACCATCGAAACCAAACCGCTGTTTGATTCGAGTGGTAATAGCCAACGCCCAAGGCTCATGCACGCGCCTACCGTACGGCGAGTGGATGATAATGCGCCAATCCCCACCTTCATCCTGACAACGTTCCACCACGAAATCACGATCCGAAGGAATCACACCGGTCGCCTCACGTTGTTCGTCAAGCAGTTTGGCAAGATTGCTTATGGCATTGCAGTCAAGACCATCCCGCTTCAAACGTTGTGTGGCCTCACGGTCGAATCGCACTTCCGATACAGTTTGGACCGTATTCTGATCACCATTCTTTGCCGGTTTATGTCTGTGCAATCTTTGGCTGAGTTCGCGTGTCAAACGTCCTTGTGCCAATCCGAAACCATAATCGCGCCCGTCCTGGTCCCCATGCCAGAATGGCAGGCGTGCAGTACGGCCTGGTGCGGGAACCACCACTACCCTGTCCCGTGTGATCTCTTGGATCTGCCAAGTCGAAGTCCCCAAGGTGATGATGTCTCCCACACGGGATTCGTATACCATTTCCTCATCCAGCTCACCTACCCGTCGAGGGCCCGGACCGGAGCCTTCCTCCGGAAGCACCACCGTGTACATGCCACGATCAGGTATGGTACCGCCGCTGGTCACTGCCAAACGTTGCGCTCCTGGACGTGCGGAAATCAGCCCCGCTTCTTCGTTATATTGCAGCGGCGGGCGGAATGCGGAAAAGTCCTCACTGTTGTATGCGCCTGTCATCATGCCGATAACCGCGTCGAACATGGACCGATCGAGATCTCGGAAAGGCGCGGAACGACGCACGCGGTCGTACCAATCATTCGTAGAAAGATCTTCCATGGCCGAGGCCGCAACAGTCTGCTGTGCGAGCACATCCAGAGGATTGCGGGGCATTCGCAATGGTTCTATAGCCCCTTCCCGCATACATTCCATGCTGGCTGTTATGCCAATAATCTGCTGTCGGGTTATGGGGAAGAACAACGCATGAGAGACTCCCCCGACATTGTGGTCGGCACGGCCCACTCGCTGCAATCCCGATGCGATCGACAATGGGGCGGCCACCTGAATCACTAGATCCACAGAGCCCATATCGATGCCGAGTTCCAAGCTGGAGGTGGCCACCACACAACGCAACTGGCCGCGTTTCAACTGTTCTTCGATCCGTTTGCGCCGATCTTTTGACACGGACCCGTGATGTGCCATGGCAATCACATCAACATCGTCATGCGATTCAACCAACATGGTGGTGGACCCCACCACCGAATCGTAATGTCCGGCAAATTGCTCACGGCCTTCCGGTGAGCCCAAATCACGGTGCTCACTCAAATCGTTCGCCTCCGCGCCCTGTTTCGACTCCGCATACATGTCGTTGAGCCGTGCAGTAAGCTTCTCTGCCAATCCACGCGAGTTGACGAATACCAATGTGGTTCGGTGCCGCAACACCTCATCGAGAATGGACCGTTCAAGAGCCGGCCATACCGAACCACCTGTAGCGCTAGTGTCAAGCATATTGCGCAATGGTTCCACGGCTCTCAAGTCCATAGCCGGAACAGCGCCGGGGTTCACCACCGTTACCGGTTGCGAACCTCCAAGGAACCGCGCTACTTCCTCAACGGGATTAACGGTTGCCGATAACCCTATGCGCTGCACTGGATGTCCGATCATATCGTCAAGGCGTTCAAGACTTAATGCGAGATGCGCGCCTCGCTTCGAACCCGCGACCGCGTGCACCTCATCGACGATCACCGTCTCCACACCCGCCAATATGCTGCTCGCCTTGGAAGTAAGCAGCAGGAATAATGATTCCGGCGTGGTGACGAGAATATCCGGCGGATGGCTGACGATTTTTCGACGTTGTTCAGGTGTGGAATCACCGCTGCGCATAGCCACTTCAACATCGGGGACGGGCAGTCCCATCGCCTCGCACTGTTGAGCAATTCCCCGCAATGGCAATTCAAGGTTCTTCGTCACATCGACGCCGAGCGCCTTCAACGGCGAAATATACAGCACTTTGACGTTACGCTTCGTTTTCTTGCGGGAACCTTTCTTCACAGTCCTTCGTTCCGCATGGCTCTCGGTTGCCGCGGTTTCGCCATGAACGTCCACTCCTGCGGAACGCACTCCGCCCGCCATAAGCCGGTCAAGAGCCGAAAGGAACGCACAGAGGGTTTTACCCGACCCAGTGGGCGCCACAACGAGCACGTTCTCGCCGGAATGGATGGCCGGCCACGCCTGCTGCTGGGCTTCGGTGGGCCGGTTGAACGCATGTTTGAACCATGCTTTGGTCGGCTCCGAAAACAAGTTCAAACATTCGCACATACGTTCGATTATCGCATCACCGTAAGACGTCACTCGTCTTCGTCGTCAACCCATTCGAGCACTTCTCCCGGTTGACAATGCAATGTCTCGCATATGGCATCAAGCGTGGAAAACCGTATCGCCTTGGCCCGTCCGTTCTTCAACACCGAAACATTGACCGGCGTTATGCCTATAGCCTCCGCCAGTTCACTGACGCTCATTTTTCTTTTGGCGAGCATCACGTCAAATAGTTCAATATGAGGTGTTGAACGCTTTTCGTGATTTCAATCCGATGGCGCTCACTCTTCACATCATGTTCATCGTATTGCCGTGACCGTGACCGTACTGCTTATCGTATGGTATGTTGCACTCGGTTTTAGTAACCCTAACCGTATATGCGAAATCTACAATGCTGCTCATGGCATCGCAGACGCAGTGGTGGCAACGCCCTACCAGCCGATGGTCTGACCACCGCACTTTTTACGCAGGCTCTCGTGCATGATCACCATAGGCACCAGAAAAACCAACATGTACAGAGGGAACCACAGCACGCTGATATGCTGTGCGATCAAGCCGAATACCGGCGGCATGCACATCGAGCCGACGTATGCGCATGCCATCTGCATGCCGACGATCGCCTGCGATTTGTCTTCGCCGAAATATGCCGGCGTGGAATGAATGACGCACGGATAAATCGGAGCGCAGCCGAGACCGATGATCATCAGCCCCACAATAGTGCCGATATTGTGCGGCAACGGCAACAACATGCTAACGATACCGGTCAGCACGAGCGCCTGGCCTAGGCGAATCATAGTCGGATCGTTGAACTTCATGGTCAGAAAGCCACTCGCCAAGCGGCCTACGGTGATGCCGATGCAGAACAGACTGGCCCACATGGCGGCTGTGGTCTTGTCAATACCTTTGCCGAGCACCATGTAGCTACTACCCCACAGCATGGCCGTGGATTCCAACGCACAGTAGCAGAAGAACATCACCAGGATTTCTTTGGCACCGCGAATGGCAAGCACGCCTCGCACACCAAGCGGTTTGCGAGTTTCATCATTGGCCGTTCCGTCGGATTCGCCGGAAACTTCGCCCGTCTTTGCCTCGGAGCGCTTCTTCCACAATGGCAGGCTGAAAATAAGAATGGCGGTGAGCGCAACCTGCAGTATGGAGATGTAACGGTAGCCCCACGGCCAGCCTTGACCCGTACCCAAGGCAAATCCCATGACGTATGGGCCAGTCAATGCGCCGATGCCCCACATGGCGTGCAGCCAGCTCATATGACGGCTCTCGTAGTGAATGGCCACATAATTGTTGAGGGCCGCGTCAACTCCGCCCGCTCCCAAACCGTACGGGATGGCAAGCAGAATCAGCACCCAATAGTTCGGAGCCACCGAAAAGCCAAACAACGCCAACGCCGTCAATGCCACGGAAACCGCGGTGACTTTGCCCGCTCCAAAATGCAAGGTCATACGGTCGGAAAGCAGCGCAGAGACAATGGTTCCAGCAGAAATCGTCATGGAAATGCCGCCAGCCCAAGAGATGGGTGCACCCAAATCGACACTCATCGTCGGCCATGCGGCACCCAACACAGCATCCGGCAAACCAAGACTGATGAACGCCACATAGATTACGGCAAGCAAAAGATTGACCACGCCCCACTCCCTCTTGACTGATAGCCGCAGAAGACAATATCAGTCGTCATTGTAAACATATCTATCTACCGATCGGTAACTGCTCAATTGCACTATTTACCGCAGAATCTTCAATCCCTATCTCGCGAAACCATATACCGTCTTCGCTAAGAAAACGCCCTCCGCAACGTCTTTGACGCAACGGAAGGCGAACCATCGAAAACACCGATCAGGTATCGATCTTGGAACGATCGAAGTCATCGGCATTCTCAACAATGAATGCCTTTCGAGGAGGCACATCGTCACCCATCAGCAAGCTGAAGATCCGACTGGCCTGTTCGGCATCTTCCATACGAATACGGCGCAGCATGCGCGTGCGTGGATCCATGGTGGTGTCAGCCAACTGATCGGCGTCCATCTCACCAAGACCCTTGTAACGCTGGATGTCTTCGTTATAGCCGATGCGCTTCTTGTCAAGCTCCGCCAATTTTCCAGCAAGCTCATCGTCGGAATACGTGTAGATGTACTCCCCCTTGTGAGCTCCGGTCAAGGCGATGCGGTGCAACGGAGGCACAGCCGCATACACATGGCCATGCTCGATGAGCGGCCGCATGTAACGGTAGAACAAGGTGAGCAGCAGAATGCGGATATGTGCACCGTCAACATCTGCATCGGTCATCATAATGACCTTGTTATATCTTGCCTGCTCAATGTCGAAGCTTGCACCGGAGCCAGCACCGACCACCTGAATAATCGCCGCGCATTCCTTATTCGACAACATCTGCGACAGCGACGCCTTCTGCACGTTAAGGATTTTGCCGCGAATCGGCAACAACGCTTGGAAGCCGGAGTTACGTGCGGCCTTGGCGGTACCGAGTGCGGAATCACCCTCCACGATGAACAGTTCAGCTACATCGTCATTACCCGGCTGGCAGTCAGACAGCTTCGGAGGCATGGACGCCGATTCGAGCGCATTCTTGCGACGGGTCACCTCTTTGGTCTTACGTGCCTGAATGCGGGCATGCATTTCGCCGACAATCTTCTCAAGCACGCGACCGGACTGTTCCTTATAGCCGCGCTTGGATCCGGTGATCATCTCGCCGAACTGCTTGTCGGTCATTTTGCTGACGATCGGCTTGACCTGCGCGGTGCCAAGCACATCCTTGGTCTGGCCTTGGAACTGCGGTTCGGCGATACGCACGGTGATGACGGCCACAAGACCGGACAGAATATCATCACGTTCGACCTTCATGTTGGAATCTTTGAGATTCACCTTGAGCTTGCGCGCATTGTCTTCAATGGCCTTACGAATCTGCTTGGTCATTCCCAACAAGTAGCCGTCCACATGCGTGCCGCCGCCGGGAGTCTCCACCACATTGACGAAACTGCGCATGGTGGTGTCGTAACCGTTGGTCCACCGCATGGCGATGTCAACGGCGCACTTTCTTGTAACCTTCTGCGCATGCAACTCGCCGCCGTCGCCAACGGCCTGGGTTTCTTCAACGTACGTGTCTTCGCCAGTAACGCGCCAAATGTCGGAAACGGCTTCACCCTTGGACAGGTAGTCCACAAAATCCCTCACACCACCGGTATGGCAGAATTCCTCGATACGGGCATGCGTGTATTTCGATTCCTGAGGTTGTGCCACGGCATCGGTTTCCACCGTCTGACCTGCGACGGCATTTCCAGCATCGCCGCTTTCGTCGCTTTTCTGCGTTTGCGCATCGTTATCCGCTACCGGTTCCTGAGATTGCGCAACTTCCTGCGTTCCTTCAAAATCCTGAGATTTGTCGTCCGCAGTATTCGTAATATCGTCGACTTCCAGCATTTCATCGATGGATTCATCGCCGGTTTCCGGAATATTCTCGTCGATGACGGTGATTTTCAATCCCGGCACCAGGAAACTGGTTTGCCTGACACGGTCGATCAGCTGCTCGTAGCTGAATTCTGCGGTATCGTTGAAAATCTCCGGATCAGCCCAGTAACGGATGCGGGTACCGGTAGTCTTCGGACTGACCTTGCCAATGATCTCGAGTTCGGTCGGACGGTTCTTGCGCGTGCGCTTGAACGGCGCGTCCGGCGACGGATGCTCCGGATCGACGTCGGTATATACCCCCGGATGTCCCTGATGGAATGACATGTGATGGGTTTTGCCATCACGATCCACTTCCACATCAAGCCTAGAGCTCAACGCGTTCACCACGGACGAGCCTACACCATGCAGGCCGCCAGAGGCGCCGTACGAAGAGTTGCCGAACTTCGCGCCGGCGTGCAGCTTGGTCAACACCACTTCCACGCCGGTAAGCTTGGTCTTCGGCTCAATGTCGACAGGAATACCTCGTCCGTTGTCGGCGACTTCCACGGAACCGTCAGAATGCAGCGTCACGATGATATGGTTGCAGACACCAGCAAGGGCCTCATCGACGGAATTATCGATGATCTCCCATAAACAGTGCATCAAACCTTGGCTATCGGTGGTGCCGATATACATGCCTGGACGCTTGCGCACCGCGTCAAGACCTTCGAGCACAGTAAGACTGCCTGCGCCGTAGTTGTCCTTGTCCTTCGCCATTTCCCTCATTCCGACTTGCTTATTCGCTTCGGTTTTTCAAAAACATAAAAACGTCTTGTAGATGTAAGAAGTCGAGAAATTCGACATTCCCGCCGGATTTCTCGACTTCATTCACACACGTATCGTCTGATCACTGATCAAGGAAGTCACGCAACGTCTGCGAACGAGACGGGTGACGCAGCTTCGACATGGTCTTCGACTCAATCTGGCGAATACGTTCACGGGTTACGCCATACACGCGGCCAATGTCGTCGAGCGTTTTCGGCTGACCATCTTCCAAGCCATAGCGCATTTTGATCACACCGGCCTCGCGCGGAGACAGCGTCTCAAGCACCTGCCTGAACTGTTCCTGCAACAGCGAGAAAGCAACCGCATCGGACGGTGCGATGGCGTCGGTGTCTTCGATCAGATCACCGAACTCGGAATCGCCGTCTTCGCCCAGCGGGGTATGCAGGGAGATAGGCTCACGACCGTACTTCTGCACTTCCTGCACCTTCTCGACTGGCATGTCAAGCTCGCGCGCAAGCTCATCCGGCGTAGGTTCGCGGCCAAGATCCTGAAGCATCTGGCGCTGCACACGGGATAGCTTGTTGATCACTTCGACCATGTGCACAGGCACACGAATGGTACGCGCCTGATCGGCCATGGCTCGGGTAATGGCCTGGCGAATCCACCACGTGGCGTAGGTGGAGAACTTGAAGCCCTTCTTCCAATCGAACTTCTCAACAGCGCGAATCAAACCAAGGTTGCCTTCCTGAATCAAATCCAAGAACAGCATGCCGCGTCCGGTGTAGCGCTTAGCCAGCGACACCACGAGTCGCAGGTTAGCCTCCAACAGGTGGTCCTTGGCACGCCTGCCATCGTTTGCGGCCCACTTAAGCTCGCGCTTGCGCTTGAAGTCCATCTGGTCGGATTCGGTGTCCAGCAGGTGCTGGGCATACAGACCAGCCTCAATACGCTCGGACAGGTCGACTTCCTGCTCCGCGTTCAGCAGGCTCACTCGACCGATCTGCTTCAGGTAATCCTTGACAGGATCGGCGGTCGCTCCTGCTGCGATCACACGACGCTTCGGGTTGCCGGACGGAGTCAGATTCTCATCATCGTCATCGTCTCGAACCACGAAAGCGCCCTTTTCCTTGGGCTCTTCCGGCTTCTTGCGTTCTTCCTCGTCGTCATCATCCTCCGGCTCGGATTCCTCGTCATCATCGAGATCGTCATCATCATCCGAATCGACGTCATCGAGATCGTCATCGAAATCATCGAGATCGGGGTCATCCACCTGAGCGTCCTCATCGTCAAGGACGTCATCCTCAATCTGCTCCTCTTCCTTCTTGGCGGGGGCGCTCTTCTTGGCGGTGGTCTTGCGAGGGGTCTTCGTGGCAGGGGTTTTCTTCGCTGCGCTTTTCTTGGTGGAGGCTTTACGCGTGGCGGCTTTCTTCGTGGAGGTGGTCTTTTCGGTCAGATCAGCCTGTTCCATGCTTGCCGTCGTTTCCTTGGTGGCCAAACTTATCCTCCTATTGATCCTGCCAGAAGCGTATACCACAAGGACCCACTTCTGGCAAGGGCAAATCGTCAACTATGTGAGTAAACCATCTTGCAAGGACGATTATTCCCGCATAATGAGGCCTTCACGCGCAAGTCACGCCACTTTACGGCGTGTTGCTTTAGGTTTCCGATGTCCAAGCAGGCCCGATATGCCGTTCGACCGCCGAACATACGATCGCCGCCAGCGAACACCGATCATCTATCGCGAGCGCGCTGATGGCTGCCGCTATGGCGCCTTCCTGACCCATCCACCACATGATGTAGCTAATTACGGCGAACGGCTGCGCCCGATATGATTTAGGAATCATATCGATGATGTCAAACAGCATGTTGATCGCTTGGTCGCAACGTTTCATATCTGGTCTGGCTGATGGGTCGCGGAATGCATCGCTGAGCAGCTGTTCCAAACGTTGCGCATTGCTTGGCTGCTTGGGTCGTTCGGCGAAATCCATAAGGAACTCCCGACTGGCGCGTTGCTCATCGACTATGGCGGAGATGAGAAACGCATCGCGTATGGACAGCATTTCGCCCATGCCCACTGTAATTCGTATGACCGTGTCCCTATCGAGGCTGCATTCGGTACGTGTCACGCTTACTCGGCATGACTCGTCATTTTCCGCCGACGCCTGTTCGAGCGCGTCCATCCATATGAGAAATGCCTCTGATATGAGGGAGCGCACCGCTTTGCACGTGCCATTCGATCGGCGATCTTGTTCGAATTGGTTGATGGTTTCTTTCATTTCCGTTCCGGTGATGCGTACGGTCCTGTCTACTGTCATTGTTCTGTCCTCCTTGGCATGGTTGATCGGCTTCTCTGCGCGCCGCTTGTATGGCACTATGTCTGATGCGCTGAGGCGATGCACTGTTTTTCGGGGCTTGTGGTCGGAGGATGGGTCTTTCGGCGTTTCGCACAATGGTTTTGGTACCGCAACTATTGCAATCATTGAGCTTTGGTCTTGTCGAACGCCTGTGGATAACTGTTGGTATGACTAGCTCTTCCGATTTGGAACAGATTGAATCGCGCATTGTTTCGTTAGTGAAGGATTTTGCGTTCCTTCATGTGGACGATTCGGTTGCCTCTTCCTGCAAGCCCATCGCAGACATGGTCGCCATGCAAGCGGTCACTTCAAGTGAGGGCGGCAAGCGACTTCGCGCCTTGCTGACGTTGGATTCGTTCCGCGCGTTCGCTTCGGAGGATGTGCTGGAACGCGATTTCGATGCACTACTTGATTTGGCGTGTGCCGTAGAGGTTTTTCAGACCGGCGCCCTGGTGCATGATGACATCATCGATGATTCCGATCTGCGTCGCGGCAAGCCATCCGCGCATCGTGCGTTTTCCACCGATACGCATAGCGAGACTATCGGCCATGGTTTGGGCATCATGCTTGGTGACATGTTGGCCACGGCGAGCGTGGATATCGCGGATAAGGCCGCATCCAAGCTTACTTATGGTTCCAATGTGGTTGCGGCGTTGCTTAATATGCATCGCGAGGTCGAGATTGGCCAGGTACTTGATTTAGCGGTGGAGCTCAACCCGTTGAACGATCCGAACGAGCTGGTGGAAGCTTCGTTGAACGTATTCCGTTGGAAGACCGCCAGCTACACCACCATCGCCCCTCTGGAATTCGGCATGCTTGCCGCTGGTTTAAGCAAGGATGATGCTCGAAGGCACGCATTGGCGGTCGGGTTGCCGCTCGGTTTGGCATTCCAGCTTGCGGATGACCTTTTGGACGTTGTCGGATCAAGCAGGAATACCGGAAAACCTGTTGGCGGAGATATTCGCGAAGGCAAGCGTACCGTGCTTCTCGCCGATGCCATCAATGCTGCGGATGATGGGCAGCGACGTGAGCTTATCGACATGTGGGAAGCCGATTCGCGTTCCGAGACTCAAGTGCAACGCGCCATTGAACTGTTCGGGCAGACGGGAGCCATCGCGCAATCCCGCAACAGAATCGCGGATCTGTGGCATGCGTCGAAATCGGCTATCAATGCGCTTGATCTTTCTGAGTATCGCAAATCGCCGCTCATCGAGGCTTGCGCACGTTTTGTACCTGACGTACGTGCAAATGCGTGACGAGATCCGCGTGTCTTCTGACTGGTATCCGGACAGGACGCGCGTTCGTTGCATAATCCGCAAACCTCTGCTTGTAGACTACAAATGAGAACATTCAGCGTGAAGCGTTTTGAAGAAGGAACCGCAGCAATTAACCATGAGTGAAGCTCCACATGCCCCCGAAGGTCAGGTCATCGAAGGCCGGTATCGGGTCGTCAGCAGAATCGCCGATGGTGGCATGGCCACGGTGTACCAGGCGGTAGACGAGCGCTTGGGGCGCACAGTCGCCATCAAAATCATGCATACGCAGCTGGCTCAGGGGCCGCACCGTGACCAATTCGTGGAGCGTTTCCACCGCGAGGCACGCTCCGCGGCCGCCATCGCCAACCCGCATATCGTGCAAGTGTATGATACCGGCGAATTCGACGGTCTTGACTACCTCGTCATGGAGTATGTTCACGGCGTGAATCTGCGCTACGAAATGAACCAGCAAGGCACGTTCAGCGTTCGTGAAACGTTGCGCATCATCGGTGAAACGTTGGATGGCCTTGCTTCCGCACACCGTGCGGGCGTGGTGCATCGCGACATCAAGCCGGAGAACATTCTGCTCAACGACCGCGGCCATGTGCAGATCACCGATTTCGGTTTGGCCAAAACGGTTTCGCAGGCAACGCTTTCCTCCACTGGCATCCTGCTTGGAACGGCCGCATATCTGGCGCCGGAAATGATTGAGAGGAACCAGGCCACGCCTCAAGGCGACTTGTACTCCGTAGGCATCATGGCTTGGGAAATGCTCGCAGGCAAGGTGCCGTTCACTTCGAACAATCCGGTGACATTGGTATTTAAGCATGTTCACGAGGATGTGCCAAGCATCGTTACCGTCTGTGAGGGCATCAATGCCAATGTGGCTGCATTCATCGCTCACCTCACGGCGCGCGCGGTCGAAGCACGACCCGCAGACGCTTCCGCCGCACTGGCCGAGTTGCAGCGACTGCAATCCATACTCGCGGTCAGCGATTGGCAGTATCAGCTTCCCGCGGCAAACGTCAACATATCGCCCAATACCACACAAGCAGAAGATGCCGCTGCCCCGATGAATGAGGGTAATCCGGCTCCACCCACTCCCCCGGCCCCGCCAACGCAACAATTCGACGATCGTACACGCAAGCTGGACAGAGTCAAACCGAACATGACGACCGTCATGCCAGTGCAACAACAGAACGTTGACCCCGAGGCGACAACGCGCTTCTCGCTGCCGCTGGATGGAGACGTCAATACCGCAGACGGCAGTACGAGACCGCAATCCCCTGCCATGCAGAACGGCGATTACGGCAATGCGGGAAAGGACAAATCTTCGAAAAAGCATCGTACGCCGCTGATCGTCGCAGGTGTGGCTGCGCTTCTTCTGACGTGTGGCGCAGGCGGCTGGGCATGGTGGTGTTACCAGGGGCCTGGCAGTTATTGGACCATGCCTCAGCCGGATGGCATGTCGTGCAGCGATTCCGTAGCCTGCCCCATCACTGGTGTGAAATGGAGCGACTATGAGAGTCTGCTAAAGGTTTCTGATATCGAATACGAAGTGTCGGAAAAGTATAGCGATTCCATAACGGAAGGCGATATCATCTCTACCGATCCGGCGAATGTCGGCGATCGTGGCAGCAAGCGTCGCGGTCAGAAGGTCAAGGTCGTGGTTTCCAAGGGAGTCAGGCAGGCGATGGTTCCCGCCGACATTCTCGACGCGACCAGCGCATCCGGCAAGGATCCGATCAATGCGTTGAAGAAGGCCGGATTCGATAATGTCGAGCAGACCACTGCTTCCGATGACACGTATTCCATGGAGGTGCCGCAGGGGGCATTGCTGTCGTTAAGCGTGGATCCCGGTGCCACATTGCCGCATAATACGACGATCACCGTCACCGTGTCGCAGGGACCAAAGCCAGTAACCATGCCTAATATTGTCGGCAAGACGAAGGATGAGGCGCAGCAGACGATGGATGACCTCAAACTCACCGCCAATTGGACGGAATCCTTCGACGATAAGATTCCGCAAGGCCAGGTGATTTCCACTTCCGTCAGCAACGGCAATACGCTGCATTGGGGAGATAGCGTCGACGTAGTGGTCTCCAAAGGACCGGAAACCATAACCTTACCGAATTATGTGGGTCAGAAAGCCTCTGACGCCAAAGCTGCGTTGGAGAAGCTTGGATTCACGGTCAAAGTGAGTTCGCAGCTCACATTGGACGCCAGCCAAGATAAGAAGGTCGCTTCGCAGGATCCGGTAGGTGGCACCGAAGTACGTATCCGAGACGAAAATGGAACCCCGACCACCATCACATTGAAAATGTATTCCTCACTGTTCTAAAACGTGGGGGAATCGCCGGATCCGGCAACGCGTTTCCCCACAACAGAGTGAGCCCGTCCGATTTCCCGGATGGGCTCACTAATGGCGTTCCGTCTCCGCTTTCAAACCATCTTTGCGGCTGCGTGACAACGACGAAATTCAGTCCTGCTTCAACTGCTCTTCCGCTTCCTTGGCCGCCTTAAGCTGTTCCTTGACTTTTTGTGCGTATTCGTTCACATATTCCTGACCACTCATCTTCTGAATCTCCATGGTCACACGGTCGGTAAGCGAACGCAGGTCGTCATGCGTGATCTGGTCCAACGGTTTTTTTTCAACCTCGATCGGCTTGCCGTAAATCACCATGGTCTTGCCTTTGTCAGGAATGACCTGCCCTGGCTTCTGCAATTCTCGGGAGCCGATGATAGCGGCCGGAACAATCGGACATCCGGTTTCGAATGCCAGACGCGCCGCACCGGTGTGGCCTTTATAGAGACGCCCGTCAGGACTGCGGGTGCCTTCGATGTGGATGCCGAACAGGTGGCCGTCCTCAATGATTTCACGTGCATGGTTCAGCGCGCCCAACGACTTGGAACCACCGGAACGATCCACGGGGAACACGCCAACGGATGTGAACCACCATTTCTTGAACTTGCCTTTGATGCCTTTACCTTCGAAATATTCGGCTTTGCCCATGAAGTGAATCATGCGTGGGCTGGTCAGCGGCAACAGCGCGTCGTCGATGACGGCAAGATGGTTGGCCGCAATAATGGCACCGCCTTCGCGAGGAATGTTTTCAAGCCCTTTTGTGGTCGGTCCCAAACGGTGGATGGCGATCGGTCCTAGGCCTTTAACGAAAAACCAGTAGAGCATTCTTCACGGTCCTCCCAGCGGATGGGCATCCGCTTGATTAAAGTTATCAGTATGACTGACCTCAACAATAGCAATGCCGACGAAGAACGCCCAAATGCCGAGTCGCATGGTGGAGGGAATGTTCCCTCCTCTGATGCGAACGATCTGGATGCCGCTTGGGCAGAGTTCGCCAGTTCCCATGCCGACGATTTGAAGGCCGTGGAACACTCACGGAATGCGAAGCGTTTCGAGAAGCATGCGCAGCGACGTGAAAAAGAGGCGCTGCTATCGATTCAGGATCTGGATCAGGGTACATTCACCGACGATATGCCGCAAGGTCGTGGACCACGCGATTTCACGGGTTCCAGCTGGTTGGACACCGATAGCGTGATGGACCGTTATGGAGATGATTTCGTGCCTCCGAGTCCCGAAATCGGACATGTCAAGCTTTCGAAACTCGTGTTCTGGGCGTTGCTGGTCGCCGGAGTCATCGGCATCATCGCTTCCGCATTCATGCCTGCGTTGGCGGCGATTCTGGGATCGATTTTCGGCTTGTGTGCATTGGTTGGCGCCGCAGGGCTTATTGTGCAGCACAAGGGACACTCGCAGACTCGCTTTGATGAGTTTGATGATGGCGCGAGGGTCTGATTTCGACCTTTTCTTCATCGAGCATATTTTCAGAACATCATAAGAATCCTGGCAACGAGTTTTCCATATCGAAAGCCTCGCATCAAAAAATGCGTGTGCAGCACCGGATATTTCGATGCCGCACACGCATTATTATTCAGTTATTGGCAAATATCGATCAGAAAGTCTTGAATCAGGCATTTTTCTTCGACTGAGCGGTGGCGATCCACTGATCAAGCAACGCGGATGCCTTACCGGAGTCGACGGTCTCTTCGGCGATGGCGTAGGCCGCTTTGAAACGATCGGCGAGGCTGGCTTCCGTTGGCACCAAATGTCCATCGGCGACAATCGCGGATGCCGCATTGAGCAGAGCGGTGGTACGGAACGGTACGTCCTTGCCTGCGAGGAAGTCACGGAATAGTTGGACATTAAGCTCCGGTTCACCACCCTTGAGGTCGGCGACGGTCACTTTGGCGAGACCGAGTTCAACGGTTGGATCAAATTCGTTTTCCGTGACCTTACCGTCCTTGAACTCCCAGATGGATACTGGGCCAGTCGGAGCCATCTCATCCAAGCCTTCGTTGGAGGTGTAGACCATACCGGTCTGACCGTTCGCTGCATATACTTCGGCCATAATCGGACTCATCTTGCGATTGGCGCAACCGACCGCCATATGCTTCGGAGCGGCAGGATTGGTCAGCGGGCCCAGCACGTTGAACACGCAGGGCACTCCCAGCGCGGCACGAATCGGACCAACGAAACGCATCGCCGGATGGAAGGTACGTGCGAAAGCGAAAGCGATGCCGCACTCATTGCCGACTTGGGCAACCTGCTCCGGCTCCAGATCAAGAGGCAGTCCCAACGCCTCGAAGCAATCGGCGGTGCCGCACTTGGAAGAAGCTGCGCGATTGCCATGCTTCACGACTTTCACTCCGGAGGCGGCAGCCACCACCGCACCCATAGAAGACAGGTTCACCGTCGCAGCACCGTCACCGCCAGTGCCGACAATGTCAGTAGTTTCGCCGGAGACATTCAATGGGATGGCGTGCCCCACCATCGCCTTGGCCGCGCCGCGTACCTCATCGGCGGTCAGGCCGAGCTGCTGCTGCGTGGCGAGTACCGCGCCCACGGCGGCGGGATTGGCGTTACCCTGCATCAGATCATCGACGAACCATTCCGATTCTTCCGCGCTCAAATGGTCTCCCCCAACCAGTTTGGTGAGAATCGACTTCCATGTGATCTCGGCCATAGTATCCTCCCCCTGGCTTCACGCCAAGCGCTTCGATTGTGTTTCCGCCGCATATTCTAACCGCCGGATATTGCGTAAACCGTTCCCGTCCGCATGACGGTATGATTCATAACTTCCGCCCACCATCCTGTGGTTGTCCAGAGCGCTTCCCATTAGTTATGCGAGGTAATTATCCAAGATAACCAATATCGAGGCATCATGAGCAAACCCGCGGAGCGCAACGTCCACAACGCCGACACACCGGACTTCAGCGTGCCGGACGACGGCCACGGCACACCGACCTCCAACACGATTGGCATCCTGCTCGACGTCTGCCAGACCGCCAAACGAATCACGGAAGCCTTGCTGCCGCGGTCGCCGGCACCAAAGACCAATGTCCTGGCGCGAGCACGGCGGGAAACCGTCCCATCTTTTAGACATGTCCCACCGCACGACTTTCCGCTCCGCCGAAACGCCGTGCCGGACGACCAGGATTCCATCGTCGCCCGTATCGGTGGCGATGGGGAGCATCACACGAGCAGGAAGAAAGGAACATCATGGCCGCATCATCCACCACATTCGAGCGCACGAACATACGCCGCCGGAATTCGGCATCGACGCGGCGACCGTGCAGTGGCTCACCACCGGCTACATGCTGCTGTTGGTGGCGATCGGCCTGGCATCGCTCATCATGGCGGTGAGTTTCTTCTCCGAATGGAACGGCGACTGGCTCGTATGGGCCTTGCTGGTCGTCTGCGTGGCGGCGTTGGCCGGGTTCGCACGCATGCAGCTGAAGATCAGCCATCCGTTAACCGGCATTTTCCGTCGTTCGCCGCCGTGGCCGATGCACCTATATCCAAGTAATGGCCTCCCTCCGTCATAAACCTCTGATATGGCGATGGGAAGTTAACATTCTGCGATGTCGCGGCAGTACCAGTGAAGGCGAGCAACCGCCCGCCCGAACAAAATCATCGTTTTCCTACAAGGAGAAAATTATGACGGACAAAATGGTACTACGAACGCAGCAATGGCTGAATCAAACCTACGGTGGTGATTCGCGTTTCAACAAGGTCGCCGAGGATGGGCAGACCGGCTGGTCGACGATTTACGGGTTGACCCGTGCATTGCAGATCGAACTGGGTATCCAGAACACGGCGGATAATTTCGGCCCGTCCACGCAACGTCTGTTCGTCCAGCGGTATCCGAATGGTGTGCAGGAGCAGAAATCCGGCGATACCGCCACGTCCAACGTGTATTCCATCATCCAGGGAGCACTCTGGTGTAAGGGATACTCTGCCGGAAGTGACGAAATCACCCAGCATTTCTACGGCGGCACCGGCAAGGCAATCAAGAACCTCAAAACCGATATGGGCATTGGCGGCGATTCCAGCGTTGACGTGGACATCATGGGTGCCCTGTTATCCATGAAACAGTTCGTGCTGCTCGAATCGTATGGCGGCCTCAACGCCATTCGGCAAGCGCAGCAGCAGATCAATGGCAATTACCGTGATTACACGGGCATCATTCCGACCGATGGCCTGTACGGGCGCGAAATGAACACAGCGCTCATCCAGGTGCTTCAGGCCATCGAAGGTTTTACGCCCAGCGAGGCCACCGGCAATTTTGGTAGTGGGACTAAGTCTCGTCTCAAAACCATCAGCGCCAGCAATGGTACCGGCGATAACCCGCAGTGGGTCTGGTTGGCGACTGTGACTTTGGTGTGTAACCGCATCGCGGCGGTCATCAGAACCAGCTGGCACACCGGTCTGTCCGATCAGGTCACGGACTTTCAGCGGCAATATGGGTTGCCACAGAACGGTACCGTCGATCCGACCACGTGGATGAGCCTGCTTACCTCCAAGGGTGATCCGAACCGGCCTTGTGTGGCGTGCGATACCCGTTTTGAAATCACCGATGCGCGACTCGCAACGTTGAAGGCCAACGGATACCAGATCGTGGGACGGTATCTGACCGAGCCTGGGCAAAGCAGCTTGGCACCTGCCGATTATTTCAAGGCGATTCGTCCGGGCGAGCTGGAACGCATCACCAAGGGCGGCATGAAGTTCTTCCCGATCTTTCAGGAATACTCCACCAAGCTGGCACACTTTACGCCCGCGAACGGTGCTGCTCATGCCAAGTCGGCACGTGAAGCGGCGCAGCGGTTGGGCATCCCGCCGACGCATATCTATTTTGCCGTGGACTTCGACGCCACTGACGACCAAGTCACCAGTAACATCCTGCCGTATTTCAGGGCGGTTTTGGCTAATCTCGGAGGTGGATATAAGGTCGGTATTTACGCATCCCGTAACATCTGCACTCGCGTTATCGAGGCCGGTTATGCGGGTTATGCGTTCGTGTCCGACATGTCCACCGGGTTCTCCGGCAATCTGGGGTTCCCGATCCCAGATAATTGGGTATATGACCAGTTCACTGAAATCAGTGGTTATCAGGGACAAGGCTGGGATCTTGACCGCGTTGCCTATTCCGGCAAAATGCCTGCTGTATCCTATGTGAAGCAGACGTCGGCTGGTGGAACGACCATCGATCAGGGAACTAACTACGATCAGATGGGGCCGATTGACCTGATCTGGCATCTTGAGAAACGGTTCGATGAACTGCGCGCTCAAGGAAAGGTGGGGCAGGACTATGTGGCCAGTGGAACCACTGGAACTTGGGTGACGGTCCCGACATGGCGATGCATGCTGAACTACCTGTCCAAGGATTACCTGCGCGACGGAGGAAATGGTTCAACTATCGAATGGTCGGTATCAGCCGAAAGTTTCCGCAAGGCGGATGCCGCAATCCTCGAACAGGATGCTACGGCGTCTGCAATCATCAAGTCGTTGGATCGCTATATCGGTTCGTGGCGGCAGTCCATGATCGATGTCAATGGGGAAAGCGTGGATTTGTCGCATATGTGCGTCACGACGCTGGGATATCTCAATGGACTGGTCGTTCCGGATACGTGGACCGGCTGGGCAGGCGACTTGGGTTCGGCCATGAGTAACATTCAGAAAGCTAAGGATTGGAACCCGCAGGCCAGCATTGATGTCATCGCCGAAGCCTTGGTAGGTGCGGACGACAACTATCGGCAGCAGGGCGCTCTTCAGGGGCTTACGCTTGACAAACAGGTGGATGGAACATGGCAGACCGTCAGCAATACCTGCAATCGTGACGACCTGTGCTGTGATGGCGATGCCATTTACTTCGCCGACACGCTTAAGAACGGTAACGGCAGCGACTCTCACCTGTTGTCCCAGACCATGCGCAGCTACTATAACGCGCCGAACCAGTTGTCTGACCGTTTCAAGCGAATCGCATGGAGCATGGGTGCCAGTGATAAGGCGGCGGCAGTAAGTGCATTCCGCGGTGTCGATTGGCAGCAAATGTTTACATGTTGGCTCTTGACCCATTCATACGATACCCCTGATTCCGTGATTGATGCGGCATGTTCGGCATTGGCGGAGTTCATCTTCTAATCGATACGGTTCCGATGTGGGGCTGGTTTGCGACAATGTGTGCGATAAAGCCAGCCCCACGCCGGTCCTTTGTTACCGATTGTGTCTATTGTCGTATGCGCGGCAGATCAGGTATAAAATGTAGAAGATGGTCGGGATGCTGTATCCGCCCATGGAGACTATGAACAATATTCCATTCGTAAATGAGCCAGTCAGTAGCTCTATGATGGCGGTCCACAAGGTAAGCCTTGATGATATGAGCGTTATTGCCTCCGCTATGCTGACCAGTGTTGTTGCGTAGGTAAGTATAGCGGTGCCGGCGAGCCACAGAGGATTCCACAGAGTTCGGATTTTGCGCGTCAACAGCAGGGCCGCGAAGGGGATGAGTATGCAACCGGGGATGGCGAGTATCACATACGCAAAATAGGTAAATAAACCAATAGCGGTATACAGCACGCATATTGCAGCAAACACAATCGCGTATATCACGGCCGCTATCACTGGATTCCGCATGAGTGGGTTCTTCTGGTCCGGTGAGTTCTGCGCGAACGTCACCTGTACATCCGGGTCGCGCCCGGCCGAATCGTGTTTGTCTGTGGCCATGCAGCCGCTGTTCTTGCTGTCATTCCCGTCGTTCCCTGCCATGATGCCCCTTGTATGTTTTCAATGTATCTGTTCCGCAATGTCTGTGCATGAATTTCGCCTTTACCGTTGCCCGGCGCCGGTTCTTTGTTACCGATTGCGGCTGTTGTGGTATGCGCGGCAGATCAAGCCAAGGATGTAGAAGATGGTCGGAATTGTATACCCGCCCATGAAAAGCTGGAACGATAGTATGTCTGCAAATGAGTTGGTCAGTATTTTTACTATGCTAAACCATAGGGTGGCTTTGGGAGGTATGAGCATTAGCAAGGCTGCCATGCTTACTAGTGTCATCGCGTAGGTGAGCGCGGTGGTGCCGGCAAGCCACAAGAGATTCCATGAGGCGTTGATTTTTCGTGTCAGTAGCAGGGCTATGAAGGGAACGATTGCATAGCCGGGAAGTATTATCAGTAAAAATCCCCAACAGGCGGATAAGATGCTGCTATACAGTGCGCATGTCATGGTAAACACGCCTGCATATATAATGGCTGCCGACACCGGGTGTGGTGCATGTGCGTTGTCCTGTTTCGGTAGTTCGAGTCCGGCTATACACTCGCTGTCGCTCTTACTGGGTTCTGGCATGATGTTCTTCCCGTGTGAACAATCCGGCTGTTTTGTGATGTGTCTGTGCATGGCCTGATGTTTACCGTCGCCCAACGCCGGGCCTTTCCGCTACGTCGACCACGCCGTCCAGATATCCGTAACGCCCGTCAGTCTGGTCTTTGGTGAAGGTGATGACGTTGACGTTTCCGCTGAAATCCAGTTCGCCGATATGATCGGTGTTTTCCAATATGATGATCTGCTGGTTTGCCGCCTGCAGTTTAAGATGCTCGAACAGGCCGCTTCTTAGAGAACCGTTCGCTGTGTACGCGCCTTCGTCGAAGCCCAGCAACGGGGTATCGATGAGCAACCATCCTGGAGCATGAACCGAACGGCGGTTCAAGTAATCATGGAATGCCAGCATCATAACCGTATTGAAGAATGCACAATATCCTTTTCCCTGCTCTTCAGCCTTGCTGTATCCGCCGATTTCGATGTCGAATGTTTCCCGGCTGAAACCGACGTTATCGGTGCCGGAAAAGCCGGAATCCTTGAGGATTCCGCGTATGGTGGCACCCATCGAATAATAGAAATCCTCGTGGAACCATTCTCTTGGCCGATATTTCTTGTAATCGACCTTTTCCTCGTCGGCACCATCAAGAGTAGCTTGAAATCTTTTACGCAAAGCAGTCAGCTCGGCATATTCTGCACGAATTCTTTCTGACTGGGCAAGCCCATCAAGTCGTTGTCGTATTGTTCGGGCCTCCGGCTCAAGATTCCGGTGCAGCTGTTCCATATTGGACTGATGGGCGTTTTGCGCTTCGTCGATGCTCTGTGTCACTTGGATTCTTGCTTGGCGTAAGGATTCCTGATCCTTGGCCACACCATTACGAAGTTCGCGAATGCGGGACATTTCATTTTCCCGAGCACGAATGTCTTCTTCACTCGGTGGATCGATATGGACGGTGCTGTGGCAGAACTGACAAACATCGGGATAAGGTTGTTCCCGGTTATGGCGCATTGCCTGCAACTGCAGATCAAGGCGTGCCAAATCGGAATCGTATTGCCCCAGTAGGGTTTCACGCTGGGCGAGCAATACGTCCAGACGCTCGTTTTCCTGATGCAGTGCGCTGATGTGTTCAACGAGTTCCGCATCTTCATCAATGGTTTTTCGACGCTGTTGTTCCAATTGCTGTAACGTGTTGCGCAGTTTCTCAATATAACTATCGACGGTTTTGCCTTCGGTAGCCGCGTCCCGTTCAAGTTGCTCAAGCTGTTTGATGCGGGGCTCGATGATATCGAGTTGGCTGAAGATGAATCGTTCCACCGCTTGCCTGCGTGCATGGCGCTCGGCGGAACTTTCCTGTCTTGCCTCATCATTGAATGTTTCATCTTGAGCGAGGACCAGCAAAGCGGACAGGTTCTGCGTCATCGTTGTGTTGCTGGTGGTTTTGGGCAATAGAATCGATGGTTCGGGGCGAACGATCTGATCTTCGGGAACAAGCAGCAAATGTCGGATGGCATTCCAAGTAAAGGCCACGGTTCTGTAGGCCTCATTGACTGCGATTCTTCGTGCCTCATCAACGTCCAGCATTGTTAGCAGTACCGAGTTGATTGGTCGTTTGTTTTTGCCTCTGCGTGCGACCGTATAATCTCCCGGTTCCACATCTGAGTCAGTCGAAGAGACCTGAATCGTTTGCGAAGCCAACGAGCGTTGTAATGTCACTTCTCCGTGTTCGGTACTGAAGGTGACGGATGCTCCTGCATATCCGGTAACATCCGTGAATGGTATGACGTTTCCGCCGCATACGAAGCTGATCGTTTTCGCAATCCCGGTTTTGCCGGTATTCGACGGGCCGATGATGCAATTCAATCCCTGCTGCAAATCAATGGTTGAGGCATTGCCATCGTTCCGAATCGCCTTGACTTGACGAATCCACATTTTCCCCATCTTGGTTACCGGCTTTCCAGTATTTGTTCTATTATCGAATCGTAATTCAGCGTCGCCAATGTTTCGATGGCATGACGATAAGCCATGACATATTCTCCATGTAATTCGTTGGCGAATTGCATGCACGTCGGGCTTGCGGAATAACTGGATCCGGCATCTTCGGTGATGGCGAAGCCTATGATTACCAGCCTGTTCAGCCCTCTTCGTACACGTTTGCGCCTGGCATCATACTCTGCTGTGGCATAAGGGTTATCCCCGTGAAGGTTACTATTGCCAAAGCCCATGACCTTCATGTAAGTTGCGGCAAAATCCATGACCGTGATTTCATCCAATGTTGCAGGGTGTGGCAATAAGGACAGGCATAGCGTAAGACGGGTTGCGGTTTCGCTCGGGGTGTTGAACAGGGAATCACTCATCGGCGCTCACCCATTCCAGTCGAGTGTCATTGACCAGCATGTGGCATATGCCTTTCTTCTCCGCGGCTTTGACGATGGTTGGAAAACGGGTGATGACGGAACCGGAAAGGGGAAGAATCGCAGCTTGGTTCAAGGTTGCCAGCATTCTGGCCAGTCCATCGTCATATTCTTCGTTGCATACGTCGCAGACTCCATCGTAGAGGTCGTCTTTCATCGCATGGAACTCGGTTTCACCATCATCGATGACATCTCTCATGTTCCGCCGCAGTCCTTCTGCATTGTAAAAATACCCACGCTGCCGGTCATATTCCTTGCGCTGTCGGTCGGGCAAATCATCTCGGGACCGGATTTGCCTGTGCAAGTGTTCGGCGTAGGCCGATTCCATTTGTGCAAGATACGTTCTTTCCACATTGAAATCCGGTGATTCTGGTGGGGATGGAGATTTCCGCCATGCCACGGCTGAACGACCAAGATGGAGCTTCCCTGATGAGATGTGTCCTTCGGCCAGCGGCAGATCATCCAGCAATTCAAATTCCGGCTGAAATGCGGTGCCGTCCACCAGAAGATCACGATTGTCGGCATTCGCTTCCAAGATCTCGAACAGCCAAGTGCTCACTGCGGATGGGAGTTTGTCAATTGACGGGGCTTTGATGTTCACCTGACCGAGACAACGCTGAAACTGCGATAGCGCGTCAATACCAATATCGTCAAACAGGCTTTCCACTCGGGCCTTATCCAGATGCTGAAAGAATTCAGAGGCCTTCCATTGCGGTAGTTTTCTGCATCCGTTGAAGAACTTCACCAAATCCGTTTGGTTGATACCCGCCCATACGCCTTCATTGATTGCCGTCTTCGCCTTTGAATAGTGCCTTTTGTTTACGTCTGATGTGTCTGTTGCGCTTGATTCAAGGATGACATCGAAGAAATCTTTCATGAACCCTTTTTTTCTGTGTGCTGATTCCGCGGCTTTCCCCACTGACGTAGGGCCGAACGAATGTGCAGAACACTCCTAAAGCATATGTGCCGTTGGGCTTATCCATCGTTCGTCTCCTCCTCGCCTTACGTCGTCTTATTTCGTCTTCGGTTCTGATAGGTCAATTTCCTACGATGAAAACAGATGCGGATGAAGCCTTGTCATTACTGGAATTACGGCCAGTATACGACGAATCAGCCGCATTCGTTTCGGAACTCTGCCGAATGGCGAAAGGAGATGGACATGTAAATCAGTTACGACCGTGAATTCTTATTGCTAAGGCTCGTATTCGGAAACGGCCGTTCGAATATCAGTGACTTATGTATGGCGTAATCGCTGTCTGCATTTTTACTCCACGGCGAAGCTGGCTGTGGTTCACAATCCGTTTTGAGACCTGCTTATCGATATCGGGCGAGATGCCGTCTGTCAGTGTGCATATAACTGGCAGACACATCTCGCTTCATTGTTTTCAAGGCTGGTCTCATATTGCGTCAGCAGGTCTTGAGCAACTTTATATGAGCAAGGCCCAAGAACATGAAGCTTGTTTTTAAGCATGAGGCCCCTATTGCGGGCAATGCATCCGTTACTGAAACATATGAACTTACCCAGGAGGAACTGCTTCCGATGATTAGACGCGATCGTGCGCTGCGTGCTGCGGCTGAACACCGCGACGAAGAAGAGCTGGAATTCCGTGCGCCGCAATGCATTTTGCAGGAACTCTGGAATGCCGAAGAGCGTGTGGCGCACTCCTGTCACCGTTCCGATCGCGTTGGTGGAAGCGCATGGTCGTATGAGGAAATAGCCGGCATCAACCGTGAACCGCAAGAGCATTCGTTATCTCCGGAAGAGCTGCTCATCGAATACGAGACGGCACAAGAACGGAAGCAAGCCGTTCGCCGGGTTCTTGAAGCTTTGCGGACGCTTCCCGATGGACAGCGGAAAGCTGTGGAAAATGTGTACTTCCGCAACCTATCCCAATCCGATGTAGCTCGCAGTAGTGGGATTTCACGTGCAGCCGTTTCCAAACAAATCAATGCTGCTATCAAGAAACTGCGGCGAGTCTGCGACGTATCTGTGAAAGTACGATCGCTTCAAGGTGACTCTGACTTGACTGCATCGAAATAATCTGGAGGCAGGCAACGTGGTATTCGTTTCAGCATTCTCCATACTCGGGAAATCGTTTCGGCGGATGCCGAAGCGTCACCCGAAAAAACAGACGATATGACAGCAAATAAGACAGTGGGCAGTGGGTCGTTGCCGTGGACGTATTGGCTATGGAGATGGAGACCTCGGTCCCTTTGTAAAAAGACCTGTTTTCAACTGGATTTGCGGACCGGAGGTGCGCATTCCAGCCACAGAGGCCATGGACGACATCGATTTTGGGGAATGACATCCGCTGTGTGAACCCCTGATATGGCGATGGCCCAGACAGTATGAAACACACCGACGGGGCCATCGCCTTGGCTTATGCGAAGCGTCACGCCTCATTCTGGCCGTGGCACATCTTGTACTTGCGACCGGAGCCACACGGGCACTGGGCGTTCTTGCCAGTTCCCGGGAAGGTACGGCCATCCGCCCATGGGGAGTGCAATTCCGCGCTCTTCGGACGCTTGTTGGCCGGAACTTTGCCTTCGGCGTGGCTGATCGGCTGCATGCCAACGATGCCAGGTTCGTTCTTCTGCTCGTCGGCCAGTTCGTCGATGACGGTCTTTTCGGACTCATCATCGGTTTCCGGCTCGGCAGGAGCAATTTCGCCGGTAGGTTCGGTCTCGCCTTCCAGTCCCATCACCGCTTCAGCCGCGTTCACGGCCTCATCCTCGTCAGATTCGGTGTCGGTGTCTTCGGTAGTGGCGACACGATCGATATCGACATGGAATAGCAACTGGATGGTCTCCTCCTTGATCGCTTCGATCATGGAGTTGTACATCTGATAGCCCTCGCGCTGGTATTCGACCAACGGATCGCGCTGACCCATGCCACGCAGCCCGATGCCATCCTTGAGATAGTCCATCTCATACAGGTGTTCGCGCCACTTGCGGTCAAGAACCGCGAGCACGACACGACGTTCCAGCTGACGCAGACCCTCTTCACCAAGCTTGCCTTCGAAGTCGGCATACTGGTCCTTGGCGTCGGAAACGATAAGCTCCTGCAGGGCCACGACGGCCTTGTCTCCCTTGAGCTTGGAGACAGCATCCTTGGCTGCTTCTGAATCAACGGCAATCGGGTACACGGCGTTCAGAGCCTTGAACAAGCCTTCCCAATCCCAATCCTTCGGCTTGTCAGAGCCCTTGTTGGCACCCTTGATGTAGCTCAATACCGTCTCGTCGATGAACTTGAGGATATCCTCGTGGATGTCCTCGCCCTTCAGTACGGCCTGGCGCTCGGCATAGATGACGGTACGCTGCTTGTTCATCACATCGTCGTACTTGAGCACGTTCTTACGGATTTCGAAGTTGCGTGACTCCACAGCCTTCTGTGCGGTGCGTACGCCCTTGGAAACGCTCTTCGCCTCGATCGGCTCGCCTTCCGGCATACCCTTGGCCATAACGCGGGCCACGAGCTGGGTGTTGAACAGACGCATCAGATCGTCTTCGAGCGACAGGTAGAAACGGGACTCGCCCGGATCGCCTTGACGTCCGGAACGTCCACGCAGCTGATTGTCGATACGGCGGGACTCGTGACGCTCGGTACCGAGCACGTACAGACCACCGAGCTCGACGACCTCTTCATGCTCGTCCTTGACCTGCTCCTTGATTTCGGCCAAGGTGCCCGGCCAACGCTTTTCGTACTCGTCCGGAGTGTCATCCGGAGAGTAGCCCTCGGACTTAAGCTTCGCATCGGCGAGGAATTCGACGTTGCCGCCGAGCATGATATCGGTACCACGGCCTGCCATGTTGGTAGCCACGGTGACGGCGCCCTTACGGCCTGCGACGGCCACGACGGCGGCTTCCTTGTCATGCTGCTTCGCGTTCAGCACCTGGTGGGGAATGTTGGCAACGTCAAGCAGGGACGACACGATTTCGGAGGATTCCACGGAAGCGGTACCCAGCAGCACCGGCTGGCCCTTCTTGTGACGCTTGGCAACATCGCGCACGATGGCGGCAAGCTTCTCCTTCTTAGTACGGAAGATCAGATCGTCCTTGTCTTCACGAATCATCGGCTTGTTGGTCGGAATCGGGAGCACGCCCAGCTTGTAGGTGCCCATGAACTCCGCGGCCTCGGTTTCTGCGGTACCGGTCATGCCCGACAGCTTGTCATACATGCGGAAGTAGTTCTGCAAGGTGATGGTGGCAAAGGTCTGATTCTCAGCCTTGACTTCCACATTTTCCTTGGCTTCGATTGCTTGGTGCAGACCTTCGTTGTAACGACGACCCGGCAGGATACGACCTGTGTGTTCATCGACGATGAGCACCTCGCCGCCGGTCACCACGTAGTCGCGGTCGCGCAGGAACAGTTCCTTGGCCTTGATGGCGTTGTTCAGGTAACCGATCAGTGCGGTGTTGTTCGGCTCGTACAGGTTGTCGATGCCGAGATAATCCTCGATCTTGTTGATGCCTGGATCGAGAATGCCAACAACCTTCTTCTTCTCATCGACCTCATAGTCCTCGTCACGGGTGAGCTTGAGCACCAAACGAGCGAACTGGCGGTACCAACGGGTCACGTCGCCTTCGGCCGGACCGGAGATGATCAACGGGGTACGAGCCTCGTCGATGAGGATGGAGTCGACCTCATCGACGATGGCGAAGTGGTGGCCACGCTGTACCAGATCGGACTTCTCCCACGCCATATTGTCGCGCAGGTAGTCGAAACCGAACTCGTTATTGGTGCCATAGGTGATATCGGCGTTGTACTGCTTACGACGCTCCGGCGGCTTCTGGTTGGTGATGATGCAGCCGGTGCTCATGCCGAGGAAGCGGTAAACACGACCCATGAGTTCGGCCTGATAGCTTGCCAGATAGTCGTTGACGGTGACGACGTGCACGCCCTGGCCATCGAGCGCGTTCAGGTATGCCGGCAGAGTCGCCACGAGGGTCTTGCCTTCACCGGTCTTCATTTCGGCGATGTTGCCCCAGTGCAGCGCCGCGCCGCCCATGAGCTGTACATCGAAGTGACGCAGGCCCAGCGTACGCTTGGAGGCCTCGCGCACGGTGGCGAAGGCTTCCGGCATCAGCTTGTCGAGGGACTCGCCATTGTCGAGACGCTGCTTGAACTTGGCGGTCTGGCCTTTGAGTTCCTCGTCATTGAGCGCTGCAATCTCGTCTTCCAGCGCATTGGTTGCCTGAGCGACAAGCTCAAGCTTCTTGATCTGTCGGCCTTCGCCCATTCGCAGAGCTTTGTCAACGATATCTACCACAATCACTCCCTTTGTGTATGCGAGTTACCTCGTCCGAGATTAGTCGCTGTTTAACGATTTCCGAAAAACACCGTCCATTTTACGTAACTTTCAGCGTGTTGCGGCTTTCTACCATTCGACACACCGTCTGCAGTCATGAAAAAGAGGCCCGCACATACACTGTGCGGGCCTCATTCGGTCAGATTATCTCCCTATCCAACCACGTTGCATGTCTTACTTCGCCACATTCTCCGGGGTGTCGATCTCGAAGACGCCATAGCTCCAACCGTGACGATGGTAGACGACGGACGGACGACCGGTCTCCTTGTTCACGAACAGGAAGAAGTCATGTCCGATCAGCTCCATCTCATACAGCGCCTCATCGATGGTCATCGGCTCCGCGATATGCAGCTTGCGACGGATGACAATCGGAGTGTCGCCTACCTGGACCTCGACGGACTCGCCCGGACCCAGCTCAGCGGCGACAGCATCGGCCGGGCTGTTATTCGGCTCTTCGACCGGCTCCTCGACTTCCGGAGTCGGCTCGACGACGCCAAGATCGACCGGGACCGGATCGCTGTAGCCACGACGATGATCCTTGCGACGATCACGGGTGCGACGCAGACGGAGGGTCAGCTTGTCGAGAGCCATGTCCAAGGCGCTGAACTCGTCGGCGCTCGAAGCCTCGGCACGCACCACGGTACGACCTGCGATGACAGTGATCTCAACGCGCTTGGCAGTATCGGCCTGACGCGGATTGCCCTCATGCGACAGCACAATCTGAACACGCTGCGCATCCGGGGCGATAGCGGTCACACGATTCATCTTGCTTTCGACAACGTCACGGAACCTTTGCTTGATCTGCGTATGACGTCCGGTAACGACGATTTCCATGTGGACCTCCCTAGACTCAAGCGGTGTTACCCGCTATATACGGACCAAACAGCTGCTTCGCTGTTCGGTAGTCATCATTGTAGCCGCAACATTGTGATTTCACCGAAAAGTTGATGCAAGAAAAATAAAGTTTTTTTGATTTTCCTTTCGTCCGTTTTCTTGCTATCATAGTGAGTTTGAGACCTCTTGATGGCCGCGACCGATTCGTCGGTTGAGGAACTTCCGGGCTCCATAGAGCACGATGGCGGATAACGTCCGCCCAGGGCGACCTGAGAGATAGCGCAGCAGAGAACAGACCGCCTATCGGTTTCGACCGATAGGTAAGGGTGAAACGGCGGTGTAAGAGACCACCGGGCCGCTGGTAACAGTCGGCCGCATGGCAAGCCTCATCGGGAGCAAGGCCAAGCAGAAGGCGTTTGAGGGCTGCTCGCCCGAAGCCTTCGGGTAGGCTGCTAGAGCCTGGCGGCAACGTCAGGTCGAGATGGATGGCCATCCGTGCCTGAGGCACGACAGAACCCGGGGTATAAGAGGTCTCACTCTCTTACCACACCGACCAACCCCTGTGGCGAAACAGTGTCCGAAAACCGCATAGCCACTACGCGAATCAGTCGTTTCAGACGAACAATTCCTGTGCGATTTCTCGCAAAACTTCAGGATCATGGCCTTTCCGCCCACCAGCGCTCCAGAACCGTCTTTTACGCACTTCGACATCCAACCCAGCAGTTTTTCTTGCTGTCCGACGTCCTAGCTCCCATGCAGCTTCGGCGAACATGCCTTGGGATTCGGCCTCATCGCACACATGTTGCGCAAGCTGGCGGTCCACACCTTTTCGTTTGAGCTCCATAACCGCTCCCCTATACCCCATCAGCCGTGATGCGCAGTGCCGCACCGCGGACTGAGCGTACGCCTCGTCGTCGATGAGACGAACCCTAATCAGCCTGGCAATCACATCGTCCACTACTTCAGGAGCGTACCCTTTGCCAATGAGTCGCTCTCTCATCGCACCTGACGGACGCGGTGCCGCATCAAGCAACCGGAGGGCGGCCTCCCTGCACGCATCCAGATCATTCGGATCGTCAGGGGTTCGCGACACGCCAGCCACGACACGCCCTGCGTGTCGCGCGTGTCGCGTACGCTTCGGCGTGTCTTCTTCATCATTGCACAAAACCTGTCCGCAGCCGGATTCGATTCGGCCGTCCTGCAGTCGCCTGCCAGAGGAAAGGGCAGAGCCCCCAGCCTCGGACAATACCGGCTGGAGGCCCTGCTGTTCAAGAAATCGCTCGACACTGATCATATGTCATGCCTTGTCGGCAGGCTTGGAAGACTTTGCCGCACCCTTGGCCGTTTCCGGCTTGGCAGCATCAGCTTTCGCCTTTTCCTCGCCTTTCACATCCTTCGCCGACACATCGTCACCATCCTCGGCGAATTGGTCGGTAGGTTCAATGAGTCCGAATTCGGCTTTCACCTTATTCTCGATCTCTTCAGTGAGCTCCGGGTTGTCTTTGAGGAACTGACGCACGTTCTCACGCCCCTGCCCCAGTTGGTCGCCATCATACGTGAACCACGATCCGGACTTCTTCACGACATTGACCTGCAACGCCATGTCAAGCACAGATCCTTCTTTGGAAATCCCCTCGCCGTACAGCACGTCGAACTCAGCAGTCTTGAACGGTGGAGCCATTTTGTTCTTGACGACCTTGACCTTGGTACGGTTGCCCACAGCCTCATCGCCGTTCTTGATGGTCTGGATGCGACGAATATCCATGCGGACGGACGAGTAGAACTTCAACGCCTTGCCACCGGTGGTCGTTTCCGGATTGCCAAAGAATACGCCGATCTTCTCACGGAGCTGGTTGATGAAGATGGCCGTGGTGCCTGCCTGAGCCAAAGCGCCAGTCATCTTACGCAATGCCTGGCTCATCAGTCGCGCCTGCAAACCGACGTGGCTGTCGCCCATTTCACCTTCGATTTCGGCCTTCGGCACCAATGCCGCCACGGAATCGATGACAATCACGTCAAGCGCACCGGAACGAATCAGCATATCCGCGATCTCCAGCGCCTGTTCGCCGTTATCGGGCTGGGAGACGATCAGCGAATCCGTGTCGACGCCAAGCTTGCGCGCATAGACAGGATCAAGCGCATGCTCCGCATCGATGAACGCGGCGACCCCACCGCTTTTCTGGGCATTGGCCACCACATGCAGCGCCAGCGTGGTCTTGCCGGAGGATTCCGGGCCATAGATCTCCACAATACGGCCCTTCGGCAAACCTCCGATGCCCAATGCCATATCCAACGCTAGTGATCCGGTTGGAATCACCTCGACATCCTGCTCGGGACGATCGCCTAATCGCATGGCCGACCCTTTGCCGAAACTCTTCTCGACCTGCGCAAGCGCCGTATCGAGCGCGGCCTGACGACGCGGGTCGATGCCGTTCGCGGACTTGTTCTGTGCGGCTCCCTTTGCCGTGCTCGTCTGTGCCATGACTACTCCTTTTGCCGACTATGACGAATGGTGGCTTCACCGTAAGGCCACAGCATTCGTTCTTGCAAATCCAACGACCGCTGTGGTCGGAAGACATGCGATCCAACGAGTCATAAACCAACATTCCTTGGAAAATCAACGTTCTCACGCGACCTGAAGAATTTGGAAACAGCCCGTTTAGGTTGTTGTCTGTGGATAACTATATCCCAATATGCGAACATCTGTTCGAAGAGGTGTGTTGTGTTCGAAAAAGGCTCAACGAACCGGCATGGGAGGCGCGTTATGATCTTTGCCCCAACGTTGGGAATCCGGGATACCCATCTGGTCGCAGAGCACATTCCACACCACTCGAGGCTCCTCACCTGCGCTGAGCGCGTCGACCGCCGTCATACCGCCAAGGCGATCAAGCACCTGATCACGCGCCAACGATCGACCGTAGCTGCGTCCGAGCACTTCCTCAAGCAGCTGCCAAAATTCACGTTCCTGCACGCGCCCCAGTGTACACAGACTTGATTTATATGAGAAAAGAGAAACGCCCGGCGAACAATCGCCGGGCGTCATCATGCCATATTTCACGAATCAGGCAGTCACGGAATCAAGATAGTCAGCCACCATGCGAAGCATCTGGGCTGTGGACAACCCCAAAGACTGCGCGATGGACGACAGCAGCTCGGAACTGGCTTCCTTCTGCCCGCGTTCCACTTCGGAAAGGTATCCCAGCGACACACCGGCCTTTTCGCTGACCTCGCGAAGCGTCTTGTGGTCTCGCGTGCGCAGGTCACGCAACACATGGCCGATGGCTTCGCGCAACGAAACCTCCTTGGCCTCATCAGACTGCTCTGAAGCATGCTGCACGACATGCGCGCGCACACGCTCGGAGTCCTCTTCCTGCCACATTCGCGTCAACGCGGCCTGACGCTCGTCCTTGGCTTTCTTGGCCGCACGCGCACGGAGCACCTGCTGCTGCGCGAACATCACCGCGCGCCTCTGAGCCGGCGTGAGCTCCCTGACACGAGCCCCAGCAGCCTGTGCGGTCGCAGGGGCCATAGCCTTGAGTTCCCGCTGTTCTTTGGTGAGTGTCATCATTTCCATTCATCAGCCCCTTTTTCGTGCGTACGTCTGTCCATTATGGTCAACACTCATCTTTGTGGATTATTCCTGTGAATCCGCTGAAAGCTCCCTCAGTTTTTGCAGAATACAATACACGACGCCACGCCGTACGCTTTCCCTATCTCCCTGCAGGCGAAGTTCGAAAGCCTCCGTTCGCCTAGAGCGAACAGATCCAAACCCGCCCGGCAAGGAACAGCCGACGTAGGCAAGTCCCGCAGGCTTGTCTCCGTCAGGTCCAGGACCTGCCACACCGGTGGTCGACAATCCGACGACACGATCGCCGTCCTCCTGCTGCCGGTACAGCCTCGCCGTTCCGAAAGCCATCTGGCGCGCCACTTCGGGATGAACAGCCCCCTCTCGGCGCAACAACTCGGCATCCACACCAAGAATCGACGCCTTGGCACGAATGTCGTATGTCACAGCGGAGCCAAGAAACACTTTCGACGCCCCCGGCACACGCACGAAAGCATCGGCCAGCAAGCCTCCCGTCAACGACTCGGCCGCCGCGATTTTGAAACGATTGGTCTCACAATATGCAAGAACGGCCGCAGCCAATTCATCGCATTGCGATTGGTTGGCGGCAGCCGTCTGGTTCAAGGATTCAATCATGAATACCCTACTTGGTTTCTTTTCCGGTCTTGCCTGCGGGCTTCTTACGACCGCCGAAAGTATTAACCAGATACTCGCCGCCGGAATACAGGCAGAGAATCAGCGCAAGATAAATCAGCGCATACGTGATGATGTAGTAGACGGTCATCCACATCGGGGTGTCGCCTAACCCTTCCGGAGCCAAGCTCCACATAGGCAGCATCAACATGGCCAGACCGATGCACTGGCAGAGCGTCTTGTACTTGCCCGCCTGGGACGCGGCGATGACCTTGCCGCCCGTGTCGATCACAAAGAAGCGCATGACGGTGATGCCGATCTCACGAATCAGGAACAGGGCGGTCACGACCCAGCCCAGCACCGGATTGACGAATTCGTTGAAGATGGCGGCAACAATCAGTGTGCCGCAGGTGAGCAGTTTGTCGGCAATCGGGTCCATCAGCTTGCCAAGTTCCGTGACCTGGTTGTATTTGCGGGCCATCCAACCGTCAAGCTTATCGGTGCAGGCCGCGATGATGAAAATGACCGCGGCAACCCAACGCATGGTGACGTTGTCCATGCCCCACGCGCCGGCTTTGGCGTACAGCGCCAAAAACACGATGACCAAGATGATACGAGAGAAGGTGACAAGGTTCGGCGGCGCGTTCCAACCGTCAAGCAACGATGATTTGCGTTCTTCTTGCTTTTCCATACCGTTCACGTTACCCTGACACTTCTACTTGCTGACCAATTTGTGTTTCATACGGAGCGTTCCCCAGTCACATCGCCACTTCGGAATCCGCTGTCGAAGAAGCTCCCGAATTCAGCGACGAGGTCTCGCCCTTGATGAAGGCGAGCACCTGCGGCAGGTCCTGGGGCTGCACCAACACCTCGCGCGCCTTGGACCCTTCGGACGGCCCCACGACGCCACGCGACTCCAGCAGATCCATGAGACGTCCCGCCTTGGCGAACCCGACGCGCAGCTTGCGCTGCAACATGGACGTCGAGCCGAACTGCGATGTGACCACCAGTTCCGCCGCCTGCAACAGCACGTCCATATCGCCGCCGATATCTTCATCCGGTTCGATAGCCTTCTTGTCGGCTTCCTTAGCCATTTCCTCGATATCCTCACGGTAATGCGGCTTACGTTGGGTGCGCACGAACTCCACCGCACGACGGATTTCCGATTCGTCGACCCATGCACCCTGCACACGCAACGGTTTGGCCTGTCCCATCGGCAAGAACAGCGCATCGCCCTGCCCGATCAGGGTTTCCGCTCCGGTGGAGTCGAGGATGACTCGAGAATCCGTGGCGGACGAGGTCGCAAAAGCAAGTCGTGAAGGAATATTCGCCTTGATCAGACCGGTGACCACATCAACCGACGGACGCTGGGTGGCAAGCACCAGATGCACACCTGCCGCTCGCGCCAGCTGCGTGATGCGCTGAATGGAGCTTTCCACATCATTCTTGGCCACCATCATAAGATCGGCCATCTCGTCGACGACCACCAGGATGTACGGATATGGGGCAACCTTCCTTTTCGACCCGGCCGGCGCATGCACTTTGCCCGCACGCACGGCCGCATTGAAATCCTTGATGTGGCGGAATCCGAAGAATTCAAGATCGCCGTAGCGAGCATCCATCTCCTTGACCACCCATTCAAGCGCCTGCGCGGCCTTCTTCGGATCGGTGATGATCGGCGTGAGTAGATGCGGGATACCCGCGTATGCCGACAGTTCCACTCGTTTTGGATCAACCATGATCATGCGTACTTGGTCAGGCGTCGCCCTCATGATCACAGATGTCAGCATAGAGTTGATGAAACTGGACTTGCCGGAACCGGTGGCGCCTGCCACCAAAAGATGCGGCATCTTGGTAAGGTCAGCCGTTACAAAATGACCTTCCACATCCTTACCCACGCCTGTGAGCATCGGGTTCGGATCATTCCTTGCCTTGTCCGAGCGAAGCACGTCGCCAAGCACCACGGTTTCACGGTCGGCGTTCGGTATTTCGATGCCGATGGCGGACTTGCCTTCGATCACCGACAGGATGCGCACGTCGGAGCTGGCCACCGCGTAGGCAATGTTTTTCTGCAGATTGGTAACCTTCTCCACTTTCACGCCAGGACCAAGCTCCACCTCGTACATGGTCACGGATGGGCCTCGCAGAAAGCCGATGACTTTGGCATCGACATTGAATTGCTGGAAGGTGACCGTAAGCGCGCGAATCACACGATCGTTCTCCGGCGTGTGCACGGCGTGCGGCGCACCTTGCTTTAGCATGCCGAGGTCAGGTAGATGGTATGGGCCTTCCGGAATCCCGTCGGATTCATCGGAAACGCCTTCTTCGCTCAAGCCGCCATTCAGATCGTTTACGACCTCGTTGGTCGCCGCATCGACCATAACCTGCGTTCCGTTGGATGTGCCGTTCTCATCGATGACCGCCCACGGATCGTCCGCGGCCACGCCGACTGACTTGATTTCACTAGATGGTACCGCTCCAACCATCGCGGGGACGGTTTCTGGAATTTGCGGCATGGTGCCGCTTGCAGTTCCGATCGGGTCTGACGAAAGGGAACGCGCCACAGGCATCTGAGGCATGACGACGGTTCCTCCAGAATCCTGAGCGGAATGTTCACCGGATGAAATGCTACGCGGCTGCGAAACGCTCTGATATGGTTCGTCAAGCATGGTTTCCGCCGTTTCGCCATGTCGTTCGGCGGCATTGCGAAACGCCTCATCGCCGTCATAGCATTCGAGTCCGTCTTGAGCGCCCTGCTTCTTGGTTTTTGATGATATCAACTGCCTTAAGCGAGAAAGCAGCATCGGCTTCTTCTCTTCGGATGCCGCATTGTCGGTCCCATCATGCGCCGGCACTCCTTCGGCAAAGGACAGCGTGGCATCTCCGATGCGCACCTCATTCGGGAATTGCTCGGTCTCGTCATCGTCCGCCTTATTTGCACTGAAACCAAAACGGGACATCAACGAGCATACCTTGTCGGGAATCTCATCAACCCGCGTATGGGTGATCATCAACAGCGAAAACAGAATGACGACCACGAAAATAACGATGGCGAACGCTTTGGAAAGCCCCCATGCCAACGGGCAACCAAGCACGTAGCCGAGCAATCCTCCCGCTTTCTGCAGCAACGCCATATCGAAACCTTGGAGGTCAGACGCAAGCGCCGCGTCAAGTATGGAGCAGATGGACCACAAGATCATGAACCATCCCGTAGCCATACGCGCATTGTCGCTTTTGCGCTGGGTCTTATGCATAAGGCTGAACACCACTAGCATTAGGAAAACCGGCAGAATGACGCTCATCAGACCAAACAGTCCGGAGGCCATGGCATGGAGCACCTGACCGAACGCACCTTGCACCCGGAACCATTCCGAAGCACAGAACAGTACTGCGAGAATCACCAGAACAAAACATGCGATGTCACGCCTGTACTTGGTCAAGACGCCCATCACTGGCGATGGTTCGACCGTGTCCATGACCTTGGTCTCGCCGGAACGGGCTTTGCCCGCGGACCTTTTGCCGCTGGATTTCGTGTTGGAAGATGCTGTTCGTGCCATAACGGTCATGATTTTACCCATGGGATGCGCCATGACATGACATTTCCTCGAATCGCACACATCTTCTAACTTAGGTGAACACGCAATTTCACTGATTGGATTCCGCCAAGATCGTCACCGTCAAGCTGGGTGCCAAGCCGGAGAAGACCGTGGATAAGGCGGAAAGTTTCGACGAATACAGCAGCGGAGTTTTCATTTCAGGCGAGGTCTCCGAGATGATGCTGGGTGTAGGCATCCGCCTGCGCGTCTATGGCGTCATAGGCACCTGCATCGGCATGTTCGATGATGGCCATCGCATTATCTAGTAGCGCCGGATTGAGCGCTTGGAGCCAGTGGATGCGCGGATCGCGACCGAACCATCCCATCTGTTTACGTGCCAGACGCTTCGTTTTCTGCGCGATGTCCATGAACGTGTCGTTCAGGTCACGCAACCCGTCCAAATAGTCGACGACCTGCTGGTAACCGAGCGCTTTGGCTGCGGTGATGCCTAGTTTGGGGCGTATGCGCTCCACTTCTTCGATGAATCCGCCTTCAAGCATCTGCTTGGTGCGGATGTCGATGCGACGGTCCAGTTCCTCACGGGGCAGATCGAGACCGATTTGCACGGTGGGAATGACGTACCGATAATGCGGAAGGCTTGCCGAATAGGGGCGTCCCGTCACTTCGATGACTTCCAGCGCGCGGATGGTTCGTCTCGGATTGTGCGGATCCATGCGCGCCGCCGCTTCGGGATCCTTAACCTTCAGCTCGTCGAACAGCGCGCCCGCGCCTTCGGCTTTCTCCCGTTCCTCAAGCGCCTTGCGCACTTGCGGGTCGGTGCCGGGGAAGGAGATGTCGTCGATGGCCGCCCGTGCGTACAGGCCGGAACCTCCAACAAGGATCGGACGCACTCCCCTGGCCTGTAGTTCGGCTATTTTCTCGCGGGCGAGCTCTTGGAACCGCGCCACGGACATGGCATCGTCCGGTTCGATTATATCGATGAGATGATGCCTGACCTGCGCCTGCTCCTCCGGGCTCGCTTTGGCCGTGCCGATATCCATGCCCCGATACATCTGGTATGCGTCGGCGTTGATGATTTCCGCCTGTTCGCCTTTGCACGCCAACGCTTTGGCGATGGCAATGCCCAACCCGGTTTTGCCGGATGCGGTTGGTCCGACAATGGATATGACCTTACGCTGCATGGCAGAATAGGCGTCCCCTGTTTCGCCTGTTTTCTCAGAGGTCTGCTCAGTGTCGAACGGCATAGGTCTGCCCCGCCTTCAGATCGGGATCGGCAATGAGGTTGTGGCGCCCCGCATGGGTGATGGTGGCGGTCACGAAATCGCCTACCTGCGGCATCGGCTCGCCTTCGGGCACACCGACGTGCACGAGCACGCCGGTTTTCTCGCGCCCGGTGACGCGATGGGTCGCGGCGTCCTTCTTGCCGGATGCGCCGGTGACCATCACTTCGACGTCACGGCCTTCGAAGGTTTTGAGATTTTCTTCGGTGATGCGTTCCTGCAATGCCACGAGTCGTTCGAACCGGTCTTGGACCACATCGTGCGGCACCTGCTCCATTTCAGCGGCCGGAGTGCCTGGGCGCGGCGAATAGATGAAGGTGAATGCGGACGCGAATCTCGCCTCCTCCACCACGCGCAGGGTTTCTTGGAAGTCCTCTTCGGTTTCACCCGGGAAACCGACGATGATGTCGGTGGAGATCTGCGCATCCGGCATGGCCTCACGTATTTTGCGCAGAATGTCAAGGAACTTCGCGGAACGATACGAACGGCGCATGGCGCGCAGGATTCGGTCGGATCCGGACTGCAGCGGGAAGTGCAGCTGGTGCATGACATTGGGCGTTTCGGCCATGGCTGCGATCACGTCGTCGGTGAAGGCGGCGGGATGCGGCGAAGTGAATCGCACGCGCTCCAATCCTTCGATCTCACCGCATGCGCGTAGTAGCTTGGAGAAGGCGAAACGGTCGCCGATGCCATAACCGAACGAGTTCACGTTCTGGCCGAGCAGCGTGACTTCCTTGGCTCCTTCGTCCACGCACTGGCGGATTTCGGCAAGAATGTCTCCCGGGCGACGATCATGTTCCTTGCCTCGGGTGGTAGGCACGATGCAGAATGTGCAGGTGTTGTTGCATCCGACGGAGATGGCCACCCAGCTTGAAACCTTCGACGCACGGTCGGTGGGAAGCTGGCTTGGGAAGTAATTGAGTTCCTCTTTGACCTTGACCTGGGCGTGACCTTCGATACGTGCCTGATCGAGCAGCTGCGGCAGTGAACCAATGTTCTTCGTGCCGAACACGGCGTCGACCCATGGCGCTTTTTTTGCGATTTTCTCACGGTCGAGCTGCGCCATACAGCCGCCGACGGCGATCTGCAGGTTCGGGCGCTGGCGCTTCCTTTCGGCCCACAGGCCGATGGTGCCGTACATGCGCTCCGCCGCGTTTTCTCGCACCGCGCACGTGTTCATGACGATGAGATCCACGTCATGGTCGAGGTATTGCTCTTCGGTGGCGGGCACGTAGCCGTCCGCTTCAAGCACGCCTGAGATACGTTCGGAATCGTGCACGTTCATCTGGCATCCGAGGGTGTGCACATAGAACACGCCTTTGCCTCGCGTGGCGGTGTCTCCCGTGGTGGGTTCCGCAAGTTTCGAGGCGCGCTCCGCCTCGGTCATCATGTCTTCGTTCATAATGTTCCATGCTATCGGCAGGGATTCCCAGCACGCGCCGTACTATGCGTGGCATGTTGAAAGATTGAAGGGATAACGTTTTTTCAGCGCTTTTTCAGTTTTCCATGCCCCTTTTGGGTACACTATGGAACCGTGATACTTGATAGACAAAGCCGCATCAATACCAGTGAACTGCAGGCGCGATTGAAATCGGTAAGTTTCGACGACGGTCCGTTGCCATCCGATCAGATCACCGAATTCATCGATCAAATGCAGGTGTACGAAGGTGCGATGTATGAGATTAGCACCAAGTTGGAGATTCTTGATTCTGAATTCCAAGTGCGTTTCTCCCATAACCCCATCCATCATATGGAACGCAGGTTGAAGTCCGTCAATTCCATTCTCGGCAAGTTGAAACGTAAGGAGCTGCCGCTGACGGTGGAGTCGGTCAAAGACAATCTGTTTGACGTGGCCGGCATTCGTGTGATCTGCAATTATCGCGATGACGTGTATTCAGTATCGAATTATCTGTCTGCCCAGAACGATATTCAGGTGTTGCGCGTGAAGGATTACATCAAGAATCCGAAGCAGAATGGTTACCGTTCGCTGCATGTGATTTACGCGGTACCTGTTTTTCTGTCTTCCGGACCGCATTACACGCCTGTGGAAGTGCAGTTCCGCACTATCGCCATGGATTATTGGGCGAGTTTGGAGCACGCGCTGCGCTATAAGACGGATCTGCCTGACACAAAGCTGTCGGAGCATTCGCAAACGCTGCTTGATTGCGCGAGGAGTCTGCAGAATATCGAAACGCAGATGCAAAACATCCACCGCGACATTAATGGCGCGCCTCAGGTTGGCGAGGCTCCTAAGGCCGATTGACGTCCACCTGCCTGCATTTGACCGCGTGCAGAAGCTGATCGATGGGCAGCTGGGCGAGTATGGTGCCCGCGAAGATGAGCGCGCAGCCGATGTAGGCTCGGGTGGTCATGATCTCGCCAAGCAGGAGTGCGCCGCCGACCGCGGAGAAGAACGATTCGAGCGACATGATCACGGACGCTCTGGTCGGAGGCACAAGTCGTTGCCCTATAACCTGAAGCGTATAGGCTACGCCAGCGGAGCAGACGCCCGTATAGACGATGGCGATCCAGCTTTGCGCGGCACCGGCCCAGTCGATGGATCCTTCGATGATAGAGCCAATCCAGCTGAGAATCGCGGTGGTGGTGATCTGCCCGAATGAAAGCAGGATGGGGTCCATGCCTCGCCCGAAGGTGTCTATGACGAGGATATGCCCTGCGAAGAGGACCGCGGTGAACAGCAGCACCATGTCCGCCAGGGTGATAGATCCGAATCCATCGGTGACGCACAGTAGGTAGAAGCCGATAACGGAGATGGCGACGCTGATGATGACGCTGAGGTGCACTCGTCGACGCAGTATGACGAAGGCAAGCAGCGGAGTCATAACGATGTATAGCGCGGTGATGAAGCCGGATCGTCCCGCCGACCCAGAGTAAAGAATGCCGTATTGTTGAACGGTACTTGCGGTGAAAAGCACGATTCCGCAGGTGATGCTGACCACGATGGGATTGCCGGTCCATTTCGGCATGGCAACGATTGCGCCGTTGCCGAGGGTGATGGACGGTTTTCCTTGGGTTTCACGGCGTTTACGCTCTTGTTCCGCTATGGTGTTGCGGCGAAACCAAAGCAACGGTATCAACGAGATGGACCCAAGGGTGAATCGGGTAGCTCCGAAGAACAGCGGTGTTGTGGAGTCCATGCCTTGCACTTGCGACACGAATGCGAATCCCCAAATGAGGGCCGCCAGTACGAGGCACGCCATTCCGCCAATCTCTTTTCTTTGCATGAGCACCCACCGTAAAGCATGTCTTTTACCAACGGATAAAGCCTGACCACATTCTGGTCAGGCTTTATCCGTTACGTCGACTGAGGAACAATGCCGAGAACGCTCCGTCATTTGGATTTCAGTCGCGATTGCCGAGGAGCTGGAGAATATACATGAACATGTTCACGAAATCCAAATACAGATTCAGCGCGCAAAGGATGGAAACCTTCTTGATCATTTCGGGTCCTTGGGCGGAATACTGTTCAAGCATGGCGCGGGTGGCTTGGGCGTCGTAGACGGTCATACCAGCGAAAAGCAGGAGGCCGATGGCGGAGACGATCATGAGGGTGGTGTTACCGGGAGCGAAAATCATGAGAATCACTTCGGCGAAGATAAGCATGATGAGGCCGACGAAAAGGATGGGGCCGGCCTTGAGCATATTGATCTTGGTGGTGCGTCCGAGCATGGTGAGCGCGAAGAAGAAGCCGGCACACAATGCGAGGGAAATGCCGATGGTACCAAGATCGTAGGCCATGAAGATGGTGCTAAGGGTGAAGCCCATGAGCGCCGCATACACGTAGAACATGACGTATGCGGTGGAGACCTTCATTTTATGGATGCGCGCGCCAAGGTATATGGCAAGCACGATTTCAATGACGGCGGGGGCGAAGATGCCGACGATGCCCGTGGTTTGGATGAGTGCCAGGTACGCGCCGCTCATTTGGGTGATAATGGCGACCACGGCGGTGACGATCAAACCAAGGGTCATGTGCGTGTATGCGCTGTTGACGGAACTGCGTTCGGCCTGCTCGTAGGAATAGTTGGCCTGCACGTTGACTGCGGAGGTACCGTTGGGCGCGTAGTCGTATTGCGGCTGCGCATTGTACTGGTCGTACTGTTGGTTGTACTGGTATTGATTGTTGAAGCCGTTATTCTGGACGTTGTTGCCCTGGGGCTGCTGACCGAATGCCATAATCGCTCCTTTTTTGCTCGATTGCGCATCACGATACGGCATTTTCCTGACGATTTCATGAATATTGGCTTAATCTCGTATTTTCTTCAAAGCCTGCGTAGGTTTCGCGTTCGACACGGGGAGTGCGCCGAACGCGAAAGACTGGGATCGAAATGAAGCTCAGCACCAAACCGAGCGCGCCGACCTGCCGCCACGACTATGACATCACACACTCGTACACTTGAACACAGAGCAACGCAACGAGGGGAACGCCATGTCAATCAACGCAACGGAAAAACCATTAGGCAAGATTTTCACTTCGGATTACCGATTCGTCATCCCATCATTCCAACGCGCGTACACCTGGCAAACGGAAAACATCGCGCAACTGGTCACCGATCTGCAGGATGCATGTCACAATCCAGGCACACCGTACTTCCTCGGATCGCTAATCCTCGTCCGTGATGGACAAACCAAATACCAGGTCATCGACGGACAACAACGCCTCATCTCACTTTCCATCATCATTTCCGTACTACGCGAACTGGAAGACGACCCCGAACTCATCGAAAGCCTCAACGACCTCATCGTCGAACCAGGAGACAAACTACGCGGCATCAAAGCCGAGCCACGCCTCAAACTACGCGAACGCGACACCAACTTCTTCCGCATGTACGTACAGGAAGGTGATCTGGAAGGACTGTTCGACCTGCGCGACAACGACATCGAATCGCACGCGCAACGCAACATCGCCATCAACACCAGACAAGTATTCGACGAACTCGCGAAAATGCCAACCCAAGACCGCCGCGCATTTGCCTCATATCTCGTCAACGAAGTCACCCTCGTCATCGTAACCACCGACGACCTCGCCGGCGCGCACCGCATCTTCGACGTCATGAACATGCGCGGAGTACCCCTCACCGCATCCGACGTATTCAAAGCAAGAACCATCGCGGAAATCTCCCCAGCCGCACGCAACGCCTACGCCTCCCGCTGGGACGACATCATGGACCCGCTCGGCGATGACGCACAAACACTCGAAGCATTCTTCAGCGACATCCACCTCATCATCTCGCATAAAGCCGTCTGCACGCAACTGCTTGAGGAATTCCACAAAGACGTGCTCAAACCATACGTCAAGAAACAGAACGTCATCTCCTTCATCGACGATCTGCTAGCCCCCTACGCCAACGCCTGGCGCATCATCGACCACCCGACCGACGCCAACCTGCCAGATGACATCATCGGCCAACTCGTCGCGCTCAACGACTACCAGACCACCGACTGGAAACCGGTGGCCATGTGGGCGCTCGTCAACTCCATCCGCAACCTCGGCAACCCCGGCACACGCATATTCTCCACTCCAGGCACACACGCGCCAACAGCCACACGCACCTCGAAAAAAGACCTCGAAGAACCACAGCTGCACGACCTCGAACGACTCCACGACGTACTCGCGGCCCTGGAACGCGCAACCGGCGTAGATAGTCTCAACAGACAAACCCCACTCAGCCGCCGCACACGCTCAGCCAGCACCATCCGCGACCTCGACAAAAACCACACCATCCAACAAATCCGAGGACTGCTCATCACCGACGAAGACCGTCGCAGCGCGCTCGCCCACCTGCGTGGCGAGTTGCAGACCAGTCCCGCCATGAGGAAACTGCTGCTGGTACGTGCCAACGAGCAGCGGGCCGGGCATCGTATCATCCGTCCACGTAGCCTCAATGCTTTGCCGATCATGCCGGAGCAGGTAGTTTCCGATTCATCGTTCGCCACATGGCCTGAAGCGACGCGCGACCATTGGGCCAACCGCATCGGCAATCTTGCGCTCAGCCAAGCCAACGACAAGCAGATTGCAGAATTGGTCTCTTATGAGGACCGTCGTGACCGCATGCTGCTGTCTCCGAGTTCCAAACGATTCCCGCTCACCGCGGAGCTGGCCGACATCGCGGACTGCACGCCCCAAACCTTGCAGTATCGACAGGATGAGACCGTTCGTCTGATCGCCGACTATTGGAATATCCGCTATGATGCCGAACGCAATGATCTGTCCACGCTCAGCGAGGAATCGTTGAGCGTTAAGGATACGTCCACCTCGCCGACGTCCAAACGTGTGTCCATCGCGCAGGTGCTTGAGGCAGGTCTGCTTATTCCCGGCGAGACGCTGGTGTGGGATCGGCCTCGCAAGGGCGAACGTTGGGTGGCGACCGTCACCGCGGAAGGCAAGCTGCGCATGGATGACGGCAACGAATATTCCACGCCGACCGCGGCCGCACGCGCCGTCGGCGGCAGTTCGGCGGGATTGACCGTATGGAAACGCACGTCGAACGGCCAAAAGCTCAGCGACGTGTGGAAGACCTATCGTCTGCGCACACGCTGAGGCCGGTGTCCGTTGGCCGCTTGCGTGGGTTTGCCATTGGCCATCGGAGAGAATGGAATCATCATCGAACAACGACCGCCATCGTCGGTGGAACATGTGAGGTAAGGAGTTGCTATGAACGGGCATATGGAACGCGTCACTGATGAGCGTTTCGGCAGCGCGGTCAAGGTGTCGAAGCTGGTCAAACGGTATGGAGATATGCTTGCGCTTGACTATTTCGACCTTGACGTGCGTGAAGGTGAGATTTTCGGTTTGCTTGGCCCGAATGGTTCAGGCAAGACCACTGCGATCAATTGCATTCTCGCGTTGCTCACGTTCGATGAGGGCACGGTGCGCGTGTTCGGCGAACCGATAGGCCCGACCAGTTATGCGCTGAAACGTCGCATTGGCATTGTGCCTCAGAATGTTGCCGTGTTCAACGAGCTGACTGTTGAGGAGAATATCGATTATTTCTGCTCATTGTATGTTCCCGACAGGGCTCGTCGCCATGCGATGGTTGAGGATGCGCTGGATTTCGTGGGCTTGCGCGATTACCGCAAGTTCCGTCCGTCGAAACTGTCGGGAGGTTTGCTTCGCCGATTGAACATCGCATGCGGTGTGGCGCATAAGCCGGATCTGATTTTCTTCGACGAGCCGACCGTTGCCGTCGACCCGCAAAGCCGCAATGCGATTCTGGAAGGCATTCAGCGGCTTAACCGCGAAGGCGCGACGGTGATTTACACGAGCCACTACATGGAGGAGGTCGAACAGATCTGCGACCGCATCCTCATCATGGACCACGGCAGGCATCTGGCATTAGGCACTGCCGACGAGTTGAAGACGATGATTGACACCGGCGAACGTATCAACGTGGAAACCGATGACTTGGGCGGTACTCACGATGAGCCCGGCACAAGGAAGACGTTGGAAGAGCTGAGAGCGCTGCCATGTGTGGTCGGCGCCGATTATGACGGTCACGAATTGACGGTGCGTTGCCGCAGAGGCGATCACAATCTTCTTGACGTACTGACGTTGCTGAAAACCAACGGCACGAATATCGGACATCTTTCCTCCCGGCAACCGACGCTGAACGACGTGTTCCTCGAGCTGACCGGCACCGCGTTGCGCGACTAATGGAAACCATAATCTGAAAGGTTTGTCATTATGCTGCAGACACTGCTGGTCAATCTGAAACTTCATTTCAGGGAAAAGTCGCAACTATTCTGGCTGTTCGCTTTTCCCATCATTCTGGCGACCATGTTCAACGGCATGTTCGGCAATATCGCAGAAAGTTACGAATTGCGCACGATCGATGTCGTCGTGGTCGATAATGACGATTGGCGTGCCTCCCCTGGCGCGCAAACGTTAGTTGACGGCATTTCGTCCGACGCCAACGGCGATTATGAAAAGGCCGATAGTGATGATGGTGCCATGCCGAAGCTCATCACGGCCACGAAAACCAGCTCAGTGCAGGCCGCGAATCAGCTGCTTTCCGACGGGAAGGCGCAAGGCGCGCTATCAGTCGACGGCGAAGGAAAACTGCAGTTGGCCATTTCGCAGGCCACACAATCGTCCGTCACGGATGTGATGGCATCAAGCGGCAGTTTGGACATTTCCCTGACGGTATTGGGCAATATCGTGGACTTGTACAATCGCAACACCAACGTGGTGATTAATACCGCGCAGCATAATCCGTCGGCTTTGCTGGACGACGCATTCACCGGCAGTATCGGATCATCAAGCGGGTTCACGAAAGAAATCCAGTTGACGAATTTCAAACCGAGCAGCACCGCACGCTACTATTACGCGCTGCTTGGCATGGCTGCGATGATGGCCATGAGTTTCGCCGTGAATGCGGTGTCGATGGCGCAGGCGAATCTTTCGGCGCTTGGCATCCGACGTTCCGTCGCTCCTCTGCCGAAATTGCAGCAGTTGCTCGCCGGTTTCCTTTCCAGTTGGATCTGCTCGTTCCTGAGTCTGACTATGGCCATGCTGTACATCCGTTTCGGCTGTCAGATCTCCCTTGGCGGCCGTGAATGGGCAGGTTTGTGCGCATGTTTGATGGCATCGTTCGCCACGAGCGCGTTTGGCACGTTAATCGGCGCATTGCCGGGTATTCCCACAGGTGCCAAGCAGGGATTGTGTACGGCCCTGGCTTGCATCCTTTCACTGTTTTCCGGTTTGTATGGTTCGTTCGCCATGGATCTGAGCGATCAGATAGCGCAGCACGTGCCCATATTAAGCACATTAAATCCGGCACAGCAGGTAACGAACCTGTTCTACGACATTCTGTATTACGACAGTTTCCAGCCGTTCCTCACCACGGTGGGCGTGCTGGCTGCAATGAGCCTGGTCTGGCTCGCTGTGGCGACCGTTCTGCTGAGGAGGCAGCGTTATGAACACCTGTAAAGCCGCGATACGCATTCTCAAGGCGCGCAAATTGTATGTGATCATCTACTTGGTGCTGATCGGCACAATGATGTTCTCCCTCAGCTGGCAGATCATGCGAGGCTCCTCAGCTGCCGGAGCATCGACGTATGAGCCGAAACCAGCCCGCATCGCAGTGATCGACCGTGATAATAACGCTGAGCATGTGACGGAATCGTTGCGTTCCTATCTTGCCTTGGATGGTGAGATGGTCGACATTGACGACGATTCCGTATCATTGCAGCAGGCTGTCGCATCGAATTATGTTGATTTGATCGCGATCGTACCAGAAGGTTTCGCCGAACATTATTTACAGTACGCGGACGGCGGCACGGATACGCAGCCAACCATCGATACTGTGGTCAGCTATGCTTCCGGGGCTGGATCCCTGGCTCAGCTGGAAGTCAACGAATTCCTTTCTTTGACGCGTACCTCCTATCTTGGTCTGCCGCAATCGCAACGTGAACTCGGCACCGCCATGACAACGGTGTTGAATGTTGCCAACGACGATACGAAACAATCGCATATCGCCGTAGTGCCTTCATCTTCCGAAGATGAAAGCACAGCCACGCTGGGTGCGCCGGCATTCGCGGGCACGATCAAAACCGGCCTGTATCCGCTGCTGCTGGTCATGCCGGTATGCACGTTCTTGGTGGTCAGCACGTTCAACGACAGTGAGATCAGGCGCAGACTCTACTCGTCGCCCGCACGCACGGTATCGTTGGAAGCGCAGCAAATGTTGACATGCGGAGCGTTCGGCCTGCTGGTATGCGTGGCCTACACTGCGGTGACGTTCCTGCTGATGATGTTGGCCAGAGTCTCCCTTGACGGGCTCACCATCATGAATGTCGGACTGTCATTCGTGTCGCTGCTGACTTACACGTTCATGGCGATCGCATGCGGCTTTCTGCTGGGATCGGCAGGCTTCAACGAAATGGCGACGAATGGCTTCGTCAACGTGTTCGCTCTGCTGGTCATGTTCACCTCCGGCATGTCATTTCCTGTGGACATGATGCCGGATCCCATGATCACCATCGGTAAGCTGTTGCCTGGATGGTGGTTCTGCACGTCAATCGATCAGGTGTTCGGCATTGGCACCGCAGCATCCACCGGCGTGAATATCGGACTATGGGCATCATCCATTGGCTTGGTGGCACTGTTCGGAGTGACTTTTATCTGTCTTGGCCTCACTTTTGGACGCATTCGACGCACAAGGCCAACACTCGCCTCCCCCGCTACCACACAACTCGCCAAATAACATAGGCGATCACATATGTCTTCAGCATTGCGCTGATCACGTACCCCGTCGGCCTACCGCAAAAACGCGTTTATCTGCGCATGCTTCTGCGGTAGGCCGATGGCGTAACATGCATATATCGTTGAAACACTCGCGCAAAAAACGACGAACGTGAGAATCCCACCCGCACCGCAATCTCCGCAACCGGCAATTGCGTGGTCGCCAGCAATTCAGCGCCAGCGCGAACGCGCACATCATTCACAAACTCAATCGGCGACTGCCCAACCATGTCGTGAAACAACACCGCGCATTGCGTACGTCCCACACACCCCGCAGCAGCAATCTGCGCCAACGTAACCCGTTGATGATAATGCTGTTGCACATAATCAATCATGCTGCGCAACGCGGCAATTTTCGCCTCATCAACGTCACCAACATGAGAACCATCCCCTTCTCGTTCCTCCGCAAACGCCGTCAATGCTCGTACCATGGCATAGAAACAACTCAGTACAGTCAACGATTCACTATCGGACCACAGCTTTCTATACAGCATGTCAACCGGTTCGGATGAAACGAATTCAGAAGAAACCGGACCAGACAACGCCGGATGTTCGTTGCATGTCGAACAGCCGAATTTCGCGCGATGGATTCGTCTGATGCCGTCAACCAGCGCATTACCATATTCACTGTCGGCATCGAACACGATATATGGCATTGATGAATCCGTCAGAATCGGCGCTATGAATCGTTCGTATACCGCATTGGGCGCGCCCATTCGCGTGGGATTGAGCAATGTGCATGAGAATTCGCATTCCGCATTGTCTTTGGTGAAACCGTAATGCAGTTGTCGCGAGTTAACGAATATGCCTTGCCCTTCATCGAGGCGGATTGTTTCGCCATTCACGAAATACCACATATGGCCGCGCATAATGTAAGTGAATTCGAAATCGATATGCCAATGGCATTCCGCACGCATGTTCGGATATTGGCTCAATAACGAATGCTCGGTGAATGAGAAGAACATCGGAGCGTCGTATTGCACCATTTCCGCACCATTGGGCAAACGTCCCCATCCAGTGATCGGCATGCATACACAAGAAACGTTCAAACCGCCTGTTGCCGCGCTTTCTGCTTGCGTCACGGTCATGTCGCATGCCATATCATTCACCACTGTATTTCACCATTTCGGTAAATAATGCAAATTCTGGGAACGATAATACAGGCAGATACTGTGTTGCCGGGCAATCATGCCATTGAATGATATGCGTAAGAACATTATTGACCAGAAGGGGCGTGCGGCATGCTGTCGCACGACTCATAACACAGGAGCATTACCATGGCAGATACTGCAAAGCAGCCAGCGGCAGATGAGTGGGAGCGCATGCTCTCCGGTGAACTGTATGTGGCCGATAGTCCACAACAGCATGCGAATATGCGCAAACGTCGCTTGGTGCAGGCCATCAACACATCCAAGTACGACGCGTTCAAGGAACGTGACGAGCTGTTTCACGAATTGTTCGGTGCCTTTGGAGAAGGCGGATTCGTAGAGCCACCATTCAATTGCGATTATGGATGCAACACGTTCATCGGCAAGAATTTCTATGCCAATATGGATTGCATTTTCCTTGATGTGGCACGCATCACCATCGGCGACCGCGTTTTTTTCGGACCTCGCGTGAGCCTGTACACGCCGTATCATCCGATTGATGCGGCCGTACGTTCCTCTGGGCCGGAAGGTGCACGCCCAATCACCATCGGCAATGATGTCTGGTTCGGCGGCAATGTGGTGGTCGGCCCCGGCATTACCATCGGTGACGATGTGGTGATCGGCGCGGGATCGGTAGTGGTCAAGGATATCCCTTCGCATTCGGTGGCAGTCGGCAATCCATGCCACGTGATCCGTGAGATCACCGATGCCGACCGCGAATATTGGGAAGGCAAGGCAGCGGAATATCGCGCTTGGAAGGATTCGATTCAGTAAATCGTTAGTTCACGCACCACAATTTCACTCGGGTACGGGCATTGGCTATCATCGCCCACACCCCATCAATGTATTTCTCGTACATTTCCTACACGCATCAACCATCCTCACATCATCATGCAATCTTCCATCACTTGGCGCGAGTTTCTTCGACAGACGTTGACGCTCGCCCTGCCCATCGCGTTTCAACAACTCATGCTGGCGCTGTCATCGTGCGCCGACACACTTATGCTGACGAACGTTGGTCAAAACGAGCTGTCGGCAGTGTCTCTTGCCACGCAGTTCCAGTTCATTTTCAGTTTGTGTCTTGCCGCGCTCACGCTTGGCATGAGTATTCTGGTGGCCCAGTATTGGGGTGCGGGCAACACGAATGCCGTCGAACGTGTATTGGCGTTCATCATGCTGTATGCCGGCGGATTGTCGCTGGTGTTTTTCGCATTGACGCTACTCATTCCGGAAACGTTGATGTCGATTATGACGAACGACATAACGCTGATTGCCATCGGCTCACAGTATTTGCGGGTTTCGTCGGTTTCGTACCTGTTCATCGGTTTGTCGCAGATGTATTTGTGTCTGATGAAGAATGTGGGTGCGGCGGTCACCGGAATGACGATAAGCACGGTTGGCGTGATCGTGCATGTTGCGCTGAACGCGGTGCTGATCTATGGTTGGTTCGGTTTACCTGCATTAGGTATTTTCGGTGCGGCAATTTCCACGGTGATTTCCCGAGCCATCGAACTGGTGTGGTCTGTGCTTGTAGCCAGCCGCAATGGTCGCCCACGTTTGCGGTTGTCGATGATGCTGCATCCGGATGTGGTGTTGCAGAAGGATTTTTGGAAGTATAGTCTGCCCGTGCTTGGCAATGAGCTGGTTTGGGGTTGCGGTTTCACCATGTACACCGTGATTATGGGTCATCTTGGTACGGATGCGGTGGCGGCCAATTCCATTGCGAATATCGTCAAGGATCTGTTGGTCTGTTTGAGTCTTGGCCTTGGCAATGCGGGCGGCATTCTTGTCGGTAATCTGCTTGGCCGCAATGCTTTCAATCAGGCGAAGGTTATGGGCGATAGGCTCTGTGTACTGGTGGCGGCAGTTGGCGTTGGAACCGGCCTGTTGATTATCGCGGTACGTCCTTTGGCATTGCAATGGGCGGGATTGACGCCGCAGGCCACGCATTATCTGTCAATTATGCTGTTTATCTGCGCCTATTATGCGGCATGCGGGTGCATGACCAATCTGACTATCGCCGGTATTTTCCCTGCCGGAGGCGATTCCCGGTTCGGACTTGTCTGCGATGCGATCATTATGTGGCTGATTGTCGTACCGGTCGGTCTGTTGGCGGCTTTCGTATGGAAGCTGCCGGTATTGGCGGTCTATGCTTTGCTGAATACCGACGAATGCATCAAGATGATTCCTGCGTTGCTGCATTATCGAAAGTATCGTTGGGTCAATAATGTGACGAGACAGACCAATTCCGCCGTAGTATCAAACACATGAAAAACCGGTATCAACAAAGCCCGTGTCATACTGCATTGCACAGTGTGACACGGGCTTTGTTATTTGCTGATCTCAATCATGTGATTATTTATTTCATGAGATTGCGCAGCACATACTGGAGGATGCCTCCGTTGCGGTAGTAGTCGGCCTCACCTGGGGTGTCGATGCGCACGACCGCGTCGAATTCGGTTGCGGAACCGTCTTCGTGGGTGGCAGTGACATGCACCGTCTTCGGAATAATGCCATTGTTGAGTTCTTCAACGCCGGCAATATCGTATGTTTCAGTACCGTCAAGGCCGAGGCTCTCATAGGATTCGCCTGCGGGGAACTGTAACGGCAGCACGCCCATGCCGATCAGGTTCGAACGGTGGATACGTTCGAAGCTTTCGGTGATAACGGCTTTGACGCCCAGCATGACGGTTCCCTTGGCGGCCCAATCACGTGAGGAGCCGGTGCCATATTCCTTACCGGCAAGTACCACCAGAGGCACATCGTGTTCGATGTAGTCTCGGGACGCCTCGAAAATGGTGGTCGGCTTCTGGTCGAGGAAATCGTAAGTGAAACCGCCCGGAGTGACCTCTTCTCCCACGGACGCGAGCAACTGGTTGCGCAGTCGGATATTGCCGAACGTGCCACGTACCATGACCTCATGGTTGCCTCGACGGGAACCATAGGAGTTGAAGTTCTTCGGTTCGACGCCGCGGTCGGTCAGGTATTTGCCAGCAGGACTGGAAGCTTTGAACGCGCCGGCTGGAGAAATATGGTCGGTGGTCACGGAATCACCGAGCAGCGCGAGCACGCGGGCGCCATGAATGTCTTCGACGGGATCCGGAGTAGCCTTCATGCCATCGAAGAACGTCTGCTTACGCACGTAGGTGGAATCCTCATTCCATGCGAACAGTTCGCCTTCAGGAACGTCAAGTCCTTTCCAACGACGGTCGCCTTCGAATACGGAAGCATAATCCTTCAGGAACATCTCACGGCTGACGGTACCATCCACCACGGAGGCGACTTCGCTATTGGTGGGCCAGATATCCTTCAGATACACATCATTGCCGTCCGAATCCTTGCCAAGCGGCTGGGTTTCAAAATCAAAATCCATGGTGCCTGCGAGCGCATAGGCGATGACGAGCGGCGGGGATGCCAGATAGTTCATCTTGACGTCCGGGCTGATGCGGCCTTCGAAATTGCGGTTGCCCGACAGCACTGAGGTGACGGTCAGATCGTTGGCATTGATGGCTTCGGAGATTTCCGGCAGCAGCGGGCCGGAGTTGCCGATGCAGGTGGCGCAGCCGAAACCGACCAGCTGGTAACCGAGCGCGTCGAGATCGTCTTGCAAGCCAGCCGCCTTAAGATAGTCGGCCACAACCTGGGAGCCCGGTGCGAGCGAGGTCTTGACCCACGGCTTGGGCTTCAAACCCTTGGCATGCGCGTTGCGTGCAATCAGGCCGGCTGCGATCATCACGGACGGATTGGACGTATTCGTGCACGAGGTGATGGATGCGATCGCCACATCACCGTTCGTGATGTCGAATTCGCCGCGGAAGTCTGTGGAAACGGCAACCGGCTCCTGCACGGTCTTGTCCGTTTCGTACGCGGGCAATGTTTCGGCGAATTTCGCTTTGGATTCAGACAGTTTGATGCGATCCTGCGGGCGTTTCGGGCCTGCGATCGACGGCACGACAGTACCGAGGTCGAGTTCCAGGTATTCGGAATACTGCGGTTCGACGTAGTTCGGATCGGTGGTGTCGCCCCACAGCTTGTTCGCCTTGGCATACGCTTCGACCAATGCGATCTGGTCTTCGGAACGGCCGGTCAAGCGCAGATAGTCGAGAGTGACGCCGTCGATCGGGAAAATGCCACAGGTGGAGCCGAATTCCGGCCCCATGTTGCCGATGGTGGCACGATTGGCCAGCGGCACCGAGGCGATGCCATCACCGTAGAATTCCACGAATTTGCCGACCACACCATGCTGACGAAGCATGTCAGTGATGGTCAGCACCACGTCGGTGGCGGTGACTCCTTCGGGAATGGAACCAATGAGTTTGAAACCGACAACACGCGGCACCAGCATGGAGATCGGCTGGCCAAGCATGGCCGCTTCGGCTTCAATGCCGCCAACGCCCCAGCCGAGCACGCCCAAACCATTGACGGTGGTGGTGTGCGAGTCGGTGCCCACGCAAGAATCAAGGTAGGCAAGAGTCTTGCCACTGTTTTCTTCGACCTTGGTCATGATGACCTTGGCGAGATATTCGATATTGACCTGGTGGATGATACCCGTTCCCGGCGGTACCACGCGGAAGTTCTTGAATGCTTGCTGGCCCCAACGCAGGAACTGGTAACGTTCGCCGTTGCGCTGGTATTCGATGTCCATGTTTTGTTCGACCGCGTCGGCGATGCCGTACTTGTCGATCTGTACGGAATGGTCAATGACCATGTCGGACTGCACCTGCGGGTTGATGACCTCGGGGTCTCCCCCAAGATCCTTGACCGCATCACGCATGGTGGCAAGATCCACAATGCAGGGCACGCCGGTGAAATCCTGCATGACCACGCGGGACGGGGTGAACTGGATCTCATGGCTCGGCTGTGCAGCCGGATCCCAATCCAACAGTGCCTTGACATGATCATCCGTGATGTTGGCGCCATCGATGTTACGTACCAGGTTCTCGACGAGAACCTTCAACGAATACGGCAGATGATCGATGCCCGGCAGATCTGCGATGCGGTAATATTCATAATCCTCGCCGTTCACCTTCAAGGTGTCGAGCTGGTCGTCGCGCACAGACATGCTACCTCCGAGCTTCTTGGCTGTATAACACAGCTGATTATTCGTTGCCTACGATACAGCCAAGTTAATTCAGCTCTGGCGTGTCTTCTTAAAGTATGGGACAATACTCAGAATTTTCGGTATCAAACGCAAACACACCAAGAACACGAGCGCCGAAAGCACCATTGCCACCGTCGTCGCAGCCAGCATCTGCCCAGTCGGCACCACCAGCGCGAAGAAATCCGCCACCGGTTTTACGAGCATGCCTCCGAATCCAATTACGGCAAAGGCCAATACCAATATGCCACGCCACGAATGCAACGGCCTTGCCACACGCGCAAGCACAAACACTCCCATCATGAGTAGAATAATCGCGTTGACTCCACGCAGCATCGCCAACTGCGCACCCGAATCCTGCACATCCCACTTCATGAATATCGGCAGCAGCCACGACGTGGACAAAATCGACAATCCGACCGCCACACCGCAGGGCACAGCAAAATGCAGCACGCGTTTCAGAAATCCTGGAATATAACGACGCGTGTTCGGTGCCAACGCAAGAATGAACGCCGGAATGCCAATCGTCAATCCGCCCACATATGTGATGTGGCGAGGCAGATACGGAAATGGTATCTGCGTCAACACCACACCCAACGAAATCAGTGCGGAATACACGGTTTTCACGAGGAATAGGCTTGCCACACGTTCCATATTGGCCATGACCTGACGCCCTCGCGCCACCACATCGGGCAGATGTGAAAATTTCGAATCGACAAGCACCACCTGCGCCACGGCCTTGGTGGCGGGAGCAGCATTGCCCATCGCAATACCCAGATCGGCCTCTTTGATGGCGAGCGCGTCGTTCACGCCGTCGCCGGTCATCGCCACCACATGCTCACCCGCATGCAATGCCTCCACGATTGCCTTTTTCTGATCGGGCAGCACACGCCCAAGCACATCCACGTTTTCCAATACTTGTGCCAGTTCCGTAATGTCGGCAGGCAATTCACGCGCGTCCATGAATCGTGGTTCATGTTCGCCGGTCAGATGCACTTTTCTTGCGATCGCGCCGACGGTTACAGGATTGTCGCCGGAGATGACGCGACAACGCACGCCTTGTTCACGGAACCATGCAAGCGTTTCTTCGGCGTCGGCGCGAATATGTTCGGAACAGCACACCAATGCGACAGGGCACGATGCCGGATTGAGTTTTGGATTGGTTTCGTAATCATCGGGCGCTGCACCGTCGATTCGCGCGACCAGCAGCACACGGTTGCCGTCGTTGGCGAAATCATTGACTTGCTTGAGTATGTCGGCATGGTCGCCATCGATTTGGGAAAGAATGACTTCCGGCGCACCCATCGTCCATACTGCGTTGCCGTCATAGATCGAACTCCACTTGCGCGCCGACGAGAACGGTACTCGTGCCTCGACAGTGCCGTCCGCAAATCCCTGTTCCCGTAGTCCAGACAGAATCGCTTGCCCTGTACCGTTGGGCTGTCCTTCGTTCGATAGGTCGAATAGAGCCTGTCTGACGTCATGCTCATTCACGTTGTCGCACATAATGCCGGAGCTTCGAATATCCAGCAATTCCACGGAATCAAGTCGGATGGTGCCGTCGGTGACAGTACCGGTTTTGTCAAGGTTCAGGCAATCCACACGAGCGAGAGTCTCCACGGATTCCAACTCCTGCACCAGCGTGTTCTTACGTGCCAAACGAATGGCTGCGAGCGCGAAATTCAGCGAGGTGAGCAGCACCAGGCCTTCAGGAATCATACCGACCACACCGGCCACTGCGGAAATGACCGCGGAACGCCATTCGCCGGTTGAAATGGCCACATTCCAGCCGCCAACAGTGCGTGCCTGCGACCAGATGAGCAGTACGCAGAGCGGCACCACCAGGAAGGTCATGAATTTCAGAATCGTGTTGATGCCCTTGTTGAGGTCAGATACGGTTTTCTTGTAGACCTTCGCCTGTGCGGTAAGTTTGGCCGCGTAACTGTGCTCTCCTACGGCGATGACTTTCACCAATGCCATGCCGGAGATGGCGGTGGATCCGGAGAAAATGTCGCAGCCTTCGCCTTTGCGTACGGTCCGTGATTCGCCGGTGAGCATAGATTCATCCAGTTCCAGTCCCCAAGTATGCACGATCTGCGCATCCGCGGGTACCTGTTCGCCGGAGCGGATCCACATGAGATCACCGAGCACGATATCGTTGTGCGGTACTTCAACGTCTTTGCCGTCGCGATGCACAAGGTAATCGGAGGCCACCAGAATCGATAGTTTGTCAAGCGTACGTTTGGCTTTCAGTTCGGTACAGATGCCGATACCGGTATTGATGATGATGATCAGACCGAACACCGCATCTCTCCACGACCCGGTGATCAGCACCATGACCATGGCGGCGAAAATGATGCCGTTGAACAGGGTGAACACGTTGGCTCGCACAATGTCGACAAGAGAACGCGAGGTCGATGCTTTGACTGTGTTATTCAGTCCGCTTTCTCTGAGGGCAATCACTTCGCCTTGTGTGAGCCCCGTCTCTTCGATGGGAGGCATTGTTCGACTTTCGCTCATAATTGCCAGCCTACCGTCACAGTCCTGTTTTCTGAGCAACTTCTTGTGAAACACAGGTAAAATTCAGGGAATTTTCAGGGTACTCGCGAGCGCTGATTTGACATCCATCTCACGTAGGCGGGGCACAGAGCCATGTCAGTGGTCGATTGTAGTCACCAGCATCTCACGGTCGTGGGGATCGTTGTTGGCTACGGCCACGACCGCGTCGTCGAGCGGTGTCGCGTCGGCCATGCGGTCGTTGATGGTCATGGTCGCCGCATAGAGTTTGTTGTCTTCCGGCACGGCGATAGGATTGAGAAGCGTCACTGGAACGCCCGCTTTTCTTGCGGTTTCCAAAGCATCATTCCAGTTTTCGGCATTGGCTTCGTTCACGTCGATTCCGGCGACGATAATGAGGTCGGCCTTGCGTTGCGCCATGTCACGCACGCCTTGCTGCGCGGTGGATTGCGCGTCCACAGTGCTTGAGACGGTAATGTACACCGGCTTGAGTTTACCGACTTCCATGGCACCCATTGCCATGGAATCGGCGGTGACATCATCCGATCCAATCATAGTTATGGACAGGCTGTCACGATCCTCCGTGGAGTGCGCCACCGCAGTATCGGGAGATTGAGTATCCCCCACCGCGGCATTCGACGGCACGCAACCAGATAGCGCCGCGCAAGACAACGCAATCGCAGTCATTCCAAAAAACGCACGACGTGCGAATAACGGCATGCTCACTGCTCGTGCTTTCTGAACAGCGCCACAGTCTCCACATGATGGGTCATGGGGTAAATGTCGAACGCGCGAATATCCGCCAATTCGTAGCCAAGTGACACGAGGGTGGCGGTGTCTCTGGCGAGGCTTGCCGGATCGCATGCGATATAGACCGCGCTTTTCGCTTCGGCTTCGGCAATCTGCCTGCACACTTTCGCGCGAGCGCCGGCACGAGGTGGATCAAGCACTACCACATCTGGCTTGGCGAGATCATTGCGTACGTTGGCAAGTGTTTTCGCCACATCGCCCACACGCGCATCGACGTTGCCTAGATGAATATGCCTCAAATTACGTTGCGCGTTCCTTACCGCGGTTTTGCCGCCTTCGACGCTCAACATGCGTGTGCGCTCTGCCGTCAGCGTGGCCAACGGCAGCGTGAACAGACCCGAACCGGAATACAAATCCCACAGGCATGCGGATTTGGCACCGTCAAGCTCGCCTCGTACCAAATCAATCACATGGTTGGTTAAAGCGATCGGCGCATGCCTATGCATCTGCCAGAAACCGCCTGCATCCACGTTGTATTCGAATTCATGGCCGGCAACAGTCACCTTTTCCGTAAGCTCACGGCTTCCAGCAACCACCTCGCCGTTCACAAGCACGGCGTAATTGTCTGAAATCGGCGCATTATCGCGAGGTTCCGGAACGGATAGACGAATCTGGGAACCCGGTTCGAAGCTCCCCTCCCACACATGCTCACGTTCGGCCACTTCCAGCAACGTACGGCTGGCCAACGGCATGGTATCAATCGGAACGCGTACATGCGTGCCTCGACGGTGCATCGACGGATGCCCGTCAACATCAGCGATCATCTCGATGCGAGTACGCCAATGCAGACCTTGCTCCGCATTGTCTTCCGGCATACGCTCAATGGGCACTTCCACGTCGACGTGGCCGAGTCGTGCCATCTGTTCGGCAACCGACGTGGCTTTCCACTTCAGTTGCCCGGCAAGCGACACATGCACCAAGTCAGCGCCGCCGACACCACCGCCCATGGCAAGGGGGCCGGCCAACGACCATATTGGATCAGTACGGTCTTCGCTCGCTTCGAGCACTTCCGCCACTTCGCCTGTCCAGAAGCGATCCTCACGATCATGCGGCTCGTCCAATGCGACACGGACCAGTTCGCCAGGCAATGCGAATCGCACGAACACAACACGTCCGTCAATATGACCGACGCAACGACCCTGGTCGGCGTACCGTTCAATGCGGATGGTCGATTCCATCAGTGCTCTTCCCTCATTTCAGTGTTTTGTGCTACCTCAGCATCGCCTTCAGAAGTTTTCTGCACCATCTTATGCCGGTGCATTGGCGTCGCCACGATCAGATACGAAACCCAAATCGCGAGTGCCCAGAACGGAATGCCCATCAGCAGACGCGCCGTTCCCAGCCAGCCGACGTGATTGCCGAGATAGAGCGGCACTTGCACGATCAGACGCAGCGCGAACACCCCAATCCACAGCGCGGTGATGATGGTATAGGCACGATTGAGCGCCTTGTCACCTCGCCAATCGGCAAGCCAGACACGAAAATGCTCGGTCGGTAACGTTCTGATGAACTCGATGACCAATCCTAAGCCAGGCACTCGGGCCAGCAGTGAAATCGTCAGCAAAACAACGTAAAAGGCGTTGGTAAGGAATCCGAACATGTAATAGTTACGAGCTTCGTGACTGTTCCATGCCCAAATCAGGCAGATACCTACTGCCAGCAGGCCTGATACCGATCCCATGACGGACTGTCGTTGGCACAGGCGCACGATCACCTGCAGCACGGCCAACGCCGCGGACACGCCGATGGTCAGTTGCAAATTGGATGTGATGACGAACAGCAGCACGAACACGACGCCCGGCAGTATCGATTCGATAACGCCCCTCGGACCGCCAATGGCGTCGATCACGGAAAAATCGTCAGTATTACCGGCGGCGGCAAGCGCACCAAGACCGGTTCGTTTTTTCGCTTCAGTTTCAGCCATACGTATTAGCTATCGGTTCAAGTGGCTCAGCGCACTTCGGAGAACATCGGTCCACGAGACAGCGTGGTCTTGACCTCAACCTGCTGGTCGGAGTCGAATGGACCCTTCGGCTTGCCTGGAATCTCAGTCTTCTGCTCAGTCTCTTCCGCAGCGGCCTTTGCCGCCTTGCGTTCAGCTGGAGCGACTGGCGGATGCATGGGAATAAGGTCACGCGGCGCCAACGGATTATCGCCTCGTTCCACCACAATATCGGCGAAGAACTGGTTCAATGCCTTTGCTTCCTCACCCTCAGGATCGGTGGCAGCCTTGCCGGAGAAGATGCCACGTAGCATCCAACGCGGACCGTCGACACCTACGATGCGGGTAAGCACCTTGCGTCCGCCCTTGACGGTAACCGGCAATGCCAGTTCGGTGCCGAACACGCCTTCAACTTCCTTCGCGTCCTTATTGGCTTCAATCAGGTCGGCACGAACGTCATCCCACAATCCGAGCGTCTTCGGGGCCGCGAACGCCTCAATCTCCACGCTGGAGGAACCGTAGGTGATGGTGGTGCCAAGAACCTGCTGGGTGGCACGGTTGGCCTTCACGCGCAATTCAATGCCTTTCAGGAACGGCAGATAATACGATCCCATATCGAGGTACTCATCGTAGTCGGGAACGTTCTCATCTTCCACATCCCACGGACCACGCTCGTCACCGCGGCCCTCGTATTCAGCGGAAGACTCCGGAAGCGCCACGACTTCCTGAGCTTCGTCAACGTTTTCAGCTGCGTCAACAGCCTCTTCGTTTTCTTCGGCGGCCGCTTCAAGAGCTTCCTCGCTCTGATGCTTCTTCTTACCGAATCCAAACAATCCCATGATGTTCCTCATTTCATAACGGTTGCAACCGTGACAAGCCTAGCACCCATGCTTAATATGAGCTGAGAATCGGGGCGTGATATTCCAATTCCCAGTCTGTTCACGGTAAAAGATGGCTTAAATGTCATACATAATGCTGAGCGGCGCATGATCGGACCAGCGCAGGTCGTAGGTCGGAGCCTTATCGATCACGAATCCGCAGGCCGTTTCCGCCAGTTCCGGTGTTGCGAACTGATAGTCGATCCTCCAGCCAACATTGTTGTCGAATGCACGACCGCGCTGGCTCCACCATGTGTACGGCCCTTGGATATCTCCGGCAAGATCACGCATCACATCCACAAACTCCAGTTCTCCCAGCCATTTGTCGACGTATGCGCGCTCTTCGGGGAGAAATCCGGCATGCGTTTCGTTGGCTTTGGCGTTTTTGATGTCGAGCGGCGTGTGTGCGATGTTGAAATCACCGCAGAGCACCGCTTGTTTTCCGCCGTGTGCCGCCTCGTCACGCAACTGTTCCATGCGTGTCAGCATGGTGTCGAGAAAACGGTATTTCTGCTTCATTTTTTCCGAATCATCGGTATTTCCCGCATGCACATACACGCAGGTCACGGTAATGACATAGCCTTGCGGAGTTTGCACATCCGCTTCGATCCAGCGTCCGGAATCGACGTCTTCCTCAAGTCCCGGCAAACCATACCGCTTTTCGACAACAGGCAATGTCGACAGTAAACCGACGCCGGCACGCCCTTTGATACGGCAGATTTCGTTCATGCGATTGAGTTCGCTTTGGTCATCGACGCGTCCGGCGGTCGCGTATTCGAAACCGAATTCGTCGAAGATGGGATCGATTTCGTTTTGGGGGGCACGTACCTCCTGCATGCACCATACGTCCGGCGTGTTTTTCGCAGCCCATTGCTCGATGCCTTTGCGTTTCGCCGCGCGGATTCCATTCACATTCGAAGTCGTGATTGTGATCGTCATAACGTCTTAGAGTAGCCGGAATACAAGAAAACCTCCCTCGGAGAGAGGGAGGTTTTCCAGACGGCGGACGCGATCAGTCGAGTCCGAGCTGCAGCTTGCCGCCCGGGATGGCGTCCAGCAAATCGCGAGTGTACTGCTTCTTCGGATGGTCGAAGACCTCGTCGGTGGTGGCGTGTTCCACCAGCTTACCGTGCTGCATCACCACGACTTCGTCGGCGATCTGGCGTACCACCGCCAGATCATGGGTGATGAACAGGTAGCTCAGTCCCTTTTCCGCCTGCAAGTCGTTGAGCAGGCGAAGCACCTGGTCCTGCACCAGCACGTCCAATGCGGAGACGGCTTCGTCGCAGACGATCACATCCGGGTCGAGGGCCATGGCGCGCGCGATGGCGATGCGCTGCCTTTGGCCGCCGGAAAGCTCGTTCGGGTAACGGCTCATCACCGATTCCGGCAGTTCCACCATGTCGATGAGTTCACGCACTCGCTTGGCACGGCTCTTCTTGTCTCCGATGCCGTGGATGCGCAACGGCTCCTCGATAGACCGGTAGATGGAGTACATAGGGTCGAGCGATCCGTACGGGTTCTGGAATACCGGCTGCACGTGACGTCGGAAGTCAAGCAGCTCCTTGCCTTTGAAGCCGGAGATGTCCCTGCCGTCATAGGTGACGGTGCCGGCGGTTGGTTCGAGCAGCTTCAGCACCATGTTGGCCACGGTGGACTTGCCGGAACCGGATTCGCCGACGATGGCCAGCGTGGTGCCCTTCTTGATGGAGAAGCTCACATCGTCGACCGCCTTGAACATCTCCTTCTTGCGCGGCAGCTTGAATTCCTTGGTCAGATGGTCCACCGTGATGATGGCTTCGCCCTTCTTCAGGGAATCCTCGTTCACCGCGTGTTCCATGACCGCGGTGGCATCGCCGCCATGCTCCTTGACGGAGATAATGCGCTGAGAGGCCAAGGACGGCGCCGCGGCGACCAGACGCTTGGTGTACGGATGCTGCGGATGCTGCAGCACTTCCAGGGAAGGACCGGATTCCACGACCTGGCCCTTGTACATGACCACGATGTGCTGGGCGCGTTCCGCGGCCAGACCGAGATCGTGGGTGATGAACAGCACCGCGGTTCCCAGGGAATCGGTCAGCATGTGCAGATGGTCGAGGATCTTCTTCTGCACGGTCACGTCGAGCGCGGAGGTCGGCTCGTCGGCGATGAGCAGTTCCGGACGGCAGGCCAGACCGATGGCGATCAACGCGCGCTGGCGCATGCCGCCGGAGAATTCGTGCGGGAACTGCCGGGCACGGGTGGCGGCGTCAGGCAGGCCGGCCTCGGACAGCAGACCGGCGATGCGGTCGTCCATGGTGGAGCCGACCACATACTTCTTGGCGATGCACCATGCGTCATCGTCCTTCACACCGGCTTTGATCAGGCCATCAGCCACACGCCAGCGGGTTTCGGATCCCGGCACCCATTCCTCGGCGAACCGGGCCATGATCTTGTCAAGTTCGTCACCGCTCTTGCCGATCTTGACAAGAGCTTCCTTGGCTGCGGCGGTCAGATCAGGCAGTTCCTTGGAGCCGAGGAAGGTCTCGTCGTCATTGCCCTTGAGCTCTACTTCGTCGTCGGCCAAAGCCTTGGCGAATTCGGAACGCTTTTCGTGGTCGATGTCCATGTTGTTGGCCACCAACGCTTCCTTGACCTGGGTGCCGATGCGCCACACCGGGTTCAGGTTGCTCATCGGATCCTGCGGGACAAGACCCATCTTGCTGCCACGGAGCTTGTCGAAGTCCTTCTGCTTGAAGCCGGAAATCTCCTGTCCATCAAGCTTGATGGAGCCGCCGACAACATGGCCGGTTCCCGGGAGCAGACCAAGCACGGCCATGGCGGAGGTGGACTTGCCGGAACCGGATTCGCCGACGATGGCCACCCACTGACCAGGATACACGCTGAAGGACGAGTTGCGCACGGCATGCACGGCCTTGCCTTCATCGGTGGTGAAGTCGACCTGAAGGTTCTTGACCTCCAACAGCGGCCCGTGGGCGCGCTGCATGGCCTCGAGGTTGTTCTCGGTATTCATTTCAGTCATCGAATATCCCTTCACTTACACTCAGGCCGTACGGCTCTTCGGATCGAGCGCGTCCTTGACGGCGTCACCCATCATGATGAATGCCAGCACGGTGATGGCCAGTGCGGCGGACGGGTAGAACAGCACCATCGGGTCGGTACGCAGAATGGACTGCGCGTTGGAGATGTCTCCGCCCCAGCTGACCGTGGTGGTGGGCAGGCCAACGCCCAGGAAGCTCAGCGTGGCCTCGAGCACGATGTAGGTGGCCAGCGAGGTGGTGCCGACCACGATGATCGGGGCCAGCGAATTCGGCAGGATGTGACGGAACAGGTTGCGGATCGGGGTGGATCCCAGTGCGGTGGATGCCGTGTTGAATTCGAGGTTCTTGGCTTCCATCACCGCGCCTCGCGCGATTCGTGCCACGGAGGTCCAGCCGAACAGCGTCATCACCAGGATGATCTTCCAGATGGAGCTGCTCGTCTTGAACATCTGGAGCACCACGATGGCGCCAAGCAGAATCGGCAGCGCGAGGAAGATATCGGTCAGTCGGCTCAGCACGGCGTCGACCCATCCTCCGAAGAAGCCTGCGATTGCGCCAATCAGCGTTCCGAGCAGCACCACCAGCAGTGTGGCGAACACGCCGACGCTCAACGAGGTGCGGGTGCCGTAGACCACACGGGAGTAAACATCGCAACCTTGCAGGTCGAAGCCGAACGGATGGCCAGCGGAAGCCGGATCAAGGGAATTGTCGAGCGTGCAGTAGTTCGGGTTCTGCTTGGTCAATACGCTCGGGAACAGCGCCACGAACACGATGAAGATAATCAGCAGTCCGGAGATGATGAACAACGGGTTCTTACGCAGGGTGCGCCACGCATCGGCCCACATGCTTGAGGCCGGAGCGGATTCATCCATCGAGTCGACGGCCTTCAGAGGTGTCTCATCGAGCGGTGCCACATAGCGTTCCTGTCCCGGAAGCACGGTGAAAGGATTGGTCTCATTCATTTCGGTCATTTCTTGTTACCTCCCTCAACTCACGCGTAACGGATTCGCGGATCAAGCGCGGCGTACAGCATGTCGACCAGCAGATTGCAGACCACGAAGATCAGCATGAGCAGCGTCACGATGGACACCACCAGGTTGCCTTCACCCTTGAGGATGCTCTGATAGGTCAGGTAGCCGATGCCATGCACGTTGAAGATGGTTTCGGAGATCATCGCACCGCTCATCAGTGCGCCAAGATCCTGGCCTAGATAGGTGACGACGGGGATCATGGAGTTGCGCAGCACGTGGCGCAGCATGACGGATTTGTTGTTCATGCCTTTGGCGCGCGCGGTGCGCACATAGTCGAGGGCGATGTTGGACGAAATCTCCGTACGGCTCAGACGAATGATGTACGCCATCGATACCGAGCCAAGCACCATGGCCGGCATCAGCAGGTCGAGGAAGCCTGGATTCGATCCGGCGGTAACCGGCAGCAGACGCCATTTCACACCAAGGAAGTACTGGCACAGGAAGCCGGTGACGAAGGTCGGCACGGAGATGAGCAGCAGGGAGAAGATCAGGATGACGGTATCGCACCACTTGCCCTTCTTCAGGCCGGAGATCACACCGAAGATCACACCGAAAACCGCCTCGAACACGAAGGCCATCAGGGCGAGCTTGATGGTTACGGGGAAGGCACGGCCGATCACGTCGATGACAAGCTGCCCAGAGAAGGTCTTGCCGAAGTCGAGGGTCAGCGCGTTCTTCAGGAACAGCAGATACTGGACGATGAACGGCTTGTCCAGATTGTATTCGGCACGGATCTGGGCCGCGACCGCTTCGTTGACCGGCTTGTCGCCGAACATCGCCTTGACCGGGTCGCCCGGCAACGCGAACACCAGGGCGTACACCAGAAGCGTCGTGCCGAGAACCACAGGGATCATCTGCAGAATGCGTCGCAGAAGATACTTGCCCATTGGTTTCTCCTTTTGATTACTCACTCGTTCGCCAGCCGTTTGCGGCTTCTCCCCTAACGTTCGCACGTATAGGTCAGGGGCCCGGGGCGGCCGGCGCTTGCCCCGTTACGTATCAGTGATACTGCACCACAATGCTCTATATTGCAGTTTCATGAAAGACAGTTGAAAATATACCCCATGCGCGGACATCTTCTGTTGATGCCGCATGTCCAGCCGTCATCGGACCTCCGATGGAAGTCCTGTTTATTACGCGGAAAGGAAGGAACGGATATTCGAATCCGTCCCTTCCTTCATACCGATCCTACGAAATCAAATCAGAGAACGGCTCACTTGCCAGACTTGGTCATGTTCTCGTAGACCGGCAGGTTCTGCCAGTTCATCTCGAAGCCGGAAACACCGGTCGAGGCCACACCATAGGCATTGGCGTAGTACAGCGGAACGGCCGGCAGGTCGTTGAGCAGCACTTCCTGTGCCTGCTGATACAGCTTGTTGGCGTCTGCGACGGACTTGGAGGCAGCGGCCTTATCGCACAGCGCGTCGAACTCCGGGTTCTTGTAGTCGCCATCATTGGAGCCGTTGCCATCGGCCGCGGCGGAGGAGAAGTTCTGCACCAGGTAGTTCTCGGCGGACGGGTAATCCGGCTGCCAACCGCTACGGAACGCACCGTTCACCTTACGGTCGGACACGGCGGTGCGGAAATCGTTGAAGGTCGGGTACGGGTTGGTGGCGGCAACACCGTCGCCCAACACGTTGTTGATGGAGTTCACGACAGCGGTGTAAATGACCTCGTGACCGCCATCGGCGTTGTAGGCGAAGGTGAGCTTGTCATCGGAGGTCCACGGGCTGATGGCGTTGGCCTTCGCCCACAGTTCCTTGGCCTTCTTCTCGTTGTACTTCAGGTTGCCGGAACCCTTAAGGGAATCGGAGTAGCCCGGGGTCAGCGGGGATGTGAAGTCGGCGGCCGGGGTGCCGGTGCCGTTGAGCACCTTCTTGCAGATGTTCTCGCGGTTGATGGCCATGGAAACGGCCTGGCGACGCAGGGTGCCTTCTTCGGTACCGGCCTCGAAATGCTTCACATTGGACGGAATAGTGAACTGCTGGATGACGGAGCCGGCCTTGTTGTAAGACTGGACGGTGGAGTCCTTCTGGAAGGTCTTGGTGGCGGAGGCCGGGACGGACTCCATCACGTCGAGGGAACCGGACTGGATGTCGGCGTAGGCGGCCTCATCCTTGGTGTAGACCTTGAAGGTCACGCCGTCGTTCTTGGCGACGCGGTTGCCCTTGTAGTCGGGGTTCTTCACCAGCACGATCTGGTTGTCGTGGTCCCAGGACTGGAACTTGTACGGGCCGTTGCCGACCGGCTTCTCGCCGAAGGCCTTCGGATCCTTGAAGAAGGATTCCGGCAGCGGGGCGAATGCGGTGTAGCCGACCTTGATGGCGAACACGGAGTCGGACTGGTTCAGGTCGACGGTGAACTCGTGATCGTTGACGATCTTCAGACCTTCAAGCTGCTCGTCACCCTTGAGGTTGTCGGTGTCCTGCAGCGCGTCATAGCCCTTGATGGTGGAGAAGAAGGAGGAGCCGAGCTGGGCGTTCTTGGCATTAGCCGTGTAGCTCCATGCCTTGGTGAAGGATTCGGCGGTCACCGGGGTGCCGTCGGTAAACTTCCAACCATCCTTGAGCTTGATGGTGTACTGGGTGGCGTCATCGTTGGACTTGATGGACTCTGCCACTTCGTTGGAGGCGTTGCCCTTGGCGTCGAAGGAAATCAGACGTGCGAACAGCAAGTCGAGCGGCTTACCGCCGCCGGTCTCGTTGCAGTCGCCCGGGATGAGCGGGTTCTGCGGTTCGGAATTGTATGCGGTGATGACGTTGGAACCCTTGTCAGCGGTGGAGTCACCGTTGGAAGAGCCGCACCCGCTGAGCAGCATACCGAATGCGCATGCGGCCGCAGCGAAAGCCAGAGCTTTCTTCTTCATGGAATTCATATTCTCCTTATCCATTATTTCCAGAGCCGTAAGACCCTGTTCAAAAAGAAGGCGGGCGTCAATACCGTGGCATCAACGTCCGTCTTCGTTCTGATGGTGGGTTCATTATCACTCGATTGAGGGACAACCACTCCATATCCGAGGGAGGCCCATGCAAAATAGTCAAATCAAAACTCATCATCTGATAAAACAAACCATTTTTCCCGCTTATCGCCGGAACAACTTATCCGCATCGTGCGTATGGACGGACACGGACATATCTGTTCGCTGTCAGCGTACTTTGCCGATTCGTGTCATGCCCGTGGAAACGCCTGTCCGTAACGGGCCTTCAACTGTTCTATGGATACATGCGTGTACCGTTGCGTGGTCTTCAGCGAGGAATGTCCCAGGAGCTCCTGCACCTCACGCAAATCCGCTCCCCCGTCAAGCATATGCGTGGCGGCACTGTGCCGCAGAGCATGAGGACTAATGTCGGGAACGCCGGCATCACGCGCGCATGCGTGCACCACACGACGTACCATCCGCTGATCAATGCGTTTGCCTTGTCTCCCAAGAAACAACGCAGCTGCGGACTGCTCCCCCACCAACAGGGGACGCCCATCATCCAACCACCGACGTATCGCTTTTTGCGCCGGAGCGCCAAATGGCATGACTCGTTGTTTGTTGCCTTTGCCGGTCACTTTGACCGTCCGATTGGAAAAGACCACATCCGGTACATCAAGTCCCACCAGTTCAGCCACACGCATGCCCGTCGCATACAACAGTTCCAGCATTGCAGCGTCACGCAGCTCAATGGCCTGCTGCTTCATAGTCCGTTCCTTCGGCTGAGACGTTTCACTGTCCTCGTCCACGCGTTCCATCAGCTGTTCGGCCTGTGATTCGCTGAGCACATCCGGCAACGTATCAGGTATTTTCGGAGTCATGAGCACACAAGCCGGATCCGTCGTCGTCACGCCATGCTCATGCGTCCACGCGAAAAAACCACGTACCGCCACGGTTTTTCGGGCCATGCTGCTTTTCGCATGTTTTTTCGATGATTCCGCCATCCACATGCGAAGATCTTCGATGGTCACCTCGTTAAGATCCCTGCATCCAAGCCGTTCCAAGGCAAACAGACATTCTTCGACATCACCTCGGTATGCCTTCCGTGTGTTTTCGCTCAATCCACGGTTGGCTTTCAGATATGTGTCGAACGCCTCTATGCTCTCATCGAACAGCATGCCGATCAGCCTTTCCCGAGCTCAATAGCAAGCCCAAATCCATGAATTTCTCTCCATTATGTGTCCATTCTCCGATAGAAACCGAAATTCCGGCACAACTTGAAAAGAGACCAACTATGCTGTCCAGTAACGTTCGCTCAGCGAATCCGTCAATAATCGTCTATTCGAAGGGGAGATTATGCCGATTCCAAACGAAATTCCAGCAGGTGCACGCATTGTGGTGCGCACATGCGAAGGTGTCGATCCAAAGGACCAGCGCATGAAATTCCGCGATTATGTCGGTCATGTACGTTCTTGGGACGGGCAGACACTGGAAATGACGCGCGATGCGGCAGCTAACGGTTCGCGCCCGGAGCAACGTGTCAGTATTCCCGCCGACACCATCGTCACCGTCAAACCGGTTCCGGAACGTTCCATGACCAGGCCGCGCCCATAACGCGTCACACTGAGGAACGCACCTGTGCCATAGCTTGACGGTAGCCGTCGAATCGCACAATATGCTCTCCCCTACGCGCCGAATCCAGCAGCATCTTCTGCCAACCGGTCTCGGGAATTGCCAGTTCGATCGTTTCGCAATGCTCTGCGAAATCAGGTTCTTTGGTGAGAGCCTTGTACTCACGGAATGGCTGCCCCTGTACGAAGAAACGCGCCATTTCCTTATCATCGCCCGCAGTAGGCGCGCCCTGCTGCGCGGTCATGCCATGCAACACATTGGCCATAAGCGTCAAGCGATTGGCCATGTTACGCAATAACGCTTCAACATTGGCCGCATCCTCTTCCACCATTGCACGGGTACGGTTCGGATCGGTCAGCGCAACACGGGTCATGTCTCGCCACGAACCGGCGGCGAGCGCTGCCGCAATGTTTCGATTGGGATTGGCCACCAGCTCGTTGATCATGGCCGTGGAAATGACGTGTGGCATGTGAGAGATCAGTGCCGCGCAACGATCGTGGGTCGCATCGTCGAGCACGATGAGACGATTCGCGCAATGGTCGACGATCATTGTCGCAACGGCGCGGAAACGCTGATATTCAGTGTTTCCATCCACGGTAATGGCCCAAAGGGCACCGTCGTAAAGCGTTGGATCCGACGATTCCCAACCGGATAGCTCATTGCCGGCCATGGGGTGCGCCCCTACATAGCAGTGTTCCAACCCTACGGCCCTGACCTGCTCCCTAACCATTTCTTTGACGCTGCCTACATCGGTGAGCGTGGTGACGCTTGGATCGATCAGCGGTTTGAGTGCACCCAAAATTTGCGGCATGGCTTTAAGCGGATTGCATAGCACAAGCACGTCAGGCTTTGCATCGGCAAGCACAGCCAGCGTAGGCACGCATCGTATGCCGTCCGCCTCCGCGGTTTCATATGGCCGATCGTTATGATTCCATGCGACGACCTCGCAGCCCGCATTGACGAGCCTGCGTGCCAAAGACCCTCCAATAAGTCCGAGACCCACGATTGCGATACGTTGCTTCACCACATCAGCTCCTTTTTGACCGTTTCACTGTTCTGCCAATCGTCTGGCAGATGCCGTTCGTCAAGACGTACGCCTCCCTGAGGCAGCATCCATGAGGTGACTGGAGGATTAGGGCGTTCTCTACGCGGATATACGGCCAGAGTTTTGGCCCAGTCGCCATGTTCTGCGATTTCGACCAGAGCATCGTGGAAACGTTGTTCCCACGGTGCCGCATCAAGCGTCGCGATAAAACTGTAGGTGCCTGTACGTCCTTTGATTGGCCGTGAGATGAAGCTTGTCATGTTGAGTCCTGCGTCGCGGAATACGTCCAGCAGGTTCGCAAGTACGCCAGGGCCGGTGACGAGCGGGATAAGCGTCAACACGGACTCGTATTCCATACCGGATTGGGAACGTGGCTGTTCCAACAGTTTCTCTGCTTCCTTGCGCGGGGCGAGCACAAGGAAATCAGTTTGCGCGCCTTGATAATCCTGCACGGCGGTGCCGATGCATGTGACGTTGTAAAGTTCGCCGCAGATGCTTGGCCCAAGGGCTATTTCGTTTGCTTTAATGTCTCGACATGCGGCGGCATTGGATGGTGCTGGAACCGGCCGCAAACGATGTTCCGCGATAAAACGTTTGCATTGCGCGAGTCCGTGCGAATGCGCGGTGACTACGGTGGCATCTTCCGGATTGGATCCCGCACGCACGTACGCGTCAAAAGTAACGTCGACGCCCACGCGTGCGAATCCGGCCAGGTCTTTGGCGTCGATCAGCGCGTCCAAATTCGGTACCACGTAGCCTTCGACATTGTTTTCCCATGCCACGACGCCCCAGCCCTCACCCTGCTGCACGGCTTCGAGAATCTGCGGCACATCATCCAAAGCCACCAATTCGAACCCTTCAGGTTCGAGATGGGCCAGCGCCTGCGATGCATTGACCGCGGCCTGATGGGTGAAGGTGCCTTGCGGACCCAGATAGAACAGCTTGCGTGCGCTCATTCAACCCCATTTCTTTTCTTGGTGTTTCCATGCACCTTATCTCATTGACATGGAATCAGCTGCTAATCATTTCACTGGCTGAGCGCTGCCAGACGTTTCGGGCCCTCTCGTTTGGGGGTAGACAACAAACGCATCATCATGCGTTTTCTTGCGCGGAGGCGTAACGAACCAACATTTCGGTAATACCAGCATCACGATCGGAATGAGCACGACTCCATATAACCAAAAATATCCCGCTTGCTCACTGAAGAACGGCATAGAATCGTCTCCGCCGAATCCAACGGGAATCATGGCATCTCCGCCAGGACCATACCCAGCCATCACCGTCCAGACCGCCAGGGAAGAACCAATCAGATGCAATGCGAGGCCTGAAACGCCGTCACGCGATCGAGCGGACCATGTTGAGATGATTACCATGAGATAGGCGATCAGTAATCCGTAGGGAATGTTCACGGATGCCCCCATACGGTGAGCCATGGTTCCTATCATGCCAACTATGATTCCAGAAGCCAAATCGATCAAGAATCGTCCCCATATCGGTAGCCGGTACGACCATGGCATCAATCGTACATCAGCCACCATCCGTTGATTGGATTCATCCGTACCGTACGATTGCTTCATCTGTTGCGTCATATTTCTACTATCTCTCGCTAACCTGAAAAGAAAAAGAGATACGTGAGAACACGTATCTCTTTTCGTAAAAGCAACGCGAAAAATCACTTGTATTTTGAGCGTTGTTCTGCTGAGCCGTCAAACGGAGAGTCCAGTGGGCTCACCGTAGGCGAAGTGAGCAAGCACACTACCGTGCTTGCGAAGCCGACAGAACAACGCAAAAAATCACTTGTTATTTTGAGCGTTGTTCTGTCGGCGCTGCTTGGCGCGCCACTTATACCAGTCCTCACGGCTGAGAATGATCTTGCGCACGCGGATGGATTCCGGGGTGACTTCCACACACTCGTCCTCATTGGCGAAGTCCAAGGACTCTTCGAGGCTCATCTTGATCGGCGGAGTCAGGGTTTCGAGCACGTCTGCGGTGGAGGAACGCATATTGGTCATATGCTTGGCCAATGTGATGTTCACATCAAGCTCGTCCGGCTTGTTATTTACGCCGACGACCTGGCCCTCGTACACCGGAGACTGCGGCTCAACAAAGAAGTTGCCGCGCGCCTGCAGACGCTGCATGGCGTACGGGGTGGCGATACCCTTACGATCGCAGACCATGGAGCCGTTCTGACGCGTCACAATCTGACCGGCCCACGGAGCGTAGCCAGCGGAGATGGAGGATGCGATGCCGGTGCCGCGGGTGGCGGACAGCAACGCGGTACGGAAGCCAATCAGGCCACGGGACGGCACGGTGAACTGCAGACGGACCCAGCCGGTGCCGTGGTTGGTCATGTTCTCCATACGGCCCTTACGATCAGCAAGCAGCTGAGTGACGGTGCCCATGTACTCTTCCGGAACGTCGATGGTGGTGTTTTCCATCGGCTCGTTGATCACGCCGTCGATGGTCTTGGTGACCACCTGCGGACGGCCGACGGTCAACTCATAGCCTTCGCGACGCATCTGCTCGGCAAGCACGGCCAGTGCAAGTTCACCACGACCCTGAACCTCCCAAGCATCCGGACGCTCGGTCGGCAGTACCTTGATGGACACGTTGCCGATGAGCTCGCGGTCGAGGCGATCCTTGATCATGCGGGCGGTAAGCTTGTGGTCTTTGCCTTCGGTGCCTGCAAGCGGGGAATCGTTGATGCCGAAAGTCATGGAGATGGCCGGGTCATCAACGTGAATCAGCGGCAACGGACGCGGATCAGACGGGTCGACGATGGTCTCGCCGATCATGATGTCGTTCACACCTGCGACTGCGACGATGTCGCCAGGACCTGCGGAATCGACCGGAGTACGCTCAAGGCCCTGCGTACGCAACAGTTCGGAAACACGGAAGTTTTCAATGGAACCGTCCACACGGGACAGTCCGTAGGTCTTACCCTTTTCAAGGGTGCCATTGTAGATGCGCACCAAGCCGAGTCGTCCAAGGAAGTCGGAGGAATCGATGTTGGCGACGTGTGCCTGAAGAGGCGCGCCCTCCTCATATTCCGGAGCCGGAATGTTCTTGATGATGGCTTCGAACAGCGGTTCGAGATCTTCGTTATCCGGCAGACCGCCATTCTCCGGCTGGTTTTCGGAAGCGTAGCCGGCCTTGGCCGCGCAGTAGATGACCGGCAGGTCGAACAGCGCATCCTCATCGAGATCGATACCCTCTTCGATAACGTCCTGAGCCAGGCCGAGCAGCAGATCGGAGGATTCTCCAACGACCTCTTCGATACGTGCGTCCGGACGATCGGTCTTGTTCACGCACAGGATAACCGGCAGCTTGGCTTCCAAAGCCTTGCGCAGCACGAAGCGGGTCTGCGGCAGCGGGCCTTCGGATGCGTCGACGAGCAGCACGACGCCATCAACCATGGAGATGCCACGCTCGACCTCGCCGCCGAAATCGGCGTGACCAGGAGTATCGATGATGTTGAGGGTGATGCCTTCCGGATGGCCGTACTTGGCGGCCAGCGGACCGGTGTACTGCACAGCGGTGTTCTTGGCGAGAATGGTAATGCCCTTCTCACGCTCCAGATCGTTGGAATCCATCACACGATCCGGGACTTCCTCACGCTCGTTGAACACGTGGGACTGTGCCAGCATGGCATTGACCAGCGTGGTCTTACCATGATCGACGTGTGCCACAATCGCTACATTTCGAATATCGCCGCGAACCGCCATCGAAACCTCTCTTAGTGTTGCTGTTTTCTTACGTAAACGTTCGGTACGTACATGCTATCGGTACTTAAAAATCCGTACTTACACACAAACCGAGCCAATTCTAGCGAAGCATTACGACACATGGAAAACGGCGGACCTGTCAGATCATGCCGACAGGCCCGCCGTCAATCACGCGAAGAGGCGCGCGGACCTTAATCCTCAAGCTCCTTGCCAGTGCGTTCAGGCAGGCACAGGGCCGCCACGCAGGCAAGGATGAACGCCACGGCGAAAACGATGAACGCCACGGCCTTGTTGCCACCGGACAAGGTCAGGAACCATGGCATCAGCAGCGGCGCGATGATCGCGGCCACACGACCGCAAGCCGCGGCGGCACCGGAGGCGGCGCCACGCAGACGTGTCGGATAGATTTCCGGAGTCACCGCGTACAACACGCCCCAAGCGCCAAGGTTGGACGCGGACAGCAGCATGCCGAAGCCCAGCACAGCGGCCACGGAACCGGCTTGGGAGAAGGCGAACGCGGCCACGGCGGACACGGCAAGGAACACGCTCAGGGTCTTCCTGCGGCCCCAGATCTCCACCAGCCATGCCGCGAGGAAGTAGCCGGGCAGCTGTGCGATGGCGATGGCGAGCGTGTAGCCGAACGACTTGGTCAGCGAGCCGAACTGGTCGGCCAGCAGAGACGGCATCCACGTGAACGCGCCGTAGTAGGAGAAGTTCACGAAGAACCATGTGGCCCAGATGGCTGCGGTGCGCGCAAGATACTTCTTGCCGAACAGCTCGCGGGTTTTGATCTTCGGCAGCGGCTCGCCCTTCGGGGATGCGACCGGTTCGACGCCTCCGGCCTGTTCGAAGTAGCGCACGGCCTGCTCGGCCTCATCCTCACGTCCCTTGGATTCGAGGAATCGCACGGACTCAGGGATATGAATGCGCGTCACGATGGCGTACAGCAGCGGCAATGCTCCGATGAGCAGCGCCCAGCGCCATCCCCAATCGCCGGTGTTAGGAATGACGAAATAGCCGATGCAGGCGGCGATGATCCAGCCGATTGCCCAGAAGGATTCCAGCAGCACCGTCATACGGCCGCGTTGTTTGGTCGGAGAGAATTCCGAGACCAATGTGGAGGCGACCGGCAGCTCGGCGCCCAGGCCGAGGCCGATGACCAGTCGAGCGATCAGCAGAGCCGCCAGCGACCATGACAACGCCATACCGCCATTGGCCAGACCGAAAATCACCAGCGTCGCGGAGAAGACCGTCTTGCGGCCAACGCGGTCGGCCACGAAGCCGCCAAGCGCGGCGCCGATCGCCATTCCGACGAAACCGATGGACAGCACCCAGCTTTTCTCGGTCGGCGTCAGATTGAAATGCGGGTCGGCCGCGATGGCGGCCACGACGAACGACACCAGACCAACGTCCATCGCGTCGAACGCCCATCCAATACCCGAAGCCACCAACAGCTTCCTGTGCGCCTTGTTGAACGGCAGTCGGTCAAGACGCTCGTTGCGAGTCAGCGAGACCTCTCCCCCAACAGTTTGTTGCGATGCGGACATCAACACCCCTTTATCATTGTTTTCCTATTGTGTCGTGAGCTCGTTCAAGCCCGACGATGGCAGGCGATCACGCCGTCATCAATGCGGATAACGCGTCGTCATCCTGGAAAGCAATTCGAGTGTCGTCCGATTCGGATGCCGTTCCGGCTTCGGTCCACAAATCCGTTCCCGGCTTCCGGCTGTACCGGTAGACCGCCGCCGGCCTGTTACGGCCGATCCGCAGTTTCTCACCGGTGTCTTCCAACAGTCCGGAAGCAAGCATTTTACGGCGGAAATTCGCCAAATCGATACGCTGTCCGGCAATCGCCTCGTACACGTCATGCAGTTGGCTCAACGTGAATCGCTCGCCCACCAATCGAGTGGCGATGTCAGGCGATTCGATTTTGCCGCGAAGCCGGTTTATGGCGTATTCGACGATGGTGCGATGGTCGAACGCAAGTTCCGGAAGATGGTTGACGGGGAACCACTTGACGTTGTCCCCTCCGGCGAAGTCGATTCGTCCATCGGCCTCGCCCACCAGGGCCCAGTACACGATGGACACCATCGGCAGACCGCCATGCGAACGTGCCGGATCGCCGAACGTGTAAAGCTGCTCAAGATATTTCGGATGCAGCGACGTCGTCGATTCCAGTGCGGCATACGCCGACTGTTCCAATGAATGGTCGGCCCTCAGACCGCCTCCCGGCAACGCCCATTGCCCCAAAAAAGGCTGACGGACGCGTTTGACCAGCGGCATCCACAGGGTGGAGCCCATGCCGGACGAAGCGGCACCAGCGCCCACATCTGACTGCGGAACCGGTCCCAAAGCCAGAATCACCACGGATACGCCGACCTGCGGAGGCTGCTTGCGCCGTTCCGAGACATTGCCCATGATCAATTGATGGCCTCTTCCAATACTTCGAATTGCTTACAGGAAAGGAGTCTAACACTTATAGTCAACATGACTATAAGTGTGTCGAGTCGCTCATAAACACCAAGAGCCCCCAACGGGGCTCTTGCAAAGTTCAGGCCACGATGTCGTTGGCGATCAGCTCGCGGGCAACCTCACGGTATTCCTTCGCCGTCTTGTGATTCGGCGCATATATGGTGATTGGCGCAGCAGCAACCGTTGAATCCGGCAACTTGATAGACCGCGAGATCACCGAGTGGAAGACCTTGCCTTGGAACGCCTCATAAATGCGCTGCAACACCTCATCGCAATGCAGAGTATGCGTGAACATGGTGACGAGCACTCCATACACTTCCAGACTCGGATTGATACGGGACTGCACCTTTTCTATGGATTGCATCAGCAAAGCCACGCCACGCAACGCGAAGAACTCGGCAGCCACGGGAATGATCACACCATCCGCCGCGGTCAGCGCATTCACCGTGAGCAAGCCCAACGAAGGCTGGCAGTCAATGATGATCACGTCATATTCATCCTTGACCTGTCGCAACACGCCAGCCAGCACCTGTTCACGTCCCACTTCGGTGACCAGCTGCACTTCGGCGGCAGATAGATCGATATTGGACGGCATGATGTCGAGGTTCTCGAAATCGGTATGCTGAATCACAGTATGTACATCCATGCGCGGATTGAACAGCGCGGTGTACACCGTATCTTCCACGGCATTGGCGTTGATGCCCAGTCCCACCGTGGCGGCACCCTGCGGGTCGAAATCGACGATAAGCACACGACGACCGTACTGGCTCAACGCACCGGCGATATTAATTGAACTGGTTGTCTTACCAACGCCACCTTTCTGGTTGCACATGGCGATGACCCTTGCCGGACCGTGCGTCTGCAGCGGCTCCGGAGCGGGAAACGTCTCATAATCTCGTCCAAGCAAATCCGTAGGCATACCGTTTACCTTACCAACATCCTTGTGTCAACTTTCACTGTAATCCATGCTAGTCCATTGCCGCCGTTCAAAACGGCAGCAACACCATCATCTGGCGCGGGGGTGAGACGTCAGATACGTTTCAATCAGGTTTTCGGGACTGACGTGCGTGTATATCTGCGTGGTGGTGACGCTTGCATGCCCAAGCAGCTCCTGCACGGTACGCACGTCGGCACCGCCTTGGATAAGATGCGTGGCGAAAGAATGACGCAACGTATGAGGATGCAACGGCTTGTCGATGTGCGCACGTTCCCCCGCAACCCTGATGATCTCCCAAACCGACTGTCTCGACAATCTTCGTCCGCGCTTGTTGAGAAACAGGGCGCGACGCTCCTGAGGACCTTTTGACTTCGACTCCAGTATTGGACGCCCCGAACGCACATACCGGCTGATTGCCTCGCATGCGTAGCTGCCGACAGGAACCAGACGTTGTTTTGAACCTTTGCCCATCAGTCTGGCGATTCTGGAAGCCGTATCGACGTCATCAAGATTCGCTCCGCATGCCTCCGATACTCGTGCGCCGGTCGCATACATGAATTCAAGCAACGCCTTGTCTCGAAGCATCACAGGATCATCCGGGACCTCCAACGAAGCGTCGCCATGAGCTCTGTTCTGGGAGACGGGAATCGCTTCCAACAATCTGGCGACCTCATCAATAGCCAGCACATCGGGAAGGGTACTTGCACCCTTGGGAGCTTTCACCTGCGCGGATACATCGTCGGCGACGCTATGTTCGTCCACGGCGAAACGATGGAACGCGTGGATGCTGGCCAACCGGCGGGCCTTGCTTCGGGCGGATTCCCCGGACTCGTCAAGAAAAGCGACGTAGTTTTCCACATCCTGTGTCGTCACGGACGTAATGTCATTAATCCCCCGATTGGCAAGCCACTGCCGATATTTTTTTAGATCGGCGCCATATGCCGACACCGTTGCCTTTGACAATCCTCTCTCAACATCGATGTGTGCAAGAAACTGTCTGATCATCCGCTCGAAATCGTTCATCACCCTCCTTCCGCCGAAGGTTGCCTGTTCGCATCGTATACGTCGTTGCCATGGCTATGAGATAGATGGTTCCTGACGTGCAACACAAGAACCCCCGCCCATTGCTGGAGCGAGGGTTCCCATCAGTCACGCTGAATCAGCGAAGAAGCTCAGGCTTCCTTCGGAGCGTTCACATCAGCCGGAAGAGCAGCCTTGGCCTGCTCGACGATGGCCTTGAAGGTCTCCGGATCGGAGATGGCCAGCTCGGCGAGAGCGCGACGATCCAGTTCGATGCCAGCGAGGTGCAGGCCCTGGATGAAACGGTTGTAAGTGATGCCCTCTGCGCGGACGGCAGCGTTGATGCGCTGAATCCACAGCTTGCGGAAGTCACCCTTGCGAGCCTTGCGGTCGCGGAAGTTGTAGGTAAAGGAGTGAAGCAGCTGCTCCTTGGCCTTACGGTACAGACGGGAGCGCTGGCCGCGGTAGCCGGAAGCCCTCTCGAGAACGACGCGACGCTTCTTGTGGGCGTTTACTGCGCGCTTGACACGTGCCATATTTGATTCCTCAGCTTTCTATTAAGTCTTCTTATTAGCTCTCGCTATGCTCAGCGACCGAGCAGCTTCTTCATGTTCTTGCTCTGGGAAGTAGCCAGAACGCCGTCGGCCTTCAGTGCGCGACGCTTACGAGCGGACTTGTGCTCGAGGTTGTGGCGCATTGCGGAGCCAGCGTGCATCAGCTTGCCGGAACCGGTCACGCGGACGCGCTTGGAAGCGGCGGAATTAGTTTTCATCTTCGGCATTGCTGCCCTCCTTGTTTGTTACTTCGTTTCGGAAGTCTTCGGTTTGTCGGACGTCACTGCGGCCTTGGCTTCGGCCGCTGCCTGAGCCTGGGCTTCCTGCTTGGCCGCCAAGCGTGCGGCCTGACGAGCCTGACGTTCGGCACGGGACTGATCACCACGACGACGCTGCTCGGACTGGGTGTGAACCTTCTTGCCCTTCGGCGCGAGCGTCATGATGATGTTACGGCCCTCCTGCTTCGGAGCAAATTCGACAGTGCCGTATTCCTCCACTTCGCCAGCAAGACGCTGCAGCAGCTCGACGCCACCAATTGGACGGGACTGCTCGCGACCGCGCAGCATGATGGTGACCTTGACCTTGTCTCCGCCATTCAGGAAGCGCACAACATGGCCCTTCTTGACTTCGAAGTCGTGGTCGTCGATCTTCAGACGGAAGCGAATTTCCTTGATTTCCGCAGTGCTCTGGTTACGACGTGCCTCGCGAGCCTTGATCTTCTCGTTGTACTTATACTTGCCGTAATCGATGAGCTTGGCAACCGGAGGCTTCGCGTTGGGCGCCACCTCGACGAGATCGAGGTTCGCTTCCTTTGCCAGGTTCAGTGCGACGGAAGTCGCGATGACTCCCACCTGTTCGCCGTTCGGGCCGATCAGACGCACCTGGGAGACGCGAATCTCGTCGTTAATGCGTGGTTCGTCGCTGATGATGACTCCAATCCTCATGTTCCATTCAACGGAATGTTCCCAGATTGGCAGTTCTTCAACGTCTCAAAAGTCCATGGCATGCCAAACGCACCTATAAAGGCACGCTGAAGAACGTTCTGATATGCTCTCCACTTCACTGTTCACCACAGTGACAAGGCATTATGCCTGAACCCGAGGCCCTGAAAGGCTTCCAGGTGGGGATATCCCGCTTTCTTGATTTCTCAAGCCTTGTAGATAATACCACACACCACGACTACCGCGTGTCGTATTTGCAACCAGCTACAGCGCACCTTACAACAACGCCGGACAGCATACTACACTGACCTTGCATGACAAATAATTTCAATACTTGTGTGATTTTCGCGGCAGGTGAATATTACGGAGAAACACCAATAGTTCCGGCGGGCTCGTTCGTCATCGCCGCGGACGGCGGGCTCGATCACGCCCGCGCCCTTGACGTAATGCCCGACGTGGTGGTAGGTGATTTCGATTCGATCACGGGCAAACGCCCCACACCAGACGAGCGCACCGTCGAACTGCCGCCGGAAAAAGACGATCCGGATCTGTTATCCGCCCTCAAAATCGGATGGTTTCACGGTGCGAGGCTTTTCCATATCTACGGCGCGCTCGGAGGGCGAATCGACCATACGATATCCAACATCCAATTGATGGCATTGCTCGCCAATCATGGCGCCATCGGTTTTCTGCATGGCAATGATTCCATTGTGACGGCGATATGCGATGGGGATCTTGACTTCGCAGCAAACGATGTCAAACCGGGTCGCATGATCTCCGTCTTCTCGCATTCCAACACTTCCGTCGGTGTTTGCGAAAAAGGCTTGAAATACGAAATAAGCAACGCGCTCATGACCAGCACCAAGGTTAACGGGGTCAGCAATGAGTTCCGGCATGGCCTGCCCGCGCATGTCGGGGTTACCCAGGGCACGCTCATCGTGACATTCCCAGCCGAGGCTCCTTTACCACAGGTCTCTTGGCATCATGCGTTCAAGGGCGATCTCGGCCCATTGGATACCCAAATCTCGTCTGCGCTTGTCGAACGCGGTCTGAAATCACATGCAGCGTGAGCGCTCACAAAAAATACGACGTTTTCTGAAACACACGTGCGAATGCGTTGCCTTAAGTACAGGTGACGCACTAAAGTGGGTGACGTTGGTAAACAATGGCTTCTGTGTGCCCCGCACACGTGTGGCCTACCCTAAAGGGAGAATTACATGACAGTTAAGATTGGTATTAACGGCTTTGGTCGTATCGGTCGTCTGGCTTTCCGCCGCATCTTCGAGCTGCAGGCTCGTGGCGGCCAGGCCGGTGACATTGAGGTCGCTGCAATCAACGATCTGACCACTCCGTCCATGCTGGCCTACCTGCTGAAGTACGACAGCACCCACGGCACCTTCCGTCATGACGATGGCACCCCGGTTGAGGTCACCTCCACCGAAGACTCCATCGTGGTTGACGGCAAGGAATACAAGGTTTACGCCGAGAAGGATGCCAACAACATCCCGTGGGTCAAGAACGATGGCGTTGAGTTCGTGCTCGAGTGCACCGGCTTCTACACCTCCGCTGAGAAGTCCCAGGCTCACATCAACGCTGGCGCCAAGAAGGTCCTGATCTCCGCTCCGGCCAAGGACGAGACCACCCCGACCGTCGTCTTCGGTGTGAACCACAACATCCTGAAGGCTTCCGACGTGATCGTGTCCGCCGGTTCCTGCACCACCAACTCCATGGCCGCTATGGTCAAGCTGCTGGACGAGAACTGGGGCATCAAGGCTGGCTTCATGACCACCATCCACGCCTACACCGGCACCCAGATGATTCTCGACGGCCCGCGCTTCCCGAAGGCTCGCAACAACCGCGCCGCCGCGATCAACACCATTCCTCACTCCACCGGCGCTGCCAAGGCCATCGGCAAGGTCGTTCCGTCCGTGAACGGCAAGCTGCAGGGTCACGCCCAGCGTATCCAGGTTCCGGATGGCTCCGTCACCGAGCTGACCACCGTTCTGAACAAGGAAGTCACCGCTGACGAGATTAACGCCGCATTCAAGGCCGCATTCTCCTCCACCGAATTCTACGGCTACAACGAGGATGGCATCGTGTCTTCCGACATCATCGGCGACACCCACGGTGGCGTGTTCGATCCGACCCAGACCGACGTCAACACCGTTGACGGCGTGACCATGGCTCGTACCGTTTCTTGGTACGACAACGAGTACGGCTTCACCTGCAACATGGTGCGCACCCTGCTGTACTTCGCTGAGATCTCCGAGTGAATCAATAGCGGAACAATCCGCACGATTCTAAGTAGAACTTAGTGCAAGGGCTTTCGCTTCACGGCGGAAGCCCTTTTGTTAACCGACGCAAATACGTACCGATACAAATACGTTTTAGAGTAGAGCAACATGGGTAAGAAAAAGCATGAGAAGGGAGCCGGTTCAACACCGGCAACAGTGCAACTGGAACAAGCGGGAATCCCATTCAAAACTTACGAATACGCACATTCAAACGACCATATGGATGACGGCTATGGGGTCGAAGCCGCCACCAAACTGGGCTTTGACGAGCATCAGGTGTTCAAAACGCTTATGGCCGATACCGGCTCCGAACGCGTGGTAGGCGTGGTTCCTGTAAGCGGACACATGGATCTGAAGGCGCTGGCCGCAGCGGTCGGAGCCAAAAAAGCCTCCATGTCCGATCCAAAGGTCGCCATGCGCGAATCCGGGTATGTGGTTGGAGGCATCTCACCGCTTGGTCAACGCACACACCACAAAACCGTACTCGACGAAAGCGCTTTGCAATATAGCGAGATACTGCTGTCGGGAGGCAAACGCGGCTTCTCAATCGGCATCGATCCCAACGATCTGCTCAAAGTGCTTGACGGAGTAGCTGCACCTATCGGCACTCGGTAAAGTACTCGACGCTCGTAAAGTCCAATCAGCGGACCGGTTTCTTACGAAGTTCACTGGGAAGCACGAAATGCATGTTTTCCTTAATGGTTTCAATGGTGGCCACATCATTGAAACCTTGGCTTTGCAGCGATTCAATAACACCTGACACCAATTCGTCAGGTACAGATGCGCCCGACGAGATTCCCACGGATTCAACACCATCGAACCATGCGGGATCAAGCTCGGACGCATCATCCACACGGTGGGCCTTTCCGCAAGCACCATCAAGTACACCGCCAAAACGCGTGTTCAGCCCCTCCTGTGCAACCTCCATCAAGCGTACGGAATTTGACGAATTCGCCGAACCGACGATCACCACGCAATCCGACTGCTCGGCAACGAGTTTGACCGCAGCCTGACGATTCGACGTGGCATAGCAGATGTCGGAATTCGGAGGCATCTCAAGCCATGGAAAACGCTCCTTCAACGCGGCGATAGTGCCTGCCGTCTCATCCACACTCAGCGTGGTCTGCGAAAGCAACACCAACTTCGTATCCGAAGAAAAATCCAGCGAATCGACATCCGACTCATGCTCAATCAGATGCACATGTTCCGGAGATTCGCCGACCACGCCAACGGCCTCATCATGACCCTTATGCCCGATATAGATGATTTCGTAGCCTTCTTTGACGAAACGTAACACCTCACGATGCACCTTGCTCACCAAAGGGCATGTGGCGTCAACAACATGCATGCCCCGAGCCGCAGCCTCAGCCTTCACCGCAGGAGACACGCCGTGCGCAGAGAAGACAATCGGAATTCCTGCGGAAGCCGCGGAATCGGGAATCTCAGCCAATTCCTGCACGAATACTGCACCCTGAGCCGACAGTTCTTCAACAACATGCTTGTTGTGCACAATCTGACGACGCACATACACCGGCGGCAGATCGTCAGTCCGAGATGGATTGGCAGCCTTGAGAATCGTCTGCACAGTCAGAATCGCCCTGTCGACGCCCGCGCAAAAGCCACGGGGATCCGCCAGTACGATGCGCTTGGTCATGATGGCCGCCTTTCGTTGCTTTGTGAAAACCTCATCAATACTAAGACATGGGCGGCACGCCGAAGAAACAGCATCGTCATACGGCATGAAACAGGTAAACTGTGGTGTTAGCCGGTAACGCTACCGTTACTGGAACCTATCCAACGGCACTATGGAGTGACTATGACCTGCATTAACCTGCCTGCCCGTACCGGACAGCAATTCTCCATCTCCCACGGCGACTATGAAGCCGTCATCACCGAACTTGGCGCAACTATGCGCAAACTGACCTATAAGGGCGAAGATCTGACCGTCGCCCTTGGCCCTGATGATCTGGTGACCTGCTGCCACGGCCAGATCCTCATTCCGTTCCCGAACCGTATCGAAGGCGGCGAGTACACGTTCGAAGGCAAGACCTATTCGCTGCCAATCGACGAACATGACCGCAACACCGCCATCCACGGCTACGGTTACCGCTCGTTCTGGAAGCTGATCTCTCTTGCCGAAGACGCAGTGACCCTCGCCTGGCGCTCCCCCAACATGGTCGGTTACCCGTTTGACCTGTATGTCACCGCCACCTACAGCCTCGCCGATGACGGCATGCACTTGACCGTCAGCGCCTACAACAATGGCGACACGAACGCGCCGTGGGCTTTGGCCATTCACCCGTGGCTTGCCAACAGCCTTAACGGCTATGGAGACGAGATCGACGAGCACAACGCCAAGTGCAGCCTGACGCTGCCGGCACGCACACATGTCACCGTGGACGAAAATCTTATTCCGACCGGTACTGAGCCCGTTGACGGTACCAAGTACGACCTGCGCGAAGACACACTGCTCACCGAACAGCCGTTCGATGACGCATGGACCGATCTGGAGCACGCCGAAGACGGTTCCGTCACGGCAGTGTTCACCCGTGCCGATGGTAAGAAGGTCCGCGTCGGTGGCGACGAAACCATCACCTCGTTCCAGGTATGCACAGGCACCAAGTTCCCTGCATTCCAGCATCCCGCCGGCGTTGCCGTGGAGCCACAGACCGCCTATGCCAACGCATTCAACACGGGCAACGAGCTGATTGTGATCAAGCCGGGCGAAACCACCAGCACCTCGTTATTCCTCGGTATGGCCGAGTGAACATGCGAGTGAACGTGATCAAGTAATCCAATCGGTTAAACCGACTGATTCTGGTCATATAAAAACCGAAGGATAAGCCTGAGCGGCCACCTATCGAACACCGGATTTGGCAAACGTCTCGCTCGTGTGCGATAATCCCGAAGGCTTATTAATCGTAAGTAAAGGAGTCCAATCATGGGCATGCGCGGACGTAAGCGCAAGGATCGTCGTAAGAAGGCCGCCAATCACGGCAAGCGCCCAAACGCCTGATCCCTGCCAGCGTGAATAACGCTACAGAACATTGAAAACCCCGCCGAATCACCATTGATTCGCGGGGTTTTCTCATACTTCTTCAGCCTGCCATAGAGCCTGCCACAAGCCCATTGCCGGGGGAACATGCACGGACTTATTCTCCGCAGCAATGGTCAAGCGTAGCTTCAAGACGGTCAATCAGACTCTGCGGGGCATGCTGCGGGCGCAGATACGCACGCATGGCCGCGATCAATGCCCGTTCACGCTCGTCGCAGCAACGTTCGGGGTCGAAACAATCACCGGAGGCGCTAACGCGCACACTGGTATGCGTCACCCGGGTCACAGTGCCGTCCTCGCTGGTGGTGACAGTGGTGGTATGCCGTTCGATCGATTCACTCATGCGCTGTCCTTCCCTGCCGTGGCATAGCCACGTTCCTTCGCATAGTTGGCAAGTTCTCGTTTCAACTGCGTACGTGCACGATTGAGGCGACTCATCACCGTGCCGATCTTCACACCCTGTTCGTCAGCCACCTGCTGGTATGACTTGCCATCAATCGCAGCATCGATGAACACCTGACGGCGTTCCGGCGAAAGCTTGGCGAGCGCCGCCATGATTTCCTCGGGCGCATAGGCATCCAAATATTCCTGTTCCGCGGATTTAAGTTCTTCCGAGGAATGCTCCGAAGCCGAATAAATGTCCCAATCGTCATATTCACCGGTGGAATCGTTAGCCCTCTGCGGTCTGCGTTTGGCTTTGGCATACTGGTTGAAATAGGCATTCCGCTCGATGGTCGTCATCCACGCGGCGAAATTCGTTCCCTCCTGAAAGGAGTCGAACGCCTTGAATCCCCGTTCGAAAGTATCCTGCACCAAATCTTGGGCATCATCGGGATTGTTGGTAAGCTTCATCGCCTGCCGGTACAACGCATCGACCACAGGCATGGCGAGTTTTTCAAAACGCGCCCTTTTACCTACCGTAGTTTCCGTTCGTACTTCAGTCACAGCTTTATTGTAACCACCCAGACTTCCACATGCCATGCACATAGCTGACGGTAGAATGGCTGTTCGGTATCCGAAGAACAGGGAGAACACGAAATATGGCTTTGACTTTGGCATCAGCAGCACGTTTGCTCAGCGAGCATGGATTGTTGCGCGAAATCATCCAAGGAGACGCCTGGACGCTTGACGCGCAAACCATCAACGGATTCGACAAGCCATTCGGTTCAATCACCTACGACACCAGGCAGGTCGTATTTGGCGCACTCCTGTGCTGCAAAGGCCGTTTCAAAGCGGAATATCTCAATGGCATCGATGATCGTGGACTTGCCGCATACGTTGCGGAAAACGACTTCTCCGCGACGACGAAAGCTCCGGGACTCATCGTGAATGACGCACGCAAAGCCATGAGTCTGCTGTCCGCGGCATTTTATGGGTACCCGCAGAACCAACTGAAAGTCATCGGCATTACCGGAACCAAGGGAAAAACCACTACCGCCTATCTCACTCAGGCTATGCTCAACGGCTGTTCCGACGGCAAATGCGCTTTGTTCTCTTCCGTGGATAATTGCCTTGACGGACATACCTATGTCGAGTCCGATTTGACCACCCCGGAGTCCATGGATGCGTTCCGTATGATGCGCGAAGCCGCTGATAACGGCATGAAATACTTGGTTATGGAGGTTTCGTCGCAGGCGTACAAAGTCGATCGCGTTTTCGGACTTACTTTTGACGTCGCCGCATTCCTCAATATCAGCCCGGACCATATCAGCCCCATCGAGCATCCGACATTCGAGGATTACTTCCACTGCAAACGTCAGATCGTAAAGAATTGCCGTTCCTTGGTTCTCGGCACAGCATGCGCACACGCCGATCTTATTCGTCAGGATGCTGCAATCGCCGATATTCCCGTCACCACGTTCGCTCTTGGCGAAGCATTGGCCGCGGATGTGACCGCATGGCCGGAACTTACAGACCATAGCCGTTTCGCCATTGCGGTGGAAGGTGAACAGATCGGCTCGCTCAGCCTGCAATTGGATGGCGACTTCAATTATGCGAACGCCGCCGCGGCCATTGCCATTGCGCATGCCGTTGGATTCGATTTCCACGAAACCACCGCGAAGGAAGCGCTGCGCAATATGGAACCGGTACGTATCGCCGGTCGTATGGAGCATTTCCACGATACGAGGTCGAACACCATCGCCATCGTCGATTATGCGCACAATTACGCTTCCGTAACGGCGTTGCTTGACTATGTCGACCAACGCTACGGCAAAGACGACCCTGAAGTCACGCTGGTCACTGGATCCGCAGGCAATAAAGCGTATGATCGCAGATCGGAAATCGTCAGGGCTGCTCAGAATCGCGTCGACCATCTGATTCTCACCTTCGAAGACACGGATGACGAGCCTGTCGAACACGTCTGCCAAGACATGCTCGACAGTGTCACCAATCCTGATCTGGATGCGAGGATCATTCTCGACCGTACGGAAGCAGTGGAGTCGACCGTAGCAATCGACCGCAAGAATCCCAACCGCCTCCATATCATCCTTATCATCGGCAAAGGCAACGAGCGCTGGTTCAAGGACCACGGCAAGCATATTCCCTTCGAAGGCGACGACCACATTGTGAAACGTATTTTTGGGCTTGCCTGACCTGCAGCAACAGCCAACCATCATCGAGTAATCACCAACCATAAGGAACAATCCAACAATCATGATCACTCTTGAATTCACCGACGCAGCCACCATGGAACAGCAGGCTGTGCAGGCGGGTCTTACCCTGCCCATCGAACAGACCGCAGTGTGGGCCAAATATCAGAACACCATTGACGGACGTACACCATGGGGTGCATATGTGGTGAAGCAGGACGGCGCTCCGATCGCATTCATCGCATTCATCGATTACGAAACACATGGCTACCACTATTTGAGGTCCGTTCATGGTCCGGCTTGGCTTGACAAGCCTTCCGCGCAGCTGGAAGCACAGGTTCGTGACCTGCTTGTTGAGGACGTACGCAAACGCGATAAAAATGTTGTGTTCCTGCGTATCGACTTGTGGGATTTCGAAGGCTCGTTCCCGGTGCTTTCCACTGTTCCTTACAATGAGACCGTGTATGTGGACCTCACCGGTGGCGATGAGGCGGTTCTTGCACGCATGAAGAAACGTGGCCGCCGCGACGTGCGTAAGGCGTTGAGGGAGAGTCCTGCCGCTTGCGCCGATGAGACCGCGCAGGCGATGGCTGATTTCTCCGAATACTACGAGGTTATGGTCGATACCGCCAACCGTGACGGATTCTCCCCCGCTCCGATGAGCGACTATGTCGATATGATCAGCAATCTTGGTCCTGATCATGCGCGCGTATTCGCGGCACGTATCGACGGCAAGGTTGTGGCATGGTCCATCGTCACCATCAACGGCGATCACGCGGTCTATTACTATGCGTGTATGCGTACGGAAATCATGCGCCAGCATGTTCCTGACAAGCTGATTTACGTTATATGCTGCGCGCTTGGCGAGCAAGGTTGCACAGTGCTTGATTTAATGGGCATCGGCAACGATTTCGCGCCTTCATTGAAGAGTTTGAACGGATTCAAGACGAAATTCTCCGAGAGCATCGCACAGATTTCCGCAGGTCGCGATATTCCGGTCAAAAAGACATTCTACCGTTCGCTCACGCTGCTGCAGTCTCTGCGTCGCAAACTGCGCAAGTAATGACCGCACCTCACAACGAATAGTGCAAAATATCGTACAAAGGGGGATGCAGCGCATCAATATCGCTGCATCCCCCTTTGTATTACATCACAGATCGTTGTATCGATGGATCGTCGACAACAACCGACGATCCATCATCGCCATGCATATATGCGATTACCGCACGTCATCGGAAGATGCATCATCCGCATGTTCAGTATTGGCAGCATCTTCGGAACCATCAGTATCTTCATCTTCAGCAAGATCCGGACCGACACTGCCGAAATCGTTGATATCGAAATCAGGATTGGCGTCAGATTCGAAATCGAGATCCGCCTCGTCCTGATCCTTACGCGGTTCCGGCTCAACAGCCGCCTGGAAGACACGTTCCGACTTCGGCTTCTTCAAATCGGGATTGACTTTCTCTTCCAGCATGAGACGTGCATCGCCAGCCGTGGTGAAGCTACCGCAAATCAGCACACCGTGACCATAGCCAACACCAAGCTCATCATCGGCGTCAACCATATTAACAGCCTCCTGAATGGCATCCGGCAGTTCAGGAACACACGTAACCCTTTCCGCACCAAACACGCGTTCAGCAACCGTTTTCAGGTCTTCCGCGGGCATCACACGATCACGCCACGAGTTTTCAGTGACAATCACATGGCTCAGTAATGGTTCGAGCACGCCCAAATACTCTTCGACCTGCTTGTCTCCCATCATGGCGATCACGCCGACGAGCTGCTGGAAATCGTAATTTTCCTCAATCGCGGCACGCAACGATTCTGCCGCATTCACATTATGCCCGCCATCCAGAATGATCGTTGGCGATGTACGAATCTGCTCGATGCGGCCTGGAATCCTCACCGTGCTCAACGCCTCAGCCACAAGATCACCGTCAAGCGCACCGTTGACGGGAATCACCACTTCCGCCGCGCACAGGGCCGCGAGCGCATTATGTGCCTGATGTTCGCCGAATTTGGCGACCGGCACTTCCGCGTACGTGCCATTCGGCGTACGCAGGGTCACAACCTGACCGCCGACTGCCGGAATGCGGGTCACGACTTCCGCTTCGATGCCGTCTCGCACCAGATTGGCATGGTTTTCCGACGCCGCTTCCTCGATAATCGGCATGACGGCCTCTTCATGCGGTTGACGCCCAATAACCGCGGTGCAGCCCGGCTTGATAATGCCGACTTTTTCGGATGCGATCTGTTCCACGGTATTGCCAAGCCATGCCATATGGTCCATGTCGATCGGTCCGATAATGGCCGCATCGGCATCGAGCACGTTGGTGGCGTCCCAGCGGCCGCCCATACCGACTTCAACGATGGCCACATCGACCGGAGCGTCGGCGAACTTCCAGATGGCCATGGCGGTGAGCACTTCGAAGAAGCTCATTTTTGGCTTGTCGAGTTCTTCCATCTTCATGTCGACCATGGCTACAAGGTCTTTGATTTGATCCCAGGTATCAACGAAATCGTCGTCGGAAAGCTGCTGGCCGTCGATGGCGATGCGCTCGTTGACATGTTCAAGATGCGGTGACGTGTATAAACCGGTTCGCATGCCGTAGGCACGGCAGATCGCCTCGGCCATGCGCGCGGTAGATCCTTTGCCGTTGGTTCCGGTGATGTGAATCACACGGAACGACTGCTCGGGATGTCCCATGATGTCGAGGATCATCTTCATGCGTTGCAGGTCAAGATTGGTGGTATTGCGCTCTGATGGGCGGCTCATGATGTCGCGTTCGACGTCGATCATGCTTTCATTGTTGCGATTCGGATGTTCGAATGACATATTCTTTCGGATTCCTCCCCTACCTTGGGATTGCTCACTCAATCTCCCTTATTCTATGTGCTTGCATGAACGTTGCGCGGCGCAAAAAGTTATAGGATGGTTTGCGGTAATTGCGTAAGCATGGACAACCATATTCAGGAGATGTGATGAACGAAGTCATTACCGATAAAGACAAGGAGTATGAAGCCATGGAGCAGTCCAGCGCTCCCGGCCCTGATCAGGCGATGAGCGACCGTGTGAACAATCGTTCGCTGCGCCCGCGTTCCGAGGCGTTCAAGGAGTTCATGACCACCGGTTGGGATGATAATGAGCCGGCTATTGAACCGTTGGAATCTTCCCATTACATTCAGGCTCGTCTTGACACGCTGGGTAAGGCTTTTCCCGGAGAGCGTATTGTGATCCCGGCCGGTCAGCCGAAGGCGCGCAACAACGACTGCGATTATGCGTTCCGTCCGGATACGACGTTTTCGTATTACACCGGTTTGGGTGAAGACTACGAAGCCGGTGCCGTGCTGGTGTTGAATCCGGTTGATCCCGATTCTCCGGAGGCTGCGGCCGGCAAGACGCATGTGCCGGAATTGTTTGTGGCTCCGCGTGCGAACCATTACACGCAGGACTTTTTCATGAATGCCCATTATGGCGAATATTGGGTTGGACCTCGTGCCGGCTTGCAGGAGATGACTGCAATGACCGGTATTGAGACCAATGACATTGCGCAGTTGGCTGACGCACTGAGCAAGGATGTCGGTTCTGAAGCTGGTGCCGTGCGTGTGCGTGTGATTCGCGAGGCTGATCCGCAGATCACCGAAATGGTGGAGGATATTCGCGAGGCGAACGGTTTCGCCGATCCGGATGGCAATACGCATGCCGATGACAAGCTTCATGAGTTTGCCGCCGAGGCTCGCATGTGCAAGGACGAATATGAGATTCGTGAAATGCGCAAGGCCGTTGCCGCAACCAAGCATGGTTTCGACAATATTCTGCGCAAGCTGCCGTCGTCGCTCGACAAGCCTCGTTCGGAACGTATGTTGGAAGGCGCGTTCAATGCCATTTCCCGTGAGGAAGGCAATGAGGTCGGCTACGATACGATCATCGCTTCCGGCGCTCATGCGCCGATTCTGCATTGGATGCGTAACACCGGTACCGTGGAGTCTGGCGATCTGCTGCTAATTGATGCCGGTGTGGAAGTCAATAGCTTGTATACGGCCGATATCACGCGCACGTTCCCGACCAACGGCAAGTTCACTGATTTCCAGAAAAAGCTGTATCAGGCGGTTTTGGACTCTCAGCAGGCTGGTTTTGAAGCTGCCAAGCCGGGTGCCACGTATTCCGACATTCATCATGCGTGCATGCGTGTGATCGCCGAGCGTCTGCATGATTGGGGCATTCTTCCGGTCGATGTCGAGGAGTCGCTTTCTCCGGAAGGACAGCAGCATCGCCGTTGGCTCGCCTGTGGTGTGGCCCATCATCTTGGTTTGGATGTGCATGATTGCGCTCAGGCACGTTATGAGTCGTATCAGGGTGCTGCGATTCGTCCTGGCATGATTTTCACGATTGAGCCGGGTCTGTATTTCCGTGAGGATGATCTGTTGATTCCGCCGGAGTATCGCGGCATCGGCATTCGCGTTGAGGATGATGTACTGATGACTGAGGATGGTCCGGAATGGATTTCCGCCGGCATTCCAAAGCAGATCGATGAGGTCGAAGAGTGGATGGCCAGCATGGCTGCCGAAGGTGCAAAGGCCTGATATGCCAACGCCTGAATTCATTCTCGAGTTACGCAAGAAAGTCGGTCACGATCTCCTGTGGCTGATGGGCGTCTCCGGCTATGTTGAAGACGAGCAAGGTCGTGTGCTGCTTGGCAAACGTTCCGATACCGGCGAGTGGGCCATGGTGTATGGCATTAATGAGCCTGGCGAGGAACCTGCCGACACGGTGGCGCGTGAGGTCAAGGAAGAGACTGGCGTGGATGTTATCGTCACCGATTTGGTGTCGGTGAAGTCTTCCCGCAAGGTGCTTACGTATGCGAACGGCGACAACACCATGTACATGGATCACCTGTTCGTGTGCAAGCCCGATCCGAATGGTAATGCCAAACCGTTCGTAGGTGACGAGGAAAGCCTCAACGTGGGTTGGTTCTCCCCTGATGACCTGCCTCAGCCCCTGGCCGACACCACAGTGGAACGCATGGGCTACGTGCGTGAGTACCTCAAGAACAAGGCGAACGGCGACGCACACGCGCAATTCTCCTTCAACGGTGCGATTCGCTGAATACAGTCACAATTGAATATATAAACTAAGAGCTGGTGTGACGCTCATGAACCGTCACACCAGCTCTTGTGCATGTCAGGAAGCCGCGAAACTCACTTCGGAATCAAATTCCTTTGGCGAGCAACTCGTGCAGCTGGGCGCGATGTTTTCGCTGTTCACGTGGATCAGGCACCGGCAGCGATGCCAACAACTTCTGCGTGTAGGGATTCTGCGGGTTATTCATAACCTGATCGGCATCACCATGTTCCACAATCTCGCCCTTATGCATCACCATAATGCGATCGGCCAGCATATCGACCACGGCAAGATCATGGGTGATGAACAGGCATGCGAAACCTATTTCCGCCTGCAGTTTCTTGAACAGCTCCAACACCTTCGCCTGTACCGACACATCCAATGCAGAAGTCGGCTCGTCGGCGATCAGCAGGCTCGGCTTAAGCGCCAGCGCTCGTGCCAAGGAGGCACGCTGACGCTGACCGCCGGAAAGCTCATGCGGGAACCGGTTCATATATGCACGCGGCAACTGCACCATTTCGAGCAGATCTCCCACATAGTCGCTCGCTTCCGACACAGACGAGTACTTTTTATGCACGATCAGCGGTTCTGCCACATTCTCCGCGATGGTCATCAGCGGATTGAATGAACTACCCGGATCTTGGAACACAAAACCAATATCAGCACGCTTGGGTTTGAATTGACGTTCCTTGACACCGTTCATTTCCACACCCAACACGTTCAGGGAGCCGCCGGACACTTTCTGCAAACCCGCGATGGCACGACCGGTAGTGGATTTGCCGGAACCGGATTCGCCGACCAATCCCAGCACTTCGGAACGGTGAATAGTGAAATCAATACCATTGACCGCCTTGAAATCAGGCTGCGTCAAATGACCAGGATAGGTGATAGTCAGTCCCTTGGCCTCGACGGCAATGGGTTGGTCATGCCAATCCTTGCTGCGTTCAATCACCTTGCCCTGCTCATCACGAACGACCAGTTTCTGCCCGATACGCGGCACGGCCGCGAGCAACCGCTTGGTGTAATCGTCTTTCGGCGAGTAGAAGATCTGTTCGACGCTTCCCTGCTCGACCACATGACCTCGATACATGACCACCACTTCATCGGCGATATCGGCGATCACACCCATATTATGAGTGATAATCAGCACGGAAGCGCCGAATTCGTCGCGGGCAAGACGCAACAAGTCAAGAATTTCTGCCTGCACGGTCACGTCGAGCGCGGTAGTCGGTTCGTCAGCCAGAATCAGACCTGGATTGAGCACCAACGCCATGGCGATGACGATACGCTGTTTTTGGCCGCCCGAGAACTGATGCGGATAGTAGTCAATTCGAGTTTCGGCATCAGGAATGCCTACTTTTTTGAGGATATCCACGGACTTGGCACGAAGCTCCTTCTTGTCTTTCATGCCGTGCGCGCGAAGTCCCTCTTCGATTTGCCATCCGATGGTGTACACCGGATTAAGTACCGAATTAGGTTCCTGGAACACCATGGCCGCTTCTGATCCGCGCATACGGCGCAGATCTTCTCCGGAAAGAGACAGTACGTCAAGCTGCTCATTGCCTTCACGGTTCGACAGATAAATCGCGCCGGAAGTGGTTGCCGTCTCCGGCAACAGCTTGATAATCGAACGTGCGGTCACGGATTTTCCGGAACCTGATTCGCCAACCACACCCACCACGGTTTTGCGTGGGATGGTGAAGCTAATCTTGTCGATGGCTTTGATGGATCCTGCGTCGGTCATGAAGGAAACGCTCAGATCCTTGACTTGCGCAAGATTGGTTTGTTCGTCACTCATTGCGTCACTCTTCTTCCTTGGAGCCCCATTCGGAGGCGGTAAATGACGGGTCGCGATCCGTAACGGTCACTGGCTGATCGCTGGCTCCCATTGGATTCTTGGCGGCCGCGAGCTCGGCTATCACCTCGTTGCGAACGCCCGGCTTCTGGCTGGGATCAACCGAAGTATCTTCGATGGATCCAACCACCTCACCAGCGGATTTGCGTGCACGCAGACGCGGGTCGGCAAGGTCATTGAGGGATTCGCCCACCAAGGTGATACCCAGAACAATCAATACGATGGCGATACCTGGGAACACTGCGGTCCACCAAATGCCCGCGGTTACATCCGACACGGAACGATTCAGATCGTAACCCCATTCAGCGGCTGCGGTAGGTTCGATGCCGAATCCGAGGAAGCCCAATCCCGCAAGAGTCAGAATCGCTTCGGACGAGTTCAACGTCAGAATAACCGGTAACGTTCTGGTGGAGTTCTTAAGAAGGTGCTTGGTCATGATGCGCCATGTCGACGCGCCCACCACGCGAGCGGAATCAACGTAAGCGGATTCCTTGATTCGAATGACCTCGGATCGAATGGTACGGAAATACTGCGGAATATAGACCACGGTGATGGAGATACCCGAAGCGAGAATGCCACTCCACAGACCAGACTGACCGCCGGAAATCATAATGGCCATCAGAATCGCAAGCAGCAGCGAGGGGAAAGAGTAGATGGCGTCGGCGATCATGACAAGCACACGATCCACCCAACCACCGAAATATCCGGAAACCAAACCGAGCAATACACCCGCGAAAATAGAAAGCAGCACAGCGATCACAATCGCAATGACCGCGGTACGAGAGCCCCAAATCACACGGCTGAACACGTCATAACCACCTGCGGTGGTACCCCAAATATGCTCGGATGAGGGTGCTGCCTGGGCCGGGAATGAAACTCCATTGGCATCTTTGAGCTGCGCATAGCCGTACGGTGCAATTACGGGCGCGAACAAGGCCACGAGCAGGAAGAACGCCGTGAGCAACAGGCCGGTAATCAGCATGCCTTTCTGCCAGCCGACCGCTACGCGAAGCTCCTTGATGATCGGAATCTTGGCCCAGAACGGAGCTTTCCTGTTGACTTTGAGATCGTTCAGACGAGTGTCACCCGGGACGGTGACGTTATTTGCTGATGCAGTCATGTCAGTACCTCACTCTCGGATCCACCAACGCGGCGATAACGTCAACGATGAAGTTGACGACGGCCACGATGATGGCGATCAGAATCACAATGCCCTGCACAGCTACGAAGTCACGCGCTTTCAGATATTGGGACAACATGAATCCGAGTCCCTTCCATTCGAAGGTGGTTTCGGTAAGCACAGCGCCGGCGAGCATCAATGCGATCTGCATGCCCATAACGGTGATGATTGGAATAAGCGCCGGCCTCCATGCGTGCTTGCTGAGCAGACGTTTTTCGGCGACGCCACGCGAACGCGCAGCCTCGACATAGCCGGAATTGTAGGTGGAAATCACATTGGTGCGCACCAAACGAATAAACACGCCTGCGGTGAGCAATCCCAACGCCAGCGCAGGAAGCACGGCGTGACGCAACACGTCGGCCAGCACGCTCATATCACCCAGCTGCAGTGCATCGATAATGTAGAAGCCGGTCGGAGAGACAAGCCGGGTGAACTGCATTTCCGAAGACAACGAGCATCGACCGGATGCCGGCAACACGTTCAGCCAGATGGCGAAAATGAGTTTCAGGACCAATCCCAAGAAGAACACGGGGGTGGCGTAGCACAGAATGGCAAAGGTTCGAATGCCTGCATCGGCAGCGTGATCGCGTCTGCACGCAGCTACACGACCTAAGCCGATACCTACGATCAAAGCAACAATGAGCGATAGGAGCGCCAACTCGAAAGTCGCTGATCCGTAATGAACAAGAATGCTGATAACCGGCTGATTATCAGTCAACGTAGTGCCGAGATCCCCATGGAGCAAACCCCCAAGGTAATCGATATATTGCACAATAAGAGGACGGTCGTAGCCGGCCGCATGAACACGCTTTTGCAACTCGTCAGGGGTAAGACGACCACCCAATGCCGCAGAAATAGGATCGCCTGTAGCTCGCATCACAAAAAACACGACGGTGACGAGAATGAAAACGGTTGGAATAATGAGCAAGAATCGAGTCAGGACGAAACGGAAAAATCCGCCTGACAAATGATTCTTTTTGGCTTGTTTCGGCTTCGCCTCCTGAGAGACGGCCGGAGCTGCTGTGTCTGACACGCGATGCTCCTTGATAAGAAGCCTGTACGGCTTTGATTTACAACAATATCGAATCACTGCGCCGTTTCAGGCAGATAATTCGGGAAATGGGGACCTCCGGCCATAGACCGGGGATCCCCAGTGGTTTTCTATGCAGGCTGCGGCAGGTCATGCCGCACATCCGCACACATCACGCCTTGGTGACAGATGCGAAACGGAAACGGAAGGAAGCGTCGAGCACAACACCCTTCACGTTGGCGCCGGTAACTGCAACCTGCGCACCCTGCAGCAGCGGGATGGTGGACAGGTCTTCGGTTTCAAGGGTCTGAATCTTCTTGAGCAGATCCTCACGGGCGCTTTCGTCGGTTTCACCAGCCTGCTCCATAATCAAATCGTTGATTTCGGAGTTGGAGTAAGCGTTGTTCACGAAGTTGCCGTCACGGAAGAACGGAGACAGATAGTTATCCGGGTCGGAGTAATCCGGGAACCAGCCGAGCTGGTAGACCGGGTAGGATCCATCAGAGTCCTCGGTAACAACACGGTCTTTGTTGTACTGGGTCCATTCGGTGGACTGCAGGTCGACCTTGAACAGACCACCCTCCTCGAGCTGAGCCTTGAGAGCCGCATACTCGTCGGCGGAAGAGGATCCATAGTGGTCCGGATTGTACTGCAGCTTGAGCTCAACCGGAGTGGAAACGCCTGCGTCCTCAAGAACCTTCTTGGCCTTGTCGGCGCTCGGCTTGCCGTTGCCGTCACCATACGCGGTCTTGAAGGTGTCTTCGTGACCAACTAAACCGTCCGGAATGTAGGAGTACATCGGGGTGTACGTGTCCTTATAGACCTTGGTCGCCAACTCCTCGCGGTCGATGAGGTTAGCAACGGCCTGACGCACAGCCTTGGCCTTGTCGGCATTCGGTTCATCGGACTTGGTGCCGTACGGCTGGATGTTGAAGTTGAAGACCAGGAAGCGTTCCTCACCGCCTGGACCCTTGACGACCTTGACCTTGGAGTCCTTGGACAGATCATCGATGTCGGTCGGAGTCAGAGAACGGTAGGCCACGTCGACCTGTCCCTGCTGCACGGCCATCTTCAGGTTGGAAGAATCGGCAAAGTACTTGACCTGAACAGTGCTGTTCTTGGCCGGGGTCAGACCCTGATAAGAGTCGTTCTTGGAGTAGCCCGCAACCTCATTGGCCTTGTAGGAGGTCAGAATGTACGGACCGGCGAAAGCCTTCTCCTTGATGATGGTGTCAGCATCAGTGAGCTTGTCGGCGGAGAAGACCTCTTCGTCGACAATCGGACCGGCCGGGCTGGAAAGCACCTGCTTGAGGGTCACATCGTTCTTGACTTTGGAATGGAACACCACAGTGGTGTCATCTGGCGTATCGATGGATTCGATGTTGGCCAGCAACGAACTCGGACCATTCTCATCGTTGATCGTGTTGACACGGTCGAAGGAGAACTTGATATCGGACGAAGTCAGGTCGTGACCATTGGCGAACTTCAGGCCAGACTTGATCTTAACGGTGAACTCAGTGCCGTCGTCACTCCAGGTACCGTCATCCGCAGCGATGTCCGGAGACAGTTCAGAGGTGTTGTAGTCCTGCGCATACAGGAACGGGAACACGTTGATTTGAACGGCATAGGAACCGTTGTCATAGGAGCCGGCAGGGTCAACGCTAGTAACCTTGTCCGTGGTGCCGACGGTAATGACATCCGCATCCCCCGATGCGGAACCGCTATCCTTTACGCCGCCGCATGCCGCGAGCGAGGCCAGTGCGGCAATCGAAACAGCCGCAGCCATAATCTTCTTGTGATTCACTATGGAATCCTTTCTCTTCCTGCTGTCGTAATTGGTACTCCAAAACGACGTGCCACAAGGGTAGGGCACACTTTGTTAGCGGAACATTTCACGGAAGCTCATTTTGCGACATCACCCTTTCTCGATCCAACGAAAACTCAGCAATCACAACGGTTTTGCAGTTAATTTTTTTCCGAAAAGAGTGTGTCAAATAATGAGACAGCGAATCCCATATTGAGAATCGACGGCCCTCGTGACACGCCGAAAGACGGAACTTGCATCAACTAATTAACGGCGTTAATATATCAACTAGTTCAACGAAGGGTCCGTGCACTGGCGCAAGGAGGTGTCATGAGTAGTTACAGCGCTCAGCAATCATCGATTTCAGAAAACAATCGTTCCAGAATTCTGCAATACCTCTACCACAACGGCATCAGCTCACGTGCGCAAATCGCCAAAGCCATCGAACTCACACCCGCGGCCATTACGAAAATTACCGCAAAACTACTGTTCCGAGACGTTATCGAAGAAACCGGAGACATGGAAGGCGATAAGAATCGTCGTTCCATCGGCCTGAATCTCAATTGCGCGAAATACCATGTCGTGGGAGTGAAATTCGCACGAAGTCTGGTGCAGATCGCAGTGTTCGACCTGAAATGCAATCGTATTTCCCTCACCGACCTGCCCACCGTTGACGAGGAGCATATTCCCGAAACGGTAGAACAGATCCGGGCCACCGTACGACAGCTCATTGCGGACGATTCGAGCGTCGTAGCCGTCGGCATGGCCGTTCCTGGTCCGTATCTGGTGGAGGAAGGTCGCACCGCGCTCGTCTCATCCATGCAGGGTTGGCGGCAGGTCAACTTCATCAAGGAGTTCAGCGAAGCGTTCAACGTACCCGTATTCGTTGAACAGGACGCACGCGCAGGCGCCTTGGCGCAGTTCCTGTTCAACCCGGAGCTGTCCGAGGGATCGCTCGCCTACTATCTGCTTGGCGAGGGCATCGGCCTCGGCATCATCGACAATGGTTCGATCTATTACGGCGCGCACGGCACGGCCACCGAAATCGGACACATCTCCGTTGACGTCAACGGCAAGCCTTGCGACTGCGGCAATATCGGGTGCCTGGAACGTTACTGCTCAGCCAACGCAATCCACGAACGGCTCAACGAACAGCCGAGCATTGTGCCCGGATGCGAGGCAATGACGCACGCGCAGGCATGCACCGCGCTGTTCGCCAAAGCTGCGGCAGGAGACAAAGCGGCCATGGATCTGACTTCCGAGGTCGCTCGATATATCGGATATGGCGCGGTCAATATCATCAACGCCTTCAATCCGACGCATATCGTGCTGGGAGACATCATTTCCCAAGCAGGCCAACCCCTGCTCGACGAAGTCAAACAGGTCGTTTGCGAACGCACCATCCCCGAAGTCGGGCACGATACCAAAATCACTCTGTCCAGCCTCCCAACGGACGCCACCGTCAGCGGTGCCGCGGCCGTGGCCATCACCAATTTTCTGGAACATCCTTCGATGTTCTTTGACGTCGCATAGCACGCCACAACCAAAGAAAGGAACACCATGTCCAAGCCAATCGTCATTTCTCTCGGCGAAATCCTGTGGGATATGCTCCCCACCGGCAAGCGTGCCGGCGGCGCACCCGTCAATTTCGCATACCATGCGTCCCAGAACGGCGCGGAAAGCTTCGCCATCAGCGCCGTCGGCAACGACGAGCTGGGTACCGAACTGCTCTCCGACGCTCACAAGGCCGGCATCAACACGCTGGTGCAGACCAACGAATACCCGACCGGCACGGTTGACGTGGCCCTGACCAACGGCATTCCGGAATACACCATCGTCGAAAACGTGGCATGGGATCACATCAAGCTCACCGACGAGCTCGTCGAAGCCGTGTCCAAGGCCGACGCCGTCTGCTTCGGCACCTTGGGTCTGCGCTCCCCCGAATCCCACGACACCATCGTCGAACTGCTCAAGCACACCAAGGAAGGCGCTCTGAAGTTCTTCGACATCAACCTGCGTGCGAACTTCTACTCCAACGAACTCATCGAAGAACTGCTCGGCTATGCGAACATCTTCAAGATCAACGACGAAGAGCTGATCATGATGCGCGACATGTTCTCCATTCCTAAGTGCAATGACGAAGAGGCATGTAAGTGGTTCATCGACCGCTTCAACCTCGAGTACATCATTCTGACCGGCGGTGCCACGTTCAGCACCATCACTGCCAAGAATGGCGAAGTCTCCACCCTGCTGACCCCGCATGTCGAGGTTGCAGATACCGTCGGTGCCGGCGATTCCTTCTCCGGATCCTTCACCGGCAAGCTGCTGACCGGCGCTCCGCTCAAGGAAGCCCATCGTGCCGCCGTGAACACCGCGGCCTACGTGTGCACCAAGGAAGGCGGCTGGCCGACCTACCCGGCGGAAGGCGTTCCGGATTATCTCGCCGAAGCCGGTAGATAATCCTGCTTTTCCCTTTCATCATCACCAACGAGGCCATGTCTATTATCATGGCCTCGTTTTTCATCCTCATATTCAATCCGCAATTTGCGCAATCCCGAACTCCTATGCCCGCCCATGGTTTAGCTGGGCCAATATGATGTTATGCGAATTGGTCATGGATTATTTCGACATTCGGGTCAGGCAGTAAGCCCATGTTCCAACTTCGCTCACAGCACAAGAAAAGCAGTATATGATTTGCGATTATTGACATTCCGTGATATCTTAAAAAATCCGGCCTTGCACCGGATGCTTGATAATTCAAGATTGGGGATGATCGGTTTCGACGGTGACCTGTTCGTCGCAGGGAAGCGTGCCGAGAACGTAGGGTCCGCTCGTGGATGCCCCCTACAAAAGAATAAGTGCTAAATCTAACCGCACTGAGTTCGCTCTCGCTGCCTGAGCTTCGCGCCAGGATTAACCAGTGAGCAGCCGCTCCGTTCACTCCTTCTCGTCTTTGGGAGGATGTTGAGCGTCGTTAAGAAGACTTGCTTTGTCGACTGAGCCACAGGGCCGGCAAGGGACTTTTACTGTAGATATGCTCGCCATCAGTTGTCTGCGACATCGATGGGGGCAGAAAAACCGCCGCACGGCCAGCAGACTACGCACGTAGAAGACTGAGGGTTCGGTTATCGGACCGGGGTTCGATTCCCCGCATCTCCACGGATTGAAAGCCGCCAGAAATGGCGGCTTTTTCTTTATTACCAACGGTTTTCAAAAGATTCCTGAGTTTACCGCACATCACCCCCGATGTACCGGATATTCTAAAAATGTGGGCAAAATGTTGCCAGAAATCCCCTTCTCGTCTTGCTCGGTCTCACACACCCCGCCCCATCACAAATCACATATAATCGCAGCATCAAATTCCTCGTGTCGGCTTGCATTAACCGCTTAAGGGGTTAACATAGTTAATAAATCAACCTAGTTATCGCGTCACAGCAGACGACGTCAAGGAGGGACTTGATCGATGACCCACACTTACTCTCCTGAAGCCTACGTATTCGGTTCCGAAGAAAACCATGACCTGCTCGAGGCGGAAACCAACGAGCTCCTGCACTTCGGCCACAACTTCCCCGCCCCGCAGGGTGGCTCCTATTGGCTCGATGATACCGGCAATCCTGATCTGACCCAAAGCATCCACACGTGGATCACCTGCCGTATGGCACACGTGTATTCCTTGGGTTTCCTGCATGGCGAGCCAGGTGCAGCCGAACTGGTCGACAAGGCCATTGCCGGTCTACGCGGTCCGCTGCATGACGATGAGAACGGCGGATGGTATCCATCCATTTCCGCAGACGGCTCCACACATGAAGCAGGCAAGGTCTGTTACGCTCACGCTTTCGTGATTCTTGCTGCCACTTCCGCCAAGCTTATCGTCCGTCCGGGCGCTGACGAGCTGCTCGAAGAAGCTCTGGCAACCTACGACAAGCATTTCTGGGATGATGAGATCGGCTTGGCCGTCGATACGTGGAACACGGAATTCACCAAGCTTGACTCCTACCGTGGCATCAACGCCAACATGCACACCACCGAAGCGTTCCTCGCCGTCGCCGATGTGACCGGCAACGAGGAATACCGCGAGCGTGCAGGCCGTATCATCGACCATGTGGTCAGCTGGGCGTCCAACAACAGCTGGCGCATTCCAGAACATTTCACTGCCGACTGGCAACCGGACCTCGAATGCAACCACGACAAGCCGGACGATCAGTTCAAGCCGTACGGAGCAACCCCAGGCCATGGCATTGAATGGGCTCGTCTCATCACCCAGTATGCGCTGAGCTCCAAGCAGCGTTCCGAAGAAGGCAAGCAGCAGCTTATCGAAGTAGCCGAGAACCTGTTCACCCAAGCACTTTCCGACGCATGGAACGCCGAAGGCACCATTGGCTTGGCCTATACCACCGATTGGAACGGCAAGCCCGTCGTCACCGACCGTATGCATTGGACCCTCGCCGAATCCGTGAACACCTCCGCTACGCTGGCCACCGTCACCGGCAAGCAGGTGTACAAGGACTGGTATGCAATCTTCTGGAAGTACATCGACGAATACCTAATCGACCACGAGAATGGTTCCTGGTTCCACCAGCTGAACAAGGACAACGAGGTCATCGGCACCGTCTGGCCGGGTAAGTCCGACCTGTACCACGCCACGCAGTGCACACTGATTCCACGTCTCGATCCGGCGGTTTCCGTCGCTCCGGCGATGAAGGCCAATCCAAACGCCTGACGGCACGCAATAATAAAACTTCTCCTTTTTCTCCTCCTATTCGCGAAGAACCCCGGTCACTGCACGAGGCAGCCGGGGTTCTTCGTATATCAAACCAGATTACTCAGCGTATGCAATTCCTATTTTCAGCCACGTCTTCACCACTATTTGATGATCGGCCGTAGAGGCGCGGACACGTCAACGTTGTGTTTGTCTCCGATCACATTTGGATCGTTGATGATCTTGTCGACAACAGCTTTCTTCAACTTAAGATCGGAAGAGTCACCCCATACGATCACGCGGTCACCCCCATTGATTTCCGTGGTGATGGAATCCTGAGTTTCAGCCGTCACCTTGGTAATGGAGTTACGCATCGATTCAGGCAACGAGCTCAGAATCTTCAGTGCCTCCTTAATAGAGCGGTTACTCAGACTCGTATCGACATCCTTCACTTCGATGACGGGAATTCCATCCACGGAGGCACCGCTGACGGAATTCAATATACGCGCCTTGCTATCGACCGCGGTCATGCTGTCTTCACCTGTTTTAAGCATCGCAGCCGGCTTTTGCGCTTTGATGGTCACTTCAAGGGAGTTCGGAAGTTGCTTCTTGGATTGCGCGGAAGTGACTCCCGGTATCTCCTTGATTTTCTTCTCCACATCGTTATTTGATACCAGCAGAATCGATTTACCGGCCTGCTGACCGGCAATATCCAATACCTGCGACTCGCTCACCCATTCGTTGGCCCCGACAACGGAAATATTGCCAGGTTCAAGACGAAACACCGACGAGAAGAAAAACAACCATGCCAACGCCACCACGACGGCCGCCACCGCGGCCGACACGAAGGCCCGCATCGCCACAACACGCGTATTCGCCTTACGTCGTTCTTTCAACCGCGCGCTGAAATCAACCACTTTCGGACGGGTGGCCACCCCCAAAGTGCCAGTGGTTTCCTCCAACGTCTTCGCGACGAAATCCTCACCTGCAAGATTGCGCGCATCCACGAAGTCACCCGACCGGGAACGACTCGTCTTGCTCTTGCCTCCATGCTCCATTTCAGCTTCCGCCTGCGCATGGTTCACGGAGGAAGACGAGCGTCCCGTTCCTCCGGCAATGGAACGACCCTTCGGCTGAGACTGAGCCGAAGAGTCGGAATGTTTCCGGCTTTGAATGCTCCTGCCGCGCAACGCATGCTTTTCAGACGTCGTTTCAGAACCATCCGACCCCGTACCGGAGCTGACGACCCTTCGCGCCATCAGCCCTCACAATCCCAGCGATGAGCCTGCAGCGCGTGCAATATCACCTCGTCCATCTGCGTGATATCACCCGCGCCAACGGTGAAGATGACATCACCATGATGGGCGCGCATCACCATCATCTGCGCCGCGGTATGCATGTCTTCCACACCACGGATCCAATCCTCGGCAGGCGTATGGTCGAGCTTAAGAGCCTCATCCACAATGGTGGCCGGGCCGACCGTCGGATAATCCTCCTGCTTTTCACGTGCGGGGAAAATGCCAGTGACGATCACATCATCCGCCTTGGCCAGCGCCTCCGCGAATGCTTCCGCGAAGAACTTGGTGCGGGAGAACAAGTGCGGCTGGAAAATCACACGAATCGCCGATTGCGGATATTTACGGCGGGCAGCATCCAACAAAGCCGAAATCTCAGTGGGATGATGCGCGTAATCGTCAACGACGGTCACCTGGCTGACGGTGCCGCGCACTTGGAAGCGACGGGCTGCGCCAAGGAACGACGTGGCCGCTTCAGCGGCCTTCTCAATGTCGACTCCCAGCAATGCTGCCGCGATAATCGCCGCAGAAGCATTGCGCGCATTGTGAATGCCTGGAACGGCGAGCGTCACGGGAACCATACGTTCCTGTTCGCCCAGCAGTCCCGCAGGCACATGCAAGGTGAAATGTTCGGCGCCGCTTTGCGCGCTTTCACTTTCCGATTCGATATGTACGAATGCCGCACCGTTCAGATCACCCAACGAAGCCGCATCCTGCGTCGCATACACGACCGTATGTGCTGCCGCAGACGCGTCAAGAGCGCGCAACACAGCCAGATTCCCTTCGTCGTCACCGCACATCACCACCGATTTGATGGCGTGCTGAACATGGTTCACGAAAGCCGCCCGATAGTTTTCCTGCGTTCCATAATGGTCAAGATGGTCAGCTTCGGAATTGGTGACAATCGCGATTTCCGGATGATATTTGGCAAAGCTTCCATCGGATTCGTCGGCTTCCGCCACAAGCACATCGCCTTGGCCTGCATGGCCTCCGTCAAGTATCACGCCATCCTTGCCTTGGATGGATCCGCCAATGGCATAACTTGGATCAGCCAGATTTCCCTCACCGGCATGGGTGAGAATATGGGCGAGCATGGAACTGGTCGTGGTTTTGCCATGGGCTCCCGCAACCGTTACCGCACGTTTCGTATTCATCAGCAACGAAAGAATGTCGCTGCGGTGCACGATGCGTTCGCCCGCCGCATGCGCTGCGACGATTTCCGGATTGTCAGGCTTGATGGCACTGGAAAAAACAATAGTTTGTTTGCCTTCGACGTTTTCCTCGCGCTGCCCGAATTCGACGGCAATGCCAAGCCCCTGCAAACGATCGGTTTTGGCGCTGGGCTCGCGATCCGAGCCATCCACCTCCACACCCTGCTCGTGCAGCATCTCGGCAAGTACACTCATGCCCGCTCCTCCGATGCCGATGAAATGGGTGGCCCCCAAATCGTTCACGCCTTCCTGCTGGCTGAATGACACATGGGTTGGATCAAGAATAATGGTACCGGCCTCACGCTGGTTGTCAGTCACGACTGCTCCTCTTGCATATTATGTTTAGCTTGTTCCATTATGGTCTCACCCATGGTCTCGTACTTGGTCGATCATGGGTGAGATTCGGAACGCGACTTCAAATGCGACGGACACACCTGCCGCCGCTACGGCTTACCTTTCGTCAATCATGGAAAGTACACGCTTGGCCATGACTTCGGCGGCATCTCGAATACCATATTTCCAAGCGTTATCGCCATACCTGGCAAGCGCATCCGAATCGGCTAGCAGATTCGGCACATGACGTTTGACCCATTCGGCAGTGAAGTCAGCGTCCGCCACCATCAGGCCACCTTCCGCATCGACGACCGGCTGAGCGTTGAAACGCTGCTCGCCGTTGCCGATCGGTAATGGAACATAAATCGCAGGAAGTCCCAAAGCAGTCAATTCCGAAACGGTGCCCGCTCCGGAACGGCAGATAATCAGATCGGCACAAGCGAACGCAAGGTCGATACGTTCCAAGTAAGGCGCGACTCGATAATCACCGTCGTTGGCATGCTCTGGTCCAAGCTCACCAAGCACCTGCTCTCCGGCACTCACCGACACCAACGAACGCACCTCATCGTCTTTGCCTTTTCCCGTCAGGTGAATCACCTGCGCATGTTCCAGCAATTCCTTGGCGGAAGCCGCCACCGCACGATTCACGTTCACAGCACCCAACGATCCTCCGGTCACCACCACCAGAGGACGGTTCGGATCGACTCCCAGCTGCGCTGCAGCCGTTTGCCTTGTGGCTGCACGGTCATGTTCCATACCTTCGGCTATTGCCGCAATTTCAGCACGCAACGGCAATCCCACACGTTCGGCTTCAACACCCTTGCGTGGTTTCAAACCGGTTTGCGCGTACGCGGTGCCGATCATGGACGCCCAGCGTGCACCCAGCTTGTTGGCCATGCCGGCACGGGCGTTCTGCTCATGCATCGCAATCGGAATGCCCATCTTGTGCGCAGCCGCATACACGGGAGCCGACGTGTATCCACCGAATCCGACGACCACCTGCGCCTCGTGGCGGGTGAGAATATCACGTACCTTGGCCGTTTCAGCCTTCCACTGCGCAGGAAACTTCAATGCCGCCATATTGGGTCTACGGGGGAAGGGCACCTTTTCAATGGTTTCCAGCTCGAAGCCCGCTTGCGGAACCAACTCGTGTTCCAGACCGACTGCAGTGCCCACCACCGCAATATCGGCATCCGGCTCAAGCTCGCGAATCACATGTGCCACGGCGAGCAGAGGATTGACATGACCTGCCGTGCCACCGCCGGCTAGAACGATATGCTTCTGATTGCTCATAATGTACGAGCTTAGCCCCACGGTATCCCGGCACACCATGCGCCATACCGATGCTTACAAGGATACTCACATTTCATCTACGTTTGATTGCCGCCGCATGCGACAGCACCCCGCAGGCAACAGTGGCTTTTCAGACTCTCTGAATCTCCGCTTGGATCTGCGGCTGCTGTTTCATCATGCTGATGGTCACGCCCGCAGCGCCCAAACACAGAATCAACGACGAACCACCGGCCGACACGAAAGGCAAAGGCACACCCATAACAGGGAACAGCCCCACCACGACACCAATGTTCACAAACGCCTGACCGACGATCCACACGGTAATATTGGCCAGCACCAAAGTGATATATCTGTCATGCGCTTGGATAGCCACCACCAGCATGCACCATCCAAGCACAAGGAACAGCAGAATCACCAACGAAGCGCCGACGAAACCCGTTTCCTCACCAATGATGGCGAAAATGAAATCGTTGTGCGCTTCCGGAAGATATCCCCATTTTTCTCCGGAATTGCCGATCCCAACGCCCAGCAAGCCTCCGGAAGCCATGGCGTATTTGCCATGCACCACCTGATAGCAGACACCCTCCATATCAGCTGCGGAACAAGTCTGATATGTAGCCATGACGCGGTTAAGTCGGTTCGGACTGCTGATAACAAGACCGCCGACCAAAGCCAGACCGCCACATGCCACAATAGCCAGCCATTTGCCAGGAAAATTTCCCAGCAACAACGCGGTTCCCGCAATCGCAAAGAGAATCATGGCCGTACCAAGATCCTTGCCGCCCATAACCAACAGCAATGCAAGACCAAGCCACGTAATCAACCTGCGATATGCATTGACCGGCCCCACCTTACTTACCCGCTTCTGCGCGCTAATCAGCTCCCGAGGCAGCCATACGCATAGCGCAAGCTTGACGACCTCAGCCGGCTGGAAGGTAAACCCAAAAAGACCAATCCAACCTTTATTACCCTGAGCATCAACACCTAACGGCGTAAATGTCAACGATTGCAAGAACAAGGCGACGAGCAGAAAAGCGAAACTGACCCTTCTGATAAGCTCCGCCGGAACCATCATGCAGGCCACGCCCACAATAAGTCCGAGAACGCAGAATGCGCCCTGCTTAATCGCTTGTGACCATGGAGATTGGTCATTGGCAATCATATACACCGAAGAGCTGGAAAACACCATGATCACACCGAAAATGGTGAGGATAACCACAGAGACCCTAAACCCGTGAAAACACCAAATCGGATTAAGCATGCTTCGCAGACCGACATAACCACGAAAATCGTCGACCCGTTCTTCAGCAGCAGCCTGCCTCTTCTGACGGGTACCGTCACTCTGCTTGGTTTTAGGCTTCTCCATGCTCATTCACCCAACGCTGAGCCTGCTGCGCGAACTGGTTTCCACGATCGGCATACGACTTGAACTGATCCATGGACGCACAGGCAGGCGCCATCAGCACCACATCGCCGGATTGGGCATATTCACCCGCAGCATCGACGGCCCGTTCCATAATGACGTCATTATTCGCCGGATCGATGATGGTCAACGGAATGTCGGGAGCACTTGCTGCGAACGCGTCCAAGATGGGCTGCTGATCTTTGCCGATGACGACCGCGGCTTTGATGGTGTGCGACTGTTCTGCCACCAACTGTTCGAAACGGCTGCCCTTGGCCAATCCGCCAGCGATCCACACCACGGATTTGTCTGCAAAACTATTGAGCGATGCCTTGGCTGCATGTGCATTGGTCGCCTTGGAATCATCCACGAAACGAATGCTGCCCCCATCTGGCGTGGTGGCGGTGGCGACAGTCTGAATGCGATGCCCGCCTGGCGTGAATTGTTCCAGAGATGCGATGGCTTTCTCTTTGTCTGCGCCAAGCCCCAGCACCAGCGCCAATGCGGTCAACGCATCAGCAAGCAAATGCGGGTACACCGTGCCATCAGGCTCAGTCAGATGCGTAAACTCAGACACCTTGGCGACCTGCTCTGGCATTCCAAGCTCGCCACCTGCGATGCCAGACATATCGACGATCCAACCGTCCTTCACGCCGATCTGACCATCTTGCGGCTCAGACAGAGTGAATCCGACCTTGCGGCAGCCTTCCGCCGTCTCGGCTGCGAACGCCAGCCTGGTCACACGCTCGTCATCGGCGTTATATACCAAAGCCTTCTTGACGCGGTGGAAGACCTTCGCCTTATCTGCCGCATAATTTTCAATGCCGCCATGCCAGTCAAGATGATCATCCGCGATATTGGTAATCGCAGCGCAATCCAAAGCCAGCGAATCGGTGAAATGCAACTGGAAGGAACTCAACTCAACGCATAGCACATCATTTGCCGGATCGACCACGGCATGGGATACCGCCTTGCCGATGTTGCCGACAGCCGGTGCCGTCAGGTCACAAGCCGTCAGCATTTCCGAAGTCATTTCCGTAGTGGAGGTTTTGCCGTTGGTGCCGGTGATGCCGATCCATTGTGCTGGTTCGCCGGTGGAATCGCAATTCACTCGCAGCTGCCAAGCAAGCTCAACCTCGCTCATCACAGGAATGCCACGACGCTGCGCCTCAAGAATAAACGGAGTCCTCGGATTGAACACCGGCGAAGTCATAACCAAATCAACATGATCCCAGTCGATGCGATCAAAGGAGTGCAAATCAGCATCGGGCTTCTTTTCATCCACGCCAAGCACTTTTTCGGCGCGGGACCCCAACACTTCCATCATGCTTTGGCCAGAAACTCCAAGACCCGCCACAATCACGGTCTTACCGCTCATATCCATATCCATCATCCTTCGATTGTCGGCACCTCATATGCCTTGATATTCCTTACAGATCACAGTCATGTTGCAGCCGTTCACATATCAGCGGAACGCAACAGCCGTCACAGACCGGAACGGGAGACCCAATCGCCGTAGAAAATCACCAACGCAATTAACACGAACAGCAATTCAATCATCCAGAAGCGAATTACAACCTTGACTTCCGGCCACCCCTTCAATTCGAAGTGATGATGGATCGGAGCCATCTTGAACACACGCTTGCGAGTCATCTTGAAATAGCCGACCTGAATAACGTCGCTCATGGTTTCAATCACAAACAGGCCGCCAAGGATAATCGCCAAGAATTCCGTATGTGTGGCGATTGACATGGCCGCAAACAAGCCGCCAAGCGCCAGAGAACCGGTATCTCCCATGAAAATGGATGCTGGATTGGAGTTGTACCACAGGAATCCGAAGCACGCCATCGCCGTACAGGCCGCGATGATGGTCAAGTCAAGGGGATCGGACACCGCGTAGGCGAAGCCTTCATGCCCCGAGCCCTTGAGATGGTAGAACTCCCAAAAAGCAATCACCGCATATCCCATGAATGCGATCATCGAAGAACCAGCGGCCAATCCGTCAAGGCCATCGGTCAGGTTGATGGCATTGGTCCATGCGGTCATCAGGAAGTTCACCCAAATCACGAACAGCACGATGGCCACGGCTTTGCCTGCGAACTCGAAACTGAAAAACGGCTTTTCAATGAAGCTCATGCCGGCCTGCGCACTGGGGAAACCGGATTTCGTCGGCAGAATCAACGCCAGTACCGCATAGATGGTGGCAAGAATGAACTGGCCGATGAATTTACCTTTGACTGTCAGACCTTCACTCTGCTTTTTGCGAACCTTCGCGAAATCATCGATGAATCCCAGCATACCCATCGATAGCATAGCGAACAGCACCAGCAGTGCCGACCATGACGGTACCTCTCCCCTGGTGATGAAGCGATACAATGCCGACGAGCCCCAGCCCAACACAACCGCCAGATTGATGACCAAGCCACCCAACGTAGGCGTGCCACGCTTGACCAGATGGGACTTCGGACCATCTTGGCGTATGTACTGCCCGTAATTAAGCTTGTGCACCAGACGAATCAGCAGCGGGGTTCCCACAATCGTCACGCCCAGCGACACCACAATTCCGATGATGAGCGAAATCACCTGATGTTCTCCGTTTCAGTCAGACATTCTTCAGATAACGTCGATTATTCGATTATTCAAATCTTGCTAAGTGCTTTTGTTCTATTGTGCGGCCAGGTCCTGCCAACGTTCGGCCAGAGCGCTCAAGCCGGAAGCGTGGGAACCTTTAAGCAGCACCACGGCACCTGGATGTTCAACGGCGAGTCGCGTCACAAGACGATCGGCCTCATCGATATCGTGGACCCAATCGACGTGAGAAGCGTCTCCCGCCAATGATGCGCCGTCAGCCATGGCACCTGCCAGAGCGTCCAGAGAGGCATCGGATGCACTGCCAACCGTCAGCAGCGCATCAACCCCGCCTTCCAACGCATACCGGCCGATACCAACATGCAAATCCTTTTCATCCGGACCAAGCTCAAGCATGGCACCCAACACCGCAATACGGAATGGCTGGCTTTCGGAACCAGCCTTCCAACGCAGCAATCCGTCAAGACCAGCTTTCATGGAATCAGGATTGGCGTTGAATGAATCATCAATCAGCGTGAATGACGTTTCCTGCTTGTTCACGGTGGAAACAGCCATACGATGGGGGCTGATGGCCGTCACATCCGACAATACTGATGCGACCTCGCCAATCGACATGCCCAAACGCATCGCCACCGAAGCGGCGGCAAGCGCATTCATAACATTATGCTGACCGCAGATGCCCAAGGTGACTTCGGCATGCTCGCCATCACCGTTTTCCAGAGTGAAGGACGGATGGTCCAACTCGTCGCAACGCACATGCTGAGCGGTGATCGCAGGATTGCCACCATCACCATTCGGAAGTCCGAACCACATCACGTCGCCCGGAGCGAAGGCGCTCATCGCAGCCACGTGCTCGTCGTTCGCATTCAGCACGGAAAGACCCCCGGGAACGAGGCCATGAATGATTTCCGACTTGGCCTGCGCGATGCGTTCCACAGAGCCGAATTCGCCCAAATGCGCGACGCCGACTTTCAGCACAACCGCGATGTCCGGCGGCACCAGCGACGTCAGATTAGCGATTTCCCCAACATGGTTGGCACCCATTTCCGCTACCAGAAAACGAGTTTCGGCATTTACTTTGAGCGAGGTCAAAGGCAGGCCGATTTCGTTATTAAACGATCCGACCGGTGCGACCGTCGGTCCCATATGAGACAGCAACGCCTTCATAAGATCCTTGGTGGTGGTCTTGCCGACAGAACCGGTGATGCCGACCACCGTAAACGGAGTCCCCAGCGCGCGACGGCGCTCGATATTGTGCTTGGCCAACGCCCCCAAGGCCAGCACCGTATTCTCCACCACAATCTGAGGCACACCGGCGTCGGCGATCGCATGGTCGACTATTGCGACAACGGCACCTTGAGCGCCCACGTGCGGCACGTAATCGTGACCGTCCACACGCTCTCCGGCAATCGCTACGAAAACCGAACCTTCAATGATTTGCCGTGAATCGGTGAATGCGCTGGTGGCCACCGGCACATTCACCGCCGCAGTTCCGGCAATCAGCCGTCCCTGAACCGCCTGGGCGATCTCCTCCAAGCTCATTGGCATCATGGTCAGGCTGCTCACTGTGTTTTCTCCTCTGTGTTGCTGTTCCGTTTACTGTTCACGTTGTTTGCGATTATCGTGTGTGCTTTACGTATCCGTTCCGATTGAAACTAGTTCAGATCTCGGGATACGCGCAACGCACTTTTGATATTGGCCTTGCGTACACCCGCCGCAAGCACCATCGATATGGACAGCGACAATGCGCTGCTGTTCGTCTGCCCGTACGCCGCTGCCGCTTGCGATGCGAGTACATCGGATTCCTGCGTACGGACGGCGATATGGGTCCGCTTTCCGACAGCGCATCCAAATCGCGCAACCGATTTGACGATCTCGGCTTCGCCTAGACCATTGTCATCGCAACCAAGCACATCGACACTTACCGACTGCAATGCGTCGTCTTTCAACGTCTCCTCGCTCAAAGCGAGAATCACAGCAGCAGCACCGTCTTCAGCGCACACAGCCATCGTACGCTGCACGTCAAGAATCGATAATGGATAGTCCAGATCGAGATATCGTTCCAACGATTGCGAATTGCCCGAGCTGATCACACCAACCGGATTACCGAGCATATGCAGGAAATCAGCAAGATCCCTCACTCCCTGGTCCACCGCCTGCGCATCGTTTCCCGCCACGGCGAACACCGCCAACGAATCGGACGGGCTACCCGCCATTTCGCTGGCAAGCCTACCCAACTGCTGTGCGGTCGGCTCGGCATAGATCACAGGAATCTGTATACCTTCCGTCTTACCACGCAACGCATGAGGCACCACCGCACCATATGCGCCAAGCGTCTGAGCCTGACGCAACTGTTGCTCATCCACCGGTGCGGATGGCATGAACAACGATCCCGGCCGCACCGAATCGATATCGTCCGCAATGGACGTGATCGTCACTTCAGTGGCAAACGTAGGATCCAAGTCAAAGCCATATCTGCTGGCAAGCAGACCCAATGTCATTCGTCTGTTCATGGACTCACTGACCGCGCTCATCTTTCCGCCCCTCCGTTCTTCATGCTTGCATACTCACCACGTTACTGGAATAGCATCAGTTCGCGGACTTGACGCCGGCACTTCATACTTCTGCATAAGGAATTCACCAATCTCCGCGGTAACCGGACCTGCCGTCAGACCACCAAAAACGCCTTGCGGATCCTTCAGCACCACCGTGACGACAAAGCGAGGATTGTCTGCGGGAATAATCGCCGAATAATCGCTGATAATCGACGACAGTCTGCCATCGGCACCAGCGACTTCCGCCGTACCGGACTTTGCTGCGACACGATAACCATCCACCTTGATGAACTGGGAGTAATGGTCGGACACGGATTCCATGGCGTTCATCACCTGAGAGGCCACCTGCTCGTCAATCACGCGCGTTGCCTCGCCCTCGGGCTTTTGCTCTTCGGAATGTCCTTCGGCATCGCTGATCGCCTTGATGATGCGCTGCGGCTTCTTAACGCCCTTATTGGCGATCACGGCAACCGCATTCGTCAGCTGGAGTGCATTGGTCGTGTAAGCCTGACCGAACAACACGGTGTTCTGGGTTCGCAGATCCCATTGATCGGCCGAATATAGCAAACCATCCGATTCGCCAGGAAGCCCGAGCCCATTATCCTGGCCGATGCCGAATTTGCTGATGAAATCGTATCGCTGCTCGTTAGACATCTTCTCCTCTGCGATGATCATGCCGACGTTCGACGATTGCTCGAGAATGCCCGCAAGGGTCCAGTGTTCGTCACCGTGGGTGGTCGCGTCGCTGTAGGTCTGCCCGTTCATCGTGATATGGTCCGGTACAGTGAATTTGTCTGACGCCTGATGCAATCCAAGCTGGATCATTCCCGACATTGTGAAGACCTTGCCAATGGAACCTGGCTCAAACGTTTCGCTGACGGCCCTGGAAACCGTCATCTTCGCCTGATCGCTGCCGGCTTCGATCTCGTCACTGTCTGCGAGCGCGAGAATATCCCCTGTTTGAGTGTCCTGCACCACGGCGATTCCCCATGGCGAACTGTATTTTTCGCAGCTTTCTCTCAGTTTTTTTTCGACATACCACTGCACGTCGTGGTTGATGGTCAGCGTGACATCGGATCCATTGACCGCATCTTTCGATTCGGTCATGGTTCCTGGGATTTCGACGCCGTTGTTGCCTTGTTGGTAAACCTGGTATCCGTCTTCGCCAGTCAGCGTCTTATTTTCCATTTGTTCGATACCGGCGACGCCTTTGCCTTCGCCATCGACGCCTCCCAGCAACGCTCCCATCAAGGTTCCGTTGGAATAGATACGTTCGTTGCTGAGTTCCGCATAGACGATACCGTCCAAATTGAGCTTGGAGATTTTGCGTTTAACCGCCGGCGTCACGTCTTTCTTCAGTACCGCGTATTGACCTGTTCCCGAGAGCATGGCACCCAATTCGGTAGCATCCATGTCCAGTACCGGGGCGAGCAGCCTGGCCACGGCCGCGGCTCCTGTGGCACCTACCGGTTTGCCGTTGATCTGGTGGCAGATGTCTCCGGTCTGTTTGGTGCACGTTATCGGCGTGAAGGCCTGCGCCCCCTCGGGATTGCCGATGATGGTGTATCGTTCCACGCTCTGTGCGAGGATAGAACCGTTCGTGTCCATGATTTTTCCGCGGCTCGCCTTTAATGTCACTGTGATGGTTCTGCTTTGCGCCGCGGCTTGCGCCATGCTTTTGCCGTTGATCAGCTGAACGTTGGCCAATTGGATAAGGCATGCCGTGCCCATCAGCGCCAGAAGGACGCCGATGGCCATGGTCTTTGTGAGCAGCTTCTTATGGAAACGCGTGTACGTACTGCGAAAAGGATTCACTGAGCGTCGTCTCCGCTTGGCTGATAGCCGTTCAGATCAATCGTCAAGGCACCTTTTTGAGGCACCATACCCATTTCCTCGGCTTTGCTTGGTAGCGAGGCCTCAAGCTCGTCGAGCTTGGTCTGGTCATCTCCCACGTCTTGCGTCAAACGGATGATGTTCGACTCGATCCTGTTCGCGTCGAAGGAATCCTGCACCATTTGGGTGCGTAGCATCAAGGATCCCACAAGGCAGATTCCAAGGAAAATGACAGCAATGACCAAATGCAGCAACGGGGTGCTTCTGGTGCGAGTCCATGTGATGAGCTGTTTGAATCCTCGCTTGACACCATTGCCTTCAGCACGCGTTCCTTTGACGACATGCAATTCAGGGCGAGTGGTGCCTACAGTTTCGGTTTGGTCCCGGCGTCCTGCGGGAGCCGCGTTTGATGCGATCGTTCTTGGTGCAGCCACGTTCAGCCCCTCCTTCCTTGCCGTTTCATGCTTGCGTAGTCATTGCCCTGGTCGAATCGTTTTCGCCAGCGTTCGGGAATTGGCCTGGTCAGTTCCACTGCACGCAATCGTACGGAAGCCGACCTCGGATTCATGGCGATTTCCTCCTCGTCGGCTTTAATGGCGCCTCGCGTGAGTTCCTTGAAGAATGGCATCATATCCGGCGGAACCACCGGCATGTCCGCAGGTACGTCGGCTTTCAGACCTTGGTTCATGAATGTTTTGACGGTTTTGTCTTCCAGCGAATGGTACGACTCCACCACCAAACGCCCTCCCACCGCGAGACGGTTGGCGATCTGGGGCAATGTTCCCGCCAATTTGTCGAGCTCACCGTTGACTTCGATGCGCAACGCTTGGAACACTCGTTTGGCAGGATTTCCTGCAGGACGGTGCGCCTGCGGCACAACCTCATCCACAAGACGGTTAAGCTGCCCTGATGTGGTCAACGGCTCGACCTCACGCCTACGCACGATCGCACGGGCGATCTGCTTGGAGAAGCGTTCCTCACCATACGTACGGAAAATGCGTGCCAGATCGGCAAACGAATATTCGGCAAGCACCTGCTCGGCGGTCAATGGCTGGGTCACGTCCATACGCATATCCAAAGGCGCATCGTGGGAATACGAGAATCCCCGCTCCGTCTCATCAATCTGCAGACTTGACAATCCCAAATCCATGAACACGGCGTTCACTTGATCGATTCCCTGATCATCAAGCACTTGCGCAAAATCGTCGAACGCGGCATGCACAGGTATGAAGCGATCGGCAAGGCCTTCCATCTGCATTCGCTGTGTGGCAAGCGCAAGCGCCTCGGTGTCTCGGTCGATGCCGATCAGGCAAGCATGCGGGCTCGCTTTAAGGAATGCCGTGGAATGCCCGGCCAAGCCAAGCGTGCAATCCACGGCGATCGACCCTGGCTTCGCCAATGCAGGCGCCACCAGATCCACGCAGTCACGCAGCAACACTGGCTGATGAATCGTTGTCACATCTGTCATCAGAATTCCACCGCCGGTAATACGTCATCGGCAATATCGGAATACCCCTGCTCCTTTTCGGCGAGATATTCCTCCCATGCCTGCTTATTCCAAATCTCCGCTCGGGTTCCCACACCAATCACCACAATGTCGCTTCCCAACTTCGCGTAATCGCGCAACATCTGCGGCACGAGCACACGTCCTTGCTTGTCCGGCTCCTGGTCAACAGCACCGGAAAGGAATACGCGCAAATAGTCGCGCGCGGCCTTATTGCCCATGGATGTGCGCTGAATCTGCAACGCGATCCGGCGAAATTCCGATTGGGGCAGCAGGTAAACACAACGCTCCTGACCTCGGGCCATCACCATGCCCGGTCCCAATTGACTGCGAAATTTCGCAGGCAGTGCCATGCGTCCTTTGGCGTCGATTTTTGGAGTGTATGTTCCCAGCAACAATGGCGGCAATCCCACCATCATGTTGCCTGCCTGCATTGCATCGTCCTCGGAGAATGGTGTGGTTTCAACACTTTGAACCATCACCACACCTCCTTATCCGACACACATGAACACCTCAGGCCCGAGACTCTTTCCCACTTTACCCCACAGGTCACCATAAATCCCCACGTAAATGGAAAAAATCAGCAAATAAAAGTCCGTTTCTCCCCACAATGAACAAGCTCCGTCGAAATTCACTCATCATCCTGCCCTAGAAACATCGCTTTTCGTTTGACAATAATGTTTTCGTAGAAGCCTCGGGGTACATTGGAGTGCCTAAGTTTTGTGAGGAAGGGATTGTAGATGTCGAGTTATTCCGCCCAGTTGCGTGAAGAACAACAGGCCGTCAGCCGCGCGTATGGCCGCTTGGACGACCTACGGGCTCAAGCTCGCGCCCGTCTCGACACCGTGCGGGCAGCGGGCTCGCACGGTTCGCCCACGCAACGCACCGAACGCGACTCCTTCGCCACCATGTACGAGGACCGTCTCACCCAGTTGCGTGCGGTCGAGGACCGTCTGGTGTTCGGCAGGCTCGATGATGTTCACGGCACGCACCGGTATATCGGTCGTATCGGATTGTCCGACGAGCACCATGAGCCGATCCTCACCGATTGGCGAGCCGACGCGGCACGCCCGTTCTATGAGGCGACGCCTTCGCACCATGGCGATATCGTAATGCGTCGCCATATCACGCTGAGTTTCCGTGAAGTGGTCGGTGTCGAAGATGAGGTGCTCGATGTGCATTCCGACCAAGTAGGTCAAGCGTCCTCGGACGGCACGCTAACCGGTGAAGGCGCGCTGCTTGCATCATTGAACGCCAAACGCACCGGCAAGATGACCGACATCGTGGCCACCATCCAAGCCGAACAGGACCGTATCATCCGTGCAGACCTCAATCAGGCCGTGGTGGTGCAGGGCGGTCCGGGTACCGGCAAAACCGCCGTTGCCCTGCATCGCGCCGCATATCTGCTCTACACGCATCGAAGAATGCTCGAACGTTCCGGCGTGCTGGTGGTTGGTCCGAGCTCCACGTTCCTGCATTACATCGACCAGGTGCTTCCCTCCCTTGGTGAGACCGGAGTAGTCAGCCGCACCATCGCCGATCTCATTCCCGGCGTAATCGCGACAGCGCATGACGATCCGTTCGTGGCAAAACTCAAGGGCGACCGACGCATGGCCAAGGCCATCGCCAACGCCGTCGCAGCAAGGGAACGCGTTCCTTCGCAATTGCCGTCGATTCGTATCAACGGATTCACTGTGTCCATCGTGCGCACGGATATTGAACAGGCCATCACCGATGCCAAACGCACGCGACAGCAGCACAACAAAGCACGCGAAACCTTCGTGCACAGCATGCTGATCGCCATGCGCAACCGTTATGTGGACAAACTTGATTACGAACCGGAACAAGCCGAGTTGACGGATGTGATGCAGCAGCTGCGCATGAACGACGCACTGCGTAAGACGTTGAATCTCGCCTGGCTGCCGATGACCGGCGAATGGCTGGTCGACCAATTGTTCTGCAAGCCGCAGCAGCTTCGCCGTTTCGCACCTTGGCTTGAGGAACGAGACATCGAAGCGCTGACGCGCCCGAAGGGATCGCCGTTCACAGTCAGCGACGTTCCCTTGTTGGATGAGGCCATGGAGCTGCTTGGCCCCGACCCGAAAGCGGTCGCCCGTCAAAAGGCGTTGGACGCCAAACGCGCCGAAGAAGAGCAATTCGCACAAGACACGTTGGCACAGGCTGGCATCGGGTCCGGCATCGTTACCTCGCAAATGCTGGTGGACAATATCAATGGTATGGACGCCGAACTCACCGCGCAGCGCGCCGCCTCGGACCGCGAATGGACGTATGGCCATATCGTCGTCGATGAGGCTCAGGAGCTCACCGCCATGGATTGGCGTATGCTCATCCGCCGTTGCCCATCGCGTTCGTTTACCATTGTGGGCGACGTAGCGCAAACGTCCGCGTTGGGCGGCACTCGTTCGTGGCGACGCATGATGGATCCTCTATTCGGTCCCCGCAATTGGCAGCTCAACGAATTGACGATCAACTACCGTAATCCAAAGGAAGTGTCGCAACTCGCCTGCGATTTCGCGGCCGCCGAAGGTTTGTACATCTCCACCGTCAATGCGGTTCGCGGCGTGCCTGATTCGGTCAAGCGTCTCACCTTGGCCGATGAAAGTCTGATTTTCGACGCCGTGGCGCAGCAGACCGTCGATCTGGTTCGTTCGTACATATCCGCCGACGGCACTGGACGTGTGGCCATCATTGCGCCTGATGATATGGTCAAGTCACTGCGTAGGCGCGTGTACGAACAGTTGCGTGAAACATTGCCGACAAAGGAATTCGACCGTCTTGATGCGCAAAGCTCCTGGGATGAGCAGGTGACCGTCTGCTCCACCCAAATGGTAAAGGGACTGGAGTATGACGCGGTGATGGTGGTACAGCCGGGAATCATCGAGGAGAACGCTCCTTCGCGCATTGTGGCAGCCGCCGATCTGTATGTCGCCATGACCAGACCGACGCAACGTCTGCTTATAGTCCGGACAAATGCTGACGAAAAACTGCTCAAGCTATAAGGTAGGAATCATGCCTAAAGCATTGTTACTTGAAAACATTCATCCCGACGCGGCGCAGTCGCTGCGTGACCACGGCTTCGAAGTCGAGTGCCTCAAGGGTGCTCTCAACGAAGACGAACTCATCGACGCTCTGGAGGGCGTTGACCTCCTGGGTATCCGATCCAAAACCAGCGTGACCCGCAAGGTCATCGATGCCCGTCCGACGCTCACCGCGGTCGGATGCTTCTGCATAGGCACCAATCAGGTCGATCTTGACTATGCGGGCAAGCATGGCATCGCCGTGTTCAATGCCCCATATTCGAACACCCGTTCCGTGGTGGAACTGGTCATCGGCGATATCATCTGCCTGATGCGCCGCATTCCCGCGCACACCCATCACATGAAGCATGGCATGTGGGATAAGTCCGCTTCCGGCTCCCATGAAGTGCGAGGCAAGACGCTCGGCATCATCGGCTACGGCAATATCGGTTCCCAGCTTTCCGTTATCGCCGAGGCGCTTGGCATGCGTGTGGTGTTCTACGACATCGAAGAGAAGCTTGCCATGGGCAATGCTCACCGTTGCTCCACACTGAACGAGTTGCTTGAGCAGTCCGATGTGGTCACCTTGCATGTCGATGGCCGCAAGTCCAATACCGGTTTCTTCGGTGAGGACCAGTTCTCCCATATGAAGCAGGATTCGATTTTCATCAATCTGTCCCGCGGTTTCGTGGCGGATTTGGACGCGTTGAAGAAGCACTTGGATTCCGGTCATATTTCAGGCGCTGCGGTGGATGTGTTCCCTGTCGAGCCGAAGAAAAGCGGCGATGAATTCCTGACGAGCCTTTCGGATGAAGACAATATGATTCTGACCCCGCATATTGGCGGCTCCACGCTTGAAGCGCAGAAATCCATCGGCCAGTTCGTTTCACAGCGTCTTGAGGATTATTGGTTCAAGGGTTCCACGATGTTGTCGGTTGATCTTCCGCAGATCACCTTGTCCGATATCCGTTCGAACTTCCGTATCGCGCATCTTCATGCGAATCTGCCTGGCGTCCTCGCCAAGGTGAACCACGTGCTTGGCGAAGAGAACATCAATATCGCAGCTCAGGCGCTTGGCACCGAAGGCGAAATCGGCTATGTGGTCACTGATGTGGCGCAGCGCCCGAGCCAGAAGGCTTTGGACGATCTTGCAGCCATTGAAGGCACGATTCGTATGCGTGTAATCAGCTGACGGTCTGCAATACGACATACGTCAATACGGCATTTATGCATTGTGGGGGTTCCAGCCTAAGCGGCTGGAACCCCCACAATGCATAAATCGTCATGTCATGCCGTAATCGCCCAACTTCTGCGTCACTTAGTCCATCCTTAACGAGACAACGCATTGCCACACGTTTCGATAGCGACTATCAAACTACTTCAGCGCGTCAGCTTTCAGCTCATTGATAGCGTTCTGAAAATCCCCAAGATTCTCAAAGTTCTGATACACACTGGCGAAACGCATGTAAGCAACCTCGTCAAGATCACGCAACGGTTTCAAAATGGCTTTGCCGACCTCATCAGACTTGACCTGGGCAAGACCTCGAGCACGAAGGTCCTCTTCAACCTGCTGCCCGAGCGCCTTCAAATCGTCTTCCTTGATCGGGCGACCCTGGCATGCTTTTCGAACGCCGGAAATCACCTTGTTCCTATCGAACTGTTCGACGTTGCCGGAACGCTTCACCACCAACAGCATGGTGGTCTCCAGCGTAGTGAAACGCTTGGAACATTTCGGACACTCTCGCCTACGGCGAATGGAGTGGCCGTCATCACTGATGCGGGTATCGACCACCTTGGTATCTGGATTCTGACAAAAAGGGCAATGCATGATGTCAAGAATAGCCTGAGCCATTGAACTAGGACAATCCCACGTGAGTTACACCTCGTCAGGAACGATAAGCCTTTGCCCACTCTTAACGAAACAGAATCCAGATTATTCAAGCGCGACAGCTCGTTTACCGCACACGAATCATCACGCCGCCCCTTCTCAAACAGCTGTTCTATCGAACGCACGTTCTGCACATAGCACATATGTTCGATAATTGCAAACACACCTCGAACAGATGTTTGATTTTCTCAGCGTTTCACGTTATGCTTATCTGAGACTGAAAGGAGCCCACCGTGAGCACCGTCCCATTCACACCCAAAAAGGATGCTGCGCATCCGGACGAGAGCACGCTGACCGATCGTCAGCGCAAGGTGCTTGGCGCCATCAAAAAGCATCTGGCCGAACAAGGTTTCGCCCCTTCGTTCCGCGAAATAGGCGAAGCTGCAGGGCTGAAAAGTCCGTCATCCGTCAAACACCAGCTGCAGGTACTTGACGAAAAGGGTTTTATTCGCATGAATGCGAACAAGGGCAGGGCGATTGAAGTCGTAAGCTTTGACGATGAATCCTCGTCAGGCAAGGTGGCACAGGTCATTCCATTTCCAAGCCAATCAAATTCCAGCGGTTCCATCATGGCCTCACGAGATGTTCCTTTGGTGGGGCGCATCGCCGCGGGAGTGCCCATCACCGCCGAACAGCATGTGGATGATGTGATGCGATTGCCCGAACGACTCACCGGTACCGGAAATCTGTTCATGCTTGAGGTGCACGGCGATTCCATGATCGACGCGGCCATTTGCGACGGCGATTTTGTGGTGGTACGCGAGCAAAACACCGCGGAGAACGGGGATATTGTGGCAGCACTGCTCGACGACGAGGCCACGGTGAAGACGTTCCGCAAGGATCATGGTCATGTCTGGCTCATTCCGCACAATCCCGCTTACTCCCCCATTGATGGCACGCATGCTGAGATCATGGGCAAGGTGGTCACCGTGCTCCGCAAAATCTGAGGCATAAGGATCACCTTGTCCTTTACGCAACCGCGCTCTTGGATGTGAGTCAAACGTTTGATTTTCATGTCCAAGAGCGCGGTTTTTCATGACACAGCAGGCTTCCCGTTGGTCAAGAATGCATTTCGGATTTGCTCGCCGAACTGTATCCCTCCGGTTCAAGCTGGAAGGTAGTGTGTGGCACCGACACGGGGAAATGTTCACGTAGGCAATCCTGTAGTTGGGCGAGTATTTCCGCGGCCTCCTTCATGGTGAGGTCTCGTTCGACCACGACATGTGCCATGAGGATCGGCATGCCGGTGGATACGGTGCTGGCGTGAAGGTCGTGCACGGCGATAACATGTGGCACTTGTTCCAAATGCGTCCTTACTTCGTCAAGGTCAAGTCCGTTGGGTGTTTCTTCCAAGAGCACGCGAACCGCGGTGCGCAGGAGTTTGATGGCGCGTGGAATCATCATGAGCGCGATGATGCCGCCTGCAACCGCGTCAAAGCCGGACCAGCCGGTGCAGATGAGTACGATTGCCGATACGATTACGGCTACGGATCCCAAGGCATCGTTCATGACTTCGAGGAACGCCGCTTTCATGTTCATGTTATCTTCGCTTTGCGATGCGAGGATGAAGATTGATCCGATGTTGGCAGCGAGGCCGAGTATGCCCATGAAGAGCAACAGTCGCACGTCGTTTATTTCGTCAGCAGACCCTCCGAAGAGTCTCATGCCTGCTTCCACGAGCGCGTAGATGCCGACGATGAGGAGTATGAGGGCTCCGACTGCCGCGGTGAGCACTTCGAGCCGTGCCCATCCCCAAGTGCGTTTGTTGCTGGGTTTGCGTCGCATCAGCATTGCGGTGACGGTTGATGCGATGAGTACGGACATGTCGGTGAGCATATGACCTGCATCCACGAGCAGTGCCAATGATCCGGTGATGATTGCGCTGGCGACTTCCGCTATGAATACCGTCGAGGTGAGCCCCAGTGACATCATGAGTCGTTTTTGATGTTCCGCTCCTGCGTTCGCTGTTGTTCCGTGCGTGTGGTCGTGTGCCATGTATGGAATCCTTCAACCTAATTGATTGAGGAACTTATTGAAATTGTTTCTCAATACCATTTTCATTGCTTGTAAAACGCAAGAAACCCCAGCCAAAGGCTGGGGTTTCCGTTATTTCTGCTTGCAGTCTAGCGACTCATCATCCGTCTGTCAATACCCAAGTCAAACAAAAAAACGCGGCAACATGTGCGACGGCAAGGCGCATATGACGAAGACATACAAAAGTACGTCAAAATCCATGTAACGCAGCTGGCACTCCGTTACCGCGTTTTCTATCAGAAGCCGAATTGGGCGGCAGTTTCCTTCAGCGTCTCTGCAGAGCGCTTAAGGGCTGCGAGCTCGCGGTCAGACACCGGGGTGTTGATGGCGGTGTTGACGCCGGAGCGGTTGAGGAGGGTCGGCACGGACATGCAGACATCGGAGATGCCGTGGAAGTCGTGGAGCATGGAGCTCACCGGCAGGATACGGTTGGAATCGCGCATGACGGCTTCGATGATGTCGACGCCGGACATGCCGATGGCGTAGTTGGTTGCGCCCTTGCCGTTGATGATCTTGTAGGCGGCGTTCTTGACGTCCTGGTGGATCTGCTCACGGACTTCGGCGTCGAGCGGGGCGTGGCCCGGCAGCGGAGTCCAGTCGCACATCGGAACGCCACCGATGGTGGCGGAGGCCCACAGCGGCACTTCGGAGTCGCCGTGTTCGCCGGCGATGTAGGCATGCACGTTCTTGACGTTGACGCCGGTCTGCTGGGCGATCAGGAAGCGCAAGCGTGCGGAGTCCAGGTTGGTGCCGGAGCCGAAGACCTGGTTTGCCGGCAGGCCGGAAATCTTCTGGGCAACATGGGTCGCGATGTCGACCGGGTTGGTGATGAGCATGTAGATGGCGTTCGGAGCAACCTTCACGAGGCCTGGAATGATGGCCTTGAGGATGTTGATGGTGGCACCGACCAGTTCAAGGCGGGACTGGCCCGGCTTCTGACGCGGACCTGCGGTGATGACGATCATATCGGCATCGCGGCAGATTTCCGGATCGTCGGCGCCTGCGATGGACACGGTCGGGAAGAAGCTGGAGCCGTGCTGCATGTCGAGCACTTCGGCTTCGACGCGCTCCTTGGCAATGTCTTCGAGCACGATCTCACGTGCGACGCCACGCTGAGCGGCAGCGAAAGCGAGAGTGGAGCCGACTGCGCCGGCACCGATGATAGCGAGCTTTGTGGGCTTGATTGGTGAATCCACCATGTGCTTACCTCTCTTATAAGAAAAGAATGTCCCGCTAGTAGCAGGTTTTCTCTTAGAACTTCATCTTTACTCTATCCATACAGCATGACGTTTTGACATGCCGTAACACGACTTGCAAGTACTGAAAAAGTGATTTGCCTCACAAAGTATGTGAACGCTCACAAACGCTGTGTCCGTTGCGTTGCACTGTTTTGCAAGGTTTTCAGTCGATTGACTGTTCCACGATTTGCGCAGCCAAATGATCGTCCACTTCCGCTGCGAGCATCATGCCGTCGTCACGGTATTCGACGTTGATCACTTTGCCGTATTCACGTACGCGCGACACCAATGAACCGGCAGTGTATGGCAGCAACGCCTCGACATGCACATTCGGCGTCGGCAGCATGGACTCCACCTGCATACGCAGCTCATCGACACCTTCGCCGGAAAACGCCGACACGATGTACGCTTCCGGCATCAACGCCTCGATACGCTCGCGTGCAGCCTCATCCATACGGTCGGCCTTGTTGAACACGATGATCGTGGGAATGGTTTCAACGCCATCGATGTCGGCAAGCACATCGTCGACCGCATCGATTTGCGAGAACGGGTCCGGATGCGAGCCGTCCACCACATGCACGATCAAATCGGCTTCGGCAACCTCCTCCAACGTGGACTTGAACGCTTCAATCAGCTGCGTAGGCAAGCGACGCACGAACCCGACAGTATCGACGTACGCATATTGACGTCCATCTTTGGCGCGCGCCCTGCGCACTGCGGTGTCCAGTGTGGCGAACAACGCGTTCTCCACCAGTTCCGCGGAACCAGTCAGCCGATTCGTCAACGACGATTTGCCCGCATTCGTATATCCCACCACGGCAACGGTCGGCAATCCGAAACGACGGCGAGCGCCACGTTTGACGTCACGTGCAGGAGCCATCTGTTCGATCTGTTTGCGGAGTTTGGCGATTCGACTGCGAATCACGCGGCGGTCCATTTCGATTTTCGTTTCGCCTGGTCCTCGCGAGCCGATGCCTGCGTCGCCTGCGGCTCGGCCGCCTGCCTGTCGTGACAGTGATCCGCCCCAGCCTCGCAGTCGTGGCAGCATGTACTGGAGTTGCGCCAGTTCCACTTGGGCTTTGCCTTCGCGTGAGGTTGCGTGTTGGGCGAAAATGTCAAGGATCACGGCGGTGCGGTCGACGACTTTTACTTTGGTGGCGTCTTCCAAGGCACGACGTTGGCTTGGCGGCAGGTCATCGTCCACAACGATGGTGTCGGCTTCCTCTTGCGCCACGATTCCGGCAAGTTCGCGGGCTTTGCCGGAGCCAACGTATGTGGCTGCGTCCGGCTTGATACGATGCTGCAGCAGACCGTCGCACACTACGGCGCCTGCGGTTTCCGCGAGCGCGGCAAGTTCTCGCAATGATTCTTCGGCTTGCGCCTGTGTGGTTTCACGGCTTGACCATACGCCGACGAGCACGACGCGTTCGAGGCGGACTTTTCGGTATTCAACTTCGGTAACGTCTTGCATTTCACCGAGTCCGGACACATGCTTCAACGCATTGCGGGATTCTCGTTCCTGCCATTGTTCGTCATGGGATTCGTTGAAATGGTTTTCGCCGTTGGTATCAAGCAGCACTTCGGACTGGTCTGCAAGCACGCCTGACACGTCGTTGGCGCTCATGCTATGCTCGATGTCGTTTTCTTGGCTCAATGGCACCTCTCACGGTTAAACTATGGTGTCTTTATTATCATCATTCTCTAGAGACATGGGTATCGAGCATTCGCCACGTGGATGAGCGTGGCTTGCGTGGTGCCGGAGGCAAGCGTTTGCAAGGAGTGGGTATGGCACAGGCCGAACAGTATTTCGCGGCTGATCCGCAGTCAAAGGACGTGCGTAAGAGACTGCATGTTGTGTTGCGTGGCAATGAGGCCGATGTTGAGGTTTCCAATGGCGTGTTTTCCGGCAATCGTGTGGATTTGGGAACGTCCGTGCTCCTTCGTCAGGCTCCGGAGCCTCCTGAGGAAGGGACGTTCCTTGATTTGGGTTGTGGCTGGGGTCCAATTGCATTGACGTTTGGTTTTGCTTCGCCGAAGGCTGATATTTGGGCGTTGGACGTGAATGAACGCGCGTTGGATCTGACGCGTCGCAATGCCGAGCTCAATGGTGTGGGGAACATTCGTGCGGTCACTGCCGATGAGATTCCTTCGGATGTGACGTTTGACTTGATTTGGTCGAATCCGCCGATTCGTGTCGGCAAGGATGTGCTGCATGAGCTGTTGATGACATGGCTGCCACGTCTGAATGCGGGTGGTGCTGCCTATTTGGTGGTGCAGAAGAATCTGGGGTCGGATTCGTTGATTCCGTGGCTTGCCACGCAGCTTGGCGATGGTTATGAGGTGAGTAAATACGCGAGTTCGAAGGGCTTCCGCGTTATCGAGGTTATGAAGGCATGAAATTCGAATATCCTTCCCAACTGCCGGTTTCTGCTGCGCGCGGCGATATTGCCGAGGCGGTGAAGTCGAGCCAGGTGGTGATTGTTTCCGGTCAGACTGGTTCCGGTAAGACCACGCAGCTGCCGAAGATTCTGTTGGAATTGGGTCGCGGATCGCATGGCAGGCAGATTGTGCACACGCAGCCGCGTAGGCTGGCCGCGCGTACCGTAGCCGAACGTATCGCCGCGGAGATGGGCGTGCGTCTGGGTGACGAGGTCGGCTATCAGGTGCGTTTCACCGATGAAAGTTCGCCGAAGACTCGTCTTCGTGTGGTGACGGACGGTATTCTGCTGGCGCAGATTCAACGTGATCCGAAGCTGATGCAATACGATACGATCGTTATTGACGAAGCGCATGAGCGTAGTCTCAATATTGATTTTCTTCTTGGATATTTGACTGCACTGTTGCCGAAACGTCGTGATCTGAAATTGGTGATCACGTCGGCGACGATTGATTCGGTGAAGTTCCAAGAGCATTTCGAACATGCTTTGCATACGAAAGTACCGGTTATCGAGGTTTCTGGGCGCACCTACCCCGTGCAGGTCGTGTATGAGCCGTTGGGTACCGCCCCCGCGTTGATGCGTTCCGTGCCTGGTTTTGAAACTGGCGCGATGCCGGGCGATGCTGACTATGAAGCATTGTCTGCCGCCCCCGATGCGAAGGATTCTCGCGAGCCGAATGTTGATATGCCGACGGCTGTGGCACGCGCCTGTGCCGAATTGGTGATTCATTCGAGTCATGACCGTGGACCGCGCGATATTCTCGTGTTCGCTTCCGGCGAGCGCGATATTCATGATTTTGAGAATGCGTTGCGTCATCATTATGGCCCGCGTGCTGTTGATATGCGTCGTCCTGATGCGATTGAGATTGTGCCCTTGTTCGCACGATTGTCTGCCAAGGAGCAGCATCGTGTGTTTGAGCCGCATGATCATCAGCGTATTGTGATCGCTACGAATGTGGCTGAAACGTCGTTGACGGTACCGGGCATTCGTTATGTGGTTGATCCTGGTACCGCCCGTATTTCACGTTATTCGAAGAGTGCGAAGGTACAGAGGCTTCCGGTTGAGCCGATCAGTCAGGCGAGTGCGAATCAGCGTTCGGGCCGTTGCGGCCGTATTGCCGATGGTATTGCGATTCGCTTGTATTCTCGTGAGGATTTTGAGACGCGTCCGGAGTTCACGGAGCCTGAGATTCTGCGCACGTCGTTGGGTGCGGTTGTGTTGCATATGCTGTCGGTGGGTGTGGCTCGTACCGCGCAGGATGTTACGGATTTCGGCTTTATCGATCCGCCTGATATGAAGGCGGTGTCTGATGGTTTCAATGAGTTGACCGAATTGAAGGCTGTGGCGCGTAAGCATGGCGAGGTTGTGCTGACGCACACGGGCCGTATGCTCGCGCGCATTCCGATCGACGTGCGTTTGGGCCGTATGGTTATCGAGGCTGCAAAGTCGACTACGCCGAACACGTTGGCCGCGGTGCTGGTGGTGGTCGCGTTTCTGAGTTTGCAGGATCCTCGCGAGCGCCCGGATGAGAATCGTGAGGAGGCCGACCGTATTCATAACCGGTATGCCGATTCGTCCAGTGATTTTCTGACCGCGTTGAACTTGTGGGATCGTGTGTTTCAGGCTGACGGTGAGCCCAGTAATTCCGCGCTTCGTAAGATTTGCAAGACTGAATATTTGAGTTGGCTGCGCATTCGTCAGTGGAAGGATCTGGTCACGCAGTTGCGTGAGATGTGCAAGGAATTCAAGTTCAAGGTCGGTGATCCGATTCCGGTTTCGCGTCCACCGCTTGAGATTCGTCAGCTTCCGTTGAACCAGCAGGCTGCGCATTCGCTGTGTTGTTCGTGGGATGCGCAGGGTATTCATACGTCGATGCTTTCGGGCTTGTTGTCGATGATGGGCATGCAGATCGTGCGCGAGCCGAAGGCGTCTGATTTCGCTGGTTTGAAGGGTGCCGCCCGTGCACGTGCCATGAAACGTGCGCAGAAGATGGCGAAGAATGATTATCAGGGTGCGCGTGGCACGCATTTCGCGTTGTTCCCGGCTTCCGCGGTTGCCAAGTCGACGCCGCAATGGGTGATGAGCACGGAGTTGGTGGAGACGAGCCGCTTGTGGGCGCGATATTCCGCCGAGATTGATCCGGCTTGGGCTGAACCGTTGGCGGGTTCGTTGACGCGAACCACGTATGCGGATCCGCATTGGTCTGGTTCGCGTGGTTCCGCGGTGGCGAGCGCGAAAGTGCTGTTGTATGGTTTGCCAATCGTGCAGGATCGTACGGTGCAGTGGGGTCGTATCAACCCGCTGGAGGCCCGTGATTTTCTGATTCGTCAGGGTTTGGTCGAAGGAGATATTCAGCAGCGGTTCTCCTATGACGATTTCATTGCGAAGAATCGTGACGTGCTGGAGGATGCCGCCGACGATGCGAGTCGTACACGTCAAATGGCACAGACAGTCAGTGACGAGGACCTGTTCGATTTCTATAATTCGGTGATTCCCAATACTGTCACGTCGGTTGCCGATCTTGCGAAATGGTGGAAGTCGAAGCATGACGAGCAGCCGGATTTGTTGGATTTTGATCCGGAAAAGGTGGAGCGTCTTGCTGATGCCGAGTCGGTGTCGTTGGCTGACTATCCAGATCATTGGCATACGTTGGGCACGGACGGCTCCCCTATCGATTTGCGGTTGAGTTATGTGTATGACCCGCATGATCCGCATGATGGCGTGACTGTGCATGTGCCGTTGAAGGTGTTGTCTCGTTTGACACCGGAGCAGTTCACGTGGAATGTTCCCGGATTGTTGGATGAGTTGATTGTCGGCATGATCAAGTCGTTGCCGAAGACGCTGCGTGTGCAGTTTGTTCCCGCTCCTGATACGGCTCGTAAGATTCGTGCGTGGATTGATGAGAGATATCCGGATCTGCCTGGTTCTGGTAGCCAGCAGAAACCGAATCTTGCTCCTGCCAATGCGGAGGGTGTGAGCACGTGGCCGGATTTGCCGCATGTGTTTACGCAGGCGGCCATCAGCATTGTCGGCGCGCAGATTCACCCTGAAGTGTTGACTGGTGAATTGTGGAGCAAGCTCACACCGTATTTGCGCGTGACGTTCTCGGTGGAGCAGCAGTTGCCTCCGAGTCGTAAGAGTCAGCATGGCAGGCGGCATGCGCGAGGTCCGGTCAAGGTGCTTGGCACGGGCAAATCGTTGGTGGAATTGCAGCGCAAGTTTGCGGAGCAGGCCGAGGCTTCCGCACGCCAGATGGTGAAGAAGCAGGCGGAGAATGCCGGAAACCAAGGCAAGCTTGTGGAGCAGGCCAATCTGCTGCATAAGGCTGGTGCCACTACTGAAGCCCGTTCCACCATGCTGTGGCGCGGTGCGCTTGATGTTTTGCGTATGCCCAGCGAACGTATTTCGTCGCGTTGGTTGGGTGCGGAGGCGTTGATGTTGGCGTCCGCACCATATCAGTCCACGAAGGATCTTACTGAGGATCTGCAGTTGGCTGCGGTGAAGCGTTTGCTGCCGAATGTTGATGAATTGCCGGATGATGAGGCGTTGGCGAATGCGGTGCTTGATGTGCGTGAAGTGTTCGAAGATACCGTGTATGCGGTTGCGCATGATGTGATTGCTATTTTGAAGCGGTATGCGGAGGTTGATAAGGCCGTGTCAGGCAAGGCTGATCTGCCGATGTTGAGCGTTTTGCAGTCGATTCGTGAGCATATCGCCACGCTGGTGTATCCGGGATTCATTGGCAAGACCCCTCCGGATGCGTTGGCGTCGATTGAACGGTATCTGCATGCCGACGTGCTTCGTTTGGGTAAGGCGAAGAACGACAAGAATCGTGATGTGCGTTGGGCTTGGGAAGCTGATGAGGCCAAGCAGTTGGCTGACAAGGCCATGGCGAAGGCCGAGCGTGAGCCTGCAGGCCCGCGTCATGAGGCGTTGATGAAGCAGGCGGTCACCGCACGTTGGATGCTTGAGGAATTCTACGTATCACTGTGGGCGCAAGAACTCGGCACGCCGAAGCCGATCAGCCTGCAGCGCATCAAGAAAGCGTTGAGCTAACGCATATCATCTTTCGCATTCCATTGCCGTCGATACTTGCAGTTTTCCAGTATCGACGGCAATGGAACCTAATGAAATCATCCTCAACCGAACCATGGTTAGCACACTCTAGCGTTGCTTGAAGAAACGGAACAACTGCGTTTCACGTATCGTCATACCGACGAGCACGCTTGATACCATCACTCCAGCGAATATCGCACATGGCGTGCGCATCGCCCCCAACCATACGGTCATCACATCGGCACTGCTCATGCGAACGCAATACGCGCCCAGCAGCGCGGCCGAAGAGACACACGCCAAACCGCTCCAAATCAACGTTTCCATAGTGATTTCCAGCAATTGCGCACCTTTGGACTGCCCTGAATGCAACGCACCAGCATATTCCAATCTACGATGACGTACGCTGAACGCGCCGAACATCAGCCCCACAGCCAATCCCAGCCACGGCATCCAACGGGTCATACGCTGCCCGTACGAAACCTGCGCATCGTAATGCGAATCGAAACTCTTATTCACCTGCGTCACGCCGGCATTGGATGACGACCCCGACGCGACCAGCGTGGAATATAACAAATCCCCCGTCTGCCCGCTTTGCGGCCACTGTCTGACCCAACATTCGTCGAATGTGCCATTCGACGCGGATACAGGCACAAGGAACGCGTAGGCGAATCGCGTGTCACGACTATCGTTCGGCCAATCAAACACGCCTGCGACGCTCATCGTTCCCTGTTCGGTCTGCATTACGCTGCCTTTGGTGAGACCAAAATCCTCGGCCACGTCGGTAGATACCCACACGCCGGACACATCGGACTTCGTGCTCCCGGCGATCATCCTGATCATGCCGGGCGTCACTTCATACGACGATATATCCTTGCCAGGCGTGGCAAGCGGTACAATCTGTTGACCAACACGCATCGCACCGGCCAAGGTGCCCATCACACCGCCGCCAGCGTTGGCGAGCCTGTCGCATGCGGCTCCGTCCACCGTTCCCCCGACGATGGAGTTAACGTCGGCATAGGCGTTGATACGTTGTACCGCCTCGGTTTCGAGCCCCACCACATTGACAGCCTCATATCCGCCGAGCAATGTAGACGCAAACAATACCGCTGCGAACATGAGCATCGCATGACTCACTCCCGCGCCAATATTGCGTAACGCTTCGGAAAGTACCGATCGTAATCGCATAATCGTCTACTCGCAGGTGAGATTGTTAAGTCCGCTGCCGATTTCCACATTGGAGATCGAAGCGATGTCTTTGCTGTCGGCTTGCACGAGGCTCACGCCAAGTTCGCCTCCCACGATCGACACTTTCACGGGAGTGTTGCCATGGTTATTGGATTTGGGCACGATGCAGCCGGTTGAACCGTTTATGCCGAATACCGCGCCGGCGGGAACGCGCAGCACTCGCATCCGTTCGCTCAAGGCCAAAGTGGCGTCAAATCCCGCTTTTCTGGATTCCACGTCCACGGATTGGTAACTGTCGTTCGCTTCGACTTGTTGCAGGAACCCGGCATCCGTGATTTCAGTGGTATTGGCTGGCAATGTTCCCGTAATGCCGAATATCGTCAACGTGCGGTCCTGCGCGGATGCAGTGCCGTTTTTGATGGTGAGTTTCGTCAATGATCCGGGGATTTTGCCGATTGCGGTGCCGCCCGTCACCATGGCTCCGGCGGTTGCGCTCCACTCGTCAACGGCGACTTCGTGTGCGGGAATCCACAATGTGTCGGCCAACGACAATGATCCGTCCGACGTATTACCGTTGTCGGTCATTAACTGCTTCCACCCGTCCGAAGTAGCCCACCCGTAGGTATCCGATCCGGGAACGCTGTTGTAGCCAAGTAAGCTGAGTTCATTATTCAGGGCGAGCACATCGCCGCCGGTGTCTCCGGTCTTCAAATCGCGATACAAGGGGGTTGCGGTGTTCAACGCCACTACCGTGCGATCGTTCACCTGGTAGGCACCTTTGCCTGAAGTCAGGCCATTGCCGGACCAGTCTGCGGTGACCATGCCACTCGCATTGCCGGAAAGGTCACGGTCACTGGAAATGGTGGGCACCACAGTAACCTGCTGCGTACCCGCGTATTCCTGTACGCTGGCGGGAGCCACAGTCCTCTCCCCCGCCGAACTGAGCAATGTCGGAGTGCGGTCAGGCAGCCACAATGCGCAGGATACGACCGCAATACAGGCTGCCGTGACAGCCGCCAGCAGAGTCCAAGTCACAGCAGTGCATTTCGAACGTTTCCTGCCCATCCTCTGCTTCATTCCGAATCGTCGCGTCATACTCACATATACCCCTTCACTCACAACCAACAAGCACCATCAGCGAACACATCACCATGATTCCCCTGGAATCACTTACCTTCTCACCACAACTGTTCCGTATCGTCGGTCGCATATCCCACGTTGTAGCCGTTCGACACAAGGCAACTGCGCACTTGCAGGTTCTGCATGTCAAACGAAGTGTTGCCATCCGTTCCGGAAAACTCCTTGTTGAACCGGCTTACGGTATAGTCCTTCGGCACGAGCGAGTCTCTATGCAAACAATCGACCACGGCCTGCGCTTGATCGGCGTACAGATTCGGATTGCCTACGATAATGCCGTACACATCTTGCACATCTGCAACATACTCATCGCCGCATTCCGTGGAATCATCGGAATATCGGGATTCCTGAATGGTCGTTCCCTGTTTGTGTCCAGCTTCGGCATAGAGTCCGCTCGGATATTTGATGAGTTTGATTTCCTTATATCCTTTGTCGATCATGCATTGCCGGTAATCGGACCAGGCTTTCTCATAATCCGACGTTGAAATCTCACCCGTACTCTTGGCTTTGTCCAATATCGTTTTCTGCGATTCAGCGATATTACCTTGCGATTCCCGCTGTTCAATCCATTCGCTCAAAGACGCCGCCAATTTCTGTCCGCTGGTTGACCCATTTTCGGATGATGATTCCGATGTGACAGAATCAGAAGATGTGCCTGTGGCATCCTGATTAATTGAGCATCCAGCCAAAAGCATTGACAATGCGACAGCAAGAACGCAAGTCTTGCAAAATGACATCCAAGAAGTCACCATCTTCACCCCCGTACTAATGTGTCACAGCGAGTGTAGCACTGCACGATAATGTGCATAGCAAGCGGCGTTTCCGAAAAGCTTACTTGCATATACACAAATGAGGTAGGGTGGATGTTGCGTGGTTGCGATTAGGGGACTACAAATGATTGGCAAGGGTGCGTCGGTAAGGTGATTGCCCCGTGAAAGGTTGGCTATGCGCGTTGCGGTTGAGGGGTTGGCTCATCGATTTGAGGGAACCGATTTGCTGTTCGAGAATTTGAGTTTCGTGGCCGAACCTGGTGTGACCATTGCGATATGCGGTCCGTCGGGATGCGGCAAGTCAACATTGCTGTCGATTCTTGCAGGATGGGAGCAGCCTTACGCTGGCACGGTGACGCGAGAAGGTGTGGATCGTGTTGGATGGGTGTTTCAGAATCCGTATGGTGTTGCGGAACGCACGGCGCTCGACCATGTGGTGTTTCCACTGCTCGCCAAGGGAATGAGCCGCCGCGAAGCGGAACCGAAGGCTTTGGAAGCGATGGAACTGTTCGATCTGGCGTATGCGGCGGACAGGCGTTTCTGCGATTTGTCTGGAGGCGAGGCGCAGCGTCTTATGCTCGCGCGTGCGGTATGTTCCAGACCAAGTATGCTGCTGGTCGACGAGCCGACCGCCCAGTTGGATACGCGTACATCGCATTCCGTAAGCCATGTGCTCGGCAATCTGGCCGGTCAAGGCATGATCGTGCTAGTGGCAACCCATGATCCGGACACGCGGGACGCCTGCGATCGCGTAATCGATCTAGCCGACTACGCTCCGCAAGTCGGCGGGTCTACTGCCCAGTCCGCCAACATCGCAGTCCACTAATCGTTTTCCGCAATCTCAACGAATTACAGATAAAACTTCTATAACTTTGCCGCTTTCAGAAACCGCTCGTTCAAACCCGACCAAATGCCATCAGGCTTGCTGTTTGGTGTAGAAATCGCGTTCTCGAGCTACGAACGGGCGCAGCAGTGTTGTGGTGCCAACCGCACACAGCAGGAAGATCGCGCCCACAGGGCCAAGCCACATCAATCCCAAATGGGTGTTGACCAGTCCGCCGACCGCGGAGCCGACCGCAATGCCGATGTTGAACGACATGGAATTGAGCGACGCAGCCAGATTCAACGATCCCGGATGCGACTGAGCGGCAACATCCATATATAGCACCTGCGAGGCGGAATTCTGCAAATACATGAACATGCCAAGCACCACCAGCAGCAACGCACCATACACCGGCACCCAATGCGTTACGATCAGCGATGCCATAAGCACGGCGTGCGCGCAGTAGATCGGACGAATATGCGTCAGCGGTTCCACTCCCCTGCCACGGTCGGCAAGCTTGCCGCCATACAGGTTGCTCCACAGGCAGGCCGCGCCGAAAATCACCAGGCCAACGCTTAAATACTGTTCGGGAACATGCACTTCGTCTCGCATGATCGGCGTCAGATACGTATAGAACACGTAAGTTGCCGCCGCGCCAAACACCACGGCAAGCACGCCCAACTGAATACGACGGTCGAAAAACAGGCGGAATTGCGGCAGAAAACCAATCTTCACAATACGGCTGTTGCGCGGCAGCACCATCACCATGAGCACAATAAGTGCCACCGTAAGCACGTTCACCAAATGGAACGCCCAACGCCAGCCGAACGTGTTCGCAACCCACGTGCCAACCGGCACACCCACCACGGATGCGATGGAGAAGCCGGAAAACACCCATGCGATGAACTTCGTGCGGTACTGTTCAGTTGTTACATCGGGCGCGTACGTCATGGCGATAGCCACCAGCGTGCCAGATACCAACGCGATGAGAATTCGCGCCACCACGAGCACGCCATAATTCGGCGCGAACGCGCACAACACGTTGCCAATAAGGAACACCCCAACCAGCGTCAGATGCGTGGCAAAACGCGGAAAACGAGCCGACAACGCCGATCCGAGCGGCGTGACCGGCGCATACACAAACGCGAACAGCGACACAAGATTGCCGACCGTCACCTCCGACACCTTCAAACCGGCCGCGATATCCGGCAGAATGCCAACGACAATGAACTCGCTCATACCCAACATGAAACTCAGCGAGATCAGCACAATCACAGGCAGATTGAAAAACCGTTCCTTCGCCACATCACTCCTCGCCATGCTCTTCTCCTCCATGACCCCTCACGCTCCCCACGCCTTGCCAGACTCACATTTTCCTTGAATCTTCTCACGTCAATCGTTTGACGAATCAATCGTCAAACAAACGATAAGCCAAACGCGATACAATGACGCGCGATGACACGCAAAACAACCACCACAGCAAAAAACAACCGCAAACCCAAGAAAAACAACCAGCCAAGCTTCACCAAACTCCATAACGTCTGGAAAAAAGCAAACACCAAAAAGCGCATCCTCATAGTCGGCGAAACAACCGTAGCCATTATCGCCACGCTCGCGTTGATCGTTGGATTGGTGCGATTCATCGGTTGGCGTGTGCAAGTGGACGAAGCGGTCGCCTCGCAGGAACAATTGCAGACGAAATACGATTTCAATCCGGGCAACATCATTTCAGATGGTCTGTTCTTTAACGGGAACGCGCTGAGCGAGCAGCAGGTGAACGCCATCATCGAAGAGCAGGGCGCCGCATGCAACGGCGAGAAATGCTTGAAATCCATGACGTTTAGTACCGAATCGCAGCCTGCCAACGAATACTGCGAAGCATATGAGGGAGGGTCGAACGAAAGCGCCGCGGCGATCATCTACAAGTCGGGAAAGGCGTGCGATATCAGTCAAAAAGTGTTGCTTACCGTGCTGCAAAAGGAACAGCATCTGCTTACCGCCACCGATCCAAGCGACTTCCAATTCAAGTCGGCCATGGGATTAAGCTGCCCGGACGACGCGAACTGCGATCCGGAATATGCAGGTTTTTTCAAACAGGTGTATGGCGCGGCGAAACGCTACCAGTATTACGTGCATCATGAGGATCGCTACGGATACCATGCGGGCACGCTCAACTATATTCAATACAATCCGGACGCCAGCTGCGGTGGCAGCAACGTGTACATCGAAAACAAGGCGACCGCACTGCTGTACATTTACACGCCTTATCAGCCGAATACAGCCGCATTGGATGCGGGAGTCGGCGAAGGAGACGCCTGTTCGACCTACGGCAACCGCAACTTCGCAATCATCTACGATTCGATGTTCGACTCTCCTCGAAGCTAATCAGCAATTGTAGATACGTAAATACAAATTTTCAGGCATACGAAAACCCGCTGTGCGATCATTTTCGATCACTACAGCGGGTTTTTGATATGCGATTTTCGATTATGGGAAACCGTTACAGCCTCGGCAAGTACTTCTTCAATTCGAACGGAGTGACCTGCTTGCGATACTCCTCCCATTCCTGACGCTTGTTGCGCAGGAAGTATTCGAACGCGTGCTCGCCGAGCACGCTGGCCACGAAGTCGGACTTCTCCATAACCTTCAACGCCTCGTCAAGAGACTCCGGCAGCGGCTGGATGCCCATGGCCTGACGTTCCGCATCGGTAAGCTCCCAGACGTCATCGCTGGTCGGCTCACCCAACTGCATCTGCTTGTCGATACCATCGAGTCCCGCGGCCAAAAGCACGGAGTATGCGAGGTACGGGTTGGCGACCGGATCGAGCGCACGGAATTCCATGCGGGCGGAATTGCCCTTGCCCGGCTTGTACTGCGGAATGCGCAGCAACGCGGAACGGTTGTTGTGTCCCCAGCAGATGTAGCTCGGAGCCTCATTGCCGCCCCACAGGCGCTTGTAGGAGTTGACGTACTGGTCGGTGACCGCGCAGATTTCAGCCGCATGGTACAGGATGCCGGCGGCGAACTGGCGTGCGGTGACGGACATGTTGAATTCCTGACCCGCCTCATAGAACGCGTTGGAGTCACCTTCGAACAGGCTCAAATGCGTGTGCATGCCTGAACCCGGAGCGTCAGAAAGCGGCTTCGGCATGAAGCTGGCATGAATGCCACGCTCCAGCGAAATCTCCTTGACGACGGTACGGAAGGTCATGATGTTGTCGGCCGTGGTAAGCGCGTCCGCATAACGCAGATCGATCTCGTTCTGGCCTGGACCCGCCTCATGGTGCGAGTATTCCACCGAAATACCCATCTGTTCGAGCATGTTGACGGTGGCACGGCGGAAGTCCATGCCAGGGCTGCGCGGCACATGGTCGAAATAGCCGCCCTCGTCAATCGGAGTCGGCGTCTGGGACCAATCATCCTGCCTTTCGAACAGATAGAATTCGATTTCCGGATGCACGTAGAAGGTGAAGCCCTTTTCCTTGGCTTTCGACAGAGCCTGCTTCAGCACATGACGCGGATCGCCCAACGACGGCTCGCCATCAGGGGTGAGCACGTCGCAGAACATGCGCGCGGTGCCCTGCGGACCGCCGCGCCACGGCAGAATCTGGAAGGTCGATGGATCGGGTTTGACGATCATATCGTCTTCGGACACACGGGTGAGACCTTCCACCGCGGAGCCGTCGAATCCGAGCCCTTCCTCGAACGCAGCTTCCAATTCAGCCGGTGCGATAGCCACGGACTTCAATGTTCCCAACACATCCGTGAACCACAAACGAATGAAGCGCACGTCGCGTTCTTCGACTGTGCGCAAAGCAAACTCTTGCTGTTTATCCATAGTGCCCCATCGTTCCATGCGCATGTTACGAAAGTCGTTAACACGCGCCGCAATACGACGAGACCGTCCACGTTGTAGACGGTCCTATCATCATTGGCTTGTCGAACAATGTTCAGCGTGCGACTTCGAGCGCTTCTTCCAAGGTGAAGGCGCGTGCGTACAATGACTTGCCGAGAATGGCGGAGTCCACGCCTAAGTCGGCGAGCTCCTTGATGGCACGCAGGTCATCGAGCTTGGAAATGCCGCCGGACGCAGTGACCTTCGCATCGGTACGTTCCGCGACTTCACGCAGCAAGTCGATGTTCGGGCCACTCATCATGCCGTCACGAGCCACGTCGGTGACCACGTAACGAGAACAGCCAACGGAATCCAGGAACGCCATGGTTTCGAACAGGTCGCCGCCTTCCTTCACCCATCCGCGTGCCGCGAGGGTGTGGCCACGCACATCAAGGCCGACTGCCACGCGATCACCGTACTTCTTGATGACGGAAGCGGTCCAATCCGGATTCTCAAGAGCGGCCGTGCCAATGTTCACACGGGCTGCTCCTGCTTCCAAGGCCGCATCGAGCGATGCATCGTCACGCACACCGCCGGACATTTCAATATTGACCTTGTCGCCCAGTTCTCTGACGATGGCACGCAGCTGGTCACGGTTGTTGCCTGTACCAAACGCGGCGTCAAGATCGACCAGGTGAATCCATTCCGCACCGGACTCAACCCATGTGCGAGCGGCCTCCAATGGCGAACCGTAGTCGGTTTCCGAACCGGATTCACCCTGGCGCAGGCGAACGGCCTTGCCATCACGAACATCGACGGCGGGAAGCAATGTCAAAGACATGTCTGTACCTCTCTGTGATCAACCGATCGCCATTACATGGCAATCGCATGTATGTGCATCAAATAAGCGTGCATCAATCGTATATATGAAGTCAACGTCGAAACAGGCGATGACGATCTCATATCATCAGAACGTCGCAATCCAATTACGCAGCAGCTGCGAACCCGCTTCGGCGGACTTTTCGGGGTGGAACTGCGTGGCGAACAGCGGACCACGCTCGTAGGCCGCCACAAAACGGCTACGTCCGTACGTGCACCAGGTCACGCGCTCCTCGGCGTCATCGAAATCAAGCTGGTCGCCGGACATGTCGGCAGGAGCGGCGTTCATCGCGGCGAAGGAATGCACGAAGTAGAAACGTTCACCTTCCACACCCTTCATGAGCACGGAACCTTCCGGTGCCTCGACGGTGTCCCATCCCATGTGCGGCACCACATCGGCGTCAAGCAGTTCCACGCCGCCCTTGATCAGACCAAGGCCCGGAGTGCCGGCGCCGTGTTCCATACCACGTTCGAACATGATCTGTTCGCCCACGCACACACCGAGCACCGGTCGCCCGGCACGCAGACGATCTTTGATCACGGTGTCTCCGCCCACCGACTTGAGACCTTCCATGCATGCACCGAAAGCGCCCACGCCGGGCACTACCAGACCGTCGGCTTCCAAGGCCTGCCGATGGTCGGAAGTGAGGGTCACGTCAAGGTTGAGATTGGCCAGCGCACGAACCATGGAACGCACGTTGCCGAAACCATAATCGAAAACCACCACGGATGTCATGGACGTTCTCCTTCTTGTGTCATTCGTTGTTCTATGGCGTGAGTCGTCTTGTGTCGCGTAACGCATGTTCGGCAGGATGACTCACGTTTGCCGTCGTTAACTGATGCTTGATGCGCCGCGTCCGAACCGCGTATGCTCGGCGATAATGCTCATCGCTGCATCCCGATCGAGGTCGGCGGAATCGAAAATGGTCATATCCGCCTGTTCCAGCGCGTTCATATCGGTGATGCCAAGCATGAGATCTTCAACGAACGGCGCAGTGGAGGTGAATAGCACCGGCGGAGCGAAGGTTTTGCCCGCCTTGCCTTCCACGTACATCGTCGCTTCGAGCTTGTCCGCACGGTTGACGGCAAGAATCGCGGGCATGCCGGCAACGACGATCGTCATGTCTTTGACCGCCGCTTCCGGACCGTCTCCGTCGAGATTGCGCAGCACCGCGACAGCACCTTGCGCCGATCCGATGCACTGTGCGGAAATATCGGACAATTCGCAGAATGCCGCCAGCAATCGTGGCGAGGTCAGTCTGGTGATGATCACAGCCACTTTCGCACGATTGCCAAGCAGTCCCTGCAGCTCATCTTCGAATTTCAACGAATCCTCAGCCGCGTTGAGCATGTCGTCGATTCCCGAGGATTCGGAGGATTCCGCATCATCGGAAGCTTCGGAGGAATCGAGAGCTTTAGATGGCGGATTGTCCGTCCGCTCATTCTTGCTTGCCTCGGCATCCTTGAATTCCTGCTCGAAGCCGGCCATAGCCGCTTCCAATTCCTCTTCGCTGAAATGCATGCCGTCAGCGTTGGGATCGCCGAAATCGTTGGATCCGTCGAATCCTTGGAAATCGTCGAAATCGTTATTTCGATCGTCGCTCATCACAGAGCGCCCTTCGTGCTCGGAATACCATCGACACGCGGATCCGGCTCGATGGCGAAACGCAGCGCACGCGCCAAGGCCTTGAACTCGGCTTCGGCGATGTGGTGCGGATCACGGCCGGAGATCACCTGCAGATGCAGGCAGATTCCGGCATGCATGGCGATGGATTCCATAGCGTGACGCACGAGGGAGCCAGTGAAATGGCCGCCGATCATGCAGTATTCGAAGCCTTCCGGCTCTCCGGTGCACACGCAGTACGGGCGTCCGGAAATATCGACCACAGCCTTGGCGAGCGCCTCATCCAACGGCACGGTGGCGTCGGCAAAACGACGGATGCCACGCTTGTCACCCAACGCCTGCTTCAACGCCTCGCCGAATACGATGGCGATGTCTTCGACGGTGTGGTGCGCGTCGATGTCGGTGTCACCGGTGGCTTTGATAGTCAGGTCGATCAGCGAATGCTTGCCGAGTGCCGTCATCATATGGTTGTAGAACGGCACCGAAGTGTCGATGTCGGTTTTGCCTGTGCCGTCGAGATTCAGGCTCAGTTCGACTTTGGATTCGCTGGTTTCACGAACGATGGTTGCGGTACGCGCCATGTTGCGACTCCTTTTGAAAATGCTCGATCCTGCTTTGGTGCAGTTTTTACGTATGTATTTCAGTCCTGTTCCACAATACGCAGCACTTCGACCAATGCTTCGCGGAAACGCGCCATTTCCTCGTCGGTGCCCATGCATACGCGCATCCAGCCGTCAGGGCCGACGGTACGGATGAGCACGCCACGCTTGAGCAGTTCGTCGAAGATGCGGCTGCGATCGTCGAAATGACCGCCAAACAGGATGAAGTTGGACTGTGTTTCGGCCACTTCGAGCGGCTGTCCCTTGTAGGTTTGTTCCTTGAGCCACGCTGCGGTCTGATTGCGAATGTCACGCAGGTGTGCCACACGGCTGAGCTGCTCGTCGGTATGTTCGAATGCGGCAAGCGCGGCTGCCTGGGTGACGGCCGACAGGTGGTACGGCATGCGCACGATGCGCACGCAGTCGATGATGCCCTTGTTGGCGGCCAGATAGCCGACTCGTGCGCCTGCGAAGGCGAACGCCTTGCTCATGGTTCGGCTCACGGCGAGATTCTCATACTCGTCGATGAGTTCGAGCGCGGTGGGCGTGCCCGGATCACGGAATTCGATGTAGGCTTCGTCCACCACGACCACCGGATGCACACCCTCGGCGGCACCTTCGACTTCAGCGGTTTTGGCGGCGTCGAGCACACGCTTGAGATCGTCCATCTTCAGCGGAGTGCCGGTCGGATTGTTCGGGCTGGTGAGCACGATCATGGCCGGCTTGACGTCTTCGATCGCTTTGATGGTGGCGTCGACGTTCAGTGAGAAATCCTCGTTGCGGTGCGCAAGCTTCCACGTGGTGAACGTGTCGCGGGCATATTCCGGATACATCGAATACGTCGGATCGCAACCGAGCGCAATGCGCCCTGGACCGCCGAAAGCCTGGAACAGCTGCAGCATGATCTCGTTGGACCCGTTGGCGCCCCACAGCTGGTCGACTTCCATCTTGACGCCGGACTCGCGTTCGAGATAGTCGCAGAACGCCTGACGCAACGCGATATGCTCACGATCCGGGTAACGGTTGAGCGACGGGGCGATCTCCTTGACTCGCTGCGCGATGGTTTCGACCACTGCCGGTTCCGGCGCATACGGGTTCTCGTTGACGTTGAGGCATACAGGCACGTCCAATTGCGGCGCACCGTACGGCTCTTCGCCGATCAGATCGTTGCGCAGCGGGAGATATGCCGGAATGGCGTTGCTGGAAGTCTCACTCATCGAAGGCCTGCCTGCTCTTCCTGTTCCTTGATGGTTTCCTTGTTGTACGGATCGTCGATGAAGCGGCTCAGCACGCTTTCGCCGTGTGCCGGCAGATCTTCCGAAACGGCGAAGGCGTTCACGCGAGCAGCGAGGGTCTTCAGGCCCTGCTCGTCGTATTCGATGACTTCGACCGGCTTCATGAAGGTGTGCACGCCCAGGCCGGAGGCGAAACGTGCAGTGCCGGAGGTCGGCAGCACGTGGTTGGAGCCGGACATGTAGTCGCCCAGCGGCACCGGAGAGTACGGGCCACGGAAGATGGCACCGGCGTTGCGGATCTTGGCGATCACGGCATCCGGGTCGGCGGTCTGGACCTCAAGGTGTTCGGCGGCATACGCGTTGGCCGCGTCGATGGACTGTTCGATGCCATCGGTGAGGATGATGCCGGACTGACGACCACGCAGCGACGTGTTCACACGCTCGGAATGCTCGGTGCGAGGCACGCGGTACTTGAGATCCTCCTGCACCTGTTCGGCGATCTCTTCGCTGTCGGTGATGAGCACGGAACCGGCGAGTTCGTCATGCTCGGCTTGGCCGATCAGATCGGCGGCCAGCCAGCTCGGATTGGCGCCCTTGTCTGCGATGATGGCGATTTCGGTCGGTCCTGCCACAGCGTCGATGCCGACAATGCCCGACACCATACGCTTGGCGGTAGCGACGAAAATGTTGCCAGGACCGGTGATCTTGTCGACCGGATCGCACAGGATCTCACCGTCCTGCGGTTCGGAACCCTTGGCACCGTAGGCGAACATGGCCACGGCCTGAGCGCCGCCGACCGCATACACTTCATCAACGCCAAGAATGGCGCAGGTGGCGAGAATGGTCTTGTCAGGCAGACCATCGGCATTGTTACGGCTCGGCGGGGTTGCGATGGCGAGAGATTCCACGCCGGCGGCCTGTGCCGGAACCACGTTCATGATAACGGAGCTCGGGTAGACAGCCTTGCCGCCAGGCACATACAGACCGACACGCTGCACCGGAATCCAACGTTCGGAAACGCGGGCACCCTCAGCCAGATCGGTGTGGAACGGTGCCGGCACCTGGGAAGCGGACACGGCGCGGGAACGACGCACGGACTCTTCGATGGCGGCACGCACTTCCGGATCCAACTCGTCGACGGCGGCCTTCATGGCTTCCACCGGCACGCGCAGATTCTCCGGACGGATATGGTCGAATTTCTCCGCGAAGTCACGCAGGGCCGCAGCACCGCGGGCCTTCACATCGTCAAGAATGGGCTGCACGAGATCGGTTGCCTCGTTGGTGCCCATCTCGGCGCGGGGCATAGCCTCCAGCATTTCAGCTCGGGTCAACTTCTTGCCGCGCAGGTCAATGATTCGCATATAGTTTTCTTCGCTCATAACGCCCCATGGTAACAACGTAATGTCACGAGAACGCCTGCACGTCTCAAGTTCAGCCGCATAGTGAGATATTCGGCTGAACTTTCGGCATCATCCCCACGACCGGTCAGCCCAAAGGCAGAGAACTGGGACCGAAAAGGATTTTGATTTCAGCGAACAGACTCGTGTCGCGGCGCACGCGGAAACGGTCGCCGAACGTCAGTACCTTGGCGTTGCCCTTATCGTCCATCAATGCGAGCTTCACTTCGCAGGGTCCAGGATGATTCGAGAGAATCTGCCCCAACTGCTGCACATGCGATTGGTCAAGCGCGATCGGCGGCAGCATAATCGTCACCGGCTTCTCATCTTGCGCCTCCAACGTCGGCACGTTGAATTCCGTGGCACGCATGCTCACCGTCTCATCGCGTTTTTCGACCTGCCCACGGATCTGCACCACCGTATCGACTGCCAGTTCGGGAGCGGCGGCCTCGTATACCTTGCCGAAGAACATGCACTGGATGGAGCTTTCCAAATCCTCAATCGTCACAATCGCCCAAGGATTACCCTTCTTCGACACGCGACGATCCACATTCGTGATCAAGCCCGCCACCGTCACCTGCTGACCGTCAGGCATATTTGCGGCACGATCAATCAGATGCGCGATCGACATTTCACGCAACGACGCCAGAATCGACTGCATGCCGCTCAACGGATGGTCGGACACATACAAACCAAGCATTTCACGCTCGAAATTCAACTTGGTTTTCTTATCCCACTCCTCCACGTCAGGCACGTTCACCATGGCATCACCCATGCCGGCATCATCTTCGCCGGAATCCTCCAAATCGGCGAACAAATCAAACTGGCCCTCAGCCTGCTTACGCTTCAAACCGACCACCGAATTGATCGCAGCCTCATGAATCGTAAACAACGCACGACGGTTCGGATCAATCGAATCAAACGCACCGGCCTTGATCAACGATTCAACCAATCGACGATTCAATGCCTCCATCGGCACACGCTTGATGAAATCAGGGAAATTCACATACTTGCCATGACTGCCGTCACGTTCCTTGACGATCGCATCAACCGCAGCCTTGCCAACGTTACGAATGGCGCCAAGACCAAAACGCACCACATCGCCAACAGCGGAATACTCATACACCGACTCGTTCACATCAGGCGACAACACCTGAATGCCCATGCGGCGAGCCTCACCCAAATACAACGCGGTCTTATCTTTGTTCGTGCTCGCACCCTGCAGCAAAGCCGCCATGAACTCCACCGGATAGTGCGTCTTCAAATACGCGGTCCAATACGAAATCAAACCGTATGCGGCCGAATGCGCCTTATTGAACGCGTAGCCTGAGAACGGCACCAAAATATCCCACACGGCCTGAGCCGCCTCCTGAGAATACCCATGCTCCTTCATGCCCGCGAAGAACGGCACCTTCTCCTTGGCCAGTACCTCAGGCTTCTTCTTACCCATCGCTCGACGAAGCACATCTGCCTTGCCCAACGAATAACCAGCCAAAATACGCGCAGCCGACTGTACCTGCTCCTGGTACACAATCAGACCATACGTCTCATCAAGCACCTCCTTCAGCGGCTCAGCCACCTCAGGATGAATCGGCGTGATCTTCTGCAAACCATTCTTACGCTTCGCATAATTCGTATGCGAATCCATATCCATCGGACCAGGACGATACAACGCGATCAATGCGGAAATATCGTTGAAGTTATTCGGCTTCAACGTTTTCAGCAACGAACGCATACCATCGGAATCCAACTGGAACACACCAAGCGTGTCACCTCGCGACAACAGATCGTACGTGGCACGGTCATCCAATGGAATCTTCGTATGGTCGATACGCTCCTTGCCATTCGCCTCGATATTATTCAACGTATCGCGAATAACCGTTAAGTTGGAAAGACCAAGAAAATCCATCTTGACCAAACCAAGCGTTTCACACGTATGATATTCCAACGTGGTCGTAACCGTACCATCGGTACGTTCCAGCAGCGGCGACGTATTCGAAATCGGCTCGCTACCCATGATCGTGGCGCACGCATGCACGCCGGTCTGACGAATCAGCCCCTCAATACCCATCGCCTCATCCGTAACACGCTTCGCATCCGGATCGGAATCATACAATTCACGGAATTCACGAGCCTCCGCATAACGTTTCGACGTCGGCTCGAAAATATCGCGCAACGGAATATCCTTGCCACCCGTCTGCGCCGGCGGCAACGCCTTGGTGATACGCTCGCCCATGGAGAATTCGTAGCCCATGATTCGCGCGGAATCCTTCAGCGCCTGCTTGGTTTTGATGGTGCCGTAGATCACACATTGCGCGACCTTGTCTCGACCGTACTTGTCGCCGACGTAATCAAGCACTCGGCCGCGGCCATCCGGATCGAAATCGACGTCGATATCAGGTAGTGACACACGTTCCGGGTTAAGGAATCGTTCGAAGATCAGACCATGTTTAATCGGGTCGAGTTCGGTGATACCCATGGCGTACGCCACCATGGCTCCTGCCGCGGATCCACGGCCCGGCCCCACCATCACGCCATGCGATTTGGCCCAATTGATGTAGTCGGCCACCACGAGGAAGTATCCGCAGAACTGCATCTGGCAGATCACACCGCATTCGTAATCGGCCTGCTTAAGCACTTCGATCGGCGGATGCCCGTCATAGCGCTGTTCCAAGCCTTCCTCGACTTTTCGCAGGAACAGCGAGGTCTCGTCCCAGCCTTCCGGGCAGTCGAATTGCGGCATGAACGCGCCGTCCTCATGATCGTCGAACATGACATTGCAGCGTTCGGCGATTTCCAACGTGTTGTCACACGCTTCGGGAATGTCTTTGAACAGTTCGCGCATTTCTTCGGCGGATTTCAGGTAGTAGCCGGTTCCGTCGAATTTGAATCGTCCCGGCTCGTCCAACGTGGAACCCGAGTTGATGCACAGCATGGCGTCCTGCGAGCCTGCGTCTTCGGCACGCACGTAATGCGAATCGTTGGTGGCAAGCAGCGGCGCGTTCAGTTTTTTCGCAATGTCCAGCAGACCGTCGGTCACTTGCTTTTCGATTTTCAGACCGTGGTCCATGAATTCGATATAAAAATTGTCGCGTCCGAAAATATCCTGTAATTCCCCTGCGGCACGCAATGCTTCGTCGAATTGGCCGAGCAGCAGTCGCGTTTGGATGATTCCTGACGGGCATCCGGAAGATGCGATGATGCCTTTGGAATATTTGGCAAGGATTTCCTTATCCATTCGAGGGTATCGCATGACACGTCCCTCAAGATTCGCGTCGGTGGACGCTTTCATAAGATTGACGAGGCCTTCGTCGGTTTCGGCCCACATCGTAAGGTGGGTGATCAGGCCGCCGCCGGATACGTCGTTAGGGTTGCGCCGGCGATGCTGCGGATCGATATCGGGATTCCAGTTGGTGTCCCAGCTGACGCGGGTTTGGTCCTGTCGCGCGGTTTCCGGCGTCACATACGCTTCGATGCCGATGATCGGTTTGACGCCCTCTTTGACCGCGGTGCTCCACATTTCGTATGCACCATGCATGTTGCCATGGTCGGTGATGCCGACGGCGGGCATATTGAGTTCTTTGGCACGCTTGACCAGATCCGGAATTTTCGATGCGCCGTCAAGCAGCGAATAATGCGTATGATTATGCAGTTGTACGAAATTTCCGGAAGTAGCCATGCAGTCCAATCTACCGGTGATTGGTGACGTGTGCTCACGCTTCGGGCTTATCTTGTGTGTCGTGCCTTCCGTGCATCACATCAAGCGCATGTTGCAAATCAGCTGGATAATGCGATTTCACCGTAGTCCAGACACGGGTTCGCGGATGGCGGAATTCGAGTTGCATCGCGTGCAACCACTGCCGTTCCAGTCCCAACGTTTCGCTCAGTTGCGGATTGGCGCCATACATGGCGTCTCCGGCAAGCGGATGCCCGATGGATGAGAAATGCACGCGAATCTGATGCGTGCGCCCGGTTTCAAGGTTCACGGAAACCAGTGTCGCCTCGCCGAAACGTTCCATCACATCCCAATGGGTGACGGCCTCTTTGCCGGCAGGCGTCACACAAAAACGGAAATCGGAGACTTTGGCGCGACCGATCGGCGCTTCGATGGTTGCTTTGTTTTCCCTGAGATTGCCCTGCACGAGCGCATGATAGGTCTTCACGACTTCATGTTCGGCGAATTGCCTGCGCATTTCCACGTAGGCGAGATCGGACTTGCACACGAGCATCAAGCCAGATGTGCCCACGTCGAGACGGGATACGATGCCTTGACGCCCTGCAGCGCCATAAGAGGTGATATGCACTCCCCTGTCAAGCAGACTGCCAAGCACCGTCGGACCGGTCCAGCCGACAGAAGCATGAGCCGCCACACCCACCGGCTTGTCAACCACCACCACATCGTCGTCTTCATAGACCACGGCCATATCATGCGCGATTGGTTCAGGCTCGGTTCGTTCCTCGACAATATCAAATTCCACGGTTTCGCCTGATTGCAGGGTCGACGATTTGGAAATGTCACGACCAAGCACACGCGCCTGCCCGCCTTCGATGAGTTCCGCTGCCTTGGCACGGGAAATGCCTAGCATTTTGGCAACGGCGACATCGAAACGTTTGCCGACAAGCGCATCGGGTGCGGGAACAAGACGGCTCATGCGCTCTTCTCTCCAGCCGTTCGTTCCATCTGTTCCTTGTTCCGTTCGTCAAGTTCCTTCTGGCTGAACGGTTCTCCTACGAACAGCAGCACGACTGCGGCAACGCCCGCCACCATCAGGAAAATGTCAGCGACATTGCCGACCGACCATCCGTAGTTGAGGAAGTCGACGACTTTGCCGTTGAGGAAACCTTCGGCATATGCCACACGGTCGATGAGATTGCCTAACGCTCCGGCAAACGCAAGAGCGAACACCACCGTCCATTTCATGGAAATGGTACGGATCTCCAGCCCCACAAGTGCCACGCAAGCCACAATGGCAAGCAGGGAAATCAACCACGTCATGTTGGAGCCCATACCTAAGGACGCGCCCGGATTATGCACCAACGTGAATGAAAGAATCCCCGGAATCACACGTACCGTATGCCCATCGGCAAGCGCCGACTGCGCCCATGCCTTGGTGATCTGATCAAGTACCAGCGCCGCAACGGCGATACACGCAAAGACGGCCACGCGAGTGCGCAGCCGTCTTTGATCATTTGTCATGATGTCAGACACAGCCTAATCTCAGTCGTTCTGGGAATCCTGATCATAGTTGTTCGTGTCAGACACCTGCGACACAAGCTGGCCGAGGAATTCGGTAAGACGCGCGCGGTATTCGGTTTCGAACTGCTTGAGACCCTGAATGTTGCCTTCGATGACCTTGGTCTGTGCTTCGAGATTGTCGCGGACCTGCTGGGCATAGTCGTCGGCCGCGGTACGGGTCTTCGAATCGTAGTCGAAGGCACGCTTCTGCACTTCGGACTCGTATTCGTCGGCTTCGTTGTGCTTCGTGGAGAAGTACGTGTCACCATCCTGAGTCTTCTGCACAAGGTAGGCGTCGCCTTCCTGCGTCTTCTGATCCAAGTAGGTATCGCCCTCCTGCGTCTTCTGCGCAAGATAGGCATCGCCTTCCTGAGTCTTCTGATCCAAGTAGGCGTTACCCTCCTGAGTGCGCTGTGACAGGTAGTCGTCGCCTTCCTGAGCACGCTTGGTCAAGTATGCGTCGCCTTCCTGGGCACGCTTGGTCAAGTATGCGTCACCTTCCTGAGTCTTCTGGTTCAGGTAACCATCAGCCTTGGCACGAGTGTCAGCCGAATACTGATCAGCATCGGAACGGGTGCTTTCGGAATAGTTGTCAGCCTCGGAACGAGTACGGTTGGAGTAGTCGTTGGCATTGCCGATGAGCTCGTCGTACTTGCGCTGGGACTCGTCGGTGATTTCCTTGGCCTTGGCTTTGCCCTTGTCGACATACTGGTCGTGCAGCTGCATGGCCAAGGTCAACATGGCAGTGGCGCGCTCCGGCTCCGTATTGGCGCTGGCTGCAGCTCCTGCGATCTTCTGCAGGCTGCCGGTTTCGGTGCTTGGCTCAACCTTGGCGACCTGTTCGCGCAGCTGGGCTTCACGCTGCTGCGATTCCTGCAGCTGCTGGGCAAGCTGCTGAATCTGCATGGCCTGCTGCTGGGCACGCTCATCCTGCTGCTGGGCCTGGGCGACTTGCTCCTGGGCTTCATCAAGCCTTGCATTGAGCTGCTGAATCTCAGCGGCCTGCTGCTGGGCCACCACAACCTGCTGCTGGGCGGAAGCCAGCTGACGGGACAGGTCTTCGGTCTGTGCGCGGAATGCGTCGCGCTCATGCTGCATGGCGGTAAGCTGCTCGCCCAAATCCGCCTGGCCTGCGGCTTCAGCCGCCTGAGCGGTAAGCTGGTCAACCTGGGCGGACAGGCGATCCACCTGACCTTTAAGCTGTTCGTTCTGGGCCGACAGAGCACGGTTGCTTTCCTCAGCCTCGGTGAGTTTGGCTGCTGCGACCTGTGCGGCCTGAGCTGCCTGATCACCAGCGCCGGCTGCCTGCTCGGAGGCGGACTTCAATGTCGCGTTCTCCTGCTGCAGGGACTGAACCTGAGCGCTGAGCTCGGAAATCTTGGAGTTGAGCCCCGCAACATCCGGGCCGAGGGACTGAGTAGCCTGGCCGCTGGCGACCGCCTGCTTGCCTAGAGCCTCCACCGTCTCGGTTACCTGATCGAGAAAATCGTCGACTTCGTCGACGTCATACCCCTCTTTGAACCTTACGGTCTGGAAAGTATGCTCTCTGATATCTTTCGGCGTCAACAGAGCCATAAATCTTACACCTCGCTTTGGGCTTGATGCCTTGCTGTTGTTGCTTTCATTTGTTGACTCTAGCACGGAACCACCGATTTTTTGCGAAAAATCGGCATTTGACATGTATTAAATGAGGAAATCAATAACAATGAGAATGAAATAAAGAACAATGAATGCCACATCGAAGTAGATGGGACCCATTGGAATAGGGCGGATATATTGGCGTAGCCAGCGCAGCGGCGGTTCCGTCAGCTGGTAAATGGCGTCGATCAGCGATGCAGCCAACCCCCGTGGACGCCACAACGGAGCCAGCACGGCAACCCAATCGAGAATCATGCGAATGAACAGCACCAGAATGTAGGCATTAACCAGAAAGTGGACGATGCTACCAATCAAAGACAGAATCATGGAGTACCACCATAGCAACAGAACATAACAAAGTCTCCATCATGGCTGATGGAGACTTTGCACAGTCTGCTTTCGCAATGGCTTTCGTCTACGTCAGTCGGCGAACAGATCGTGCGACGAGTTATTCGCTTGCGGCTCTTCGACCTTGATGTTCACCTGGGCTGGGCTCAGCAGGAACACGCGCGGAGTGACACGCTCGATGGAGCCACGCACGCCGAAAACCACGCCTGCGGAAAAGTCCACAATGCGATACGCAACGGCCTCGGCAACGCCAGTTAGGTTCAGCACCACCGGAACGCCGTCACGAATGGCACGGCCGACCAGCTGCGCGTCCTCATAGGACTTCGGGTGAATCGTGGTGATACGGCTCACCCTTCCTCCTTGGAACGGGTTGGCTTTGGTCTGTTCGCGCGGAACGGACGTCGCGGCAGGCGTCGAAGCCATCGGGGTCACGGAATGGTCGGAATCGAACGAGGTTGCACTGCTCTCATCCTCCTCGCTGAAATCCTCGTCACCCTCAGCAACGTCGGTCATGCCCAAATAGGACATCGCGCTTTTCATAAAACCTGCCATAAACGATCCTTTCGCGTCTGCGCGTTGCTTTTAGCGCAGGAAGTCCGGAATATCCAAATCGCCGGCGTCGCTCGAAGACACCACCTCATGCTCGGTGGTCTGATCGAATGACGGAACGACGGGTTCCGGAGTGGACGGAATATAAGTGGACAGCGGCTGCACCTTCGGGGCTTCCGGAGTCTGAATGAGCTGAGGCTGAGGCTGAGGCTGAGCCGCCGCTCTCGGAGCCGCGGACAGCGCCGACAGCGGAATCGTGTTTTCCGCAGACTCGGCCTGCTTCTGGGCCTCGGTCTGAGCCGCCTTCTTGGAGTTGGCGTCAAAGCCTGCGGCGATGACGGTGACACGCACTTCGTCGCCATAGGCGTCGTCGAGGGAAAGACCCCAAATGATCTGCGCTTCCGGGTGGATGGCCTTGCCCACCAGCTGGGTGGCGGCGGCCGCTTCCTGCAGCTTCAGATCGGACGGACCTGCGATGTTGATCAAAGCGCCGTGAGCACCCTCGATGCTTTCTTCCAGCAGCGGAGAGCTGATGGCGATTTCGGCGGCCTGGGTAGCGCGATCCTCGCCCCGAGCGGAACCGATGCCGAACAGTGCGGTGCCCGCTCCACGCAGAATGGCGTTGACGTCGTTGAAGTCGACGTGAATGTACGAATTGGAAGAAATCAGGTCCGTGATGCCCTGCACGCCTGCCAGCAACGCGGTGTCGGCGGTCTTGAACGCATCGACGATACCAATGGTGCGATCAGAAAGCTCAAGCAGTCGATCGTTCGGAATCACGATCAACGCATCGACTTCCTTGCGCAGATTCTCAATGCCAAGTGCTGCGGAAGCCGCACGCTGGGGGCCTTCAAAGCTGAACGGACGGGTAACCACCGCAATGGTCAACGCACCCTGCTGGTGTGCGGCACGAGCCACGATCGGGCTTGCGCCAGTACCGGTGCCACCACCCTCACCGCAGGTCACGAACACCATATCGGCGCCCTTGAGCGATTCCTCGATATCAGACTGATGATCCTGCGCGGCCTTGGCGCCCTTCTCCGGGTCAGCACCGGCGCCAAGACCACGGCTAGTGGCATCGTTCAAGGAGATCTTGACATCAGCGTCGGAACGCATCAGATCCTTCGCGTCGGTATTGATCGCAATAAATTCAACACTTTGAAGACCCTCGGCAATCATGCGATTGACGGCATTACCGCCAGCTCCACCAACACCGACAACCTTGATGTTCGTCTTGTCATTGAAATTGTCAGTCTGGGCAATCTCGCTCACCATAGTCTCCTGTCACTCGCGTTTACGCACAACTTTATCGCAGACGCGCCGTAATACGCGCGCTTTTCGTCGTGTGTAACGACGTTTTTTCACTTTTTTACTGCTAACGTGTTCATTTCGCCTGAGATGTATCTTCTTTCGGCGCCCCCACACAATTTAACCACATCAGCATGTCATGTTCAATAACTGGCATCCATAGGATCGTCACCGAACAACGCCTGACGTTCATCGTGCGTCGTTTCCCGTGATTCCAACCACCCGTAAGGCAAATGCACTTTCTTTGCGAAGCGTACGCGCCCCCTTGGCTTGTCGACCACTCGTTCGGGGAAACGGATGTCTGGATCCAGCTTGCCTATTTCGGTTCTGACATCCTCAAGATTTTCACATTCCATGAACGCGCGACGGGTGGAGCCCCCAACGGGGAATCCCTTGAGATACCACGCGATATGCTTACGCAGATCATGCACGGCCATCTGCTCATCGCCATCATAGAATTCAGTCAACAATTCCGCATGACGTTCAACTACACGGCACACGTCTCCCAGCGTAGGGTCGACACGCTTCTCACTGCCAGCGAACGCGTTCTTAATATCGGCAAACAGCCACGGCCTGCCTTGGCAACCACGGCCGATCGCAACGCCAGCGCAACCGGTTTCGGCAACCATGGCAAGCGCATCGTTCGCACCCCAAATGTCACCGTTACCGAACACTGGAATATCAAGCGCCTCGACCAATTCGCCGATTCTGCTCCAGTCGGAATGCCCACCGTAATATTCGGCGGTAGTACGCGCGTGCAAGGTAACGGCCTTGCAACCTTCCTCCTGCGCGATATGCCCGGCTTCAAGGAACGTCTCATGCTCGTGGTCGATGCCGACACGAATCTTCGCCGTAACGGGCACATTGGCCGCATCGCAGACCTTGACTACGCGTTGGATGATCTCGCGGAACAGATCCATCTTCCATGGCAACGCCGAACCGCCGCCGCGTCTGGTCACTTTGGGCACGGGACATCCGAAATTCAGGTCGACATGGTCAGCCATGTTTTCATCGATGACGATTTTCGCAGCCTGTTCCACGATTGCTGGATTCACGCCATACAGTTGCAGCGAGCGGATATTCTCGCTGGGAGCGAAATGACATAACCGCAATGCTTTGGGATTGCGGGCAACCAACGCGCGTGCGGTAATCATTTCAGCCACGTACAGACCGTCCGGCCCGTAGCTTTCGCAAATCACGCGGAACGGCCAGTTAGTCACTCCCGCCATAGGCGAAAGAACCACCGGCGTTTCAACATGCACCGGCCCTAAATCAACAGGCTTAATAATCGGAGGAACCGACGGCCTCACCGCGTCGGTACGCGGGTCGAGCACGTCGGATTCCTCGCAAGCAGTCACAATGCTATCTGGCATAAGAACGCTATGGTAACCAGTAACCAGCTTTAGTACAAGCCACCGGCTTCGGCGATCTTAACGGACTCAGGCCAAGCCTCGCCGCCCATCTCAACCGGTAGCTGCGGATAGCGCACATGCTTCTCGCCAATGCGTGCAGCCACATAATCGGCCACTTTGTCGAGTGCGACGCGCTCCTGCTGCATGGTGTCACGTTCACGAATGGTGACGGCCTGATCGTCGAGCGTGTCGAAATCGACAGTGATGCACAGTGGGGTGCCGATTTCGTCTTCACGGCGGTAGCGACGGCCGATCGCACCGGCTTCGTCGTAGTCGATCATCCAGTCATGCTGACGCAGGTCGGCTGCCAGATCATGTGCCACGGTCTGCAGTTCCGGCTTCTTGCTCAACGGCAGCACGGCGGCCTTGACCGGAGCCAGGCGAGGATCAAGGCGAAGCACAGTACGCTTGTCGACGCCGCCCTTGGTGTTCGGTGCCTCGTCAACGTCGTAGGCGTCAACGAGGAAGGCCATGAGAGAGCGGGTCAGGCCTGCGGCCGGCTCGATGACGTACGGCACGTACTTTTCGCCGGTGGCCTGATTGAAGTAGCTCAGATCCTCGCCGGAGTGCTTGGCATGCGCGGAAAGGTCGAAGTCGGTACGGTTGGCTACACCTTCGAGTTCGCCCCAATCGGATCCCTGGAAGCCGAACTTGTATTCAATGTCGACGGTGCGCTTCGAATAGTGAGCCAGTTTCTCCTTCGGATGCTCATAATGGCGCAGGTTTTCCGGCTTCACGCCAAGATCGATGTACCACTGGGTGCGTGCATCGATCCAGTACTGGTGCCATTCCTCATCTGTGCCCGGAGCCACGAAGAATTCCATTTCCATCTGTTCGAACTCGCGGGTACGGAAGATGAAGTTGCCCGGGGTGATTTCATTACGGAAGGACTTGCCCATGTTGGCGATGCCGAACGGCGGCTTGGAACGAGAAGAGGTCATCACGTTCTTGAAGTCCACGAAAATGCCCTGCGCGGTTTCCGGACGCAGGTAGTGCAGCGAGTTTTCGTCTTCGACCGGTCCGAGGTGGGTACGCAGCATCATGTTGAAGTCGCGCGGTTCGGTCCAGTTGCCACGGGTGCCACAATCCGGGCACACAATATCCTTAAGACCGTTTTCCGGCAGCTTGTCGCCATGCTTTTCGGCATAGGATTCCTCAAGCTTGTCTGCACGGTGGCGCTTGTGGCAGTTGAGGCATTCGATCAGTGGATCGTTGAACACGGACACGTGGCCGGAAGCCACCCACACGGCCGGCGGAAGAATGATGGACGTGTCAACGCCCACCACATCGCCACGGGTGACGACCATGGAACGCCACCATTCACGCTTGATATTGTCTTTCAGCGCGACGCCGAGCGGACCGTAATCCCACGCGGAACGGGTTCCGCCGTAGATTTCACCGGCGGGAAAAACAAAGCCACGACGCTTGGCGAGGGATACGACTTCATCGAGTTTGGATACAGCCACAATGCACCTTCTGGTTTGAACGGTTTGGGGTCTTTACAAGCGGAAAGCCTACCTTTACGCGGTGACAGAACGCCACCTGCGTTACTGTTTCGTGGCGTTCTCGCCTTCAACAGTGTCGTTGTCAAGCAGCAGCGGCCAGATCTTGCGGTCAATCATCACAGTTTCCTTATTCAGATTTGCCTATGAGATTTACGTACGCACCTATATTTACGAGAACGTGCTGCATTCACCTGATCCCGGAATCGACTGGCCCGCTCCAGTGTCAGGGCCTTTGTATAGGTTGAGTACGTTATGTACATGCAGGGGGGCTTTCCGACGAAAGTGGAAGCTGAGATAGGCGGATGCCTGACCCTTTGAACCTGTTGGTTAGGACCAACGTAGGGAGCAGACAATGAGCGATGACTCATTTTCGGCAACGCTGCGCAAACAGATTGTGCAGGCAGTCAACAGAGTACGAGAGACCACGCCTTTGGCGCAGTCGTTTACCAATTTCGTTACGATGAATCTTGTGGCCAACGCGCAGCTTGCCGCCGGAGGTACTGCCGCCATGAGCTTTCTGCCGGACGATGTAATCGACACTGCGGAAATCGCCGGATCGAACTACATCAATGTGGGCACGCTGCTGCCGTTCTTCAAAGATGCGCTGCCGGAAATCGCCTACAAACTGCACAAGAACGGCAAGACGTGGGTGCTAGATCCGGTCGCCGCGGGCATCGGCAAAACCCGTACCGCCATTCTTGAATCGTTCCGCACCTATACGCCAACCATCGTGCGTGGCAATGCGAGTGAGATCATCGCACTCGATGCGATGTGGGGCCTTGCTCAAAACGATTCTACCGTTCCCGGCACGCGTCCGGCAGGCGTGGAGGCTGTGGACGAGGTCGATGCAGCCGTTGATGCGGCCAAGAGGCTGGCCCGCCATCTTGTGAAACGCTCCCCCATCGGCGCTGGTGCGGTGGCTGTTTCCGGTGCGGTTGATTTGGTGACCGACGGCGAGCATGTGTTCCGTCTGCCAGGCGGCAGCGCGATGATGACGAAGATCACCGGCGCTGGCTGCTCACTTGGCGGCGTGACCGCAACATATTTAGCCGTAGCGGAACCGTTGGTGGCTACGATTTCCGCTTCGCTGCTGTACAACAGAGCTTCCGAAATCGCCGAAGCCAAATCTTCAGGCCCGGGATCCTTCCAAGTGGCGCTGCTTGATGCGCTTTGGAACGTCACCGCCGAGGAAGTCGCCGCATCCGAAATCATCATCGACTAGACTTTGCCGCTACTCTGCATACCATGCGGCATGTTATGCAGAGTTCGGCAATTGCGTATGCGGAAAAACGGACGAATGCCGGTTTCACATTGTAGGCTTTCCGAACCACTTACCGAGAAGGGTGATTATATGGACAATTATTCATATGCATCGATGCGCGATACATTCGATATGAGCGCCTACTTTGTGGTCGGCCCGCAGGATTGCAAGGGACGACCGATTACCAGCGTGGTTGAGGACGCGCTGCGCGGGGGCGCAACGTTCATCCAGCTGAGGGCCAAAGATACCGACGCGAAAGATATCACCAGCATGGCACGCGATATCGCACAGGTTATCGAACACAACAGCAAATCCGATTCCGTGGCGTTCGTGATCGACGACCGTGTGGACGTAGTCTGGCAAGCACGGCACAAGGGCATCAAGGTTGACGGCGTGCATATTGGGCAAACTGATTTGGAACCGCAGGAAGCCCGCGCGCTACTTGGGGAAGATGCCATTGTTGGCTTGTCTGCCGAAACGGAAAGCTTGGTGAAGCTCATCAACGAGCTACCTGCCGGCTGCATCGACTACATCGGGGCAGGTCCGTTGCATGTGTCCATCACCAAGCCGGAAGCTTCCGTGGGCGGCAACGACGGTTCCGGACATACGCTCGACGAGGCACAGATCAATGCGATCTGCGATGCGAGCGATTTTCCGGTTGTGGTCGGCGGTGGTGTGAGCGCCGACGATATGGAGATGCTCGCGCATTCGAAGGCAGCCGGTTGGTTCGTTGTGTCGGCAATCGCCGGCGCAAGCGATCCGGAAGAAGCGACCCGCAATATGGTTTCGCGGTGGAAGGCCGTGCGCGGCGACGCAAAGCACGGGCACGTGCCGCACAAGTAAGAATCACGGATCACGAGTATTTCAAAACTCCAGATCATAAGTAAGCAAGAGCAAGTAAGGAGTCATTCATGACCAGCACATTGCCACCGGTGTTGAGTATCGCGGGATCGGATTCCTCCGGCGGCGCCGGTATCCAGGCGGACTTGAAAACCATGCTCGCCAATGGCGTATTCGGCATGACCGCCATTGCGGCGCTGACCGCGCAGAACACCACAGGCGTGACGATGGTTACGAACACGCCTGTGGAAATGCTGGCCGCGCAGATCGACGCCGTGTTTGACGATATTCCGCCGGTCGCGGTGAAAATCGGCATGGTGTCGAGCGCTGAGCTCATCAATGTGATTGCCGACCGTTTGACCGCTCATGATGCCGAAAACATTGTGCTTGATCCAGTGATGGTGGCAACGTCCGGTGCGAAGCTCATCGAAGATGACGCGATCGCCGCATTGACTTCCAAGCTGTTCCCGCTCGCCACCGTAATCACGCCAAACATGCCGGAAACCCAAGCATTGTGTGAGCTGGCTGTTGAGCAGGGTGCCGATGCGATCGACTATGAGAATGGCGAAAGCATCTCCAGCGAAAACGACATGGTGACGGCAGGCCATCTGCTTGCCGGCCATTTCGGCTGTGCGGTGCTCGTCAAGGGCGGCCATGGTACGCAGGATGCCAGCGATGTGCTCGTCGAACCGAGCGGCAAAGTCACTTGGTTCCGCGCGCGCCGCATCGACAATCCGAACACGCATGGCACCGGATGCACGCTGTCGTCGGCGATCGCATCGCACCTGGCACTCGGCGAGACGTTGCCGGAAGCCGTCAATAGTGCCAAACTGTATCTGACGGGCGCTTTGGAGGCACAGCTTGACCTCGGACACGGATCCGGACCGATGGACCACGCTTGGAAATGGCGCTGATCGCCGCTCAACAATCCAAGCCATATCAAGCCGATAGGAACGCAACGAAAGGAATGCACATGACCCTTGATCGCAATGCGGAAAAGCAGGAAGTGCCGATCAACCCGGAAACCGGCAAACCGTATATCAACACGCTTGCTGCGGTCGCCATCTCTCCCGCTGGAGCAAGTCCTGAAAAGTCCACGTACGTAGCGCAGGCGGTCGATGTGATCCGCCAATCCGGACTGCCGAGCGAAACCAACGCCATGTTCACCAATATTGAAGGCGACATTGACGACGTGCTCAAGGTGATTCGCGACGCCACCATGAAACTCGCCGGTCAGGGCTATCGCACCGACGTGGTGATCCGTCTCGACATTCGTCCCGGTTTCGAAGGCCAAATCCACGCCAAGCAGGCGCTTGTGGACGAAATCCTGTCAGAATAAATCCGGGATGGACCAATAGAGTATCGAGTAACAAAAAAGCGCGCTATTTACAAAATATAGTGCGCTTTTCTTATTGATTTAGGTATAGTGTAGCGGCTATGACTACGATGAAGGAAATTGCCGAAGCGGCAGGAGTGTCCATTTCCACCGTTTCTCTGGTACTTAACGGCAGAGATGCGGGACGTGTGAAAGCCCCGTTGGCCGCGCTCATACGTGAGAAGGCGGACGAACTCGGCTACACGGTCAATCCTTTGGCGCGCAGCCTACGCACCTGCCGCACACGAATTCTCGGTTTCATCAGCGAAGAAGTCGCCACCACCCCGTATGCAGGCGGCATCATTCTGGGTGCGCAGGATGCGGCAAGCACCTACGGATATATGATCATCACGGTCAGCACCGATGGCAAGGCAAGCGAAGAGAATGAAATAGCCACATTGAAACGGTATGGCGTGGACGGTTTCTTCTATTCGAAGATGTCGAACCGCATTGCGACCGTGCCTGCGTCTCTCGGCGATTATCCGGTGGTGATGGTGGATGCCACCGATGCCGACAACCAGATACCCAGCATCGAGCCAGACGAATTCCAAATCGCCTACGATGCCACGAAACGGCTGATCCAAGCCGATTGTAAGAGGATCGCCTATCTCGGATGTTCGGAAAACATGATTGCGCAGGACGGTCGTTTCGCTGGATATCAGGCGGCATTGCAGGATTCCGGTTTTGCCTACGATCCTTCGTTGGTGTGCAATGTACTCCATAATGGCCCGGCGTTGCGCGCCGTCGATAAGCTGTTCGATGAACGCAATCCCGACGGTTTCTTCTGTTTCAACGATGCGCGCGCGTGGTATGTGTATGAATGTGCGGCACGTCGTGGACTGACTGTCGGCAAGGATATTTCCATCGTCGGCGTCGACAACCACCGCGTGTTTGCCGAAACGCTGGAACCGCAGTTGACCACAGTGGAGCTGCCTCACTATGAGATGGGTTATTGGGCCGCTTGTAAGCTGATTTCGCTGATCGAACGCAAGCCCGTCGACAGCTCGTCCTGGCCGAGCACCACCGCTCCCCTGCCACCGCTGGATTCGCCGATCCCCGCGAAGATCCATTGCGCGCTGATAGAAAAGGGGTCAGTCCGAAGCTGATTTCCTTGATTTGAGATCATGCAAGAAGGTCTTTTGACATGTCTGTTGCGACACGCCGAAGGCCTTCTTTTTGTACCTCATTTCGACTTAATTGCAATACTTCCGAGAAGTGTTGCAATTATTGACGTCAATCGATTGACGTCAATCGTTTGACATGCTATTATCTAACCATGTTCATTCACTTGGCACGGCAGCTGGGTGAATGACGGCATAACACGGCATCGGCCAAACAATGAAGTGCTGCGCAGCAGTGGCACCAACAAAAAGAAACAGAGAAACAACATGACAAGCAACACTCGATCCGCATGGAAGAATCCTTCCTATCTGCAGAGTTCCTTCGGCATCTTCATGTTCTTCTGCTCGTGGGGCATCTGGTGGTCCTTCTTCTCCCGCTGGCTCACCGACCCGACCCACGGTCTGGGCATGACCTCCGCAGAGCAGGGCCAGATCTACTCCATTAACTCCTTGGCAACCCTGGTCATCATGTTCGCCTATGGTGCCATCCAAGATCAGCTGGGCATCAAGCGCAAGCTCGTGATCTTCGTCTCCGCCATCGCAGCGCTCGTCGGCCCGTTCGTACAGTTCGTGTACGCCCCGATGCTGACTGCCGGCGGCACCACCCGTTTCATCGGCGTGCTCATCGGCTCCATCGTGCTCTCCTCAGGCTTCATGGCCGGCTGCTCCCTGTTCGAAGCGCTCACCGAACGCTACTCCCGTAAGTTCGGCTTCGAATACGGCCAGTCCCGCGCCTGGGGCTCCTTCGGCTACGCCATCGTGGCACTGTGCGCAGGTTTCCTGTTCAACATCAACCCGCTGCTGAACTTCTGGGTCGGCTCCATCTGCGGCCTTGGCATGCTGTGCGTCTACGCTTTCTGGGTTCCGGCCAAGCAAAAGGAAGAGCTCAAGAAAGAAGCCGATCCGAACGCGGCTCCAACCAACCCATCCTTCAAAGAGATGATCTCCGTTCTGAAGATGCCGACTCTGTGGGTGCTCATCGTCTTCATGCTGTTCACCAACACCTTCTACACCGTGTTCGACCAGCAGATGTTCCCTAACTACTACGCTTCCCTCTTCCCGACCACCGAAATCGGCAACGCCACCTACGGTACCCTGAACTCCTTCCAGGTGTTCCTCGAGTCCGCCATGATGGGCGTCGTTCCGATTATCATGAAGAAGATCGGCGTTCGTAACTCCCTGCTGCTCGGCGCAACCGTGATGTTCCTGCGTATCGGCCTGTGCGGCGTGTTCCACGATCCGGTCAGTGTCTCCATCGTCAAGCTGTTCCATTCCATCGAGGTTCCGCTGTTCTGCCTACCGGCATTCCGCTACTTCACCCTGCACTTCGACACCAAACTGTCGGCAACCCTGTACATGGTGGGCTTCCAGATCGCTTCCCAAATCGGCCAGGTGATCTTCTCCACCCCGATGGGCGCCCTGCATGACGCCATGGGCGACCGTCCGACCTTCTTCACCATCTCCGGCATCGTGCTGGCCGCCCTAATCTACGGCTTCTTCGTGATCAAGAAGGACGACCAGGAAGTCGGCGGTGATCCGTTCTACACCGATAAGCAGCTCAAGGCCCAAGCCGCAGCTAAAGCAAACGCCTGAGCGTAACCGCCAAAATCGGCAAGAACACAACTAAATCATGCTGCCCGAAGCGTTTCCCCTTTTTCCGTTTCGGGCAGCATTCTTAAAACTTTTATGTAAAAATTAAATAAGCAACATTTCAACAATCGCAAGATTCAACAATCATTAAGAAAGGCTATTCAACGATGACTGGCTTCACTCCGGACGCACCCGTCCTCCACGAAATCAAGAACCACAGCGAAGCTCTGGCACAGGCGGAAGCAGGCGTTGCAGCCATGGCCGCCAAACGCAACAACCGCTGGTACCCGAAGTTCCACATCGCATCCAACGGCGGTTGGATCAACGATCCGAACGGCCTGTGCTTCTATAAGGGCCGCTGGCACGTGTTCTACCAGCTGCACCCGTACGGCACCCAGTGGGGTCCGATGCACTGGGGACACGTCTCCTCCACCGACATGCTCAACTGGAAACGTGAGCCAATCATGTTCGCCCCGACCCTTGAAGAGGAGAAGGACGGCGTATTCTCCGGTTCCGCAGTAATCGGCGACGATGGCAAGCTCAAGTTCTACTACACCGGCCACCGTTGGGCCAACGGCCACGACAACACCGGCGGCGACTGGCAGGTGCAGATGCTCGCCGAGCCGGACAACGACGAGCTGACCAGCGCCACCAAGCGCGGCATGATCATCGACTGCCCGCTCGACAAGGTCGATCACCACTACCGTGACCCGAAGGTGTGGAAGACCGGCGACAAGTGGTACATGACCTTCGGTGTTTCCTCCGCTGAAAAGCGCGGCCAGATGTGGCTGTTCTCCTCCGACGACATGGTTCGTTGGACCTACGAGCGCGTGCTGTTCGAACACCCGGATCCGAACGTCTTCATGCTTGAATGCCCGGACTTCTTCCCGATCAAGGACGCCGAAGGCAACGAGAAGTGGGTTATCGGCTTCTCTGCCATGGGCACCAAGGCTTCCGGCTTTATGAACCGCAACGTTTCCAACGCCGGCTACATGATCGGCACGTGGACTCCGGGTGAGGCGTTCCAGCCGGAAACCGAGTTCCGCCTGTGGGATTGCGGCCACAACTATTATGCTCCGCAGTCGTTCAACGACGGCGAACGCCAGATCGTATACGGCTGGATGAGCCCGTTCGTTGAACCGATTCCGATGCAGAATGACGGTTGGTGCGGCAACCTGACCCTTCCGCGCGAGATCACGCTGGGTGCCGACGGCGATCTGCACACCGCTCCGGTTGCCGAGATGGATGGCTTGCGCGAAAACACCACCGATTTCGGCACAATCTCACTTGGTGTCAATGGCGAGCAGACCATTGCTGATGATGCTGAAGCCGTGGAAATCGAAATGACCATCGATCTCAACGCCTCCACTGCGGAACGTGCTGGTCTGAAGATTCATGCGACTGAAGATGGCGCTTACACGTACGTGGCATTCGACGATCAAATCGGTCGTGTGGTAATCGACCGTCAGGCCGCAGCCCAGGGTGATCGCGGCTACCGTACCGCCCCGCTTTCCGCCGAGGAACTGGCTTCCGGCGAACTCAAGCTGCGCGTGTTTGTGGATCGCGGCTGCGTGGAAGTGTATGTGAACGACGGCCGCCAGGCCATGAGCTCTTTCAGCTACGCTTCCGAAGGCCCGCGCGCCATCAAGCTTGTTGCCGAATCCGGCACGCTTAAGATCAAGTCCTTGAAGCTCCACACCATGAAGTCCATCGGACTGGAGTGAAGCTGATCCAGGGCAGTAGCAAGGGGTAAATAGTAAGGTGGGTTCCGTGTCAGGCAAGATGCGGAACCCACCTTGCGTTATGCCGCAAGTTGTGACTTACGTTTTGGTTTGAAAAGCGATTTTCGTTTCAGAACGTGGTTTAGGGAGTGCTTTATACTGGCACCCCGGTAATGAACTTTTCTGACCGGAACGCGGGCAGGCTCCTCACCTTACTGATTTCTCGCCACCGGTCACGTGCGCGCCCACTATGGCGCAGAAAGCAAGGTGAACGATGGCGGTTTCGCACGTTCAACACATACACTCTGAGCATGCTCAGTCAGTAATCTCACGATATTTCTCCACTGTTTTGAGCATCTGCAGGCGCAGCATTCCCACAGTCATCGCAGTAGTGTTGCTGTTGGCGGTTTGGGAGACGTGGGTTCGTATCGGCAATGTGCCCAGCACTATGATTGCCGCGCCGAGCGAAATCGCGCAGGCCACCGTCGAAACCTGGTCGACGTTATGGCCCGCCACCCAAGTTACCCTGATTGAAGGCACCGTCGGTTTTCTGTTCGCCGTACTGTTTGGCATTCTTATCGGCATATTGTTGTACTGTTCGCGCATTGCGAACGCCGCCTTGTTCCCGTTACTTTCGGCCGCGCAGACCATGCCGTTGATTTCCATCGCTCCCCTGTTCTTGATTTGGTTCGGTTTTGAAATTTCCGGAAAAATCGTGATCGTAACAGTATTCGGCTTATTCCCGATTGCAGTGCAGACGATTCGCGGTCTTGAAGCGGTCCCCCAGTTTTATTCGGATGTTGCGCTGACTTGTGGTGCCACGAAAACGTGGACACTGTGGCATGTGAAGTTGCGTGTTGCCGCTCGTCAGATTTATGGCGGTATCCGCGTTTCCGGCGCATACATTTTCGCCACTGCTGCCACCGCAGAATATTTGGGTGCACGCAAGGGCCTCGGCATCTGGCTGCAGGCCGCCTATAATTCGTTCCGCACGCCGCTGATCTTCTCGGCCACTCTGGTCATCATCGCCATCACCGGCGTGCTCATGTGCCTGGTGAACCTAAGCGAGCGCATGCTGCTTGGGCCGGCTGGTGACGACGAGGATCCGGACGCTGGGCAGTGAGCGGCTGTTCTACGCAGCTCGCTTGGTGGTTCATTCGGTCGTTTTCGAGCTCGAAAACGACCGAATGAACCACCAATTGCGGCGCAACGGGCGAAAGGACTTCCAAGCTGGCATCATGCGACGTTTACCCTGACTTTTCTGACGTTTACATGAACTCGTCCGGCAATATCGAGCTTTCTCGCAAGAATGGAATACACAAGAGCAAACGCTGCTATACGTCAGGATTTCGGAGAGAACCGACATGTTATTTTTTCACAAACGCAGTAAAACGCCAGACTCATGGGAGAAGGAAAAAGAAGTCCCACCAAACCACAATCGAAAAACTCACTGCGAACAAAGCCTTCATATACGCCGACCTTGGCTCCGCGGTTGCGCGTCAGGCAAAGGACGATCCGACAGTCTTGTCTCCCTATCCGACACAAGCTGCCGCACTGAATGATATCGACCAGGAAACGATAACGCTCAGAAAAAGAATCGCCCAGATGGAAAGCGTTATCCAGCACAAGACCATTTCATGGACGGAAATCTGCCAATGCGGCGCGGTCCGCCCGCAGTCGGCACCATTCTGCCCGACCTGCGGCAGACTAATCCTACAAAACGCCGCGGATGACGCAATCAACGATACTGACCTGCCGGAAACAGAGGACAACCATTGGAAAAATGACCATCGCACATTGACTGGCCTGCAAAGTCTGCCTGCAATACCGGCAACCCGAGCAGCAGTGGAATCATCGCGCCACTTCGCCTATGAAAGCGCCGTACACATTCTTTCCGGTGAGACCAATATCTGCTACTCCCCTGTATCACTTGAAATGGCATTGCTTATCGCGATGCAAGGCGCAGGAGGGAACACACTCACCCAATTGCAAAGAGCATTGGCGAGCAAAGCACTCAGTGAGCAGGACCTCGCTTCCATCTACCAATCGATAGTCGGCAAGCATGAAGGCAAATCACAATTCGACGCCGCAAGTTCCCTGTGGATCCCGCAGAATCTCCGCGTCAATAGCAAGCACATCGACGCGACGAAACGGCTATACGACACACAGGTCAAGCAGATCAAGGAGTTCGATGAGGAGACAAACGCCGCTATAAACAACTGGATTAAAGAAGGGACACGGAGCCTGCTCAATCCGGGACTTGTCATTCCTCCCAGTACCAAATTGGTGATTATCAACACCCTCTATGCCGATGGCCGCTGGAGGTCGCCTTTTAGAGACACCAAGCAAGCCGAATTCCATTCGCTGACGAAACAAACAACCGTCGTCGATTTCATGGATAAGACATTTGATATCGACGGCTATGCGGACGATCCTGCTGCCTATGCCAAGGGCGACGGCTGGCAACGAGCAGACATCGCATTCGACAATGGCGGGTGCATGAAAATCCTGCTGCCTGATGACGATATGCAATTTAAAAGACTTCGCACCAATGCTTCCAAACTACGGGATGCGTTCAATGCTTCCCCGACCGTACAAAGAGACGCCATAATCTACATGCAACTGCCAAAGTTCGATATTGACGGTTTCTTTGCCGACGAAATGATCCAGACCCTGGAATCAATGGGAATTACGGACGCTTTTAATCAAAGAAAAGCAGATTTTTCCGCACTTTCGGATGCGCCACTGTTCATCAGTAAGATTCTGCAGGGAACGCATATCGAGGTGGCGGAGGAAGGTGCGAAGGCCGCCGCATATACCGCGATAATGATGGAGGCAGGTTGCTCCGCGCCAAGACCTGTGGAACGAATCGACTTCATCGTCGATCATCCGTTCCTTTTCGAACTCGATTCCCCAGATGGGTTGCCGTTGTTCATCGGTTCAGTAACCAAGCTATAGACAACGTGTGGTGGGGTTCGACGATGATCCGTCGAACCCCACCACACGTTGTCATGCCGTCAGCATCGATAATTCGATTCACTCCATTTGAAAAGTATTCATGCTCATACCGGAGCGAATATACAATTCACCGGTACAAAGCACGAATCCTGCCGTTGATGTATTGTCCCATCTGCTTAGTGGTTTCAACATCAGGGCAATACATTGTCTCTCGGCGACTGGCAAGCTGCAATATAATGGCACATCTCTTTCCCATAACTGTCACTCCCTGAACTTGCGCATAAGGAACATTGATCTCGCGGATTCCACCGATTAAGCAACAGCCCAATCCCTCTACATGCCCTTCGAATACTTCAATATGATATTTACCGGCATACGCGAAGAAGAAAACATTGATCAAAGCACAGACAAGATAAAAAATACCGATGGCCAGCATAAACCAATTCATGTTTTCTCCCGAATAAGGATGCGCCGACAGCCGATACTTACGAATATTTGATGCATAATCGTTAGCCCACCACGTTAATAGAGCCAACAAAAAGAAAAACACAGCAAGAGTCAGCCATCCGTATTTCAATCTCCAAGACACGCCCTTGCAGGTAAGGACAGGTTTCAAATCAGAGGGCGTACCCATATCTGGAACAGGATACGGCGGCATGATATCTTTTTCAGAATCAGAAGCTGCGTAAGGCTCTTTCTTAACAGGAGCACCACACTTCGAGCAGAATTTCGCCTCACTTGAAAGCGCATTGCCACACTGCATACAAAATTCCATTGTTTTCCCTTTCTATACCGCCATTTCAACGGCTTATTTGATTCCTTGTATTTGGGCGAAATCGTCCGATTCCCCGGTGGGACTCACGCTCTTACCCCATATGCTGCCGTCTTTCTTGACCATCATCAGGTAAGGCAGCGGCGCAGCATATATCTTCCGAACGGAATCGGATTCGATCTTCTTGGGAATATTCGCCTGTTCGCCGGAGCCGTTACACGTTCCCCACTGGTAAAGGTCACCGCTATCAGTCAAAGCCCAGCTGTTGCCCCATGCGACAGTAACGTCACGAACCTTGCTGACGCCCTTGACCTGAACCGGATCGTCCGGCGTTGTGCACGTTCCGTCTCCCAACGCCGCACTATTCCCATCCCCGCAGGTTGCGCCATTGCTTCCGTATGCCCATAGTTCACCGTTTGTGCCGATGAAATAGACCACACCGCCAACATCCTCATTGGCATCAACCTGTTTAATCATCTTGATCGAGGGAAGGGCGCTCAACTTCACCGGCTCCGTGACCGTCGTCTCAACGCCAGAAGACGTGCTCGGCGTCCAAACATTCCCTTGTTCATCCAGGAAATATCTTCCTTCATACCCAATGGACATAGACTTAATCTTTGGCAAACCGTAAATGTCAGTAGGCTCAAGCGGCAAATCAGGTTTAGCAGTGCCCTTGCTGTCAATCCAGCGCAATACTGTGCCGTCAGAGTTCAGAGCATAATTAACGCCATACCAACCAGCAATATCAATGATGTCTTTCAATCCGTCAATTTGTTTTGGCTCAAGAATCTCTTCACCATAAGATTCGCTACAGCCGGAAGACGAACATTCATCTCCCCATGTCCATGCAGTACCATCTTTCAGCACCGCGTAGCTTCTGCCCAAGCCAGAGTACATAGTTGCGACATTCTTCAGATTATGAACCTTCACGGGCTTACCGGATTTCTCGCTGAAATCATCCCCACCCGGCTTTCCATTCCCCAAAGAGCCCAGACCGAATATCGACGCCGGATTTCCCCATGCCCACAGGCTGCCGTCCTTTGCGAGCGCATAGTTTCCGTTAAACCCGCCGATAAACAGCTTTGAAATGACAGGCAAACCGGTCATCTTCGAGGCTTTTTCGTTATCGTCAATCGCCCATACCACACCATCGCGCAGCACATATCCCTTGGCATAACTACCACCGACGGCAATCTGCATATCGTCAGCCGCCTTCGAGGAATCATTCGCCTTGGCTTGCGAGACGTTGCAGTCGGCCATCATGCCTTGCTTGATGGCGTAGATGGTTTCCTGGGTCTTGGACAGTGCATCCTCGCCTGAGATTATGGCATGGTTGTCTCCAAGGCTGCCCAGAGAGAACTGAGAACCTATCGGGGAAAGCAGGTAATCCGTATACTCGAGGTTCGAGTCGTATCCGAGTATCTCGCTATCCGGCAGCGTCACCCTGCCGTTCTCATCCGCAGCCTGTTCGAAGAAAAACCAACCGCCATTGGAATGCACCGGATTTTCCTTATACCAATCTGACGCTTTGCCTGTTTCTGTGTTATAGCTCCACGCCTGAACAGTCCAACCTTCCGGGCTGCTTCGCCAATCATCGAGGACATCCGCACCGGTCTTGTCGTTATCATTGTCGTGAACGGTGATTAGCTCGTCATCCTCGCCATCCCCATCGGAATCAGCCAGAAGCACGACCGAAAGCCCATGCAAGTACCCGGCGTCATATCCGGAATCAGTTGCGACTTCCCCCTCCCCATACTTCTTCTGGAGCGAGGAAATCACATCGTAGTACGCCAAATACATTTTCTGCCGAGAACAGGCAGAGCTTTCCTCGGTTTTGGAATCCTGTTGGCTGTCAGATGGCTTGACATCGAGCTTGTCCCCATGAACGTCACCGCTCGTCTCACTGTCCGACCGCACATCCGTCTTCGGCAGACTGTACACGTTGCCCGACGGATCCTTCGCCACGACCATATATTGCTTGCCTGGCTTCATGCCGACCTCATCGGGTGTGAACTGTCCATCCGTCACCGCATGGGAGCTGACCGCGCCGCTACCGTCCATCGCGTTCACCTTGTATTGTTCGAGCGGCTTGCCATCCTTGCCGTACAGCACGATCACGGTCTTCTTATGTACTTTCGAAGCCTTGGAGTCCGAGTAGTGAACGGTGTCCTTGTCCGAGACCGATGTCTTCGCAGCACCGTTCTTCATTCCCCACAGGGCAAAACCACCGAGGCCGGCCAAGACTAGCGCCAGTACCACCAGGACTGCGATAATTACCTTGTGCCAAGCACGCTTGCTCTTCGACCCACGAGAAGGAACTGAGGAATCGTCCATCTCTTCCAAAGATCCATCCGATACGGACGACAAATCGTCCAGTACAACCGTGTCGCCGTCCGACACAGTTGCTGAACCATCCGATAGGCCAGAGGAATCATCCGGCACGGCATCGTCCTGATCCACTGTGTTCCGCACCGGCGAAGCATCTTCGTCCAGAACAGCAGCATCAGTGATTTTCCTGCCGCACACTATGCAGAACTTCTGCCCCGGATCAATCGGCTCGCCACACTCGCAGCGCATGATTCAGCTCCCTCTGTTCCCGTCTTCTCTCATCAGAAATTCAGACTGATGGTGGCCGTTTAAGCGGCCGCCATCACGATCACCAGTCGTCCGACGAATCGTCCGACGAACTGCTTGATGCTTCTTCCAGCAGACTGTTGAAGGAGGAACTCCACATGTACCAACGGCCGCCGATCTGCACCACCTGCATGCCGCTGGACATCGAATCCTGCTTCTTCGTCTCGCCGGCCTTCAAAGTGCCGACGTCTTCCTTGGCCGTAATCACAGCAGCCACTTCCAGCTCATACCCTCGCTTCAGACGGGAATTGAACTTGGCATCATGGAAAGCGTTGTTGCTGTCTTTGATATCGTCGGAATCGACTTTGTCTCCAACCGAGAAGACGGCCCTGACCTTAATCTCTCCGCTCATCGAATCGGTGAAGTCGCTAAGCACGCTCGACATCTTCTCGATGGCTTCATCCTTGTCGCCGTGGCATTCCTTAATCGCGGCATTCGCGATGTCCTCAGGTAGATACTTCCAGACTGTTCTGGTGTATTTTTCAGCGGCATCGTTGTCCATATCGCTGGCATAGTAACGATTCACGGCAGCAGTGAGCACGTTCGCCACCTCTTGGGCGGAGGCTGGGTGTACGGCACCGGGAACACCGTTGCTTACCGCGCTGCCCGCCACAATCGCAACGGCAAAGAGCGCGTAAACGATTGGCTTGATATATGCTCCGGCAGACGCGAGCAGTGAGGAAAGAATTCCTAGCAAAGGCGCTGGACTAGGACTAGGTACAGGAGCCGGAACTGGCGTCGGCGTAGGAGCAGGAGTTGGCGTCGGAGGAACCGGCGAAGGGCCAGGCGTAGGACCAGGAGCAGGTATGGGAGCACCGATATTGTTGCCGCATTTCCCGCAGAACAGCGCCTGATCGGAGACTTGGTTACCGCAATGTCCACAGATTCTCATTGGTCTCTCCTATCGCACGTTCTTCGACTTCACATGCGCCACATACAGCAGCAGCACAATCACGACGGACGAAATAATTTCCTTCATGGCTTTCGGTCCCATAAGCGCAAGAACCGGACCGACATAAGGAATCTGCGCTATCGGCTTGATCAGCGCAAGAGCCCATAGCACAATCTCAACCAGCAGCAGTACAACGGCCGGTACCAGGAATCGTTCGGGATTCTTCCCTGTCGAAGAAGACGAAGACAGTGTTACAGCCGAGGATTTGATCAATCCAAGTGCCGGGAAACCACTCAATGCCGTAGGGATCAACGCAAATACCAGCAGAAGCAGCACTCCCAGCATGCCCACGATGGCGTTACCGCCGGATTCATAGCCGAATATCATAAACGTGGCACTGAAATTGCCGATTATCGTCACGATGAAATTCAGCGACTGCACACCCAGCAGCACCGCGGCAACAACACCCAGCACATCGACAAGGCCAATGCGCCGGTTACTGACTTGATCGGGTTTTCTCATCTCTGATCCTCCTATCGTTCTCTCTTCATGGGCGAAAGAATGATGCACTCCACCCAAACGTCACTCGGTATCAACCGCAAAATCGGCCGCAGAAACCGGTTCCAGACGACTGCGGCACCGCTCACACCAGACGTAATCGGCAGGGTACTGAATATTGCATGTCTTACAGAGCATCCCATCCCCCTGCGCCGGAGCCGGGTTCGAAGCAGCCTGCTGCGCCGCCAGCGGTGTTCCGCAGTTTGCGCAGAAGACGGCACGATCCGGGCAATGCGTTCCGCAATGAGAGCACACTTTGCCCGATTGAGGCTGCCCGCCAGCGTTCGATGCCACATCCTGCTGCTGCAGAGCATCAATCTGCATCTCGAGCTCATTCTCACGCTGTTCGAGGGATCTGATCGCCGACACCTGACTGGCATAGGCATTCACAAACTGCGGATTTGCGGCTTCGCGGTTTAACACGGCCTGCCCGAGATCGGAGAAGGCCTGAGCCTTCTGCCTAGCCAACGTAGACAGCTCGCTTCGGTACCGTATAATCTGCGTTTTCCTGTCCGCATAGGCAACCCCGCCATTGATGGCTTCGGTGACGCTATCGAAAAAGTTGCTCGTCATAGGTTCTCTCCGCATTCATGAACTTCACAGGTCGTTGTGTATTCGAGAATATGCAGCCAGTGGTTCCGCCCCGCAGGAGACACTCGACGCTTCCCCTGGATTAATGTAAACGTTGGAAAAGTCGGTTCAAACGTGTTTCCAAGCACTATCAAATTTCGACAACATAAGCTCGTGCGCCTATCTCACTGGAAGGCTTATCTCTTATACTTTCTCGCTTTCACGAAGTCTCATTCCCGCAACGATTCAGCTTTTCTCTTTAAGCTTGTCGATGGTGTTCTGCATCTGCTTGAGCACATCGTTCCCGAAGACATCGTTTTTAAAACCCAGAGAAGTACCATTCCATGCCAGTACATCACGCTTATATGCGTTCTCCGAATTATCCCCATTCGGGTCGGCTCGCGTTAGACTACTGACCTGCGATAAGTAAACGCTCGAATCCACTTCAGTGTCATCAATGTAGTACTTGAAGGTATATGAGCCATCGGATTCTTTCAAACGCTGGCTTCTGTATTCCTTCTGATGCATACCGTCTTCCAAGGAGACTATTTCCGTGGGAGGCTCGTTATCGTAGGAAGGGGTATCCCTGCCAAGAATCTGAGGCATTCTTTCCCCTCCCGATGCATATGTCAGCGAAATTAAATCATGGTTGGGCTCTTCGGCAGCGGGTTGCGCCGAATACACTCTGTTGAGGATGCTCCTCGTCTGGTCATACCGCCATATCTCCACTCTCCAACTTGCCGGATCGTATCCCTTTGCTTCCTCTTTCACCCTGGCGGAATAGACGACTACCAATTCATCCGTGCCATCCTGATCGAAATCGATTAATCTGACATCGCAAAGACCTGTCATATATCCGTGACCAGAGTCCATTCCAGAACTGACGACCTTGCCAGTGCCATATCTCTTCTGCAATTCGTTAATCTTATCCAGAAAAGCCGATTTCACGGCCTTCCCGTTCTTCTGGTTCGAATCATTGGAAGCATCGGAAACGGTATCGCATCCGGCCATCATGCCCTGTTTAATGGCGTCGACAGTCTTCTGAGACTTGACAAGGGTTTCTTCGCCAGATGACAATGTACGCTTCTCGCTGCCACTGGACACTGGGTATTGATCGCCTACCGGGAAAATCCGGTAATAATCCATGTACTTGAAATCGTCCTCGGACATCTGCTTCATATTATCCAGAAATGTAATAGTTCCATCGTTGTCTGTCACCAAGTCCAGAAAGACGAAGCCTCCATTGCTGGACTGGGGCTCTCCCTTATACGCATTCGACGCTTTTCCGCTCTTTGCGTCGTATTTCCACGTCTGAACCGTCCAATTCTTCGGGTTGCCTATCCAGCCCCAACCTGATCCTTTGACGTTCTTATCGATCTCGTTGTCATGGACGGTAATCAGCTCGTCATCCTCACCGTCCCCATCGGCATCAACCAAAAGCACAATCGAAAGCCCTTGTAGGTACCCGTCATCGTCCCCGGAAGCAGTCGCTACCTTCCCCTCACCATACTTGCTTTGCAGCGAGGAAATCACGTCATAGAACGCCAGATACAACTTCTGCTTGGCACAGGTCGACGAACCATCTGTATGCTCTTCGGAGCCGTTATCATCAGATGGTTTGACATCAAGCTTGTCGTCATGAATATCGCCGCTTGTCTCATCGTCTGGACGGACATCCGTTTTCGGAAGGCTGTACACACTGCCCGACGGATCCTTCGCCACGATCGTATATTGCTTATCTGGCTTCATACCAACCTCAGCAGGTGTGAACTGTCCATCCTTCACCGAATGCGTGGTCACCTCACCATCGGCATCCATCACTTTCAGCTCATACTGCTCAAGGGGCTTTCCATCTTTGCCGTACAGCACGATTACGGTCTTTTTGCGCACCTTCGAAGCTTTGGAATCCGAGTAACGAACAGTGTCCTTACCTTCCGCTTGCCTTGTTCCGCCATTCATTTCCCACAGGACGAAACCCGCGAAACCTGCCAGAACCAGCGCCAGTATCACCACGATAGCGATAACCACCTTACGCCAGCGTTTCCCTTTTGCCTCATGCGGTGGAATCAAAGAATCATCCGGCACAATCGTGTCATCAGTCGACGTGCTTGCGGAATCATCAGGAACAGCGGAAGAATCGTCCACCATGGCAACGACTCCATCTGTCGCATTCTGCAGCAACGACATGCCCTCATTCGAATCCGAAGAACCAGAGGAAACATCAGCGATTTTTCTGCCGCATACTATGCAGAATCTCTGCCCGGGTTCGACCGGCTCACCACATTCGCAACGCATATTTCAAATCCCTTTCACACCATTCCTGAGGCAATGCGTTCCACAAAGACAAGTTGTTCCCAAGCGCCGATTGCGTTCAGTCAACCAACATCCGTGCACCTATTTCGTTTCCGAGTATTTTGTATGAAGATCCGTCCCCTTCTGCGCCTTGCTGCCGTCGATGGAGGAGACCACGATATCCTTGCCTCCATATTGGAAGCTTCCCAATTCCATCGGCTTTGTACTGATCAGCAGGCCATCCTTCGTGACGTAGTAGCGGCTGTCATCATCGACGATCTCGTCAATGGCATCGTCCAGCTGGCTGTTGTTGTAGATGTCGCTGGGATTCTTCTCAAGATATTGCTCTATGGCTTCACGCGCAGCACTTTCCATTTCGGTCAGTGTCTGCCCCGTAATCCGCGACATCGATATATCCTCGCCGTTCGCAAGGTCATATGCTGTTCCCGTGACCTCAATATCGCCGTGAGCTCCCCATGTCGTCAGATATCGTTCCGTACGGACAACGGCATACTCATCTTTGATATAGGTGACCGATTCCCGATGAGAGATGCACTGCGGGCCGGAACTCGAGTCGGCATCCCATTCCTTTGCATCCTGCAGCTCTCGTTCAAAATTGTCTTTAATCGTCTTGTTCAGCTGTGTGAGAGCCGAGTCCTGTTTCTTTTGAGAACTGGAGAACTGGACATACGTCCATGATTCGTCAAGATCCGTGTCTTTTTCGTTATTGTGGTAGACAAATTCGACTTCGGAAGACTCCGAATCGAAGTCATACGTCACTTTGCGGTCCGTATCATCCGCATCATTCGCCGTACCGGACTTCCGTTTCTCCGCCGATTCGCTCGTCGCTTTATGCGACGAGTCCGATGACTTCTTCGCAGAGTCAGAGCTCTTGCTCCACCCGGTACCCGTTGATGCCAGCATTCCGGAATCGTATGCGCAATAGAATGCCCCACCACACGCAAGCGCGATCACGGCTATGACGCCGATGGCTATTTTGACTGCCCTATGACTTTTGACAGGGCCGTCCTGTACCGACTCCGCAGAGTCACTGCTTCGATCGCCAAGAGCAGCACCGCAGGAAGTGCAGTATGCGGGCGAGCCTTCAATCGGTTCATGGCAGACCTTGCAGTACCTATCAGTCATCAGCACCTCCCACTATTGCAGCGGCATTCCACAATTGCTACAGAACTTTGCACGCGATTTATTAGACGTTCCACAAGTAGAACAGACGACATATTCGTCGGACACAGCCACAATCTCCTGCTGGGAATCCTTCTGCGTGGAGTCGCTCACGGGAATCGGAACCGTTAAATCCGGCACTTCATTTCCCTGAGCCACTGTCCGCTCGGTATCCGAGATCTCATCCGGAATATCCTCAAGCTCGATTCCGCACAGCTCGCAGAAAGCAAGATCAGCGGCATAGAGCTTGCCACATGAAGGGCATTTGCGCGTCAGCTTCTTCGGCTGCGGAGTCGGAGCCGAATCAATGTCGTCTTCAGTGTCGACCCTTGCTCCGCAGCTTGGGCAGAATCTTGCCAATGCCGGGCATATGGCTCCGCAGGAGCAGACTTTCGTCCAAGGAGAGTCCTTGATTTCGTCGCTTCTTTTCCGATTGTTTTCCTGCTCAATCATCTTTTCCGCGTCCGCGATCAGAGTCTTAAACGTCTCTATTTGTTCTTCAATATCGGAGATGGCCACGTATTCAGCCTGATAGTCAGTCCAAAAAACAAGATTGTCCTTTTCACGGTCGGCAACGGCGGCGCCCAAGTCGATAAGCACCTGCTTTCTTTTCTCACCGAGCTTTTCGAGTTCACCCTGGCAGTAACGCTTCTTCTCCTCGGCAGTGGCCTTCAGATCACCATTTCCCTCAAACGACACCATATCCATTCTCCTCTTTGCCGAAAGCAGTACCGCTTGCTCATCACCTTGCAGAATCCATTGTTGTGAAAAAATCCGCCCGTTTTCGGAAGTTCATGCAAACATCAAAAAAGTCATGATAAACGTTGCTCGACATTCGTTTACCCATGGGGTAGGGGGCTGCGGACGTTTTCTTGGAGATAGTCACGCAGCCCCTTATCAAGAACCACACCTCCGATCATCGAATCTGAATTTCTTCAGTCCGACAATCGGGGTGCGGTTCAGATTCCACCCCTCTACTCGTGTCGTTGGGAATCGCTAACTATATTTCCAACGCTTTATGGGCAGGTAAGGCATTAAAAACCAGAATCACATCACCTTTACAGGACTGCTTTGATTACCACCTCCGACGCCTAGTTGTCCATAGGTGTTGTTTCCCCATGCCCATAGGGTTCCGTCCGTCTTCACCATATACGCGAACGTTCCATTCTCGTCGACTGCGACAGCAGATACGCTGTCTGTCACTTTCACGGGAACATACCGGGTTTCGGTGTCACCGACGCCCAGTTGTCCCCAGCCGTTGTTTCCCCATGCCCATAGGGTTCCGTCCGTCTTCACCGCAAACGCAGTGCCTCCGTTAGTGGTGATGGCGGACACATCGTCTGTCACTTTCACGGGAACATACCGGGTTTCGGTGTCGCCGACGCCCAGTTGTCCATACTCGTTCCGGCCCCATGCCCATAGGGTTCCATCCGTCTTCACCGCAAACGATGAGCTCACGCTGTGAATGAAGGCGGATACATTGTCCGTCACCTTCACCGGGGTGTCCGTCGAGACGTTATTGTCGATACCTAGATCGTCGTAACCGTCCCATCCCCATGCCCATAGGGTGCCGTCCGCCTTCACCACATACACAGAATAATCGCTGGCGGTGATGGTGGATACGTTGTCCGCCACCTTTACCGGGGCATATCGGTTTTTGGTGTCGCCAACACCTAGCTGTCCCCAATAGTTATTTCCCCATGCCCATAGGGTTCCGTCCGTCTTCACCGCATATGTAGAATCCCGGTAGCCAAGAGCGATGGTGGATACGTTGTCCATCACCTTCACAGGGGTATACCGGTCCTCGGTGTCGCCAACACCTAGCTGACCATGATTGTTCCGTCCCCATGCCCATAGGGTTCCGTCCACCTTCACTACGAAAGCAGAGTCCCAAGTGTAGTATCCATCATTTTCGATATTGAAGGCGGTGATGGTGGATACGTTGTCCATCACCTTCACAGGACTATGGCGATCTTCGGTGTCGCCGACGCCCAGCCGACCGAAGGAGTTATCTCCCCATGCCCATAGGGTTCCATCCGTCTTCACCGCATATGTAGTCCAATTATCGGAGATGACTTTCTTCACGGTTGCCTTCGTCGGAGTCGGATCCGGAGCTGAATCAGAACCGTACTGGATATAGAGGGTCGTATCGGTATCGGGTACGGTCCATTCCGAGTCGAGCTTGACACTCTTGCCGGAACCATCCTGAGCCGTGTTCAGATCCTTTATTCCATCCAAACTGCCGGAATCCAGTCCGAGCTGGCGTTCCAGGTATGCCTGTGTCAGAGTGAGCGTATCGCCGGCTTTGCGTCCCAATGCTTTGGACGTGCCGCTACGCGGATCCATGAACGTTACTGTCACATCCTTCGTTTCAGGCGGAGTCACCTTGCCGGGATCCTCAATGACCGGGCACTGGCCGATCTTCCACGGATCCTTGGTGTTGTCGAATGCGGTGAAGGTCTGCTTCTGCTCCTCGAAGTCGTGGCTGAGTAGTTCCTTGTCCGTCACCGGCAATTTCAGATGCACGCCGGCCTGCAACGATGGAATGACCGACAGCTTCAATGTTGCCTCGGCTGCATGATCCGCGCCTTTGGCAGCCGTCTTGAACGTGGCATCGGCTTGGCCGCGCAGTTTCACGGTCTCGGTTACACCGGCCGAATCATACAGATACAGTGAGGGCTTGACCCACGGGGCGATGCCTGCCGTCATACTGCCATCGAGCTTGACGAACGTGCATGCGTTGTTATTTTCATTCTTATAGTTCAAATCATTCTGATAGATCTGATTCCATCCGTCTGTGTCATACTTGACCCCGAGTTTCAGGTTGTGCGTCCAATGAGGCTTCATTGAAGCTTCGGCCTTCGCGTTGAGTTTTCCCTCAACGCCCAGCTGCATCTCGGAGGTCAATACCACGGGGACTCCTGCCACGTAGAAGGTGACAGGATTACCCTTGATGGAGGCCAGCTGGTTATTGAATTTCTCGTTGATGGCCCCCCATGCCTTGGCATCGAGTTTCGCGTCGGAATCCGCATAAACGTAGGTTCTGAAGTCGTCCACGTATGGCATGAAGAGTTTTTCGCCGAATTTCGGGTAGGCGATGGCCAGCTTCAGATGCACACCGAAATCGGCTGAGAAATCGAATTTCACCGACGCTCCGGCGGATATCTGCGCATCATACACGGCCTTGAGCACCGCCTTCTCGGTTTCCGCGCTCTTGCCGCAGGTGGCCTGCTTCTCCATCTTGGTCTTGTCATCGTTCTTGACATACTGCCATCCGGCGTAGCACGAGATATCCACCGAGGCCATCTTGATGTCATTCTCGCCCGATGCAATCGCTCTGCTGGTCACGGAATGGGTCCGGAAGGAAGCGGTACGCACGGCGGATTTCTTCGCCTTGTTCTTCGTCTTGCTGGAAGCCTCACTCAACGTGGCGGTCGGCGCATGATCAGGCGAGATGTCGGTATATGACGGGTCGAGTTTTGCATCGGACTCGTCCACAACGGAACCATCGGCAGGGAAGGCCGGCTGGTCCTGGTCAATATCCGCCTGGTACAAGACGTCTGTAAGGGCGGCCTGCTCGGTGCTTACCACCCAGCCCTGGACGGTCTTCTGTATGGAGACCACCTTGCGCAAGAAACCTTTCGGCGCATGTTCACCTACGCTGGAAGCAAGCACGTCGCCCGGCGCAACTTGCGGATCAGTGGCGAACACCACTTCCGTATCGGTCACGGACGTCACCGGTCGGCTCTGATCATCCGGATTCAGAACCACGGTTTTGTCACCGACCACCGTTGAATTCTTGTCCGGCAGATGAACGGTCAACTTGCGACTGGCGTTACCTTCGCTACCACCGCGAGTCACTCCCACGGCCCGGAACGTGTAGCTTTTTGTCTGAGGAACGGTCGATTCGAAGCGCCAATACGCCCCATCCGTTCCATAAGTGACCTCGGCGGTGCCAAACAGATTGTTATCACCATAGATCTTCACCTGTTCGATAGCAGCCGACGATTCCACTCTGCCTTCAAGAATCAGCTTGCCAGTCTTTTCAAGATAGACATCCGTTCCTTCCTGAGGTGAGTTCCAACTGATATCCACAGTTGAATCGCTCCTTGAAGGAACGCCGATTACATCGCCAAGCAGCAACATCGACGAATCGACACTAGCACCGCGAGCAGTTACAAAAGAAGCGTTTCGTGCCGCATCGATAACATCAAGCTGTGCCAGCGCGCCGGTGGCAGCATCGACAGTTATGCCACGAGAACGTCCCGCAACGGTTGCGCCATACTCAACGAAAGCGCGAGAACCAGATGGCTTGGCAGTGACAAGCGCCAAAGCAAAGGCACTGTCGTCCAAACGCTTGCCAGCAGCGATCTTGTTGCTTTCATAGTTTTTAGTCTCGGAATCAACCCACTTCGTTCCATACGCCGGCACGTAGCTGCCTTCGACGTTAGCGTCAGATGTATTCTGCACGCTGCCTGTCACCCAGCCACGCACATCCAATCGCGTTTCACCCAGATCCCTATCCGCCAAGAGCTTTACATTGCCATTGGCGTCGGGAACTGCAACAGTGGAGACGACACTTCGACCCTGTGGAACATCGAAAGACTGGCCTGCCAAGGTTACTTTGCCGGAAGTGTTTGCATCCACCGTCAGCGTTGTGTACACGGCACGCACGTCTTCGCTGGGCACGCCGCCTTGTCCCACCACGCCGATGGACAACGGCTCGGAAGTCAGCTCATCCCCACCAAGTCCTTGTGCGGTATCGGCGCGCGTAACAGGAGATTTCACAGCGTTCGTGGAGCCAGGTGCGGTGGCGTCTGACTGGAACAGGGCCACGGTCTCCACACGTGCGTTAACCGGCGCATTCGATGAGATGCGGATTTTGCCCTGCTTCACTTGCGCCAGCACCGTCTGTGAGGCATCGTGCTCAGCTTGGACGGAGAGCGCGGTGGCTCCATCGACGGAGATTTCCGAATACTGCTTGGCCCCGAATACCGAAACTCGCACCAAGGCTGATGTGGCTTTATCCGCTCCGGGCAAGGTGATTTCAGTGTCGGACTGAATACCGATGGAGCCGATGCCGGCTAAGGATTCCACAGCGGGCACTCGGGTGCGTACGTCATAACCGATGGCCTGCGGAACTTGGGTCGCTTCGACCGCATAGGACTGCTGTGCGGAAAGGGCGCTTGCAAGCGTTGCCGCAGCGGCCAAAGCCGCAGCAAAACGTACTGACAACTGCTTGATTGCATGGCGTTTCATCAATCGCATTTCAGTCCTCTCTCTGCGCATGCGCAGTGTGCTTACGACGTATGGCAACAATGCCTGCAACGGCTAGAATCACTGCCAGTGCTGCGATGCCTGATATTGCGACTCCCGTTGCCACCATATTTGGAGTGTTGTTGTTTGTATTGCCATTGCTCTGATTGCGGTGGACTGTTCCGTTTGGCATATTGGTATTGGCGTTGTCGCTGCCATTGCCTTTGTTGTTTCCGGTGTTGCTGCCAGACTGGCTCTTGTCAGCGTTGTCATCGCCTTTTGGTGGCACTGGCGTGGGTGTTTCACTCGCTTTTAATGAAATGGTTTGGCTGTGTTCGGACAAAACGACGTTATTGGCGTCGGCAAAAGTGACGCTGAGACGTGCGTCGAGATCCGTCTGAGACTGCAGTACCAGTGTCTGTGCGCCTGCTTGAGCTTTGCTGACAGCGGTCATACCGGAAGGCGATGACTTGAAAGACAGCTTTTCATCGGACATTTTCCCGGATATTCCGGCTGTGGAGGCGTTCGCCGCTTCCACGTCCACCCATACCTGTGCGGTATTGCTCGGTGCCTCGAATGATTGCGGATCATCGACGGCATACGCCTGTATGCCGGATGTTAGACAGACTAAAAAAGCAAGAATCATTGATATTGGAGAGATGCGGAATACCAGTCCAGCCTTACCGATTCCCTCTCTTCGTGTCTTTAGAGCACCCCATTGGAACGCGCGCATCACCGAGCTCCTTCTTCTCCTCTGAATCCTGTAGCCTACAACTACTTGTCTGGATCTCTCATGTAGTCCTGATCGTATCTATTTATCAATTTGGACACGGAAACAGTTCGCCTCAACAGAGACAAGAATGTGTAAAAATGACGAAAGTTTATATGAACGTGAATTCGATAAAGAGCTGCTGACGTTTTTGGAGATAGTCACGCGGTCCCCTACCCCTGAACGCAACACCCTCTCTACGCTCATAACCAATTCCTAAAATCCAGCCAAATGGGGCGATAACGTCCGGATTCTTACGCACTTTCGAATTCCGGCTCTGATGTAGAAGTGCATGGACCGCGTCCTGCGTACGATTTTCATTCGCCAATATCTTCCCGAATTTTTTCAATTACAATTTTCCACGTTCAATAACTGAAAATCATACCCAAAATGATCCAAATTACTCTCGAAATCTGAATTACAAATGTACAGAAATTTGATGTTACTAATATAATTGAACACCAAATAGAATCATGCCCTTGCTTTGCTACAAACAGCAAGACCGATAATTGTATTCTAAATACTTTTATCCCGAATGAAAACTCAAATCACATAATTCATTTTAATCCTTATCGTATCCTTCCAGCAAATCAGCTTTAACATAACCATATATTCCATCATCCGAATAGCACTCCACATATTCTTCGTTCTTATTCATCCATATATCGAACTCAGCATTATTCGTTACTTTCAAAATAGTGCCGGCCTTGACTTCTCTGTAAAAAGGAACCATAACCGTTCCTGAGGTTTCTTCCTTGTTAAAATTCATCAGCATTGACTGATTTGGCTTGCAATCTTTCGCTAAACGAAACTCACCGATTGTTCGAGAATGCTCTTTTGCCCAAGCAATCTGTTGACTCATAAATTCTGTATTAGTGAAATTAATATACTGAACCGCAGCAAATATCACTGCGACAATGGCCAGAATTTCAAAAAAGACAGAAATAACGCTAGATATACCGTCAATTATCTTCAGTAGACCGCTGATAATACACAGTACGACTATCAAAACCACAGCTGCAGCAATTATCTTAAGCAGCGACCAACTGAATACATCCATAGTCCGATATGTGTTGTCGATATTAAATGACAACCATTTGCCCTCTGCATTCAACATTTCACGCTTAAAAGAATAGATGGCATAACCGTCTGTGCCCAATACACTAGATACCCAGGCTTGAACCGTGATAATAAGTCCCAAGACGCCGTACACAAGTGCCCTGAGCAGTGAGATGATTCCTTTCTTCCCCTCATAACTTAACCCCACGATGAAGGCCAATATCGCAGTGCCAATTCCAAGGGGAAGATATAGAAAGTTTAATATCGGAATCATCTGTATGAAAAAGTTACCGACAACCCATGCGCCGCCTGCAAAGATCAACAGGAACGCTATAACGACCACTGCAGCGGAAATAACATACACGACCATTTAACCACATCCTTCCACGAAGTTGTTCAAGGGATATCAGCACATCACTGATATCAAGGCTATTGACGTTATCCTTCACACACACGTCACTCATGATGAAAGTTGAAAAAAGTGACAAACATAAAAGTTTCCGATGACGAATCGGCAAATACGCCAGATAAGCCCGGCCGCTAACACGCTTGGTCGTTGCGCCATCAGAACCACTCGAACACAACGCCTGTTCTATGTTTCACAGTCAATTCTTAAATTCCGGCCAAATGGGACTCCAGCGGATCAAAAAGTATTGCCGTATGGTAAAGAAATCCTCTAAATTAATAACACGATAGAATCATTGCTCTTCAGCAATGCTAATTCCAAGCCAATCCAAAGCTTTTTGTCTCGCCAAACTCCAACGCACAGCGACACTTGGCTCAATACAATCCATAAGGTGACAACACGCAACCAAAACAAGTGCTGCAACTATCGAATAGGCAACGCGACTACTCCTTATGGATACAATAAACGCAACCAATATCGACATACTCTGCATGGATCTGAGCACGAACGCCACAAACAACGGACGACGCCCAATACAGGCAAAGACATAGAGAACCGCCACAACAGCAATCACCGCAAACGTCAGCATGTCGCGCCGCACGGGGGAAGAGATTGCCCAAGAAGCTATACCGACACAATGCATTATGCCGATAAGCATGATGATGTTCAGCACCGTGGCGCCAAATCTGATATCACGAGGATATTGCCAAGACCATTTTCCGCCAGCATCATTCGAAAACGCCCACGCACCCCAAGCTGAATGGCACGAACACAGTAATGCAGCAACTACGATTTCAATGATCGTCTGCTGCAACGGCTCATTTTCCAGTGCAAACACATCAACTCCAGCCAAGCGTAGAAAAGCATCCTGCGTTCTGACGGCAGCAATGTTGCCGGAAAAACACGATGCGGCAAATCCCCACATCATCTGAGCAGCCGACAGCACCGTAAGAATCGTCATCGACACGTAGGCAAATGATCTTACAGCATTTCGTATCTTGTTCATTGCTCCAACCTCGCCTGATTACCGCTTGCTCGTTGCCTTGCAGAATCCATTGTTGTGGAAAAATTCACCCGCTTTCGGAAGTTCATGCGAACGTCAAAAAGTCGTGATAAACGTTGCCCGACATTCGTTTATCCATTGATCTTTCCCACTAATCTTGAGGCTGTGACTGCGGAAATATTCATCTATGAGGACGCTGCTTCGGATGCGCGGGCGCTGAGCGACACCATCGAAACCGTAGCCGAAAATAGGCAGATAACCGTAAATGTCACAATATTCAATCATTCAAGCGATCTGCTTCAAGCCGTGGAGAACCATGAGCCGGACCTGTTGTTCATGGATATCGATGCAGGGCAGAACGAACCCGATGGCATCAGCCTTGCCAAGCAAATCCGAATCTGGAGCACCGATCTTCCCATCGTTTTCGTGACCTGCATGCAGGAATGGGCGCTCCTCGGCTATGAGGTACAGGCTCTGCATTACCTAATCAAACCGACCACCACACAAGAAGTGGATGTCTGCTTCAACCGCTTGGAAAAACTGACTGGGCGACGCTTGAAGAAACGTCGATTCATCTCAGTCATTTCCGACTACAAGACGTTGCGGATTCCGGTCGATGCCATTCAATACGCCGAAGTCAAAGGTAACACCGTCACCATTCATCTTCCCGGACGCTCCATACCGTCTAACACATCCATGACATCGCTTGAGCAACAGGTCGGAGATGCGCTGCTACGCTGCCACCGCAGCTATCTGATCAACCCACGATTCGTGAAGCACATCGACAGCAACGACTTCGTACTTACCACCGGCGAGCGCATTCCCATCCGCATCAACGGCAGAAAAAGCACCATATCCCAATACCATGATTGGATCATGCGGCATATGGACAAAGTGGCGGACTAAGCGCCAAGCGCCAGTCGGCAGCGTGCGTGTATTGCGTGGCTCGTCCACATGCCCCACACGCTACATAGGCAAACTCACACGAACAGTAAACACATGTCCGTCATGCTTCACAGAACATTCGCCGTGCAGACGTTGCGCCGTCAAACGCACCGATTCGAGTCCCATGCCCATACCATTGTGTTTGGTTGAGAAGAACCTGCCATTCCGCTCGTCGATCAAGCCGTCATAACTGTTCCGCACCTGAATCATGCAGACGCCAGGAACCTTGCCGATCCGCAAATCCGCATATCGTTCGCCTGCGCAACACCCTGCGGCCTGAACCGCGTTCTCCAGCAGGTTGCCGAGAACAACCGTCAGATCGACCGACTTGGCAAAGTGGTCCACTGGAGCCTCAATTTGTGACGTGAACCGGACCCCAGCGCGTTCCGCCTCATACGCGTAATACTGCAACAGTGCATCCAATTCCGGATTACTGGCAAGACGGTACCTCGTACTTGAAGGAACGGTTCGTACCATCTTGGCGATGTAATCACGCAATTCGCCAAGCTCGTTCTTCTCAGCCAGCACCGACAGCACCGCAAGCTCATGACGAAAATCATGCCGTAGCCGCCGTTCGGCATCACTATGCTCCCGGTAGATACGGTAAGCGCGTTCATGCAATTCATATTGGCGATTGACGATACTCAGCTCATTCCGTTGACGTTGGACGAGAATGATTTTGGCAATGATAAGATACGCTCCAAGTTTCGTTATGAACAACAGCATCAGCATCATAAAATTAGCCGGCTTCGCAGTGCTGGTGTATTCAGGTTCAGGCGTGCCGAATCGCATCCACAATGCGATGGCGCTGAATCCAGCCGGAACCAACCACAAATACCGCCAGATATAATCCACATCCTCAACATCGAACAGATCCAGCAAAATCTTTCCGAATAGAAAGAACAACGTGCTAATCAACAGCACACCGACTGATAAAGTTATAAACAGATGCCGCCAGCCATATACCCCCCCCCCGATGGAAAACAGATGTTCGACGGCGTTGCTAATGACAGCGACCGTGCCTGACAGATTCATAAACAGCATCAGCACGAACACGATCTTACGCCAGGAATCATGAATAAGCCCGAGCATTGGCAGGCCCCATAATGTCGGCAACAACATCGCCATCGACGCCATGTACACATTGTCATCGACGTGCCCGTATCGTAACGCGCCAACCATTATCTGAACTATCGCAAGCACTGCGCACACCACAATCGTGGCATGCAATCCGAAGCGGAAACGTTTACGGAACAACAGCAACGTGAACGTCATGCCAGGAAGACAATCAAACAAAGCGGAAACTCCGGCACATATATCCATGCCCATCCGACCACACTCCCTTCGGCAATTCATATCAAACATTTTTTGGGCCTCCACCACGTTACACATACCCATGTTCCCCCATCCGGTACCTGTCTCACAGTCAAGCCCAAAGCCATGAATCGTACCAGTATCCACGTCCTGCAATGAGCTCCGCGCCGTAGATTGGTGTCGATTTGGATGGAATCAGGGCGGAGGCCGTCCAAATCGACAGCCATTTGCAGCAAACAGCATCCGAACGTTCGTCCTGCCACGTCAGTGCACACCGTATAATGAAACTCGCTGTTTAGCCAATGCGTGGCAAACCGGCAATGTTCCATGTCTCCCAAACGAGACGCCACAAGGAACGCCGGGGGCATTGGACGAGCGGGGGCCTTAGGCCCTTCGTATCGTTTTCTGCCCGAACCCCGCCCGCAGCGCAATCCCTAGAAAACGGTAGAGAAGCAAGATTCAAGGGAAATCACAAGGTATGAAGAACAGCATCTTCAGCAAAGCAATCACGATCCTCGGCGCGATCGCCATGCTTGTCGGCGTGGCCGCATGCGGGCAAAGCAACGACTCTACGAAGGCCACGACCGACGGCAACGGCCTGAAAAAAGTGACGTTCATGCTCTCTTGGGCGCCCGACACCAATCATATCGGCGTGTACGTAGCCAAAAACAAGGGCTACTTCAAGCAGGCTGGGCTTGACGTGGACATCGTTGCCGTGGCACAGGCCGGCGCCGAACAGGCCGTGAACAACGGCATGGCCGACTTCGCCCTATCCAACCTCACCAATGTGGGCACATACACGCTGAAAGGCGCAAAAATCAAGCAGGTGCTGCAGGTACAGCAGAAACCAAGCGCCATCTGGTGCTCGCTTGCATCGAACACTTCGATCAAGTCTCCGAAGGACTTCGACGGCAAGACTTTCGCCACGTTCGGCTCGAACGAATCTGACGCGGTGATCCGCCGCATGATCCAGACCGATGGCGGCAAGGGCACGTTCGACAAAGTGACGGTCGGCACATCCACGTTCCAGACGCTGTCGAGCGGCAAAGCCGATTTCGGCGGATTCTACGCCACTTGGGAAGGCGTGCAAGCAGATATGTACGGTCCGAAACTCAATTGCTTCACCGAACCCGATTATGGCGTGCCGGGCGATGCGGACACCATCGGCATCATCACCAACACCAAAACCATCTCCTCCAATCCGGATCTGGTGAGGAAGTTCACGCAGGCTGCCAAAAAAGGATACGAATACGCCTACTCGCACCCGGACGATGCCGCTGAAATCCTTGTGAAGGAAGCTCCAGACGCGAATCTCAAGCCGGCTTTCGTCAAGAAGAGCATGAAGACCATCGTGGATGGCCAGTATTGGGGCGATCCAGCCAAGATCAATGATGGCTCGTTCGTGTTCGGCACCAACGACACGAAGGGGGCACAGCGATACTTTGATTTCATCGCCGAAGAAAATGCCTACACCGACTCGCATGGCAAAGTGGTGCATACCGCTCCGCAAGCCAAGGATCTTGCCACCGACGAATTCCTGAAATAATCGGGTTTGAACGAGTAGGTTTGTAACCCGTTTATGTGTGAATAATCGAAATATTGGAATACGGCATCCTGCATTTTTATTTCATGTCCAACACTGCTTGCTCAGTATGGGTTGAACATGGTTTGTGGGATGCCGCACCATTATGCGTTGCATTTGGCTTCATTGCACGAGTTTGATTAAATACAAATATGACACGACTGATTCTTGATGTGGACACCGGTATCGACGATGCGCTGGCGTTGGCATATCTTGCGACGTTCGACACTGTTGACGTGCTTGGCGTGATCGGCACGTACGGCAACGTTTCCGTCGACACTGCGGTTCGCAATACTTCGTATGTGCTGGAACGGTTGGGGTTTCGGCACATTCCAGTGATACGTGGATCGTCGCATCCTTCATGGGCTCGGTGTTTCATTCCGGATGCAGGTTGTGCACAGTTTCACGGCACGGATGGATTGGGAGGATTCGGCCCGGCTCGCGATAGTTCGTCTTCGAATACTGCTTTTCCAGATATTTTTTCGGATAATTCCGGTTCCGATACTGTTTTTTCTCGCGATTACCGTAGTCTGATTTCCGTTGGCGGATATGCGTTGGATGATGTTCATGCGAATCCTGCGGTTGATTCGTTTGAATTGTCACTTACTACGGATTCGGCTTCTTCTATTCATGCTGATAATTCTTCCGCCGATTCGGTTTCCGAAGGCGTGCGGTTCATTATTGATCAGGTTCGCGCTTATGGTTTCGACGTCACTGTGGTTGCGACTGGTCCGCTGACCGATATTGATGCTGCGATCGCGGCCGCACCGGATATTGCCGGCAAACTCAAACTGGTGATGATGGGCGGCACGTTGACGCAGGAAGGCAACTGTTGGGATCTGACTGCGGAAACGAACATCATTCAGGATCCGGAAGCCGCGGATCGCGTGTTCCATTCCGGTGCCGACATTACCATGGTCGGCTTGGACGTAACGCATCAATGCCTGATGGGTTCCGATGCGACCTGTACTTGGCGTGAAGCAGCGAATGCTGACACACTTGGTGGTTCAGCAGGTAATTCGAATGCAGCTTCAGCTCGAACCGCGAGTTCAGACTCAAGCCCATCTGCTTCCGATGTGCGCGTATTCCTCGCTGACATGGCTGATTTCTCCATTGCCGCGAATTATAAAGCCGATGCGCGCCTGTTTTCTCAAGGCATGCCTTTGCATGATCCGCTGGCCGCAGCCGTCGCCGTGGATCCGTCACTAGTGACCTGCATTAATCTGCCAATGAAAGTCGAACTCGAAACCGGCGATTTTCACGGCACACGAGGCCGAACCATCGGCGATCCCGCCGGCTTAATCGCCCCCAACGCCCCTCGCATCCACGTGGCCCTTCAAGTCGATTCCCACCGTTTCGTCTCCGACTTCACCACCCGCATCAAGTCTCTGCAGTAATACACTGTGGGGAGAGCCTTATACTCTCCCCACAGTGAACGCGATCAATTAGGCAAAAACTACTTTTTGACGCCGCCGAAACGACGGTCGCGGTGAATGTAGTGGTCGATCGAACGCCATAGCACGTCTCGACCGCAATCGGGGAACAGTTCCGGCACGAAATCAAGTTCGGCATATGCTGCTTCCCACGGCAGGAAGTTCGACGTGCGCTGTTCGCCGGAAGTACGAATCACCAAATCGCAATCAGGGATATCGGGATTGTACAGGTGTTCGGCAATCATTTTTTCCGTTACACGATCGCCGGAGATCTTTCCGTCACGCACTTCTTTTGCGATTGCCGCGCAAGCATCCGCGATTTCAGCACGTCCGCCGTAATTCAGGCAGAACACCACGTCGATGGTCGTGTTGTTTTTGGTACGTTCCTGTGCTTTTTCCAATTCGTCGATAACGGATTTCCATAATTTCGGACGGCGGCCGGACCAGCGCACACGCACGCCCCACTCGTTCATCTGCTCCACACGACGGTGGATAATGTCACGCGAGAAGCCCATGAGAAAACGAACTTCCTGCGGGCTGCGTTTCCAATTCTCAGTGGAGAACGTATACAGCGACAAGTATCGCACACCGGCTTCGATGGCACCTGCGATGGTGTCGAACACCACCGGTTCGGCAGCCTGATGCCCGTCGGTGCGAATCAGCCCACGCTGCTGCGCCCAACGACCATTGCCGTCCATAATCACGCCGATATGGCGCGGAACCTTGTTCTTCGGAAAATCAGGAATAATCGACGGGTCAGAAAATGGTGCCGCCGGAATGTCAAGGGACTTGTAATCCACGTTCTCAAAAGCCATACCCGCTAATCTAGCAAGCGCATGGAACGAATCGGACGTTCCAAATAGTATTCGCCCCATTTTTCCACCATTTGGCGGGTTTCCGAAAACAACGCCGTGCCGTCCAGCTCTCCCCAATCGCCATCTACAAGCGCCTGCAACTGGCAGATCGCATTCCACGAAACGTCAAACGATTCACGAATATGATCAGTCGAACACATCAGTCCGCCCGCGGAAATCGAGAAAAACCATGCACGATCAGCAGAAATCGGATCCCCGCACACCACGCAGGCACGCAAACGCGGCGTCCAACCAGCGATCGCAAGAGCACGCATCACGTAGGAATCGCCAATCGCAGCAGCCTCATGCGCATGCTTGGAAAGAGCATTCAATGCTCCCAACACCAGCCGATACTGCGCCACGGAACGCTCATGCTCCGTCACCACCAGCTTGTCAGCGGTTTCGCAAATCACATTCGCTGCGGTATACGCCTGGAAATCGGTGCAGATGCCTCTCGCATACGCCGACACCGACTCGGCTTGGGAAATCACATCAAGCGAACGCCCCTCCGCAATAAGCAACGAGACACGCATGAAAGGCTCCAAACGACCTCCGAAACGCGATTTGGTTCGGCGCACGCCTTTGGCGACGGCACGGATTTTGCCATGGTCGCGTGTCAGCAAAGTGACGATACGATCAGCTTCGCCAAGTTTGACGGTGCGCAAGACCACGCCCTCGTCCTGATACAACGGCATTCACACATCTCCTTCGCCTCGCCTTGTTTTCCCAACGGAACTATCTATACTTTCCGCACATTCTCGCGCCAGCCGCACTCTCCCGCGATATCAGTAAATAAACAATCCCCAGAACGCGAATACCAACAGCACATACAGCATGGTGACCGCCGTAATCCAAAACATCACACGTCCGAATCGCGTCGACGCGAGCACCGGCTGGCGACCACTCACAATCGCGCCTATAACCCCCTTACGCGGTGGCCATTGTGCAAGACCACGATTCGTCGCCTCCTCGATAAGACGCATGAACACGCGGGACCACGCCCACACCACAACAACGCACACCATTTGAATAACCGGCCAACTCCAATACATCATGCCTGGATTCGCGGCGGGAGCGCCACCCCACGCTAGCTTGACCACGCCCATAACCACTTCGCCCAATCCTGCACCAAACAGCACAAAAGTGGCCATGGTGGCAACGGCAAGCGTAATCAACGCGTTTTTGAACACAGGTCTCAGCCCCAACACATATCGACGTCGATGCGCACGCGCCCAAATCTTACGTACGAATACAATCAACCACAGCACGCCGATCACCAGTAGCAACAGCACCATGCTGGCATGCAACACCACCAGATAGATGGTCAGCCCACTATTCGCCCGCAATTCCGATGGAACCGCGATCGACTGGTACAGGTTGGTGCCGGCTACACGTTCGCTGGTCTGTTCCAGTCCTTGCGTGGTACCGACGGCCCAACTGATCACATCATCCACGTAGGCATCGGCGAACGGAGTGCCGTTGTTGGACTCGTCGCCGAGCCGGAGCACATGGTTGGCGATCGGATATGTGCGCACGGTCACGTCCCAATTGCCCGCCTTATGCGCCATATCGATGATTTTCTCCGTGCCTTCCACCTGCGCTGTCATCACATCTTTGGTGCCGTACGCCACAAGCGTGGGAATGGAATAGGCTTGGGGATTCAACGTGCCGAGGTCGAGATTGGTCAGGCCGAACAATTCCGCATCGATGTTGAACGCGCGACGCACAATGGACTGGTATCCATCATGCGCTCCGACCAGCGCGAAATCCTGCGCCGCAAGGAATCCCAACGAATATCGTGGCGAATACACCATTGGGCTCAACAGCACTTGGAACGCCACATCAGGATCTCGCCCAAGCAGATATGAGGAAATCCATGTGCTTTCGGAAGTCGCGTAAATGCCAACATTCGAAGCGTCAACGTTGTCGAAATCACGCAACATGTTGATGACCTGATCGTAGATGGCTGCGGAGCCTGGATAGTCACGAGTCGCATCGTTGGTGGACCACACCGGCTTGTCAGGCACGGCCGTCACGAAACCCGCGGATGAGAGCGCAAGCGCCATGTCTCCGAAGGAGTTGTCGCATGTGCCATAGCCTGCTCCATGCATGAACACCACGCCAGGCCGACTATTTCCTGCGCCTTTCGGCTCACGGATCAGCACTTTGATATGTTGGATTTCACCAGTTGACGGTTGTTTGGCATCGATGGTGACATATCGTTGCGTCACTTCGTAATCACCTTGTTCTGCAAGGGTTTTGTCCGAAGGATTGTCGAAGGTCACGGACGTGTCGGAAGCCAACGTTTCGATGGTTTGCCCGGTCGGCTCGTAATTCCATGATGATGCCGTCAGATTGGATACCGATACCAGAATGCCCAACAATATGATAAAAATGGGCAGACTGACCATCAGTCGTTTGCTTCTCGTCCACTGGCTGGATTGGATTTCCCCGCTGGACATGACTGACTGACGTTCCTGATCTGACACGCCGTTCATTGTACCGGCCCCAGCTGAAATGACAATCAACAGCCAGCGAAAATCAGCAGGCGGTCGATCACAATCTGTAATCGACCGCCTGTAACCAACGAATCAGCACTCAACGAATCAGCAATTACCCTGTGCCACCGGCACCACTACAGGGCCGGTAGCATTGACTGGCACCTGCCCGTCCGCTTCCATCTGCGCGGCGATTTCCTGCGCTTTGGCCAGCAACGTTTCCACAATCTGATCTTCGGGAACGGTCTGAATAACCTTGCCCTTGATGAAAATCTGCCCCTTGCCGTTGCCGGATGCCACACCCAGATCTGCTTCGCGTGCCTCACCTGGACCGTTCACGATACAACCCATCACGGCCACACGAATCGGCGCGGTCACGTCCTTCAATCCTTCGGTCACGGCATTGGCCAGCTGAATCACGTCAACCTGGGAACGGCCGCAGCTCGGGCAGGATATAATATCAAACTTACGCGGTCGCAATCCCATGTATTCCAGCAGTTTGCAGCCGACTTTCACTTCTTCGACAGGCGGTGCGGACAGTGAAACACGAATCGTATCTCCAATACCTTCAGCCAGCAGCGCACCAAATGCAAGACAGCTTTTGATCGTACCCTGCCATGCGGGACCCGCCTCGGTAACGCCGAGATGCAGCGGCCAATCGCCTTTGGACGCGAGCAGACGGTACGTCTCCACCATAGTGATCACATCATGATGTTTGACGGAAATCTTGAAATCATGGAAGCCGACGTCTTCAAACATGCGCGCTTCCTTCATAGCAGACGCAACCAACGCTTCCGGCGTCGGACCGCCATATTTCGCATACAGTTCCTTATCG